>Ga0268290_100003_pt1 | contig 482761 bp, 479 predicted proteins | sample MetspRMADM_FD_191346 | JGI IMG/M metagenome (GOLD analysis project Ga0268290, IMG submission 191346) | Soil microbial communities from San-Diego area, Southern California, United States - Methylocaldum sp. RMAD-M | ecosystem: Environmental > Terrestrial > Soil > Desert | place: USA: California... | reverse complement strand
CCGTGCCGCACAGCGTCGGGGCCCGCCGGGCGGGGGATCCGCCGAGCCTGGTGGCCGACGCCGGCCGTGCGCGCGAGCTGCTCAACTGGACGCCGGTCTGCTCGTCGCTAGATCAAATCGTGGTCGATGCGCTGCGTTGGGAACGCAACCCGGCGTACGGCGCTGGCGTTCGCGGCCATCGCACCGTACAGGTTGAAAGCACGACTGTCTAAAGTCGACTGCCCGACGTTGGCGAAACTCTATTCGTTTGCGGCGCACGCGCCGCTTCGGGCGACAGGCGTCTCGCACTCTGGCGCAAAGAGCTGACCGCTGTCCTCTTCGGGAAAGAGCGGCGCAGCGGTCGCCGGCCCAATAGGCCCCTCCTCCGCCCCCACAACCCTCTGCACACGCGCCACATAGTCGCGGGTCTCCGCCGGCAGGCTCCGCCTCCCCTCGACATGGGCGGCGTAGCGGGCGGGCCCGGCGTTGTAGGCAGCCAGGAAGCCCGGCGCCCCGAAGCGGTCGTGCAGCTCCCGCAGGTAGGCCGCGCCGGCCACCACATTGTCGCGCACGTCGTAGGGGTCGTCGCCCAGGCCGAGCCGGGCCCGCAGCATGCGCCAGGTGCCCGGCATCAGCTGCATCAGGCCCCGCGCCCCCGCCGGCGAGACGGCCCGCGGATCGCCGCCGCTCTCGGCGGCGATCACCGCCTCGATCCAGCGGGGCGGCAGGTCGGCGAGCCGGGCGGCCTCCGCCACCGCCCGGGCGGTCGCGTCGGGCGGCGGATCGCCGGACGCCGGACCTGCCCCCAGCAGGAGCAGCGCCGCCAGGACCGCGAGGTCAGGGCGGCGCAAGGGCCGTCACCCGCCAGGCCCGGCCGAGCACCTCGCGGGCCGGCGTCACTCCCAGGTAGCGGCCGTCGAGGCTGTCGGGCGCCGGGTTCAGGAGGAAGAGCTCGCCGGGCCCCAGGGTCCGGCAGCCGCGCCAGGCCGGCAGGGGGCGGCCGCGCCTGTCCCGGGCGCGGGCCAGCGCCACGACCCGGCCGTCCACCAGCACGCGGCCGCCCAGCCGGCAGACGGTCTGGCCGGGCCCGGCGGCCCGCCGCTTCAGGAGCGGCGTCCCGGGCCCCACGTAGCCCCGCTGGGCCAGCCAGCCCGCCAGCGCCGGCGCTGGCCGGACGAGGACGACGTCGCCGGTCCGCGCGGGCGCGAAGGGCGCCACGAGCCAGAGACCGCGCGGCGCGCTGCCGCTCACGTTCCAGACCGCCAGCGGCGGCCAGGGCCGCGCCGCCGCCGCGCCGAGCAGGACCAGCCCGGCCGCCGCGAGAGCCGCCGCCTGGCGGTCACAGCGCATCGGCGAGGCCCCGGCGCAGCAGCCAGCTGCGGTGCCGGCGCAGGCAGTAGGGCCGCGGCGCCTCGCCGGCGGCCAGGCGGTTGGCGACGCAGCGCCAGTGGTCGGGGCTGGCGTCGCGGGCGGCGACCCCCAGCGCCTCCACCGCGTCGATGGCACCCAGGACCTTCTGCACCTTCGGCCAGCCCTGGACGTGCAGCAGGAGCTCGCCGCCGGGCGCCACGAAGGGGACGGTGGTGAAGGCCTGGCCGGGTTGCACGGCCCGCAGGATGTCGATGCGCGACACCGCCGTGCCGTGCTCGCCGGCCTGCCAGCGCACCAGGGCGAACACCGCGCCGGGCGCGAAGGAGAGCACGCGCCGGCGGCGGTCGACGATCCGCTCGGCCACCGGCTTTCCGAAGCGGATCCAGCGCTCCAGCCGCCCCTCGAGGTGGACCAGCTCCACGTCGGTGAGCACTCAGGGCTCCCGACGGTAGGCCGGCGAGACCGCCGCGTGGCGCTTGGCCGGGGCGACCACGTGGGCGGTGCGCTCGCTCGTGGAGGTGCGCACGCCCTTCTCCACCCAGGCCTGCAGGTCGGCCGGCGCATAGACCACGCGGCCGCCGATCTTCCGGTAGGCGGGGCCGGTGCCGTAGGTGCGGTGCTTTTAACAAGGAAACGCCCTACTCGCCGGCGATCGCTCCGGCGCTGACCTACAACGGCACCACGGTGGACTCGATGTCGGACTACGCCGACGACCCCACCACCGGCACCCGGCCGGACTTCACGCTCGAGATGAACGTGATCGACTCAGTGGGCGGCAACCACAAGGTCGCCATGGCCTTCCTGCGCGACGACGCGGCGCCGAACCAGTGGTACGCCGAGATGTACTCGGTGCCGGCCAGCGACGTGGCCAACCCCAACAACGGCCGTCCCGGCCAGCTGGCCGCCGGCCTGGTGACCTTCAACCAGGACGGCACGATCAACCTGGCCAACACCACCCTGTTCGGCGCGGCCGGCGCCACGCCCCGGCTCACCCTCGAGGGCTCGGACGTCGCCGCCCCCACCGGGCCGCAGTGGAACCCGGCGCTGGGCATCAACGGCCAGGTCATCGACCTCGGCCTCGGCAAGCTCTCGCAGTACGCCCAGGCCTCGACGGTGAACTCCGTCAACGCCGATGGCGCCGGCGTCGGCAACGTGGTCGGCGTGCAGGTGGACGAGAGCGGCATCGTCTCGGCGATCTTCGACAACAGCCAGATCCGCCAGATCGCCAAGGTGGCCATCGCCACCTTCCCCAACGCGGACGGGCTGAAGGCGGTGAGCGGCAACGCCTACCGCACCTCCATCGACGCCGGGCAGCTGGTGATCAAGGAGCCGGGCATCGGCGCGGGCCAGATCTCGCCCTCCAGCCTCGAAGCCTCGACGGTGGATCTCTCCGCCGAGTTCACCGGCCTGATCTCCACCCAGAAAGCTTATTCCGCATCGTCGAGGATCATCACGACCGCCGATCAGATGCTGGAAGAGTTAATCAACATAAAGAGGTAGTACTCGGCTGTTAACTGAGGTTAACAGCTTCCCACGTCTGTAGTGTGTCGTTTTCGTACACGGGGAGGAGATGGTTAGGCTATTTTTTACTATCGAGATTCAGCGGCTGTTAGGAGCCGCGGCCTATTGTCCCCATCAACAGTGATGGTGGGAAAGGCGTAAAGCCATGTTGCAGCAACAGCAGCAGACGCGCACGAACAGCCGCGGCGAAGCCTATGTCATCGGCCCGACGGGTGCGCCGCTGACTCTGAAGGATCTTCCGCCGCCGAATACCGGCCGGTGGGTGATCCGTCGCAAGGCCGAGGTCGTCGCCGCCGTGCGCGGCGGACTGATCTCGCTCGAGGACGCCCTGGAGCGCTACCGGCTGACGTCGGAGGAGTTCCTGGCCTGGCAGGCCTCGATCGACCGCCACGGGATGGCGGGCCTTCGGACCACGCGTCTGCAACAGTATCGCTGAGCCTCTCTCCTCCCCCGGAAAGGTTCGCGAAGTCTCGGCCCCGCCCCTCCTCCAGGGCGGGGCCGTTTTCTTGTCGGGGGGGCGCCGCCGGGAGCGAGCCGGCGCGACGCGGGGCCAGGCGCGACCGGGTCCCGCCGGAGCGCCCGCCCCACCTCCTGCACCGCCCTCACCCTACCCTCTCCCTGGGGGAGAGGGTTCACTCAGGGATGGAACGGGCGGCCCATGGGGCGGTCGGAAAGCTTGCGGATGGCCAGCACGATGCGCTCGCGCTCGCCGGCGGTGCGCTCGACCAGCAGGCGGGCGACCTGGGCGTCATCGTGGAAGGCGTAGCCCTTGATGGCGTCGAGGATCGCCTTGGCGAGGTTGTCGAGGTCGATCCAGGGCGGGTCGCCGACGTACTCCATGCGGATCTCCACGGCGAACTCCCCCCAGCCGGGCCGCGCGCCCCGCCAGACCTTGCGGAAGAACTCGTAGATCAGCGGCTTGTAGTACTTGGCCTGGGTGGTGAGGCCGTCGACCTCGACCTCCAGGGCGCCCGCGAACTCGCGCGCGCGCACCTTGCCGTGCTGGGTCCAGCCGTCGCTCATCCCACCGTCCTTAGCCTTGCGCTCGGCGTACGTCCCGCTAAACCGCTCCCGCTGTCTGGCTGGAGTTTGAGATGACCGCGACCCGCACCGAGACCGACACCTTCGGCCCCCTGGAGGTCCCCGCCGACCGGTACTGGGGCGCCCAGACCCAGCGCAGCATCCAGAACTTCAAGATCGGCTGGGAGAAGCAGCCGATCCCGGTGATCCGCGCCTTGGGCGTGGTGAAGCGCGCCGCGGCCGAGGCCAACATGGAGCTGGGCCGGCTGGATCCTGCGATCGGGAACGCCATCGTCGCCGCCGCCCAGGAGGTGATCGACGGCAAGCTGGACGACCATTTCCCGCTGGTGGTCTGGCAGACCGGCTCCGGCACCCAGTCGAACATGAACGCCAACGAGGTGATCTCGAACCGGGCCATCGAGATGCTGGGCGGCCAGATGGGCTCCAAGAGCCCGGTCCACCCGAACGACCACGTCAACATGAGCCAGTCGTCGAACGACACCTATCCGACGGCGATGCACGTGGCCTGCGCCGACGAGGTGGCCCGCCACCTGAACCCGGCGCTCGAGCACCTGCACTGGGCGCTGAAGAAGAAGGCCGACGAGTTCGCCCACATCATCAAGATCGGCCGGACCCATACCCAGGACGCCACTCCGCTGACGCTCGGCCAGGAGTTCTCCGGCTACGCCCAGCAGGTCTCCATGTCGGTGCGGCGGATCAAGGAGACCCTCTACGGCCTCTACGAACTGGCCCAGGGCGGCACGGCGGTGGGCACGGGGCTGAACGCCCCGGTGGGCTTCGCCGAGAAGGTGGCCGAGAAGATCGCGGCGATCACCAAGCTGCCGTTCGTGACCGCGCCCAACAAGTTCGAGGCGCTGGCCGCCCACGACGCCATGGTGTTCAGCCACGGGGCGATCAACGCCGCGGCCGCGGCCCTGTTCAAGATCGCCAACGACATCCGCTTCCTGGGGTCGGGCCCGCGCTCGGGCCTGGGCGAGCTGGCCCTGCCGGAGAACGAGCCGGGCTCCTCGATCATGCCGGGCAAGGTGAACCCGACCCAGGCCGAGGCCCTGACCATGGTCTGCGCCCACATCATGGGCAACCAGACGGCGATGAGCATCGCCGGCAGCCAGGGCCACTTCGAACTGAACGTCTTCAACCCGGTGATGGCCTACAACTTCCTGCAGTCCACGCGCCTGCTGTCGGACGCGGCGATCAGCTTCACCGACAACATGGTGCTGGGCATCGAGGCGCGCGAGGACAACATCAAGGCCAACCTGGAGCGGAGCCTGATGCTGGTGACCGCGCTGGCGCCGAAGATCGGCTACGACAACGCCGCCAAGATCGCCAAGCTGGCCCACAAGAACGGCACCACCCTGCGCGAGGAGGCGGTCGGCGCCGGCTACGTCACCAACGCGGAGTTCGACGAGGTGGTGCGGCCGGAGAAGATGATCAGCCCGGGCTGATGGTCCAGCTGGTCCGGGTCTTCGACGATCTGCCCGAAGGCTTCGAGGCGCTCCGCGCCGAGGCCGAGGCGGAGGGCCACCGGCACCTGACGCGGCTGGCGCAAGAGTGGGCGGAGGATCCCGGCCGGTTCGCCGTCGTGCTGGCGGCGTTCGCAAGCGGGGCGCTGGTGGGCGTCGGCGCGCTGACGCCGGAGCCGGCTCCCGCCCCGGAGCCTGCCCTCCGCATGCGAAGGCTCTATGTGTCGAAGGCCGCGCGGCGGCAGGGCGTGGCCCGGACGATCGCCAGCGCGCTCCTGCAGGAGGCCCTGGACCAGGTACGGCTGGTGACGGTCCACGCCGGCAATTCCGGGGCGGCGGCGTTCTGGGAAGCCCAGGGCTTCGCGCCCGTGGCGGGTGCGGCCTGGTCGCACGAATTCCGCCCGGGGTGAGGATCGGCGTTGACGGGCCGGCCGAACGGGCGCGTCACAAGCGGATGGCCAAGGAAACCGTCCACATCGTCCAGTCCTATGTCGCGGGCCGGGGCAAGTCGCTGAAGGCCGAGCAGCAGGTGGGCTGCAAGACCGCCGAGGAGGCCCGGCGCAAGGCCGAGCGGCTCGGGCCGCTGCGCCCGGCGGTGGTCGCCTTCTCCGCCACGGCCGACACCGAGCTGGGCGATTACGACGAGAACCCGGTGATCCTGTTCCGCTCCGGGCCCCTGCCCTATCCGTTCAACGAGGCGTAGGCCCTCGGCGGCCCTACTCCGCGGCGTAGACGAGCGGGTGGTGGTGGGCCCAGAGGTGGGCGCGGTAGCTCTCGAAGCACTGCTCGCCGGCCACCAGGCGCATGATGGCGCCCTCCGCGATGTACTTCGCGCAGTCGGGGTTCTCCTCGACCAGCGGGACCAGGGCCTCGGCGTTCCAGGCCTTGGAGTGCTCGATGTCGAGCTGGGCGTGGAGGACGAAGTACTTGCGCTGCTCCGGCGGGCAGCCGAGGCGCTTGAGGCCCTCGGCCACGGCGCCGACGCGGGTCGGGGCGGTGAGCTCCACGGCCCCCAGCGCGCCGATCGACTGATAGGCGTAGCGGCGGGTCGTGGCGAAGGCGGTCAGCGTGTTGGCCAGGCACAGGGACTGCCAGCAGGTGCCCTCGATGGTCGGCTTCAGACCCAGGCCCTGGACCGTGCGGTCGAGCATCGGGCCGTGCATGCCGCCCATGTGGCCGCGGCCCATCTCGTCCCAGTAGTTCCGCGCCAGCTCCATCTTCGGGCGGGCCGACAGCTTCACCTGGGTCATGGCCACGAGGTCGTCGAAGCCCGCCTCGCCGGCGGCCTCCTGGGTCAGGAACCACTTCATCTGCTCGAGGTCGGCGTCGGCCTCGAGCCAGGCGAACAGGGGGTCGTACTGGCCGGGACCGTTGTCCTTCAACGCCTCGAACCAGGCGATGAAGCCGTCGGGATCGGAGGGGACGTCGGCCACCAGCGGCTGGACGTGGGCCCGGAACGCCTCGACGAAGGCGCCCTCCAGGCGCAGCATCCGCTGGTTGGCGCTGAGCTCGGCCTGCCAGTCGTCATGCGGCGTCGCCACCGCCAGGCGGCGGCGGTTCCAGTGGGCCAGGCCCGTGTGCAGCATCTCGGCGTCTGCGAACTCGGGCGTGAAAACGCCCAGGCGCGCCAGTCTCGTCCCAGGAAACATGGGTTCTCCGTCCGTGGACGGGTTGAGCGCGCAACCCACGGTCGGGGTTCCCACGGCCGCGCTTGCGAGGCGCGGGTCAGGCCCGGCGGGCGACGGCGAAGTCGGCGAGGTCTTCCAGAGCCGGGCGCCAGGGGTTGGCGCCGAACTCGGCGAGCGCGGCCTTGGCGTTGCGGGCGTAGTCGGCGGCGAGCCCGAGGGTGTCGTCGAGCGCGCGGGTCTCGGCCATCAGCGCGCGGGCGCGGTCGAAGTCGGCCTCGGTCTGGTCGCGACGGTCGATGGTGCGGATCCAGAACTCGCGCTCGCCCGGCGTGCGCTGCATGGCCAGCAGGAGCGGCAGGGTCGCCTTGCCCTCGCGGAAGTCGTCGCCGGCGTTCTTGCCGAGCGTGCCGGCGTCGCCCGAATAGTCGAGGGCGTCGTCGACGAGCTGGAAGGCGAGGCCGAGGTCCTGGCCGTACTGGCGCAGGGCCCGGCAGCGCTCGGGCGAGGCGCCCGCGGAGACCGCGCCCACCTCGGCGGCGGCGGCGAACAGCTCGGCGGTCTTGGCGCCGATGATCTCCAGGTAGAGCTCCTGCGACAGGTCGAGGTCGTGCGCGCGGGTGAGCTGCAGCACCTCGCCCTCGGCGATGACGCGGCTGGCCCGGGCGAGGATCTCCAGGGCCGGCATGGAGCCCGCGCCGACCATCAGCTCGAAGGCGCGGGCGAACAGGAAGTCCCCGACCAGCACCGAGGACGGCGCGCCCCAGATCAGGTGAGCGGCGACCCGGCCGCGGCGCAGCTGGGACGAGTCCACCACGTCGTCGTGCAGCAGGGTGGCGGTGTGGATGAACTCCACGGCGGCGGCGAGCTTCAGGCAGGCCTCGTCGCGGGCCCCGGCGAGGCGCGCGGCGGCGACGGTGAGCAGCGGGCGCAGGCGCTTGGCGGAGCCCGCGATCAGGTGGTCGGCCAGGGCCGGGATCACCGGCACGGGGCTGTCCATGTGCTTGCGGATGAGCGCGTCCACCGCCGCCATGTCGGTCCGGGCGAGCGCGATCAGCGCGTCGAGCGACGGCGGCTTTTCGGCGACGGCCGTGCGGGCGGCTTCCACGCGGATACGAACTCCTGGCGGCAGCGGCGGAGGGAGGGAGGCCGGCCGCCGTTTGCCGGGACAATGGTGACGCGCTAGGGCACGGTCAAGGACGCGCTCCCCAGCGCTGCGCCTTCAACCATACACCAGGCCCCGAGGGAATGGACGAGATCACCGAGGACCTACTGCTGGGCGGCCGGCTCCGCCTGAGGCAGGCGGCCCGGGGCTATCGGGCGGGCCTCGACGCGGGCCTGCTGGCCGCGGCCTGCGACGCCCATCCCGGCGAGCGGGTGCTGGAGGCGGGCTGCGGGCCGGGGGCGGCCCTGCTGCAGGCGGCGGTCCGGCGGCCGGGCGCGCTGTTCACCGGGGTGGAGCGCGACCCCGCCGCCCTGGCGCTGGCGCAGGCGAACATCGCGCTGAACGGCCTGGAGGACCGGGTGGCGGCGGTGGCGGGCGACGTGGCCCAGCCGTTCGCGCGGCTGGGCCTCGACAAGTTCGACGCGGTGATGGCCAACCCGCCCTTCTACGACGACCCCGAGGCCCTGCGCGCGCCCTCGCCCGCCCGCCGCGCCGCCTGGATCGCCGACGAGGGGCTGGCGGCCTGGGTGGGCTTCCTGCTGAAGGCGGCGCGCGAGCGCGGGACGATCACGCTGATCCACCGGGCCGACCGGCTGGGCGACATCCTGGGGCTGCTGGCGCCCAAGGCCGGCTCGATCCAGGTGCTGCCCCTCCACCCCTTCGCCGACGCCCCGGCCAAGCGGGTCCTGGTGCGCGGCGTGAAGACCGGCCGGGCGCCGCTGAAGCTGCTGCCGCCGCTCGTCCTGCACGCCCGCGGCGAGCCCCGGCACCTGCCGCAGGTGGAGGCGCTGCTGCGGGGGGAGACGGCGCTGGGGTGGGGGTGACGCGACATTTGTTCTTCTTTTGTTCTTGCTTTTTCTACGATCCCGGGTCATGATGTAGAGCTTGGGGGACCTGCGCCTGGGCGCGTCCCAATTCGCAGGCCACAGGGGGCGCCGGGTGGGGGTTCTTGACGACATCAAGAAGAAAACGCGCGAGACGGAACAGGCCGTGAAGCAGCGGATGAGGGATCTCAGCCACGACGCGCGCGAGCTGGAGGCTGCCGGCTATGAGGTGGTGAAGCGAGCCATCCGGACAGGGCAGGACGTCGTCGCCAGAACGCCTCGGAGGTTCGGCAGCTGGGCCTGGCGGCCGTTCAGGGGCGGCTGCCGGAGGCCCTCGGCGGAATAGCGGTGAAGAAGGTTGCGGCGGCCGCTCCGGCTGTAAGGAAGGCGACGGCGGCGACCGCGCCGAAGGCCGTCGTCAGGAAGACGCCGGCGAAGAGCGCGGCTGGCGAGCATGCCCGGGCGGCGGTGAGCGGTGCGGTGGACGAATTCACCCTGGGCGCGGCGGACCGCGTCCTGTCGGCCGGTGAGGCGCTGCTGGACGGGGGCGTGCAGGGGTTTGGCGACCGCTACACGGCGGAGATGCGCCAGAGGCGTGCGGAGGACTCCTACGACAGCGCGCACCACGGTGCCGCGCGGACCGTCGGCCGCGCGGTGGGCCTTGTCGGAGGCGTCGCAGCGACGGGCGGCGTGGCCTCGGCGGGCCGCGTGGCGCTGTCTCGTCTTCCGCAGGCCGCGAAACTGATCACCGCCGTGCACAAGGCGCCCAGGCTGAAGGTCGGCGTCGATCCCCTCGGGCTCGGGCGGTTGGCCGCAGGCGCCGGCGCCACAGGAGGGGTGACCGCGCAGGTCGTGCAGGACGTGGCGACCGGGCGGCCGAGTTCCCCTCAGCAATATGGCGCCGCCGCACTCGGCGGGGCCGTCGGTGGGGTGGCGACCCTGCGCTACGGGCCGATGCACGGCGGCGCGATCGGCGGCGCGAGCGAGGCCGCCGCGAGCGACATGGCGGCGGGGCGGATGCCATCCGCCGATCGGGCGATCGGCGCGGCCCATGGCGGCGCCCTGCTCGGCAAGGTGGGGGACGTGGCCGGCACCTACCGGACGGCGGCCCTGCCGGCCCACCTGAAGGGCGAGGTCGGCGAGGCGCTTTCGTACGCCAAGACCCTCGCCAGGGGGAAGAAGCCGAACGTGAGCAAGGATAAGGTAGGCGTCGGAGGCGGGAAGTTCAGCAAACCGGACCAGAAGATCGGCGACGATTTCCTCGAGGCGAAGATGGGACCTCACGCCAATCTGACGCGCAATCAGCGCCTTCTGCAGGCCAAGCTAAATCGTGAGGGCAAGAAGCTCCTCATCGACGCCTGGCAGTTCCGGGACGTCGGAAAGGCGGCTGGCATCCTTGCCTCGCCGTTGGGCGGCGTCTGGGTGAACGAGGAGGGGACGCGGTGGCCCGGACGGTGAAGCGGAAGGGGCCGACCAAGCGCGTGCGGCTCGCCGCCGCGCTGCGCGAGGCCATGGGCCCTCTCATGCGCGCGCACGGCTTCGATCATCCGCCGAAGTCGAACCCAGGCTACAGCAATTTACATCCGCGCGCCGACCAGTGGTATCGCTGGGTCGGGGACGAGCGCCAAGTCGTCGAGGTTGATTGGGCTGAATATAGCAAACCAAAGTTCCTGATCCGCTGGTGGGACGACAGCAAGCTGCTCGAGAGCGGGCACATGTTGACGTTCCTTCTCGAGGTCCCGGGAGGCCGGTTTGTAAGGCCCCTCGGCATCGGGGCTTTCGGCGGCCTCTGGCCGATCTCCTTTACGGTGCGCAAGGCGATGGAGCGCCTTCAACAGCTCCTGACCTACTGGGACACGGGCGTCACGTCGCCCCGCCTAGGCCTCGACGATCCTCATCGGCAACCCTTCCCCTTCAAGGAGTGGGAGCCCGAACTGCCGAGGCCGGCGTCGGAGCCCACGACTTAGCAGCCGTCGCCTCCGTCAGTCGCACGCGCTCTTCCCGTCCGACGCCGCGGTGTCGCGCAGGAGCTTGTCCAGGAGGGCGAAGTCGATGGTCTCGGGCTTGCGGTAGCGGATGCAGCTCTTGCCGGCGTCCAGGCCCTTCAGGGCCTCGGCGTTGAGGGCGTGGACGCGCGGCGGCACGTAGAGCGCGACGTACTGCTTCTGGCTGTTGAAGGCGAAGGTGACCTCGTCGCCGCGGGAATAGGTCGGCATGCCGTAGCGCATGCCTTCCGTGAAGCCGGGCAGGTTGGCGAGCGCGCTCTCGCGGATCCGCGCCAGGACCGGCGCGCAGGCCGGATCGGCCTCGGCCAGCCAAGTGTCCACGTCGGCGGCGGTCGACTGCACCATGGGCGTCCTCCCCTAGTCGATGCCGAGGCGGGCGCGGTAGGTCTCGTGGACCAGGTCGTGCCACTCGGGGTGCTTGGTGATGTAGGCGGCGATGAACGGGCAGAGCGGGATCACCTTCAGCCCCTGCTCGCGCGCGTAGCCGAGGGCGGCCTTGGCCAGCGCCGAGCCGACCCCGCGGCCCTCGAAGGCGTCGGGCACCACCGTGTGCGGCAGGATGATGCCGTGGTCGACGAGCCGGTACTCGGCGAAGGCGGTCTCGCCGTCGAGCTCGATCTCGAAGCGGCGGGTCTCCTCGTTCATGACGACATCGAGGGTCTCGGGCATGGCGGCTCCTTCACGCGGGCGGCCATTCTTGACCTGCGAAGGCGGCTGGGCCAAGGTCCCCGCGCACGCCAACGCCAGCGAAGGAGGATGCGATGTCGACGCCCATTGTTCCCGCAGCCCTTCGCCGCGCCCGCGTGCAGACCGCCTAGGAGGCGGCCCCTCCCCATCACGGACGGGATCCCTGCGCGCGGCGCCTGACGCTGCGCATCTTCCAAGGATTCCGACATTGATCGAGCATTACGGCTGGAGCGACGCGCTCCGGCAGGACTTCCAACCGTTCGCGGCCCAGGGCTTCGCGCCCGGCCGCGTCATCGTCCAGCAACGCGACCTCTATCGCCTCGTCACCGACGCCGGTGAGCTGGAGGCGAGGCTGTCCGGCCGCTTTCGCCTCGACGCCGAGGCCGGCGGCCATCCGGTGGCCGGCGACTGGGTGGCCGCCGACCTTCGCCCGCAGGAGGGGCAGGCGACCATCCGCGCGCTGCTGCCGCGAAGGACCGCCTTCGTCCGCTGGGCCTCCGGGCCGGCCGGCGGGCGGCAGGTGGTGGCGGCCAACGTCGATGTGGCCTTCCTGGCCGCCTCGCTGAACGCCGACCTCAGCCTGCGAAGGCTCGAGCGCTACCTCGCCACCGGCCACGAGAGCGGCGCCGAGCCGGTGATCGTGCTGACCAAGGCCGACGCCTGCGACGACGTCGCAGCCCGCGTGGCGGAGGTGGAGGCCATCGCCTTCGGCGTGCCCGTGCTGGCCGTCTCGGCGGTGACCGGCGAAGGGCTGGCGGCGGTGGCGGCGCACCTGGCCCCCGGGCGCACGGCGGTCGTCCTGGGCTCGTCCGGGGTGGGCAAGTCGACGCTCGTGAACGCGCTGGCCGGCGCCGAGCTGATGACCACCCAGGGCATCATCGAGGAGGGCGCGCGGGGGCGGCACACCACCACCCACCGCGAGCTCGTGCGGCTGCCGTCCGGCGGCCTGATCCTCGACACGCCGGGGATGCGGGAGCTGGGGCTGTGGGACGCCGAGGCCGGGCTCTCCGCGACCTTCGCAGACCTGGAGGCCCTGGCGGCCGGCTGCCGGTTCTCCGACTGCCGGCATGAGGCCGAGCCGGGCTGCGCGGTGCAGGCGGCCGTGGCCGACGGCGCGCTCGATCCAGAGCGGCTGCGGAGCTGGCGCAAGCTGCAGCGCGAGCTCGCCCACGAGCGCCGCCGCGAGGACCCGCTGGCCCGCGAGGCCGAGCGCAAGCTCTGGATCGGCCGGCACAAGTCGGCCAGGGCGCACCTGAAGGCCAAGCGGGGCTTCGGGGACTGAGGGCGGAAAAAAGAAAGAGGCCCGGGATCGCTCCCGGGCCTTGGTCTGGATCCCGGCTTTCGCCGGGATGACTCGGCGGCTTCGCCGCTCGGTCAGTTCCGCGCGGTGTCGACCAGCTTGTTCTTGGTGATCCAGGGCATCATGGCCCGAAGGCGGGCGCCGACCTCCTCGATGGGATGCTCGGCGGCGCGGCGGCGGGTCGCCTTGAAGCTCGGCTGGCCGGCGGCGTTCTCCACCATCCAGTCGCGGACGAAGCGGCCCGACTGGATGTCCTCCAGCACGCGCTTCATCTCGGCCTTGGTCTCCGGCGTCACGATGCGCGGCCCGGTCACGTACTCCCCGTACTCCGCGGTGTTGGAGATCGAGTAGTTCATGTTGGCGATGCCGCCCTCGTAGATCAGGTCGACGATCAGCTTCACCTCGTGCAGGCATTCGAAATAGGCCATCTCCGGGGCGTAGCCGGCTTCCACCAGGGTCTCGAAGCCGGCGCGGATCAGCTCCACCAGGCCGCCGCAGAGGACGGACTGCTCGCCGAACAGGTCGGTCTCGCATTCCTCGCGGAAGTTGGTCTCGATGACGCCCGAGCGGCCGCCGCCGATGGCCGAGGCGTAGGCCAGGCCGAGGTCCATCGCGCCGCCGGTGGCGTCGTGGTGGATGGCGATCAGGCACGGCACGCCGCCGCCCTTCTGGTACTCGCCGCGCACCGTGTGGCCGGGGCCCTTCGGCGCGACCATCAGCACGTCGACGGTCGACTTCGGCTCGATGAGGCCGAAGTGGACGTTGAGGCCGTGGGCGAACATCAGGGCCGCGCCGTCGCGGATGTGCGGGGCGATCTCGTCGCGGTAGATCTGCGCCTGCAGCTCGTCGGGGGCGAGGATCATGATCGCGTCCGCCCAGGCGGCGGCCTCGGCCACGCTCATCACCTTCAGGCCGTCGGCCTCCACCTTCTTGGCGGTGGCCGAGCCGGGGCGCAGCGCCACGGCCACGTTCTTCACGCCGGAATCGGTGAGGTTGAGCGCGTGGGCGCGACCCTGCGAGCCATAGCCTACGATGGCGATCTTCTTGTCCAGGATGCGGGAAAGGTCGGCGTCGCGGTCATAGTAGACGCGCATGATTGTTCTCCTGAACAGGTATGAAGTCGCCCCGCCGCGCAACGCAGGTGCAGCAAAGCCGGCGCTTTCCAGCCGTTTTTTGCCGAAAGGTCAAGGGAAGCCCGTCCCATTGCGGTGCGTCACAGCGCGAGCCGGGCCATGGCGAGGGAATCCACATAGGCGCCGTCGCGCCAGGCATAGGCCCGCAGGAGCCCTTCCCGCTCGAAACCGAACCGCTCGTAGAGGGCGATGGCGCGAGCGTTGTCGGCATAGACGTTGAGCTCCAGCCGTTTGATGTTCCACCAGCGGTCGGCCATGTCGACCACCGCGGCCATCATGGCCGAGCCCACGCCGCGGCCGGCGAAGCCGTCGTGCACGGCCATGCCGATCGAGGCGGCATGGATCCGCCGGTGCCAGGGCTCGCGGTGCAGGCCGATGGAGCCCACCACCCGGCCGTCGAGCACGGCCACCAGGGCGCGGTTGTTGTGGTCGGTGGCGTCGAACCGCTTCTGGCGCATGGCCTCGGACATCAGCGGCGTCTGCAGCGTGCCCCAGACGGCGCGCGGCTGGTTCAGCACCTCGGTCATGGCGGGGACGTCGGACGGCTCGGCGGCGCGGACGACGATCTCGGGCGGCGGGTCGGTCATGGTCCTTCTCCTTGCGGAGCGGGAGAGGGACGGGGCGCATGAAAAAGCCCCGTCCGGTCTCCGGCGGGGCTGGTGTGGGGTCTTTGCGTGTCTGCTTGAGCCTAGCGCGCGCGTTCCCGTCCCGAGCCGCCGGAGGCGGTGCAGGTGGTAAGATTTACGTGCTGGGCGAAGCCGCTGCGCATGGAGGGGACCTTACCCTCGAAGCCGAAGCTTGGCAAAGCAGGGACATGATCGAGGTCACGCCTTCCATCGCGCTGCAGGACGACGAGGTCGTCTGGAAGGCGGTGCGCGCGTCGGGGCCGGGCGGACAGCACGTCAACAAGACCTCCACGGCGGTCGAACTGCGCTTCGACGTGCGCGGCTCGCCGTCCCTGCCCGAGCCGGTGCGGGCGAGGCTCTACCGGCTGGCGGGCAGCCGGCTGAACCAGGAGGGCGTGCTGGTGCTGGTCGCCCAGGCGCGGCGCTCGCAGGAGCTGAACCGGCAGGAGGCGGTGAACCGGCTGCTGGAACTGATCCGCAAGGCCGCCGAGCCCCCGCCCCCGCCGCGCAAGAAGACCAAGCCCACCTACGCCTCCAAGCTGAGGCGTCTGGAGGGCAAGGCCAAGCGGGGCGGCGTCAAGGCGATGCGCGGGCGTCCGCGGGGTGAGGACTAGGGGGCGCCTCCCTCCCCTTCATGGGGAGGGCCGAGGCGCCGCAGCGCGCGGGGTGGGGAGGCGTGGGCCAGGCCCCAACGCCGGCGCTTGAACGCGGCTTCCCCACCCGTCCGGCGCTCCGCGCCGTCCACCCTCCCCATGAAGGGGAGGGAAAGGGCGGCGCCCTCTGGCCTCATTCCGCCGCATTGGCGTATAGGCTTGTGCCCGATGTCGAAGCTTAGCCTGCTCACCGCCGCCGCCCTTTCCACCGCAGCCCTCGCCGCGTGCGCGCCGACCATGGGACCGCCCCCGCCGGGCCGGGGACCGATGGCCGGGCCGCCCACGTTCCGCGCCGCCGACTTCGGCTGGTCGCAGGCTCCGGGCCGCAACGGCGTGGCGGGCCGGGTCACCTACCGCCAAGGCGCGACGCGCTTCACCTGCTCGGGCGCGGGCGTGGTGCTGACGCCCGAGACGCCGTGGTCGAGGCGGCGGATGGCGGTGCTCTACGGCTCCACGGAACGGGCCGCCCTGCCGGCCGACGAGGTCCGGGCGCGCACGCCCCGGGCGCCGGCCGGCGACGCCGGGCCGTTCGTGAAGCGCACCACCTGCGACAGCGCCGACCGGTTCAGCTTCTCGGGCCTGCCCGACGGGGCCTGGTACGTGATCACCGTCGCCCGTCCGGCCGGCCAGCCGCAGGCCGAAGGCATGGCCCTGATGCGCCGCGTGACCACCCGCGGCGGGCGCGCCACCAGCATCGAACTTTAGTCACGGCGGAGCTGAACCTCCGGCCCGCCCGGGGGTTCCGCTCACCGCAGGGGCGGACGGGGCCCCACGGTGGGAGATATCGCCATGCGCCAGATCACCGGCGCCCTCCTGGTCCTGACCGCGCTCGGCTTGGCCGCGCCGGCCGCCGCGGGCGAGACGAAGACGCCCCGGAAAGCGGAGACCGCCCAGGCGGCCCAGCATTTCGCCCAGGCCGCCAGCTACCGCGGACCGGTGATGTCCCACGGCTACTCGGCCCGCGCCCGGCGCATCGCCGACTGCCTGGCCACCTATCCGGGCTACAACCCCAAGACCGACCGGGTGGTGGTGCGGCCCGGCGTGACGCGCCGGTGCGAGTTGCAGGTCGCGGAAGCTCGGCGCTAGGAACCGAACACCGTTTTCCAAGCGTTTGCAGGCCCTTGAGGGATGCACCGAGGAGAAAACGGTAATGCGCAAGCTGATCAGCGCAGCGGTCGCAGGCCTCGCGATGGCGGGCGGCGCGGCTGTGATGACATCGACGGCCGAAGCCCAGCCCTACGGCTACTACCCGGCCCCGCCGGCCTACTACGGCGGCTACAACAGCCAGCCCTACTACGGCGGCTACAACCAGCCCTATTACGGCAACGGCTACAACGGCTACTACAGCCAGCCCTACGCCGGCGGCGACCCGCTGACGGCGGGGATGGCGGCGCTCGGCGCGGCGCTCGGGCTCAACACCCAGAGCGGCTACGGCGGCTATGGCTACGGCGTGCCGGTGGACCGCTACGGGCCGGACCCGAACGGCATGATCGCCCCCGACGGGCACCGCATCAAATGCAAGCTGCGTCGGACCTACGACAGCTACTACCGGAGCTATGTGACCCGGCGGGTGTGCAGGTAGGCGCCCATTCCGCTCATCCCCGCGAAAGCCGGGCCCCAAGCGGACTGAAACGGAAAGGCCCCGAAGGATCGCTCCTCCGGGGCCTCTTCTTTGGGCTCAGCTTGGGCCCGGCTTTCGCCGGGGCGAGCGGCCTTTTCTAGTGCACCTTGGCGCGGCCGATGGCGAGGCCGTCGCCGGTGGAGGCGACCTCGATCACCTGGCCGTCCTCCAGGTCGCCGGCGAGCAGCTTGCGGGCGATGGGGTCGACCAGCTCCTTCTGGATCACGCGCTTGAGCGGACGGGCCCCGTAGACGGGGTCGTAGCCGCGCTCGGCCAGCCAGTGCAGGGCGGTGGCGTCGAGGTCGATCGCCATGCGGCGGTCGGCCAGGAGCTGTTCCACCCGCTTCAGCTGGATGCGGACGATGTTGTCCATCTCCGCGCGGCCCAGCCGCTTGAAGAGGATGATCTCGTCGATCCGGTTCAGGAACTCGGGCCGGAAGTGCTTGCGCACCACGTCCATGACCAGCGGCCGGGCCGTCTCGACGTCGTCCCCCTCGGCGAGGTTCGCCAGGTACTCCGAGCCCATGTTCGAGGTCATGATGATCAGGGTGTTGCGGAAGTCGACCGTGCGGCCCTGGCCGTCGGTCAGGCGGCCGTCGTCCAGCACCTGCAGCAGGACGTTGAACACGTCCGGATGGGCCTTCTCCACCTCGTCGAACAGTACGACCTGGTAGGGCCTGCGCCGCACGCTCTCGGTGAGCGCCCCGCCCTCGTCGTAGCCGACGTAGCCGGGAGGCGCGCCGATCATCCGGCTCACCGAGTGCTTCTCCATGTACTCGCTCATGTCGAGGCGGGTGATCGCCGCCTCGTCGTCGAACAGGAACTCGGCGAGCGCCTTGGTGAGCTCGGTCTTGCCGACGCCGGTCGGCCCCAGGAACAGGAACGAGCCGATCGGCCGGTTCGGGTCCTTCAGGCCGGCGCGGGCGCGGCGCACGGCGTCGGAGACGGCGACAAGCGCCTCCTCCTGGCCGACCACCCGCTCGCGCAGGGCGTCCTCCATAGAGAGCAGCTTCTCGCGCTCGCCCTCGAGCATCTTCTCGACGGGCACGCCGGTCCAGCGGGAGACGACGGCGGCGATCTGCTCGGCGTCGACCACCTCGGGGCTCATGGCGTCCTGCCCGCCCTCGGCGGCCTCGGCCTCGGCGAGCCGCTTCTCGAGCGCGGGGATCTCGCCGTAGGCGATCTCCGAGGCGCGCTGCAGGTCGCCGCGGCGCTGGGCGTTGACGAGCTCGGCGCGCAGCCGGTCGAGGGCCTCGCGCGCCTGGGCGGCGGCGCCCACCTTCTCCTTCTCGGCGCGCCAGCGGGCGGTCATCTCGGCGCTCTCGGACTCCAGCCCGCGCAGCTCCTCCTCGAGCTTCTCCAGCCGGGCCCTGGAGGCGGCGTCGGTCTCCTTGGTCAGGGCCTCGCGCTCGATCTTCAGCTGCACGACGCGCCGGTCGATCTCGTCCAGCTCCTCAGGCTTCGAGTCCACCGCCATGCGCACGCGGCTGGCGGCCTCGTCCACGAGGTCGATGGCCTTGTCCGGCAGGAAGCGGTCGGTGATGTAGCGGTTGGACAAGGTGGCGGCCGCGACGATGGCGCTGTCGGAGATGCGCACCCCGTGGTGCACCTCGTACTTCTCCTTCAGGCCGCGCAGGATGGAGACGGTGTCCTCCACCGTGGGCTCGCCCACGAACACCGACTGGAAGCGTCGGGCCAGCGCGGCGTCCTTCTCCACGTGCTTGCGGTACTCGTCGAGCGTGGTGGCGCCGACGCAGTGCAGCTCGCCGCGGGCGAGCGCGGGCTTGAGCAGGTTGGAGGCGTCCATGGCGCCCTCGGTCTTCCCGGCGCCCACGAGGGTGTGCATCTCGTCGATGAACAGGATGATCGAGCCCTCGGCGGCGGTGACCTCGTTGAGCACCGCCTTCAGCCGCTCCTCGAACTCCCCGCGGTACTTCGCCCCGGCGATCAGCGAGCCCATGTCTAGGGCCAGCAGCTTCTTGTCCTTCAGGCTCTCGGGCACGTCGCCGTTGACGATGCGCAGGGCGAGGCCCTCGACGATGGCGGTCTTGCCGACGCCGGGCTCGCCGATCAGGACGGGGTTGTTCTTGGTGCGGCGCGACAGGACCTGGATGGTCCGGCGGATCTCCTCGTCGCGGCCGATGACGGGGTCGAGCTTGCCGTCGCGGGCGGCCTGGGTGAGGTCGCGGGCGTAGCGCTTCAGCGCGTCATACCCCTCTTCAGCCGACGCGGAGTCCGCCGTCTTGCCCTTGCGCAGGTCGCCGGCGGCGCGTTCCAGGCTCTTGGTGTCGACGCCGGCGGATTTCAGCGCCTGGGCGGCCTCGCCGCCTTCCTTGGCGATGGCGATCAGCAGGCGCTCGGTGGTGACGAAGGCGTCGCCGGCCTTCTTGGCCCCCTCCTCGGCGTCGGCGAAGACGCGGGCGGTGTCGGGCTTCAGGTAGAGCTGGCCGGAGCCGCCCTCCACCTTCGGCAGCTTGCCGAGCTGGGCGTCGATGGCCTTGTCGGCCTCGTCGGGCCGGCCGCCGGCGCTCTGGATCAGGGCGCGGGACAGGCCGTCCTTCTCCTCCAGCAGCACCTTCAGGAGGTGCTCCGGGGCGAGCTGCTGGTGGCGGCGCGCGAGCGCCAGGCTCTGGGCCGACTGGATCGCCTGCTTGGCGCGGTCGGAATAGATGTCGATGTTCATCAGGTCCCCTCGTAGGCGGATCGGCGGAGGGAGCCTTGACCAAGCGCAATCTCCGCCTCACCCGATGTAGTGTGGCCCAAAGGTCACACAAGCCCGCCCGGCCGGCAAATCACATCGGCGGGTTGTGCTTCTCCAGGAAGGCCACGACGGCGTTCAGCATGGCGAGCCGGGTGTCGGCCTGGGAGAGCCAGTGGTCCTCGCCGGGCTGGACGACCAGCTCGACGGGCTTGCCCGCGCGCTGCAGGGCCTCGGCCATGACCCGGCTCTGCTCGAGCGGAACCACGGTGTCGTCGCGGCCGTGGACCAGCAGCACGGGGGCCTTGACCTTGTCGGCGTGCAGGGCGGGCGAATAGGCGGCCAACACGGGGTCGCGGCCGTTCTCGGCGCCCATGAACCGGCTCCACCAGCGGCGGGTGTCCGCTCCGCCGCGGTCGCCGGCCCAGTCGACGAACCGCTTGAGGTCCGAGAGGCCGGCGACGGAGGCCGCGCAGCGGTAGACGTCGGGCTCCAGGGCCGCGCCCGCGAGCGCCGCATAGCCGCCGTAGCTCGCGCCGACGATGCAGACCCGCTTGGGATCCACCACGCCCTGGGCGGCGAGGTGGGCGACGCCGTCGGAGAGGTCGGTCTGCATCTTGCGGCCCCACTGGCCGAAGCCGGCGGAGAGGTGGTCCCAGCCGAAACCCGACGAGCCGCGGAAGTTCACCTGCAGGACCGCATAGCCCCGCGAGGCCATGGCCTGGGCCCACCAGTCGAAGCCGGGCTCGTCCCGCGCCGCGGGCCCGCCGTGCGGGAAGACCACCAGCGGCAGCTTCTTCCCCGCCGAGCCCTGCGGCGTCGTCAGGTAGCCGGTGAGCTCCAGCCCGTCGCGCGCCTTGAACCGGACCGGCGCCACGGGGGAGATGTGCTCGGGCATCAGGTCCAGGTACTCGGGACCGATGAAGCTCGCCTTCTTCTGGTTCAGGTCGACCAGGGCGTAGGCGGGCCCCTCGGTGGGGGAGTCGGTGAGGACGATGATCACCTTGCGGTCGTTCGACCAGGACACGAGCTTGACGCGGGCGCCCTTGAACGCCGCCTGGACGCTCCGCCAGGCCCGCTGGTCGTTCGGATCGAAGAAGGTGTAGCGGTCCTCGTCCCCCACCAGGGCATAGGCGCCGATCAGGCGCTGGCTGACCGGGTCGAAGACCAGGTCGTCGACGTTCTCCACGGGCAGGGGCTCGCCCAGGGCGCCGTCGGGGCCGACCTCGCGCAGCACATAGCCCCGGTCCGCCATCTCGCCGATCAGCACCGACTGCCCGTCGCGGCCCAGCCCCGCCAGGTAGGGGCGGTCGTGGAGGGCCTGAAGGCTGCGGACCTCCTTCCATCTCGGCCCGTCCCGGAGCTTCAGGGCCCAGCGGCCGGAGTCTTCCTCATAGACGGTCTGCGCCAGGGGCTCGCCGCTGGCCCCGATCAGGATGTCCTCCGTCTCCTTGCCGCCGAACTCGACGACGTCGCTCTGACCGTTGCCAAGGTTCGCCTTGAAGACGGTGAGCACGCCGAAGGTGTCGCGGAAGGCGACGCCGCGCAGGAACAGGGTCGGCTCGCCGCTGACCACGCGGACCTCCGGCGGGCCGGCGAGCACGTTCAGCATGCCGGTCACGTCGGCGTTCTTGCCCTTGGCCTTCATGTGGGTGCCGGTCTGCTGCCGGCCGGGCGACGCGCCGAGCAGGCGCTGCAGCTTGTTCGTCCTCAGATCGAGGTGGAAGCCCTGGAAGTGTTCCCGGCGGCGCGCGTTCGTCACGCCCAGCAGCGTCCCGGTGCGCGAGGTGGTGAGGACGATGTCCTTGGACCCGACCCAGTCCAGGCCGCGCACCTTGACCTCGCCGAGGCCGAAACGGGCGGTGGCGCCGTCCTTCAGCTGGCGCACCAGCAGCTGGCGCTGGCCATCCTTCACCGCGACCACCGCGAAGGCGGAGCCGTCGGGCGCCACGCGCGCCTCGTCGATGGTCGGCAGGCTGCCGTACACCTGAAGCGGCGGCGCGGCTGACGCCGGCCAGGCAACGAGCGCGGCGAGGGCCGCCAGGAGGCTCAGGAGTCGGAACATACGCGGTCTCCGGTCGGTCAGGTCGGCGGATTGTGCTTTTCGAGGAAGGCCACGACGGCCTCCAGCATCTGCAGGCGGGTGGCGCCGCGGGTGAGCCAGTGGTCCTCGCCGGGCTGGACCACCAGCTCGTGCGGCTTGCCGGCCTTCCTGAGCGCATCGGCCATGAGCCGGCTCTGCTCCAGCGGCACCACGGTGTCGTCCTTGCCGTGGACGAGCAGGATCGGGATCTCGGCCCGGTGCGCCTGGGCCGCAGGCGACAGCTCGGCCATCACCGGATCGCCGAGATCCTCCGCGCCGACGAAGCGCGTCCAGTAGCGCAGGGTGGCCTCGCCGCTGCGGCTGCGGGAATAGCCGATCTGGCGGCGGAGGTCGGAGACGCCCCCGAAGGAGGCGGCGCAGCGGTAGACGCCGCGGTCGTGGGTCGCGCCGGCGAGGGCGGCGTAGCCGCCGTAGCTGGCCCCGACGATGCACACGCGCTTCGGATCGATGATCCCCTGGCCGGCCAGGTGGCGGACGCCGTCGGAGAGGTCGGTCTGCATCTTGCGGCCCCACTGGCCGTAGCCGGCCTCGAGCAGGGCGTTCCCCAGGCCGTCCGAGCCGCGGAAATTGACCTGCAGCACGGCATAGCCGCGCGAGGCGATGGCCTGCGGCCACCAGTCGAAGCCGGGATCGTCGCGCGACGCCGGCCCGCCGTGCGGCAGGACCACGAGCGGCAGGGCCTTGGCCTCGCGTCCCCGCGGCAGGGTCAGATAGCCGGTGAGCTCCAGCCCGTCGGCCGCCTTGAAGCGGATGGACTCCTTGCGCGCGATGTCGGCCGGCTTGAGCCCCTGGTAGACGCCGCCCAGCCAGGTGGCCTTGCGGGCGGTCAGGTCGACCACGGCGTAGGCGGGGCCCTCCGTCGGCGAGTCCACCAGGACGATGATCTTCTTCCGGTCGGCCGACCAGGAGCGCAGGCTGACCCGGGAATCCGGGAAGCTGGACAGCACCGTCCGCCAGACCTTGGCGTCCTCGGGGTCGAAGAACACCCATCGATCCTCGTCGCCCACGAGGCCGCCGCGCCCGATCAGCCGGCCATCCTGCGGATCGCGGAGCGCCCGTTCGGCCTCCAGCACCTTCATCGCCCGGCCAGGCGCGCCCGTCTTCAGGTCGATCTCCTGCCAGACCGTGCGCCCGTCGTCATAGGAGGCGAACAGCAGGTGCTCGCCGCTGCGGCCGAGCCCGACGACGTAAGGTTCGTCCAGGGGCGCCACGGTCTGCTGGACCTCCCGCCACCCCGGGCCGTTGCGGATCTTGAGGGACCAGCGGCCGCTGGAGCGGTCGTAGAGCTCCTGCGCCACGGGCTGGCCGTCGATGCCGACGATCCAGTCGCGGGTGTCCTTGCCGCCCTGCTCGACCAGATGACTGGTGGCGCGCTCCAGGGTGATGCGGAAAAGCGAGAGGTTTCCGCGCCCGTCGCTGAATTTCACCCCCTGGACGAAGACAGCGGGCTCGCCGCGGTAGGTGCGCACCACCGGCATGTCGAAGATGGTGTTCATGCCGTATTCGTTGTCGCGCAGGAGCGGCCGGGCCTTCTGCGTCTGCAGGTCGTAGGCGTAGGCCAGCATCCACTCCCGTCGGCCGCCGAGAATGCCCATCGGGGCGGCGGTGGCGCTGGTGACGATCAGGACGTTGCGGTCGCCCGCCCACTGCACGGCGCGCACCTTCGCGGGCCCTGCCCCCGCCTTCATCAGGAACTCGCCGGTGGCCACCTCGCGCACCGCGATGACCCGCTGCTCGCCGTCGGTGGCGATGAGGGCCACGGCGTGGCCGCTGGGCGAGATCGCCGCGTCCTCGATGGCGGGCAGCTTGCCGTACGCCTCGAGCGGCGCGGCGGCGGCCGGCGCCGCCAAGAGAAAGGCCAAGGACGCCAGCGCGCTCAGCAGACGGATCATGCGGCTCCCCCCGGATGCACAGCCCAGAGTGGCCGGGGCCGGGGCGTGGCGCAAGTCTACGCTCAACCCAGGGGCGCAGCGGGCCTCGTGTAGACGCGGGTCACGTAGCGGACCTGTTCGCCGGCGGTCCAGATGAGGTGCTCGATGCCCGTGATCTCGTGGGCGAGGCCGGGATTGGAGCCCGGCAGATCCAGCGGCTGGATGTGGTCGCCCCGGTTCATGGGCGTGAAGGGATCGTCGCTGTCGACCTTCCACATCAGGTCCGAGGCCCCGCCCGGGCCGTAGAGCTCCAGGCTGTAGGGCTTGAGCTGGTCGGTGTGGAAACGGGCCGGCATGGCGGCAGAACGCATGGCCGCCGCCGGCCGTTCAGCGGGCGTTGGCATAGGCCTTCACCACCCGGTAGAGGAACTCCCGTCCCTCGTAGAGCGAGCGCACGCGGATGCGCTCGTTGAGGCCGTGGGCGCCGCCGCCGTCCGGCTCGCCGAACATGCCGGAGAGGCCGTAGGTCGGGATGCCGGCGGCCAGCAGGAAGCGGCCGTCGGTGGCGCCGGTGGCCATGGCGGGCACCAGCGGCACGCCGGGCCAGAGCTCGCCCGCCACCCGCTCGGCGGGTCGGGTGATGGCCGGCGTCAGCGGCGGGGCCGGCGAGACCGGGCTGGGCTCCCCCACGGCGGAGATGCGGATGCCGGGGTCGGCCATGACCTCCGTGAGCGCCGCTTGGACGGAGGCGACGCTCTCGCCGGGCAGGATGCGGCAGTTGACGTTGGCGGTCGCCCGCTGCGGCAGGGCGTTGGGCGCATGGCCGGCGCTGACCATGGTGGCCACGCAGGTGGTGCGCATCATGGAGTTGTAGCCCGGATCGCGGGCGATGCGGGCGACCACGTCGGCCGGCATCGGGGTGGCGAGCGCCGCGGTCATGTCGGCGCCGAGCTGGCCGCCGACGATCGGGGCCATGCGCTCGAAGTGCAGGCGGGTGGCCTCGTTCAGCCGGGCCGGGAAGTCGTGGGCGCCGATCCTCGAGATGGCCGCGGCCAGGCGGTAGATGGCGTTGTCCTTCACCGGCCGGGAAGAGTGGCCGCCGGGGTTCGTCGTCTCCAGCGTGAAGTCCTGGTAGACCTTCTCGCCCGCCTGGATGCCGAGGAAGACCCGCTTGTCGCCGGCCAGGCGGCCGCCCGCGCCCTCGTTCAGCGCGAACTCGGCGGCGAGCGTGTCGGGGTGGGTCTTCAGCAGCCAGGAGACGCCGTTGAAGGTGTCGGGGGTCTCCTCGCCGCAGGTCAGCGCCAGCTTCAGGGTCCGGCGCGGCTTGAAGCCCTCCTTGCGGTAGCGGATCAGGGCGTCGGTGAAGGCGGCCGCCATGGCTTTGTCGTCCGCCGCGCCGCGGGCGTAGAAGTAGCCGTTCTCCTCCACGAGGGTGAAGGGATCGCGCTCCCAATCCTCGCGCCGGGCCTCGACCACGTCGATGTGGGCGAGCAGCAGGAGCGGCTTCAGCTTCGGGTCGGTCCCGGGGACCACGGCGACCAGGTTGCCGTCCTTGGGCCGGTCGGCGGGCGCGAGGACCCGGACGTCCTTCTCCGGGTAGCCGGCGGCCTTCAGGCGGGCGGCCATCCGCTCGGCGGCGAGCGTGCAGGAGCCGGCGGACAGCGTGGTGTTGGTCTCGATCAGCTCCTTGTAGAGCCCGCGGAACTCGGCCTGCCCGGGGAAGTCCTGGGCCGCGGCGGGCGCGGCGGTGAACGCGCCGGCGACCAGCGCGGCGACGGCGGCAAGCTTACGGACCATGCGAGACACTCCCCCGGGACGTGGGAGGAGCGTAGGCATTCCGCCAACACCCAGCAACCAACAGCCGCTCACCCCGGCGAAAGCCGGGGCCCAAGCGGAGTCGAGGCGCTGCGCGGCCCAGCGATTCCTGGAGCTTCAGCTTGGATCCCGGCTTCCGCCGGGATGAGCGGAAATCAGTTCAGCTCGGTCTTCTTCGGCGGCTCGGGGGGCAAGGGGGCGACGGGGACGCCGTCCTCGACGAGCTCGCGGACCTCCTTCGGCGTGGCCTGGCCATAGATGCCGCGCTGCTCGGACTTGCCCTCGTGGATGGCGCGGGCCTCGCGGGCGAAGGTGTCGCCGACGTCGTCGAAGTTCTCCTCCACGTGGCGGCGGATGCGGCCCATGGCCTCCATCATCATCTCGCGCACGGGCGCGGCCGTCTCGTCCTGGACGGTGCGCCGCGTCCCGGCCAGCGCCGGGGCCATGATCTGCTTGCGGACCGCCTTGGAGGCGCAGAGCGGGCATTCCAGGAGGCCGCGGGCCTGCTGGTCGTCGTAGTCGGCGGACGAGCCGAACCAGCCTTCGAAGCCGTGGTCGTGCTCGCAGGTGAGCGCGTACTTGATCATGGGAGAGATATAGGAAGCTCGAACTCGCGGGCGTTCTTCAGCGCGGGGATGGCGGCCCGCGCCTTCGCCGGCGCCGCCAGGTCGAGGTCGGCGAGAAGCACGCCGGGCTCGTCATGGTCAAGATGGCCGAGCACCTCGCCCCACGGGCCGACCGCGATCGTGTGCCCGTAGGTGACCCGCCCGTCCTCGTGGCGGCCGCCCTGGGCGGGGGCGAGCACGAAGCTGCCGGTCTCGATCGCCCGGGCGCGCAGCAGCACCTCCCAGTGGGCCTCGCCGGTCGGCCGGGTGAAGGCCGAGGGAATGGTCATCACCTCGGCGCCGGCCAGGGCGAGCGCGCGGTAGAGGGCGGGGAAGCGCAGGTCGTAACAGACGGTCATGCCCAGCCGGACCTCGCCCGCCTGAACGGCCACCGCACGCGCGCCGGGCTCGTAGGCTTCGGACTCGCGGGAGCGCTCGCCGGTGGGCAGGTCCACGTCGAACATGTGCAGCTTGTCGTAGGTGGCGGCCACCGCGCCGTCGGGGGCGATCAGCACGGAGCGGTTGGCGGCCTTGCCGTCCTCGCGCCGGACCAGGGCCGAGCCGACCAGCAGCCAGACCGAGAGGTCGCGGGCGGCGTCGCGCAGGCCGCGCACCACGGGATCCTCGTCCAGCGTGCGGAGCTGCGGCAGGAGGACGGCGCGGTCCTTCTGCAGGACGTTCGTCCCCTCCGGCGTGAGGATGAGCCGTGCGCCCCGCCCGGCGGCCTCGCGGACCAGCGGCAGGACGTGGGCGAGCGCCGCGGCGTGGGTCGCGGGGGTGCGGGTCTGGAGAAGCGCGGCCTTCATCGGGGCCTGGATAGCACAGGATCGGCCTTCTCCCCTTGCGGGAGAAGGGATTTCTTCTACGCCGCCTGCTGGAGGAGGGGGTCGAGCTTGCCCTCGCGCTCGAGGGCCATCATGTCGTCGCAGCCGCCGATGTGCTGTCCGCCGATGAAGATCTGCGGAAAGGTGGCGCGGCCGGAGCGCTGCATCATCTCGGCGCGCTTCTCGGGATCGAAGGCGGCCTCGATCTCGTCGAACTCGACGCCCTTCTTCTCCAGCAGCGAGACCGCGCGGATGCAGTAGGGGCAGTAGGGCTTGGTGTAGATGGTGACGTGGGCCATGGCGCTCTAAACAAAAGCCGTCCGGGGAAGTTTCATATAGTGAGTCCGCCGCGCTCCTTAACCCGGGCGACGACGGCCAGGTCGACGCGGGCGGCGCCGGCGGCCTTGAGCGCCCGGGCGCAGCCTTCCGCCGTGGCGCCGGTGGTCATCACGTCATCGACGAGCAGGATGCGCCGCCCGGCGACCTGGGCGGCGCGGGCGGCGGGCACGTGGAAGGCGCCGGCGACGTTGCGCTTGCGGCCGGAGCCCGACTTGCCGGCCTGGGTGTCGGTGGCGCGGCGGCGGACCAGGGCATCGGGCAGGTAGGCCACGCCGGTGAGGACCGAGAGCGGCCGGGCGATCTCGGCGGCCTGGTTATAGCGGCGATGCAGCAGGCGGAAGGGGTGCAGCGGCACGGGCGCGATCGCGTCGGCCTCCTCCACGAGATCGCGGGCCGCGCGGCTGAGCCAGCGGGCGAGCAGCGGGGCGAGGTCCAGCCGGTCGGCGTGCTTCAGCTTCAGGATCGGATCGCGCGAGACCTCGTCGTAGAGGCAGGCGGCGCGGGCCGCGTCGAATGCCCGGGGCCTGGCCAGGCAGGCCGCACAGCGGTCGCCGATGTCGTACTCGAAGGGCGCGCCGCAGCCGTCGCAGACCGGGCCGTCGAGGAAGTGGATGCGGCTCCAGGTGTCGGCCGAGAGCCCGCCGGCCAGGGGCGCCGGGCCGCCGTCCAGGGCCTGCGGCGGGAACAGCAGGTCGAGCGCGCCGCGCCAGAGCGCTTTTGCGCGCGGCCCCGGTTTCAATCGATCGGCGAAGACGCCATGTTCCGCGCCCATGTCCCCCGGCCCCACGTCCCCGCCTCGCCTGTTCGACCGCGCCCTGCACCGCAAGCGGCTGGACCGCGCGGCCCGCGGCTATGCGCAGGCCGATTTCCTGAAGCGCCGGGCCGCGCAGGACGTGGCCGAGCGCCTGGAGGCGATCATGCGGGACTTCCCGGTGGCCGTCGACCTCTCGGCGCGGACCGGCGCCTTCCGCGAGGCGCTGGCGCACAGCGGGGCGGCCTCGCGGATCGGAACGCTGATCGAGGCCGACCTGTCGCCGGCCATGCTGGGCGGCCGGACGGGGCCGCGGGTGGCGCTGGACGAGGAGCGCCTGCCGTTCGCGCCCGGGGCCCTGGACCTGGTGGTCTCCACCCTGGGGCTGCACTGGACCAACGACGTGGTCGGCGCGCTGATCCAGGCGCGGATGGCGCTGAGGCCGGACGGCCTGTTCATCGGCGCCTTCCTGGGCGGGGCGACGCTCACGGAGCTGCGCCAGTCGCTGGTGGCGGCCGAGGCGGAGATCCTGGGCGGCGCCGGCAGCCGCGTCTCGCCCTTCGCCGACACAACCGACGCCGCGGGCCTGCTGCAGCGGGCGGGCTTCGCCCTGCCGGTGGCCGACGTGGACCGGGTGAGCGTCACCTACGACCATCCCCTGAAGCTGCTCTACGACCTGCGCCAGATGGGCGAGACCAGCGTGCTCGCCGAGCGGCACCCGAAGAAGCTGACGCGCGCGCTGATGCGCCGGGCCTTCGAGATCTACGCCGAGCGGTTCGCGGGGCAGGACGGCCGCGTGCCCGCCACCTTCGAGATCATCACCCTCACCGGCTGGGCCCCGCACGAGAGCCAGCAGAAACCGCTCCAGCCCGGCTCGGCGAAGATGCGCCTGGCCGACGCGCTGGGGACGGTGGAGCACCGGGTCCCGGGGACGCGGTGAGGGTTCGGCCACTCGTCGACCTCACCTGACACACACGCCGCTCATCCCGGCGAAAGCCGGGACCTAAGCTGACTATCGCCCTGCGAAGGCGAGCAGGTTGTTCAGCTCAAGGCCTAGGTCACGCCAAGTGGGATTCTCGGCCTCGATCAGCTCGATCTTCCATCTGCGCCGCCACTCCTTGATCTGGCGCTCGCGACGAAAGGCGTTCTCGCGCAACTCGAAGGTTTCGAACCAGACGAGCTTGTCGACGCCGTACCTCGCCGTGAAGCCACGCCTCAGCTTCTCCTGATGCTCGTACACCCGGCGCGCGAGGTCGTCCGTGTGGCCGGTGTAGAGCGTGCCGTAGGGGGCGCTCGCCATGATGTAGACGAAGAAGCTCATGCGAGGTGGCCAGCTCAGCTTGGGTCCCGGCTTTCGCCGGGATGAGCGGAGAATAAAACAAGAACACCTCTGCGCCAAACTCGAGCGGCGGGTGTCCAGCAGGGAAGAAGGGATTCACGCCCCCAGCAGGTGCAGCACGACCTCGCGGCGGTGGGGGCGGGCGCGGTGCTCGAACAGGTAGAGGCCCTGCCAGCTCCCGAGCGCCAGGCGGCCGCTGACCAGGGGGACGGAGAGCTGCACGCCGGTGAGCGCCGTGCGCAGGTGGGCGGGCATGTCGTCGGGGCCCTCGTCCTGGTGGCGGTAGGCCGAACTCTCGGGCGCGAGCTGCGCGAAATAGTCCTCGAGATCGCAGGCGACGTCGGGGTCGGCGTTCTCCTGGATCAGCAGGCTCGCCGAGGTGTGGCGGCAGAAGAGGGTCAGAAGGCCCGTGGTCATCCCCTGCCCGGCCGCCCAGCCGGCGGCCTCGCGGGTGAACTCGTGCAGGCCCTGGCCGCGGGTCTGGACGACGAGGGTGTGGGCCGCCTGGCGCATCAGATGAGGTCCCGCAGCCAGGCCACCAGCGGGCCGTCGGCCGGCGGCATGGGATAGTCGGCGAGCTTCATCGGCTTCACCCAGGCGATCGCCTTGTGCTCGCGGGCGGTGACCTGGCCTTCCCAGCGGCGGACCAGATAGAGCGGCATCAGGAGGTGGAAGCTCTCGTAGGCGTGGCTGGCGAAGACGAAGGGGGCGAGGCAGGCGTGGCTGACGCGGATGCCCAGCTCCTCGTCCAGCTCGCGGATCAGGCAGGCTTCGGGCGTCTCGCCCGGCTCCACCTTTCCGCCCGGGAACTCCCACAGGCCGGCAAGCTGCTTGCCTTCCGGGCGCTGGCAGATCAGCACCCGGCCGTCGGAGTCGATGAGGGCGGCGGCGGCCACCAAGACCATGGGCTTGTCGCTCATGGGCGGGGCATAGCCTCCTCTCCCCCGCGAAGCGAGAGGCTCCGCGATGCGCCATATCGGCCACGCTTGCGGAACAATCCTCGAACGCGGGTTGACTTCGCCGTTCGCAGCGCCCATCTGCACCCTGCGCCTACAAGAAGGGCGCTATCGGTGCTCCAGCCGCGTGGGGTCCACTACGGACCCAGCCTGTCGAGCGCAGAGAGAACTTCTCATAGATCGCCCATCACGCGGGGCGCTTCCCCAACGACCCCGCGCTCCCGCGACCCTCGGACAATCCGAGCGGCCGCGTTCGGCGCATACGCGAAAGCTATACCTTGACCCAATTCACTGACCTTGGCCTGGCCAAGCCCCTTCTCAAGGCGCTGGCCGACGAAGGCTACACCACGCCCACGCCGATCCAGGCGCAGGCGATCCCCGGCGTGATGGAAGGCCGCGACCTGCTGGGCATCGCCCAGACGGGCACCGGCAAGACCGCCGCCTTCGCGCTGCCCATCCTCCACCGCCTGGCGGAGAACCGGAAGCCCGCGCCGCGCAAGAGCGCCCGGGTGCTGGTGCTCTCCCCCACCCGCGAGCTCGCCACCCAGATCGGCGAGAGCTTCAAGGCCTACGGCAAGCACCTCGGCGTCACCGTCGCCGTCGTGTTCGGCGGCGTGAAGTACGGCGCCCAGATGAAGGCCCTGGCGCCCGGCGTCGACGTGCTCGTCGCCACGCCCGGCCGCCTGATCGACCACATCCAGGAGAAGACCATCTCCCTGGAAGGCGTCGAGACCTTCGTCCTCGACGAGGCCGACCAGATGCTCGACATGGGCTTCATCCTGCCGATCCGGCGGATCGTGAAGTTCCTGCCCCGCCAGCGCCAGAACCTGTTCTTCTCGGCCACGATGCCGAGCGAGATCGAGAAGCTGACCGGCGAGATCCTCAACCCGAACCCGCTGAAGGTGTCGGTGACGCCGGCGGCGACGACGGTCGACCGGGTGAACCAGCGCGTGCTGTTCGTCGAGCAGTCGCGCAAGCGCGCCCTGCTGGCCGAGCTGTTCGACGATGCCGGCTTCAAGCGCGTGATCGTCTTCACCCGCACCAAACGCGGCGCCGACCGCGTGGCCCGCGGCCTGGAGCAGGTCGGCGTGGAGGCCTCGGCCATCCACGGCGACAAGAGCCAGGGGCAGCGTGAACGGGCGCTGGCCGAGTTCAAGGCCGGCAAGGTCCGCGCCCTGGTGGCCACCGACATCGCGGCGCGCGGCATCGACATCGACGCGGTCAGCCACGTCGTCCAGTACGAGCTGCCGAACGTGCCGGAGTCCTACGTCCACCGGATCGGCCGGACGGCGCGGGCCGGCGCCGACGGCTCGGCCGTGGCGTTCTGCGCCGACGACGAGCGGAACCTGCTGAAGGACATCGAGAAGGTGACCCGCCAGCGGATTCCGTCCTTCGACCGCCGCAACGATCGCCAGCTGGGGGCCGCCACGGCCGCCCTGCCGGAAGTCGCCGGCAAGCCGGATCGCCCGGACACCCGCGGTCAGGCCCAGCCGCACCGCGGCGGCCACAAGGCCAAGCCGAACCGCAACCACTCGGCGGCCAAGCCGGGCCACCGCCACGAGGGCGCTCCGGCGCGTTCGGGCGGAGAGCGTCCGGCCCAGGCGAAGCCGGCCGGCGGCGGGGGCTTCAAGGGCCCGCGCCGCGGCCGCGGCGGCCAGGGCGGCGCCGGCCGCTCGGGCGGCGGCGGCGGCGAGCGCTCGGGCGTCTGGTCGAACCGGTAGGGGCTAATCCTTCTCCCCCTGTGGGAGAAGGTGGCGGCCGAAGGCTGATGGATGAGGGGTCGCACCGGACAACGGTGCGGCCCCTTTTTCCTGTCCGGACGGTCCGGGAAACCCCTCCTCCGACCCGCTTCGCGGGCACCTTCTCCCACAGGGGGAGAGGGGTCAGGACCCAGTCACCTCGCCGATCCAGGCGAGGTAGGCGGGATCGGCGGCGACCACGGGCAAGGCGACGATCTCCGGCGTGTCGTAGCTGTGCAGCTCGCGGATGCGGGCCGCGACCTTGTCCCAGAGATCGGCGCGGGTCTTGACGAGGAGCAGCTCCTCGACGTCGCGGCGCACCTCCCCCTCCCAGAGATAGCGGCTGCGGATCGGCATGACCTGCACGCAGGCGGCCAGGCGCTCCGAGAGCAGGGCCTCGGCGATGGCGTCCGCCTCGGTCTCCGAGGCCGTGGTCGTCTGGATCAGGATCGCGCTGGCCACACTCATTCCGCTCACCCCGGTTGTTCTTACGACCGGTAGTCGCCGTTGATCTCGACGTAGCGCTTGGTGAGGTCGCAGGTCCACATGGTCGAGGAGGCCCGGCCCATGCCGACGTCGACGGTCACCTCCAGCTCCTGGCGCTTCATGTAGGCGCTCATCTTGTCCTCGTCGTAGGAGGGCGAGATCAGGCCGTCCTGGGCCGCCCAGTAGGGACCGAACTTCACGCTGACGGAGTCGCGGTCGATGGGCTCGTCGGCGCGGCCCACGGCCATGACGATCCGGCCCCAGTTGGCGTCCTCGCCGGCGAAGGCGGTCTTCACCAGCGGGCTCTCGCAGATGGTGCGGGCGATCTTGCGGGCCGAGGCCGCGGTCTCGGCGCCGGTCACCGTCACCTTGATGAACTTGTTGGCCCCTTCCCCGTCGCGCACCAGCTGGTGGGCGAGGTCCATGAGGACGTGCTCCAGCTTGTCGCGGAAGTCGGCCAGGCGCCGGTCGCCGGCGCGGCTGATCTTCGGCGCGCCCGAGGCCCCCGTGGCGAACAGCAGCAGGGTGTCGTTGGTGGAGCGGTCGCCGTCGACCGTCACGGCGTTGAAGGTGTTGCGGGTGTAGAGGTTGACCAGGTTCTGCAGCGCCGTGGGCGTGATGGCCGCATCGGTGACCACGAAGGCCAGCATGGTGGCCATGTCGGGCGCGATCATGCCCGAGCCCTTGCAGATGCCGCCGATCCGCACCGTCACCCCGTCGATCTTCGCCTCGGCGTAGGCCCCCTTGGGGAAGGTGTCGGTGGTCATGATGGCGCGCGCCGCGCCGGCCCAGCCGTCCTCGGTCAGGCGGCCCTCCACCTCGGGCAGGCGGTGGGTGATCTTGGCGTCGTCCAGCAGCACGCCGATGACGCCGGTGGAGGCCACCATCACGTCGCGCTGGCGGCAGTCGAAGCGCTTGCCCACCGCCGAGCAGACCCGGCGCACGGCGTCGGCGCCCGGCCGGCCGGTGAAGGAATTGGCGCAGCCGGCGTTGACCACCAGGGCGCGGACGGCCTCGCCTTTGGTGGCCTCGAGCTGGCGCTTGCACCAGTCCACGGGGGCGGAGCCGACGCCGTGGCGGGTGAAGACGCCCGCGCAGCTCGCGCCTTCCGGGAAGTGCATGACCAGCAGGTCCTCGCGGTCGTGCTTGTAGAAGCCGGCCCGGCCGGTGGCCATCTGCACGCCGGCGATCGGCGGCATCTTCGGGAACGGCACGGCGAGCGGCGACACCGGCATGGCCGCCTTGCCCGGGGCCGCGGGCGGCGGCGGCGGCGGCGGGGCGGCGAACTGGCTGGCCTGGCGGTCGGCGCGCTTGAGCGCGGCGCTCTTCAGGGCGCTGCGCAGCGGGTCGAAGGCGCGCTCCAGGGTCTGCCCCACGACCTCCACCGGCTTGGCGGCGGCCTTCTTCGAACCGGAGGTCTTCTTCGCGGGCGTCTTGCTCACGGCTGGGCCCCCTTGGCTTGCGGAGTCTGGGTGGTGGGAGTCTGGGTCTTCGGTTGCGGCGCGGCCTTCGGCGCGTCGGCGGGCGGGACGGGCCGGGCGCCGTCGCCCTTGACCAGCACCTCGACCTTGGCCCGGCCGCGGAGCTTCTCCAGCAGGTCGCGGATCTGGTCGTAGGTGAGGAAGCGGACGATCTGCGGCCGGGCGGCTTCCAGGGTGATCGGCTGCTCCAGCCTTCGATCCTCGACCTTGACGATGGCGAAGCCGCCTTCGGTGGCGAAGGGGCCGACGACCTGGCCGGCCTTGGCGTCCTTGAGCGCCGCGTCATAGGCCTCGGGCATGACGTCGGTGGTGAAGTAGCCGAGGTCGCCGCCGTTGAAGCGCGTGGCCGCGTCCGTGGAGCGCTCCATGGCCAGGGCCTCGAAGGAGGCGCCGGCGGCCAGCAGCTTCCTGACCTGCTCGGCCTCGGCGGGCGTGCCCACGACGATCTGGCGGGCGCGGATCTCCTCGGAGCGTTTGGCGAGCTTGAGCTGCTCCTGGTAGAGGCCGCGGATCGCGTTCTCGTTGACCGCGTCGGAGACCACGCTCTCCACCAGCATGTCGCCGAGGATGCGCTCGCGGGCGGCGGCCAGGCGGCGCTGGGCCACCGGGTCCTTGTCCAGTTTTCGCTTCAGGGCCTCGGAGGCGAGCAGCTTCTGGTCCACCACCTCGTCGAGCACCCGGCGGAACAGCTCGGAGGAGGCGTCCAGCGGCTCGCCCTCGCCGATCAGGCCCTGGGCCACGGCCTCGCGCTTGACGTCGGAGGCCCACACGGTCTTGCCGTCCACCCGGGCGACGGCCTGGTCGCCGCGCTCGGGCGCCTGCTCGCCGCCGCCGTCCTTGCCGCAGGCGCTGAACGACAGCGCCAGCGCGGCCATCAGGCCGGCTAGGAGGAAGGGACGGAAGGACCTGGCGGCCGCCATACGGATCACCCCGGACATGGGAGCGGGAACACGCGCGTCGGGCGCCGCCCGTCCCTAGCCATTTCCACTGCGGAGTGCAAAGGTTGCCCCCGACTGGGCGGGGGCCGCTTAGGCCTTCCGCCGCTAGGCATTATTTCCGGAGGAATATTGAAAATGCGCGAAGCGGTGATCGTCTCCTACGCCCGTACCGGACTTGCGAAGTCCGGCCGCGGCGGCTTCAACATGACCCCGACCGTCTCCATCGCGGCGCACGCCGTGAAGCATGCGGTCGAGAAGGCGGGCATCGAGAAGGACTCGGTCGAGGACGTCTTCCTGGGCAACGTGGCCCACGGCGGCGGCAACCTGGGCCGCCAGGCCTCGCTGCTGGCCGGGCTGCCGATCACCACCTCCGGCGTCACCGTCAACCGCTTCTGCTCCTCGGGCCTGCAGACCATCGCCATGGCCGCCAACTACGTCCGCGAGGACGGCGCCGACGTGGTCGTGGCCGGCGGGGTGGAGTCGATCTCCATGCCGAACCTCGGCCAGTCGAAGGAGAACTTCGACCCGCGCCTGACCGAGATGTACCCGGCCATCTACATGCCGATGATCGACACCGCCGACATCGTGGCCGAGCGCTACAAGGTCAGCCGCGAGGCGCAGGACGAGTATTCGCTGGAGAGCCAGCGGCGCATGGCGGCGGCCCAGCAGGCGAACAAGTTCGCCGACGAGATCGTCCCGATGAAGACCAAGATGAAGACGGTCAACAAGGAGACGAAGGAAGAATCCGTCGTCGACTACGTGGTGACCCGCGACGAGTGCAACCGTCCCGACACCACCCTCGAAGGCCTGCAGAAGCTGGAGCCCGTGCGCGGCCCCGGCAAGTACATCACCGCCGGCAACGCCTCGCAGCTGTCCGACGGCGCCGCCGCCGTCGTGGTGATGGAGCGCAAGGAGGCCGAGCGCCGGGGCCTGACGCCCCTGGGCGTGTTCAAGGGCTGGGCCGTGGCCGGCTGCGAGCCGGACGAGATGGGCATCGGCCCGGTGTTCGCGATCCCGCGCCTGCTGGAGCGCCACGGCCTGAAGGTCGACGACATCGACCTGTGGGAACTGAACGAGGCGTTCGCCTCGCAGTGCCTCTACAGCCGCGACAAGCTGGGCATCGACCCGGAGAAGTACAACGTCAACGGCGGCTCCATCGCCATCGGCCACCCGTTCGGCATGACCGGCGCGCGCCTTGCCGGCCACGTCCTGCAGGAAGGCAAGCGCCGCGGGGCGAAGAACGTCGTGGTCTCCATGTGCATCGGCGGCGGCATGGGCGCCGCAGGTCTGTTCGAGGTCTACTGACCTCGACCAGACCGGCCGCGGCGCCCAGCACTTGGACTTGGTCGAAATCGCTCGCGCGATTCGACGGGCGCCGCAGGTCTGTTCGAGGTCTACTGACCTCGACCAGACCGGCCGCGGCGTCCATCGCTTGGACTTGGTCGAAATCGCTTACGCGATTTCGACGGGCGCCGCGGGCCTGTTCGAGGCGTATTGATCACTTCCTCTCCCACGCCCGTGGGAGAGGGGGACCATCCGCCGGAGAGCGGACGGTGGAGAGGGCGAGCCGCAGGCGCCGAGCTTGCGGCCGCCCTTCTTGATTCAGAGCCCTGGACTTGCCCTCTCGACCACGCCCTCTGCGGGGCGCGGCCCCCCTCTCCTGCTGCGCGGGAGAGGAAGAGCGACAGGCACAGCGACGCTATGTCCGGCGGGGGGTTCCGTTGACACTGGGGGACCCGGTGCTTAAGTCTCGCGCGCCCTGAAAAGAGCGATTTTCCCGGCAGGCGATGGGCCACGGCCGCCGCCGACGCCCCACCAAACCGGACGCATCCCTTGAGCATCTTCCAACGGTTCTTCGGCTCTTCCAACGACCGCAAGGTCAAGGCCATGGCCGCGCGGGTCACCAAGATCAACGCGCTGGAGCCCCAGATGCAGGCGCTGAGCGACGATGCGCTCCGCGCCAAGACCGAGGACTTCAAGCAAAGGCTCGCCAAGGGTGCGACGCTGGACGACCTCATGGAAGAGGCCTTCGCCGTGGTGCGCGAGGCGGCGCGCCGGACGCTGGGCCAGCGGCACTACGACGTGCAGCTCGTGGGCGGCATGGTGCTGCACACCGGCGGCATCGCCGAGATGCGGACCGGCGAAGGCAAGACGCTGGTCGCCACCGCTCCGGTCTACCTGAACGCCCTGGCCGGCAAGGGCGTCCACGTCATCACGGTCAACGACTACCTGGCCCAGCGCGACGCCGAGTGGATGGGCCAGATCTACCGCTTCCTCGGCCTTTCGGTGGGGACCATCGTCCACGGCCTCAGCCAGGGCCAGCGGCAGGCGGCCTACAACAGCGACATCACCTACGGCACGAACAACGAGTTCGGCTTCGACTACCTGCGCGACAACCTGGTCTACGACGTGAGCGAGATGGTCCAGCGCGGCCACAACTTCGCGATCGTCGACGAGGTGGACTCGATCCTGATCGACGAGGCCCGCACCCCGCTGATCATCTCCGGCCCGACCGAGGACCGCTCCGAGTTCTACAAGATCATCGACGCGCTGATCAAAGAGCTCATCCAGGACACCGCGACCTACGACTTCGACGAGAAGCAGCGCCAGGTCATCCTCACCGAGGAGGGCGCCGAGAAGATCGAGGAGATCCTGCAGGCCGCCGGACACCTGGCCGAGGACACCACCGGCCTCTATGACGCCGCCAACGTCTCGGTGGTGCACCACGTGAACCAGGCGCTGCGCGCCAACGTCCTCTACACCCGCGACAAGGACTACATCGTCCGCGCCGGCGAGGTGATCCTGATCGACGAGTTCACCGGCCGCATGATGCACGGCCGCCGGCTGTCGGAAGGCCTGCACCAGGCGATCGAGGCCAAGGAAGCCGCCGTCATCCAGCCCGAGAACCAGACGCTGGCCTCGGTGACCATCCAGAACTACTTCCGGCTCTATTCGAAGCTCTCGGGCATGACCGGCACCGCGGCGACCGAGGCCCAGGAGTTCGGCGACATCTACAAGATGGACGTCATGGAGATCCCCACCAACCGGCCGGTGGCGCGGATCGACGACGACGACGAGGTCTACCGGACCTTCGCCGAGAAGAACGAGGCGATCCTCAAGCAGATCGCCTACTGCTACGCGCACGGCCAGCCGATCCTGGTGGGCACGGTCTCCATCGAGAAGTCGGAGCAGCTGTCCGAGCTGCTGAAGAGCTACGCCTGGGAAGTCCCGGTGAAGAAGCTGAAGCGCGAGCACTGGGCGCTGGCCGCCCGGGCCCGCCAGGTGGACCTCGAGGCCGCCCAGAAGGCCAAGCAGGAGCTGCTGGCGCTCGGCGAGAGCGCCTTCGAAACCAGCGTCGCCAAGGGCAAGGGCATCCCGCACAACGTGCTGAACGCCCGCTACCACGAGCAGGAGGCCGGCATCGTCGCCGACGCCGGCGTGCCCGGCGCGGTGACCATCGCCACCAACATGGCCGGCCGCGGCACCGACATCCAGCTGGGCGGCAACGTCGACATGAAGCTCGCCAAGTGGCGGGACGAGCAGCGCGGCCTCGGGATCGAGGTGACGCCGGACGAGGCCAAGGCCCGCAAGGCGGAGATCGAGGCCGAGATCAAGGACCTCAAGGAAGAGGCCCTGGCCGCCGGCGGGCTCTATGTGCTGGGCACCGAGCGGCACGAGAGCCGGCGGATCGACAACCAGCTGCGCGGCCGGACGGGCCGCCAGGGCGACCCGGGCCGCTCGAAGTTCTTCCTGTCCTGCGAGGACGACCTGCTGCGCATCTTCGCCGGCGAGCGTCTCGACGGGATCATGCGCACCTTCGGCGTCCAGGAAGGCGAGGCGATCACCCACAAGTGGCTGAACAGCGCCATCGCCACGGCCCAGAAGCGCGTCGAGCAGCGCAACTACGAGATCCGCAAGAACCTGCTGAAGTACGACGACGTCGTGAACGACCAGCGCAAGGCCGTGTTCGAGCAGCGCCAGGAGTTCATGGAGGCCGCCGACCTTTCGGAGATCATCGGCGAGTTCCGCCGCGACACCATCTCCGACTTCGTGGAGCGCCACCTGCCGCCGAAGGCCTTCGCCGAGCAGTGGGACGTGGACGGGCTGGAAGAGCACGTCCGCAACTACCTCGGCCTCGACCTGCCGATCCGCGACTGGGCGGCCGAGGAAGGCATCGCCAACGAGGAGATCGAGCAGCGCATCGTCCAGGCCGCCGAGGCCCGGGTGGCCGAGCGCGAAGCCCAGGTGGGCGACCATATGCGCACGGTCGAGAAGAGCTTCCTGCTGCAGATGGTCGACCTGCAGTGGCGCGAGCACCTGATGCACCTGGACCACCTGCGCAACGTCATCGGCCTGCGCGGCTACGGCCAGCGCGACCCGCTGAACGAGTACAAGACCGAGGCCTTCTCGCTGTTCGAGAAGCTGCTGGTGGACCTGCGCCAGAACGTGACCCGCTGGCTGATGACGGTGGAGTTCCAGTTCGAGGAGCCCCCGCCGCCGCCGACCGGCCAGATGTTCGAGGTCCACCTGGACCCGCTCACCGGCGAAAACGCGGCCGACATGGGCGCCCTGCCCGACGGCCTCCCCGCCGACCAGCGCGCGGGCCTGCCGGTCAGCGCCCTGCCGGCCGGCTGGGAAGACACCGGCCGCAATTCGCCCTGCCCCTGCGGCTCGGGCAAGAAGTTCAAGCACTGCCACGGCGCGCTCGTCTGACGGGTTCCCCGCATGCAACCCGCTGAAGTTCAGGTCGTTTAGCCAGCTTCAGCGGGGGGATTTCCGGTATGCCTACCTATCGCGCCTACCAGGTCGACGAGCGCCGTCGCATCCTGAGCGCCACCTGGGTCGAAGCGGCCAGCGACGAGCAGGCCAAGGCCAAGGCCGCCGAGGAGCTCTGCGAAGAGCAGATCCCCGCCGTGGAGCTCTGGCAGGCCACCCGGCTGGTGGACGAGATCACCTGCGAGGACGACGAGGAGGGCTGACGCCCCCTACTCCGCCGCCATCGCCGCGGCGGGCTTGGCCGCGCGGGGGGGCACCGGCAGCGCATAGCCCGCCGCCTTCGCCCGCTTCCCGCCGCGCTCGATCTCCTTCAGGAGGTCGCGGACGTAGATGTTGAAGTCCACCTGGATCGTGTGGCGGGCAGCCTTGTAGTAGGGCCCCAGGTGCAGGGCCTCGTCCTCGCGGATCACCCGCTCCATCTTCTCCGGCGGCGGCGGGCGGTAGCGGCCGACGAGGTAGGCGCCGGCAAGCTTGGCCTGCTGCTCGGCGAAGTTCACCAGGGTCGGCAGCGGCTGGGCCAGGCCCATGAAAAACAGGTTCGGCACGCCCGGCTTCATCATCCGCTTGAACAGCGGGAAGCGGTTCTCCGCGTCCGGATTGAGGGCTGGATCGGGCAGGAACGGGAAGCTGATGTTGTAGCCGGTGGCGTAGACGATGGCGTCCACCGCCTCGACGCTGCCGTCCTCGAAGCGGACCCGGTCGCCCATCAGCTCGGCGATGTTGGGCTTGAACTTCACGTCGCCGCAGCCGGCGCGGGTGAGGAACTCGCCGGAGACCGAGGGATGCGCCTCCAGCGGCTCGTGGTCCGGCTTCGGCAGGCCGTAGTCCTCCATCCGGCCGATGGCCTGCTTGATCTTCTTCCTGGCAAGCGCGAGGCCGAGCTTGCGCGGCATCCACGGCGGCATGACGGCTTTGTCGGCGACCTTGCCGTCCATGTACTTGGGCAGCACCCAGACCCCGCGCCGGGCGGCCACCCAGAGCGTCCTGGCGATCGGCCGCTGGGAGAGCTCCGAGGCGATGTCCATGGCCGAATTGCCCATGCCGACGACCACGACGTTCTTGCCGCGCATGTCCACGGGATCGAAGGGATCGCGGTAGGCGTGCGCGTGGAAATGCGGCCCGTCGAAGTGGCCGGGGTAGTCGGGGATGCGGGCGTCCCAGTGGTGGCCGTTGCAGACGAAGAGCACGTCGTAGAGCCGGGTCTCGCCCGTCGACAGGGTCACCGCCCAGTGCCCGCCGGGGGTGCGCTCGGCGCGGTCCACGCGGGTGTTGAAGGTGATCTTCGGGCGCAGGCCGAAGTGGTCCACGTAGTCGCGGAAGTACTGCAGCAGCTGGGCGTGGTGCGGGAAGTCGGGCCAGTCGGCCGGGACCGGATAGTCCTCGAAGGCGAGGCGCCACTTCGAGGTGTCGATGTGCAGGCTCTCGTAGCAGGCGGAGAGGCCGTTGGGGTTGCGGTAGTACCAGTTGCCGCCGACGTCGTCGGACATCTCGAAGCAGTCGAACGGCACGCCGAGGTCCTGCAGCCGCTTGGCCGTGGTGAAGCCGGAGCAGCCCGCGCCGATGATGCAGGCCTTCGGCAGGGCGTCCGCCATGGTTGGTCCTCCCCAGGAATCCGTTTTTCCGGGGAGGCTGCGCCCGTGACGCGGCGTCAGCGCAATCTCAGCGCCACAGGATCGGGAAATCGGGCCTGGGCGGGGTGAGCCAGCCGAACAGCCGCCGGAGCGCGTCCACGTCCCCCTGGACCGCCGCGGGCGGCGGCGCCGTCCCCTGGGACAGGGCCAGGAAGGCGGCGCGCGGCAGGGTGACCGCCAGCTTCGCGTCCGTGCCGTCCGGATCGGCCTCGTAGGTCAGCACCTGATTGCGGACGCTGACCCGGAACCGCTCCTTCCGCTCGGGGAAGGTCAGGTCGATGAGGATCTCCTGGTCGCCGACCTTCGCCGGATCCAGGCGCACGGCCATCAGGTCGAGCAGCATCGGCGTGGGCGTGGAGCGGATCAGGTCGGCGCCGGCCGCCGCGCCGCGGCTGGGGGTGATCCCCCGGCGCAGCTCCTGGGCGCCGGTCAGGTACATGTTGCGCCAGAGCGAGCTCTCCGCGGCGGCGGCCTGCTTCTCGTAGACGGCCGCCAGGAAGTCCCGCGCCGCCTGGTTCTTCGGATCGGCCATCACCACGCGGTTGGCGAGCGTCCCGGCCCAGCGGTCGTCGCCCGCGGCGAAGGCGCGGCGAGCCTCGGCGAGGACCTTGGCCGCGCCGCCCATCAGGGCGACCGTGCGGGTCGCCTCGTCCTTCGGCTCCAGCGGCGCGAGGTTCACCGGATTGGCGTCGTACCAGCCCATGTAGCGCTGGTAGACGGCGCGCGAATTGAAGCTGACCGTGCCGTAGTAGCCGCGGTTGTACCATTCATCGGCCAGCACGTCGGGCAGCGCCAGGCGGTTGGCGATCTCCGGGCCGGTGAGCCCCTCGTTCATCAGCCGCACCGTCTGGTCGTGGAGGAACTTGTAGGCGTCCCGGTGCCGGCGCAGGAAGTCGCGAATCTCGACCCCGCCGAACCGGGGCCAGGCGTGGCTGGTGATCAGCACCTCGGCGTCCGGTCCGTAGAGCCGGAGGGACTCGCTCAGGTAGTCGGCCCAGGCCTTGGCGTCGCGGACCAGGGCGCCGCGCGGGGTGAGCACATTGTGCAGGGTGGCGTTGGCGTTCTCCGCCAGGTCCAGCAGCTTCAGGTCCGGGAAGTAGAGGTTCATCTCCGCCGGGGCCTCGGTTCCGGGGGTGAGCTGAAACTGGATGCGCACGCCGTCGACGACGAGCTCCTGGCCGGTGCGGACGATCTCCACCGTGGGCGGCACGAGGGTCTGGGTCCCGGCGGCCACGCCCTGGCCGATGCCGGCGCTGACCTGCCCGTCCGGGCCCTTCGGCAGCAGGGAGCCGAACTGGTAGACGGCGCGCCGGCCCATGGCCGCCCCGGCGATGACGTTCTCGCTGACCGCGTGCTCCAGGAACCCGGCCGGGGCGATCACCTGCACGCGGCCGGCGTCCACGTCGGCCTGGGCGACCATGCCGCGCGAGCCGCCGAAGTGGTCGACGTGGCTGTGGGTGTAGATCAGCGCCGCCACCGGGCGTGCGCCCAGCTTCTCGTTGGCGAGATCGAGGGCGGCCTTCGCGGTCTCGGCCGAGGTCAGGGGATCGATGACGATCCAGCCGGTGCGTCCCGCCACGAAGGTGGCGTTGGCGAGGTCGAAGCCGCGCACCTGCCAGACGCCCTCCGCGACCTCGAACAGGCCGTGCTTCGACAGGAGCTGGGCCTGGCGCCAGAGGCTGGGGTTCACGCTGGCCGGCGCGGGGCCTTTCAGGAAGTCATAGGCCGAGAGGTCCCAGGCCAGGCCGCCGTCGGCGCGCAGGATCTTCGGATCGGCCCGCGTGCCGACGAAGCCCTGCTCGGCGAAGGCGAAGTCCTGGCGGTCCCGGAAGTCCGGCGCCGCGTGGGCGGAGACCGCCGACAAGCCCAGCGCCAGCACAGTTCCCCAGGCCGCGATCTTCCGCATCCGCTCGCCCCCCTCCGCTCGTCCCGGCGAACGCCGGGATCCAAGCCGACTCTGTAGGGCAGACGCGGAGATCGCCCAAACCCCTGCGCCTGATCCGGGTACTCAGCTTGGGTCCCGGCGTCCGCCGGGATGAGCGGGATTTTGGGCCTAGAAGCTCACCCAGTTGCCGTGGAAGCCGAAGGGCACGCGGCGGGGCATCTCGGCCGTGGCTATGGGACCCCTGGCGATCTCCTGGGCCTCGAACACCAGAAGGTCGGAGCGGTTCTCGGCCGCGCGCCAGACCACGGCGGTCACCCAGCCGTCGCCCTCGGCCGCGTCCGCGGAGCGGGGCGTGAACACGGGCTCCGAGGTGAGGTCGCCGGCCGGAAGCTCGTAGACCTGCCGGGCCCCCGTGGCGAGGTCGAGGTGGGCGATGGCGCCCAGCTTGACGGTCTGGGCGCCCGTCGGATCGGCGGCGTACCAGCCGTGGCGGTGGCGCAGGGTCTCGACCCGGGGGTCCACGCGCGGGAACTCCCCGTCGAGGTCGTCCAGCGGCTGCTCGCGGATGGCGTCGGAGCCGCCGGCCAGGTCGAAGGTCCAGCGCACCAGGCGGGCGGCGGACTTCTGGCCGGGCGAACCGTCGGCCATCGGGAACAGCGGGGCGACGTCGTAGCGCATGACGTCGGCGTAGAGGACGTCGCCCTCCTCCCAGGCGTTCAGCGGGTGGAAGACGTAGCAGGCCTCGGTGTTGAACCAGCGGATCGAGGAGACGTCGCCGTCGCGGCGCATGACGCCCACGTGGCTGCCCTTCTCCGGCTCCCAGGCGAAGGGCGGGCGGCCGCCCATCGCCCGCTCGAGGCTCGCGGTCAGCGGCAGGATCGGGAACAGGACGTGGTTCTCGGTGACCATGAAGTCGTGGACCATGCAGGCGAAGGGCGCCTGGAAGTCGTCCCGGCGGACCACCTTGCCGCTGGCGTCGGTGACGCCGTAGCTCATGCCGGCCGAGAGCGGCATGTCGCCCACGCCGTAGGCGAACCAGGCCATCTCGCCGGACTTCGGATCGATCTTCGGGTGGGCGGTCACCCGGCCGCGGTAGTCGCGGACGTAGCCCCGGCTCTCCAGGGTGTCGCGGTCCATTTCGAAGGGCTGGTGGCCCTCCTCGAGCGCCATGAGCCGGCCCGCGTGCCAGACGATGTTGGTGTTGGCGACCCCGCCCTCGTTGCCCATGGCGAGGGGGTCGGTGGTCATGGGGTTGCCGAAGGTTCCGAACAGGGAGCGGCCGTGCTCGTGCTCCAGCTCCCACTTCGGGGTGCGGGCGTAGCGGTTGCGGTAGCGGACCTTGCCGTCCGCCACGTAGAAGCCGTGCACCATGCCGTCGCCGGCGAACCAGTGGTGGTTGGGATCGCGGGGCTCGAACTGCGGATTGGGTCCGATGCGGAACAGGGCGCCGCGAAGTTCGCGCGGAATCTCCCCTTTCACGGCCAGCTCGAAGTCGTCCTCGCTGCGCACCGGCGCGAAGTTGCCCGTCAGGTACGGGTTGATGCGAACGTCACCATCCACGGCGCTTCCTCCTGCGCTTCTGGCGCGGCGTGCCCTGACCGAAAAACCGGCGGCCACTTCCGCGGAACACGCCTCTTGAAACTTACGTTGTAAATTTATTTCGTAAGGGTTAGCCCTTGGCAAGCTGTATTTTGTCCGCGTCCGGAGGCGCCATGCCCCGCATCCTGTCCGAAGCCGACGTCGCCGATTTCCGGGAGCGGCTTTGCGGGGCGGCCGAGCGGCTCTTCGCCGAGCGCGGGCCCGACGCGGTGACCATGCGCCAGCTGGCGGCGGAACTGGGTGTCTCGCCCATGACCCCCTACCGCTACTTCCAGGACAAGGACGACATCCTGGCCGCGGTGCGGACGAACGGGTTCGATCGGTTCGCTGAGACCCTGGAGCAGGCGCGCGAGCGAGCCAAGGGGGCGCGGGCCAAGGGCGCAGCGGTGGGCGAGGCCTACGTCAACTTCGCCTTCGAGCACCCGCACACCTACAAGCTGATGTTCGACCTCAACCAGCCGCACGAGGGCGAGTATCCGGAGCTGGTGCGGGCGGCGCGGCGGGCGCGCGAGACCATGACCGGCTGGGTCGAGGACCTGATCGCCGAGGGGGTGATGGCCGGCGATCCCGAGGAGATCGGCCTGATGTTCTGGTCGGCGGTGCACGGGCCGGTGGTGCTGGAACTGGCCGGCAAGCTGCCGCCCGGAACCGCCAAGCGGTTGCAGCACACCCTGGCCACCACCCTGCGCAAGGGCCTGCGGCCGGAAGCCTGACCCGCCGAGGCTTGACCGCCCTCGGGGCAGGGCGTGGAAGCTCTTCCCAAACCGGGAGGGACGCATGGCCGAGATCAAGCCGTTCAAGGTGCGCTGGGACGAGGCGCAGGTGCAGGCCGTCCTGGACCGGGTGCGCGACTATCCCTGGCCGCCGGCCCCCGAAGTTCCGGACGGGTGGGCGTACGGCTGCGACGGGGCCTATCTGAAGGACCTCTGCGACCACTGGACCCAGCGCTACGACTGGCGCGCGGCCGAGGACGACCTCAACCGCTTCCCCCAGTTCACGGCCAGGGTCGAGGACTTCGACCTCCACTTCCTGCACGTGGTGGGTGAGGCGGGCGGCAGGCGGCCCCTGATCGTCACCCACGGCTGGCCGGGGTCGCACTACGAGTTCTGGCGGGCCATCGAGCCACTCGCCTTCCCCTCGCGGTTCGGCGACGATCCGGCCGACGCCTTCGACCTGGTGATCCCCTCCCTGCCCGGCTTCGGCTTTTCCTCGAAGCCGCGCCGGCCGGTCGGCCAGCGGACGACCGCCCGGCTGTTCAACACCCTGATGACCGAGGTGCTGGGCTACAGGTCCTATCTGGCGCAGGGCGGCGACTGGGGAGCTATGGTCACCTCCTGGCTGGGCCGCGACCACGGCGGCTCGGCGCGGGCCATCCACCTGAACATGCTGGGCTTCCGGCCGCACGGCGGGCCGCAGACGCCGGACGAGGTCGCCTGGGCCCAGCGGCAGGCCGGCATGATGGACGTGATGGGCGCCTACTTCCGGCTGCAGGTCTCCAAGCCGCAGTCGATCGCCTGGATGGGGGGGGGCAATCCGGTGGGACAGGCGGCCTGGATCGCCGAGCGCTTCCACGACTGGTCGGACCTGCGCGAGAAGCCGATGGACGAGGTCTACCCGAAGGACCGGCTGCTCACGAACATCATGCTCTATGTGATGACGGACAGCTTCACGACGGGGGCCTGGTACTACCGGGGCCTGGTGGAGGAAGGCGGGGTCGCCTTCGAGCCCGGCGAGCGTTGCGAGACGCCGACGGCCTTCGCCAACTTCCCCGGCGAGCCGCTCTACGCCGCCCCGCCGAGGTCCTTCGCGGAGCGGGCTTACAACATCGTGCGCTGGAGCGAGATGCCGAGCGGCGGCCACTTCGCCGCCATGGAGGAGCCGGAACTCTTCGTCGACGAGGTGAGGGCTTGGGCGCGCGAGGTCTGACGGCTAAAGGGCGCTCATGACCGCCCGCTACGACTTCGCGTCCGACAACACCGCGCCCGCCGCGCCCGAGGCCATCGAGGCGCTGGTGGCGGCCAACACCGGCTTCACGTCCGGTTACGGGACGGACCCCGTCAGCGCGCGGGCGGCGGACCTGATCCGGGAGATGCTGGACGCCGACGCCGAGGTGCGGTTCGTGGCCTCTGGCACGGCGGCCAACGCCGTCTCGATCGCCGCCCTGGCCCGCCCCTTCGAAGCCGTGCTGGCCCACGAGCACGCCCATATCTGCACGGACGAGACCGGAGCGCCGGGCCTGTTCGGCCATGGCGTGGGGCTGATCGGCCTGCCGGGCGCGGCCGGCCGGATCGAGCCCTCGGCCCTGGAGGCGGCGCTCGCCCGGCCGGACGTCTCCTACCGCCAGTCGCCGGCGGCGCTCTCGCTGACCAACGCCACCGAGTATGGGACCGTCTACACCCACGACGAGCTGAAGGCCCTGACGGCCCCGGTGAAGGCGCTGGGCTACGGGGTCCACCTGGACGGGGCGCGGCTCGCCAACGCCGCGGCCGCGGGGTTCGACCTGAAGCTGATCAAGGACCTCGGCGTGGACCTGCTGGTGGTCGGCGGGACCAAGGCCGGCATGCCGCCGACCGAGGCGGTGGTGATCTTCGACCGCGGCCTCGCCCGCCGGTTCGACGCCCGTCTGAAACAGGCCGGGCAGCTGCCCTCCAAGGGCCGGTTCTACGCCGCCCCGTTCATCGGGATGCTGGGCTCCGGCGCCTTCGTCCGGCACGCGGCGCACGCCAACGCCATGGCCCGCAGGCTCGCCGAGCTCATGCCCTTCCCCGTCCGGCACCCGGTCGAGGCGAACGGCGTGTTCGTGGAAATGGACGACGAGAGGCTCGCGCGGCTGCACGCCTCGGGCTGGTTCGCCTACCGGTTCCTCGATGGCTCGGTCCGCTTCATGTGCTCGTGGGCGACCACGCCCGAGTCGGTTGATTCCCTGGCTGCAACCCTCCGCGACCTGGCCTGAATCCGCGCCGGCAGGCGGCGACCCTTTTCAGAAAAAGGGTCAAGTTTGCCTGTACTTGGCGTGATGTGTGGCGCCTATGGCGCACCGTTCCGGAAATGTGGAACATCGGTAACCCGCCACGTCACATTGTGGCGGCTTTTCGTTGCCCGCGTGTCAGGTGCGTGACAGCTTGCCCGCTCGCCGTTTGGGCGCGCGCGAAGCGCTGAACTTGCCTGTCCATGGCAAGGGCGCCGAGCGCCACCCGGCGGCCGAGCGACGTCGGGGCAAGCCCGGCGCGCCAACCATCCCTCTCAGGCCCGGGGGCCGCAGAATGAAAGTTGTGATGAGAAACATGCTTCGAACCGCGTTGCTCGGTTCCGCAGCGGCGGCCAGCCTTCTGGCCGCGCCGACCTTCGCCCAAGCCCAATCCTCGGAAGTGAACGTTGACGAGATCGTCGTCACCGGCTCGCGGATCCGTCGTCCGGAACTGACCTCGGTTCAGCCGCTGCAGGTCATCACCACCCAGTCGATGGAAGAGCGCGGCTTCACCAACGTCGCCGACGCCCTGAACGACCTGCCGTCCTCCGGTATCCCGGTCAGCCCGATCGGCGACCAGGGCTCCTTCGGCGTCGGCCGGAACTTCATCAACATCTTCAACCTCGGCACCAACCGGACCCTGACCCTGGTCAACGGCCGCCGCTTCGTGGGCGGCAACCCGGCCTCGATCTTCACCGGCACGGGCGCCGGCGGCCAGGTCGACCTGAACGTCATCCCCACCGGCCTCGTCGAGCGGATCGAGACCATCCAGGCGGGCGGCTCGGCCGTCTACGGCTCGGACGCCATCGCCGGCGTGATCAACGTGATCACCCGCACAGACTTCGAAGGCGTCGAGCTAGACGCCCAGTACGGCATCTCCGACGAGAACGACGCCGAGGAATGGCGCGCCCGCATCACCGTCGGCAAGCGCTTCCTCGACGACCGCCTGAGCCTGTCGGGCAGCTACGAGTACAACGAGACCTCGACCCTGGGCTTCGTGGACCGGCAACGGACCGCCGAGCAGCTGACGTTCGCCTCCAACCCGGCCAACACCGGCGGCGCGGACAACATCCCGGGCTCGATCATCATCTTCAACCGCCGCATCCCCGAGGTCACCCTCGGCGGCCTGCCCTTCCGTCCCAATGCGGCCGGCACGGGCGTCGCGGGGGTTGGCCAGAACCAGATCCTCACGATCGTGGACGCCAGCGGCAACCGCGTCCCGGCCCAGTTCGGCCCGGGCGGCGTGCTGGTGCCGTACAACTTCGGCACGCTCTACCAGACCTCGGTCGCTTCGGGCGGCGATGGCCTGAACCTGGCCGAGCTGTCGTCGCTGTCGTCGCCGGTGGAACGCCACGTGGCGACCGCCTTCGGCCGCTATGAGGTGACCGACAACATCCGGGTGAACGCCGAGTTCTTCTACTCGAAGTTCAACGCGGTCGAGCCGTTCAACCAGCCGATCTACAACGCCCCGCTGTTCGGCGGGAACTCGTCGGCCCTGCGGATGTCGACGGCCAACCCGTTCCTGCCCGCGGCCACCCGCGCGGCGATCCTGGCCCAGCCCACCGCGACCACGGCGGACCCGGCGAACCCCGGCGAGCGGCTGTTCTTCCTGTCGCGCGCCTCGGTCGACATCGGCAACAACCAGACCTCCGCCGAAGGCGAGACCTTCCGCGGCGTGCTGGCGGTCGACGGCGACCTGAACTTCCTCGACCGGGACTTCAACTGGAGCCTGTCGTACACCCACGGCCAGGCGGACGGGAGCTTCCAGAGCCCGAACATCGTCCAGACCCGCTTCGAGCAGGCCATCGACGTCACGCGTGACGCCAGCGGCGCCATCGTGTGCCGCAGCGCCGCCGCCCGCGCCGACGGCTGCGCCCCGCTGAACATGTTCGGCTTCGGCTCCCCGAGCCAGGCCGCGCTGGACTACATCGGCGTGCAGTTCGAGTCCGAGTACAAGATCCTGCAGACCGTCTACGAAGGTAACTTCGGCGGCGACCTGTTCCAGCTTCCGGCCGGGATGTGGAGCTTCGCGGCGGGCTTCGAGGCCCGCTACGAGAAGTCGGACTTCAACCCGAACGCGCCCCAGGAAGCCGGCGTCGGCCGCTCGGCCGCCATCACGGCCCTGACCGGCAAGTTCGACACCAAGGAGTTCTACGGCGAAACCCTGGTGCCGGTGTTCGGCGGTGACTTCACCTTCCCGGGCCTGCACCGCCTGGAGCTGGAAGGCGCCTACCGGAAGGTCGACCACAGCCAGGCCGGCAAGGACAAGGCGTGGAGCTACGGCGCCCGCTGGTATCCGATCTCCGACCTTATGTTCCGCGCGCAGAAGAGCCGCTCGTTCCGCGCCCCGGCGATCACCGAGCTGTTCCTGCCGACGGCGACCAGCTTCATGACCGCCACGGACCCCTGCGACTTCCGCAACATCAACAGCGGTCCGAACCCGGCCACCCGCCGCGCCAACTGCCAGGCGGCGTTCCAGGCGCTCGGCCTGCCGGCCAACTTCAACCTCACCTCGAACGTCCAGGCGGCGACGGTGCAGGGCTCGCAGTCGGGCAACCCCGACCTCGAGAACGAGATCGGCAAGCAGTGGACCGTGGGCTTCGTCTATCAGCCCTCGTTCCTGCCGGGCCTCGCGGTCAACTTCGACTGGGTGAACATCGAGCTCAACGACGCGATCTCGAACTTCAACCTGACCTCGATCCTGCAGGTCTGCTACGACTCGCCGAACCCGCCGGCTGACGCCTGCGGCCGCTTCGTGCGGGGCAACTCCACGACCGATCCGGTCCGCGGCCAGGGCCAGATCATCACCCGTGGCGAGCCGACCGGCACGGGCGCGACCTCCGACGGTCCGAGCACCGGCTTCATCAACGCCGGCTACACCAACTTCGAGGGCTTCACCGCCGGCGTCGACTATCGTGTCGACCTCGCCGACTGGCTGGGCGGCGCCTTCGGCGGCTGGCTGGGCGGCGATCCGGGCTCGCTCGAGTGGAACTTCGACCTCTACCACGTGGAGCGTCAGGAGACCTCGGTCACCGGCCTGGGCTTCGACCTGAACCGCGACCACGGCGAGATCGGCAACGCCAAGTGGCGCTACAAGCTCGAGACCAACTATGATCGCGGTCCGCTGTCGGTGAACTGGACGGTGAACTGGATCGACGAGTCGCGGTTCAACAACGACTTCACGTTCGAGACCCGCTACCCGCTGAAGGTCGACAGCTACTTCCTGCACGACCTGGGGATCACCTACGACCTGGCCGACATGGCCGAGGGCTGGGGCATCGGCATGGACAACCTCCGCGCCCGCGTGGTGGTCCGAAACGTGTTCGACGAAGAGCCGCCGCTGGGCGCCACCAACGCGACGGCCGCCTACGGCACCTACGACTTCATCGGCCGCTACTACGTGGTGGGCCTCACCGCCCGCTTCTAAGGCGCGAACCGCCCGGGCCTTCGGGTCCGGGCGGGACCCCGCTGAAGCTGAAAACAGAAGAGCCGCCGGGTCGCCCCGGCGGCTCTTTTTCGTTCGGCGATGCGGCGCGGCTAGGCCGGCTGCAGCGTCCTGGCCGCCAGCATTCCGGCCAGCCGGCCCTGGATGATCTCCTCGGCCTCGCGGACGATCCGGTGAATCAGCTCGGCGCAGGTCGGGATGTCGTGGATCAGCCCCTGGACCTGGCCGGCCGACCAGATGCCGTAGTCGGGATCGCCGGCCTCGTAGACCACCTTGCCGCGGGCGCCGGCCACCAGGTCCTTCACGTCCTCAAACTTGGCGCCGCCGCGGCGCTCGATGGCGACCACCTCGTCGCTCACCGCGTTCTTCGCCACCCGGGCGGTGTTGTGCATGGTCCGGAAGATCAGGTTGGTCTGCCGCTCGTCGTTGGCGACGATCTGCTCCTTCACCTTCTGGTGGATCGGGCTCTCCACGGTGGCCATGAAGCGGGTGCCCATGTTGATCCCCTCGGCGCCCAGCGCGAGCGCCGCGACGAGGCCGCGGGCGTCGCCGAAGCCGCCCGAGGCGATCATCGGGATCTTCACCTTGTCGGCCGCGGCCGGGATCAGGATCAGGCCGCCCACGTCGTCCTCGCCCGGGTGCCCGGCGCATTCCAGGCCGTCGATGGAGATGGCGTCGACGCCCATCCGCTCGGCCGAGAGCGCGTGGCGGACCGCGGTGCACTTGTGGATCACCTTGATCCCGTGCGCCTTGAAGTGGTCGACGTGCTCCTGGGGCTTGTAGCCCGCCGTCTCGACGATCTTCACCCCGCCGTCGATGATCGCCTGCCGGTACTCGGCGTAGGGCGGCGGCGTGATCGCCGGCAGGATGGTCAGGTTTACGCCGAACGGCTTGTCGGTGAGCTTGCGGCAGCGGTCGATCTCGCGCCGCAGGTCGTCAGGCGTGGGCTGGGTGAGCGCCGTGATGAAGCCCAGGCCGCCGGCGTTGGCCACGGCCGCCACCAACTCGGCGCGGCCGACCCACTGCATGCCGCCCTGGACGATGGGATGTTCGATACCGAAGGTCTCGGTGAACCGCGTCTTCAGCGCCATGCGGCGTTCCTCCAAACAGCTGTTTGGACGAACTCAACAGCCAGACGCTACGTCAGGCAACCCCGCGCTTACTGAACGCCGGCGCGGCCGATGGCGTAGAACCGCTCGGCCCGGCGCTTGCGAAGCTCGTCGGGCGAGAGGCCGTCCATGGCCTTCAGTTCCTCCTCGAGAGCCTCGCCCACGGCCAGCATGGCGGCCTCGGGATCGGAGTGGGCGCCGCCGGTGGGCTCGGGGATGATCCGGTCCACGATCCTCATGGCCAGCAGGTCCTCGGCGGTGATCTTCATGGCCTTGGCCGCCTCGGCCGCGGTGCGCCCGCCCCGCCAGAGGATCGAGTTCGCCCCCTCCGGCGAGATCACGGAATAGATGGCGTGTTCGAGGATCAGAACGCGGCTGGTGGCGGCGATGGCGATCGCGCCCCCGGACATCCCCTCGCCTGTGATCACGGTGACGTTCGGCGTGCCCAGCGACAGGCACTTCTCCGTGGACCGGGCGATGGCCTCGGCCACCCCGCGCTCCTCGCTGGAGACGCCCGGATATGCGCCGGCCGAGTCGACCAGGGTGATCACCGGCATCGAGAACCGCTCGGCCAGCTCCATCAGGCGGATCGCCTTGCGATAGCCGTCCGGCCGGCCCATGCCGAAGTTGTGCTTCACCCGGGTGACCGTGTCGCGGCCCTTCTCGTGGCCGATGATCACCACGGGACGGCCACGGAAGCGGCCGAGCCCCCCCACGATGGCCTGGTCGTCGGCGAAGCCGCGGTCGCCGCGCAGCTCCTGGAACTCCTCGATCAGGGCCGCGACATAGTCGGTGAAGTGCGGCCGGTCCGGATGCCGGGCGACCTGGGTCTTCTGCCAGGCGTCGAGATTGGCGTAGGCCTCGCGGCGAAGCTCCTGGGCGCGGGCGCGCAGGGCCTCGATCTCAGCATCGAAGGCGCCCGGTCCGGCGCTTTCGGACAGCTTCGACAGCTCCTCGATCTTGGCTTCGAGGTCGGCGATCGGGCGCTCGAACTCGAGGTAGTGGGCGACCATTCGAGGGGGCGGCTCCCTGCCGGACGAAAGAGGCGGCGGAAATTAGGCGGGTTCACCCGCGCCCACAAGTACAGCCTCGCCTGGCAGGCGCATGTAAAGCCTGGCGAAGGGAACCTGGGCCGTCATGGCGGCTTCCAGCAGCTATGAAGACATGGCTCCGCGACAACGGATTGACCATCGCCCTGGTCCTGCTCTTCCTGGGCAGCCTCCTGGGCCACATGGTTTCGGGCTTCTCCCATGAGAACGAGGAGCGGCTCCAGCACGGCCAGGTCCTGATCTCCTTTGGCGAGTTCCTGAGGGGCGGCGCCTTCCTCTCCACGCTCTTCGAGAACTGGGAGAGCGAGTTCCTGCAGATGTGGACCTACGTCACCCTGACGGCCTATCTGTTCCAGCGCGGCTCTCCCGAGAGCAAGGACCCGGACGCGCCGGCCGCGCAGGACCGCGATCCGAAGCTCGACGAGAACAATCCCGACGCGCCGGGCCCCGTGCGGGCCGGCGGGATGGCGCGGGCGCTCTACGCCCACTCCCTGGGCCTGGCGCTCATGATCCTGTTCCTGGCCTCCTTCGTCCTGCACTGGGTGAACAGCCTGCGGCAGGCGTCGGAGGAGGCGCTCGAGCACAACCAGCCCCCGCCGGAACTCCTGGCCTACCTGGGCGACGCGCGGTTCTGGTTCGAGTCCTTCCAGAACTGGCAGAGCGAGTTCCTGTCCACCGCCGTCCTGGTGGTCCTGGCCATCTTCCTGCGCGAGCGCGGCTCGCCCGAAAGCAAGGCGGTCGGCGCCCCTCACGCCAGGACGGGCACGGACTAGTTCACGAAGCCGTCAGCGCCCTGGGGAACCGAGGTGCAACTTCCTGTCCCCGCACGTCGTTTGTTAGCCCGAGGTCGCCAGGCCCATGTCTTCACGGGGGGCTGGAGGCGTACCCGGCGCGCCTTTGACTGATGCGCGGACCCCTGCCTTGACACAGCACCGCGCTCGAGGAGAAGAACGGAGCAAGAGATTCATGAACGCCCCCCTGAAGATCGGGATGGCCTCGGCGCTGGTTCTGGCGACGGCTTCGCCTGTCGCTGCGCAGTACTACCGGCCGACCCCCGAATACCAGCGCGCCCAGTCGGAGTACGAGGCGCAACGCTACCAGTACGAGAACAGCCGCGAGGCCTATCGCGAAGCCCGCCAGGACTACAACCAAGCCCGCCGCGACTATGAGCGCCGCCTGGCCGCCTGGGACCGCGAACGGGCGCGCTATGACGCCCGCTACGGCTACGGCGCCTACGCCCGCATGTACGCCCGCCCGGTGTGGGACGAGGCCTACTGGGCCAACAACCGCTACGGCGCGCCGTCGGCGGGCTACTACGCCCCCTCGGCGGGCTACTACGGCTCGAACGCCAGCGCGACCGGCGTCCGCTGCAACAACAACTCCACCGTCACCGCCGGCGTGCTCGGCGCCCTGGCCGGCGCGGTCCTGGGCTCGAACGTGGCGGCGCGCAACGCCCGCACCGAGGGCGCGGTGCTCGGCGCCCTGGTGGGCGGCGGGGTCGGCGCGGCCGTGGGCCGGGCCAACGACCGCTACAAGTGCGACAGCCGCGGCCCGTACTTCACCTACAACGAGACCATCCCCTACCGGGAAGCCTCGGCCTACCGCTCGCCGCAGTACAGCTACTACACGCGCCAGCGCTGCCGCCTCGCGCCGGCTCCGATCGACGATCGTGGCCAGGACTATCGCTACGTCCGGGTGTGCCCGGACGGCGACGGCCGCTACCGCATCACCGGCTAAGCGCGCCGCACAGGTCAACCTTGGAAGCCGCCCCTCGGGCGGCTTCTCTTTTTTGGGCCTCAACCCTTCTTCGCCAGGGGGTGCTTGGTGGCCATGACCTGGGCCAGGCGGTCGCCGGCCACGTGGGTGTAGATCTGGGTGGTGGCGATGTCGGCGTGGCCGAGCAGCTTCTGCACCACGCGCAGGTCCGCCCCGCCCTCCAGCAGGTGGGTGGCGAAGGCGTGGCGCAGAACGTGCGGGCTGACCCGGGCCGGGTCGATGCCGGCGTCGGCGGCGGCCTCGTCCAGCAGCTGGGCGAACCGGCGGGGCGTGAGGCGGCCGCCCTTGCCGCGGGACGGGAAGAGCCAGGGGTTGGCCTTGTCCTTCGGCGGCAGGAACTGGGGCCGGACCTCCAGATAGGCCTTCACCGCCGCGCGGGCGGTCTCGTTCAGCGGCGCAAGCCGCTCCTTGCCGCCCTTGCCCTTCACGATCAGGTAGGCCGGGTCGCGGGCCAGCGCCGCCAGCGTCAGGCCGGTGAGCTCGGAGATCCGCAGGCCGGAGGCATAGGCCAGCTCCACCATGCAGCCCAACCGGAGCCCCTGGGCGCCGTCGCGGGCCGACGCGGCGGCGATCAGCCGGTCCATCTCCTCGCGGCTCAGCACCTTGGGGAGGCTGCGGCCCTTCTTCGGCGCCTCCACCCGTCGGGAGGGGTCGTCCGCCCGCCAGGTCTCGCCCAGGACGAAGCGGTAGAACTGCCGCACGGCCGCACGGCGGCGCGCCGCGGTGGCGGGCGACAGGCCGCGGGCGCCGAGGGCGGCGAAATAGGCTTCCACATCCTCCGCGGACGCCGAGGCGAGATCGCGTCCGCGCGCCGCCAGGAACCCCGCCGCGTCGGCCAGGTCGCGCGTGTAGGCGGTGAGCGTGTTCTTCGCCGCCGCGCGCTCCACGGCCATCATCTCCAGGAAGGCCTCGGCCCAGGCCGCGCCCTGGCTCATTTCAGCGCCGCCAGCCCCTCGAGGACGAAGGCCCGGGCGTCGGCCTCCAGGCCCGCCTCGGCGAGCGCGCGGGCGATGCGGGCCCGGTCGGCTGCGCCGGGCCCCGCGGACCCGGAGTCGGCGGCCGTCCAGAGCGCCAGCAGGGCGGTCTCGCCGGGAAGCTGGCGGCGGGCGGCGTCGTGCAGGGCGAGGCTGCGGGCCGCGGGCGCCTTGCCCTCGGCCAGGGTGAAGCCGGCGAGCCGGGTGCGGTCGGCGGGGCTGAGCTGAGGCTTCAGGGCCGCCAGCAGGATCGCCTGCGACTGCAGCCGCGTACGGGTCTTGGCGTCGGCCTCCGCCGCGGCGGCGATGAGGGCGGTGACGCCGCCGTCGGGGACGGGCTGGCCCGCGGCGACCACGGCGGCGAGTTCGGCGACGCCGCCGCCCAGGGTGGCGAGGTCCCAGGTGGGCGGCGCCGGAGCCCCGCCGGCTTGGGCGGCCGCCACCGCCGGCGAGGCGGCCGCCTTGGTCATGTCGAGGCCGAGGCTGCGGGACAGGGCGTAGTCGAGACCATTGCGCAGGGAGGCCGCGCCGGGCGCGCCGGCGCCCAGCTTCGCCGCCATCAGCCGGCCGTAGGCGGCGTCGCGGGCCTGGGCCTGGGCCAGATCAAAGGTGAGCTGGGCCTGGGCGGTCTGGCCGGCCGCCGCCTGGCAGAAGGCGCGGAGCCGCAGCCAGTAGGTCTCGTCGCGGCCGGTGGCGAGCCCCTCGGCCAGCGCGCAGGCCCGCGCGTCGTCGCCGGCCAGGAGCGCGCTCTCGGCCGCGGCGCGGGCGAGCTCGGCGTTGCGCTCCAGACCTGCGGCGCGCCCGAGGATAGCGGAGGCGGCCTCGACGTCGCCCATGGCCAGCAGGGCCTGGGCGCGCAGGCCGAGCAGGGCTGGATCGGCCGCGCCGTCGGGCCCGGGCGCGCCGGTCGCCAGCACCCGGCGGGCCAGCTGGGCCGCGGCAGGCGACAGGGGCTTGGCCGCCAGCAGCGGCAGGACGGCGCGCAGGGTCTCCGTCGAGGTTCCCCGCCAGAGGGTGGGCGGCAGGCCGGTGTCCCGGCCGGCCACGGAGAAGGCGTCGGGCGCCGCCAGCGGCGCCACCTCCACCGGCTGGGCGTGGCCGGGCGAGGCGGCGAGGAGGCCGGCGACGAGCGCCAATGCCAGGGAAATGCGGACCATGCGCAGAGCATACTGAACCGCCGGAGTTGGCGCGAGGCCGCGCGGTCGTGTAAGCGTGGCGACCTCCATGGACCGCTTCGACCCGCTGCGCCGCCGCACCATCGTCCTCGTCGGCCTGATGGGCGTGGGGAAATCGAGTGTCGGGCGCCGGCTCGCCAACGCCCTGGACCTGCCGTTCCGCGACACCGACGCCGAGGTGGAGGCCGCCGCCGGACGGTCGATCTCCGACATCTTCGCCGAACTGGGCGAAGCCGCCTTCCGCGAGGGGGAGCGGCGGGTCATCGCCCGCCTCCTGGAACAGCCGCCGATGGTCCTGGCCACCGGCGGGGGGGCGTTCATGAATGCGGACACCCGGGCGCTGATCAAGTCGAAGGCCGTCTCCGTCTGGCTGAAGGCCGACCTGGACGTCCTGGCCCGCCGGGTCGGGCGCAAGGACACCCGGCCGCTGCTGGCCGGCAAGGACCCGCTCGAGGTGCTGAAGGCCCAGGCGGAGGTCCGCTATCCGGCCTACGCCGAGGCCGATGTGACGGTCGAGACCGGCGACACCGCCCACCACATCACCGTCGACCAGGTGATCCGCGCGCTCAGCGCCTTTCTGGAGACGCAGGACCGATGACGCGGACCGTTCCCGTCGGCCTCGGCGATCGCGCCTATGAGGTGGTCATCGGACCCGGCCTGCTGGACGAGGCGGGGCAGCGCATCCTGCCGTTCCTGAAGAACCGCCGCGTCGCGGTCGTCAGCGACGAGACGGTGTGGGGCCTGCATGGGCAGCGGCTCTCGGGCGTGCTCGACCGCTCCGGCATCGACGTCTCGCCGCTGATCGTGCCGCCCGGCGAGCAGACCAAGAGCTTCGAGGGGCTGGCCGACGTCTGCGACCGCCTGCTGGCGCTGGAGCTGGACCGCGCAGACCTGGTGGTGGCTTTCGGCGGCGGCGTGGTGGGCGACCTCGCGGGCTTCGCGGCCGCCGTCTACAAGCGCGGCATCGACTTCGTGCAGATCCCCACGACACTGCTTGCCCAGGTAGATTCGTCCGTGGGGGGCAAGACCGCCATCGACACGCCGCGCGGCAAGAACCTGGTGGGCGCCTTCCACCAGCCCAGGCTGGTGCTGGCCGACCTGGACGTCCTGGCCACCCTTCCCGACCGCGAGATGCGGGCGGGCTACGCCGAGATCATCAAGTACGGCCTGCTGGGCGACTTCGGCTTCTTCGAGTGGCTGGAGGCGAACGGCCGGCAGGTGCTGGCGCGCGAGCCGCAGGCCCTGCTGCACGCCGTCGCCCGCTCCGTGGAGATGAAGGCCGAGATCGTCGCCGAGGACGAGACCGAGCGCGGTCGCCGGGCCCTGCTGAACCTTGGCCACACCTTCGGCCACGCCCTGGAATCGGAGACCGGCTACGGCGAGGCCCTGCTGCACGGCGAGGCCGTGGCGGCGGGCATGGCGCTGGCGTTCCGCTTCTCCGCCGCCCAGGGCCTCTGCGACGCGCAGGACGCCACCCGCGCCCAGGCCGCCATCGCCGCGGCCGGCCTGCCGACCCGGCTCGCGGATATCCCCGGCTATCCGTTCGCCGCCGAGCGGCTGGTTCGCCACATGGCGCAGGACAAGAAGGCCGAGTCCGGCAAGCTGACCTTCATCCTCGCCCGCCGGCTCGGTGAGGCCTTTGTCGCCAAGGACGTGGACGGCTACGCCGTGCGCGACTTCCTGCTGGCCGAGGGCGCAAGGTCGTGAACGCCGTCGTCGCCAAGCTGATGGCGCTCGCGCCGACGCTGATCCTGCTGCTGTCGGCGTCCGGCCTGATCTCGGCCGCCGAGACCTCCATGACCGCCGCCTCGCGGGCGCGGATGCACCAGCTGGAGCGCGAAGGCGACCGGGCGGCGCGCCGGGTGAACCGGCTGATCGCCAACCAGGAAAAGATGATCGGGGCGATCCTGATCTCGAACAACGTCATCAACATCTTCGCCTCGGCGCTGACGACGGCGGTCCTGACCTCAGTCTTCCCGCAGGGCTCGGTGATGGGCCCGCTGGTGGCCACTGTGGTGATGACCGTGCTGGTGGTGGTGTTCTCCGAGATCCTGCCCAAGACCATCGCCATCGCCCGGGCCGACGACGTCGCCCGCTGGCTGTCGATCCCGACGTTCTGGATCGTGCGGCTGTTCGGCCCGCTGGCCGACGGCGCCCAGTGGATCGTGCGCCAGACGCTCCGGCCCTTCGGCATCAGGCTCGACATGGGCATCGACGTCCTGGCCGCGCACGAGGAGATCCGCGGCGCGGTGGAGTACCACCACTCCGAGGGCCTGGTGGAGACCCGCGACCGCTGGATGCTGGGCGGGGTGCTGGACCTGGGCGAGATGGACGTCGGCGAGGTGATGGTCCACCGCAAGGCGATCTCGATGATCGACGCCGACCTGCCGCCGCGCGAGATCCTGGCCGCGGCCCTGGAGGCCGCCCACACCCGCCTGCCGCTCTACCGCGACGAGCCGGAGAACATCGTGGGCGTGCTGCACGCCAAGGACCTGCTGCAGGCCATCGCCGAGGCGGACGGCAAGATCGACGAGCTCGACGTCAAGGGGATCATGCGGCCGGCCTGGTTCATCCCCGAGACCACGACGCTGAAGGACCAGCTCGCCGCCTTCCTGAAGCGGCAGAGCCACTTCGCCCTGGTGGTGGACGAGTACGGGACGCTCGAGGGGCTGATCACGCTCGAGGACATCCTCGAGGAGATCGTGGGCGAGATCGAGGACGAGCACGACGTGGTGGTGCCGGGCGTGCGGCCGGGGCCCGACGGCTCGGTGATCGTCGACGGCTCGGTGACCATCCGCGACCTCAACCGGGCGATGAACTGGATGCTGCCCGACGAAGAGGCGGTGACCGTCGCCGGGCTGCTGATCCACGAGGCCCAGCGGATCCCCGACGTGGGCCAGGTCTTCGCCTTCCACCGGCACGAGTTCCGCGTGGTGGAGCGCAAGGGCAACCAGATCACCGTCCTGCAGGTCTCCGCCCCCGAGGTTCCGGCGGACTAATGTGGTTCTCGTGCGTTGAGGTCTGGCGGAGCCCTGCGGCGCCGCTTGATGGCGACGTGGGATCGGGGGGAAAGTCAGCGTGCGTTCACCTATGACCGCGTCTAAGGATGGACCGAACCTGGCGCCGGAGCGGACTGAATCGGGCGGGGCGAGCGGCGGGGTCGCGCTTGACGACCGGCCCGCACGCCTGCTTTGCCGCTTCGGATCGCCGATGTGCGCGTTGGAGCCTGAGGAATGACGGATACTGCGAAGCTGGACGGCCTGCGCGTCTTGGTGGTCGAGGACGAGATGATGGTCTCGATGCTCATCGAGGACATGCTCGGCGACCTCGGCTGCACGGTCGTGGGACCGGCCTCGCGGCTCGACGAGGCCATCGAGCTGGCCAAGGCGGCGGAGCTGGACTGCGCGGTGCTCGACGTGAACCTGGGCGGCCAGCCGATCTTCCCGCTGGCGGACCTGCTGCGCGAGCGCGGGGCGCCGTTCGCCTTCGCCACCGGCTACGGCGACGCGGGCCTGCGCGATGTCGACAAGGGTTCGCCCGTCCTGCAGAAGCCGTTCCGCGAGGGCGACCTGGCCCGGGTGCTGGGCGAGCTGCGCGCGGCCGTCGGCTGACGCCTCCGGCTAGAGGTAGCCGAAGGCGCGGCCCGCGCCGTCGATCATGGCGATGCTGACCGAGCCCACCAGGGCGGCCAGCGACAGCAAGAGTTTCATGTTCCCGTCTCCTCGATAGGTCCAAGCTTCACAGCAAGGACGCGGGAGATAGGCTGTGCCCGACGTCACGGTAGTGGCGATTTGCGCATAACAGCTCTGCGCATTTGGAAACGACGCGTCAGCGCCCCTGGGCCAGGAGCCCCGCCAGCAGCTTGTCCGGGGTGATGGGATAGTCCCGCACCCGCACCCCGCAGGCGTTGTAGATGGCGTTGGCCACCGCCGCGCCCGCGCCCGAGATGCCGAGCTCGCCGACACCCTTGATGCCCATGGGATTGGCCTTGTCGTCCACCTCGTCGAGCATGATGGCGTCCAGTTCGCCGACGTCCGCCTGCACGGGCACGAGGTACTGGGCGAGGTCCTGGTTGATGAGCGAGCCGTAGCGCGGGTCGACGGCGTTGCCCTCGGTGAGCGCCGCGCCGACGCCCCAGATCATGCCGCCGGTCAGCTGGCTGCGGGCCGTCTTCCAGTTGAGGATGCGGCCGGCCGCGAAGACCCCGAGCATGCGCCGCACCCGCGTCTCGCCGGTGACGGTGTCGACGCCGACCTCGCAGAAGTGGGCGCCGTAGGTGTGCTGGCTCCAGTTGCGGGCGTCGGCGGCCGGGCGGATCTCGCCCTCGACGGTGAGGCCCTGCGGCGCGGCGCGGGCGATGAGGGTGGCGAGCCGCTCCGAGCGGTTGCCGATGGCCACCACGCCGTCCTCGAAGGTGACCTCCTCGACCGGGCCGCCGTTCAGCGGCGAGGCGGGATCGGCCGCGGCCAGTTCGGCGATGGCCTTGCGCAGGTTCATGCCGGCCGCCAGCGCGGCGGAGCCCGCCGTCGCCGCCCCGAACTGGCCGCCGGATCCGGGCGCCGGCGGCAGCTCGGAGTCGCCGATCTCGACGCGCACGTCCTTCAGCGGCACGCCCAGCGTCTCGGCGGCGATCTGGGCCAGCACCGTGTAGGTGCCGGTGCCGATGTCGGTCATGCCCTGGCGCACGGTGATGACGCCGTCCGCATCCACCGAGAAGCTGCACTTGGCCGGCAGCAGGAAGTTGCCGCGGATGGCCGCGGCCATGCCCATGCCCACCAGCCAACGGCCGTCGCGCACCCGGCCGGGCGTCGGGATCCGGCGGTCCCAGCCGAACATCTGGGCGCCCTCCTTCAGGCAGCGGACCAGCTGGCGGATGGAGAAGGGCTTGCCGGTCTCGGGGTCGACCTCCGGCTCGTTGAGGATGCGCAGTTCCACCGGGTCGAGGCCAAGCCGTTCCGCGAGTTCGTCCATGGCCACTTCGAGGCTCAGCATGCCGACAGCCTCGCCGGGCGCGCGCATGGGGCCGGCGAGCGGCAGGTCGAGCTGGACGAGCCGGTGGCCGGTCAGCCGGTTCGGCGCCGCATAGAGGCTGCGGGCGAAGTTGGAGGCGTGCTCGGTGAAGTGGCCCTCGCGGTGGCAGTGGGTCACGGTCATCAGCGACATGGCGGTGAGCCGCCCGTCCGGCGTGGCGCCCAGCCGGACGCGCTGGACGGTGGCCGGGCGGTGCACCGTGCCGTGCATCATCTGCTGGCGGCTGAAGGCGACCTTCACCGGCCGGCCGAGGGCGCGGGCGCCGAGGGCCGCCAGGGTCAGCTCGTCGTAGGTCTGGCCCTTCCCCCCGAAGCCGCCGCCGATGTAGCGGGTCATCAGGCGCACGTCGTCGCGGCCGATCTTCAGCGTCTCGGCGAGGCCGTGCTGGGCGGGCTTCACCATCTGGACGGAGGTGTGCACGACGCACTTCTCGCCCTCCCACCAGGCGGTCGTGGCGCAGGGCTCCATCTGGCAGTGGTTCTGCAGCGGCGTGGTCCAGGTGGCGTCCAGCTTCACCGGGGCCGCGTCGAAGGCGGCCTCGAAGTCCCCGACCCGCACGTCCTCCTCGCCCGGCGGATCGCCGGCCTCGTCGAGGTGGGCGTGGAAATCCACCGCGGCCGGATCCTCCGCATAGGCGAGGCGCACCAGGCGCGCGGCGGCGGTGGCGTTCTCCAGGGTGTCGGCCAGGACGAAGGCCACCGGCTGGCCGTAGTAGGCGACGCGGTCGTTCTCCAGGGCCGGGCGCGCCGTGGCCGTGGAGCGGGGATGGACCTTTGTCCCGCGCGCCCCCTGCTCTGGCGCGTTCCGGTGGGTCCAGACGAGGTGGACGCCGGGCGCGGCCTCCGCCTCGGCGGTGTCCACGCCGGTGATCCGGCCGCGCGCGATCGTCGCCGGGACCATGACGCCGTAGGCCGGCGGCGCGGGCGGCTCGACCTCATAGGCGTAGGGGGCCGTGCCGGTGACCTTCAGCGGGCCCTCATAGCGGTCCACCGCCTTGCCGATCAGGCCGGAGCGGTTCTCGGAGACGGGGTTGGGCAGGGCCCAGTCGGCGACCGAACTCATCTGGCCTTCCCCCTCGCCTCGTCGATGGCGGCCGCGCCGAGGCGGGCCGTCAGCGTGATCTTGAAACCGTTGCGGCCGTTGTCGCTGGCCTGCGCGAGCTCCGCGGAGATCGCCTCCTCGGCCGTCGCCCCGCCGGCCAGGGCGGCCTCGGCGTCGGCCGCGCGCCAGGGCTTGTGGGCGACCATGCCAAGGGCCACCCGGCCGCCCGCCACCGCGACGCTGGCCAGGCCGCCGGCGTAGGAGGCCCGGTCGCGGGCCTTGCGATAGACCTGCCCGCCCTGCGGCGGCGACGGCAGGACCACGGCGGTGATCAGCTCGCCAGGGACCAGGTGGGTCTCGAGGTGTGGCGTCTCACCGGGCAGGCGGTGCAGCTCGTCGACGATGAAGCGCCGGACGTCGCCCGAGGGCGAGAGCGTCTCGACCCGGGCGTCGAGGGCCACCAGCGCCACGGCCATGTCGGACGGGTGGGTGGCGATGCAGGCATGGCTGGCGCCCAGGATCGCGGAGTTGCGGTTCAGGCCTTCCAGCGCCCCGCAGCCGGAGCCGGGCTCGCGTTTGTTGCAGGGCTTGGCGGTGTCGTAGAAGTAGGCGCAGCGGGTGCGCTGCAGGAGGTTGCCGCCGACGCTGGCCTTGTTGCGCAGCTGCGGCGAGCCGCCGGCGACGATGGCCTCGGCGAGCACCGGATAGCGGGCGCGGACGCGGGCGTCGGCCGCCACCTGGCTGTTGGTGGCCATGGCGCCGATGCGCAGCCCGCCGTCGGGCGTGTCCTCGATCCGTGCGAGGGGGAGCCGCGACACGTCGATCAGGTGCGCGGGCTGCTCGATCTCCAGCTTCATCAGGTCCAAGAGGTTGGTGCCGCCGGCGATGAAACGGGCGTCCGGCGTCTCCGCCGCGGCCTTCACCGCCGCCGCGGGATCCGTCGCGCGTTCGTAGGTGAAGGGCCTCAAGCGAGCTCCTCCGCAGCGCTGCGGATCGCCTCGACGATCTGCGGATAGGCCGAGCAGCGGCAGATGTTGCCGCTCATCCGCTCGCGAATCTCGTCGCCGGTGAGCGAGGGCGGGGCAGCCACGTCGGCGGCCGCCTGGCTGGGCCAGCCGGCCTCCACCTCGGAGAGCATGCCGAGCGCCGAGCAGATCTGCCCCGGCGTGCAGTAGCCGCACTGGAAGGCGTCCTCCTCAAGGAAGGCCTTCTGGAGGGGATGCAGCCGCTCGGGCGTTCCGATCCCCTCGATGGTCGTGACCTCGTCGCCGTCGTGCATCACCGCCAGCGAGAGGCAGGAATTGATCCGCACCCCGTTCACCAGGACCGTGCAGGCGCCGCACTGGCCATGGTCGCAGCCCTTCTTGGAGCCGGTGAGCCGCAGGTGTTCGCGAAGGGCGTCGAGGAGGGTGGTGCGCGGGTCGACGTCGAGCGACCGCGCCTCCCCGTTGACGGTGATCGTGGTCCGCAAGCGCGAGGCCCTCCCGCATTGTCGTCGGCCGCCCTTCCTTGCGAATGGGGCGGCTCTTCAAACGTATGTTTAGTCTAGCGCCTAGGCTTCGCCGGGCGCCAGCGCCTTGACGGTCAGCGCGTGGACCGGGCCGGCCAACTCCTCGGCGAGCGCCTTGTAGACCATCCGCTGGCGGGCGACCTTCGGCGCGCCGGCGAAGGCCTGGGCCTCGATGGTCACGTTGAAGTGGCTCTCGCCGCCCGGACGCGCGCCCGCGTGGCCGTGGTGGCGGGCGGAATCGTCCTCGATCTCCAGCCGGGTGGGCTGGAACGTGGCCGTAAGCTTGCTGTGGATGGCTTCGAGGATAGCGCCCATCGGCTCCGTCTTCAATTCTTGAAGGGGAATATCTTCCCCCCATACTTGGTCCATGCCCGGCGCGTTTCAATACAAGCCCAAGTTCCTCGACATCCGCGTGCGTCCCCCCTCCGACGAGGAGGACGCGCGGGCCGAGGACGTGAACGCGCTCAAGCCGGGCGAGCGGGCCTGCGACCACCCCGGCTGCCGGCTGGCGGCCACCGCGCGGGCGCCCAAATCACGGGACATGCTCAACGAGCACTACTGGTTCTGCCAGCCGCATGCGGCCGAGTACAATCGCAACTGGAACTTCTTCGCCGGCATGAGCGAGGGCGAGGTGCGCCGCCGCCAGCACGAGGAGCTGTTCACCGGCGGGCGTCCTACCTGGGAGATGAAGGCGGGCCGGATGTCGCGCGAGGCGGCGGCCTTCGCGGCGAAGTTCGGGCAGGGCCAGGGTTACCGCGATCCGTTCAACATGTTCGGCGGGGCGGCCGGACCCCGCCCAGCGCCGGAGCCGGAGGACCGCCGGATCGGCAAGATCGAGCGCAGCGCGCTGGCCGACCTCGACCTCGACGTCAACGCCGACGGAGCGAAGATCCGCAGCCGCTACACCGAGCTGGTGCGCCGCCTGCACCCGGACGCCAACGGTGGCGACCGGTCCGGCGAGCACAAGCTGCAGCGGGTGATCAAGGCCTACCAGTCGCTGCGCAAGGCCGGGATGGTCTGACGCCTCAGGCGAGCGCCCGCCAGGCCACGTAGGCGGCGGTCGCCACCACCATCAGGGCGAAGCCGCGGCGGGCCACGTCCGCCCGGCCGGCGAGGGCCCGGGCCGCGGGCGATCCGGCCAGGGCGCCGAGCGCGCCGCCGGCCACCAGGGCCGCGAACACCGGCCAGTCCACCAGACCCGAGGCCGCGTAGCTGACGCTCGTCGCCGCGCCGAAGAGGGTGACCGAAACCAGCGAAGACGCGGCGGCGTGGGCGAGCGTCATCCCCGTGGCCGCCATGAGGCCCGGGACGATCAGGAAGCCGCCGCCGATGCCGAAGAAGCCGGCCGCGAAGCCGGTGGCCAGGCCCACCGGCGCCAGCCGCGTGGTCAGCCCCCGCGTGAGATGCACCTGAGGATCGCCCGCGGACTTGCGGGGGAGCAGCATGGAGAGGCCGACCAGCGCCATGGCGAGGGCGAACCAGGCGAGCAGCCGCTCGCCGTCCATCTGCTTGGCCAGGTGCGCGCCCAGCAGCGACCCGGCGAGGCCGGCCGTCCCGAACACCAGGGCGCAGGGCCACTTCACCCGGCCCGCGCGGGCCTGGGTGGCGAGGCCCATGGCGGCATTGACGGCCACCGCCGCCGCCGAGGTGCCGATCGCCACGTGCGGATCGCGCACGCCCACCAGGTAGATCAGCAGCGGGGTCGCCAGCACCGAGCCGCCGCCGCCGAACACGGTGAGCAGCAGGCCCACGAGAGCGCCGCTGAGCGCCGCCGAGCCGAGGGTCCAGGCGAGGTCCATGGATCAGGTTCCCGTGTCTGTGGGACAGAAGATCTCGGCCAGCGTCGCCAGCACCTTCACGGCGGCGGGGGCGGCGACCCGGTAGCGGACGGTCTGGCCCTCACGGCGCGTGGCCACCACCTCCTCCTCGCGCAGCACGGCGAGGTGCTGGGAGAGCGCCGACTGGGAGAGGCCGACCAGGGGCTGGAGCTCGCCCACTGACCGCTCGCCGTCGGCCAGGCGGCAGAGGATCATCAGACGGCGTTCGTTGCCGAGCGTGCGCAGCAGCCGGGCGGCCTGCGCGGCGCTCGCGTCGAGGCGGGCGATGTCCAGGGTCGCGAGATCGAACATGACGCGGATATATGCATTGTTTCTAATTTAGCAACTTCTTATATAAGCCGGGACGCCATAAGGAGGCTCCCCGATGCAACCCCGCGTTCAGGCATTTTTCGACCTCGCCACCTCGACGGCCAGCTACCTGGTCTCCGATCCGGCGACGGGGCAGGCGGCGATCATCGACCCGGTGCTCGACTTCGAGCCTAAGGCCGCGAAGCTCTCGACGGCCTCCGCGGACGCGCTGTTGCAGGCGATCGCCGACCAAGGCCTGACGCTAGCCTATGTGCTGGAGACCCACGCCCACGCCGACCACCTTTCGGCCGCCGACTACATCCGCGGCAGCACCGGCGCCAAGGTGGTCATCGGCGCGCACATCCGCGAGGTGCAGAAGACCTTCATCCCGGTGTTCGAGGCCGACGACGTCGCCGCGGACGGGGCGGTGTTCGACGTCCTGCTGGACGAGGGCGACACGCTCGCGCTCGGCGAGCTGACGGTGCGCGTGCTGCACACGCCGGGCCACACCCCGGCCTGCGTGACCTACCTGATCGGCGAGGCCGCATTCGTGGGCGACACCCTGTTCATGCCCGACTACGGCACGGCGCGGGCGGACTTCCCCGGCGGCGACGCGGCCACCCTCTACCGTTCGATCCAGAAGATCCTGGCCCTGCCGCCGGAGACGCGGGTGTTCGTGGGCCACGACTACCTGCCGGCCGGCCGCGAGGAGTTCCGCTGGGAGACCACGGTGGCCGAGGAGCGCGCCCGCAACGTCCACGTCCACGAGGGTGTCGGCGAGGCGGAGTTCGTGGCCATGCGGCAGGCCCGCGACGCCACCCTCGCCGCCCCGACCCTGATCCTGCCGTCCCTGCAGGTGAACATCCGCGCCGGCGCCCTGCCCCCGGCCACGTCGGCCGGCAACGTCTTCCTCAGGCTGCCGGTGAGGGCCGCCTGACCCCTACCTGGCGCGGGTCCGCGCCACGATCCAGTCGCCGACCACCTTCAGGGCCGCGGGGTCGAAGGTCTCCTCGATGCGCCCGTATTCCATGGGCGAGCCGGTGGTCGCGGTCTGGAAGAGGTGGTTGAGGCCGGGCAGCTCCATGACCGTGACGTCGCGATTGCCCTTCAGCGCCTCCCGGATCGCCGGCAGGTTCTGGTCTGGCAGGACCTGCAGGTCCTTCTCGCCGTTCACGGCCAGGACCGGCTGGCGCACGTGGGACAGCGCGGGCCGCGGATCGTAGCCGATGATCCACTTGTACCAGGGCGTCGCCATCAGGCCGGCCTGCATGGCCGCGGCCTCCGCGGGGAGGCCCAGGGCCCCGGTCAGCATGGAGGTCACCTCCCGCTTCACCGCCTGGAAGTCCGAGCCGGCCAGCACCGCGGCGTCGGCCCTGGCGAGGACGGCCTGGGCCGCGGCTATCCGCTCCGGCGGCGCGCCGCCGACGCCGTAGACGGCCTTGCGCTGGGCCGCCAGCAGCTCGCCGAGCGGCACGCCGGGCCCGGCCAGCAGAACCACGTAGGCGATCTTCGGGTCCTCGCCGGCGACCAGGGGCGCCACCACCCCGCCTTCGCTGTGGCCGATCAGGCCGACCTTGCCCGCATCGATCTCCGGACGGGCGCGCAGGAAGGCCACCGCGGCGCGGGCGTCGGCGACGAATTCGGCCGCCGCGGCGGTCGCCAGGTTCCCCGTGGACTTCGCGAAGCCCCGGTCGTCGTAGCGGAGCACGGCGATCCCCTGGCGGGTCAGGTGGTCGGCGAGCACCAGGAAGGGCTTGTGGCCGGCCAGCGTCTCGTCACGGTCCTGCGGGCCGGAGCCGCTGATCAGCACGGCGGCCGGAAACGGTCCCGGTCCCTGGGGCAGGGTCAGCGTGCCGGCGAGCCGCGCGCCGCCTAGGCTGTCGAAGGCCACCTCCTCCTCGCGGTAGGGATAGGGCTTGGAGGGGACCTGGGGTCGGTTGCGGACGAGCGGCGGGACCGGCCCCTTCTCGAGCACCAGCGGCAGGGGCTGGATCTGGGTCCAGGTTCCCGACCAGGCGCCACGCGCCGCGTCCCAGGTCCCCTCGTAGCGGCCGCGGACGCTGGGGGCGGTGAAGGCGAGCCTGTTCCCCTCCATGCGGAGCTCGGCCAGCGGGATCTTCATCGGGCCCTGGTCCGGGCTGGTGAGGTGGCCCGTCAGCCCGTTCGGCCCGGTCTCGATCACCACCCCGATGCGCAGCTCGGCGCCCATGGCGCTGAGCACGCCGTGCCATTCGCCGGCCGCCTCCTGGGCTCGGGCCGCCTGGGCCAGCACCAGGACCATGGCCGCCAGGGCCCCGGCGAGGCCCAGCACCCAACGCGTCACGCCTACGCCCATGACCGTCTCCTTCCCTGTCAGCCGTTGGTGGCGGGCGCCGACGCGGCGCCTTGCGCGGCGAGGCCCGCCTGGGCGAGGGCCAGCACCCCGCCGGGGTTCATCGCGTCGACCATGGCGGTGGGCAGCAGGATGGTCGCGCCGCCCTCCTTGGTGGTCTCGTAGATGATGTTCATGGCGCGCAGCTGCAGGGCGGCGGGGGAGCGGCCGTAGATCTCGGCGGCCTCCACGAACTTGATCGCCACCTCCTGCTCGGCCTGGCCCAGGGCGACGCGGGCAAGCCGCTCGCGTTCCGCCTGCGCCTGCCGGCTCATGGCGTCCTGCAGGGCGGCGGGCACGCCGATGTCGCGGATCTCCACCGACAGGACGGAGATGCCCCAGTCGGCGGTCTTGCGGCCGATCACCTCGCGCAGCAGCTCGTCGCCCTGCTTCCGCTCGGCGAGCAGGGTGGCCAGCATGGAGGCGCCGACCAGCTCCCGCAGGGAGGTCTCAGCCACCTGGGCGATAGCCCGGCGATAGTCCTGGATCTCCAGGGCGGCGCGCTCGGTGTCGTGCACCTGCCAGAAGATCACCGCGTCGATGTTGACCGGCACCGTGTCCTTGGAGAGCGCCTGCTGGGCGTTGAACTCGGTGGTCTGGATGCGCTGGTCGATCCAGTAGGCCACCTGGTCGACCACCGGGATGATCAGGAACAGGCCCGGCCCCTCCACCTTCCGGAAGCGGCCGAGGCGCAGGACGATCGCCCGCTCCCACTGACTGGCCATCTGCAGGGCCAGCAGGATCAGCAGCGCCAGCACCAGCAGGACGGCGCCGGCCACCTTCAGGACCGCCCCGTCCTGGGCGAGGGCGATCCCGGCGACGGTCAATGTGAGCGCGGAGAGCACGGCGGCGGGACCGTTCACCCGGGCCGTCTTCGACGAACCGGCCGAGGCGGCGAGGAGCGCGACGTTCATGGGACTTCCTCCTTGGCGGCGGCGAGCGCCGCGATGCGTTCGATGAGCAGCCCGGGCTCGACGCCCAGGGCGGCGGCCTGGGCGAGGGTCTGCCGGGCGAGATTGTCGGCCGCCTCGTCGCGGGCGCGGCCCTCCAGGGGCGCGGGCGGCTCGGCCACGAAGCTGCCGCGGCCGCGGACCAGGGAAAGCGCGCCGAGGCGCTCCAGCTCGTCGTAGGCGCGGCGCACGGTGTTGAGGTCGATGCGGAACGCCACCGCCACCTGGCGCATGGTGGGCATCTGGTCGCCGGGCTTCAGCACGCCCGCGCCCATGGCCCGCAGGAACTGCTCGCGCAGCTGCACATAGATCGGGACGCCGGTGTCCTCGACCCGCAACGTGCTCAGCACCTGCTCCTGTGTATGCATACACTCATACAATCTGAGCAAAGCTTGGCCGTCAACGGAAATCGCGACCGGCGTTCTGCGGGATCAGGCGGAGAGCTTGGCTTCCAGCGCCGCCAGGTCGTCCACGAACCAGACCGAGCGTCCACGATTGGACTCGCGCACGAAGTCGCGGAGCGCGTCGCTGCGGGCGACGGCGGCGGAGACGTCGCCAACGATGGCGACCCGCACGCCGTAGTTGACGAACTTCTGCAGCACCTCGCCCGCCAGCCGGGTCTTCAGGTCGAAGAAGGCGGAGGGCAGGCGCTCCACCGGGATGGCGAGGATCTCCGCCCGCGCGCCGAGGACCTCCCCCAGCAGGTCGGACGCCTCGCGGTCGCCGGCGAGCAGAGGTCCGTCGGCGGCGCAGACGAGAACCGTCGCGCCGTCGATCTCAACAATCCTGTCCGTCATGGCCGCCTCCGCTGCGCACGCGGCACCATGGCCGGCGCGGGGGCGATCGGGAAGGCCGGCGCCCCTAGGCCGCGGCGCGATGAGCCTGGGCGGGCGCGCCGACGGTGAAGGCGCCGAGCAGTTGGCCCAGGTCGCCGGTCTGGCTCCTGAGCGCGTGGGTTGCGGCGGTGGTCTGCTCGACCATGGCCGCGTTCTGCTGGGTCATCTGGTCCATCTGGTTCACGGCCAGGTTCACCTCGTGCAGGCCGGTGGACTGTTCCTGCGCCGAGGCGGCGATCTCGGTCATCAGGGTGTCGATCTCGGCCACCTGGGTGACGATCTCCTGCAGGGCCTCGCCGGTCTGGCCGACCAGGCCCACCCCCTGCGCCACCTGCGAGCTGGAGGCCGAGATCAGCGCCTTGATCTCCTTGGCCGCGTCGGCGGAGCGCTGGGCGAGCGCGCGGACCTCGGAGGCCACCACGGCGAAGCCCTTGCCGGCGTCGCCGGCGCGCGCGGCTTCCACCCCGGCGTTCAGCGCCAGCAAGTTGGTCTGGAAGGCGATCTCGTCGATCACCCCGATGATCTGGGTTATCTGGCGCGAGGACTCCTCGATCTCGCCCATGGCCTCGACCGCCTGGCCGACCACCTCGCCGGAGCGTTCGGCCTGGGCCTTGGCGGCGGCGACGACGTCGCTGGCCTGCCGGGCCCCCTCGGCGGTGCGCCGCACGGTGGCGGTGATCTCTTCCAGCGCGGCGGCGGTCTGCTCCAGGCTGGCGGCCTGCTGCTCGGTGCGGCGCGCCAGGTCGTCGGCGGCGGCGCCGATCTCGTCGGCGCCGCCGGCCACGGACTCGGTGGAGGCCGAGACGGCTGAGATGGCCTCCTCCAACGCCGCCACGGCGCTGTTGAAGTCGGCCTTCAGGACCTCGAACTCGGGAGGCATCTGGCGGTCCAGGCGCGCGCCGAGGTCGCCTCCGGCCAGACGTGCCAGCGCATCACCGAGCGCGGCCACCACGGCGGCCTGGGCCTGTTCGGTGGCGCGGCGCTCGGTCTCCAGCCGCTCGCGCTCGGCGTCCAGGGTCTCGAGGTAGACGGAGATGGCGAAGTCCATGTCCAGCATGGCGGCTTTCAGCAGCGCGCCCACGGCCGCGGCGGCCTCGTCCGCCCCGCCCTTGCGACCCAGCACGCCCTTCGGCCACATCTGGCGGATCACCGCTCCGGTGAGCGCCTCGCAGATCAGGGCGTAGCCGCCGATGTACCAGCGCGGCTCCAGACCGAGCCGCGCGTGCGCCTGGCCGATGGTGCGGACATTGCCGACATAGGTGTCGTCGAACCTGCCGTCGAGGATGCTCGACCAGTGGGACTGCTGGCGACCGCTGGCCACGTCGATGTGGGCGTCGTCGTTGAAGAAGGCGCGGGTGTGCGGGGTGGCCCTGACCTTGGCGTAGAAGTCGCCGAGCGCGCGGGGCAGCTCGGCCTGGACCAGGGGCTTCAGGGCTCGCAGCGTCTCGGCGGCCTTGGGGTCCAGGCCGATGAACTCAAGCCGCTGATTAACCTGATAATCATGAGCCATGAAAACAATCCCCTACAAACATTATGGGAATTGATCGTCTCGGCTTTAAAGCGCGATTAACAACGCCGAACAGTCGCCTCAGAAGAGGACGATCGCCTGCCAGCCGGCGAGCGCGACCACCACCAGGCCGACGATCCAGGTCAGGAGGCGATGGGGCAGCACCTTGGTCATCCAGCCGGCGATGGGGGCCGCGGCAACCCCGCCGATGATCAGGCCGGCGAGCGACCAGAGAAGCCCGCGCAAGCCGGCGGTCTGCCAGTGGCCGGTGAGCAGCGAGCCCAGGAAGGCGGCCGAGGTGGCGGCGGCGACGAACAGCTCCGCGGCGTTGGTGGTGCCGATCGCCTTGCGCGGGTCGGCGCCGGCGCCCAGCAGGGTCGAGGTGACCACCGGGCCCCAGCCGCCGCCGCCCACCGCGTCGAAGAAGCCGCCGGCCAGGCCCAGGGGCAAGGGCGAGCGCCAGGAGAAGACCCGCGGCCGCGTCCCCTTCCAGGCGCGCCAGAGGATGACCAGGCCCATCAGGGCGAGCCAGGCCACCACGTAGGGCTTGATCGCGTCGCCGCTGACGGAGGTCAGCACATAGGCGCCGAACACGCCGCCCACGACGCCGCCCAGGGTGAGCAGCCGCAGCAGGCGCCAGTCGATGTTGCGGTAGAAGAGGTGCGAGAGCCCGGAGGCGGCGCCGGTGAAGACCTTGGCCGCGTGCACGCTGGCCGAGGCGTTGGCCGGGCTCACCCCGACGCTGAGGAGGACGGTGGTGGACACCACGCCATAGGCCATGCCGAGCGCGCCATCGACGAGCTGGGCGGCGAAGCCGACGGCGGCGAAGAGCCAGAAATCCGGTGTCACGGACCGCGCACTAGCCTATGGCGGAGGTCGCGCACATCCAGTTCCTCTAATGCCGCCAACAGGCGGACGCCGCCTTGTAGGTTGGCGGCGCTTCGGGCGACAGTCCAGGCGGGTTGGAGACCAGGGCATGGGATTTAGGACTCTCTTGGCCGGCGTGGCGCTCGCGCTTGGCCTGGCGGGCGGCGCAAGCGGCGCGGAACCCGGGCGGATCCTGCTGGCGCCGGACGGCGTCTGGACGCCGGGCGACGCCCGGCCGAAGCCGGGGCTGGCAGTGCTGGTGGAGGGCGGCAGGATCGTCGCCGTCGGGCCGCGCGCCCAGCTGCAGGCGAAAGGCGGCGGCGCGGGCGCGGAGGTCGTCGAGCTCCCCGGGACGACCCTGATCCCGGGCCTGATGGACCTCCACTCCCACCTGCTGCTGCACCCCTACAACGAAACGCTCTGGGACGATCAGGTGCTGAAGGAGGCCCCGGCCTATCGCACCCTGCGCGCCGGCCGCGACGCCGGCCGGACGCTGAGGTCCGGCTTCACCACCCTGCGCGACCTGGGCACCGAGGGGGCCGGCGAGGCCGACGTGGCCCTGAAGCAGGCGATCGACGGTGGGATCATCGACGGGCCGCGGCTGGTGGTCACCACCCGCGCCATCGTCGCCCGCGGGGCCTATGCGCCGCGGAAGGGATTCCGGCCGGACCTGACCCTGCCGCAGGGCGCGCAGGAGGCCAGCGGGACGGAGGGCGTGGCCGACGCCGTCCGCGACCAGGCCGCGCTCGGGGCCGACTGGATCAAGGTCTACGCCGACTATGGCGTCGGCCCGGGGGGCGCGACGCGGCCCGCCTTCAGCCAGCGGGAACTCGACGCCCTGGTGGCCGCGGCGCGCGACCTCGGCCGGCCGGTGGCGGCCCACGCCAACAGCGACGAAGGCGCCCGGCGCGCGGTGCTGGCCGGCGTGAACACCATCGAGCACGGCGCGGAGATCTCCGAGCCGACCCTGCGGCTGATGAAGCAGAAGGGGGTGGCGCTGTTCCCGACGCTGGCCACCACCGAGGCCTATTCGCAGTACTTCCAGGGCTACCGGCCGGGACAGTCCCCGCCGACCGCGGACATGGCGCAGGCCGAGAAGACGTTCCGCCTGGCGCACAGGCTCGGCGTGACGATCGGCGTCGGCAGCGACGTGGGCGTCTTCCCGCACGGCGAGAGCTGGCGGGAGCTGGACTGGATGGTTCGCTACGGCATGACTCCCGTCCAGGCGCTCGAGGCCGCGACGGCGGTGAACGCGAAGGTGCTGGGATGGGATGACCGGCTGGGCGCGGTGAAGGCCGGCTACCTCGCCGACCTCGTCGCGGTGCGGGGCGACCCCACCCAAGGGATCGCCGCGCTGAAGGACGTGGTCCTGGTGATGAAGGACGGCCGGATCCGTCGCCGCCCCTCCGGACCCTAGGCCGGCCCGCGCCCCACGAAAAAGGGCGGGACCGAAGTCCCGCCCTCCATCGGCCGTAGCTGACTGGCGTGGCCGATCAGGCCGCCGCCTTCCAGTTCGGCTCGAGCACCACGTGCGGGGGGCACGGGGCGACCTCGGTCTGCGGCAGGCCTGCGATCTCGTTGGCGAAGCCGTGGTTCACGTCGCGGTGGTGGGCCTCGTCGGCGCGGACCACCAGCACCACGTCACGCAGTGTGGCGTCGGCCGGCAGGTCCCAGTAGCGGCGGGCGATCGCCGGGGCGGCGACGTTCTCGCTGCGGCCCTCGTCGATCTCGGCGAGGTAGTGGGTGTAGCTGATCACCGCCTCTTCCTCGAAGTAGCCGACCACCCGGTGCGCGGTCTTGGAGGAGATCAGGTAGAGGCCGAAGAAGAACAGGTAGAAGACCCACTGGGCGGCCACGACCACGAAGCGCTCGAAGGCCGTCGGCTTGGCCACCTCGATGAAGGTCATCAGGTGCATGCGCTCGTTCTCGGCCTCGTCCATCAGGGTCTTGATCCAACCCTTGTCGTCTTCCATGCGGCGCAGGCACTTGAGGTGGTTGAGGGTGGCGCCGACCATGCCCGGCACGGCGGCGACGGTCTCCAGAACCACGGCGCGGTGGCCGTAGCGCTTGGCGAAGAAGGTGTCGGCGCAGAAGCGCAGGGCCTTCACGAATCCGAAGGCGACGCGGTCGGAGAGGCCCTTGGGGGCGTGGTGGACGGACAGGTCGACGAGGGGGGCGGTCATCACGCTACTCACTTCTGATCTGACTGGCGTTGCGGAGGCCGCGGTTCGTCGCGGCGATGACCGGCTAGATAGAGGCCGCCCCGGGCCGGGGATATTCGGGTCGTCCCCTTACGGAATTTCACGTAGGCGCCGCTGCGGGTCCGTAGAAACCCCTAGGGGTGGCTCCCGAATTTCCCGCGCCCGCCGGCCGCGGCATGTCTCAGGCACAGACACAGGAGCCCGACATGACCGGCCAAGACCTCTTCCTGATCCTCGTGGTGGCGTCCTACGCCGTGTTCGGCGTGACCCTCTTCGGCGTGTCCACCTGGCAGCGCCTGGGCCGCTAGGCCGTCAGTTGTTGGCGGTCCGGTAGCGGACGGCGAACAGGCGGCAGGCGTCGGGGTAGCCCTGCATCGTGCTGCCGCTGATGGTGCGCCGGAAACCCATCTCGACGCGCAGCTCGCAGAAGTAGGGCTTCTGGTCGTCGGCGACGTACTGGCGGCGCCAGACGTAGGTCCGCTTCCCCTCGAGGACCAGGAACTCCGCCCAGGGACCATAGAGCCCGACCGCGGTGTCCAGCTCCTCGCCGGTGAGGGCGCTTCCGCCGCTCACCTCGCCGGTCGTCTGGCAGCCGGTGACCGCGACGAGCGCGGCGATGCCCAGTACGCGCAGCATGGAAATCTCCCCGCGGCCATATAGCCACGTTCGGCGAGGCGCGTCACGCGCGGCCGCGCCCTAGACCGGGGTGTCGCCGGCCACGGTGGTGCGGTGCATGACCCGCAGGTGGCCGTCGTAGCCGCCCTCGGCCAGGTGCATGGTGCAGCGGTTGTCCCACATCAGCAGCATGTTCGGCGCCCAGCGGTGGCGGTAGACGAACTCGTCCTGGACCATGTGGGCGAACAGGAAGCCCAGCACCGCCTGGCTCTCCTTCGGCGTCAGGCCCTCGACGGCCACGGTGTAGACCGGGCTCACGAACAGCGACTTGCGGCCCGTCACCGGATGGGTGCGCACCAGGGGATGGGTGAGCGTCTCGTCGGCCTCCTCCGAGACGATGATCTGCATGGTCCGCTTCTCGGTCTCCCGCGCGAAGACCCCCTTGGTCCCGTAGGCGCGGCCCGCGGAGTGCACCGCCCTGAGCGGCGCCAGCATGGCCTGCATGGCCGGCGACAGCGCCTCGAAGGCGCGGGCGCAGTCGCAGAACAGGGTGTCGCCGCCCACCGGCGGGACGACCTCCGAATGCAGCAGGGTGGCGGCCGGCGGCTGGGCCTGGAAGCTCCAGTCGGAATGCCAGCCGGCGCCGAAGTTGGTCGCCTTCTCGTCGGGCTCGCGGCGCAGCTCCAGCACATTGGGGTGGCCGGGCATGGGCTTGATGAAGGGGTCCGCCCCGAACGGCCCGATCTGCAGGGTGAAGGCCTCGAGCTGCTCCAGGGTGAGCGGCTGGTCGGGGAAGGCCACGACGGCGTGCTTCGCCCAGGCGGCTTTCACCTGCGCCAGCTGGTCCCTATCTAGGGGGCGGGAGAGGTCGACTCCCGTGATCTCGGCGCCGAAGCCCGAGGGCTGAGGCCGCACCTCGATGGTGCGATGCGCGCTTTCCGCTTCCTTGAGCATGGCCGGCCTCCCTGGCGCACGTGCACGCCGCCTGCATTGAACACCCGTTTGCTTCCGCTCCGGCAAGACTGTAATCGAACCCCGCCATGGCCGCTTTCGACTCCACCGAAGACAAGCTCGTCTCCCTGGTCCCCGACCGGACCGTCTCCTCGCGCGACACGTTCGGCGTGGACTTCGACATGCAGGTTCCCGCCTTCAGCGAGCGCGACCCGCACGTCCCGGACGTGGACGAGGCCTACAAGTTCGATCCGGAGACCACCCGGGCGATCCTCGCGGGCTTCTCGTTCGACCGTCGGGTGATGGTCCAGGGCTATCACGGCACCGGCAAGTCGACCCACATCGAGCAGGTGGCGGCGCGGCTGAACTGGCCGATGATCCGGGTGAACCTGGACAGCCACATCAGCCGGATCGACCTGGTCGGCAAGGACGCCATCGTCCTGAAGGAAGGCAAGCAGGTCACCGAATTCCGCGAGGGCATCCTGCCCTGGGCGATCCAGCGGCCGATCGCGCTCGTGTTCGACGAGTACGACGCCGGCCGGCCGGACGTGATGTTCGTGATCCAGCGCGTGCTGGAGGCCTCGGGCAAGCTGACCCTGCTCGACCAGAACCGGGTGATCCGCTCGAACCCCTATTTCCGGCTGTTCTCCACGACCAACACCATCGGCCTGGGCGACACCACCGGCCTCTATCACGGCACCCAGCAGATCAACCAGGCGCAGATGGACCGCTGGTCCATCGTCACCACGCTCAACTACCTCAGCCACGAGGTGGAGGCCGAGATCGTGCTGGCCAAGGCGCCCGGCTACCAAAACCCCGAGGGCCGCCGGACCATCAACGCCATGGTCCGCGTCGCCGACATGACCCGTAACGCCTTCATGAACGGGGACATCTCCACCGTCATGAGCCCGCGCACGGTGATCACCTGGGCCCAGAACGCCGAGATCTTCGGCGGCGACATCGCGCTCGCCTTCCGTATGACCTTCCTGAACAAGTGCGACGAGCTGGAGCGCGGCACCGTCGCCGAGTTCTTCCAGCGCGCCTTCGGCCAGGACCTGCCGGAAAGCACGGCGCGGGTGCGGGTGGCGTAAGAGCCGCCAGTCCCGCGGCGCGCCCGCCGCTCATCCCGGCGAAAGCCGGGACCCAAGCTGAGCCAGACGATGGGCCCTGCGGCGCAAACCGCGGGGCTCTTCTGTTGTGGAGAGCCGCATGGATCCCGGCGTTCGCCGGGAAGAGCGGAGAGGGGTGGACGGTCGTCCTTCCCCGGGCGATCATCAAACCCATTCTTCGAACAATATTGCTGGGGGAAATGATGATCAGGATGACGTTGGCGGCGGTTGCGCTCGCTGCAGGGTTCGGCGTGGGCGCCGCGGGCGCGCAGACGACGGCTACGCAGAAGAACGACTATTCGGACAAGGCCAACTGGCTGTGCATTCCGGGGAAGGCGAACGACGCCTGCGCGATCGACCTGACCACCACGGTGGTGAAGGCGGACGGCTCCACCTCGGTCGAGCGTTTCAAGGCCGACCCGAAGGCGCCAATCGACTGCTTCTACGTCTATCCGACGGTCTCCACCGATCCCGGCGTGGTCTCCGACATGACCGCCAACGCCGAGGAGCTGAACGTGGTGAAGCAGCAGCTCGCCCGCTTCGGCTCCAAGTGCCGGATCTTCGCCCCGCTCTACCGGCAGGTGACGCTGACGGCGCTGCGGGCCGGCATCGCCGGAACGCCCCTGCCCGGCTCCATGGACCCGGCCGTGCGCCAGGTGGGCCTGAACGACGTGGTCGACGCCTGGAACTGGTACCTGGCCAACGAGAACAAGGGCCGCGGCGTGGTGCTGATCGGCCACTCGCAGGGCTCCGGCGTGCTGCAGCGGATGATCCCGGCCGAGATCGAGGGCAAGCCGGTGCAGAAGCAGCTGGTTTCGGCCCTGATCCTGGGTTCCAACCTGCCGGTGGAAGCCGGCAAGGACACCGGCGCCTTCAAGACTATCCCGCTTTGCAGGTCGGCGAACCAGACCGGCTGCGCCATCTCCTACGTCACCTTCCGCGACAACGTCCCGCCGCCGGCCATCAGCCGGTTCGGCAAGGTCCCCACGGCGGGGATGGAGGCGGCCTGCACCAATCCGGCGGCGCTGGCCGGCGGCAAGGGTGAGCTGAAGGCCTATCACAGCAACGGCATGGCCATCGCCTCGTCGTCGGTCGCTCCGCCCACCTGGGTGAAGGGCAAGCCGCAGCCGTCGACGCCGTTCGTGGCGACGCCCGGGCTGCTCACGGGCCAGTGCGTCTCGAAGGACGGCTTCAACTACCTGGAGGTCCACGTGAACGCGGATCCGGCGGACCCGCGCACCGACGATATCTCCGGCGACGTAGTCAACGCCGGCCAGGTGATGAAGGACTGGGGCTTGCACCTGATCGACGTGAACGTCGCCATGGGCAACCTGGTGGACGTCGTGGGCGAGCAGTCCAAGGCCTATCTGGCGAAGGCGAGGTAGCCGGAGCCGCATAAGAAAACGCCCGCTCTCCGTGGGGAGGGCGGGCGCCTTTTTCTTCGGCGTTCGCGGTCCGCTAACGGGTCATCTTTCGTCCGGCCATCAGGCCCATGACGAGGAAGACCAGGAAGCCCACCACGAACAGGAAGAACAGGATCTTGGCGATACCGGCCGACGCGCCCGCAATACCCCCGAACCCGAGGGCGCCGGCGACCAGCGCGACGATCGCAAAGATCAGAGCCCACTTCAGCATGGCGCTCTCCTATGACTGCGAGCCCTTGTTCGGCTCGGGGACGCAAACGCGGCCTTGGGCCGGGCGTTCCGAAGGTGTCGGAGTCGTGACGTGAACGGAACGATTGCGCGGCGGCGCGGATTCACCGCGCAACTTCCTTGTTTCGCGCCGCGTCAGCCCTGATCTAAGACGACAGACATGGCGAAGAACCCCGAAAGCCCCCTGGAGCCGTTCAAGCGGGCCCTGGCGCACGCCGCACGATCGCTCGCCGAGACGCCGGACCTGGAGATCGTCTATTCCGGCGAAGGACCGCAGCTTTCGGGCAAGCGGGCGGTGCTGCCGCATCCGCCGCGCGACCTGACGCCCGGCGACGCGGCCCGCATCCGGGGCCTGGCCGACCAGATGGCCCTGCGCATCGCCCACCACGACGCCGCCGCCCACGCCAAGACCCGGCCCGCCTCGGCCATGGGCCAGCCGATCTACGACGGCATCGAGCAGGCGCGCATCGAGGCGATCGGCAGCAATGCCATGGGCGGCGTGCGCGAGAACCTGAAGGCGGTGATGGACCAGGCCTGGGCCAAGCGCAGCTTCAACCAGGTGGAGGCCCTGGCCAATCCGCCGATGGCCGAGGTGGTGTCGCTGATGGTCCGCGAGCGGCTGACCGGCGAGAAGCCGCCGCCCATGGCCCAGCCGCTGGTCAACATGTTCCGCGAGGAGGTCGAGGCCAAGGCCGGCGCCGACCTGGACCGGCTGGCCGGCGTGATCGACGACCAGAAGGCCTTCGCCAAGGTGGCGCGCGCCATCCTGCGCGACCTGAAGATGGGCGACGACCTGTCCGATGCGCCGGAACAGCCTGAGCAGGACGACGACTCCCAGGAGGGCGAACCGGAGTCCAGCGAGGACCAAGACGAGGGCGACGGCGAGGCCCAGTCCCCGCAGCAGACGGCCATGGACGAGTCCGAGGCGACCCACCGCGAGAGCGAGGACGCTGACAGCCAGATGATGCAGGCGGAGGAGGACCCCGACGCCGAGGACACCGACGAGCCGCCGGACATGGGCGAGGGCGAGCAGCCCGCCCGGCCGGACTTCAAGGGCGATCCCAAGGTCCCGACCTACAAGGTCTTCACCACCGCCCACGACGAGATCGTGGCGGCCGAGGAGCTCTGCGACAGCGAGGAGCTGACCCGGCTGCGCGCCTATCTCGACCAGCAGCTCGCCAGCCTGTCGAACGTCGTCTCGCGACTGGCCAACCGCCTCCAGAGGAAGTTGCTGGCCCAGCAGAACCGCTCCTGGACCTTCGACCTGGAGGAGGGCCTGCTGGACGTGGCGCGCCTCACCCGGGTGATCACCGACCCCACCGCGCCCCTCTCCTTCAAGGAGGAGGACGACACCGAGTTCCGCGACACGGTGGTGACCATCCTGATCGACAACTCCGGCTCCATGCGGGGCCGGCCGATCATGGTGGCGGCGGTCTGCGCCGACATCCTGGCCCGCACGCTGGAGCGCTGCGGCGTGAAGACCGAGATCCTCGGCTTCACGACCCGCGCCTGGAAGGGCGGCCAGTCGCGTGAGGACTGGCTGAAGGCCGGCAAGCCCGCCCAGCCGGGCCGGCTGAACGACCTGCGCCACATCATCTACAAGGCCGCCGACGCGCCCTGGCGGCGAGCCCGGCGCAACCTCGGCCTGATGATGCGCGAGGGGCTGCTGAAGGAGAACATCGACGGCGAGGCCCTGATGTGGGCCCACCAGCGCCTGATCGGCCGGCCCGAGCAGCGGCGGATCCTGATGGTGATCTCCGACGGCGCGCCGGTGGACGACTCGACGCTGTCGGTGAACTCCGGCCATTACCTGGAGCGCCACCTGCGCGAGGTGATCTCCGAGATCGAGGCCAAGAGCCCGGTGCAGCTGATCGCCATCGGCATCGGCCACGACGTGACCCGCTACTATCGCCGGGCCGTGACCATCGTCGACGTGGAGCAACTGGCCGGCGCGATCACCGACCAGCTGGCGGAGCTGTTCGACGAGGAGCCCCGGCGGCTCACGCGGCGCACGGCGGGCCTGCTGCAGCCGCCGCCGAACACCCAGGGGCCTTCCGGCGCACCGCGGCGCTCCACCTTCAAGGAAGTGCGGAGATCCGTGGCGTGAGGCGGGCCGGGGGGCTCGTCCTCGCGCTCCTCCTCGCCGCCTGTGCGCCCGTCGCGCCGCTGCCCGACGCGCCCCTGCCCGGCGGCCCCGGCGTCGCCCTCGAGGCGCGCCCCGTCACCCAGGGGCCGGCGGACTGGCGGCCAGCGAAGGACGGCTTCACCTGGGCAGGCGGGCTCGAGCTCACGTCCCAGGCCACCTCCCGCCTGCACGGCCTGTCGGACCTCGAGGTCCGCCCCGACGGGCGGCTGGTGGCGGTCAGCGACGAGGGCGACCTGCTTACGGCGAGGTTGGTGCTCGACCGGGCCGGGCGGCTGGCCGGCGTCGCGGACGCCGAGCTGAGGCCGCTCCTGGCGCTCGACGGGCGTCCCATCGAGGGCAAGCAGTGGGGCGACTCGGAGGGGCTGGCCCTGCTGCCGTCAGGCGACATGCTGGTCAGCTTCGAGCTGCGCCACCGGATCTGGCTCTATCCGGCCGCGGGCGGCGCCCCGCGGGAGGTGGCGTCTCCTCAGGCGGCCCTGCCCGCCAACGGCGGCCTGGAGGCTCTGTCGGCCGATCCCGAACGGGGGGCGGACGCCTACGTCACCGCCAGCGAGAACGACGGCGAGACCTGGACCTGCCGGCTTACCGCGCCGTGCATCGCGGGCCCGCGGATCGACAAGCCGCCGGAGTTCGGGGTGGTGGCGGTGCGCACCCTGCCCGGCGGCCGAACGGCCTGGCTGCTGCGGGCGTTCAACCCGCTGATCGGCAACCGGATCGAGCTGCGGATCGTCGACCGCGGCGGCGCGGTGGTCGGCCGGCGCCTGATCCAGCGGCCGGCGACGGTCGACAATTTCGAGGGACTGGCCGCCACGCCCCGGCGGGACGGTTCGGTGCGCTTCTACCTGGTCAGCGACGACAACTTCCAGCCGATCCAGCGCACCCTGCTGGTCGCTCTGGACTGGCGGCCCCCGACAACGCCCCGCCCGTAGGGCTACCGCCCAACGCAAAAGGGCCGCCCCGGAGGGCGGCCCTTTCGGAACGACACTCTGTTGTCGCGGCTCAGGCCGCCGGGGCCTGCTCGGCGAGCTTGGCCTTCACCTGGCGCTTGATCTTCAGGGCGCGCGGGGAGAGCTCCTCGTCCTTCGCCTTGATCAGGAAGGCGTCGAGGCCGCCCCGGAAGTCCAGGGTGCGCAGCGCGGCGTTGGTGATGCGCAGGCGGAAGGACTGGCCGAGCGCGTCCGACTGCAGGGTCGCGGGCGACAGCGCCGGCAGGAAGCGGCGCTTGGACTTGATGTTCGAGTGGCTCACGTTGTGGCCGACCATCGGGCCGACACCGGTGAGTTCGCAGCGACGCGACATAGCGAGGTAACCTTCGCGTGGAAATGGGATCGGCGGACAAAGCTGTCCGCGCGAGGAGCGGGCGATATAGAGGAAGGCCCCCTTGCGCGTCAACCCGCAGCGGCGCCGAAAACGCCCGCCAGGACCGGAGGGACCGAGGCCGAACGGCAAAGCTCGTTGTGGCCCAAAGCGACTCAAATACAATGGGTTGTAGGGAACAAAGGCCGAATCGCCGCGAGTCAGCGATTCGGTCATGATTCGTTTCGCCCGCGTTCTTCAGGTTCCAGCTTCGCCGTTAATCCGCCCGCCGTCAGTCGGCGGCGGCGACCTCGGTGAGCGGCTCGTGGCGCGCGACCAAGACCTCGGTGGCGTCGATGCGCCGGCCCTTGTCCATCAGCTCCAGGTGCACGTGGTCGGTCATGCCGCCCGGGTACTTGTCCTGAAGGCTGCGGACCTTGCCGATGGCGCGGCCCACGGCGACCGTGTCGCCCACCGCCACGCTCGGGCTGATGTAGAAGACTCGGGCCGCGTAGCGCAGCGCCGGATTGGTGATCTCCACGAACCGCAGGTCGTCGTCGCCTGAATAGGCGAAGCCGATCTTGGTCACATAGCCGGAGATCGGGGCGACCACCGTCTGGCCGGCGTCGGCGACGAAGTCCACGCCCTCGTGGCTGCGCGAACCACCATCGCGGGAGGCGCCGTATTCGCCGTAGCCGTAGGCGTCGTGGCCGCGGGTCTCCTGGCCGGTGGGATTGGCGAAGTCGGGCTGGCCGTCGCCGTCCACGTCGGCGCCGTCCCACACGAGCCGGGTGGCTTCGGCGGCCGGGAAGATGGAGCCGCGCAGGTCGAGATCCTGGACCGCCTCGGCCACCGAGCCGGGAGCGGAGGACAGGCGGGCGCCGTGCGCGCCGGGGCTCGCCAGGGCCGCGGTTCCGGCCAGCAGGGCCGTGAACGCGATCGCCTGGGCAAATCGCTCCTTCGCCGACTCAGCGGCGCGCAGACGCATGCGCAGCATGTGGGTTCACCCTTCTCTCGATGTGACGCGGGCCGCGCCGGACATGTCGCCGGCTTCGGGGCTCACGGGGATGCCTGGTTTTTCTCGTGCGGCGCTTCAGGCCGCGGGTCCGTCGAGGGACGCCCTGACATCTGCCCGGGCATCAGGGCGGAATATGGGCGCCCATTCCCGAACTGCGATGCGACATCGGGCCGCCCCGCCGAACGCCGGTTGCCAAGCTGCGGCGGCAGGAGTAAATAACTGACCGGTCAGTTATATGGAGGCGAGATGCTCCCCGCCGGCGCGCCCAAGTTCCGCCGCCGCAAGGCCGACCGGCCTGGCGAGATCGTCGAGGCCGCCATGGCGGTGTTCGCCGAGAAGGGGTTCGCGGCCGCACGGCTGGACGAGATCGCCGCCCGCGCCGGGGTCTCGAAGGGGGCGGTCTACCTCTACTTCGAGACCAAGGAGGACATCTTCCGGGCCGTGGTGGAGCAGGCGATCGCTCCCAACGTGGCCACGGCCAGGACGCTGCTCGCCGCCCACCCAGGTCCCTTCCGCGACCTGGTCCGGACGCTCGCGGGGCTGGTGGCCGGCCTGGTCGACACCACGCCGATCGGCGGCGTGGCCAAGATGGTCATCGGCGAGGCGCGCAACTTCCCGGAGCTCGCCCGCATCTGGCACGACCAGCTGGTGACCCACATGCTGGGCGGCTTCGCCGCCGCCGTGGCGGCCGCCCAGGCGCGCGGCGAGGTCCGCCCCGGCGACCCGCGCATCTACGCCCTGCAGCTCATCGCGCCGCTCCTGGTCGGCGTCATCTGGCGCGAGACCTTCGTGCCCGTAGGCGCCCCCGGCTTCGACATTCCCGCGCTGCTCGACCAGCACGTGGAGACCTACCTGAGGGGGATCGCCCCATGAACCGCCAACGCATCCTGGTGGCCGTGCTGGCGCTGACGGCCATCGCCATCGTCGCCGCCCTGATCCTCCGCCCCCGCTTCACCCGCGCCGAGACGCTCACCGGCTACATCGAGGGCGAGCCGCTCTACCTGGCCGCGCCGGTCGCGGGGACTGTGAAGGCCATGCACGTGGTCCGCGGCCAGGCGGTGAAGGCCGGCCAGCCGCTGTTCGTGGTCGACCCCGCCCAGCCCCGGGCGCTCGCCGAACAGGCCGCCGCCGACGTCGCCGCGGCCCAGGCCCAGGCGCAGGACGCCCGCAAGGGCCAGCGGCCGGTCGAGCTCGCCATCTACGAGGCCAACATCGCCGCCGCCGAGGCGGCCGCCCGGGAGGCCAACGCCAACCTGCGCCGGGTCGAGACCCTGGCCCGACAGGGCATCTACGCGCAGGCGCGGCTCGATGACGCCCGGGCCGCCGCCCAGGCCGCCAACGCCCAGGTCCGCGCGGCCCGCCGGCAGCGCGACGCCGCCACCCTGGGCGCCCGCGAGGATCAGGTGCGGGCTGTCGACGCGCGCGTGCGGCAGGCCCAGGCGGGACTTTCCGGGGCGTCGGCGCGGCTCGCCGACGTCGCCCCTGCCGCGCCGGCCGACGCGCGGGTGGAGGAGGTCTTCTTCCAGCAGGGCGAATGGGCGCCGGCCAACCAGCCGGTGCTGTCGCTGCTGCCGGATGCGCGGGTCAAGGTGCGGTTCTTCGTGCCGCAGGAGACCCTGGCGGCCTACCGGCCCGGCCGCACGGTGCGCTTCACCTGCGACGGCTGCCCTGGGGACCTCACCGCCACCATCGCCTATGTGAGCCCGCGACCGGAGTTCACCCCGCCGGTGATCTACAGCCGCGACGCCCGCGACCGGCTCGTCTACCTCGTGGAGGCCCGCCCCTCGACACGCCTCAACCCGGGCCAGCCGGTGGACGTGGAGCCCCTGCGGTGACGCTCGCCATCGACGTCCACGGGCTCAACAAGAGCTTCGGCGACAAGCACGTCGTCCAGGACGTCGACATGGCCGTGGCGCAGGGGCGGATCTGCGGCTTCCTGGGGCCGAACGGCTCGGGCAAGACCACCACCTTGCGGATGCTCTGCGGCCTGCTCACGCCGGACTCCGGCTCGGGCACGGCGCTGGGCTTCGACATCATCCGCGAGGCCGACGAGATCAAGCGGCGCACCGGCTACATGACCCAGAGGTTCTCGCTCTACGAGGACCTGACCATCGCCGAGAACCTGATGTTCACGGCCCGGGTCTACGACCTCGACCGCCGCCGCGAGCGGGTGGACCGGGCGCTGGAGCGGCTGGGCCTGACGGAGCGGCGCAACCAGCTCGCCGGCACGCTCTCCGGGGGCTGGAAGCAGCGGCTGGCGCTGGCCACCGCCACCCTGCACGAGCCCCGGCTCCTGCTGCTGGACGAGCCCACCGCCGGCGTCGATCCCAAGGCCCGGCGGACCTTCTGGGACGAGATCCACGCGCTCTCGGAAGAGGGCCTGACCGTGCTGGTCTCCACCCACTACATGGACGAGGCCGAGCGCTGCCACGAGATCGCCTACATCTCGTACGGCCGGCTGATCGCCAGGGGCACGGCCGACGAGGTGGTGGCCGGCTCCGGCCTCTTCACCTTCCACGGCGAGGGCCCTGACGCGGGCAAGGCCGCGCGCGAACTCGCCGCAAGGCCCGGGGTGGAGAGCGTCGCGCCGTTCGGGGCCGCCCTGCACGTGAGCGGGGTCGACCGGGCCGCGCTGGAAGCCGCGATCGCCCCGCTGCGCAAGCCGCCCTGGGTGTGGAGCGAGGTGGAGCCGACCCTGGAGGATGTCTTCATCCACCTGATGGGCCAGGCGCAGGACAACTTCCGATGAAGGGGTTCTCGGCCAACCGCGTCCTGGCCGTGATGGCCAAGGAGTTCAAGCAGCTCACCCGCGACCGGCTGACCTACGCCATGATGCTGGCCATCCCGGTCGTCCAGCTCATGCTGTTCGGCTACGCCATCAACACCCAGCCGAGGCACCTGCCGACCGCCGTCCTGGTGCAGGAGGACAGCGTCTTCGCCCGCTCGGTGGTCGGCGCGCTGCAGAACTCGGCCTACTTCGACCTGGTCGCCCAGGCCCGCTCCACCGAGGACCTGGACCGGATGCTGCGCCAGGGCGAGATCACCTTCGCGGTGACCATCCCGGGCGACTTCACCCGCCGCGTGGCGCGTGGCGACGAGGCCCAGATCCTGATCGAGGCGGACGCCACCGACCCCACCGCCACCGGGGGCGCGGTGGCCGCCGCCGCCGCCCTGCCCACCCAGGCGTTGGCGCACGACCTGAAGGGAGCGCTGGGGCCACGACTGCAGGGCAAGCCGCCGTTCGAGGTGGTGGTGCACAACCGCTACAATCCGGAGGCCATCACCGCCTACAACATCGTGCCGGGGCTGCTGGGCGTGATCCTCTCGATGACGCTCGTCATGATGACGGCGCTGAGCGTCACCCGCGAGGCCGAGCGGGGTACGATGGAGAGCCTGCTCGCCACGCCCCTGCAGCCGCTGGAGGTGATGATCGGCAAGCTCGCCCCCTACGTCCTGGTGGGCATGATCCAGACGCTGGTCATCCTGCTGCTCGCCCGCTTCATCTTCGGGGTGCCGATGCAGGGCGCGCCACCGACCCTGGAGATCGGGATCACCCTATTCATCGTGGGCTCGCTGGCCCTGGGGTTCCTGATCTCGACAGTGGCGCGCTCCCAGCTACAGGCCATGCAGATGAGCGTCTTCTACATCCTGCCCTCGATCCTGCTGTCCGGCTTCATGTTCCCGTTCCGCGGCATGCCCGAATGGGCCCAGGCGATCGGCCAGGTGATCCCGGTCACCCATTTCCTGCGGGTGGTGCGCGGCGTCCTGCTGAAGGGCCAGGGCTTCGGCGACCTGTGGCCGGAGCTGGCGGCCCTGCTCGCCTTCGTCTGCGTGGTCACCGCGCTCGCCATCGCGCGTTACCGGCGCACGCTGGACTAGACGCAGCGAGGGAGGCCCGCATGGCCTACGAGCTCTACTACTGGCCGACCATCCAGGGACGCGGCGAGTTCGTGCGGCTCGCGCTGGAGCAGGCCGGCGCGGACTATGTGGACGTCGGCCGGGACGGCGCGCGGGGCATGCGCGCCCTGCTGGAGGGGCTGGAGGACGAGGGCGCGGTCCGCCCGCCGTTCGCGCCGCCGTACCTGAAGGACGGCGAGGTGGTGGTCGGCCAGACGGCGGCGATCCTGCTCTACCTCGGCCCGCGCCTCGGGCTCGCCCCGGACGACGAGCCGGGGCGGCTCTGGACCCACCAGATCCAGCTCACCCTCGCAGACCTGGTGGCCGAGGCGCACGACACCCACCACCCGATCAGCGTGGACCTCTACTACGAGGACCAGAAGCCGGAGGCGGCCCGCCGCGCCCAGGCCTTCCGGCGCGAGCGGATCCCGAAGTTCCTGGGCTGGCTGGAAACCGTCCTGGCGCGCAATCCGGCCGGCTCCGGCTGGCTGGTGGGGGACAGGGTCACCTACGCCGACCTCTCCGCCTTCCAGGTGGTGGAGGGACTGCGCTACGCCTTCCCGCAGGCCACGGCGGCGGCGCTCGGCTCGTCGCCTGGGCTGGCCGACCTGGCGGAGCGGGTGCGGGCCCTGCCGCGGATCGCCGCCTACCTGGCGAGCGACCGGCGCATTCCCTTCAATGAGGAAGGGATCTTCCGCCGCTATCCCGAGCTCGACGAGCCATCGTGAGTGGACGGGCCGGCCGCGTGCGCTAGTCTCCGTCGTCCCTCGAACGTCCAGGGACGCGCCCGCCCCCATGAACGCCCCATCTGCTCCGTCCGTCGCCGACGAGCTGCGCCGCCTCCTTCCCCATGCCCATGCCCCCTATTCCGGCGTGCACGTGGCCTGCGTGGTGGAGGGCGCCGACGGGCGGCTGCACCCCGGGGTCAATGTGGAGAACGCCGCCTATCCGCAGGGCGTCTGCGCCGAGGCCAGCGCCATCTCCGACATGGTGACGAAGGGCGGCAGGGCGATCGCCCGGGTCTATGTGGCCTCCAGCCTGCCGGGCCTGATCTGGCCGTGCGGCGGGTGCCGGCAGAAGATCTTCGAGTTCGCGCAGGCCGGCTGCGAGGTGGTCTCGCTTGCCGCCGACGGCGCGACCGACAGCCGCACCATCGAGGAGCTGCTGCCCCTGGGCTTCCGGCTCGACCCCCAGCGCTAGCCTTTTGATAGCTGCGGGAACGCAAGGAACCGCTCGCGCGTCCTCTTCCACGGCGCAGGTGTTTGCGTAGGAGTTCGAAGGCGTTGCCCGGTCGCGAGGCGTTCCCTGCCCTGCCGTCGCCCCGTCAAAGGCGTCGCTTGTCCGACTCCCCGCCCAACCCCATTTTCAGACCATGAGCGACCGTCCCTCTGGCGCGGCTCCGCCGCGGCTGGTCGCGGTGCTTGGCCCCACCAACACCGGCAAGACCCACCTCGCGGTGGAGCGCATGCTGGGTCACGCCTCGGGCATGATCGGGCTGCCGCTGCGCCTGCTGGCCCGCGAGATCTACGACCGGATCGTCAAGCTGCGCGGGGCCCGGTCCGTCGCCCTGATCACCGGCGAGGAGAAGATCATCCCGCCCCGTCCGCACTATTTCGTGTGCACGGTCGAGGCCATGCCGCTCTCCCGCGAGGTGGAGTTCCTGGCGGTGGACGAGATCCAGCTCTGCGCCGACCCGGAGCGCGGCCACGTGTTCACCCACCGCCTGCTGCACGCCCGCGGCACGTGCGAGACCATGCTGCTGGGCGCGGCGACCATGGCGCCGTTGGTCCGCCGGCTGCTGCCCCACGCGGAGATCGTGGGCCGCGACCGGTTCTCCAACCTGACCTACGCGGGCTCCAAGAAGCTGACGCGCCTGCCGAGGCGCTCGGCCGTGGTCGCCTTCTCGGCCGACCAGGTCTACGCGATCGCCGAGCTGATCCGCCGCCAGCGCGGCGGGGCCGCCGTGGTCATGGGCTCGCTCAGCCCGCGCACCCGCAACGCCCAGGTCGAGCTCTACCAGTCCGGCGAGGTCGACTTCCTGGTGGCCACCGACGCGATCGGCATGGGCCTGAACATGGACGTCGACCATGTGGCCTTCGCGGGCCTGCGCAAGTTCGACGGCAAGCGCACCCGCTGGCTCTATCCGCAGGAGATCGGCCAGATCGCCGGCCGCGCCGGCCGCTACATGCGCGATGGGACGTTCGGGGTGACCGGCGAGGCCGAGGAGCTGGATCCCGAGATCGTCGAGGCCGTCGAGCACCACCAGTTCGAGCCCGTGGCGGGCGCGGAGTGGCGCAACCACAGGCTGGACTTCGACAGCCTGCCCGCCCTCACCCGCTCGCTGGCCAAGCTGCCGGAGCGCGAGGGGCTGAAGCTGTCGGCCGAGGCGCTGGACGAGACCACCCTGCGTCGCCTGGCCGAGGATCCCGACGTCGCCGAGCGGGCTCGCGGACGCGGCACGGTGCTGCGCCTGTGGGACGTCTGCCAGACGCCGGACTTCCGGAAGGTCGCGCTCGACGAGCACGTGGGCCTGGTGAAGGACTTCTTCTTCCAGCTCACCGGCAAGGGCGGGCGGATGAGCGACGACTGGATCGCCCGCCAGTATGCCCACCTCGACCGCACCGACGGCGAAATCGACGCGCTGGCCGCGCGGCTGGCCAGCGTCCGGACGCTCGCCTACGTCGCCAACCGGCCCGACTGGCTGAAGGACCCGGCCTCCTGGCAGGGCCAGACCCGGCAGCTCGAGGACCGGCTCTCCGACACCCTGCACGAGAAGCTGATGGCCCGGTTCGTGGACCGGCGGACCAGCGCGCTGATGCGGGGCCTGCGGGTGCGCGAGGACATGCTGGCCGGCGTCGCCGCCGACGGGGCGGTCACTGTCGAGGGCCACTACGTCGGCAAGCTCACGGGCGTGCAGTTCGAGGCCGCCCAGGGCGCGACCCTGCTGGAGGAGAAGGCGCTCAGGGCCGCGGCCACCCATGCCGTGGGGCCGGAGATCGCCCGGCGCCTGGGCCAGCTCGCCGCCGAGCCCGACGAGGCCTTCGCCCTGACGCCCGACGGCATGCTGCTTTGGCGCGGCGAGGCGGCGGGGGCGATCAGCGGCGGCCAGCCATTCAGCCCGCGCGTACGGCTCTTCGGCGACCTCGGTCCCGACGCGGGCCGGCAGCGGGCGGCGCGGCGGCTGGAGGCCTTCGCGGCCGGCGAGGCGGGCCGGCGTCTCGGCGCGCTGCGCCGGCTGGAGGCCGCCATCGCCGACGGCCGGATCAAGGGCCTGGCCCGCGGCATCGCCTACCGCCTGGTGGAGAACGGCGGGGTCCTCGACCGCGGCGCGGTGCGCCAGGAGGCCCGCCAGCTCAGCCCGGTGGAGCGGCGTGCGCTGCGCGGCCTCGGCGTCAAGCTCGGCGCCTTCTCGATCTTCATGCCGGCGCTCCTGAAGCCCCACGCCCGCGCGCTCGCCCAGGCCTATGCGGCGCGCGAGACGCCGGACTGGAAGCCGGCCGAAGGGCTGGTCCGCCTGCCGCAGCCGACGCCGCCCGCCCGCACCCTCTCGGCCTACGGCCTGCGCGCGGTGCGCGAGCGCGGCGTGCCGGTGGAGCAGCTGGAGCGGCTGGACGAGCTGCTGCGCGAGGGGCCGAAGCTCGGCGGCGGCGCCGTTCTCACCGACCAGGCGCGCGACGAGCTCGGCTGGAGCGAGGGCGAGGCCAAGGACATCCTGCGCGGCCTGGGCTTCGCGCCGGTCAACAAGCCGAAGGACGGGCAGCCCATCGCCTGGCGGCGTCGAGGCGACCGCCAGCCGGCCGCTCCCGCCGACGCCGTGCGGCCGCACTCGCCGTTCGCGGCGCTCGCGGCCCTCAAGGCCCAGCCCGCGCCGCCGCCCGCACCCGAGGCGCAGCGGCGGCCCCGCCGCCGTCGCAAGCCTCGTGCGGTCCGGAGCGCGACGGCATGAGCGAGGACGCCTGCCGCATCGACGTCTGGCTGTGGCGCGCGCGCTTCTTCAAGACGCGATCCCTCTCCGCGAAGTTCGTTGACGAGGGCCGCGTGCGCCTCACCCGCTCCGGGCAACCCGAGGTGCGCCTCGACAAGTCCTCCCGCTCCGTGAAGCCCGGCGACCGGCTGGTGTTCGCCGTGGGCGGCCGCCTGATCGCCGTGCAGGTGGAGGGCCTGGGCGAGCGCCGCGGCCCGCCGGCGGAGGCGCGCACGCTCTACTCGTCACTGGACGTGGCCAAGAGTTCCTAATACGTTCCCCGGCGGAGGCACGTATGACCGATCCCATTCAGCAGGCGAGCCGTACGCAGAGACCCAAGAGCTGGCTGGCTGGCCGCGCCAACCGGAAGGAGTACTGGCTCTCTGTCGGCATCCTCTTGGCGGTTGCCTTCGCTGCGGGAATGCTTGGCTTGGAGTACGGCAGCGGCGTCCTCGGTGGCGTGCTGATGGTGTCTTGGATCCGGCGGTTTCACGATCTCGGCCGAACGGGCTGGTGGGCCCCGGCCATCCTCTTCTGCCAGGCTGTCGCCGGGGTCCTGGCCTTCGCGCTCGGGGGTGAGATCGCGCTGGCCCTCGTGTCCCTCCCGGCCGCCCTCGTTCCGCTGGTCTGGATAGGAGTCGTCCGTGGCCAGCCGGTCGAGAACCGCTTCGGTCCCCCGCCCGGCGGGGCCAAGGTGGCGGAGACCTTCAGCTAGGCGCCCCTATCCGCGCTTCCAGAATTCCTAGGCGTGGGATGGGCCCTGGCGGCATTGACTTTGCGCCGCCGGGCTCCGAAAACCCGCCCGCCTTCACCATCGGCCCCGGAGTTCTCTGTTCCGCCATGACCTACATCGTGATGGATCCCTGCATCAAATGTAAGTTCATGGACTGCGTGGAGGTCTGTCCGGTCGACTGCTTCTACGAGGGCGAGAACTTCCTGGCGATCAATCCGGACGAGTGCATCGACTGCGGCGTCTGCGAGCCGGAGTGCCCGGTGGACGCCATCAAGCCCGACACCGAGGACGATCCGGATGGCAAGTGGCTGCGGATCAACTCCGAGTATTCGCGCGTCTGGCCCAACATCACGGTGAAGGGCACGCCGCCCGCGGACGCCGAGGAATGGGAGCGGGTGACCGGCAAGCTGGAGAAGTACTTCTCCGAAAAGCCGGGCCGCGGCTCCTGAAGCTGGGCCGGACCTGACGGCCCCTACGGCTGCGCCGCCGGCGCAAGCCTTTCATTCGGCTTGTTTTTGTGTTATCGTCATCAAAGACGAGGCGATGAGGCTCTGCCCCTGCCCGTCTTCCTGAAGAACAGCCGTCCCGGCGGACATCCCGGGAAGAGGCGAAGGGTGTCTTAAGAGGTCTACTTTTCCGTCCAGCCGATGAAGCCGCCGCCGTACTCGCGCGGAGCGTGGCCTTTTCGCTTGGTCGGATGCCGCCACGTCAAGGCGTCGACAGGGTCGAACAGGTTTTCGAAAGAGGGTTCGCGATGAGCAAGAACGGTCATGATTTCTCGGTTGGCGATCACGTCGTCTACCCGGCCCATGGCGTGGGTCAGGTGCAGGGGATCGAAACCCAGGAAGTCGCCGGTCTGAAGCTTGAGGTCTACGTCATCACCTTCGACCACGAGAAGATGACGCTTCGCGTTCCCACGGCCAAGGCGAAGACCGCGGGCCTGCGCCCGCTGGCCGAGACCAATGTGGTCTCCCAGGCGCTGACCACGCTGAAGGGCCGCGCGCGGGTGAAGCGGACCATGTGGTCGCGCCGCGCGCAGGAATACGAAGCCAAGATCAATTCCGGCGACCTGATCTCGATCGCCGAGGTCGTCCGCGACCTGCACCGCGCCGAGAACCAGCCCGAGCAGTCCTACTCCGAGCGTCAGCTCTACGAGAGCGCGCTCGACCGGATGGCCCGCGAGGTCGCCGCCATCGAGCGGATCGACCGCGAGGCGGCCATCGGCATCCTCAACAAGTCGCTGGTGAAGGCGGTCGCCGCCTAAAGCCGGCCGACACACCCGACCCGAGACGCCCGCCGGAAACGGCGGGCGTTTTCGTTTGGCGGCTCAGTCCTCCTCGGCGTTGGCGAGGACGGGCTTCAGGGTTTCGTCCGGCCCCCGGGCGAGTTGCTCGCGCAGCACCTCGCGGTCGAGGTCGCCCTCCCAGCGGGCGATGACCAGGGTGGCCACCCCGTTGCCCACCAGGTTGGTCAGAGCCCGGCACTCGCTCATGAACCGGTCCACGCCCACCAGCAGGGCGAGCGCGGCGATCGGCAGGTCGGGGATCACCGCGAGCGTGGCGGCCAGCGTGATGAAGCCCGCCCCGGTGACCCCGCTCGCGCCCTTCGACGTCAGCATGGCCACGCCCAGCAGGGTCAGCTCCTGGGTGAGCGTCAGCGGCGTGTTCGTGGCCTGGGCCAGGAACAGCGTGGCCAGCGTCATGTAGATGTTGGTGCCGTCGAGGTTGAAGCTGTAGCCGGTGGGGATGACGAGGCCCACGGTGCCCTTCCCCGCCCCCAGCCGCTGGAGCTTCAGCATCATCTGCGGCAGCACCGACTCCGAGGAGGAGGTGCCGAGCACTATCAGCAGCTCCTCGCGGATGTAGCGGATGAACTTCAGGATCGAGAAGCCGGCCAGGGCGGCGATGGCGCCCAGCACCACCAGCACGAAGATCAGGCTGGTGGCGTAGAAGGTGGCGATCAGGGCGCCGAGGTTCACCAGCGCGTCCAGGCCGTAGCGGCCGATGGTGAAGGCCATGGCCCCGAAGGCTCCGATCGGCGCCAGGCGGACCACCACCCCGATGATGCCGAAGAAGACCTTGGAGATGTCCTCCAGGACGTTGGCGACCTTGTCGCCGAACTCCCCCATACGGTTGCAGGCGAAGCCGGTGAGGATGGCGATGACCAGAACCTGCAGCAGGTTGCCGCTGGCGAAGGCGCCCACGAAGGCGTCGGGGATCAGGTGCAGCAGATAGTCGACGAGCCCCTCGCCCTCGGCGGCCTTCTGGGCGTAGCCGGCGGCCACGCTCGGGTCGAGGGTGGCGGGGTCGACGTTGAAGCCGCGCCCGGGCTGCAGCGCCCGGCCGACCACCAGGCCCACCACGAGCGCGAAGGTGGAGACGACCTCGAAATAGATCAGGGTCCGGGCGCCCAGCCGGCCGAAGGCCTTCATGTCGCCCATGCGGGTGATCCCGGCCGCCACGGTGCAGAAGATCACCGGCGCCACGGCCATCTTGATCAGCTTGATGAAGGCGTCGCCCAGGGGCTTGAGCGAGGCGCCGAAGGTGGGCCACAGCGCGCCGACGGCCATGCCGAGGACGACGGCGATCAGCACCTGGACGTAGAGCACGCGCAGGTGACGCAGGAACCCCAAAGCGCCGCTCCCCCTTCTCGGCGTTTGCACGCCCGCAGGCTTAGGCTATCACGCCCCTCGCGTGGCCCGGTAGCTCAGCCGGATAGAGCAGGGCTTTCCTAAAGCCAAGGTCGGGGGTTCGAGTCCCTCCCGGGCCGCCACGCGGATGGTCTCGCGCCCGACGAAGGGCCGATCAGAGCCATCCAAACCGTCGGCGGGTTGTGGTCACAGGAAGCTGTGGCGTCGGACGGGCAGGTCGACCTACTGCGGCGGCCGCGAAACCGAGCAGACGAAATTGGCCGCCTTGTTCGGATCGCCGGCGCCGCGCTTCCAGGCCTTCGCCGGATAGGCGCACAGCGGACGCTGCATCGCCACGCCGCGCGCCGGCGATCCTCCGACGTAGCGGGTGGCGATCACCTGACGCGGCGCCTCACCCCCTTCGACCCATTCGGTGAGCGCGGCGAAGAGGTCGTGCTGCGGGGTGAGCGAGGGCGGCGGGATGGCCGCGCCCGTCGCCGAGTTGAAGACGTCCGGTCCGGGCCCGCCGGCGCAATGAGAGAAGCCCGGCGCCATGAAGAGCCGCGCGAACTCCTGGGCCCGGTCCTGCCCGCCCGCCTCACGCGCGGCCCGATCGTAGAAGGCGACGCTCTGGTCGGGCGGCACCAGGCTGTCGGCCCAGCCGTGGTAGATGATCAGCTTGCCGCCCCGGGCGCGGAAGTCGCGCAGGCTGCCGCGGGTGGCGTCATTGACGATGGGGCCGAGCGCCCGGTCGACCCTGGCCATGTCCCGTTCCACCCGGAACCGTGACCAGTCCCAGTTGGGACCGAAGACCCACTTGAAGAGGCTGACGAACGGCGGCTGCCCGTTCGGCCGGGACTGCAGGAACTTCCAGTCGAAGAAGCCGGTCGCCTCGCTCCCCGGCAGCCAGCCGTAGAAGAGCGGCCGCCCGCGTCCGTCGGTGGGGCCCGAATAGAAGGCCCGGGCGGTCCGGACCTCGGCGGCGGTCAGGCAGTCGGCGCGGTCGCCGTCGCGGCAGGCCAGGACCGCGGGGTCGAACCGGCAGGCCTTCGGGTCGCCGATGAACGGGTCGCCGGCCAGGCCGCTTCCCGCGGCGCCGCAGCGCTGGACGGCGGTGTCGCTGAGGAGGCGGAGCTTGGCGTCGGAGAGCCGGTGGCCCGGCTTCAGGTTCGCGGCGAGATCGTTCCAGAGCACCGCGGCGTGGCCCCAGGTGCGGTTGATGACCGGCGCGCCCACGAGGATGCCGTCGTAGTCCTCCGGATAGTAGAGCGCCTCGATCAGGCCTTCCTGGCCCCCCGTCGAACAGCCGGTGTAGTAGGCGCGCCGCGCGGGCGCGCCGTAGAACGCCTGGGCGACGGCCTTGCCGGTGACGGTCATGGCGTGGGTCGAGCGCCGGCCCCAGTCCCGCCACTTCACCGGCTGGCCGATCAGGGCGTCGCCGTCCAGGGGCGTCGCCGGCGCCGTGCCGGTGTCGGTGACCGCCGTGGCGTAGCCGCGCCGCAGTCCCGCGGTCATGGGCCCGTAGCCGCCCGCCAGGACGCCGCCGAAGCCGCCGTTGCCGTTGCCGTGGAAGACGCCCTGCCATCCCGCCGCCGGCAGCCAGATCTCGACGCCGACATCGGAGCCGGGCTCCGTCCGGACCGACGCCACCACCCGGCAGAACGGCGGCAGGTCCGGCGACCTCATGGCCCCCATGGCGGCGAACCCGCCGGCCGGAATCGACTCGGCGCTCCTGATCACCGTGTCCGGCAGCCTCAGGTCGCGGAGCGACTCGCAGGACGCCGCCGCGCTCGGACCGGCGCACCCAAGCGCAAGCAGACCTGCCGCCGAAGCGAGACGGCGACGGATCGAAACCCGGCCACGGGTCCCTGGACGGTGCGGCCAGATCATCGGCTTGCCCCTCTGCTTGATGCTGCACCACGCCCGCGGCCATCGCGCCAGCTTCCCGGGTCCTTGCGTCGCATCATGCGGGGCTCGCGCTCCGGGACCTGGCCAGCCACGCCTCCGCCTGCGCCTGGTACCAGGCGACGACGCCAGGGTTCTCGATGCCGTCGAGGTTGATCACCTTGGCCACCGGCCAGCCCTGGAACAGGCGCTTCACGGGAAGCTCCTGCTTCTTGCCGGACAGGGTGCGGGGGATTCCCGGCGCCTCGATGAAGGCGTCGGGCACGAACCTGGGCGAAAGCGCGTCGCGGATCGCCGCCGCCATCTTCGCCTCCAGCTCGGCGTCGAGTCCGCGCCCGGCGGCGGGCGCGACGAACATCAGGAGGCGACTGCCGCCCTCGCCGTCCTCGAGGTCGATCACCAGGCTGTCGGCCACGTCGGGGAGGCGCTCGACCGCGGCGTAGAGCTCTGCCGTGCCCATGCGAAGACCGTTGCGGTTGATGGTGGCGTCGCTGCGGCCGCTGATCGCGCAGCTGCCGTCCGGCTCGATCTGCAGCCAGTCCCCGTGGCGCCAGACGCCGGGCCATTCGCTGAAGTAGGAGTTGCGGTAGCGCTCACCGTCCGTGTCGCCCCAGAAGAACAGCGGCATGCTCGGGAAGGGCCGCGTGCACACGAGTTCGCCGACGCGGCCGATCACCGGCTTCCCCTCCTCGTCCCAGGCTTCGACGGCTGCGCCGAGGTGCCGGCACTGCAGCCGGCCCGGCGTCGGCGGCAGCTCGCGGTTGCCCGAGAGGAAGGCGGCGGCGATGTCGGTGCCGCCGGAGATGTTGCACCACCAGATGCCGGGCCGGCCCATCGCCGCGAACGCGGCGGAGCCCCAGGCCTCCACCTCCGCCGGCAGCGGCGAGCCGGTGCTGCCGAGCGCGCGGACGGCGCCGAGGTCGCCCATCTCGCCGAGGACGAGGCCGGCCTTGCGGCAGCTTGCGAAGAAGGCCGCGCCCGCGCCGAACCAGGTCACGCGGTGGCGGGCCGAGAACCGCCAGAGCCGGCCCCAGTCGGCCCGGTCGCGGGAGCCTCCCGGCGCGCCGTCGAACAGGCAGATGGTGGTCCCGCTGAGCAGGCCGCCGACCTGGACGTTCCACATCACCCAGCCCGTGGCGCTGTACCAGTGGAAGCGCTCGGCGAAGGTGTTCGGCGCATAGCTCGGCCCGATGTCCAGGTGCATGTTGCCGACAAGGCTGGCGAGCACCACCCCGCCGTGTCCGTGGACGATGGCCTTCGGCAGGCCCGTGGTGCCGCTGGAGTAGAGGATCCACAGCGGATGGCTGAACGGCAGCCATTCCGGCTCGAACGCCGCCACCGCCTCGTCGTCCCGCGCCTGGGCCGCCGCGAAGTCGTCCGCGCCCTGGATCTCCGCCTCGGCATGGCCGGTGCGGTTGACGAAGACGGCCTGCAGGCTGGGAAGCCCGCGGCGGATCTCCTCCACCACGGCGCTGCGGTCGCGCGCCCGCCCGGCGTAGCGGACGCCGTCGACGGCAATCAGGGCCTTCGGGGTCACCTGCCGGAAGCGGTCGAGGACGGCAGGCGTGCCCATGTCGGGCGAACAGAGGGTCCAGACCGCGCCCAGGCTGGCGCAGGCCAGCATGGCGACGACCGCCTCGGGCGCATTCGGCAGGTAGGCCGCCACCCGGTCGCCGCGCCCGACGCCCGCACGCCGGAGCTCGAGGGCGAGCGACGCGGTCCGCCGCCGCAGCTCGGCCCAGCCCACCTCGACGACGCGGCCGGTCTCGTCCTCGGCGATGATCGCCGGCTGGCCGGCGGCCTCGGCGGCGTCCGCGTGGCGGAACACCTGCCGGACGTAGTTGACCTCGGCGCCCTCGAACCAGATGGCTTCCGGCATCTCGCCGCGGAGCACCGCCCGCCAGGGCGTCGGCGACTCCAGCTCGCCGTAGACCCAGACGCTCTCCCAGAAGGCGGCGAGTTCGGTGGTCGACCACGTCCACATCGCCTCGTAGTCGCGGAACTGCAGGCCGTTGGTGCGATGAAGCCACGCCCGGTAGAGCGCGAGCTGCGGCGTTGGATCGGCCCGGTCGGGGCGTGGCATGGCAAGGTCCCGTGGAAGCGGACGGATCACGGCGTACGACGAGCTGCGGGTGCGGGCCGCCGCCCGCACCAGGCAGGACCGATCCTGCGAGGGTCGGCCAGAGCCCGGCGGGGAGGCGCCCGGGCTGTCCTAGAACTGATGGGTGACCGTGACCCCGTACATCCGGGGAAGCCCCATCGAGCCGGTGACCGCAGGCGTCGCCCCCGACCCCGCCGAGCCCTGGCTGATGTAGCGCTCGTCGGCGGCGTTGCGGATCCACGCCAGCAGCGCCCAGGCCCGGTCCCGGGAGGCCAGCTCAAGCGACCCATTCAGGAGGCCGTAGGCGGCCTGGGAGTTCTGCGGGTTGTTGTAGATGTCGAAGTAGGTCCGGCTCTGCCACTTGTAGTCCGCCCGGGCTGTGAGGTTCAGGTTGTCGGACACCGGGAAGGTGTACTGGGCCGAGACGTTGTACTGCCAGCGCGGCGCCTGGGTGAGCGTATTGCCCTCAAGCTGAACCGCGCCGGGAGGCAGCGGCTGCCCGTCCCGCGTCGCGCCGACGCACGACGGCGAGGTCGGCGCGGTCGGGTACAGCGGGTCGTTGTTGCAGAAGAAGCCGAACTCGGCGTCCAGGTAGGTCACCGCCCCGGTGAACCGCAGCCCGTTGATCGGGTTGGCCTCACCCTCGAACTCCACCCCCTTGATGGTCGCCGAGGTGGAGTTCTCGACGCGGGGGAAGCGCACCTGGGTCGCGTCGTTCAGGCGGAACACGGTCTGCTGCAGGTTGGTGTAGTCGGCGTAGAAGCCGGTGAGGCCCAGCCGCACCCTGCGGTCGAACAGCATGGCCTTGAGGCCCGCCTCGTAGTTCCAGACGTACTCCGGGTTGAACCGGTTCACCGGCATGGACACGTCGCCCAGCGTGTTGAACCCGCCGGATTTGAAGCCGCGCGAGGCGCTGGCGTAGACGAGCGTCTCGTCGTTCGGCGTGTAATCGAGCACGAAGCGCGGCGTGAAGGCGCTGAACTTGCCGGAGTCGGAGCTCAGGCGCGGCGCCCCGCCGACCGCGGAGTCCATCTGGTAGGACTTGTCGTCGGTGGTGTAGCGGCCGCCGACCGTGGCCCGCAGCTTGTCCGTCAGCTGGTAGCGGAACTGGGCGTAGGCGGCGTAGGAGTCCAGCGTCTCCTCGGGCAGGTAGACCAGGTAGTTCCGGAACGTCGCCAGGCTCAGGTAGAGCGGCTCGCTGGACTCGCCGCGCATGTAGAAGGCGCCGGCCACGAGGTCCGCGCGCTCTCCGAGGTTCGCAGTCAGGGTCAGTTCCTGCGTGAACTGCTTCGCGTTGATGCCGATCAGGTCGAAGCGTGCGGTGTTGTACGGCGTCGCGTCGACATCGAGGTCGGTCAGGTCGATCTCGTGGTCGATGTACCCGGTCGTGGAGGTGAGCGTGATGTCCGGCGTGACCGCCCAGGTGGCGAGGGCGGTGGCCCGGAGGCTCTCCACGTCACGCCGGTTCGGCTCGTTGAAGTAGAAGGTCAGGTCGTCCGGGTCGTTGCGCGGATAGATGTAGGTCGCCAGTTCCGGCACCGTCGGCCGCGCCGGATCGGCCCGGCCGAGGATCTGGGCGAAGCCGGGGTCGCTGCGGTCGCGCGTGTAGTCGACGAGGCCGCGCAGGCTGAAGGTGTCCGTCGGCGTGAACAGCAGCTGGCCGCGCACCTCGGCGATGTCGGTGTTGTCGTTTCGCCGCCCCAGGAAGCCGTTCTTCAGCCAGCCGTCGGCCACTTCGCGCTGAAACGACAGGCGGCCGGCCAGCTGATCGGAAAAGGCCGTGTTGAGGTGTCCGCGCACGCCATGGCGCGACCGGTCGCCGACGGTGACGCTGAGGCTGCCGTCCCGGTCCGGCGTCGGCGCCTTGCTGTGGATGTTGATGGCCCCCCCGGTGGCGTTGCGGCCGGCGATGGTGCCCTGCGGCCCCCGCAGCACTTCCACGCGCTCGAGGTCGAGGAAGGCCGGGTTCATCATGAAGTGGTTGAGCAGCGGCACGCCGTCCAGCGACACGGTGACGCCCGACTGGCTGCCGATGTCCTGGCCCGCCTGGCCGATGCCGCGCATGGCGATGAAGACGTTCGTGGATCGGGTGCCGAACTGCAGGCTGGGCGTGAGCTGGACGAGGTCGCCGACCTCCTTGGCCCCGGCCCTCTGCAGGGTGGCGTCGGAGATCGCCGTGATGGCGATCGGGATGTTCTGCAGGCCTTCGGCCCGCTTCTCGGCGGTGACGACCACCTCTTCCAGCGCGGCTTCGTTCGCCCGCGGCTGGGCCAGGGCCGTGGCCGGCAGGGCCACGCTGCCCAGCAGGGCCGCCGCCCCCAGCGGCAGCGCGCCAGCCCGACGGATCACTTTGCGGTTCATTGCACCCTCCCTCGATCGCAGGATCGCTTCAGCCCGGAGTCTGAAGCTCCGGTCCCCGAGCAATGGCCGCGGACGGGGGCGCAGCTCAATTGCAGGGCTGACAGCGTGATTTGGCGTAAGTGACCAGGCCGGCGGCGCGGGCTCACGAGACCCTCCGCTCGCCCAGGACCGCCGTCGCGCTCGCCAGCCTGGCGGCGTCGGAGACATAGCGGGAGCGGAAGGACGAGGGCGGCATCCCCGCCCAGGCGGAGAACTGCCGCGAGAAGCTGCCGGGGTCGCTGAAGCCCAGCACCAGGCCGATCTCGGTGATCGGGATGTCGCTGGCCAGGAGATAGGCGCCGGCAAGCTCGCCGCGCAGCCGGCTCCGGATCTCCTGGAAGCATTCCCCTTCGCGGTGGAGCTCGCGACGCAGGCGCCGCGCGCCCGTCCTCAGCCGGGCGGCGACGTCCTCCAGGCTCGGGGACCAGTCGCCCGCCTTGTGGAAGTCGAGCAGCGCCTGCTGGGTGCGTTCGCGCCAGCTGGCCCCGCCGCCCGGCGTCTCGAACCAGTCGGGCTCGCCGGCATAGTAGGCCTCGTAGTCGCCCAGCGCCTTGTGGGCCAGGGGCGCCGACAGGTCGTTCCAGTCGTACGACAGGGAGTCCACCTCGGCGTCGAACCGCACCGGGCAGCGGAAGACGGCGAACCGGTCGAAGCCGTTGGCCTGCTCCGGCCGCGGCCCCTGGATGGAGATGCCGCGCAGGGCGAGCGGCCGGCCGATGAGCCAGCTGAAGAAGTGGTAGATCCAGAGGAACCGGATCCAGACCAGGACCTGCCGGTCGACCCCGTCCACGGTGTGGTATTCGCAGGTGTGCTGCAGGCCGGCGCCGTGGTCCTCGGTGACCGCCGGCCCGGCGTCGGCCGACATGGCGTTCGTGAACCGGATGCTGACCCGAAGCGCCTCGCCGAACGTGGCGCAGCTCATCAGCGAGATCATCCGCTCGGCCTCGAGCGCCAGCCGGGACGGGGTGGCGAAGAAGCCCAGGAAGACGTCGTCCAGCGCGAACTGTGTCTGGCGGACCAACCGGACCAGGGACCGGCCATCGATGGCCCGCGTGCGGCTGCCGTAGACGGCGGGGTCGATCCCCGCCTTCCGCAGGATCTCCGCCGGATCCTTGCCACGCCGGACGGCGCCCTGCAGCAGGGCGCCGACCGCTGCGCCGTCCAGCCCCGGGGCCCGTGATGTCGAACCGTGCATCGGCCTGAGACCTCACCTGCCCCGCGGCTCAAGGCGCCGGGGCGGCCGCCAGCGCCTCGCCCGCCTTGCGGTGGACGTGGAGCCACGAGACGCAGACGAGGGAGATGAAACAGGTCGCCGCCATGTACGCGGCCACCGTCATGCTGCTGCCGGATGCGGCGAAGAGGGCCGTGGCGATCATCGGGGCGAACCCGCCGCCCAGCAGCACGCCGACCTGGTAGCCCAGGGACGCGCCGGAATACCGGACCTCGGTGGAAAACAGCTCCGCGAACAGGGCGGCCTGCGGGCCGTACATCATGGCCACGCAGCACAGGCCGACCGCGATCGCCGCGCCCACGCCGGCGGGCGCGCCCGTCTCCAGCAGCGGGAAAAAGGCGAAGGACCACAGACCGGTGGTGATGCAGCCCAGCCGGAAGAGGCCGTAGCGGCCGAACCGGTCGGAGGCGGACGCCACGAGGATCAGCGCCGGGATCATGCAGAGGCTGCCGAACATCACGCCGCCCAGCATCAGCTCCCGCGACAGCCAGAGTTCCGTCGTCCCGTAGGAGATCACCCAGGTGATGATCACGTAGAAGCAGGCGTTGCTGGCGATGAAGGCCCCGCCGGCCAGCAGGATGCGGCGCCAGCTCGAGGCGATCACCTGCAGGATCGGCGAACGTCGCGGCGCCTGCGATGGCGCAGCCGCCTTTCGCTTCGCCGCCGCGGCCACGAATTCCCGCGACTCCTGGATGCGCGTGTGGACGAAGAGCGCCAGCCCGACCACGACGATGCTGAGCAGGAAGGGGATGCGCCAGCCCCAGGCCTCGAAGGCGGCCCGGTCCATCAGGCCGTTGGAGAGGATGAAGGCGACATTGGCCAGGATCACCCCGCACGGAACTCCGATCTGCACGAAGCTGCCGAACAGGCCGCGCCGGCCCTCGGGCGCGTTCTCGATGGCGATCAGCGCGGCCGCGCCCCACTGCCCGCCCACCGCGAACCCTTGGGCGAACCGCAGGACGATCAGCATCAGAGGCGCCCACATGCCGACGCTTTCGTAGGTGGGCAACAGGCCGACGAGCAGGGTCGAGACGCCCATGATCATCAGCGCCGCCACCAGCGTCGCCTTCCGGCCGTAGAGATCGCCGAAGTGTCCGAACACCACCCCGCCCAGCGGACGGGCGATGAAGCCCACCGCGAAGGTGCTGAAGGCGGCGAGCTGCGCCACCAAGGGCGAAAGCTCCGGCGAGAAGAAGATGTGCGGGAACACCAGCGCCGCGGCCGTGCCGTAGACGAAGAAGTCGTACCACTCGACCCCCGCCGCGACGGCCGAGGTCATGGCGAGCCGGGCGGTCGAACCGCGCGCCGGCGTGGCGTTGGGAGATGTCATGCCTGGTGCGTCCCTCTCTCGCCGATCTGCGCCGGCTGGTCGGGATCATAGGAAGAAGCGGCCAGGCAATTTGAGGTCTCTGCCGGACACATATATGTCTTTAGCGGACAAACGGAGGCGCAGCTTGGCCCAGGCGAAACCAGTGGGACGACGGACGGGGGCGGCGGCCGGAGATCTTCCGCCGGCCGGGCGGCCGCTTCGCCGGCCGCTGCCGAACCAGAGGATGTTCGCGCCCTACAAGATCGCCACGCTCATCGATGTGGTCGCCGGGCACGGCCTGGCGGCGGAGACCGTGCTGACCGGGACGGGCCTCAGCCCGGCGGACGTGGCCGATCCGCACACCCTGACCTCGATCCGCCAGTACCTGACGGCCTGCGAGAACGTGGTGACCGCAGGCGTCGACCTGAGCGTCGCCTACGACGTCGGCGCCCACCTGCACCTGTCGGCCTACGGCATGTACGGCTACGCCCTGATGTGCTCGCCGACCATGCGGGACTTCTTCGAGTTCGCCGTCCGCTACCACCCGCTGGCGACCCCGATCCAGCAGCTCGGGTGGCGCCAGGACGGCGACCTGGCGATCTGGTCGTTCACCGAGATCTACGGCGATCTCATGAGCCACGACCTGCGCAACTTCCTGCTTCGCCAGCAGATGATGATGACCTCCACCCATATGCGCGACGTGATGGGGGTTCACGCCCATCCGATCCGGGCGTCCTTCGGCCTGCCGGATATCGGCCGGACGGCGGCGGACGAAGCCACGCTCGGCTGTCCCTGCCTCTTCGGCCAGCCCGCCCACGAGCTGCATTACAGCGCGAGCGTGCTGGACCAGGCGCCGGAGCTCGCCAACCGCCTGACCCGCGCCATGCTGGAAGACACCTGCGACCGGCTTGTGGGCCAGGCCAAGATGACCACAGGGGTCGCGGGCGACGTCTACCAGCTGCTGATGCTGGCCCCGAACGGCTTCCCCTCGATGCAGGCCGTGGCGCAGCGGCTGGGCATGACCGAGCGGACCCTGCGCCGCCGGCTCGATGAGGCGGGGCAGACCTACGCCACCATCGTCGATGACGTGCGCCGCACGCTGACGCTCGAGTACCTGACGACGACCCGCATCAGCGCCGACGACATCGCCTGGAAGGTCGGCTTCAGCGACAGCTCCAACCTCAGGCGCGCGGTCAAGCGGTGGACCGGAAGAACCTTCGCGGAGGTTCGCCGCGGGTGAAGCTGTCGCCAGCTTGCATGCCCGGATGGCGGCACGGCGCAGACGCCACGAGGGAGGGATCGCCGCGAAAGGTCCTCGCGCGCCCTACTGCGGGGCGGGCTCTAGCGTGGCGTTCTCACGGAACTCTTCGGCGTTGATGAAGGCGGCGCCCGCCTCGTCCAGGACCCACATGCCGATGAACGAGGCATCCAACGGATCGAGCTCCTCGTCGATCAGATCGCCATCGTACAGCGCGACGTTGCTGTAGTCGAAGTCCAGCGACAGCTGCTCTGCCAGGCCGAGCATCTCCTCGGCCATCCGGCGCGCGTACCCCACGGCCTCGCTCTCGTTGGCGAAGTCGTCGGCCAGCGTGTTGACCTCGGCCGCCTCGCTGCCTTGCGTCGCGCTGGTGGTGACGATGGTGAATGCGGGCATGGTCGTCTCTCTGCGTTCGGGAGGCCCCACCTAGCCCGTTCGCGGGCAAGAGCGCGCGGACATTCTGCAATACCGTCGTTCTCGGGTCGCCCCCCAACATCGGGCGGTCCTCACTCCCCGGCGCCGCCCCGATGGTCCCGTTTGGTGGCGCGGTAGGTCTTCTGGAGCGCAGCGAGCCGGCGGCGCTCGGCGTCCCGGGCGACGCGGTCGGCCTTCTCCTCCACGGCCGCCAGTTCGACCCCCAGCTTCTGGAAGTTCGCCCACCGGGCGGGGTCGAGCGCTCCGCTGTCCAGCGCGGCGCGGACCGCGCAGCCCGGCTCGCTCCCGTGGGTGCAGTCGTTGAACCGGCAGTCCCGGGCCAGCTGCTCGATGTCGTCGAACGCCTCGCTCACGCCCTCGTCGGCGTCGACCAGTCCCACCTCGCGCATGCCCGGGGTGTCGAGGATCAGGGCACCGCCGGGGAGCAGGACCAGTTCGCGGTGGCTGGTGGTGTGGCGGCCCTGGTCGTCAGCCTCGCGGATCGCATCGACGGCCATTCGCGTCCGGCCCAGGAAGGCGTTGACCAGGGTCGACTTGCCCACGCCGGAGGACCCGATCAGCACGCAGGTCTCACCCGCCTTCACCTGGGCGAGCAGGGCCTCGAGGCCGACGACTTCCCGCGCCGAGACCACCAGCACGGGGCAGCCGGCCGCCAGGGCGGCGACCTCGGCCGCCTCGGCCTGCGGATCGGCCGAGAGGTCGGACTTGGTGAGCACGACCACGGGGCGGGCGCCGCTCTGCCAGGCGGCTGCGAGATAGCGCTCGATCCGGCGATGGTTCAGATCTGCGTTGAGCGAGGTCACCACGAAGACGACGTCGATGTTCGCGGCGACGACCTGCAGCTTGCGCACGCTGTCGGCGGCCCTTCGCGTGAAGGCCGTCCGGCGCGGCAGCACGGCATGGATGGTCGCGGTGGGGTCGGCCGGGTCGGGCGTGAGCGCAACCCAGTCGCCGACCGCCGGATAGCCCCCTTCTCCGGCGTCCTGAAGCAGGCGACCCGACGCCTTGCCACGCAGCTCTCCGGCCTCGGTGACGAGCACATAGCCGTCGCGGTGCTGGACGACGACGCGGCCGGGCATGCGCCCGGCGCGCGCGTGGGGCGCAAAGGCCCGGGCCAGCTCCTCGGACCATCCGTACTGGTCGATCACGTCAGGCATCCACAATCGTCGCGCAATCGATCGCCTGGGGGCGGGGGCGCCATCCTATGGGCCTAACCGCCCGCGGCCGCCAGCGCGCTGATCTGCGAAGCGATCCTGAACGCCGCGACCCGGCGCGGAAGCCTCCGCATTAGGGCGTGAACTGAGTGGCGCTCGCTGTCGGCCGGTCGAGGTAGGCCTCGATCACGCGGGCGACGTCCGGTCCTTGCCCGAAGTTGTAGTGGGTGTAGCCCGGCACGATGGCCAGCCGGGCGCGGGAGAACTGCGGCTCGCCGCTCCAGCCGGGGTCGCGCACGCCGCCGCCGAACAGGGCGAAGAACTCGGCGATGTGGCGCATGGAGACCGCGTCGTGGTCGGCGAACAGCAGCAGGGTCGGGACCCGCATGGCGGCGATCTCGGCGCGCCAGTCGTAGTCCTTGCGCATCAGCTCGCCCATCCGGTCGAGTAGCAGACCGAACTGTTCCGGATGCGGCGCCACGGCGACGTAGCGGGCGTAGAACGGCGTCTGCTTGAACATCTCGAGCTGGGCCGAACTCACCGAGCCCATCGCCTGCAGGTTCTCGGGATACCAGCCGTCGCGCTCGGCGGCGGTGGAAATGACGATCAGGTTTCGGACCATCTCGGGGTGCTGGATCGCCATGCGGATCGCCGCATCGCCACCATGTGAATAGCCGGCGACGTCGGCGCGGGCGATCTTCAGGTGGCGCAGGACCGCGGCCACGTCGTCCCCGAGCTTCTCGTGGGTCATGGGCGTGTCGCGCAGGGCGGTGCGGCCATGGCCTTCCAGGTCGATGGCGATCACCTGGCGCTCGCGGGACAGGGGGCCGATCACCTGGGTCATGGAGCTGGCGTCGCCGAAGCCGCCGGCCATCACCACGATCGGCTCCCCCTGCCCGTAGATCTCGTAATGGACGCGCAGTCCCTCCGAAGCTTCGGCGTAGCCGCTGGACCTGGGTCGGAGCGCCTGCATGGTCGATCGCCCTTCGCTCTGCGGTTGCTGCGGGGGCGGCGAACACGCCACGAGCGCCGTGAGCGAGGCGCCGAGCGCGGCCGCGCGGAACAGTCGGGAGAACTCTGACGGCATGACGGCCTCCGGTCCATGGGTCCGCCCGAAGGACGTCCTGGATGGCGCGGAGCTGACAAGCGGGCCCGCTCCGTCATCGCCGATCGCTGGGGCTGGGCCGGCGATGACAGTCCGGCGGGCGGCTCAGCGCTGCGTGACCGCCACGTCGGTGGAGAGGCCGGCGCTGGCGAGCTCGCGTTCGGCCTGGGTGAATCCGTAGGCCGGGACGATATCGCCCGAGCGGTCGGATATCTCGGGCCAGTGGGCGACGACCTGCTCGCCAGCGTCGGCCCGCGCGCCGACGTAGCGGCCCGCCGACAGGGTGACATGGGCGGTGGCGAAGTGGCCGGCGCCCGCGCAGAGGATCGCCCGGGTGGGGGCGTCCTCGCCCACCAGCGCCAGGAGGCCGGGGCTGACCAGCGCGGGGTCGAGATGCGCCAGGCTCTCCTCGGAGAGCACGCCGTGTGTCATCTGGGTGGCGGCGGTGGGCGCCAGGCAGTTCACCCGCACATCGTACTTCGCCCCCTCGATGGCCAGCGTCTGCATGAGGCCCACCAGCGCCATCTTGGCCGCGCCGTAGTTCGCCTGGCCGAAGTTTCCGTAGAGGCCCGACGAGGAGGTGGTCATCACGATGCGGCCGTAGCCCTGCCCGCGCATGATCTCCCACACCGCCTTGGAGCAGACCGCCGCGCCCATCAGGTGGACGTCGACCACCAGGCGGAAGTCGTCGAGGCTCATCTTGGCGAAGGTCTTGTCGCGCAGGATGCCCGCGTTGTTCACCAGGATGTCCACGCGGCCCCAGACGTCCATCACGCGGGCCACCATGGCCGCCACGCCGGTCTCGTCTGTCACGGACGCGGCGATGGGGAGCGCCTTGCCGCCGGCCGCCACGATCTCCTGCGCCACCCGCTCGGCGGCCTCCTGGGCGATGTCGTTGACCACCACCTTCGCCCCGTGGGCGGCGAGATAGAGCGCGTGCGCGCGGCCCAGCCCGCCCCCGGCGCCCGTGACGATTGCGACCCGACCTTCAAGCGACAATGCGACCTCCCCTCGCTGATTGAAGCGGGTATATTCACTAACTCGATAGTGAAGATCAACGATAAGGTGGAGCTAGGTGTCGGCCCCCTTGGTCCGGGCGTTGCAGATCTCGAGGAAGCCGGCGGCCATGAAGCGGGCCATGCGCTGCTTGATGGCCACGAAGTCCTCGGACTTGCACACCCCGCCCGACAGCTTGTCGATCCGGCCCGTGCGGGCCAGCGTCACCATCAGCGCCCCGGTGACGAAGTGGTAGCCCCAGAAGATGTCCTCTTCCGCACAGTCCGGCAGCGCCTTCTTCAGCAGGCCGATCAGACGCAGCACGACCGGATCGAAGTGCTCGTCCATCAGCTCGGCCCCCCACTCCGGGGTGTTGGAGACCAGCGCGCCCAGCGCGCCGTAGTTCTTCCAGCCCGGCCCGCCCTGGATGTAGAGGTCGAGGTCGGTGTCCAGGAAGGCGTGCAGCGCCCCCTCCACCGTCGGCTTGCCCTGGGTGGCGGCGTCATACTCGTCCAGCGCCCGCATCCGCCGCTCCGCGGTCACCACCGCGCGCCTGGCGAACACCGCGTCGAACAGCGTCTTCTTGTCCGCGAAATAGTAGTTCAGCAGCGTGTGGTGCACCCCCACCTGCTGCGCCACGTCCTTCAGCGTCACCCCATACAGGCCGTGCTTCGAGAACAGCTCCTCCGCCGCATCGAGGATCTGCTCCATCGAATAGGCGCGCTGCTCCGCCTTCTTCGTACTGCGACGGGGTTTCACACTCTCAGACACGCGGCACTCTTTCGGCCCAGGCTCGGGGGGGCGTCAAGCCGAGGAGCCGGCCGCCTCGCCCCCATACTCAGCGCGCAGACGCAGCTTGTCGATCTTGCCCGTGGCCGCCAGCGGCATCTGCTCGAGCCGGACCACCTCGTCAGGCACCCACCAGGGGGCGACCTTCGCCCGGAGCGGCGCCAGCAGGGCCTCGTCGCTCAGCGCCGCCCGCTCGCGCATTTCCACCAGCAGCACCGGGCGCTCGCCCCACTTCGGATCGGAGCGGCCGATGACCGCCGCCAGCGAGACCTCCGGCAGGGCGCTGACCACGGCCTCGATCTCGGCGGGGTTGATCCATTCGCCGCCCGATTTGATCAGGTCCTTGGCGCGCCCGGTGATGCTGAGGTTGCCGTCCTCGTCGAGGCTGGCGAGGTCACCGGTGGCGAACCAGCCGTCGGCGTCAGTGGCCAGCTCGGTCTCGCCGAAGTAGCGCTCGACGACGGCCGCACCGCGGACGCGCAGGTGCCCCTCGACGCCGCGCTGCTCGGGCAGCGGCCGGCCGTCGGCGTCGGTAATCAGCAGGTCGATGCCCACGGCCGGGCGGCCGGACTGGCTGGCCCGGCGCACCGGGTCGCTGGCCGGCGTCACCGTGCCGGACGGCGAGAGCTCGGTCATGCCCCAGGTGGTCTGCACGACCACCCCGAGGCGGCGCTCGAGACGGTCCATCAAGGCCGGCGGCATGGGCGCGCCGCCCACCATGATCCGCTTCAGGGACGGCAGCTCGGCGCCCTCCGCCTCCACGTGCTCCAGGAGGCCCAGCCAGACCGTCGGGACGCCGACCGCCACCGTCACGCCCTCGGACCTGATCAGCCGCGCGAGGCTCGCCCCGTCGGCCTGACGGCCGGGCAGGACCAGCTTGGCGCCCACCGCGGGCGCGGCGAAGGGCAGGCCCCAGGCGCTGGCGTGGAACATCGGCACGACCGTGAGCACCACGTCGGCGCCGGCGATGGCCATGCCGTCCGCCTGCAGGGCGCGAAGGGTGTGCAGGAAGCTCCCCCGGTGGGTGTAGGTGACGCCCTTGGGCAGGCCGGTCGTACCGGAGGTGAAGCAGAGGCCCGAGGGCGCGTTCTCGTCGAAGCCGCCCCAGGGCAGGCGCGCCTCGGCGGCGGCGACCAGGGGCTCGAGGGCGGAGGCGGGCGGCCCCCCCCCGGCCTCGGTCGCGTCCCCGTCGATGACCAGCAGCTGGTCGACCAGCGGCGCGGCGGACGCGATCTCGCGCGCCAGCCGGAGGAGGTCGGCGCTGGCGATCAGGACGCGTGCGCCCGAGCGCTCCACCATCCAAGCAAGCTGGGCGGCGGTCAGGCGCGGGTTCAGCGTGTGGCACACCGCCCCCATGCCCATGATCGCGTACCAGGCCTCCACGTGGGCCTGGGTGTTCCAGGCCAGGGTGGCGACGCGGTCGCCGCCGCGCACGCCCAGCTCGTGGAGGACGGCCGACACCCGGAGGCTGCGGTCCCGTAGGGCCGCATAGCCGATCCGGTCCACGCGGTCACCATCGCGGGCGGTCACCACCTCCGCGCGGGGATGCCATTTGGCGGCGTGCTCAAGGAACTTGTCGAGCGTCAGCGCGAAGGGCTGCATGGCTCCGTCGATCATCGGCGCTCCGGACTCTCAGGCGGCAGCGGCGGCGAGACGATGCCCACATTCCAGTTCCAGGGCGTCTGGCCCTGGGCGCGGCGGCGCTGCACCACCGCCTCGTTGAATTCGTACATGCCGGGCATCAGCCCCCGTCGCGGGCGGGGCGCGTCCTCGAACGCCATGTAGGCGCGCGCCGCGTCATAGGACTCCCACGCCGGCTGGCCCGGCGCAGCCGGCGTCCCGGTCTTCACGAAGGCCGCCCAGTAGCCCTGGATGGCGTCGCCGAGCCGCGTCTCGGCCCGGGTTTCCGGCGGCTTCGGCCAGCCGGCCGGCGTGCGGTCACGCGTGCCGAAGACATAGGGGATCTCGGCGGCGTGGAAGGCGTGGAGGTCCTTCTCGTCGGCGGCCGGATAGCCGTGGTCGAACAGGTAGAGGAAGGCCGGCTTGCCGATCTCGGTCTGCTTGCGCGCCAGGCGCTCGGCGGTCCAGCCATAGAGGGCGTCGCGGGTCGTGGCGATCACGCTCTCGCCGAGGTCGTTCGCGGGATAGAGCCGCAGGAAGCCGTCGGCGAGGTCGCCGTAGCGGGCGCGGATCTCGCGCTCGTAGGCCTCGGCGCTCGCAGGCGCCGGCGGGGCGAGGCGGCGGAGCGAGCGGATCTCGCCCTGGTTGAAGCCGGCCAGCACCGGGACGGGCGCCTGCTCGCCGCGGTCGAAGGTCTCCACCAGCTGGCGGGTCAGGACCTTGCCGTCCACGGCGCCGAAGGCCGCGAAGCCCGCCTTTGGAGCCCTATCGATGAGGGCGACGGCGTCCATGGCGCGAAGGGCGGCGAGGTCGGCGGCGCCGAGCTGCGCGGCCAGCCGCGCGCCGGCCGCCTCGGCCGGCTCCATGCCGAACCGCTTCTCCCGCAGCTCCGGGGTGGAGATCATGTAGGCGCTCTGCAGGACCGCCTTGGAGAAGAGGCCCCGGGCCAGGGGTGAGGCCATCAGGTACATGACGCTCAGGCCCCCCGCGGACTCCCCGGCGATGGTCACCTGGGCGGGGTCTCCGCCGAACAAGGCGATGTTGCGCTTCACCCAGGTGAGCGCGGCGATCTGGTCCAGCAGGCCGTAGTTGCCCGAAACGCCGTCGGGGCTCTCCGCGCTGAGCGCGGGATGGGCCAGGTAGCCCAGGACACCAAGGCGATAGTTGATCGACACCACCACGATGCCGCGCCGGGCCAGCCCCGCCCCGTCGTACATGCTCTCGCGGCTGGAGCCGGTGGTGAGCGAACCGCCGTGGATCCACACCATCACCGGGGCGCCGCGCGCGTCGGCGGGCGCCCAGACGTTCAGCGTCAGGCAGTCCTCGCTGAGCTGCGGCAGCTCGCTGGCGTAGATGCCGCTGGGCGGCATGCGCGGCTGAAGGCAGGCCGGCCCGAAGTCCTTCGCCTCGCGCACGCCGCTCCAGGGGGCGAGCGGCGCCGGCGGCCGCCAGCGTCGCTGGCCGGTGGGCGGCGCGGCGTAGGGGATGGCCTTGAAGACGTGCAGGCCGGCCAGCGCCTCGCCCTTCACCGCCCCCGCAGGCGCCCGGACCACGGGCGCCGGCCGGGCGGCGGCCGAACCCGCGCCGAGGACGAGCGCGAAGACGAGCGCCAGCCCTGCCCTCATGCCCTCGCCCCTTCCCGGCTCAGGACGCGGGCCAGGGCGACGAACAGGCCGACGGCCACGGCGTACATCGGCGCCAGGGCGTAGAAGGCGATCTGCAGCGAGTTCTCCGGATAGCTGCCCTTCACCGCATCGCTGACCATGCCCACGAAGGTCGGGCCCACGCCCATGCCGACAAGGTTCATCACCAGGAGCAGGAGCGCCCCGGAGAGCACGCGCTGCTCGGGCGCGACCTCCTCCTGCACCAGGGCCACGGCCGAGGAGAGGTAGAAGTAGTTGAGGAAGGTCGGCCCCAGCAGGAAGACCAAGGCCAGCGGCCAGGTCGGCGCCCAGACGAAGGCGAGGAACGGCAGGATGGCGAGCGCCAGCGAGGCGGCCGGGACCGCGGCGTACGCCACCCGCGAGCGGCGGGTGAACCGGTCGATCACCCGGCCCGAGACGAAGATCCCGCCGCCCATCCCGACGGCGACCACCAGGGCGTACCAGAGGGAGACGTCCTGCAGCGTCATCCCCTTCTCGCGCATCAGGAACAGGGTCGTGAAGTTACCGGCCCCGTAGGTGATGATCTGGGTCGCGGCGCTGGCCAGGGCGACCAGCAGCAGGGACGGCGTGGAGAAGAACATCCGCACCGTCGGCCAGAAGGCCGCCGGGCCGGGCTGGACCTTCGGCGCCTGGCCCGCGGCGCGGTCGAGGCCGCCCCGCTCCGGTTCGCGAACCCGCAGCAGCACGACGAGCGCGGTGACGATGCCCACCGACCCCAGCAGGATGAAGGCCGCCCGCCAGCTGTAGGCGGCGGCGATCGCCGCCCCGAAGGCGACGCCCAGCGCCTGGCCGATCGGCGGGCCGAGATTGAAGAGCCCCAGCGCCGTGCCGCGCCGGCCGGGCGGGAAGTAATCGGTGATGATGGCGTAGGACGGCGGCACGCCGCCCGCCTCGCCGACGCCGACCGTCATCCGGGCCAGCACGAGCTGCGGATAGTTGGCCGAAAGGCCACAGGCGACGGTGGCCGCGCTCCACAGGCCGCAGGCGAGCGCCAGCACCCGGACCCGGTTGGTCCGGTCGGCCAGCCAGCCGACCGGGATCGAGATCAGGCAGTAGAACAGCGCGAAGTAGAGCCCGCTGATCAGGCCGAGCTGGCCGTCGGTGACGCCCAGGTCGTCCTGGATCGGCTTGGCCAGGATCGATAGGAGCTGCCGGTCCAGGAAGTTCAGCACATAGACGAAGCAGAGGATGGCGAGCGTCGGCCACGCGCCCTTGAGGGGGCGCGCGCCGCGGTCGGCCTGGAGGGAGTCCACGGCGGCGCCCATCGCCTAGAAGTCGTAGCTGGCGCGGACGCCGATGGTGCGCGGACGCTGCACCCCGAACCGGCTGGCGAGGAAGGCCTCCGGGTGGACGTAGTTGATCTTGCGGCTGTCGAGGAGGTTCTCGGCATAGACGCCGATGGTCAGCTTCTCGAAGGCCACGGCGAAGGCCGCGTTCACGTTGTTGTACGCCTGGGTGTAGCCGTAGGTGGGGCTGATCACCCCCGGCCGGCCCGGCACATAAGGGAACATGCCCGGATAGCTGCCCACATGCGAGGCCACCACCGACAGGTTGGCCCGCGCCTCCGGCGACAGATCGAAACCGTAGTTGACGTAGGCCGCCCCCTGGAACTTCGGCGCGGCGAGGCGCACGCCCTCCGCGGCGCCGGAGATCGCCGCCTCGGTGGGGGTCAGCTTGGTCACCTGGGCGTCGATGAAGGTCCCGTTGACGCCCAGCGTCAGGCCCTCGGCCGGCGCGAGCGCGATCTCGAACTCCAGGCCGCGGGAGACCGCCTTGCCGATGTTGGTGGCGAACTGCACCGAGTCGGAGACCCGGTTGGCCTGCACCTGGATGTTCTCCCAGTCGATCCAGTAGGCGGCGAGGTTGGCGCTGAGCCGGCCGTCGAACCAGCGGCCCTTCACGCCAATCTCGTAGTTGGTCAGGTCGTCGGAGTCGGCGCCGAACGGGATGATGATGTCGGCGGGGTTCACCACGCTCGCGCGGCCGGCGAAGCCGTTCACCACCGGGGTGCGGAAGCCGGTCGAGAGCGTCGCGTAGGTCGTGACCTGCGGCACGGGCTTGTAGGAGATGCTGACCTTGTAGGACGGGCCGGTCTCCTTGGCCTTCACCCCGGTGACCGGGGCGACCTGGGTGATGGTCAGAGGACCGCGGAAGGTCGGGGTGAGCGCGGCGGCCAGGTAGTTGCTGGTGTAGCCGCCCTCCACGAAGCTCTGCGCCTCGAAGCCGCCGTAGCGCAGGCCGCCGGTGACCCAGAACTCATCGGTGAAGCGGTAGGTCACCTCGCCGAAGCCGGCGAGCTCCTGCGACTTCGTGTGGTTGTACTGGCGCTGGTAGTACTCGTCCGCGAGGCCGGTGAAGCCGCGCCGCGTCAGATAGGCCGGCGAGGAGCGGTAGTTGTAGTCGACGTCCAGGCGGCGATCGAGGAAGAAGCCGCCGACCACCCAGTCCCACTTGCCGCCCGGATCGGAGGCCAGCCGCGCCTCCTCCACGAAGGTATCCATGTAGGCGGTGGCGTCCAGGGCGAAGGCGATGCCGCCGCCGAAGGTGCCGGCCAGGTCGACGAAGAACTTCTGGTCGAAGCCCGACAGGCTGGACGAGCTGGTGAAGGTCGCGCCGTCGAAGCGGTAGTCGATGGTGGCGTTGTAGATCGCCTGCTGGCCCTGGAAGAGGTCCGGGCGGTCGGAGATGCGCTTGTACTTGCCGAGCGACGGGCTGACGAGCGAGGAGTCCTCGGGCTTGTTGTTCTCGTAGGAGGCCATGAGCTTCAGCGTCAGCCGCTCGGTGGGCTCCCACTGCACGGCCATCCGGCCGCCCCAGCTGACCAGGGTGTTGGCGTTGCGGATTCCCGTGCCGACGTTGTCGATGTAGCCTTCCTCGTCGCGGTAGAAGCCCACCGCCCGCACGGCCAGGGTCTCGGAGAGGGGCACATTGACCATGCCGTTGTAGCGCTGGCGTAGCGAGCCGTTGCCGACGATGCCGTAGTCCACCAGCACCGAGGCGTCGAAGCCGCTGGGATCGGGCCGCTTGGTCAGGATCCGCAGCGCGCCCGACAGCGAGCCCGACCCGAACAGGGTGCCCTGCGGCCCCCGCAGGAACTCGACCCGCTCGATGTCGTAGAGGTTGGTGTCGAGGACGGTCGTGTTGCCGATCGTCGAGATCGGCAGCTCGTCGATGTAGACCGCCACCGTCGACTGCAGGTTCGCGCCATAGCCGTTGGTGGCGATCCCGCGGGCGGTGAAGTTGTTGAAGTTGGCGCTGGCGCGGTTCAGCACGACGCCAGGCGTCTCCTGCGCCAGACCCTCGTAGCCCACGATCCCCTTGGCCTCGAGCGTCTCCTGCGTATAGGCGGTGATGCTGAGCGGCACGTCCTGCAGGCGCTCGTTGCGCCGCGTGGCGGTGACGATGATCTCGCCCACCGCAGTCCCCTCGGCGGCCCCTTCGGACGCGGCGGTCTGGCCCAGCGCGGGCGACGCGGCGGCGATCAGGCTCATGGCGCAGGCCGAGCCGAGTAGAAGCGCCTTCATAGCTTTCCCTTCCCCAATCAGCCGGTCTTCGAGCCGGGCTGTCTGGCGGAAGATGCGTCGCGCCGAGCGGCGCTGTCAACACTCACTATCGCGTGTGTGAATATCTGAGAACGGTGAAATGGCGGCCGCGGAGAAGGCGACCGCGCAGGGGGCTAGTAGAGGAGGATGTCGCGCCGCTCGGCGTCCCAGGCGGTCTCGTCGGGGACCGTCAGGGCGTCGAGGTCGGCCGGCGTGGCGGCGGAGTCGTCCACCCATTCCCGGAGCGCCGGGCCGCCGTTGATCACGTCGATGGCCAGCTTGCCGAGTTCGTACTCGTACGGGAAGTCGCGCCACAGGTCGTAGCCCGGCTGCAGCCGGCGGATCGCCTTGAAGGCCAGGGCCTGGAGCCGCCAGGGCCGGAACGCTTCGTGGCCGTAGCCGGGGCCTTCGGTGTGGATCTGCACGCCGTTGCAGAGCTTGCCCACATGCTTGTGGAAGGTGGGCTCGAACCAGCAGTCGCGGAGCTGACAGCCCTCCAGCCACTGCGGGGCCAGCGCCCGCATCTCGGCGATCACCGCGCGCGCGTCGATGTCGGGCGCGCCGAACAGTTCCAGCGGACGCGTGGTGCCGCGGCCCTCCGACAGCGTCGTCCCCTCCAGCATCACCGTGCCGGCGTAGGCCCGGGCCATCCAGAGGTTGGGCGCGTTGGGGCTGGGATTGACCCAGACCCGCTCGCCGAGCGGCCAGCCGTGGCCGGGCGCGGCCTCGGGCGCCCAGCCCTCCATGGCGATGACCTTGTACTCCACGTCCAGGCGGAACTGGCGGATGAACCAGTGGCCGATCTCGCCGAGCGTCAGGCCGTGGCGCATCGGCATCGGCCCCGCGCCCACGAAGCTCTCCCAGCCGGGCCGGAGCGTCAGGCCCTCGACCGGCCGGCCGGCGGGGTTCGGCCGGTCCAGCACCCACACCGCCTTGCCGTGCCTGGCGGCTGCCTCCAGCACATAGAGCAGGGTGGTGATGAAGGTGTAGATCCGGCAGCCGAGGTCCTGCAGGTCGACGAGCAGGACGTCGAAGGTCTCCATGGAGGCGTCGGTGGGCCGGCGCACCTCGCCGTAGAGACTGAACACCGGCACGCCGTGGACCGGATCGCTGAAGTCCGGGCTCTCCACCATGTTGTCCTGCTTGTCGCCGCGCAGGCCGTGCTGCGGCCCGAAGGCGGCGGTGAGCTTCAGGTCCGGGCAGGCGGCGAGCGCGTCCAGCGAGTGGACGAGGTCGGCGGTGACGGAGGCCGGGTGGGCCAGGAGCGCGAGGCGGCGGCCGGCCAGCGGGGCGCGCAGTTCCGGCTCGGCGAGGAGACGATCGATCCCGAATTTCATGTCCGCCCCGTTGCGGGAATTTCCAGCGCAAAGCAATCGGCGTGGTGGAAGTCCGGCCGACCGGGCGGATGGGCCAGCGCCCAGTAGGAGACGCCGCCCTTCCCGGCGATCACCGCCGACAACCCGAGCCGCCAGGCGCCGCCCGGCGCGAGCCCCTCCAGGCCACTGAGGTCGAGGGTCACGGCCAGCGCGAACAGGCCCCGGTCCCCCGCGACCTCCACCACCGGCGGGGCGATCCGCTCGGCGGGACGCATGCCGGCCCGGTAACCGTCGAAGGCGTAGGCCGCCCACTGCGTCGACGGCGCGAAGTTGAACTCCCAGTAGGCTTCGCCCCCGGCCGGTCGCAGGAAGGCCTCGAAGCAGGTGCTGCGCCAGAGCTCGTCCGCCCGCTCGGCGGCGGCCGGCGGCGGCAGGCTCACCGCGGCCATGTCGCCCGCGGCGCTGTAGGCGAGGCGCAGCAGGCCCGGTGCGTCGCGGTCGACGGTCACGGCGATGGAGCTCACCGGCGAGGCCGGGGACTCGGGATGGGGCTCCAGGAGGCGTCGCATGGGGCCATGGTAGCCGCGGCGCGGCCCGGCGCCACTGTCGCAGCCCACGGCCAAGGCGCTAAAAAGGGCCATGAGGGGGACGGCGCACTTGGACGCACTCTTGTTGAACCTGGCTGTCGCGCTGGGCCTGGGCCTGCTGATCGGGGCGGAGCGCGAGCGGCGCAACCGCGAGCGGGCGGCGCCGTCGGCCGCCGGGATCCGAACCTTCACGCTGGCCGCCCTGGGCGGCGCGGCGAGCCTGCTGGCCGGCGGGCCGGTGCTGCTGGCGATCACCGCGGTGGCGGTGAGCGCCTTCGCGGCCCTGAGCTACTGGCGCACCCGCGGCGACGCCGACCCGGGCCTCACCACCGAGATCGCGCTGGTCCTGACCGTCCTGCTCGGCGCCCTCGCCGTCCGCCAGCCCGGCCTCGCCGCGGCGCTGGGCGTCACGGTGGCGATCCTGCTCGCCGCACGCAGTCCCCTGCACCGGTTCGTGGGCGTGGTGCTGACCGAGAAGGAACTGCGCGGCGCCCTGATCCTGGCGGCCGCCACCCTGGTCGTGCTGCCGATGCTGCCGGACCATCCCGTGGGCCCGTTCGGGGCGATCAATCCGCGCTCCGCCTGGATGGTGGTGATCCTGGTGCTGGCCATCGGCGCGGCCGGCCACGTGGCGGTGCGCGCCCTGGGCGCGCGCTTCGGCCTGCCCGCCGCCGGCCTCGCCTCCGGATTCGTGTCGAGCGCCGCCACCATCGGCGCCATGGGCGCGCGGGCGGCCAAGACCCCGGCCCTGATGGCCCCCGCGGTCGCGGGCGCGGTGCTCTCCACCGTGGCCACCGTCCTGCAGATGGCCGCCGTGGTCGGCGCGACCGATCCGGCGACCCTGTGGGTCCTGGCCCCCGCCCTCGCCTGCGCGGGGATCGCGGCGGTGGGCTACGGCGCGGTCTTCACCCTGCGCGCCCTGCGCCAGCCCGCGCCGGAGGACGCGGACGCCGGCGAGGCCTTCAGCCTCACCACGGCGCTGTTGTTCGGCCTGACCCTGGCGGTGGTTCTGGTGGGCTCGGCGGCGCTCAGGGCCTGGTTCGGGGACGCCGGGGCGCTGGCGGCGGCGGCGCTGGCCGGCCTCGTGGACACCCATGCGGCGGCCATCTCCATGGCCAACCTTGCGGCGCAGGGCGAGATGGCGCCCCGCGCGGCGGTGATCCCGATCCTCGCGGCCTTCACCACCAACACCATGACCAAGGTGGTGTTCGCGTTCGCCGCGGGCGGTCGCGCGTTCGCCGCGAGAGTGGTGCCGGGCCTGCTCCTGGTGGCCGGCGCCGCCTGGGCCGGAGGACTCCTGGCGCTCGGCGCCTAGGTGCTCGCCCCTAGGCGTCGTGGCCGCGCGCGGTGTGCGCCACGTGGAAGGAGCCGGAGTGGCTGAGCACGATCCAGTCGCCGCAGTGGGCCACGACCGGGCCGTCGGGGGTGCGCACCTGCACGGCGGCGCCTTCGGCCACGGCGCGGGCCTCGTCGCCCAGCCAGCTCCAGAGCATCCGCCAGCTCTTCGAGTCGTGCGGCGGCGGCACGCGCAGGGCGGCGCCGTGATCGAACGGGGGATGAAGCTGAACGACTCGCATGGGTCCTGACGCTGGCCGAACGAAGAACGGTCAGTTCCGCGCTGCTTCGGTCACCAGAACCTTAATCGGCAAAGTTAAAACGGCGGGTCCTCGGTCCGAGCGGTGAGCTGCTCGATCCGCTGGTCGTAGAGCTTGGCCACCGCGTCCTTGCTGTGGGCGGCCATGTTGCGGGCGGTGCGCCACTCGGCCTGCTCCCGGTCGAGCGCCTGGCGGTCGGCGCCGGCGGCCAAGGCCTTGTCGTAGGCCTCCCTCATACGCTGGTCGGCCGTGCGCAGGTCGGGGTTCAGGCAGAGCGCGCGCTCGGCAGGGGTCGGCTCGGCGAGGCAGCGGCCGAGCGCGGGTCCGCCGATCGGAGCCAGCGCCTTGCGGGCCGGCCGGGCCTTGCGCGCCGGCGCGGAGGCCTTCTGGAGCTTTGGACGCTCGGCCGGCGCGGCGCGAGCCACGACGCGCTCCACGCGGGCGGGGGCGGCGGCAGGCGTGCGCGCCGGGGCTGCGGCCCGAAGCGGTGGCGGCGGCGAGGGCCGGGCCGGGACCGTCGCGGGCTCCGTGCGCGCGACAGCCGGCGGGGGAACGGGGGCCTGGGCCACGACGATCGGCGGAGCGTCGGGCGCCTTGGCGATCACCACCGGCTCGGGCGCGCCGGTGGCGGTCCGCGTCAGATGGCGGACTTGGACGAGCCGCTGGGCGGGATCTGCGCCGCTGGGCAGGGCCTGGCGGGCGAGGTCGAGGTGCCGCAGCTCCGCGTTGCCGAACCACGGGCTGTCGGCCGCGACCGCGCGGGCGAAGGTGTCGAAGGCCAGGCAGTAGTCGAGGATGCGGGGATCTTGCGCCAACGCCCCTGCGCAATCCTGGGAGAACCGCTCCAGCCCGTCGGGCCCGAGATCGGCGTAGATCACCTGAAACTGCTCGTAGGCCCGGCGGACCTGGGTCTCGTCGGCGCCGGCGTCGGCCAGGATCGGCGCGGCGGGTCCCCCTTCACGCGCCTTGGCCGCGTGCTGGACACTCACGTTCGCCGGGGCGTCCGCATGGTCGGAGGCCAGCCACCAGGCGAGCCCGCCGGAGGCGGTCAGGGCGATCAGGACGCCGGCCGCCAGGCCAGGGCCTAGCCGGCGGCGGGGCGGCTCCTCGAGGCGGTCCAGCAGCGAAGGGTCATGGGGCGCGTCGGACATGAACCCTCCAACTCCCAAGGCAGAGCTCGGTTGCGCCGCCGGCGCTTCACCGAACAATGCTTTTCAAATCTGAAATAAAATCATTTACTCGCTCCGGAGCCGAGGCGCGCGACCGATCGTTCAAAAATGAGTCGCGAACAGAGACCTCGGCGGGGCTCGGGAGGTAGAGAACTTGGCAGATCCGTCCACGAAGGCGCCGGATCCGATGGACATCGCGCTCGGCGCCGCCGTCAGAATAAGGCGGCGCACCATCGGCATCTCGCAGGAAGCGCTGGCTGAGCAGTGCGGGGTGAGTTTCCAGCAAATTCAGAAGTACGAGAACGGCGCGAACCGCATTTCCTTCTCACGCCTGGTGCAGATCGCGCGCGCTCTGCAGTGCCGCGTGGTCGACCTGATGGACGTGCTCGACGGGGCCGACCGGGAGGCTCCGACCGACCTCGACATGCTGGGCCGCATGCGCACGCCCGGCGCGCTCGAACTGCTGACCGCTTATGAGAAGCTGCCGCCGGAATCGCGGAGCGCCCTGGTCGGCTTCCTGAGGACGCTTACGGCCGACCGGCCGGCCGAGGCCCAGGGCCGGACCCGCGAGGTGGCCTGACGCGGCCGGCCGGGGGCTCAGCCCTCCGCGAGGATCCGGTCGATCACCGCCTTGGCGTCGGGGGCGCCCCAGTCGGCCTCCCCGGCCACCCGGCCGCGCTCGAAGCCGTCCTTGCCGTAGACGATGGTGGTCGGCATGCCGGCCACCGCCGGCTTCACCTGCCACGGCAGCTTCGCGTCGGGGTCGCTGTAGAACTTCAGCGGCGCGTGCTGGCCGATGAAGGCGCGCGCCTCGGCGACGTCCGGCTCCTTGTCGATGCTGATGGCGACCACCTCGACCGGCTTGCCGGCGTAGTCGGCCTGCAGCTTGGCGAGCGTCGGCATCTCGATCTTGCAGGGCGCGCACCAGGTGGCCCACAGGTTCATGACCACCACCTTGCCCTTCAGGTCGGCGATCTTCATCGCCTTGCCGTCGGCGTCGCGGAACACATAGTCCGGGGGCGGCCCGGCGCCCTGCGGGCGGCTGAACTTCTCGAGCACGCTGCCGGCGGCGGCCTCCGCAGCGGGCTTCGGCCCGGTGTTCACCTCCGGCCTCGGCTTGGTGGACGCCTTCGCCATGATGTAGAGAACCGCCGCGACGCCGACGAGGGCGGCGCCCCAGAGGGCCCACTTCAGGATCCCACCCCTGGGCTTCGCCGCGGACTGATCGCTCATATGACTGACTCTTCCTCTGACGCCCCCAAGCCCGCCGCCGGGCAGGCTCCTGGCGGACAAGCTATGTGGGGCGGCCGCTTCTCGGACAAGCCCGCCGAACTGATGCAGGCGATCAACGTCTCCATCGGCTTCGACCGCAGGCTGGCGGCGCAGGACCTTGCCGGGTCCCGGGCGCACGCGGCGATGTTGCGCAAGGCCGGGGTGATTTCAAGCGAGGACGAGGCCGCCATCCAGGAGGGGCTCGCGACCATCCTCGCCGAGATAGAGGCCGGGACCTTCCCGTTCCGGGAGGAGTACGAGGACATCCACATGAACGTGGAGGCCCGGCTGCGCGAACTGATCGGGCCCGCCGCCGGCCGGCTGCACACCGCGCGCTCGCGCAACGACCAGGTGGCGCTCGACTTCCGCATGTGGGTCCGCGAGGCCTGCGACCGGACCATCGACCAGGTGCGCGCCCTGCAGAAGGCGCTGGTGGCCAAGGCCGAGCCGCACGCCGGCGCGATCATGCCGGGGTTCACCCACCTGCAGCCGGCCCAGCCGGTGACCTTCGGCCATCACCTCATGGCCTATGTGGAGATGTTCGGCCGCGACGCCTCGCGCTTCGCCGACGCCCGGGCGCGGATGAACGAGAGCCCGCTGGGCGCGGCGGCCCTGGCCGGCTCCCCCTTCCCCATCGACCGGCAGATGACGGCCCGGGCCCTGGGTTTCGACCGGCCGACCGCCAACTCCCTGGACAGCGTCGCCGACCGCGATTTCGCCCTGGAGGCGCTGGCGGCGGCGACCATCTGCGCCACCCACCTCTCCCGGCTCGCCGAGGAGATCGTGATCTGGATGACGCCGCAGTTCGGCTTCATCCGGCTCTCGGACGCCTTCACCACCGGCTCGTCGATCATGCCGCAGAAGAAGAACCCGGACGCGGCCGAGCTGGTGCGGGCCAAGGCCGGCCGCCTGCTGGGCTCATTCACCCAGCTGGCCGTGGTGATGAAGGGCCTGCCGCTGACCTATTCGAAGGACATGCAGGAGGACAAGGTCCCGACCTTCGAGGCGTTCGACGCCCTGGAGCTCTCCCTGCGGGCCATGGCCGGCATGGTCGCCGACCTGGAGCCCAACGTGGAGCGGATGGCCGCCGCGGCGGGCGCCGGCTTCTCCACCGCCACCGATCTCGCCGACTGGCTGGTGCGCGAGCTGAACCTGCCGTTCCGCGACGCCCACCACGTGACGGGCGCGGCCGTGAAGCGCGCCGAGGAACTCGGCTGCGATCTGCCCGGCCTGCCGCTTTCCGAGCTGCAGGCGCTGCACCAACGGATCACCGCAGGCGTTTATGAGGTGCTCACGCCGCAAGCCTCCGCGGCCAGCCGCAAGAGCTATGGCGGAACCGCGCCCGACCAGGTGCGGGCCCAGATCCAGCGTTGGAAGGAAAGCCTCGCATGACGACCCTCCGCATCCCGGCGCTGATCGCGCTCCTCGGCACGGCCGCCCTCGTCTCGGGCTGCGGCAAGATGGGGGCGCTGGAGCGGCCCGGGCCCCTGTTCGGCAACGAGAGCGCCACGACCCGCGAAGCCGACGAGGCCCAGCGCCAGGCGCAGGACCCGACGCGGCCGGTGGACACCGTCGACCCGCGCGACCGCACCACCGATCCGGCCCCTTCGCGCAGCATCCCGATCCAGGGCCAGAGCCCGAACCCGACCGAGCCCGCGCCGCAGGGCGCCCTGCCCGACCCGTACGCCAACCCGCGCCGATGAATCATTTCGAGCTCCGCGGGGGCGAGCTCCACTGCGAGGACGTGCCGCTCGCCCGCATCGCGGCCGAGGTTGGCACGCCGGTCTATGTCTATTCCTCCGCGACGCTCGAGCGGCACTACACGGTGCTGCGCGACGCCCTGCTGGCGGCCGGCCTGCGCGATCCGCTGATCGCGTTTGCGGTGAAGGCCAATTCCAACGTCGCGGTGCTCCGCACCCTGGGGCGGCTGGGGGCCGGCGCCGACGTGGTCTCCGAGGGCGAGATCCGCCGCGCGCTGGCCGCCGGCATCCCCGCCGAGCGGATCGTCTTCTCCGGCGTGGGCAAGACCGAGGCCGAGGTGGCCTTCGCCCTGGAAGCCGGCGTCGCCGAGATCAATGTGGAGTCCGAGCCCGAGCTGCACCTCGTCAACGCCGTGGCCCAGGGGATGGGCAAGAGAGCCGAGGTGGCCATCCGGGTGAACCCGGACGTGGAGGCCGGCGGCCACGCCAAGATCTCCACCGGCAAGGCCGAGAACAAGTTCGGCGTCTCCTTCGCCGAGGCCGAGCGGCTGTACGCCAACGCCTCGAACATGGCCGGCGTCCGGCCGGTCGGCGTCGCCTGCCACATCGGCAGCCAGATCAGCGACCTGGCCCCCATGGACGCCGCCTTCCGCAAGATGCGCGGCCTCGTCGAGCGCCTGCGGGCCGAAGGGCTGTCGGTCGAGCGGCTGGACCTCGGCGGCGGCCTGGGCGTGCCCTACTTCAACCAGCCGGAGCCGCCCTCGCCCGAGGCCTATGCGCAGATGATCGCCCGCGCCATGGAGGGCCTGGACATCCAATTCGCCTTCGAGCCTGGCCGGATGATCGCCGCCAACGCCGGCGTCCTGGTGGCCCAGGTCCTGCACGTGAACCGCCGGCCGGAGGGCCGCAACTTCCTGGTCCTCGACGCGGCCATGAACGACCTGCTGCGGCCGGCGATGTACGACGCCTACCACGACATCCGGCCGATGAAGCCGCGCGAGGGCGAACCGGTGGTGTACGACGTGGTGGGCCCGGTCTGCGAGACCGGCGACACCTTCACCCGCGACCGCGCCCTGCCGCCGATCGAGGGCGGCGACCTGATCGCCTTCATGAGCGCCGGGGCCTACGGCGCGGCCATGGCCAGCGAGTACAATTCCCGCCTGCTGGCCCCCGAGGTTCTGGTGCGCGGCGCGGAGTACGCCGTCGTCCGCCCCCGCCCCACCTACGACGACATGCTGGAGCGGGAGCGCCCGGCGCCCTGGCTCACAGCTTAATTGACATATGTAAAATCTACTGCGCAGCATGCCCGCGTCACGGGAGGGCCCGCATGCATCGCACCCTGGGGATTCTGGCGCTTCTCGCCGCGCTCGTCGCCTCGCCGGCGACCGCGCAGGACCTGACGGCGGAGCCGGGGTCCGTCGTCGCGCGCCGGATCGCGGCCTATCTCGCGGCGGTGGACTCGCCTGAGGCTGCGGCGGAATTCGAGGCGCGCGACCTCACCCCCGAGTACCCGGCGTCCGCGCCGCCGGGCGCCATCGCCGTCTACTTCTCTGGCCAGCAGCGGGTCCTCGGCGGGTTCGAGCTGCTGGGCGTGCGGATGGTTTCGCCGCGGCGCGCCGAGGCCCTGCTCCGCGACCGGATCTACGGCGCCCGCCACGGGCTGACCGTGGATTTCGAGGACGACCCGCAGCGGCGCATCGTCGAGTTCGATCCCGGCCCCGCGCCGCTCTGGGCCCCGCCCCTGCCCCGGTCCCTGAGCCCCGCGCAGGTTGGCGAAGCGGCCCGCCGCCAGGCGGAGCGCGGATGTGAGGCGGGCGTCTTCGCCGGCGCGGTGCTGGTCGCCCGGCGCGAGGAGGTGCTGGTCAGCCATGCCTGCGGCCTGGCGAGCCGCCGCTACGGAGTCCCGAACAATCTGGAGACCCGCTTCAACCTGGGCTCGATCAACAAGATGTTCACCGCCGTGGCGGTGATGCAGCTCGTCGAGGCCGGCAAGGTGTCCCTCGACGATCCGCTCAGCAAGTTCGCCGACGAGACCTGGCTGCCGCTTGAGGTCAGCCGGACGATCACCGTGCGCCAGCTCCTCACCCACACCAGCGGCTTGGGCAGCTTCATCGGGGCGGAATGGGACGGCCTTTCGCGCCGCCGATTCCGCGAGCTCGCCGACTACAAGCCGCTGGTCCGCGGCGAGCGGCCGGCCTTCCCGCCCGGAACAGGCTGGAGCTACAGCAACACCGGTCCGCTGCTGGCCGGGGTCGTGATCGAGAAGGCCTCCGGCCAGTCCTATTTCGACTACGTCCGCACCCACATCCATGAGCCGGCCGGCATGCGCGACACCGACTGCTGGGCCCTGGACGAGCCGGTCGCGAACCTCGCCATGGGGTACTATCCCGACCGCGCGGGCGTCTGGCGCGAGAACACCGTGCAGACGATGTTCCGGGGCGGCCCCGCCGGCGGCGGCTATTCCACGGTCGGCGACCTGCTGCGCTTCGCCGAGGCCCTGCAGGACGGCCGGCTGGTTTCCAAGGACTCGCTGGACATCCTCTGGACCGACCAGCCGCCGAACAACTACGGCGCGGGCTTCACCATCGAGACGACCGCGGCCGGCAAGGCCTTCGGCCACGACGGCATCATGGCCGGCGTCAGCAGCCGGTTCCACATCTACCCGGAGACCGGCTACGTGGTGGCGATCCTGTCGAACCAGGATTATGGCGCTCCGGGGCTCGACGAGGCCCTGGTCGAGGTGCTCGGCCAGACCCGCCCCTGAGACCTAGCGCGCGGCCACCGCCTGCAGGAACACACGGAGGTCGCGGGCGCTCTGCTCCGGTATCTGCTCCATGGGCACATGTCCCGCTTCGGGGTAGGTGACCAGCCGCGCGCCGGGGATGGCGGAGGCGAAGGCCTGCGACCGCGCCGCCGGGATGACCTGGTCCTTCAGCCCGACCATGACGAGCGTCGGCGTCCGGATGCCCGCGAAGGTCTCGGGCGTCACCTGGGCCCCGCCGCCGGCGCGCCGGGTCAGGATCGCGCGGTGACCGGGCGCACGCGCCAGCTCGACGTAGCGGTCCACCAGCGCCGGGGTGACCAGGGTCTCGTCCTGGTAGGCCTGCTTCAGCCCGCGCGCCGCCAGCGGTCGCGGGTCGAGATTGCGGAGCAGCACCCGCCCCGCTGGGTTCGACAGCAGCTTGAAGACCGCCGGTCCGCCCTCCGATCGCTCCGCCGACGGCCAGCCGGCGGCGTTGACCAGCACCAGCCCGTTCAGCCGCTCCGGATGGGCGAGCGCATAGGACCAGGCCACCGCGCCGCCCATGGAGTTGCCGGCCAGCACGAACCGCTCGACGCCAAGGCGGCGGGTCAGCTCGTCGACAGCGGCGACATTGGCCGCGGAGGAGCTCCGGTAGTCCGACGGCGCCTGCGTCAGGCCATGTCCCGGCAGATCAAGGGTCACCACCCGGCAGTCGCCCTTCAGCGCCTGCGCCCAGGGCTCCCAGGCATGCAGGGAGGCGGCGAAGCCGTGAACCAGCACGACGGCCGGCGCGCCGGGCGGACCTTCATCGCGGTAGTGCATGCGTACGCCGCTCGAGAGCGTCACATACTGCGAAGCCGCGTCGCCGTACTTCGCCTCGAGCTGCGAATAGGGGATGTCGGGGGCGAGGCAGCCCGCCAGCCAGGCGCTGGCGAGCACGACAGACACGAGCCGGAGGAGGTTGCGCATGCGGCCAAGCTACCATGCGGGCCGGCGGGGGTGGCTAGTCCATCGCTCCGACGTAGGGCAGGCCGCGGTACTGACCGGCGACGTCCATGCCGTAGCCCGCCAGGAACCGCGCCGGAGCCTCCCAAGCCACGAAGTCGGGCTCCAGCCCGCGTGGCTGCGGCCAGGGCTTGCGGGCGAAGACGGTGGTCAGGACCTCGCTGGCGCCGGCGTCGCGCACCAGGCGCACGGCCTCCGAGAGCGAGAGGCCGGTGTCGAAGACGTCGTCGACGATCAGCGCCTTCTGGCCCACCAGCGGCCGCTGCAGGTCGGCGCGCACCTCGCACCGGCCGGTGGAGACCCGCTGGTCCTTGTAGGAGGCGAGCCACAGGGCGTCGAAACGCACGTGCCGGCCGTTGCGGGCCAGGGCCCGCATCAGGTCCGCGCAGTACCAGAGGCCGCCGGTGAGCAGGCACACGGCGACGGTGTCGTCGTCCAGGCGCGGGGCCATGGCGCGGGCGACGGCCTCCACCCGCTCGGCCACCTGGGCTTCGGTGAGGAGGACTTCGGTGATCGGGTCAGCCATGGTGCTCCGATAGCGCGTCCGGGGCGTCGGCGGGAAGCGGCTGGGCCTCCACCGGCTCGGGCGCGTGCGTCGCCTGGGGCGCAGCGGCCTCGGCCCGCACCGCGGCCGGCCGGGCGTGGCCGGCGCCCGTCTCGAAGGCGAGCTCGAGGTTCTGCAGGCTCGACGGCGGATCGGCGATGGAGACGGCGAAGTGGCGCTTGGCCCCGGCCGGGATGTGCGGGTCGATCGGCCGGACGATCTTCGCCGCCAGCGGCTTGCCCGACCGGCTCAGCATCTCGATCCGGATGGCCGGCGCCTCGGCCGCCTCGTCGCGCAGGTTGCGGATCGTGCCGGACACCGCCAGCACTGGACGACCGGCCTGGAAGGTGGGCTCGACCTTCACCTGCTCGATGGCCAGACCCAGGCTGTTCACGGAAAGACCCAGGCCCGCATAGGCGCCGGAGGTCTGCGGCGCCAGCCGCACCACCTCGTCCCGGAACAGCACCGCGCCCACCACGAAGGCCACGACCAGGGCCGCCATCAGGCCCCAGGCGAGGATCGGCCCCGTAGGGGCCTTGCTCGCCGTCGGCGGAGTCACCCGCGGCGGCCGCGTCCCCGGCGCGGGTCCGCTGACCACGAGGTCGTCGGCGGCGGTGACCGGCTCCGGCCCAGCCTGCTCGTCGGCCGGCTCGGGCGCGGGTTCGGCGGCCGCCGTGTCCTCGAAGAGTTCGCTGTCAGGCTCGGACGTCGCCGCGTTCTGAGACGTATGCCAGCGCGCGCCGCAGCTGGTGCACTTCACGGTGCGGCCGCCGGCAGGAATGCGCGAGTCGTCGACGAAATAGCTGGTGGCGCACTCTGGACAGGTCAGTATCATGACGGCCGAATCGCGACGCTCCAGCAACCCCCTTCGAGGTCGCCGATTTCGGCCTCCATGTCCAGAAACCCGAACGCCGCTGCGGCGATAGACCCCGCCGCCGACGAGGTGGTCCGCTTCGACGACGTGTCCATGCGCTATGGCCGCGGACCGGAGATCCTGAGCGACCTCAACTTCTCCCTCGCGCCGGGCAGCTTCCACTTCATCACCGGCCCCTCCGGCGCGGGGAAGAGCTCGCTCCTGAAGCTGATCTACCTGGCGGCGCGGCCGTCGAAGGGGCTGATCCACCTGTTCGGCCACGACGTCTCGCGGCTCACCGCCAAGACCCGGCCGCACCTGCGCCGACGGATAGGGGTGGTGTTCCAGGACCTGCTGCTGCTGGAGCACCTGTCGGCTTTCGACAACGCCGCCATCCCGCTGCGGATCGCCGGCGCCAAGCCCGCGGACTACCGCAACGACGTGGCCGAGCTCCTCTCCTGGGTCGGGCTCGGCAACCGGATGCACGCCATGCCGGCGACGCTGGCGGGCGGGGAGAAGCAGCGGCTGGCGATCGCGCGCGCCGTGGTCAACCGGCCCGAGATCCTGCTGGCCGACGAGCCGACGGCCAATGTCGACCACGAGATGGCGCTGCGCATCTTCCGGCTCTTCGTGGAGCTCAACCGGCTGGGCACCACCGTGGTCATCGCCACCCACGACCAGGACCTCGTGGCCCGCTCCAGCCGGCCCGTTCTGCATCTGGAGGGCGGCCGGCTGACGCCGCGCGGGCCGCTGGGGCCGGGCGGCGCATGAGCCAGCTGTTCGATCCCGCCCGCTGGCGGCCCGCGCCGTTCCTGCCGGAGGCCGAGGCGCGCGACGGCGCCCTGATCTTCGTCGTGGCCGTGCTCTGCTTCCTGGCCTGCCTGACGGCGCTCGGCGTGCTCGCCGCCGACCGCGCGGCGCGCGGCTGGAGCGGCCAGCTCGTCGGCGAGGCCACGGTCATCGTCCGCGCCCGGGGCGGCGAGACCCCGGACGCGGCCGCCGCGCGGGCGACTGAGGTGCTCGCCGGCGTCGCAGGCGTGGCCGAGGCCCGCGCCCTGGAGCCAGAGAAGGCCTACGACCTGATCCGCCCCTGGCTGGGCGACGTGGCCGACCTGGAGGACCTGCCGGTGCCGCGCCTGGTGGCCGTGACCCTGGACGACGAGCAGCCCGCCAGCGGAGCGGCCCTCGATCGGGCGCTGAAGGCCCAGGGCCTGGACGCGGTGGTGGACGACCACAGCGTCTGGATCGACGACATCCGACGGGCCGCCGGCGTCGTGCGCTGGGCCGGCGCCGGGGTCTTCCTGCTGATCGCCGGCGCCGCGGCCGCCGTGGTCGCCTTCGCCACCCGGGCGGGGCTGGCGGCGCGCAAGGATGTGGTGGAGGTGCTGCACCTCTCCGGCGCCGAGGACGCCTTCATCGCCCGGCTCTTCCAACTCAGGTTCGCGCGGATCGCGGGGCTGGCAGGCCTGTTGGGCGCGGCGGGCGCGGCCGCCGTGGGGGCGCTCGCCCGGCTGGCCGGCGGCGGCGAGGGGCTGACCCCGGCCCTGCCGATCGCCTGGAACGACCTCCTGGCGGTGCTACCCTGCCCGGTGCTGGCGGCGCTGGTCGCGGCGGTGGCCGCGCGCCTGACGGCCTCGGCGCTGATCCGGGAGATGGAATGAAGTCCGTCGCGGCCTTCCTCGTCCTGCTGCTGATCTGGACGGCCGGCCTCTTCGCCTTCGCCGCGCGGGTGCGCGACTCGACGCCTGCGCCGCTCCCCGCGGCCGCGGACGGCATCGTGACCCTGACCGGAGCGAACTCGAACCAGCGGATCTCCGCGGCCGTCAACCTCCTGGAGCGCGGCCTGGGACAGCGAGTGCTGGTCTCCGGCGTGAACCGCGAGGCCAGCCGGGAGGACATCCGCACGGTCAGCCGCGCAGTACGGCGGCTCTACGACTGCTGCGTCGACCTGGGCTTCACCGCCGCCGACACGGTCGGCAACGCGCGCGAAACCGCCGAGTGGGCGAGCGCCATGCGGTACGATACCCTGATCGTGGTCACGGCCGACTATCATATGCCCCGCGCCATGCTGGAGTTGCGCGCCGTGCTGCGCGAGCCGCAGATGCGCCTGCAGGCCTATCCGGTGGCGACGCCCGCGCTGAAGGCCCGCGGCTGGTGGCGCAACCCCGCCGCCGCCCGCTTGATGGTGGTGGAGTACAGCAAGTATCTGGCGATCCTCGGCCGCGAGGCGGTGCTGGGGCTCGGCCCCCGCGAGCCCTCTCCGGCGCAACAGAAGGGCTGACCGTGATCGCCGTCCGATCCCTGCTCTACGTGGCGCTGTTCTATCTCTGGACCGCGGTGGTCGCGATCGGGGCGACGCCGATCCTGCTGGGCCCCACGAGCTGGACCCTGGCCATGTTCCATTTCTGGGGCCGGGGCGTCGTGGCCCTGCTCGCGATCTGTGGCATCCGCGTTGAGGTTCGCGGGCGCGAGCACATCCCGCAGGGGCCGGCGCTGGTGGCCCCCAAGCACCAGTGCATGCTGGACGTCTTCGCCCAGTTCACCTGGCTGCCGGCGTCGGTCTTCGTGATGAAGAAGGAGCTGAGGCGCATCCCCTGGTTCGGCTGGTACGCGGCCAAGGTCGGCACGATCGACATCGACCGCTCCGGCCATTCCGCGGCGCTGAAGAACATGGTCCGTCGCGCCAAGGCCCAGTTCGCCAGGAACCGGCAGGTGGTGATCTTCCCTGAAGGGACCCGCGGCGAGCCGGGCGTGAAGGGCGACTACAAGCCCGGGATCGCCGCCCTCTACCGGGAGCTGGACGTGCCGGTCTATCCGGTGGCCACCAACTCCGGCGTCCACTGGCCGGCGCACGGCTTCCTCCGCCGGCCGGGGACCATCGTGTTCGAATACCTGGAGCCGATCCCGCCGGGGCTGAAGCGCGCGGAATTCATGCGCACGCTCGAGGAGCGGATCGAGACCGCCTCGGCGAAGCTGCTGGCGCTCTAGCCGCCGGCCAGCTCGCGCTGCTCCACGAGGGACAGCAGGGTCTCCATGCCCTGATCGCGCACGCCCTCCTCGCGCAGGTGCTCCACGAGGTCGCGCAGGTAATCGACGTTACGCCCGGACAGGCCCGTAGCCCCGGCGATCAGCTCGGCCTGCCGCTCGGGCCCGAGCGCCCCGGCCCACTGCGGGTGGCGAACGTCCGAGAGGAAGACCAGGGCCTCCACGCGCCGGCCGTCGGCGAGGCGCACGGCGCGGCGCGCCTCCACATAGGTCTCGGTCGGCTGCTCGCGCTCCACCAGGTAGGCGTAGACGTCGGGCCAGGCCGCCTCGTCGACGCGGTAAGCCATGCCGCGTGTCGCTCCGCCCGGCGCGAGACCCAGAACCAGGCCCGGGCGTTCATAGGTGCCGCGATGATGGACGGAATAGATGCAGAAGGCGCGCTTGCGCCCGTGTAGGGTGGCGGGCTTCCGCTCGACGAAATCGAACCCCGGCCGCCACATCAGCGAACCGTAGCCGAAGACCCAATGCTCGTCCGACATCCCGCCCCGCGCTAAACGAAGGCCCATGTCTCTGCACGATCTCCCGCCGCCTCGCAAACACAGCCGGCTTGGCCTCTACATCCCGTTCGGCATCGCCCTCCTGGTGGTCATCGGCTGGACGGTCCTGTGGCTCTGGGCGCGCGGCGAGGCCCGGGTGCGGATGGACGCCGCCGTCGAGGACCTGAAGCGCGCCGGATACGAGATCAGCTGGCAGGATCGCGGTATCGGCGGCTATCCGTTCCGCCTGAACGTCACCCTGACCGATGCGCGCGTGCGCGAGCCGTCCGGCTGGGGCCTGCAGGCGCCCGTGCTGGAGGGGCAAGCCTACATGCACGCGCCCGGCCACTGGATGCTGGCCGCCCCGGACGGCCTGACCTTCGTGCGCCCGCTCGGCGGCCCGGTGGCGGTGAAGGGCGAGGTGATCCGCGCCAGCCTGAAGGACCTCGACAAGCGGCCGCCCAGCTTCTCGCTGCAGGCTTCCAAGCTCACCTTCCAGCCGGCCGCCGGCGCCCAGCCGTTCGGCCTCACCGCCGCCGACCTCGTGGAATTCCACCTGCGGCCCGGTCCTGACGACGAGGGGCTGGTGGCGGCCGAGGTGAAGAACGGCCAAGCGCGGCTCTCCGGCCTGTTCGGCCGGATCGCCGGCGACAAGCCGGTGTCGATCACCTGGAACTCGCGACTCACCAAGATGAGCGCCTTCGCCGGCGCGGACTGGCCGTCGGCGGTGCGCAACTGGTCGGACGCGGGTGGCCAGATGCGGGTGGTGCAGGGCGGCGTCACGGCCGGCGAGGCGGTGCTGGGCTCCAACGCCGGGACCCTGACCGTCGGGACGGACGGGCGCTTGCGCGGCATGCTCGACGTGACCCTGCGCCAGGCGCCGATGGCGCTCGGGGCCATGGGTCAGGCCGGGGTGATCCAGCCGGAGGCCGCCGGCGCCGCCGCGGCGGTGGCCGAGGCGCGCCAGGGCCAGGGCGAGGCGGCCCGGGCGACCATCAACTTCCAGGCCGGCCAAACGACCCTCGGGCCCGTCGCCGTGGGACCGGCCCCGAAGGTCTACGAGCGCCGCTGACCGAGGCTTGGCCGTAGCGTGCGGCCCCCGCTTCGGCCATGCTGCCGAAAACGGGGGGAAAACGACGATGGCCTCGCTCTACGACCGGTGGCTGCTGCCCAAGCTGCTCACCTGCGCCTGCTCCTCGCCGCCGATGATGAAGCAGCGGGCGAAGATCGTGCCCAAGGCCGAAGGCCGGGTGCTGGAGCTCGGCATCGGCATGGGGCTGAACCTCGCCTACTATGATCCGGCCAAGGTGACGGAGGTGAAGGGGGTCGATCCCTCGCCCGAGCTTCGGGCGCGCGCCGAGGCCGCGACGCACGATCCGGCGCTGAAGGTCTCCGTCGTGGACGGGACCGCCGAGGCCCTGCCCTTCCCGGACAGGAGCTTCGACTGCGTGGTCTGCACCTTCACCCTGTGCTCCGTGCACACGCCGCCGGCGGCGCTGGCCGAAGCGCGCCGCGTGCTGAAGCCCGGCGGCAGATTCCTGTTCTGCGAACACGGCCTCGCCCCCGACCCCGGCGTCGCCAACTGGCAGCGGCGGATCGAGCCCGTCTGGAAGCGCCTCGCGGGCGGCTGCCACCTGACCCGGCCCGTTTCCAGCAGCATCGCGGCGGGCGGCTTCAGGCTGGAGAGGGTGGACCGGATGTATCTGCCGAAGACCCCTCGCTTCGCCGGCTGGAACGAGTGGGGCGTCGCCACCCCGGCCTGAGGACCGTCAGCTCCGCGCGGCGAGGCCGTGCTGGCGCATCCGCCAGAGCAGGGTCTCGATGCGGTCCTGGCCGAAGAACGGCTCGTCCTGGAAGACCATGGTCGGCACGCCCCAGTGGCCGACATCCTCCATTCGGGCGTGGCTCTCCTGGATGGCGGTTTCCAGCCGGTCGGCGTCCGTCGCGATCCTGCGCTCGAGCGTGGCGAGGTCCAGGCCCGCGCGGGCCGTGGCCTGGGCGAGATGGTCCCCCTGGTCCCAGCCCTGGACCTCCCCGCCCCAGATCAGCCGGCTGACCTCGACGATGAACGGCAAGCCGTGGCCAGCCTCCACGGCGGCCTGACCCAGACGGGTGAGACGGCCGATGTAAGGCTGGTCCTTCGCCACCTCGCCCGTCGAGAAGTCCATGACGATGGGGTCCGGCCGCGGCGGCCCGAACGGCAGGCCCAGCATCTGCGCAGTCCGGAAGGCGTCGCGCGCCACGTACATGGGCCAGCGCCGGTCCTGGCGCTTGAAGAAGCCCTCCACCCGCACCGCCAGCGGATAGACCGGCCGCACCCGCATCTCGACGTCGTAGTCCCGGGCGATCTCCGCCAGCCGCGGGGCGGCCAGGTAGGAGTAGGGACTGCGGAACGACCAGAAGACCTCCACCTCGAGCGTCACGGCGTCTCCTCCTCCTAGCTTGGCAATTATGACCGGTTAGTCTAATAATGACCAAATAGTCAATTCAGGAGCGACGGCATGGCGCTGGCGGAGCGGGTGGACAGGCGCAGGGTGCGGACCCGCGCGGCGCTCCTGCGGGCCGGCCACGCGCTGTTCGCAGAGCGGTCGGTGGACGGGGTCAGCATCGACGACATCGTGGCCTGCGCCGACGTGGCGAAGGGCAGCTTCTACAACCACTTCCCGGACAAGGACGCGCTCGCGCGCGAGGTCGCCGCCGAGGTGCGCGGGGCGGTGGAGGCCCGGGTCGCGGCCCTCAACGCCGACGTCGGCGATCCGGCCGAGCAGGTGGCCCGCGCGGTCTGCTTCTTCGCCCGCCAGGCCGCCGAGCATCCGGAGCCGGCCGGCGTCATGCTGCGGCTGTTCCCCGGCGCCGGCGTGCCCGACGCCCCAATGAACCGCGGGGTCCGCGCGGCCGTGCAGGCGGGCCTCGCCGCCGGCCGCTTCCAGGGCCTGCCGCTGGAGGCGGCCGTGCTGATGGCCGTGGGCGTGGTCCAGATCGCCGTCTCGCGCGGCCTGCAGAAGCCGGCGGGGGTCCAGGCGCTCGCCCGCGACCTCGCCTTCGGCCTTCTGCGCGGCCTCGGAACCGCCGAGGAGCAGGCGCGCGAGATCGCCGCCCGGGCCGCCGCCGAGGTCTTCGCCCCACATTCCTGAACCGGAGGCCGCCATGCGGGTCACCGCCGTCCTCGTCGCCATGTACGCCCTGCTGTTCGCCGTCCTGGCCCTCGGATTCTGGGCCGCGCCCGAGGTCGCCGCCCAGCGCCTGCACCTGGAGGCGGTGGGCGCGCCCGGCCTCTCCACCCTCCGCGGGGACCTGGGCGGGCTGTTCCTGGCGCTGACGGGGCTCTGCGCCCTCGGGCTGCTCCGCAGGCAGGGCCTGCTGCTGCTGGCCGCCGCTGCGGTCCTCGCGGGGATCGTCGCCGGGCGCCTGATCGGCTTCCTCCTGGCCGGCGTGTCGCCCGAGGTCTTCGGACCCCTGGCGGTGGAGGTCGCGGGCGCGACCGTGCTGGTCCTCCATGCCCGCGCGCTCGGGAGCGTGGAGCCAAGCGGCCGACGGGGCTGGATCACCGCCGGCGTCCTGCTGGCGGTCGCGATCGGCGGGGCCGCGGCGCTGGCCGCGCCGCCGGTGCAGAGCGCGCTGATGACGCGCGTCGCCCAGCGCAACCTCAGCGCCGACAACTCCGCCCTGCTCGCGCCGGACGCCCTGCGGGTGGCGGTCTGCGGCAGCTCGGCCCCCCTGCCCAGCGACACGCGCGCCAAGGCCTGCGTGGCGGTGATGGCCGGCGGCCGGTTCTATGTGGTGGACGTGGGCCCGGAGTCGGTCGAGCGGCTGATGCAGTGGGGCCTGCCGCTGTCGCGCATAGGCGGGGTCCTCGTCACCCACTTCCATTCCGACCACATCGGCGACCTGGGGGAGCTCAACCTGCAGACCTGGGCCCAGGGCCGTCCGGCGCCCCTGCCGGTCTACGGCGGCCCGGGGGTGGAGCAGGTGGTCGCCGGCTTCAACGAGGCCTACCGCCTGGACCAGGGCTATCGCACCGCCCACCACGGGGCGCAGGTGATGCCGGCCGCGACCTGGCCGCTGGTCGCCCACCCCGTGGCGCTCGCCGGGGCCCCGACGCCGGCGCGCGACCGCACCGCCCTCGTGCTCGACGACGGGACGCTGCGCATCACCGCCATCGAGCTCGATCACGGTCCGATCCAGCCGGCCTACGCCTACCGCTTCGACTATCGCGGCCGCTCGGTGGTGGTCAGCGGCGACACCAAGGCCCATCCCCCGCTGGCCCGGGCGGCGAAGGGCGCCGACCTGATGCTGTCGGAAGCGATCGCCCGGCCGATGATCCGGATCCTCGAGACGACCGCGCGCGACACCGGCCGCGACCGGGTGGCCGCGATCATGCACGACGTGCAGGACTACCACGTCTCCCCCGAGGAGGCGGCGGACCTGGCCAACCAGGCGGACGTGAAGCTGCTGGCCTTCTACCACCTGCTGCCGGCGGCCGATAACCTCGTGGCCCGGCGGATGTTCGTCCGCGGCGTCGATCAGGCGCGCGAGGGCGACTGGACGGTGGCCGACGACGGGAGCCTCTACACGCTGCCGGTGGGCTCGCAGGACATCCGCATCGGCCGGATCGGCCGGTGACCGCCGCCCCCTGAACGGCTGGGGCGGCCGCGCCTTCCGGTCCGACCGCCCCGACACGCCCTTGGGGGAGGGTCGCGTCAGTCGCCGAAGATCCAGCCGGACGGCAGGCTCGAGAGCTGTACGCCCACCAGCACCATCTGGGCGCCGCCGCCCATGTCGATGACCGTATCGTCGCCGACCTGGCTGAGCGCATAGACGGTGTCGGGATCCAGCTGGACCCGGTCGCCCTCGGCGAAGTTGAAGTCGAGCACGCGGTCGATCCCCGCCTCCGAGAAGGTATGGAAGATGTCCGCCCCCGCCCCGCCGGTCAGGGTGTCGTCGCCGCGGTCCCCGGAGAGCCAGTCGTCGCCGTCCTGGCCCAGCACCACGTCGTTCGACTGGCCGCCGCGGACGACGTCCGCCCCCGCCCCGCCTTCGCAGGTGTCATCGCCCATGTTGCCGTAGACGATGTCCCCGCCTTCGTCGCCGAACAGCCGGTCCTGGTCCCTCCCACCGACCACCCAGTCGTCGCCGCCGCCGCCGCGCACGGTGTCGTCGCCCTCGTTGCCGTGGGCGTCATCGAAGCCCGCGCCGCCGGAGACGGTGTCGTTGCCGGCCCCGCCGCGGAGGTAGTTGGCGCCTGCGTCGTCGGAGACAACGTCGTCGCCGTCGCCGCCGAAGGCCCGGTCGTCGCCGGCGCCGCCCGAGAGCGTGTCGGCGCCCACGTCGCCCGACAGGTAGTCGTTGCCCTCGTCGCCGGCGACGTTGTCGTTGTCCTGGCCGCCGTAGAGGGTGTCGTCGCCGGCGCCGCCGTTCAGGCTGTCCTGCCCGGCGTTGCCGTGCACCCAGTCATTGCCGAGGCCGGAGGACACCGTGTCGGCGCCAAAGCCGGCCGAGAAGGTGTCGGAGAGTCCGCCGAGCGTGACCAGGTCCGGCCCCGTGGTGCCGTACGTGCCCGTGGTGATCACGACGGGCCCGCCGCCGCCACCGCCGCCTCCACCACCACCGCCGCCGCCGCCGCCGCCGCCCGACGGGGCCGAGACGTTGAGCGTGAGGGTGTTGGCCGAGGCGTCGGCGTTGGCGCCCCAGGTGGTCAGGCCGTCGTCCTTCACCGTGAAGCTCAGGGTGACGGCGCCGGCCGCGGCCGGCGTGAACAGCAGGTCCCCCAGCTGGATGTCGGCGGCCGAGATCACGTCGCCCGCCTGCACGTCCAGGCCGGCCAGGGTGAGGCTGCCGCTCGCCGGCACTGCCGTGATGGTCACGGACAGCATCCCGTCGCCGTCCGGGTCCGAGAACCCGAAGTCGGCGAGGGTGATCACCCGCGTGCCCGTGGTGAGCAGGCTGGCCGAGCCGTCCGAGCCGGACGGCGCGGTGTTCTTGCCGAACGCCCCGTCGTCGAACTGCAGCCGCTCGATGGCCTCCAGGCGATCGGCGCCGTCCGGCCCGCTCACCTCCAGGACGCCGGGGCTGATCTCGGTGATGGTGTAGTCGGAGCTCTGCCCCGAGAACACGGCCACGTCGTTGCCCGCGCCGCCGACCATGGTGTCGTTCCCCGCGCCGCCCTCGAGCACGTCGGGTCCGCCGTTGGCCACCAGGCTGTCGTTCCCGTCCTCGCCCCACAGGGTGTCGTCGTCGCCGGCCCCCACCAGGGTGTCGTTGCCGTCGAGGCCGTGGATGCGGACCGATTCCAGCGAGGTCATGCCGCCCGCGTCGAGCAGGTCGTCCCCGGTGGTGCCGTTCAGGTAGATGGTGTTGGGCGCGAGGCCGGTGCGCGACAGGTCGCCGGTGATGACCACCCGCTCACCGTTGAGCTCCACCTCCTCGACGTTGTCGAGCGTGATGTCGGTGGTGCCGTCGCCGTCGAGGTCCATCAGCAGGACCTGCTTGCCGGTGATAGGATCCGGATCGCTCGGCTTGATGGTGGCCGCCTTGCCCGGGTCGAGCTGCGGAGCCTCGATCTGCAGCAGGTCGGTGCCGCCGCCGCCGTCCACCTGGAAGACGATCTTGTCGCCGTTGTCGTCCACCGCGTTCGGGTCGAACACCGTGGTGTCGAAGACGAAGGTGTCCCCGGTGGAGCCGCCGACCACGCGCGGCAGGGGCGTGAAGCCGAGGTTCTCCTGCTTGAACAGCAGCGAACTGGTGTTCTCCAGCGTGACGAGCGTGGTGAAGTCGTCGCCCTGCCCGTCCACGTTGATCTGCAGCAGCGTCGCCGAGCCCGACTGCACGAGCTGCAGGAACCCCTTCTCGAACGGGTTCTCCGAGGGAACCCAGGTGGGCGCCCGGGCCTCCAGCAGCGCCCGGATGTCGAGGAAGTCGCCGCCGGCGCCGGTCTGGAAGTCGGTGACCGTCAGCGAACCCGCGATGGCAGGGCTGACGACGAGCCGGTCGGCGCCGCCGCCCAGCCCCACGGTGACGGAGTCGCCCGCGCCGGCCTGGGCCGAGACGGTGTCGTCGCCGGCCCCGCCGAACAGGGTGTCCGAGCCGCCGCCGCCGGTGACCGAGTCCGCGCCCGCGCCCCCGTCGAGGTAGTTGGCGCCCGAGGTGCCGGTCAGGGTGTCGGCGAAGCCGGAGCCGGTGATCCCCTCGATGCTGACGAGGTTGTCCTGACCGAGGCCCCCGCCGACGTTCTGCGACCCATTCGCGGTCGCGAGGTCGATGGTGAGACCGCTCGACGCCTGGGTGAAGGCCGCCACGTCGATGCCGTCGCCGCCGTCGATCACGTCATCGCCGAAGCCGCCCTCGAGGATGTCGTCGCCGCCCCCGCCGCGCACCGTGTCGTCGCCGGCGCCGCCGAACAGGAAGTTGGACGCGCCGTCGCCCGTGAGGGCGTCGCCATGGGCGCTGCCCCACAGGTTCTCGATCTCCACCAGGGTGTCGAGGCCCAGGCCGCCGCCGACGTTCTGACCTCCCGTGGCCGCCAGGCTGACGGTCACCCCGCCCGAAGCGTCCGAGTAGCGCGCCGTGTCGCCGCCGAAGCCGCCGCGAACCGAGAGCACGCCGTTGTTGGCGCCGCCCTCCAGCCGGTCGTCGCCGGCCCCGCCCTGCAGCATGTCGTCGCCGGTCCCGCCGCCGAGGGTGTTGGCCACGCCGTCGCCCGTCAGGGCGTCGTCGAAGGCGGAGCCCACGACGCGCTCGACCCCGGTCAGGACGTCCGCACCGGCCGCGCCCGAGCTCACGCCGGTGGCGAGGTTGACGGTCACCGAGGCCGTGGCCGCGGCGTAGCTGGCTGTGTCGAGACCCGCGCCGCCGTCCAGGGTGTCCGCGCCCAGGCCGCCGAAAAGCAGGTCCTCGCCGCCGCCGCCCTTGAGGATGTCGTCCCCGAGCCCGCCATCCAGGGTGTCGGCCGCGCCCGCGCCCTGCGCCTCGACGGTCACGGTCGCGCCGCCGAAGCCGAGACCGGCGGCGTCGACATGGACGAGGCCGTCGCCGAGCAGGGTGTCCCCGCCCGCGCCGCCCGAGAGCGAGTCGGCGCCGTCGAAGCCCGCCAGCAGGTTCGCCCCGGCGTCGCCGCCCAGCGAGTCCCCGAAGGCCGAACCCGAGACGTTCTCGAAGCCGCTGGCGCGGACCGTGCCCTGGCCGGTGACCTGGGCCACCCCTTGCGAGGCCAGCGAGAAGCTGACGCCCGCCGAGGAGATGTCCGAGCCGTTGCCGTGGAAGGAGAGGGTGTCGAGATCCGCGCCGCCGTCGACGCGGTGGGTGCCCGCACCGATCTGGACGAGGTCGTCGCCGCCCCGGCCGTCGAGCATGTCGTTGCCGGTGACGCCCGAGCCGTTCGAGCCGCCCCAGATCCAGTTGGCGCCCGCGTCGCCGGAGAGGGTGTCGCTGAAGGCGGTCCCGGACACCGCCTCGATGTTCACCAGGGTGTCGAGGCCCTGGCTGGTGTTCTGGGCCTGGCCCTGCAGCGCGAGATCCACCCGCACCCCGGCCGTGGCGTTGGACGAATAGGCCGCCCGGTCCACGCCCGCACCGCCGTCGAGGCGGTCGGCGCCCAGGCCGCCCACCAGGAAGTCGTGGCTGTCGCCGCCCTGGACGGTGTCGTCGCCGTCCTGGCCGAACAGGGAGTCGGGATCGGCCCCGCCGTCGAGGCGATCGTTGCCGCCGCCGCCCAGCAGGGTGTCCGACCCGCCGGCGCCGCTCAGGGTGTCCTCGGCGCCGCCGGAGGAGATCAGCTCGCCGGACGCGCTGCCGACGATATTGACCCCCACCTGGACGGTGACGTCGGAGAACCTCAGCGCCTCGACCGTGGTCAGGGTGTCGATCCCGTCCGGCGCGCCGTCGCGCAGGTCGGTGACCGTCGTCGTCCCGTCAGGGTTGACGACGATGTCGTAGTCCGCGCGCGCCCCGGAGAAGACCGCCACGTCGGCGCCCGCGCCGCCCTCCAGCACGTCCGCTCCGCCGGCGCCGACCAGGGTGTCGTCGCCCTGGCCGCCCCGCAGGGTGTCGGCCCCCATCGCCCCGGAGGGCGCCGATGCCGACGGCGTGTTGAGGATCAGGAACGCGCCATTGGCGAAGGTGATCTCGCCGTCGCCCAACAGGAGGTCGGAACCCTCGCCGCCGGAGAGGCTGTCGGCCCCCTTCATGCCGGCGAGCACGTTGGATCCGGCGTCGCCCGCCAGCGTGTCGGCGAAGACCGTGCCGGAGAGGTTCTCGATGCCGGTGAAGGTCATCGCGCCGACGTTGGTGGCCTGGGCCACGCCCGGCTGGGCGAGGCTGATGGTCACGCCGGAGCCCCCGGTGATGTTGTAGCTCATCACCATCGCATCGACGCCCGCGCCGCCGTCCAGCACGTGGTCGCCGTTGTAGACCAGCAGCACGTCGTCGCCGCCGCGGCCGGACAGGGCGTCATTGCCGCCGTTGTAGGTCCACAGGAGGTTGGCGCCCGCGTCGCCCGAGAGCGTGTCGCTCCCCGCCGTGCCGTAGAGCCATTCCACCCCGACGATGGTCTTCACGCCCTGGCCGGTGGCCTGGGGCCCGGTGAGCGCAAGGTCGACGTTCACGGCCGGCCCGCCCTGGAACAGCAGGCGGTCGACGCCTGCGCCGCCATCGACCCGGTCCGCCCCGGGTCCCGTGACCAGGACGTCGATACCCGCGCCCCCCTGCAGCGTGTCGTCGCCCTCCGCGCCGATGAGGACGTCGTCCCCCTCGCCGCCGTCCAGCAGGTCATTCCCTTGCGCGCCCGTCAGGCTGTCGGCGCCGCCGAGACCCCCGAACGTATCCGGACCCGCCGTGCCGACGAAGTTGTCGGCGCCGGCCGTGGCCGGCAGGGCGCCGGACAGCAGCACCAGCCCATCGGAGAACTGCAGGTATTCAGCGCCCGAGATGGTGTCCGCGCCGTCGGGCCCGCCGTTGCGGTGGGTCACCCAGAGCTCGCCGCTCGCCTGGCGGACCACGTCGTAGTCGGCGCGCGCGCCGCTGAAGACCACATGGTCGACGCCTGTTCCGCCGTCGATGAGGTCGTTTCCGGCGCCGGCGATCAGGCGGTCGTCGCCCTGGCCGCCCTTGAGGGTGTCGGAGCCCGCGCCCCCGTCGAGGGTGTCGGCGCCTGCGCCCACCTCCTCTTCGACGAAGGGCGACGCCGCCGTCCCGAACTCCGACCGGGCGCCGATCAGGCCGTCGCCCAGCAGAAGGTCCGCGCCCTCGCCGCCGGACAGCGAGTCCGCGCCGTCGAAGCCGGCCAGCTGATTGGCGCCGGTGTCGCCCGTCAGGGTGTCACCGAACGCGGAGCCCGAGAGGTTCTCGAAGCCGGTGAGCTGCATCGAGCCCTGGTTCGTCGTCTGGGCCGCGCCCTGCAGGGCAAGGGAGACGTTGACGCCCGCCGGACTGATGTCGCTGCCGTTGCCGTGGAAGGACAGGGCGTCGGTGTCGGCGCCGCCGTCGAGCACATGGTCGCCAGCCCCCACCTGAACGAGGTCCTCGCCCGCGCCGGCGGAGATCCGGTCGTTGCCGGTGACGCCCGAGCCGTCCGAGCCGCCCCACAGCCAGTTGATCCCGGCGTCCCCGGTCAGGGTGTCGTCGAACCGCGTCCCCGACACCGCCTCGATGCTCACCAGAGTGTCCAGGCCCTGGCCGGTGTCCTGGGCGGCGCCCTGCAGGTTGAGGTCCACCCGCACGCCTGCCGTGGCGCCGGAGGAGAAGGCCGCGCGGTCGAAGCCCGCGCCGCCGTCGATCAGGTCATTGCCGCCGGACCCGACCAGGAAGTCGGCGCCGGCGTCGCCCAGCAGGGTGTCGTCGCCGCCCTCGCCGCGCAGGCCGTCGTCGCCGTCGCCGCCGCTCAGCTTGTCGGCTCCGCCGCCGCCGAAGACCACGTCAGAGGCTCCGAGGGCGGAAAGCGTGTCGCTGCCGGCGCCGCCGGTGAGGGTGTCCGGTCCGGCCGTCCCGGTCGTGTTGGAGCCGACGCTCGTCGACGGCAAGTCGCCGTCGCTGAAGCGCAGGGTCTCCACTCCGCTCAGCGTGTCGGCGCCGTCCGGAGAACCCGACCTCAAGTCGGTGACCGTGATCGTGCCGTCGGCCTGCAAGGCGAGCTGGTAGTCGGCCCGCGCGCCGCTGAACCGGGCGACGTCCTGGCCGTCGGCGCCGTCCAGCCGGTCCGAGCCGCGCCCGCCCAACAGGGTGTCGTCGCCCTGGCCGCCGACGAGGGTGTCCGCGCCGGCCGGAAGGTCGCCGAAGATCCCGTCGTCGAAGGCCGTGATGATGGCGTTGTCGTCGACGCCCAGCGCGCCATCGCCGAGCAGGGTGTCGTTCCCCTGCCCGCCGACCAGCGAGTCCGAGCCGCCCCAGCCGGCCAGGACGTTCGCCCCGTCGTTGCCGGTGAGGGTGTCGCCGCCGTAGCGGGTGCCGCTCAGGTTCTCGATGCCGGTCAGGGTCATCAGGCCCTGGCCGGTGTCCTGGGCGCCCGTCGCCGCCAGCGTGACCTTCACCGGCTGGGTCAGCGTCACCCCGTCGAAGTCGATCCCGTCGGCGCCCTCTCCGCCGGCCAGGGTGTGCGCGCCGGCCCCGACCGTGAACAGGTCGTCGCCGCCGCCGCCCGACATGGAGTCGGTTCCTTCCGTGCCCCACAGCCAGTTGCCCGCGCCGTCGCCCACGAGGGTGTCGTTCCCCGCCGTCCCGGTGAGGTGCTGGATGTTGATCAGGGTGTCGTTGCCGTTGCCGGTGTTCTGGACCTGGTTCTGAAGCAGCAGGCTGACGTTCGCGGATCCCGCGCCGTAGAAGCTGACGCGGTTGGCCCCCGCGCCGCCGTCCAGCACGTCGTCGCCGCCGCCGCCCACGAGGAAGTCAGCCCCGTCCTCGCCCAGCAGGGTGTCGTTGCCCCCCTGGCCGCGCAGGGTGTCCTGGTCCGCGCCGCCGAGCAGCCGATCGCCGCCGCCGCCGCCCTCCAGGACGTCCACGCCGGCCAGGCCGGAGATGGTGTCGGCGTTGGCGCCGCCGACGATCGTGTCGTCGCCCGTCGTGCCGAACAGCGTGCCGCCAACGTCCCCGAGGGAGACGGTCTGGTCGGTGAACCTCAGGAACTCCACGCCGGTGAGCGTGTCGGCGCCGTCCGGCGAGCCCTGGCGCTGGTCGGTGACCTGCACGCTCCCGTCGTTCAGCACATTGATGACGTAGTCGGCCCGGGCGCCGGTGAAGACGGCGGTGTCGGTCCCCGCTTCGCCGGCGAGGACGTCGTCGCCCGCGCCGCCATCGAGGGTGTCGTCGCCGTCGTCGCCCCACAGCTGATCCGCGCCGCCGCGGCCCGCGAGGGAGTCCCCGCCCTCGCCGCCGTCGAGGATGTTGGCCGCCTCGGCGCCGGCCAGGGTGTCACCGTGTTCGGAGCCGGCCAGATTCTCGATGCTGACCAGGGTGTCGGAGCCGAAGTCGGCGCTGACGGCCTGGGGTCCCGCGACGGCGAGGTCGACCTTGACGCCCGCGGTCGCCGCCTCGCCGTAGACGGCCCAGTCCTGGCCCGCGCCGCCGTCGAGCCGGTCGTCGCCCGCGGCGCCTTCCAGGGCGTCGTCCGAGCCCTGACCGGAGAGGCTGTCCGCGCCGCCGCCGCCGTAGATGTAGTTCGAACCGCCGTCGCCGCTGACCACGTCATCGAAGGCGCCCGCGTAGACATTCTCGACGTTCGCGATCGTGTCGACGCCGGCGCCGCCGCCGACCGTCTGGGCCGTGGTGACGGAGAGGTCGATGTTGAGCCCGGACGAGGCGTCCACGTAGGCGGCGACGTCGCCGCCCACTTCGCCACGCAGCCCCAGGACGGCCGTGTTGACGCCGCCGTCCAGTACGTCGTTGCCCGCGCCGCCGGCCAGGTAGTCGTCGCCCTGGCCGCCGGTCAGCGAATCCGCGCCGGCCTGGCCAACCAGGAAGTCGGTCCCGACCGTGCCGCTGATCGTGTCGTCGCCGAAGCTGCCCGAGGCTTGGTACTCGCCGTCCGCGCCCGCCTGCGGGTGGATCGTGGCGAGGTCCAGGACGTCATGACCCGCGGTGCCGATGGTCACCGGCCGGCCGTTCGAGACCAGCTGGCGCACCGACAGCGGCAGGCTGACGAACTGAGCCTGGTTGAACGGCGGCACCAGGAAGTGCAACAGGTCGACGTTGGTGATGGTATCGACGCCCTGCCACGCCTGGTCCCCCAAGCCCTCCACGGTGGCCGCGCCATCGCCGTTCACGGTGACGCGGAAGACTGCGACGCCGAGGTTGTTGTTCACCAGCTCGACGTTGAAGACGTTCGCCTGCGCCGTCTCGACCACGCGCAGGGAGCCCGCCGTGCCCGTGGGCAGCTCGAAGGCCGCAATGTCGTTCGCGCCGGAGCCGCCATCGACCGTGTCTCCACCGCCGCCGCCGACGAGGTAGTCGTCGCCGCCCGCACCGAGCAGCTTGTCGCCGCCCGCGCCGCCCTGGAGGTTGTTGCCGAGGCCGTGCCCGGTGAGGGTGTCGTCGCCCAGGCCGCCGTTGGCGTTGACCTGCCCCGCCAGGTTCACGCCGGCGGTGGCCGCCACGTCGATGACGTCGTTGCCCGGCGTGCCGCCGATGAACCCGGGGCTGACGTTCAGGGTCCGGTCGATGGAGACGAACGGGCCGTTCTCGGTCCCGTCGACGTAGAAGTGCAGGTGCTCGACGCCGCTGACGGTGTCGGAGCCCAGCCCGGCCGCGATCCCGGCGCCGGTGACCACGGCGCCGCCGTTCTCGCCGAGCGTCACCGTGAAGACGTCGCTGGCGACGCCGTTCTGGACCAGCTGGACCTTCAGCTCGCCGGCCTGCGCGCCCTCGACCACGCGCAGCGTCCCCGTCGTGCCGGCCGGGAGCCGGAAGGCGGCGATGTCGTCGCCCGCCCCGCCGTCCAGCTTGTCCGCGCCCGCGCCGCCGATCAGGTAGTCGTCGCCGCCGAGCCCCGAGAGCGTGTCGGAGCCCGCGCCGCCGTCCAGCGCCCAGTCCTTGCCGCCGCCGCGGCCGCTGATCACGTCGTTGCCGGCGCCGCCGTTCACGCCGATCTCGGCCGCATCCGAGTTCGGATAGAGCGCAGCCAGATCGATAGCGTCCGCGCCCGGCGTGCCTTCCACGAACCCACGGCCGTTGCTCACCGGATCGGTCCGAGGAACGAGGGGCACCGAGAGGAACTGGCCAGCCGGCGGCGTCGCGGCGTCGGTGGAGAAATGCAGCTCCTCGACGCTGGTGAGGGTGTCCGTCCCCGCCGAGGTCATGGGCCCCAGGCCCTGGACGGTGGCGCTGCCCGCGCCCGTGATGGTGATCTCGTAGAGGTCGGTGACGTTCCCGCCGTCGACCAGCTGGACCACGAACTTGCCGGAGGATTCCACGAGCCGCAGCGCGCCGACGGCCCCGGTCGGCAGGCGGAAGGCCGCCACGTCGCGGTCGGCGCCGCCGTCGATAAGGTCGCTGCCGCCGCGGCCGATCAGGTAGTCGTCGCCACCGAGACCCTGCAGCTTGTCGTCGCCCACGCCGCCGTCCAGCGCCTGGTCGGGCCCGGCGTGACCCACGACGGTGTCATTGCCGAATCCGCCGTCGACGCCGAGACGGACCGAGCCGTCTGCCCCCGGATAGAGCGTGCCGAGCTGGATGACGTCGCCGTCGGCCGAGCCCTGCACGAAGGCGAAGCCGCCGCTCACCTGGCCGGCGTTCACCGTCAGGTTCAGACCGACGAACTGGCCCGGCGTCGGGTTCTGCGCCGGAATAAAGAAGTGCAGCTCCTCCACGTCGGTGACCGTGTCGGTCCCGAGGTTCGCCACCGGGCCGAGGCCCTCCACCACAGCGTCGCCGTCGGTGACGGTGACGCGGAACACGTCGGTGACGGTGTTCCCGTCGACGAGCTGGACGATGATCTTGCCCAGGTCGGCCCCCGCGCCGGCCACGGCGCGAAGCGAGCCGGCCGTTCCCTGGGGAAGGCCGAAGCCGGCGATGTCGTGGCCGGTGCTGCCGTCGATGCGGTCCGAACCGCCGTTGCCCGTGAGCCGGTCGTCGCCGGCCAGGCCGTCCAGGGTGTCGGCCCCCGGGCCGCCATTGAGGGTGTCGTTCCCCGTCGTGCCCTGCGGCGTCTGGACCGCGCCAAGATCGTTGGCGCTCAGGGTGACGTCGCTGAAGCGGAAGCTTTCCACCCCCTGGACCACATCCACGCCGTCGGGCGCGCCGTTGCGCAGATCGGTGACGGTGATGGAGCCGTCGCCGTTCACGCTGACCGTGTAGTCGGCCCGCGCGCCGGAGAAGACGGCGGTGTCGGCGCCTGCGCCGCCCACCAGGGTGTCGGCGTCGGCGCCGCCGGTGAGGGTGTCGTCGCCCGTGCCGCCCTTCAGGGTGTCGACGCCCGCGCCGCCCTGCAGATCGTCGTTGCCGCCAGGCAGTTCGAACTCCGCCACGTCGTCGAAGGTGGCGATTGCGCCGGAGCCGGTGCCGCCGTCGATGTCGATCGCCCCGTCGCCCAGCAGCAGGTCGTTCCCTGCGTCGCCGGAGAGCTTGTCGTGGCCGCTGAAGCCCGCCAGCACGTTGGCCTGGGTGTCGCCGGTGAGAGTGTCGGCATGGTCCGAGCCCGAGAGATTCTCCACGCCGGTCAGCGTCATCGCGCCGATGCCGGTGGCTTGCTGGCCGCCCTGCGTGGCGAGGCTGATGTTCGCCCCCGCCGTCGCCCATCGCACCGAGACGGAGTCAGCCCCGTCCCCGCCGGTCAGGCTGTGGTCGCCGCCCGCCACCATCAGCAGGTCGTCGCCGCCGCGGCCGTTCAGGACGTCGTTGCCGCCGTTGGAGCCCCAAAGCCAGTTGGCCTGGGCGTCGCCCGACAGGGTGTCGGACTTCTCGCCGCCAGAGACGTGCTCGACGTTGGTCAGCACATCCATACCCATGCCGGTGTCCTGCGGACCCGCGACCTGCAGGTCGGCCTTCACGCCGTCGGTCTCGCTGTAGAGCGAGACCCGATCGAAGCCCGCGCCGCCGTCCATCGAGTCGGCGCCCAGCCCACCCGACAGGTAGTCGTCGTCCGCCCCGCCCGAGAGGGTGTCGTCGCCGTCCGCCCCCCGCAGGCCGTCGTGGCCGGCGCCGCCCGCCAGGGAGTCGTCGCCCGCCCCCCCGCCGATGTCGTCCACGAAGCCCCCGCCCTGGATGGTGTCGTTACCCTGCTGGCCGCCAGCCGCGCGCACCACGTCGGAAGCCAGACCCGAGTATCCCTGGCCGAGGTCGATGACGTCGTTCAGCGGCGTGCCGCCGGCGAAGGCCACGCCGTTCTGCGGCGTGTTGAACCGCGGCGTCAGGTTCAGGGTCGTAAACTGGCTCTGGGTGAACGGCGGCACCATGAAGTGCAGCTGGTCGACGTTGGCGACCGTGTCGGTCCCCTGCCAGGCCTGGTCACCCAGGCCCTCGACAGTGGCCGCGCCCTGGCCTGTCACCGTGACGCGGAAGACCGCCACGCCGACGTTGTTGTTCACCAGCTCGACGTTGAACACGCCCGCCTGGGCCGTCTCCACCACGCGCAGCGACCCCGCCGTGCCCTGCGGCAGCTCGAAGGCGGCGAAGTCGTTCACGCCCGTGCCGCCGTCGAGGACGTCATTGCCGCCGCCGCCCACCAGCCGGTCGTCGCCGGCTTGGCCGAGCAGCTTGTCGGCGCCCGCGCCGCCCTGGAGGTTGTTGCCGAGGTCGTGGCCGGTGACGGTGTCGTCGCCGAAGGCGCCGTTGACGTTCACCGCGCCGCCGAGGTTGACGCCCGGCGTTGTGGAGACGTCGATGACGTCGTCGCCCGCCGTGCCGCCGATGAAGCCCGGGCTGACGTTCAACGTCCGGTCGATGGACACGAACGGGCCGTTCTCGGCCCCGTCGACGTAGAAGTGCAGGTGCTCGACCCCGCTGACGGTGTCCGCGCCGAGGCCGGACGCGATGCCCAAGCCCGTGACCACGGCCCCGCCACTGTCGCTGAGGGTGACGGAGAAGACGTCGCTGGCGACGCCGTTCTGCACGAGCTGGACCTTCAGCTCGCCCGCCTGGGCGCCTTCCACGACGCGCAGGGTCCCGGTCGTGCCGGCCGGTAGCCGGAACGCGGCGATGTCGTCGCCCGCACCGCCTTCCACCTTGTCCGCCCCGCCGGCGCCGACGAGATAGTCGTTGCCCTCGAGGCCCGAGAGAGTGTCGGCGTCGGCCGTTCCGGTCAGGGTGTCCGGACCCGACGTCCCTCCGGCCTGGTCCCCGGTCGTCGGAGCGGGGATGGTCTGGTCGCTGAACTTGAGCGACTCGACTCCCGTGAGCGCATCGACGCCGTCGCCGTTCTGGCGGTTGTCGGTGACGGTGATGGAGCCGTCGCCGTTCACGCTGACCGTGTAGTCGGCGCGCGCGCCGGAGAAGACGGCGGTGTCGGTCCCCGCGCCGCCCAGGAGGGTGTCGGCGTCGGCGCCGCCGGTGAGGGTGTCGTCGCCGGTGCCGCCCTTCAGGGTGTCGGCGCCCGCGCCGCCCTGCAGATCGTCGGCGCCGCCGGCCAACCCAAAGTCGGCCACGTCGTCGAAGGTGGCGATCGGACCCGCGCCCGTGTCGCCGTCGATGTCGATCGCCCCGTCGCCCAGCAGCAGGTCGTTCCCCGCCTCGCCGGCCAGTCTGTCGTGACCGCTGTGGCCCGCCAGCACGTTGTCGTTGGTGTCGCCGGTCAGGGTGTCGGCGTGCGCGGACCCCGACAGGTTCTCGACGCCGGTCAGCGTCATGGCGCCGATGCCGGTGACCTGCGACCCTCCGCCTTGGCTGGCGAGGCTGAGGCTCGCCCCGGCGGTCGCGGCGGTCACCGCCACGGTGTCGGTCCCCTCGCCGCCGGTGAGGCTATGGTCGCCGCCGGCCACCATCAGCAGGTCGTCGCCGCCGCGGCCGTCCAGGACGTCGTTGCCGCCGCCCGAGCCCCACAGCCAGTTGGCCTGATCGTTCCCAGAGAGCGTGTCGGACTTCCCGCCGCCGGAGACGTGCTCGACGTTGGCCAGCACGTCCATGCCGAGGCCGGTGTCCTGCGGACCGGAGATCTGCAGGTCGGCCTTCACGCCATCGGTCTCGCTGAAGAGCGAGACCCGGTCGAAGCCCGCGCCGCCGTCCATCGAGTCGGCGCCCAGGCCACCCGACAGGTAGTCGTCGTCCGCCCCGCCCGAGAGCGTGTCGTCGCCGTCCGCACCGCGCAGGCCGTCGTCGCCCGCATTGCCCACGAGGGAGTCGGCGCCGGCCCCGCCGCCGATGTCGTCGACGAAGCCGCTTCCCTGGATGGTGTCGTCGCCCTGCTGGCCGCCCGCGGCGCGGACCACGTCCGACGCCAGACCCGAGTATCCCTGGCCGAGGTCGATGACGTCGTTCAGCGGCGTGCCGCCGGCGAAGGCCACGCCGTTCTGCGGCGTGTTGAACCGCGGCGTCAGGTTCAGGGTCGTGAACTGGCTTTGGGTGAACGGCGGCACCATGAAGTGCAGCTGGTCGATGTTGGCGACCGTGTCGGTCCCCTGCCAGGCCTGGTCGCCCAGGCCCTCGACCGTCGCCGCGCCCTGGCCGGTCACCGTCACCTTGAAGACCGCGACGCCGACGTTGTTGTTCACCAGCTCGACGTTGAACACGCCCGCCTGGGCCGTCTCCACCACGCGCAGCGAGCCCGTCGTGCCCTGGGGCAGTTCGAAAGCGGCGAAGTCGTTCGCGCCCGTGCCGCCGTCGAGGGTGTCATTGCCGCCGCCGCCGACCAGCCGGTCGTCGCCGGCCTCGCCCAGCAGCTTGTCGGCCCCGCCGCCGCCCTGGAGGTTGTTGGCGCCGCCATGGCCGGTGACGGTGTCGTCGCCGAAGGCGCCGTTGACGTTCACCGCGCCGCCGAGGTTGACGCCCGGCGTTGTGGAGACGTCGATGACGTCGTTGCCCGGCGTGCCGCCGATGAACCCGGAACTGACGTTCAGGGTCCGGTCGATGGAGACGAACGGGCCGTTCTCGGTCCCGTCCACGTAGAAGTGCAGGTGCTCGACGCCGCTGACGGTGTCGGAGCCCAGCCCGGCCGCGATCCCTGCGCCGGTGACCACGGCCCCGCCGTTCTCGCTGAGCGTCACCGTGAAGACGTCGCTGGCGACGCCGTTCTGGACCAGCTGGACCTTCAGCTCGCCGGCCTGCGCGCCCTCGACCACGCGCAGCGTCCCCGTCGTGCCGGCCGGGAGCCGGAAGGCGGCGATGTCATCGCCCGCCCCGCCGTCCAGCTTGTCCGCGCCCGCGCCGCCGACCAGATAGTCGTCGCCGCCCTGGCCCGAGAGGGTGTCGGATCCAGCGCCCCCTTCGAGCGCCCAGTCCTTGCCCGCGCGCCCGATGATGTTGTCGTCGCCGAAGCCGCCGTTCACACCGATCTCGACGGCATCCGAGTTGGGATACAGCGCGGCCAGGTCGATCGTGTCGGGGCCCGCAGACCCGTTCACGAAGGCTCGACCGCCGCTCACCTGTCCGGCCACGACCTCGAAATGGAGGCCGGCGAACTGCCCAGGCCCCTGGCCATCGCCGATGAAGAAGTGCAGCTCCTCGACCGCCGACACGGTGTCGGTTCCCAGATCCGCAGCCAGGTTCAGACCCTCTACGGTCGCCGAGCTCCCGTTGATCGCGACGCGGAACACATCCGTGACGGTGTTCCCGTTCACCAGTTGGACGAGGATCTCGCCCGGGCCGGACCCGGAGACGAGCTGCAGAACGCCGGACGCGCCCGCCGGCAGTTGATAGCCGGCGACATCGTGTCCGGACCCGCCGTCGAGGGTATCGGCGCCGGCGTCGCCGGTGAGCCGGTCCTCGTCCGCGCCGCCCACCAGGGAGTCGTCGCCCTGGCCGCCGAACAGGGTGTCGTTCCCCGCCAGGCCGTCCATGCTGTCGGCGCCCGTGGCGCCCACCATGTTGTCGTTCCCGGTTCCACCGAAGTCAGCCACGACGCGCACTCCCCCCATGGCGCGCAGAGCCCTCCGCGCGCCTGACCACACCGAACGGACCGATGAGATTCCCCCATCCCAGCCGACGAGCGGCCGGTCCTTAATCAAGGGTTAAGCTGGGGCCGGGGCGCCCCACATCCCCAAAATGGGGGATACGGCGGCAGAAAGTTTCAGAATTTAAGGTGTTAAGGATAACGATCGGAGTGTCGCGCCGCGCCACAACCAGTAATGGCGTCGGATGCACTTTCGCGCATGCCGATACGACTTCATTTCATCGTCACGGAACCCGCCGGTCCGCTTCGAAGACGCTCCAGTCCGTCGCCGCGGCGGCCGTCTGCAGTCGCGGCAGCAGCCGCGCGATGTCCGTCGTGACGCCGTCGCACCCCGCCAGGATCTCGCCGATGGCCTCCAGACCGAAGTGGCCGGCCATGCCGCGCAGCCGGTGAAGCTGGGCCGCGATGGCGGGCGGATCACCGTCGGCCGAGAGCTCCGAAAGCCTTGCGAGCTCCGCCTCGAGGGCCGGCCGCACCGCCCGCAGCAGGTCCTTGGCCTCCGGACCGAGCAGGGCCCGGAGCTCCTCGACCCGCCCGGCGCCGCGCGTGGGACGGGAGCGCACGCCACCGCGGCCCAGCGCCCGCAGGCCGGCCAGGCTGACGGGCTTCTCGAGGACCCAGTCCACCCCGGCCGCGTGCGCCTGGGCTTCGAGCGATGGCTCGACCCCGGCGGTCATCAGGACGGTGGGCGCGCCGGTCGCCACCGCCGCCCGCGCCACCTCAAGGCCGCTCAGGCGCGGCATCCGCTGATCGAGGAGCACGAGGTCGAATCGACCCTCGGCGAGCCGGCTTTGGGCCTCCTCCCCGTCGCGCGCCTCCACCACCTCGCAGCCTTCCCGGCGCAGCAGCGCCGCCAGCACGTCCCGGCTGAGGTCGGTGTCTTCCGCCAGCAAGACGCGCAGACCCTGGAGCTCGCCCGCCCGGGCCGGCTCCGCCAGCGGCGCGGCTGGCGACGCCCGGATCTCGAACTCGAAGGCCTTGCCGCCTTCGGGCAGGCTGCGAACTGCGAGGTCGCCGCCCATGGCGCGCGCCAGATGGCGTCCCAGGAACAGGCCGAGCCCGAGCCCGCCGCCGTCGCCGCCGCCGCCGCGCTCGAAGGGCTCGAAGATGCGCAGGAGCTCGGCGTCGCTCAGCGCGCGTCCCTGGTCGCTGACGGTGAAGGTGAAGCGGCCGGCCCCGGCGTCGGCGTCCAGCCCCACGCGGACCTCGCCTGCGCCGTGCCGCAACGCGTTGGCCACCAGGTTGCCGAGCACCTGCCGGACGCGACTCTCGTCGCTGTCGATCCAGACCGCGGCCGCGGGGCCCTCGTAGGCCAGGCGCCGGCCGGCGGCGCGCGCCGCGGAGGCGTGCAGCGCCACCACCGAGCGCGCCGCGCCGCTTGCGTCGAACGGCGCGCGCCGGACCTGCAGCACCCCGCCCTCCAGGACGCCCAGGTCGGTGAGGTCGCCCACCACCCCGGAGAGATTGAGCAGCGCCTTGCGCAGGTTGGCCACGTCCAGCGTCTCGCCGCCTTCGGCCAGCTCCACGAGGCCCAAGGCGCCCTGCAGCGGCGTACGCAGCTCGTGGCCGACGGCGGCCAGCAGCCTCGACTTGGCGCGGTTCGCCCGCTCGGCCGCTTCGCGCGCGGCGAGCAGTTCCAGCTCCCGCTCGGCGTGCTGGGCCTGCAGGTCGGCCACCATGGCGGACAGCGCGTGCTCGGCGGGACTCGCGGCCGGCGCGCCGAACCGGGCCGCCAGCAACCCGTCGGCGCCCAGCGCCTGCCAGGCCGCCACGGCGCGGCCGCGCCAAGCCTCGCTCAGGTCGCGCGCACCGAGCATTTCGGCGCCTTCGGCCGCGGCCGCCGCCACGAGACCGCACTCCAGCAGGCACTGCGAAACCTCCGCCGCGCGCACCGCCTCGCCATAGGCGCGGAGCGCCGCGGCTCGACGGCCTCGCGCCCGCAGGGTCTCCGCCTCCAGCAGGCGCGCGCGGTGCAGGAAGTCGCCGGGATTGAGCTTGGCAAGCCGGCGCAGGTTCCAAAGCGCGAAGCCAGGCGGCCGCCCTCCGGTCCGTAAGAGCGCGAGGCCGGTGGCGAAGGTCCAGATCTGGCTCTGTGCCTGGAACGGCGCGGGCGTGAAGCGCGGCCAAGTGCGCCGTGGCATCTCGGCCACCGCGGCGTAGCGGCCATAGAGCACGCCCAGCAGCGCCTCCAGTGCGGTCACGGCGCGCCCCGTGTTGGCCAAGCCTTCCGCCTGGAGGAGGCGTTGCGCGCCCTCCAGGTCAAAGTGCGCCCCGTCCAGCCGCCAGGCGCTCTCGCCGCCCTCCACTAGCTGGGCGATCAGCTGCCGTAGCGCGCGCACGTGGGGGATGGTCGGCGTGTCCTTCAGGCGCTCGGCCAGCCGCACCGCGCCATCGGCCAGCTCCACCGTGGCGTCCAGCCGGTCCTCGCTGAACAGGGCGTCGAGCACCCGGTCGCGGTTGCCATAGGCGGCCACCGCCAGGTCGCCGCCGGCCCAGGCCAGCGCCTCCATCTCCTCCCCGCGCGAGCGGGTCACCGGCCTCGGGCGCGCGAACACATGGCCGAAATTCGAGGCGTACTGCTTGGCGATGGCGCGCAGGGGCTGGTCCTGCGACTGCAACCGGTCCGCCGCCTCCGCCCAGGCCGCGGCGCGCCGGTACGCCCCGAAGGCGCAGCACAGCAGGGCGAGCGTCGCCGCGCCGGCGGCTGTCCCGTAGACCACGCGCGACGACAGGGTCCGCGTCACCAGCACGACGACCAGCAGGGGGTCGCGCTCGAACAGCAGCGAGCCGATGCCGTTCATGGCCCGCATCATCGGGGCCTCGACCGCGAGTTCCTCAGGCCCGAGCGGCGCCACGGCCCGGCGGGGGTCGAGGGTGAAGACCCGCACGACCGCTCGCGCCAGGTTGATCCCCGTCACCCGGCGCGGCAGCCGGACGCCCACCTTGGCCAGCACCTCGCGGGCCGTCTCGAGCGCCGCGTCCAGGTCTCCGGAGGCGCGGCGGGCGAAGACGCGCATCTCGTCGGCCGCGGCCTGCTCGGCCGGGCTGGCGGCGAGGGCGGCCATCTGGTCGGCGAACCGGCACGCCTTGGCGTGGTCTCCACGGCTGATCGCCGCCGAGGCGGCTTCGGTCAGCAAGGCATAGGTGAAGCCGGCGCCGCGCAGGGCCAGGCCAAGGCCGGCGCGCACGAAGACCTCCGCGGCGTCGCGGTCCCCGCTCTGGCGCGCGGCGAAGGCCCCGTCCGCGAAGGCGTCCCGCCACCAGTCGGCGTCCACCGCCTCGATTCCGCCGTCCAGCCGCCGCCAGAGCATCGCCATGCCGCGCTCGCCGTCACCCGGCCGCACGCCCTCGCGCCGCAGCGACTCCGCCAGCCGCGCGGCGAGCGCGGCATGCGCCTGCGGCGGCAGGTCCGCCAGCACCTCGGCGCGCAGGCGGTCGTGGGCGTAGCGGGCGTGGCCGCCGCGGCGGCGCACCAGACCGGACGCCTCCAGCTGCCGCATCGCCTCATCGCCGGGCCCGGCGTCCAGGCCGGCGGCCGTCCAGAGGTCCTCCAGCAGCATGTCGTCGCCATAGACGGCCAGCAGCCTGGCGAGCTCCAGCGCCGGGGCGCTGGCGTCGCCGATCCGACGTACGAGCGCCCGGGCCGCCGCGCCTGCGAGCGCGGGGGCGCCGCGGTGCGGGTCCAGCCGCCAGCCTCCGGGCCCCAGCGTCAGCGCCTGCTGCTCGAGGATGCGCGTGGACTGCACGAGGTCGAAGGGCAGCCCGGCCGCTGGTCCCAGGAAGGCCACCACCTCGCCCGCCGCCGCGCCCTTGGGGCCGAGAAGTTCCGCGGCCAGCGCCAGCTGGGCCTCGCCCGGCAGAGGGCCCAGGTGCGTCACCAGGGCGCCAGGAGGAAGCGGAGCGAAGGCCTCCTCCTCGCGCTCGCTGGCCAGGATGCGGGTCATCGGCAGCGACGGTTCGGCGGCCAGGCGCGCGTAGAGCCGGCGGGCCTGCTCGCCCGCCCGGCCCCAGTCATCGATCAGCAGGAGCACCGGCGCGCCGAAGCCCTCCAGCCAGCGCAGCGCCTGCACCACAGCCTGGACGAGGCGTTCGCCGGCGCGGTCGGCAGTGACCGGCTCCGCGCCGCGCGCCGGGGCGAGGCCGCGCAGCAGGCCCGAGGCGAGGCGGGCCAGCACGGCGGCGTGGTCCCCCAGGCTCCGCCCGAGGTCGCGCAGCCCGGCCGCCGGGTCGAACAGCTGGTCCAGGCCGGACGCGATCGCCTCCTCCAGCGCATGGATCAACGGCTCGAGGTCGCGCCCGGCCTGGCCCTGGGCGTACTTGCCGGCCCCGCAGAGCGCGCCCTGGGCGCGGCTCTGGCCCAGCGCCTCGCGCAGCAGCGCGCTCTTGCCGCCGCCGGCCGGGCCGCGGACCACCAGGATGCGGACCGAAGGATCGGCCAGGGCGGCGAGCAACGTCGCCAGCTCGGCGGCCCGTCCGTGCAGGCGGGGCGCGGCGTCGGCGTCCGCGACCACATGTGGGGCGATGGCCATGGCCGACCTTGGCCCACCGCCCGCGCGAGGCGCATCCCCCGTTTTGGGGACGGGTGTCATTCCTCCGCCACGACGGGGCTCCCCAGGCGATAGCCGAAGCCCGGCGCGGTCACGATCAGCGGACCGTCAGGGGGCGCCGGGAGCTTGCGGCGCAACCGGCTGACGAGCGCGTCCACCGAGCGAAGGTCGCCGGCCCCGCGCGCCACGGTCTCGCTCAGCGCCTCGCGCGCCACGATCTTCCCGTCGGCCAGGGCCAGCTTGTGCAGCAGGTCGAACTCGCCGCGGGTGAGCGGCACCTCGCCCTCGCCGCCGATCGCCCGGCGCTCAGCCGGGTCGAGCACCAGCGCGCCCAGCCGCAGCCGCCCCGGGCGGCCGAGACCGCGGCGGCGCGCGACGCTCCGCACCCGGGCGGCCAGTTCCTCCAGGTGAACGGGCTTGGCCAGGAAGTCGTCGGCGCCGTCGTCCAGGGCGGCGATACGGGTGGCCACCTCGGAGCGCTCGCTGACCATGATCACGCCGACGCCGCCGGCCTGGCGCAGCTCCCGGGCGTAGCCAAGGCCATCCTCGCCCGGCAGCTCGATGTCGAGCAGGACGACGTCCGCGGGCGCGGCCCGGAGCGCCGCGCGGCAGGCCTCGACGCAACTGGCGCCGCGGACCTCATGGCCCTGGCCCGCAAGGTACCGGACGAGGCTCTCCCGCGTCAGCGGTTCGTCCTCGACCACGACGATACGCAACCCCCCGGTCACTCTGAACAAACTCCCCAACGCTCCCGGACGCTCTGCAGGCGGACTTTCCCGGGTAACTTCGTTCGATCTCGAAGGGGATTTGACGGCCTGTCAACACGCTGTTCATGGCCGCCGCGCGTCAGGACGACGAACCTGCAGCCCAGTGAAGTGCGGGGGATGCAGAATGCTGCCGGACAATCGTGCGTCGCGCGGAGCCTCGGAAGCGAACTCCGACCGGGTGGTCGCCGCGTTCGCGCGAGCCTCGGAGACGCCGGACGGCTGGCGCGAGGCGCTGGCGGTGCTGGCCGCCACGCTCGGCGCTCGCGCCGCCTGGCTGGAGGGCCGCGAAGACGGGCGCCGCTGGACCATCGCGAGCGGCCACGGCCAAGCCGGCGTCAACCCGCGCCATTCGCACGAGGTCCTCGCCCTGGCCTGCGCGCCCGGGCTGGAGGTCGGGCTGCGGCTCGACCGGGAGGCGCCGCCGCCCCGTACGCCCCGCCTCGAGACGCAGCTGAACGCCGTGGCGCAGGCGGTGCACAATCATGTGGCGCTCGAGGCCGCGGCCGTGCGGATCGCGACCCTCATGGTGCGCCGCACCGGGGTCCAGCCGGTCGTCTGCACGCCGGAGGGCCTGGTGCTGGAGGGGCCGGAGCCTTCGGCCCTGCGCCACTCGCCGCTGCAGCTGGCCGGCGGGCGGCTGTCGCTGGCCGAGCGGGCCGACGAGGCGGCGTTGCGCGAGGCGCTGCACGACGCCGCCACGCGGGGGATAGAGCGCGTCCTGGTGCTCGGCCGGCGCACGGGCGCGCCGCTGGTGGTGGACGTCCTGCCGTCGCTTCCCGCCCGCACTGTCTGCTTCCGCCGCCAGGCCGTCCTCCTGCTCCGCGAGCGCGCGGCCGGCGGCGCGGACCGCACGCCGGTCCTGCAGGAGCTCTACGGCCTCACCTCGGCCGAGGCCGAGGTCGCCATCGCCATGACCCAGGGCGCCCCGGTCTCCGACATCGCCGCCAGCCGCGGCGTGGCGCCCTCCACCGTGCGCGCGCAGGTGAAGGCCATCCTCTCCAAGGTCGGCGTCGGCCGTCAGGTGGAGCTGGTGCAGCGCCTCGCCGCCGTCTGCTGAGGCGGGCCCGATGCCAGGTTGTGGTGGGGACGAGTGGTAGCTGGGGACCGCTACAACCTTACGCAGACAGAGGCCATTCCTATGCAAATTGCCTGCTAGTTGAGTCCGCCAACGCCAGGAGCAGACGTTCGCCCCGTCGCCGAAGGCGGAACTCTGCAGGCTAGCCTCCACTACCACCACCGTGCGCTAGCGATACTCTGCAGCGGACTGCAGATGTCTTGCGGAGAATGATGGATGAGTCCTTCTAAATCGATGGCGGCGTACACGGTTTACGCCATGCCCGTGTCTCGCAGGGTTACAGTCCATCGCCGAGGCTGCAGTGCGTGGGGGAAACCCATCAGTGTGCACCTCGACAACTGGCAATTGCCGCGCCTGCACACCGACCTAAACCTCCACCAAGCCTGGAAGCTGGCCGACGAGGAGGGGAAGAAGGTTGGTGCTCGCATCGTGAAAGCCTGCGGCCGTTGTTTGCCAGACCCGCGACCTGGCCGGTCCGGTGAGTAGACTCGACGCACGCGATCGCAGCACCCCCGCTCCGTTACGCTACGCCGTACAGCTCAGCGCGAGGAACGGACATTGGCGACCTTCCCGGAAGCCGACCTCATCGCGACTAGGCCGCCCCCTCTGCGCAGGTAGTAGCCTGCACCCGTGCGCTGATCTGCAGGGCCGGCCGTCAACCTCTAGATGACGCGACGCAGCGGCATCTCACGTGGAGCTACGGAGCTGGCGCGAGGACTATCCTTTGCTGGTGTATTGCGCCCGGCGTTCAGTACCTTCCTCGGCATGAAGGGGCCCTCCCCAGATCCCCAGTCCACCCGCAAGTAAATCTTAATACGAGTTCACGATATTCCCCACGATACTGCGCGTCCGGTTCGGGGGTTCAAGTGCAGAGCATCGTAGAGGCGCTCGAGTCTTACGAACGCGAGACCCGCAGGCTCGCGGCGACCCTGGGGACCACCGAAGAAACCTTCTACCCTCCCCTCCGCCAGCTACTATCCACCGCACTGACTGCGCTTGAGCTTCCGTTCGAGGTGCGCACAGGGACGAGCGAGTCACGCCCCGGCCAGGGACGCGACCGGCCCGATTTCGTGCTCGCCGACGGCCCACTCGTAGCGGCTTACGGGGAAGCCAAACCTCCAGGCGCCGACTTAGCGATGTTGGCGTTATCCACGGATCGGGACGACCAGATCGGCCGCTATTTGGCTCGCACTGGAGTGGTCGTCGTCTGCAACGTGCAAGCTGTCGGTCTCGTACTCTGCAGGCCCGGGTACAACCGCGCTGCCGGGGATCGCGTATCTCCAGAGCATCGTGAACTCGTCCGTTGCGGCAACCTTTGGTCAAGCGGGGACAGCGCTCGGTGCGCTGCGGCAACTGAACTCCTCCAGTTGCTGGAGGTTGCCCTGCTGGACAGCGTTCCCATTGGCGAACCATCCACCCTGGCGCGGGTACTGGCGCTCCAGGCGAAGGCCGCGAAGGCGGACCTGCCCACCGATTTGCGAGGGCTAGAGTCGCTCCTTGAGGACTACAAGGACGCACTCGGACTGAGCTTCAACCTCGACGAGGAAGACGGACGCGAATTCTTTAGATCCACCCTCATTCAGACCGCATTTTACGGTCTCTTCGCGGCGTGGGCTTTGTGGCAGCGGGAAGACGACGGCACGGAATTCAACTGGGAGCGCATCAATCGCTATCTCAGAATTCCCTTCCTCGCTGGCCTCTTCCACGAGTTCAGAAACCCAACTCGCCTGCGCCACCTGAATCTTGAGACGCATCTTGATCGCGCCACTGAAACGCTGAACCGCGTCAATCTGGAGGTCTTCCGAGAGCGTATGACCTTCCCGTCCCTGGCCGATGGGGACGTTGCGAGCGCCGCGCTTACCTACTTCTACGAGCCGTTCCTCGAAGCGTTCGACCCTACCCTCAAGAAGACGATGGGAGTCTGGTACACGCCCCCCGAGGTGGTGCGCTACCAAGTTCGGCGCGCCCATGAGCTGCTCAAGACGAAACTCGGCCGGCCGCTCGGGCTCGCGGACGAAAACGTTGTGCTCCTCGATCCGTGCTGCGGCACGGGGGCGTATTTGCTCGAGGCTGCGCGATGCATAGCGGACGAGCTGAGAGAAAACGGCGAAGGCAGCCTTGTCGGGCTTTCTCTGCTCCGCGCCCTCACGACGCGAATATTCGGCTTCGAAGTTCTCACAGCACCGTTCGCGATCGCGCAGTTGCAGCTCTACGTGCTTCTAAGCGATCTCAGAGCGCCGCCGCCGAACAACGTGCGGCTTGGGGTATTTCTAACGAACGCCCTCACAGGCTGGCGTGACAGGCGCCAACTCCGCCTCAACTTCCCCGAGCTTCAGCAGGAGTTCGAGGCGGCACAGTCTATCAAGCACGACGCCGACATCGTCGTCGTCCTTGGCAACCCGCCCTACGATCGCCAAGCCGCCGTTCGCATGGAGGAGGAAGCAGGCCTGATAGACCACTACAAAGGCCTGACCTATGTCGAAAGGCGCACGCGCAGCGGCACCACCGAATTGGTGCCTGAGAAGACTACCCTGCTGTTCCGCCACTGGGGCGTTCGGAAGCAGCTCCTGAACGACCTTTATGTCAGGTTCTATCGACTGGCAGAGCGCGAGATCGGAGAGGAGCGCGAGTACGGCCTGGTGTCTTTGATCACCAACTCGTCATGGCTGACGGGTCGATCCCACCCGATCATGCGCGAGTCGCTGCTGCGCAACTTCCATGAGATCTGGATCGACAACCTCAATGGGGACAAATACCGCACGGGCAAGGTGATACCCGAAGGTCTGCCGCACGCGGGCACCGCGGATCAAAGCGCCTTCACCACTGACAACGACCCGCGCGGCATACAAACGGGGGTCGCCATCGGCACCTTTCTCAAGCGCGGAGCCCGCTTGACCGGACCCGACGAGACTATCGTTCACTATCGGGATTTTTGGGGGCGAGCGAACAAGAAGCGGAAGCAGCTCACAGGTGAGCTCACGCCTCCGCCATACGAACGCCTCCAGCCCACCAGACAGGGGCGGTGGCGCCTAGCCCCGTATTCCGAGGTCGCCGGATACGAGGCATGGCCAAGCCTCGAAGAACTTTTCCCCACACGTATTCAAGGCGTGAATCCCAATCGGGGCATCACCGGCAGTCTGATCGATGTAGATGCCGAGGCGCTCGCAGCGCGGATTGAAGGCTACATCACGGCTCCCGACTTCGAGGCCGCCGCACAAGCCTGTCCTGGCCTCGCGATTCCGCGCGCTCGGTATGAGCCTTCCAAGATTTGGAGCGCGCTTTCCGATCTGGGGTTCGACCGCGGCCGGCTAAAGCCATATCTGCTCTTCCCGTTCGATCAGCGGTGGATCTACTACGAAGATCGCCTCAAGCTTCTGAACGAGCCGAGGGAGATCCTCGGTGCCAACCTGGAAGACGCCTGCTTCCTGATTGCCGTGCCAGAGCCCCGGAAGGTGTCGGAGGCGAAGCCCCTGTTCGCCCGCACACTGTTGGATCTGCACGTCCACGATCGCGGATCAGTGGCAATTCCCGCTGTCGTCAAAATCGATGACATTGGCGGTGCCAAGATCGCGAACCTGGCCCCTGAAGTTTGGGCCGGCTTGCGTCGCGCTTGGGACCTGGATGGGGACCTCGGCTCGCCCGCAGCGCAAACAACCGCCAAGCGGCTCATCTATAGCTGCGTCGCTCTTCTCAACTCGCCGGCCTATTGTGCCGAGCACGCTAGCGCTCTGTCGGCAGACTGGGCACGAGTGCCGTTACCGCGAGATGCTGCTTTGGCCGAGCGCTTGTTCGTCGTCGGCGAGAAGCTCGCCGGACTGCTCGACTGCTCGTCTGATGCTTCCCCTGTGGCCCGGGAGCTTTTGGATCGTGACGCATTGCGCTCCCTAGCGGTGCTGCAACGCTCCGACGGTCGGCCGCTCTCGAGCAACGACCTTGGCGTCACGATCTCGTACTTCGGTGCCGCGCCCGGTCGATATGTCGCCACTACCAACGGAACCGGCAACCTCTGGATAAACGAGCAAGTATTCTTCTCGAACGTCCCACGCGCCGTTTGGAAGCGCGAATTCGGCGGCTACTCGGTTCTTAAAAAATGGCTTGGCTATCGGCACGTGAGCCGGACTGGTGGAAGATCACTCTCCGTCGAGGAGCACCGTTGGTTCAGGAACGTGGTCGTTCGCCTAACCGCTCTGACTGCGATGGAGCCGCTTCTTGACGGCTTGTATGCCGAAGCTTCGGCTGACGCGATCGCATTCGGAGCTTCCGAGGCGGTCGTGGCGGCCGCCGAATAGTGTCAGAACTGCTTCTCAGCCAAAGGGACAACGGCACCGCCCAAAACGCCAACTGATGTCCGCTCGTGGACATTTTCGGACATCGGCGCTGGACGTGAAGCGAGGTTCAAAGGCTCTGCCAGCCGTTCGCTCCAGGCGCCGTAGACATTAAGCCTGCTCAGGCGGGCGTCGCGAACTCTGATCGGAAGAGCCATGCTGTCTGATGCGGATAATCCGACAGCCCTTCCGCTATTCGGTGGCTCGAACGAGCCCCTCGACAAGCTGCTTGCTCATTTCGAAGATCTCCCTCAGACGATTTAAGCCCATGGAGTTGCTCCCGCCGTGAGCAACTGAATTTCTCACGCCGTAGGCGGAGCTTATTCCCTCCCTAACGTCGTCGTTGCTCTCTACGAATGCACAAAATCGCCGATACCATTCTGGATCAAATCTCGCGAGGAGCTGCGAAATGGCCTCGCAATCGTAATTTGTTCCGCGTTGGAAATGGGTCTTTATGAAATTCAGCACCCGATCCTGAGCTCGATATTTGAGACGCTCGGTGACGATGATCTCCACCGAGCGCTCCACGAAGCCGCAAACCAAGACTGCACCGAATCGCGCTAAAGCGGCCCGCACGTCATCCGGCACATCTTTGTCGTGGGCGCGAGCGATGAAGCGCTCGATTTGATCAACGCGACTCTCTAGTTGCCGCCGCATCAGATGCCAGCGAACGCCTCACGGCCCAACCGCAGCCGGGTCTTCACGTTGTCCTCGTCTGCAGTTGCGCGTTCCCACGCCTTCTTAAATTCGGCACTGGCAAGAAGCGCGTCATAGGCCATTGCCACGGCTTCGGGGGGCGGTTCGTTTCCCGTCGCGATGCGCTGGGCTAGTCCGGTCATCACGCCGTCAAAAACAGCCGCGTTCAGTGGCCGCGAGGGCCGGAAAGCTCTGCCATCTAACGCCTTATCGACGAGCGCAATGGTGGTGGAGAACACCTTTTCCAGCGATTGCAGCTCTTCCTTCGGCTGCTTGTTCATCTTGGATGAAAAATCATTTAGGAACTTGGCCATTGGACGTGAGTATTGATCGCCCGATCTATACATGGCGAAGAATCTGATGATTAGCTCTTCGTCCTTCGACCTCTTGTTCGGCTCTCCTCCGAACACTCTTCGCCAATCTTCGTTGAGATTCAAATTCTTTACGAGCGTTATGAACGGTCCGGCGCTGATACAATTTCGAATCTCCTGCGGAGATAATCGGATACCGCCAGAATTGATCCTCTCGAATACGAAGTAGATACTGTCGAGAACGTCAGCAGGATGATCCTGTTGGAAAATAGTCGCATGAACTATCGAGTCATCGATCTTCAGTTGATCAGCCGGATCTAATTCGGAATATGTTTTTCCATTCCAAGGCTCACGAATGCCGCCTAAGCGGAACTTCCGCTCTCCAAAGAAGCCATCGTAGAAGGCTTGCAGCGTGCGAAGGCGTTGCTGGCCATCGATCACCAAATGTTTGTTTGTTTCAGTCTCCTTGTATAGAAAGATCCCGGGAACCGGTAACCCCATCAGAAGTGACTCAATGAACTTCGATGCATGCCGCTGAGACCACACGAACCGGCGCTGGAAGTCGGGGATCGTGAAAGACCCTGCTCGCATCCTCTTGACGAGCATATCGACCGTATAATCTGCACCATAGCTAGTTATCGAGAACTTCTTAATATCGGTCGGCTCCAGCAACGACTCATCTTCGATGCCTTCGGCGAGCGAAATCTCGAATTCATCTTGAGACCCGACTTGGTCATCTGAGGCATCTTGATCCGTCATCGTTTCACCTTGTGCGGTCCACGACTTTGCAACCGCATTCTCTAAATTGTGCAGGCCGATTCAGCTAGCCAGCCATGTAGGCCAGCTTAGCCGACAGCACACCGGATGCCATCGGCGAGCGAGACTGCTTCGAGGCTAGCACCAGCACGGCACCCTCCCCTTGCCAGCTATAGGTGAAGCCGTCACTCAGCGTTTGGGCGTGGGATCGGCTCAGGAGCAGACCTTCCCAAGGTCTCTGAAGAGTCAGTTGCAGACGTTGGGATGCGGCTCAGCGGCTATCGTTTGGAACGCCTTCGCCATGCGGGCGCCTATCGCTTAAGCTCCGCACACGACTGGGGAGCGTCCGATGCGAGCTACGTTCGGTGCAGCGACGCTTGCTGCCGCTATCGCCTCTCACGCGGGGGCTCAGACCAAACCCCTACCGCCTCGATCTGAGTTGTACACCATCGAGTACCTGGTTGGGCACGACGGCCGTCTCTTGCACGCCCTGAAGGGGATCGATGACAAGCAGCAATGTGAGAACATCGACACCCGAAACATCTCACCGAGGACGGTCAGCGCTAACGGGATGCGCTTGGTGAGCGACGCGCTTGTCCTCTCACCGCAAGGCACATTCAACTACTACCTTTGGATAATCGAGGGGTCGGGCGTCCACACCGTGTTTAGGGCGGGTTATATCCTGAAGAACTGCACCCTAACCGAGACGCGCAGCCAGCAGACCTACTACTCCGGCGACAATCGCTATCGCGAAGCGGCAGCCGCCTACAATGCCCTGCTTCGCGCCGGCCTAGCCGCACCCTAGGACTCGGCCGGTCCAAAGTGCCGCGGTCGTCGCGGCGCAGCTCGGCCCCAGCTTCTAGAAGCGAGCTTCGAAGATCGCCCGGCGTATGCCGGCGACTTGACACCCTGGTTCCCACGTAGAGACGTTCGCTGGATGCTAGTAAGCGAATGACTCGTGCGGGTACGCACGGGGGCTTCTTACACCCTTATGGCGTCCCAACGCGTGAGCCTTAAAGGCCTCTCACAATGAGCATGGGGCGCTTCATATTGCCGTCGATGCTCGTCTCAATGCGCTCCACGGCCTCGTAGAACGTCCAGCTATCGCTCAATCGCTGCAGCGTGACGGTGTGGGCGTCGCACCCGATGACCCTGCACTCACAGCCTTCGCGATAGCCCCGTTCAACATCCCGGCGTGTGCCACCGAGGCGATGACCAAGCCCGATGACCGTGATGGCCGGCACTTCGCGCATGCGCAGGATTGCTTCGACCTTGCCGTGGCGAGCGTCGACCATTTCGTCAAAGAGACGCTTCGAGGCTTTCACGCTCTCCGAGCCCTGGCGCACGTAGGCCGGGCCGGAGAAGTGAGGTTTGTCTTTACTTGCGTCCACGACAACGGCCACGACGTCTCTGCCATCGACCTTCAGCACCACACATTGAGGAGTGAGCGGCGGGTAGCATTCTTCGGCCGCTTCCCTCACACGCTTCTGGAGAGCGTCGGCATTCTCGCACCCTTCGACGGCCCCCTTGTCGCCGATGCCGATGAACACCACGCCGTGCTGACCCTCCGGCAAAGTGTTAGCGAATGCGGTGACAGCCTTACGGATATCTTGTGGCTTGACGCCCTGCGACTTGCGCTCGACGAAGCTATCTTCGCTCGAATTGAGACGGGCTATCAGCTGTTGTGGCGTCATACGTCCCTCGTTTGCCCGGCAGTGGTGAGATGGACCGACAAGGTGCGCTTACAATCCGTGCCGAGGCCATAGCGCGCGAGACAAGCTTCAGAGCGTGCACCGTCGCGGTGCAGACCTCCCGAACGTCACCCGCGAGGCAGCAGGACCTCGGATCCGGGTCGCAGAACGGACCTTCACCCGCCTGCATCGCGTCGGCGGATAAGCGGTTAGGCACAGCCTCATCGATCATTGCGCCTGACGTCCTGCCAGGGTGTGGGGGCGCCCGGCTCTCGATAGTGCCTCCCAGCACACCGCCCCATACGGATCGACCGTCAATCTCCAAGAATCGGTCCAGCGAGTGTTCTATGACGAGGATCTCGGTCTCTGGTTAAATCGGCAGTTGGCTGCATGACCCATCGCAAGCCACTTCATTAGGCTTCGGATGGCAGACGAACAGGACATTGCAGACCTCCGGCGAGGCGACAGGGACATGGCCCGGCGTGACTTCAGGCGCGCGGACATGTCGAACCTAGACCTGCGCGGACGGGATTTTTCCGGCGCTCATCTCGAAGAGGCCAATGCAAGCCGAAGCAACTTCGCCGAATGTAGCTTCGTGAGTGCGAACACCCGTGGATTCATCGCGGAGGGGGCCGATTTTTCCGAGATTTCAGCTCCTAGCACCGTCTTCTTTGGCGTGAACTTTCGAGGGGCGTCACTTCGGGGCGCTCGGCTCGCGCGATCCAGCTTCACCCGCGCCAACCTCAGTAACACCGACCTCATAGGTGCGGACTTCAGCAACGCTGTGCTGAACGAGGGCACGACGTTTGAAGGCGCCGAAATTGATGAATCCACGAAGTTTGACGGCGCGAAGATTTTCCGACCGTTGGCACGTCAGCCCGCCTTCAGGTTCTATCGTGTCGAGCGCGGCGTCCTTGTGCGAAATGAGGGCGTCACGACCGTTCCACCTCCAGCCCAAGAGGCAGTTAGGCCAACTCCGGCCCTGGATTCACTTGGCCCGCCCCGTTTCGAACAGGCAGAAGGTTCGTTCTCCGTTGATTTTCGTAACCACGACGGCCGCGTCCTCTTGGGCCAGGGCGATTGGCTCTTCGAAACAATGTGGGCGACCGCCGGCGACGGTTCAATTCATGTCGTGAATGAGACCAGTTCGGTGAAGTCAGTGGCCGTGGCTACAGGCGCGCATGTGATCGAAGACGTCAGCGACGCTGTATTCGCGGTCAGTGACTTCACCTCCCGGTATCGCACGCCACAGGTTGGAGAAGTCGTGCTCGTCCAGAACACCAAAGGGTATGCAGCCGCAATCGAGATTCAGCGCGTGAAGGTCACTCCGGAATCACAGCGGGGCAGCGAGCTCCGCGCGCGATACCGAATCCTTACGGACGGCAGTCGGAACTTCAGTGCGCGGGGAGTAAATGCGGAACGCGCCGAGCTGATCGAAGCTGTCGATGCGGCGCTGGTGGCGCTTCGGGTAATGCCATTTGCGGAGGAGCCGCCGCCGGCGGGAATCGGCCACAACAACCCCCCGGCCGACGCGGCGCTTTCTGCAGAGGACCACGAGGCAGTCCGCAGCACCCTCCTGGAGTTGCGAACGGCCGTAACGGCCGAGCCGGTCAATAGCGAGGTTCTAAGGCACGGCCGCGACGGCATCCTCGCGGCTGGAAGAAAGATTCTGGCCTGGGCAGGTGCTCGGTACGAAGAAGTCCAGTCGGGGTTCTTCACCCAGGTAGGGGCGGCTCTTGCGACCACCCTTGCCGTTCATCTCGCCCTCACTGGAAAGCTGGGCGCAGTAATTGCCGCCATCACGAACCTGATAGGCCTTTAAGACGGCACCCTACCCAGCTGATAGATTCAAATTCCGGTGGCTGCGACTGTCCTACGGGCGGTAGCAGTCCAGGAGCGCGCTCCCCCCCGCGCATTGCGGAGCGCGTCTGCGCTTATCATCCGGGACGCCGTCTAGCTCCTCTTACGGCTGAAGAACCGACTCCGCGTTGGAGTTTAGGGCAAGCGTTGCCGTGCCCCGCCATCTTCGGCCAAGGTGGAGCCATGGGCGCGTTCGAGTTCATCCTTGGGGCGGGCTTCGTGGCTATCCCGCTGCTAGTCGGAGCAGGGTTCGCGATGAGCGCCCCTCCGTTCGAGGACTTCCGGCGCGCCCGTATTTGCCTCTGGGCTAGCGCGGCCATTGCGATAATCCTGCTGGCCATGTGGGGGGCGCAATCAACGCTGGCATTCTGGGCGCGCGCTTCCCTGGCCTGCGTCGTGGCGTGCGCAGTCACCCTGGCGCTCATGGGGGGGCTGCGCTGGATCAGGGAGCGCGAGGACAAGGCTGGGGCGGTTCAGACGGCCGTCTCGTCTTCCCATCCGGCGGATGTGCCGTTGCTCTCTGCGACGGCAGAGCCCAAGGGAGCGCGGGGGGACTTCTACCTGGTGGTCGCACCGGTCCCCGGTGACAAGACGCCGCCTTGGGAGATCGCCGTGAGCGTACCGGGAGCGACAGTGGCCAAGTACAAATTGGAGCTTCCCGAGCTTGAGCAAGGGGAGCTTGTGTTCACTCCTGAGGTAGGCGGCGCCCAGCTCCACACGCGAATGGGTGTCGATGCCCCGCTCCGCCTTTGGCTTAGGCCGCAGAGCCCCGCCCGCTTCCTTCAGTCACCACCAGCGGCCCGGCTCACGCTGATCTCGCCCGATGGCCGCCGGCTGAACCGCGAAGTGCCGATCCGAATCCTCAACGCCGACGTCGCAACTGCAACGCCAGATCCGCGTCCCACGCATGACGCCAAGGTCGCGTCGAAGATGCAAGTGACGGACTTCAACATCGACGCGGATGCGCAGGGTTCGCCGCGGCTGGTGATCGTGATGAAGAATTCCGGCGCAATCGCGGGAGACGCTCCCAATTACACCGTGAACGTCCTTCCTTGGCCGGACTACTTCACAGCCGAACAGGCGGAAGAATTCATGAAGCAAGTGGTGGCTGAGGCGCTGGCTAGGCCGCTCCCCAAGCGTGGCCTCGTGGAGGTGGACCCCGGTGACTCCGTCTCCACATCCCTAGAGATGATCCTCGACAAGACCGCGTGGACTGAAGTTAAGGCCGGCAATGCGAAGCTTCATGTTGGCGTGGTTCTCAAGTACGCGGACGCCAGCACGCCACCAGGTGCCTTTTGGATCACTGAAGTTTGCGTGGGCTTTGGGCAGGACATGCGAGGCATGCGCGCTTGCGCCAACCGCACGTACCTTCATCGTCCCTAGCCTAGTCCTCCAGGGCTAGCGCTAGCGCAAGATTAAAGACGCGGCGGGCCGCGTCGGTGCGCAAGTGCTTGTCTGCACACTGTTTTACGAGGGACCTATCGGGGCCGTAGAGTGCGCGACCACTAAGGCGGCGGTCTCTGGCGCGCCCCGGCAGGTCGTCCTGCGAAGGGGCCGCCGTCTCTCCTCCCTCCCCTTGCGGCAGGTCTTGCGACTGCCAACTGCGGCAGATGGAGGACGAGTTCAGCATTCGGGTTGGGCGCCCGCAGCACCAGGGAACGGACGTCCCGCGGGCGACGCGCATCACCGCCGGGCACCTCGCGCGACGCGGCCGCGGCCAGCGGGTGATGTCGGGTTTGCGGCAGGCGACATCCGGGCGGCGTGGCCTGCGGCGGGTGATCGTGAAGGCTCGGATCGTGCAGCTGAAGGTCGGCAGCGCGGCTGTACGAGCGCACCTGAATTACCTGGAACGCGATGCGGCCGGGCCCGATGGAGAGAAGGGCCGCCTCTACGACGCCTTCGGTGATGAGGCTGACGGCAAGGCCTTCCTTGAGCGCGGCTCGGGCGACCGCCACCAGTTCCGGTTCATCGTCTCTCCGGAGGATGGCGCGGATCTCGACCTGCAGCGCTACACGCGCGAGCTGATGCAGCGCATGGAGGCGGACCTCGGAACCGTGCTCGACTGGGTGGCGGTCGACCACGCCGACACCGCACACCCCCACACCCATATCGTCATCCGCGGCCGCACCGACCGCGGCAGCGACCTCCTCATCGCCCAGGACTACATCACGGAGGGCCTGAGGCTCCGGGCGCGTGAGCTCGCGACCGAGGATCTCGGCGTGCAGACGCCCGAGGAGCTTCGGCGGAAGCTGTCGGCCGAGGTGGAGCAGGCGCGGTTCACGCGGATCGACCGGGCCCTGCTCAGGGAGGCGGATGGGGGCGTGGCAGATCTCCGGCCTGGCCCCTTCCTCTCACCGTTCGACCGGGGCTTGCGGGAGGCCCGGCTGCGGTGGCTGGAGGCGGAAGGCCATGCGCATCAGCTGTCTCCGCAGGTGTGGTCGCTTTCGCCGGACCTGGAGTCGCAACTCCGGCGACTTGGCGAGCGTGGCGACATGCTCAAGGCCATGAACCGCGCCCTGGCGCGTCAGGGAGAGGCGCGGGACCCGGCGAGCCTGGTTACCTTTGACGAGGACCGGATCCCAGTCGTGGGACGCGTGATCGACAAGGGCCTGGCCGGCGTCACCGAGGAGCGGGCGGCGCTGATCGTGGACGGGCTCGACGGCAAGGTGCGGCGGGTGGAAGTCTCCCTGGCATCGTCGGACGTTGTCCCGATCGGCGCGATTGTACAGACGGGCCAGGGCGCGACGCGGGCGGACCACAACATCGTCGAGGTAGCCGGCGGCTCCGGCCTCTACCGCACCGACGAGCATCTCCGCCGGCTGGAGATGAAGGACCTCCCCATTCCCGATGGCGCCGAGGCGGCCGACGTGGTGCGGAGCCATGTCCGGCGGCTGGAGGCGCTGCGGCGCTCCCGGATCGTAGAGCGGTACGATGGGGAGCGCTGGCGCATTCCGGCCGACTTCCTTGACCAGGCCGCGGCTTACGAGCAACGGCGGGGCGTTGTGCGGGTGATGAGCCTCCTGGACCTCGAAACCCAGGTGAACAGCCCCGGCGCCACCTGGCTGGACCGAGAGCTGGTGGCGCGGGAGCCCCAGGCGCTGGCGGATCGAGGGTTCGGAGCCGAGGTCAAGGCTGCGCTGAGGCGGCGGAGCGAGGTTCTCGTCGATCGCGGCCTGGGCCGCGACACCGGACTAGGGGTGCGCTTCCATCCCGGCCTGCTCTCGCGCCTTACCCAGATGGAGCTGGCGGTAGCCGGAGAGGCATACGCACGCGCCCGGCACATGCACTACCAGCCCGCCCAGCCTGGAGAGCGGGTGAGTGGAACCTATGCCGAGAAGCTGACACTCCACTCCGGGGCGTTCGCCGTCGTGCAGCGCTCGCCGGTGGATATCTCTCTCGTGCCGTGGCGTCCCGTGATCGAGAAGCACCTCGGCCGACACGTGGCCGCGCAGATCGAGCCGGGGCTCGGCGTGTCCTGGAGCCTCACCTCCAACCGCAGCCGCGGCCTCTCACGGTGAAGGTTGGAGCGCGGCCTATCAGCCCCACCCAATCCTCATCATCCTTCGCTTTCGAATGAGAGCTCCGCTTGATCGGCCGAGCGCAGCGCTAGCCGGAGGGCTCTCAGACACTCAAGGCTGCGCGCCGCAGGCGCGCACCGCTCCGCGGCGGCGAAGCCGGCCTTGACTGTCTGAGAACCTCCGGCATCCAAGCTGCCGTGCCGATCAAGCAGAGAACCGAGCCCGAAGGGCTCATCTTCTGCCCATCACGCGGCCGCTCAGGCCTTCAGGCGGACGCCGGGGCCGCCGCTCGTGTCGGCGCTGACGAAGATCACTCCCGCCGCCTCCAACGCGCCCTGCAGCCGCTCCAGCGTTCCCGTCTGCATCCCGCCCCGGTTGGCCTCGAACCGGTGGATCGTGGACTCCGCGACCTTCGAGCGTTCCGCCAGTTCCCGCACGCTGAGCCCCACGGCGGCTCGGGCCATCCTCATCTGCGCGGGCGAGATCATTTCGGCGAAAACCTCTGACTAGTTGCAGAAATTCGTTGACTTTGCGCGGTTTCTGCTGAAACCTAGCTGAAATCCTCCGATTCTTCAGCGGCCAGGACCCTGGCCGAACGCGAATACTCGCGAAGGCTGCCCATGTCTGATCGGCAAAGCCAACTGACGACCTTGAGCCGGCGCACCGTCCTCGGCGCGGCTGCGGCAGTTTCCGCCCTGGGCGGCAAAGCGGCCGAGCAAGACATTCTCATCGAGCGGGCAAAAGCCTGGCTCGCCATCGACGCCGAAGCTCGGCGCCTGATGGTCCGTTGGGCCCGGTTGGAGACCCGCGCCGCTCGGGCTCTGGACTGGTTCAACCTGACCGACCAAGCCCAGGCCTCGACTTTGTTCGGCGTCGAAATGGCTCGCATCGATCGCGAACTGTCGCTCCTGTACGCGCGCCGCGAAGCCGAGTTTGAAGCCCTCGCGGGCCTGAAAGCCCAGGATCTCGCAGGCGTGGCGAGCAAGCTGGCCGTGGCGTCGCGGCTCCTTGCCCACGAGGACAGTCCAGCCGCAGGGATCGTCGCCGGCGCCTTGGCTGACATGCAGGACCTCGGATGGTCGCATCCGTGACCCTCTCGGGTGGCCGACCGCCCCCGGCTTGTTTTCACACGACGTGGCGCGACCCCGACCCGCCCGCCCTTGCTACTGGCGGATTCCTGCGGACGCTTGCCGAATGCCCCGCGTCCAGGGTGCGGCTGACCCGCATCCGCCTGACCACGAAGGCCGTCCGCCCTCCTCCGCCGGACCGACTGACGCCGGTCAGGCTCTGGTCGCAGACGACTACCCCGAGTCACCACCGATCACCGAGATGGAGCTGCGGATCATCGGGGCCTTGGCGCGAGCTCACGCGGCAGAAGATTTCCGGCGGTGGCGCAGGGGCCCCGGCGCGGCTGTGGTTGCTCGCAAAATGCCAAGCGACGATAGGGTCAAGAGGCCTTCCGTGCGTCCTCCACATACCGACTGAGTTTCGAGGGACACGGCGATGAAGACGTCACGTAATCCGACGCGATGTGCGATCTACGCCCGCTACTCGTCTGAGCGTCAGAATGAGCGATCGATCGAGGATCAGGTCGCGATCTGCCGCCGAGCAGCCCAGCAGCGCGGCTGGGCCCCCATGGCCATCTTTTCCGATGCGGCGATCTCCGGTGCAGCCATGGCCAACCGACCGGGCCTGCACGCGGCCCTGGCCGCGGCCGAGCGAGGGGACTTCGACGTCCTGCTCTGCGAGGACGAAGACCGGATCGCCCGGAACCTCGAGCACTTGGCCCACGTCGTGAACCGACTCGAATACGCCAGCGCGTGCCTCTCGACCCTCACCACGGAAAAGGTCGAGACGATGCACGTGGCGATGAAGGGTTTCCTCGCGCAGGACTATCTTCGCAACCTCTCCGCCAAGACACGGCGCGGCATGATGTCGAACGCCGAGAAGGGCCTCGCCACCGGCTCCCGCATCTACGGCTACCGCACCCAGCCGGGCGGCGCCCAGGAGATCATGCCCCAGGAGGCCGAGGTGGTGCGCGAGATCTTCCGCCGATACGGCGCCGGCGAGACCGGTCGGGCCATATGCGCCGACCTCAACGCCCGCGCAGTCCCCGGTCCGCGCGGCGGCTTCTGGAACCCCTCGACTCTCTCAGGCTCGCGAACGCGCGGCAACGGGCTGCTGGCGACGGAACTGTACGCCGGCGTGAAGGTCTGGAACCGGATAGAGATGCGCAAGGACCCGCAGACGGGACAGCGGGTCTCTCGCGCCCGACCTCCCTCCGAGTGGAAGCGCACGGAGGTTCCTACGCTCAGGATCGTGTCGGACGACCTTTGGTCGGCCGTACAGGCCCGCCGCGATGCCCGGGCAGTCCAGACACCCTACGACCGCAATCCCAGCAAGCGCGGCCTTTTCTCGGGTCTGATCAAGTGCGCCGCCTGCGGCTCAAGCATGACGGCCTTCAACAGCCGCGGCCGGTTGATCTGCACGGCCCGGCGGGAGAAGGGGCCCGCCGTCTGCGGCAACGATCGTTCGGTCGATCGCGGTGAAGTGGAGCGCCGTGTGCTTGAGGGGTTGAGAGCCCGGCTCCTCTCGCCCGAGGCGGTCAAGGCCTACGTCAGGCTCTATCATGAGGCTTGGCAGGCGGAGCAGGCCGCGGCGACGGCGAGCATCGCTCCACTGAGGAAGCGCATTGGCGAGCTAAGCCGCTCTATCGTGCGCTTGGTCGACAAGATCTGCGACGGCACCGACACCCCCGAGACTAACCGCCGCCTGGTGGATGAAGAGGAAGAGAAGGCCCGCCTCGAACTGGCCCTCGCCCAGGCCGAGGCCGAAGCACCGCCTCCGCTCACCCTCCACCCCAAAGCCGCCGAAATGTACGCAGACCGGATTGCCAAGCTCCAATCCGCGATCCGCGAGAATTCCGCGATCAACTCTCCAGATTGGCTGACGGTGATAGAGGGCGTGCGCGATCTGGTGGTGCGGATCGAGGTTGGCGTCGATTACGCCGGTGAATTGAAGGTCAGTCTGTCCGGTACGCTGGCTGCTTTCATGCAGCCCCAGGAGAACGAAAAGCCACCTCGTCTGTATAAGGTGGTAGCTGGGGGCGGGATCGAACCGCCGACCTGTGGGTTATGAATCCACCGCTCTAACCATCTGAGCTACCCAGCCACGGGCCTCGCACGCGAGGCGCGGGTTATAGGCAGACAAATTCGCCGCTTCAAGCGGCTTGGGAAGCGCGGCGCGAGCCGCTAGGTTCGCCGCCCGATGAGCGTGCTTCATCTCCTGGGGACGGCGGGCGAAGGCGGGGCCGAGACCTACTTCCTCGACCTCGTGTCGGCCCTCAGGCGCGCGGGCGTGCCCGAGGCCGCGGCGATCCGTCCGAACGCGGGCCGGCAGGCGGCGCTGGCGGCGGGCGTGCCCGTGGAGACCCTGGCCTTCGGCGGACCGCTCGACCTCTTCACCCGCAGGAAGGCCGCGGCCTTCGCCCGACGCGAGGGGACGAAGGTTGCGCTGGCCTGGATGAACCGCGCGGCAAGGCACACGCCGAAGGGGCCCTGGGCGCGGATCGGGCGCCTGGGCGGCTACTACAACCTCAAATACTACCGCGGCTTCGACCACCTGGTGGCCAACACCGAGGACATCGCCGACTGGATCGTCGGCCAGGGCTGGCCCGCCGGACGGGTGAGCTGCATCCCCAACTTCGCCGCCGCGCCGGACGAGGCCGCCGCGCTCGACCGTGCCACCCTGTCGACGCCCGAGGACGCCCCCCTGCTGCTCGCCATGGGCCGGCTGCACGAGGCCAAGGCGCACGACATCACCCTGCAGGCGCTGAAGGCGCTGCCCGACGCCTTCCTCTGGATCGCCGGGGTGGGACCGCTGGAGGGCAAGCTGAGGAGCCTGGCCCAGGCTCTAGGCGTGGCCGAGCGGGTGCGGTTCCTGGGCTGGCGGACCGACGCCTCGTCGCTCTACCGGGCGGCGGACGTCTGCGTCTTCCCCTCAAGATACGAGCCGCTGGGCAATGTGGTGATCAAGGCCTGGGCGCATGGGCTGCCCGTCGTGGCCGCCGCCAGTCAGGGGCCCAAGGCGCTGATCGCGGACGGCGAGGACGGCCTGCTGGTCCCGGTGGACGACCCTGCCGCCCTCGCCGCCGCCGTGCGGCGCGTGCTCGCCGAACCGCTGCTGAAGGTGCGGCTGGCCCAGCAAGGGCTGGCCAGGGTGGAGGCGGAGTTCTCGGAGACCGCCGTCGTCGCCGCCTGGCGGGCGCTGTTCGCCGACCACGGGGTGGGCTGATGTGCGGCATCGCCGGGGAGCTTGGCCGGGGGACGTCGGCCGAGGCGATGATCGGCGCCCTCACCCACCGCGGCCCCGACGGGGTGCGGGTCTCCCAGGTCCCGGGCGCGACCCTGGCGCACGCCCGGCTGTCGATCATCGACCTGGAGGGTGGCTGGCAACCGCTCTCGGCCGCCGGCTCCACGGTCATCGGCAACGGCGAGATCTACAACTACGTGGAGCTGGCGCGGGACTACCAGCTCGCGGGCAAGCTCGGCACCGGCTCGGACTTCGAGCCCCTGCTGCACATCTACGCCCAGGAGGGCCCCGCCGCCTTCGACCGGTTGCGCGGGATGTACGCGCTCTGCCTGATCGGGAACGACGGCCGCGCCTGGCTGGCCCGCGACCCGTTCGGGATCAAGCCGCTCTATCTCCTGGAGCACGACGGCGGCCTCGCCTTCGCCTCCGAGCCGCGCGCCTTCGTCGCCGCCGGCCTCCTGGCGCCGGAGCTGGACGAGGACGCCGCCCGCGAGCTCCTGGCCTTCAACTACACCCTGGGCGAGGCGACCATCTTCAAGGGGCTGCGGCGGCTCGCGCCGGGCGAGGTGCTGGAGGTGACGGATGGCCGGATCGTCGGCGCGCAGGCGCGGGCGCCGCTGCCCGTCCGCCGCGAGGCCGCGGACGACGAGGCGGCCCTGCTCCGCCGGCTCGACGCCGTCCTGGAGAACAGCGTGCGGGTCCACCAGCGCTCGGACGTGCCCTACGGCCTGTTCCTCTCCGGCGGCATCGACAGCGCGGCCATCGCGACCCTGATGGCGCGGCTGAACGAGCGGCCGGTCACCGCCTTCACCTGCGGCTTCAACGCGCCGGGAGCGAAGGACGAGCGGACCCAAGCGGAGAAGTTGGCCCGGGCGCTGAACCTCGACTGGCGGGAAACCAGCTTCGGGGAAGAGGACTTCTGGCGGATCCTGCCGCAGGTCGCCTGGGCGCTGGACGACCCGACCGCCGACTACGCGACCCTGCCCACCTACAAGCTGGCGGAGGCGGCCCGGGGCACGCTCACCGTGGTGCTGACCGGCGAGGGCGGCGACGAGCTGTTCGGCGGCTACGGCCGCTACCGCCGGGCGCTGCGGCCCGCCTGGCTCGGCGGGCGCGCCGCCGAGCCGCGGCCGGACGACCCGACCGTGCTGGCCCGCTGGCGGGAGGCCGCCCGCGCCCCGGAGGGCCTGACGTCCCTGCAGGCGGCCCAGTGGGGGGACGTCGCCACCTGGCTGCCCAACGACCTGCTGCTGAAGCTCGACCGCTGCCTGATGGCGCATGGGCTGGAGGGCCGCACGCCGTTCCTGGATCCCGAGGTGGCGGGGTTCGCCTTCCCCCTGCCGGACCGGTTCAAGGTGCGCGGGCGCTACGGCAAGTGGCTGCTCCGCAAATGGCTGGAGGGCGCCTGTCCGGCGGCCGACCCCTGGGCCCGCAAGCAGGGCTTCACCGTGCCGGTGGAGGCCTGGATCGCGCCCCGCGCCGCGGACATCGCGCCGAGGCTGGCGCGGGTGGAGGCGGTGCGGCGCATCCGACCGGACGCGGAGGCCGTATTCGCCTCGGGCGAGGCCGGCCAGCGCTGGCCTTTGCTTTTCTTTTCGCTATGGGCGTTGATCCATCTGGAGGGGGCGTCGCCGACCGACGCCCTCGCCGCTGTCGCCGGGAGACCCTGATGCAGAAGCCGATCCTCACCGCGGCCGCCGCCGTCCTCGTCGCCGCCTGTGGCGGAAGCGACGGCCGGGCCCAGACCGCAGCCCCGTCGCAGACCGCCACGGCCACCGTCGGCGCGGCCCCGGTGCCGACGGCGGCGCCCAACGCGCCCAACCTGAAGCCGGCCTTCCCCGGCCAGACCCGGGCGCCGGAGATGAAGTCCAACGTGGCCTATGCGGTCGGCGACTACGTCACCGGCGTGCAGAAGCCCTGGGCGATCATGTTCCTCCCCGACGGCGCCCTGCTGATCAACGAGAAGCCCGGCCGGATGCGCGTCTTCAGGGACGGCAAGCTCTCCGATCCGGTGGTCGGCCTGCCGGCCGTGGACACCCGCGGCCAGGGCGGCCTGCTGGGCCTGGCGCTCGACCCGAACTACGCGCGCAACGGCCTAGTCTACTGGTCCTACGCGGAAACCGCCGAGGGCGGGAAGACCAACACGGCCGTGGCGCGCGGCCGCCTCGTGACCACGGGCGCCGCGCCCCGGCTCGAGAACGTGCAGGTGATCTGGCGGCAGAAGCCCAGCTGGGAAAGCACCATGCACTACGGCTCCCGCCTGGTGTTCGCCCGCGACGGGACGCTCTACGTCACCACCGGCGAGCGCTCGGTGATGAGCGGCCGGATGCAGGCGCAGAACCTGGACGCGGGCCTGGGCAAGATCATCCGCATCAACGCGGACGGCTCGATCCCCCGCGACAACCCCTTCGTCGGCCGCAAGGACGCCCAGCCGGAGATTTTCGCCAGCGGCGTGCGCAACGTGCAGGCCGCCGCGCTCCACCCGCGCACCGGGGAGCTGTGGGAGGTCGAGCACGGCCCGCGCGGCGGCGACGAGGTGAACATCATCCGCAAGGGCCGCGACTACGGCTGGCCGACCATCGTCTATGGCATCGAGTACTCGGGCGGGACGATCGGCGGAGGAATCGCCCAGAAGCAGGGCCTCGAGCAGCCGGTCTACTACTGGGACCCGGTGATCGCGCCGTCCGGCATGGCATTCTACCAGGGGAACCTGTTCCCGGCGTGGAAGGACAATCTGTTCGTCGGCGGCCTGAGCTCGAAAGCCCTCGTGCGGCTGGTTCTGGACGGTGACAAGGTGGTGGGCGAGGAGCGCTTGCTGACAGACGTCGGCGAGCGGATCCGCGACGTCGTCGTCGGCCCGGACGGCGCCCTCTACCTCGCCACCGACAACAACACTGGCCGCGTCCTGCGGGTCGCTCCCAAGTAGGCCCTAGGCGCCCGCGAGTCCCAGCCGTGTCGCCACCTCCTCGCCGATGGCCAGCGAGGAGGTGAGGCCGGGGCTCTCGATGCCGAACAGGGTGACCAGACCCGGCAGGCCGTGGACGTCGGATCCGTCGATCCGGAAGTCGCTGTGCGGCTCGCCGGGCCCGTGGATCTTCGGCCGGACGCCGGCGTAGTCGGGGCTCAGGCTGCCCTCCGGCAGGCCCGGCCAGAACTTGCGGATGTAGCTGTAGAAGCCGGCCGCGGCCTTGGGATCCACCGTGTAGTCGGGCTCGTCCACATAGCTGAGATCGGGGCCGAACACCGCCTGGCCGCCGAGGTCGCGGCGGTAATGGGTGCCCAGCGCGCCGGGGATCGGCGGCGGGTAGACGAGGCGCGCGAAGGGCGCCTTGCCGGTGAGCCGGAAGTACATCCCCTTGCCGTAGTGGGCGGGCGGGATGACCTCGGCCGGGAAGCCCTCGATGTGCGCGGCCACGCCCTGGGCCGACAGGCCGGGCGCGGAGACCAGGTACCGGCAGGTGAGCACCGTCGGCTCCTCGCCGCCGGCGCGGACCTCGAACCCGCCGCCGGGCAGGGCGCGGGCGCTCTCGAAGGGGGTGGAGACCACGACCGCGCCGCCGGCCTGCTCGATCTCCCCCTGCAGGGCCAGCATGTAGCCGTGGCTGTCGAAGACGCCGCTCTCGGGCGACAGCAGCGCGCCCTCGCAGGCGAGCTCCGGCTCGAGCGCGAGCGCCTCTTCCTTCGAGAGCTTGCGCATGCCCTCGACCTCGTTGGTCGTGGCCTGGTCGAAGATCGCGTCGAGGCGCTCGACCTCCTCGGGTGTGGTCGCCACCACCAGCTTTCCGCAGCGGTCGTATTCCACGTGGTGGGCGTCGAGGAAGGCGTAGAGCATCCGCCGCCCCTGGACGCAGAGCCGCGCCTTCAGGGAGCCGGTGGGATAGTAGAGCCCGCCGTGGATGACTTCGGAATTGCGCGAGGAGACGCCCTGGCCGATGGCGGCCTCCTGCTCGAGGACGGCGACGGTCAGGCCGCGGCGGGACAGGGCGTAGCCGCAGGCCAGGCCCACGGCGCCCGCCCCCACGACCACCGCGTCGAAATCGAAATCGGCCATCGATGCTGGCTAACGCACGGGGGCGGTCTTGGGAACCAGCCTCACGCGCCGAGGAAGTGCAGCCGCACCGTCTCCCGGAACATCAGCGCCTGGCGGGCGATGGCGCGGGTGTCGCCCAGCGCCTTCGACAGGGTCATGCCGCCGTAGGTGAAGGTGAGGATGGCGTCGGCCAGGTCGGCGGGCTCCGCCTTGCCCTTGGGCGGATACTTCGCCGCGATCTCCTCCAGCCAGCCGATGAACTTGGCCCGCCACTGCAGGACGCTGTCCACGGTCATCCGGCGGGTCGCCTGGTCCCAGGCCATGTCCTGGAAGGTCACCGTCGCCACCATGCAGCCGGGGTGGTTGTAGACCGCCTCCTCCATCGCCTCGGCGTAGAACTTCAGGAAGATCAGGAAGCTGTGCAGCGGGTCGTCGTGCAGCTCCCGCGAGCGCGCGATCATCTCGTCCAGGAAGTCCTGGTTGCGGTCGGCGTAGCGCGCGATGAGCTGGCGGGCGAGGTCGTGCTTGTCCTTGAAGTGGTAGAAGAAGCCGCTCTTGGTGATGCCGGCGGCCTCCACCAGCTCCTCGATCGAGGTGCCCGCGAAACCTTTCCGGATCACCGACTCGAACGCGAGGTCCAATAGGCGCTGGCGCGTGCGCTCGCCCTTCGAGCGGGGCTCCAACTGCACCACGGGTGCAGTTTCGGTCTGCTGACGGCGTGACATGGGGCACAGTCCCTTGGCTCACCAAGGCCTAGCTTACTGGAAACACGACGGAATTTCACCGTTCGGCGAACCGACCGCGCGCCCGCTGGAGCCATGCCCTGGAACGATTTACCCCTCCCCGCCCCATCGAGGAGAAGAAAACAATGACCGTTAAAGACCACCACGGGCTCGTTTTGTCAGGAGCCACCCAGGCCGCGGCAGAAAATTACCGTCAGGCGTTGCACGCATACCACTGCTATGCGGGCGATGCGGCGACCCTCCTGGACGCGGCGATCGCCGAGGCCCCCGGCTTCGTCATGGCCCATGTGCTCAAGGCCTACATCAACCTGGTGGGCGGCAACACGCAGGAGGCCGTCGTGGGCGTCGGCGCCTTCGAGACCGCCCGCCAGCTCCCCGCCACCGACCGCGAGCAGGGCCACCTGGCCGCTCTGGGCAGCCTTCTCGCCGGCGAGATCCGCGGCGCGGCGCGGATCCTGGAGGACGTGTCCATCGCCTGGCCGCGCGACGTGCTGGCCCTGCACGTGGGACAGCTGCTCGACTTCCTGCAGGGCGACAGCCGGATGCTGCGCGACCGCATCGGCCGGGCGCTGCCGGCCTGGTCGCGCGACGCGCCGGACTACCACGCCGTGCTGGGGCTCCTGTCCTTCGGCCTGGAGGAGACCGGCCACTACGACCGCGCCGAAGCCGCCGGCCGCGAGGCCGTCGCGCTCGAGCCCCGCAACAACTGGGCCCAGCACGCGGTGGCCCATGTGCTGGAGATGCAGGACCGCCGCGCCGACGGCGTCACCTGGCTGACCCAGGACGGCCAGCCGTGGGCGAAGGAGACCGTCTTCCTGCACAACTGGTGGCACCTGGCGCTCTTCCACCTGGGCCAGGGGGAGACGGACGAGGCGCTGCGGCTGTTCGACGGGCCGATGTTCGGGCCGCGGTCGGACCACGCCTTCGACATGATCGACGCCGCGGCCCTGCTCTGGCGGCTGAACCTGCGGGGCGTGGACGTGGGCGACCGCTGGCAGGCGGTGGCCGACCTCTACGAGACCCAGCCGCGCGGCGGCTACGCCTTCGACGACGCCCACGCGATGATGGCCTTCGTGGCCGCCGGCCGGGAGTCGACGGCGCGCGGCCTGCTGGAGCTGCAGACCACCGTGCTCGCCGGCCCCGGCGACAACGCGGTCTTCACCCGCGACGTGGGGCTGCCGGTCATGCAGGCGGTCTACGCCTTCGGGCATGGGGACTATGTGAAGGCCGTCGAGCTGCTGCGCGGCGTGCGCAACATCTCGGGCCGCTTCGGCGGCAGCCACGCCCAGCGCGACATCCTCGACCTGACGCTGATCGCCGCCGCCGGCCGCAGCGGCGACCACAGCCTGGAGCAGGCCCTGCTCGCCGAGCGGGCGGCCGCCAGGCCGCTAGGCAGGCCGGAGGCGCGGAAACTCGCGGCCTAGGACGGAGATCCTCCCCCGTTCCACGGGGGAGGATCGACCGCTACAGTCCCTCAGACAAATGGGGGGAAGCGTATGCGGAAGTTGATCCTGGCCCTGGCCGCCTCGGCCGCGCTGGCCGCCACCGGGGCCCAGGCGCAGGTCGCCCTGAAGCCGGGCACGCCGTCCATCCTGCAGTGGAGCCCGGAACAGCAGCGGCAGTGGTATCCGGCGATCGAGACGGTCTACCAGGTCCGGACCGTGCCACGCGGGAGCCGCGTGCATCCCCTGCCCGCCGCCGGCCGGACCATCGCGCCCACCTTCGAGTACGCCGGCAAGACCTGGACGGTCGACGACTACATGGCCGCCTACAACGTCTCGGGCGTGCTGGTCCTGAAGGATGGCAAGGTCCTGCTCGAGAAGTACGGCCTGGGCCGGAGGCCCGAGGACCGCTGGACGTCCTTCTCCGTGGCCAAGTCGGTGACCTCCACCCTCGTCGGCGCGGCGATCCAGGACGGCAAGATCAAGGGCCTGGAGGACGTGGTCACCAACTACGTCCCCGAACTGAAGGGCTCCGCCTACGAGGGCGTGACCGTGCGCCAGCTCCTGATGATGAGCTCGGGCGTGAAGTGGAACGAGGACTACACCGATCCGAACTCCGACGTGGCCCGGGCCGGGACCGCCGTCCTGGAGCCCGGCGTGAACCCCATCGTCAGCTACATGCGCCGTCTGCCGCGGGCCAACGAGCCGGGGACGAAGTTCACCTACAACACCGGCGAGACGGACCTGGTGGGCGTGCTGGTCTCCAAGGCGGTCGGCAAGAGCCTGTCGGACTACGCCTCTGAGAAGCTCTGGAAGCCGTACGGCATGGAGCGCGATGCGATCTGGATGGTGGACCTCGCGGGCCACGAGCGCGGCGGCTGCTGCATGTCCATGACGCTGCGCGACTACGGCCGGGTGGGCCAGTTCATGCTGGACGGCGGCAAGGCCGGCGACGTCCAGGTGCTGCCGCCGTGGTGGGCGGAACAGGCGACCACGCCGCAGATCACCAATGGCGCGCCGGCGCCCGGCTACGGCTACTTCTGGTGGATGCGGCCCAACGGCAGCTACGACGCCTCCGGCATCTTCGGCCAGTCCATCACCACCTTCCGCGACGACCGGCTGGTGATCGTCGTCAACGCCGCCTGGCCGCAGGCGACGGGGCGGGAGCTGGCGATGGCCCGCACGGCCTTCGTCAACGCGGTGCGCGAGGCGGCGAAGGGCGCCTAGGCCTCGACCGCCTGCCGCGCCCGGTAGGCCGTGGGGCTGAGGCTTGTCCAGCGCTTGAAGGCGCGGGAGAAGGCCGCAGGCTCGGAGAAACCCACGAGGTAGGCGGTCTCGTTGATCGAGACCTTGGGGTTGGCCAGATAGTGCAGCGCCAGCCTGTGGCGCAGGTCGTCATATATCTTCTCGAAGGTGACGCCCTCGGCCTTGAGCTTGCGGAACAGGGTCTGCCGGCTGACCCCGAGGTGGCCGGCCACCTCGTCCATGCTCACGTCGCCGCGGTGGAGCACGGGCATGAGCAGCGCCTCCACCCGACCGCGGACGGTGCCGGCGCTCTCCAGCTTCTGCAGCAGGGCCGCGGCGCGGTCGCTGAGCACCCCGAAGACGTACCCGGGAAGCTGCGCCACCGGCGCGTCGTGGAAGATCGGGTTGAGGCGTAGCGCGTTGCGTTCGGCCCCGAAGACGACCGGCGCCTGGAACACCCGCTGATAGTCGTCCGGATAGCCCGGATCGGGATGGGTGACCTGAACCTCCAGGACGAACGGGATCATCCCCATCCGCCGCGGGCCGCAGGCCATGCGGCCGAAGGTGGTCTCGGTCAGCTCCGGAAAGAGGTTGGGGCCCTGGCGGTTGTCGATCAGCCAGACGGCGTCACCCTCCCGGCGCAGGACGAAGCGGTCCACCGCCGGCCCTACCCCGTCCACCTCCACGGCCAGCCGGCCGAAGCGGTTCATCTGGTCGAAGGCCTCCTGCATGGTCCGCGAGGCGATGGTCAGCAGGCCAACCACCGAGATCTCCGAGAAATCCACGTGCTCGGCGTACCGCAGCGCGAGCGCCGGATCGCCGGTGAGCGTCTTGGCGGCCCGCATCAGCTTCACATACGCGTCGAAGGGCACCCGCCGGTCCGGGTCCTCCAGCTCCTCCGGAACGATCCCGGACGCTGTGGCGAGCGCCTGCGGGTCCGCGCCCTGCGACACCGCGAACTTGAACAGCCCCCGGACGATCCCGGCCTCGTAGGTGCGCTGGGCCATGGACGCGCGGCTCTCCGATCTACCCGTTCACACGACTAGAGGCTGCCGCGCCCGTGTTTGGATGCAAGCGGCCACGCGGCCGCAGCGCGGGCTAGACCACCCGCGTCCAGACCTGGCTCTTGCAGATCAGGCCGCCGAGCACGCAGCCCTTGGCCCGCAGCCGGGTGGCGTCGAGCTGTTGGGCGGTGCCGGAGAAGGTCCGGTTCATGTCCGGCGCGAACACCTTGCCGCGCCACACGCCGCTCCGGTCCAACTCCAGATCGCGGAAGATCTGCAGGCCGACGAGGTTCTGGGTGCCGCCCTCGCGGGCGTCGCGCTTGGCCTTCTCGTTGGCCCAGACCACGTAGCCGCAGGCGCCCGCGCCGCACGGCTTGATCTCGACATGGACGCTGCCCTTGGGATTGCTCCAGACGCCGAAGGTCTGAGCGCCCGAGGACGCCCCCTGGGCCTGCGCGGGCAGGCCGGCCGAGAGCAGGCCCGCGGCGATAACAGCGATAGCGAAGTGACGCATGGACGCAGATTTAGGCGCCCGGCGCAGCCGTGCAAGGCGCCGCGCGGTCGCGCCGCAGGCTGACGGAGACCGGCGGCGCGCGGCGAACCCCTAGTCGGAGGCCTTGCCGCCCTTGGCGGGGGCTTTCGGCGCGGCCTTGGCCGCCGCCTCGGCCTGCTCCTTCTCCTGGTGGCGGGCGCCGCCCAGGATGCCCTCGAGGGCGTAGTTCCCCTCATGGCAGGCGTATTCGTAGATCACGCCGTTCAGCGGGCTCATCTCGTACTCGCCGCCCCAGGGCTTTTCCCAGAGCGTCGGGTCCTCCACCTGGAAGGCGTAGTGCAGCCGGTCCTTGGCGACCCGCGTGAAGCGCTCGGTCACCTTCAAGTTCTCCCAGGAACCCATGAACGCCTGGCGCTGCGGGATGTGGGTGGTCTCCACAACCAGGGTGTCGCCTTCCCACCAGCCGATGGAGTCGCCGAAGTAGGGCCGCACGCCGTCGGTGCGGTGCTTGGCGTTCAGCGGAATGATCCGCGCGTCGTGGTTCATCTCCACCAGGATGGTCACCGCCTCGGGGGACTGAACGATCTGGTAGTTGTTGTTATAGAAGCCGTTGGGGAACATCGGCGGGCCGCCGTTGCGCCCGAAGCCGATGATGCAGCGTTCGCCCAGCGAACGGTTCTCCGGATTGTCGAACGAGCCCATGCCGCCGCGGCCGCCGCCGAAGCCGGCCGGCGCCGGGGCGCCCGCCCTGCGCGGCGGGACTTGGCCGTTCGGGGTGGTCAGCAGCGAGGTGCGGGGCTCACCGCGCACGCGCATGACGCTGTGGCCCGGATCGAGCCAGCCGCGGTTGTAGCCGCCCACGTCGCCGCCGGCCGCGGCGAACTCGGGACGCACGTTTCCGGTGACCTTCGGCGCCTCCGCCGGGGCGTTGGGATCGGTGGGCTTGTTGCCCTCCTCGACCTCCTCGACCACCGCCTGCTCCATGGCCTTCACCTCGTCCTCGGTATGGACAAGGCGGTCGCCCAGCTTGGCGGGCCGGATCATCGGTGTGAGGGTGGAGTTCGACCAGAAGCCGCCCAGGTCCGGTTGGCCGAACGCCGTGCGCGGCGCCTTGTAGGCCGCGGGCTTGGTCTGGGCGGCGGCTTCCAGTGGCAGGGCCAGCGCGATCGGCGCGGCGCAGAGCGCGGTGGCGAGGAAAAGGGCGGCGCGGTTCACGATAGTCTCCCCATGGTCTTTTCGCCGACTCCCGCTCGGCGTTCATACCGAACTTACGAATTCCGCGGCCGCCCGGCAATGGCTTCGGTTCCCGGCAGGCGTTCGGTCGCAAGCCGGCGGCTCCGGCCGCCGATGAGCCTTTTGCGGCGTCCGTCGTTAGGCGGGAATGGCGGAGCTGCGGCATTGACGGGATCGGGGGAACGCCGCGGCGTGCTGATCCGGAACGGGAGCAAGGGCGCCGACTGGCTGCCGCCCGTCCTCGAGCGCCTGGCCGAGCGCGGCGTGCGGCTCGCCGACACGCCGACCGACGGTGGGGAGCGCGCCTGCGACGCCATCCGCGCCAGCGCGCCGACCGACATCGTCGTGGTGGCGGGCGGCGACGGCACCCTGAACGGCGTGGCTCCGGCCCTGCTGGACGCGCCCCGCACGCTCGGGATTCTGCCGCTCGGCACCGCCAACGACCTGGCCCGCACGCTGGGCGTGCCGCTGGACCTCTCGGAGGCCTGCGACGTGATCGCGGCGGGCGCGACCCGGCGCATCGACCTGGGCCTCGCCAACGGCCGGCCGTTCTTCAACGTCGCCAGCCTCGGCCTTTCGGCGGACCTGGCGGCGAGCCTCGACAGCGGGGCCAAGCACAGGTTCGGCCGGCTGTCCTATGCGCTGGCGGCGCTGCGGGTGCTGATGCGGGCCAAGCCGTTCCGGGCGGCGATCGCGGCGGAGGGCGAGGTGGCGCGGACGCACACCTACCAGATCGCCGTGGGCAACGGCCGCTACCACGGCGGCGGCGTGGCGGTGAGCGAGGATGCGCAGATCGATGACGGCCGGCTGGTGCTCTACAGCCTGGAGCCCGGCAGCCTCTGGAAGGTGGTGGTCCTCGCCCCGCTGTTCCGCCGCGGCCGCCACCTACGCTGGCGGGAGGTGCGCACCGCCAGCGGCACGGAGCTGGAGATCCGCACGCCCTCGCCCATGCCGGTCAACCTGGACGGCGAGCTCGCCACCGAGACCCCGCTGGCCTTGACGGTGCGGCCGAAGGCGGTGGAGGTGTTCGCGCCCCGCTGAGCCCTGCCAAGGAGCGCCATGGCCGATCGGCTGAAGACCTGCGGCCCCTGCACCTTCTGCTGCAAGGTCATGGCGGTGTCGGAGCTGGCGAAGCCCGCCGGGACCGCCTGCGCGCACGTCCGCGCGGGCCGGGGCTGCGGGATCTATGCCGCCCGGCCGCAGGGATGCCGGACCTTCGAGTGCGTCTGGCTGATGGACCCGGAGATGCCCCACCGCTTCCGGCCGGACCAGACCAGGGTGATGCTCGACCAGGACCACGACGGTCGCCGCCTGATCGCCCGCTGCGACCCGGCCAACCCGCTGGCCTGGCGCCGCAACCCCATGCACGCGGCGCTGAAGGGGTACGCCCAGGACCACTGGGGCACGGGCCGGATCGTCATGGCCGTCGCCGGCCGCCGAGCCTGGGTGATCACGCCCAAGGCGGACATCGACCTCGGCGAGATCGACCCGGAGGCGCGGGTCGAGGTCGTGGAGGATGGGGACGGGCGGGTGAGCGTCAGGATGATATGACGCAGACGATTGTTCCCTTTTTGTTCGCTTTCTTGCTCTGCCGGTGGCATACTGCCGTTCGGTGAGCTGGCGAGGAACCAAGATGGCCACATCAGGATCTTATGCGCGCGGCGATAAGGCGAGGTCCGTGCCGGACGCGGACGCTGATGCCTACGAGGCGATGGCGCGCAAGCAACGCGCGCTGAACGAGAAGCAGGCTGCGGATATCGAGGCGCGGCACAAGCAACGAATGCTCGGCGGACGTCTGTTCACGGAGGTGGGGCAGAAGCCATGGGACGGACGCGTCGATCATCCCGGCGCACTGGAGTCCATGATCCCCGTGTGGGGTTCAGGAAAGGAAGCGATCGCGGACTTCCAGGATGGCGACTACCTCGGGGCCGCGGGAAACGCCGCCTTGGCTGTGTCTGATCTAGTACCCGCGAAGGCCGTCAGCGGGGCAATTCTGAAGGGCGCGGTGATCAAGGCTGCAGGTCCGCACGTCTGGCGCACAAAGCCCTGGGAAGAAGCTAAGGGCGTCCGGCAGTGGCTAACGGAGAAGGGTGTCGCCAAGCCCGGGCAGCCCGTCCACCACTGGGTACCCTGGCTGGAACAGAAGTCGGCGGTACCCGACTGGATCAAGAACCAGCCCATCTTCCTGAAGCCGATGAAGGACGCGGTTCAACACGGGCGGGTGCATGGAAGATACACCGTCGATGGCGTGAAGCTCCCAAGGTACAATCCGGCAGAGCGGGTTTGGCATGGTTCGCCAGACTGGGCCAAAGCCACCCCGGTTTCAGTCGCGGGTCGGGTGGTTCCCGATAAGGACAAGAAGGGGCGCCGGCCTTGACCGTCGCTACGATAGGCTTCGTCGTTGTCGCAACTGTCTTGGGACTGTGGCTTGTGCGGCGCCTGAGCGAGCCCAATCCCGAGGAAAGGGAGGCGGCCGCCGCGGCGCGCGCGGAGGCCACACGTCAGGTTCTCGACGACATGCGGCGGCTCGCCCAGCCGGCTCTTACCCTCATAGAGGCGGAAAGACCCGGCTTCTCGAAGCTTGGCGGCGAGCCTGACTTGCCGCCCGACGTGGAGTGGCCACGCGCCGAGGGCCGATCCCTGGCGTTCCTGGCGCAGCTTGACCTTCAGGAAGTTCGCAGCGCCGGAGGACCGGACTGGCTCCCCCGCGAAGGCAAACTTTGGGCGTTCAACGACGATGACGGCTACGGCAGCGCCGATCACCTCCGCGTCCTGCACGCGGCATCCGACGCGGCGACCGTCCGCCATGCATTTCCCGACGATCTTGGGAAGCGTCATCGTTTCGGCGAACAGCGGGTGGGTTTTCGCTTGGATATGGTCGCGCCCAGCCTGGACTGGCTCGGCGTTGATCCGCGGGCGTTGGACATCAGTCGTCTGAACGAAAGCGAGCTCGCGGCGGCGCCGCAAGGACCTCATCGCGGCGAACGGCAGCACCGGATCGGGGGATATCCCTCTGAGATCCAAGACGAGCGCATGCCGTTCACGGCTGAGATGTTGGCCCGAGGACTCTCCTTGGACGGGCCGCTGCCCCTCGATATCGAGGAGGCCGCCCGGGAATGGCGGCTCCTGCTGCAGATCGATTCCGACCCGGCGCTCGGGATGAACTTCGGCGACGCGGGCCGGCTCTATGTGTTCATCAAGGAGAAGCACGCCCGGGCGGGCGACTTCTCCAAGACCGTGTCGAACTGGCAGACCTACTAGGCCGCCACCGTCTGCCCCGCCTTCTCCCACTCGGCCCAGAGGCGCTTCTCCTCGGCCTTGGCGGGGCCGAGGCTGGCCTCCTTGACGTGGCCGAAGCCGCGGATCTGCTGCGGAACGGCGGCGATCTTCACCGCGGTCGGCAGGTGGGCGGCGTCCAGCTTTGAGAGGAGGCGGTCGACGCCGGCCTCGTAGTCGGAGATCAGCCCCCGCTCCATCTTCCGCTCGTCGGAGTAGCCGAAGACGTCGAGGGGCGTGCCGCGCAGGCCCTTCATCTTGGCCATCAGCGGGAAGGCCATGTCGGTCATCCACGGGCCGAAGGCCATCTTCCTCGGGCGGCCGTCCTTGTCCTTGGGCGACAGGATCGGCGGGGCGAGCCAGACCTTTTCCTTCCCGCCCTTGAAGACCGAGTTGCGGTACTCGCGCCAGCGCGGGTCGGTATGCAGGCGCGCGACCTCGTACTCGTCCTTGTAGGCCATCAGCTTGTAGAGGTTGGTCGCCACCGCGCGGGTCAGGCGGTCGGAGCCCAGGGCGCCTTCCGCCTCCTGCACCTTGCGCACCCGGTCGAGGTAGCGCTGGGCGTAGGCGCGGTTCTGGTAGGCCTCCAGCTCCCGGGCGCGGTGGGCGATCAGCTCGTCCACCGGCAGGGTCTCCGGCGTCGGCACGTCGTCCTCGCGCAGGCCGCGGCTCGACGGATCGTGGGCGGCCTTGCGGCCCAGCTCGAAGGCCTGGAGGTTGGCGTCGGCGTCCACCCCGTTCAGGCGGATGGCCCGGTAGAGCGCCCGGCTCGACACGGGCACGACGCCCTTCTGCCAGGCGAAGCCCAGCATGATCATGTTCGAGTAGATGGCGTCGCCGAGGTTGTTCACCGCCAGGTGCTGGGCCGGCATGGCGTCGTAAGACTTCACCGCCGCCGCGATCCGCCGGGCCTGGGCGTCGGCGTCGAAACGCACGTCGCGGTCCGTGACGAAGTCGGCAGTGGGCGCAAAGTCGGCGTTGCCGACCGCCACGGTGCGGTCCTTGGCGTAGAGCGCCAGCGCGTCGGCGCCGGCCGCCACCAGCAGGTCGCAGGCGATCAGCACGTTGGCGCTGGCGGCCGGCACCCGGCCACCGACGATGCTCTCCTCGGTCTCGCCGATGCGCACGTGGCTGAACACCGCCCCGCCCTTCTGGGCCAGGCCGGTCATGTCCACCACGGACGCGGCGCGGCCGTCCACGTGGGCGGCCATGGCCAGGATCGAGGCCACGGTCGTCACGCCGGTGCCGCCCACGCCGGTGAAGACGATGTTCGAGGTGCCGGTGAAGGCCTGGAAGGTCGGCAGCGGCGTGGAGTCGGCCGTCAGCGCCGGCATGGCCTCCTTGTGCGGGTTCTCCGCGCCTTCCAGCGTGATGAAGGACGGGCAGAAGCCCTCCAGACAGGTGTAGTCCTGGTTGCAGCTCGACTGGTTGATCTTCCGCTTGCGGCCGAACTCGGTGTTCAGCGGCTCGACGGAGACGCAGTGCGAGGTGCGCGAGCAGTCGCCGCAGCCTTCGCAAACCAGCGGGTTGATCATCACCCGGCGCGGGGCCTGCTCCATCTTGCCGCGCTTGCGGCGGCGACGCTTCTCGGTGGCGCAGACCTGGTCGTAGATCAGGACGGTGACGCCCGGGATCTCGCGCAGCTCACGCTGCACCTTCATCAGCTCGGACCGGGGTTTCACCTCGACGCCGGGCGCCAGGTCGGTGACCTGCTCGTAGCGCTCGGGTTCGGCGGCCACCACGACCACCTTCTTCACGCCTTCGGAGGCGAGCTGGCGGGTGATCTGCGGAACGGTGAAGCCGCTCTCGGCCTGCTGGCCGCCGGTCATGGCGACGGCGTCGTTGAACAGCAGCTTGTAGGTGATGTTCGACTTCGCCGCGACCGAGGCGCGGACGGCGAGCGAGCCGGAGTGATTGTAGGTGCCGTCGCCGAGGTTGACGAAGACGTGCTTCTCCTCGGTGAAGGGCGAGGCGCCCATCCAGGTCAGGCCCTCGCCGCCCATGTGGCTGGTGAGGTCGGTGTTCGGGTCGTTGAAGCTCGCCATATAGTGGCAGCCGATGCCGGCGAGCGCCCGGCTGCCTTCCGGCAGGCGCGTGGACGAGTTGTGCGGGCAGCCCGAGCAGAAGAACGGCTTGCGCTGCTGGTCGCTGGACAGCGTCACCGCGGCCATGGAGGCGGCCGAGACGCGGTTCAGATAGTCGTGCACCCGCTCCATGTGCGGGCCGGGCGGCAGGCGGTCGGAGATGGCCAGGGCGATCTCGGCCACCGAGAGCGAGCCCAGCTCCGAGAGCAGCGGGTGGCCCTGCTCGTCGGTCTTGCCGATGATCTTCGGCCGCGCGTGGGCGGGCAGGTCGTAGAGCGCGGCGCGGGCCTGGGTCTCGATCAGCGGCCGCTTGTGCTCGATGACCATCAGGGTCTCGAGGCCGGCGGCGAAGCTGCGCAAGCCCGTCGGCTCCAGCGGCCAGGGCATGCCCACCTTGTAGATGGCGATGCCGAGGTCGGCCGCCTCCTGGCGGCTGATGCCCATGGCCGCGAAGGCCTCGATGACATCCTTGTAGGCCTGGCCCTGGCAGGCGATGCCGAGCCGGGGCCGCGAGGAGCCCCACATCACCCGGTCGATCCGGTTGGCGCGGGCGAAGGCGAGCGCGGCCGGCAGCTTGTGGGTGCGCAGGCGCCGCTCCTTGTCGAGCGGCTGGTCCTTCAGGCGGATGCCAACTCCGCCGGGCGGCAGGCGGAAGTTGTCGGGAATGACGAAGCGGTGGCGGTCGAGGCCCACATCGATGGTGACGCCGGAATCCATGGTGTCGGCCAGCGCGATGAGGCCGACCCACAGCCCCGAGAACCGGGACATGGCGTAGCCCATCAGGCCGTAATCCAGCACCTCCTGCACGTCGGCGGGTGCGAGCACCGGCATCTCGAAGTCCTGGAAGGCGAACTCCGACTGCGACGGGAGCGTCGAGGATTTGCAGTTGTGGTCGTCGCCGGCCACCGCCAGCACGCCGCCCTTGGGCCAGACGCCGGCGAAGTTGGCGTGCTTGAAGGCGTCGCCCGTGCGGTCCACGCCCGGCGCCTTGCCGTACCACATGCCGAACACACCGTCGTAGAGCGCGCCCGGGAACAGGTTGGCCTGCTGCGAACCCCAGACGGCGGTCGCCGCCAGGTCCTCGTTGAGGCCCTCCTTGAACACCACCTCGGCGGCCTTCAGGTGCGTGGCGGCGCGCGCGGCCTGCTGGTCGAGGCCGCCGAGCGGCGAGCCGCGATAGCCCGACACAAATCCCGCCGTCTTCAGGCCCGCGGCCTGGTCCAGGCGGTGCTGATCCATCAGGACGCGCAGGAGAGCCTGTACGCCGGTGATGAAGACACGACCTTCGGTGAGCAGAAATTTGTCGTCGAGCGTCACTTCCTGGTGGCGCATCGCAATTTTTATCCTTCCAGGCCTCCCACAGGCCGTTAGAAGATCATATAAGATCGCAGCAATTGCTTGCCAAAAGCGTGCCCCTGCCATCCGGTTCCGGGGCAAGAAAGACGCCGGTAAGCGCCGAGAGAAGGAGGAAAACTTGTCCGAGGTGCTCGACGCCGTCGATGCCAAGATTCTGGATCTGATCCAGCATGACGCGGGCCTTTCGGTCGCCGAGATCGCAGAACGGGTCGGATTGTCGTCGAGCCCGTGCTGGCGGCGCATCAAGCGCCTGGAGGACGCCGGCGTCATCCAGCGGCGCGTGACCATCCTGGACCGGGAAAAGTTGGGATTGGGTTTCGAGGTCTACTGCACGGTCAAGCTCAGCCTGCCCACCAAGGACAACCTCGACGCCTTCGAGACCGCCATCGGCAAGCTGCCGGAGGTCGTCCAGTGCGCCACCGTCACCGGCGCCGCCGACTACGAGCTGCGGATCGTCACCCGCGACATGCACGCCTTCGACGACTTCCTGCGCGACAAGATCCTGTCGCTGGGGCTGGTCTCCAACATCGAGAGCCGGATCGTCATCCGCTCCGTGAAGCACACGACCGCCGCGCCGCTGGGTCTGGTCAGCCCCTATGTGAGCGCGCAAAGCTAGGGCTCCCTGAACGGAGCCCACCATGATCGACCTCGTCATCGACCAGCGGCGCAAGGACCTGGGCGGGTTCGAGGTGGGGCGGGTGCTGCCCTTCGCCCAGCGGCGGATGGTGGGCCCCTTCATCTTCTTCGACCACATGGGCCCGGCGGAGTTCCAGCCGGGCTTCGGCCGCGAGGTGGACGTGCGGCCGCATCCGCACATCGGCCTCTCCACCCTCTCCTACCTCTTCGAAGGCGAGATGACCCACCGCGACAGCGTGGGCGCCGTCCAGCCGATCCGGCCCGGCGAGGTGAACTGGATGACGGCCGGCCGGGGCATCACCCATTCGGAGCGCTTCGAGCACCTGCGCGCCCACGGCGGACGGATGAACGGCATCCAGACCTGGATCGCCCTGCCGGTGGAGGACGAGGAGACCGATCCCGGCTTCGCCCACTACCCGCCCGACCAGCTGCCCACCTACGAGGGCGGCGGCATGTGGGCCCGGCTGATCGCCGGCGAGGCCTTCGGCGCCAAGTCGGCGGTGCGCACCCACTCGCCCATGTTTTACATCCACTGGCGGCTGGACGCCGGCGCCCAGGCGCAGCTGCCGGCGGAGTATCCCGAACGCGCGGCCTATGTGGCGCAGGGGGTGGTGGAGGTGGACGGCCGCCAGTTCCACGAGGGGCAGATGCTGGTCTTCGCGCCCGGCGAACCTGTGCTGTTCACCGCCGTGACACCGGTCATCGTCATGCTACTGGGCGGCGAGCCGGTGGGGCCGCGGTTCATCGAGTGGAACTTCGTCTCCTCCTCGAAGGACCGGCTGGAGCAGGCCAAGGCCGACTGGCGAGCCGGGCGCATGAAGCTGCCCGACGCCGACCACGACGAATTCATCCCCCTGCCCGGCGACCCGCCGCCCCCAGCGAACCCGATGAGCTGATGGGGGACGCAAGCTTGGCCGGAATAATCCTCCCCCATCAGGGGTTGTAGCGCGGAGAGCCTTTCGGCCCCTGAGCCACGGCGGGTTGAGCCTGCCTCGTTTTGGGCGTTAGTGGGCAAGATGAACGTCAGCGTCTTCGACCTCTTCAAGCTTGGCGTCGGCCCCTCCAGCTCGCACACCATGGGCCCGATGACCGCCGCCTGCCGCTTCCTGGCCTGGCTCGGCGAGGCGCGCGCCCGGGTGGAGCGGGTCGAGGTCACTCTCTACGCCTCGCTGGCGCTCACCGGCCGCGGTCACGCCACCGACCGCGCGGTGATCCTCGGCCTGGCCGGCTTCGAGCCGCGCACCCTCGACGCCGACGCCGGCGACCGCACCATTGCGCGCGCCGTCCACCAGGGCCGGCTGATGCTGGGCGGCGAGCGCGAGATCGGCTTCGAGGTCGGCCGCGACCTGGTCTGGGCCGGCCGCACCCGGCTGCCCCAGCATCCCAACGCCCTGAAGTTCACGGCCTTCGACGCCGAGGGCGCGCCGCTCGGCGAGCGGACCTACTTCTCCATCGGCGGCGGCTTCGTCCGCGACGAGGATGAGATGGGCCAGAACGCCCCGGCCGATCCCGGGCCCGAGGTCCCCTACCCGTTCGAGTCCGGCGACGAGCTCCTGGAGCGGGCGGCCATGGCGAACCTGACCATCGCCGAGCTGATGTTCGAGAACGAGAAGGTCCGCCGCTCGGAACAGGAGATCAACGACGGCCTCGAGGAGATCGCGGCGGCCATGTACGCCTGCATCGACCGGGGGCTGCGCGTGGACGGCGTCCTGCCCGGCGGCCTGAAGGTGCCCCGGCGGGCGAACCAGGTCTGGCAGAACCTGATGTCCGACGCCGACCGCCGGATCGCCGATCCGCTCGCCGCCCTCGACTGGGTGAACCTCTGGGCGCTGGCGGTGAACGAGGAGAACGCCGCCGGCGGCCGGGTGGTGACCGCCCCCACCAACGGCGCGGCCGGCCTGCTGCCGGCGGTGCTGCGCTACTACGAGCGCTTCCACAACGGGACGGCGGAGAGCCGCCGGACCTTCCTGCTGACGGCGGCGGCCATCGGCGCCCTCTACAAGAAGAACGCCTCCATCTCCGGCGCGGAGGTGGGCTGCCAGGGCGAGGTGGGTGTCGCCTGCTCCATGGCCGCCGCCGGCCTGACCGCCGTGCTCGGCGGATCCAACGCCCAGATCGAGAACGCCGCCGAGATCGCCATGGAGCACAACCTCGGCCTCACCTGCGACCCGATCGGCGGCCTGGTGCAGATCCCCTGCATCGAGCGCAACGCCATGGGCGCGGTGAAGGCCATCGACGCCGCCCGCCTGGCGCTGCTGGGCGACGGCCGCCACACCGTCAGCCTCGACAAGGTGATCGCCACCATGAAGCGCACCGGCGAGGACATGAGCCACATCTACAAGGAAACCTCGCTGGGCGGCCTGGCGGTCAATCTCGCGGAGTGCTGAGCGGATTTCCGCCCGGCGGCTGTCGGGACCGTCGCGCGCCGTTCGTCATCCTGCCGTAAGGTCACGAGGACCGGAAAAGGGAGACGGACGATGCGCTACCTGATGATCGTGAAGGCCACGCCCCAATCCGAGGCTGGCGAGTTCCCGCCCGACGCCGAGCAGATGTTCGCGTAGATGGCGGAGTTCAACAACGAGATGATCGCCGCGGGCGTCATGCTCGACGGGGCGGGCCTGAAGCCCAGCTCGGCCGGCAAGCGCATCGCCTTCCACGGCCGGGGCAACACCGTGGTCACCGACGGTCCGTTCGCCGAGACCAAGGAGCTGATCGCCGGCTTCTGGGTGATCCAGTGCAAGGACATGGACGAGGCCCTGTCGTGGGCGAAGCGCGTGCCCTTCGCCGACGGCGAGATCGAGCTGCGCCCCTACCACGAGCCGGAGGACTTCGAGGGCTACGTCTCCGACGAGGTCATGGCCCAGGAGAAGGCCTGGCGCGAGGACCAGATCGCCAAGGCGCCGAAGCTCGACGCCTAGGACGTCGTCAACGCCTTGCGGGTCTGTTCCCAATACTGGGCGCCGGTGATCAGGGTGACGATCGCCGCGAGCCAGAAGAGGACGTGGGCGGCCGTGGCGAATCCGCCACGGACCCCCGCCGCCTCCGGCAGGCTGAAGGCGCCCCAGGCGGCGACCACCAGCTCCATGGTCAGGGCCACGAGCTGCAGGGTGGTCTTCCACTTGGCGAGCAGGGTGACCGGCAGCTTCACGCCCTTGCCGGCGCCCACCTCGCGCAGGGCGCTCACCGTGAACTCGCGGAACAGGATCAGCCCGGCCGGCAGGACGATCATCGGCTGGGCCCCGCCCATGGCCAGGAGGCCAAGGATGGCTCCGCAGACCAGAACCTTGTCGCCGATCGGGTCGAGGATGGCGCCCCAGATGCTGACGGCGTTCATCTTCCGCGCGAGCCAGCCGTCGAAGAAGTCGGTCACCGCCGCCACCACGAAGGCGTAGACCGCCCACCGCTGCAGGCTGAACTGGGCCAGCGGATCGAGCCGCTCCGACACGTAGGGGATCGCCCCCGCCGCGGCGGCGAGCGCCAGGAACATGAAGAGCGCCAGGACAAGGCGCAGGGACGTGAGGATGTTCGGCAGGGACTTCATGGTCTCTCCAACGCGTGGATCGTTCCTTAGGTACCCGGCGTAAGCTCGACCGTCTTCTGCTGTTTGCTGTAGAGGCAGATCCGCTTGTCGTTCCCCTCGATGAGCACCGCGATCCCGTAGTTCTGGGTGCCGACGGGATGGACGATCACCTGCGGCGACCTCATGCCCAGCCGCTGCGCGCGATGCAGGCACTGCTTGCGGACGTCGGTCCGGAACTCCTCCCAGGCCACGGGCGAACTCGCCTGGGCCTGCCCCGCCGCCGCCAGGGCCAGCGCCGCCCCCAGGATCATCATCCGCATCGAAGCCTCCTCAGGCCTTGTGGAAGAATGCGTAAATGCGCTGGGCGAGCGGAAGGCTCACGCCCTCCACCTTGGCGAGGTCCTCGACTGACGCCCGGCTCACGCCGCGGGCGGAGCCGAAGGTGTGGAGCAGGGCCCGCTTGCGGCCAGGACCGACGCCCTCGATCTCGTCGAGCGGGTTCTTCTTGAGGTCCATGGACCGGCGCGTGCGGTGGCTGCCGATGGCGAAGCGGTGGGCCTCGTCGCGCAGGCGCTGCAGGTAGTAGAGCACCGGCGACTTGGGCTCGAGCATGAAGGGCTCCTTGCCCGGCATGAAGAACCGCTCCAGCCCCGCGTCCCGGTCCGGCCCCTTGGCGACGCCTACCACCGCGATGTCGTCGACGCCCAGGTCGGCCATCACCTCCATGGCCGCGGCGAGCTGGCCCGCGCCGCCGTCGATCAGCACCAGGTCCGGACGGATGGCCTCATTGCCCTCCTCCTCTTCCTTCACCAGCCGGGAGAAGCGGCGGCGCAGCACCTCGCGCATCATGCCGTAGTCGTCGCCCGGGGTGAGCTCGGTCGAGCGGATATTGAACTTCCGGTACTGGTTCTTCTGGAAGCCGTCGGGGCCGGCCACGATCATGCCGCCGACGGCGTTCGTGCCCATGATGTGGCTGTTGTCGTAGACCTCGATCCGCTCCGGCTGGCCCTCCAGGCCGAAGGCCTCGCAGACTCCCGCCAGCAGCTTCGACTGGGCCGAGCTCTCGGCCATCTTCCGGCCCAGCGCCTCGCGGGCGTTGGTGAGCGCGTGCTCCACCAGCCCCTTCTTCTCGCCCCGCTGCGGCCGGCTGATCTCCACCTTGCGGCCGGACTTCTGGCAGAAGGCCTCGGCGAGCAGCTCGCAATCCGCGGGGTCGATGTTCACCAGGATCATCTTCGGGATCGGCTTGTCGTCGTAGAACTGGCCGAGGAAGGCGCCCATGACGTCGGGGTCCTCGTCGCTCTTGTCCACGCGCGGGAAGTAGGCGCGGTTGCCCCAGTTCTGGCCCGCCCGGAAGAAGAACACCTGGACGCAGGCCTGGCCGCCCTCGGCGTGCAGGGCGAAGACGTCCGCCTCGTCCACCGTCTCGGGGTTGATCTGCTGTTCCTGGGCGATGGAGGCCAGCGCCCGGATGCGATCGCGCAGGCGCGCGGCGCGCTCGAACTCCATCTCGTCTGAGGCCGCCTGCATCTGCTCGGCCATGCTGGCCATCACGGCCCGGCTCTTGCCGCGCAGGAAGGCCTGCGCCTGGTCCACCAGGCCGTTGTAGTCCTCCAGGCTGACGAGCCCTGTGCAGGGCGCGGCGCACCGGCGGATCTGGTGCAGCATGCAGGGGCGGGTGCGGGTCTCGTAGACGCTGTCCGAGCAGGACCGCAGCAGGAACGCCTTCTGCAGGGTGTTCAGCGTGCGGTTCACCGCCCAGGCGCTGGCGAAGGGGCCGAAGTACTCCCCTTTGATGGTGTGGGCGCCGCGGTGCTTGCGCAGCTGCGGCGCCTCGTGGTCGCGGCGGATGACGATCTCGGGGAAGCTCTTGTCGTCGCGCAGCAGGACGTTGAAGCGCGGCTTCAGCTGCTTGATCAGGTTGATCTCGAGCAGCAGGGCGTCGGTCTCGGTCTTGGTGGTGACGAACTCCATGGAGCGCGTCTGGTCGACCATGTGGGCGATGCGTTGGGTGTGGAAGCGACCCTGGGCGTACTGCAGCACGCGCTTCTTGAGCGAGCGCGCCTTGCCGACGTAAAGCACCTCGCCGTCCTCGCCCACCATGCGGTAGACGCCGGGGCGGTCGGGCAGGCGTTTGACCTCATCCTTGATCAGGGCGGCGCCCTTCAGGGGCGGGGTGTCGAGCATGGGTCACATATAGGGCGGTTCGGGCCGCATGGCAGCGCGACGATTGGAACGCGGCCTGCCAGTGTACGTTGACCGGTCTTCAGGGGGAGTTCCATCCGGATGGTGGCGGACGACGAGTTGGTGGCGCGCGCCCCGTCGGTGGCGGATGCTCCCGATTTCGCCGCGCTCTTCCGCACGCTGCCCAGCCCCTACATGATCCTCGATCGCGAACTGCGGTACGTGGACGTCAACGAGGCCTACTGCACCACCCTGGAACGCAGACGGGAAGACCTGATCGGGCGTCCGCTTTTCGAGCTCTTCCCCAATCCCGGCGAGAGCGGGCGCAGGCTCAGGGAGTCCTTCGAACGGGTGCTGGAGTCAGGCCGGCCGGACTCCCTTCCCCTGATCCCCTATCCGATCGAGCGGCCGGCCAGCCGCGGCGGCGGATTCGAGATGCGCTACTGGTCGGCGGCGCACGTGCCCCTGCTCGGCCCCGACGGCCGCACCCGTTATATCGTCCAGAACACGGTGGACGTGACCGAGCTGCAGCGGCTCAAGGAGATGGCCTACGGCCCCGGCGGCGAAAGTTATCTCGCGCCCGCGCCGGGCGAGACGGACCTGCTGCAGCGCGCCGCGGAGGTGACGGCCCTTAACGCCGCCCTGACCCAGGAGACCCGCGGCCTTCGGGACCTGTTCATGCAGGCGCCCGGCTTCATGGCCGTGCTCACCGGTCCCGAGCTGACCTTCGCCCTCGTCAACAACGCCTACCAGCAGCTCATCGGCCATCGTCAGGTCATCGGCCGGTCGGTCGAGGACGCGCTGCCGGAGGTCCGCGAACAGGGCTTCGTCCAGCTCCTGCAGGGGGTGCTCGAGAAGCGCGAACCCTTCCTGGGCCAAGCGCTTAGCGTGCGGCTCCAGCGCACGCCGGGCGGCGACCTGGAAGAGCGCTTCGTCGACTTCATCTACCAGCCCATCACCCACCCGGACGGAGACGCCTGGGGCGTGTTCGTGCAGGGCAGCGACGTCACCGACCGTGTGCTGGCCGAACGGCAGCAGAAGCTGCTGCTCGACGAACTGAACCACCGGGTGAAGAACACGCTGGCCACGGTCCAGGCGATCGCCGCCCAGACGCTGCGCACCAGTCCCGAGCCCGCGGCCTTCCGCGAGGCTTTCGAGGCTCGCATCCTGGCGCTCGCCGCCACCCACGACCTGCTCACCGCCACGAGCTGGCGCAGCGCCGACCTGCGCGACGTGGTGCTGGTCGAGCTGAAGCCCTTCGGTCCCGAACGCTACCGGCTGGAAGGACCGGACGTGGCGCTGGCCCCGGCCGAGGCCCTGACGCTGGGCCTGCTGTTCCACGAACTCGCCACCAACGCCGCCAAGTACGGGGCCCTCTCCGTGGCCGAAGGCCGGGTCGAGGTGCGCTGGAGCGTGGAGGCGGGACGGCTCGACCTCGGCTGGCGCGAGACGGGCGGGCCGGCTGTCGCCCCGCCCACCCGGCGGGGCTTCGGATCGCGCCTGATCGAGCGCAGCCTCAAGGGGCAGATGGGCGGCGAGGCGGTGCTGGAGTTCGCCCCGCAAGGCCTGTGCTGCGCCGTCAGCCTGCCCCTGAAGGGCGTCGCCTAGGCGGTCAGCCCTGCCCGCCGACCAACTTGGCCATGGCGTCCAGGTAGCGGATGAAGGCGGCCCGGCCGGCCTCGGTGAGGCTCACGCGGGTCAGGGGCTTCTTGCCCGCGAAGCTCTTGTCGATGGCCACATAGCCGGCCTCCTCGAGCTTGCGCAGGTGGACCGACAGGTTGCCGTCGGTGGCCTGCAGCCGGGTCTTCAGCTCGTTGAAGTCGGCCGTGCCGCCGCTCGCGAGGTAGGCCATGACGCCGAGCCGTAGCCGCCCATGGATCACCTCGTCGATCGCGCCGATGTCGAAGTCGTCCATCACGCCGCCCGCTTCGCCTGGCGCATCAGGACCAGGCCCGGCGCGGCGAGCAGGCCCAGCAGCCCGAGGCCGAACAGCAGCCACATCATCGGCTGGTCGACGTACCAGGCCGCGGCGACCGCCGTCAGGAAGGCGCCGCCGGCGACCGCCTTCATCCAGGCCTGCCGCATCAGGGTCGCGGCGACCAGCCAGGCCGATCCGTAGAGGGCCATCAGGATGCAGGGAAAGACCGACATCAGGTTCGGGATCTGCAGCCGCCAGGTCACGACGCCCAGGCTGATGCCGATGACGAAGATCGCCCAGCCGACCGCCGACCAGGCCACGCCGGTCGCCACCTGGTAGGGGCTCCCGTCGCGCGGAATGCCGCGCAGCAGCCCCGCGAGCGCGATCAGGTACACCACCGTCGCCGACAGGAAGACGCCGGCGTACATCCAGTTCTCCAGGGCGCCCGTCGCGAGCAGGACCCAGACCGCGAGGCTCGCGGCGCCATAGATCGTACCGGCCGCCAGCAGGATGGAGCCGCCGACCATCGGCCGGTCCCGGCCCGCCTCGGCCAGGCCGCGCATGAAGGCGATGTCGTCACTCAGGTTCTGGTTCGGTTGGGCCATGTCAGCCGCTCCCCTTGATGAATGACGCCGTTCTACGAAAAGTACTTTGTGTTGTAAAGTTCTTTTCCGCCGTTCTCTGGCGGGGCGGTCGGATGGGGTGCGGATCAGACCTTCACGGACCCGGAGGCGATCTTCTCGAACACCGCCTTGGTGACTTTCACGTAGCCGCGCTTGGCGTCGTGGAAGAACAGCGGGCCCTTGATCTTCGCCGGGTCGTAGCCGTCGGCGACGAGGTCCATCTTCCGCACCTTGAAGGTGCCGGTGGTCTGCATCTCCGGCAGCAGGCGCACGAACAGCGGCTGGGCGTAGGACGGCAGCTCGCGGGCCACATGCTCGCCGAACGCCTTGATGTCGAACTCCGGCCCGACGACCAGGGCCGCCATCCCGGCGCGGCCGTCGGCGCCGTCGACCGCCACCCCGTAGACGTTGACCTCCTTCACGCCGGCCGCGGCCTGCAGCCGCTCGGCCACCTCGTTGGTGGACACGTTCTCGCCCTTCCAGCGGAAGGTGTCGCCGATGCGGTCGACGAAATAGAGATAGCCGTCGGCGTCGGACTTCATCAGGTCGCCGGTGGCGAACCAGCGGTCGCCCTTCTCGAACACGTCCCTAAGGACCTTTTTCTCCGAGGCCGCCTTGTCGACGTAGCCGGTGTAGTCAGTGCGCGCGTCGCCGCCGATCTTGCCGATGCACTCCCCCACCTGGCCGGGGCCGCATTCGATGCAGAAGCCGTCCGTGCCGCGGATCGGCTGCTCGGTCTCCACGTCGAACTGGATCAGCCGCACGTTGAAACGCTTGCGCAGCCACTTGGGCGCGCGCCCGATGGCGCCTTCCCGGCCGTCGAAGTTGAACAGGCTGACGTTGCCTTCGGTGGAGCCGTAGAACTCCAGGATCTCGGGGATCCGGAACCGGCGCTTCAGCTCCGGCCAGACGTCAGGCCGCAGGCCATTGCCGAACGCCAGTCGGATCTTGTGCCGGGTTTCGTCGGGGTGTTCGGGGGCGTTGACGAGGTAGCGGCAGAGCTCCCCGATGTAGACGAACATGGTGCAGCCCTCGGCCACCACCTCCTCCCAGAAGTGGCTCGCGGAGAACTTGCGGCGCAGCACCACGGAGCCGCCGTTCAGCAGGGCCGCCCCCAGCGCGCAGAGGCCGCCGGTGGCGTGATAGAGCGGCAGGCTCACATAGACCCGGTCGCTGGCCTTGGCGCCCGTCGAACCCGCGAAGCCGCGCATGTAGAGCTGGGCCCGGACATGGGTGATCCGGGCGGCCTTCGGCATGCCCGTGGTGCCGGAGGTGAAGATCAGCAGCGCCGTGTCGCGCGCCTTCATGTCCTCGCGCACGATGCGGTCGGGCGGCAGCATACTGCAGCTCTTCAGGGCCTGGACCAGGTCGCGCTGGTCGCCGTGGGCGGGGCCCAGCACCCACTGCTGCAGGGTGCGCTCGAGCAGCGGCCGCGCGGCCTCGAACACCGGGGAGGTCTCCGAATCCACCACCACGTGGTTGGCCTGGCTGATGTTCAGGCAGTGGGCGAGCGGCAGGCCGGCCAGCTGATTGTTGATCAGCGCCGTGACCACCCCGATCTTCGACAGGCCGTACCAGACGCAGAAGTACTCCAGCCGGTTCGGCATGAAGAGCGCCACCGTCTGGCCGCGCCGGACGCCCAGCCCCTTGGCCCAGTGGGCGAAGCGGTTGGCGATGGCGTCCATCTCCGCATAGGTGACGGTGCGCCCCTCGAAGGTGATGGCCGGCCGCTCGCGCCAGCGCTCCACCGCCGCCTGCAGGTCGTCGCAGATCAGGTTGTCCGAGTCCGGCGCGATGGATTTCACCCGCCCCAGCGTCCGATTAAGCCCGCGCAGAAAACGCCACTCGCGCTGGAGCCTTGCCTTAAGGCGCATCCCGTCCTCCGACCTGAGGCGCGAGCTTGGCGGCGGCCTGGGCAGGCGGTCAAGGAAAGGCGCGGGCGCGGATGGTCACACCTGTTACACGCGGCGCCGGCGCCACAGCGGCGCGGGCCCCGGACGGTGTAGTATGGGCCATGGCCGACCTACCCCGCGCGATCCTGTTCGACCTCGACGAGACCATCATCTCGTTCGGCCGGCGACCCCTCCTGCTCCTGGAGGTGGCCGAGACGTTCGGCGCGGACCTGGCGCCCGTCACGCCGCAGCAGGTGGCGAACGCCATGGAGGCCAAGTTCCGCTGGTTCTGGTCCGACGAGGACCGCCACCAGCAGTGGCGCTTCCGACTGGAGGCGGCGCGGATCGAGGTGGCCCGCCTGGCTTTCCGGGACCTCGGCGCGCCCGCCCACCTCGCCCGCCCCTTCGCCGAGCGATTCCACGCCTATCGGGAGGCGCAGGCCGCCTTCTTCCCAGGGGCGCTCGAGGCGCTCGACACGCTCAAGGCGCGCGGCGTGCGGCTGGCCCTGGTGACCAACGGCCACGCGACGCCCCAGCGCGCGAAGGTGGAGCGCTTCGACCTCGCCCCACGCTTCGATCACGTGCAGATCGAGGGCGAGCAGGGCTTCGGCAAGCCCGAGGAGCGCGCCTACCTCCACGCCCTGCAGGCGCTCGGCGTGGGCCCGCACGAGGCCTGGATGGTCGGCGACAACCTGGAATGGGAGGTCGCCGCGCCCCAGCGGCTGGGCATCTACGCCATCTGGCACGACCACCTTGGCGAGGGCCTGCCGCCGGACAGTCCCGTGCGCCCCGACCGGATCATCCGCTCCATCGCCGAGCTTGTAGAATAAGGCCATTCCACGGCGAAGCTCGCCAGATTTCCGCCGCCTTGGCGGAGACGCCGCAGGCATTCGCCGCGCCACAGGCCTGTATTTCAAGACTATCCTGCGGCCCCAGTCCTGATGACTTCCGGTCCCAGAGCAGGCGGATAGTCTAGAATAGCCAAGCTCCCCGATCACGATTGCGGAACCGGCTGCGCCGTGCCGGGTTTCCACCTCCAACAGATTTCCTGGAGGGACTGAGCATGTCCATGAACTACAACCCGTCCTCGCAGGGCCCGTCGGGCTCGCAGGAGACCGAAGGCTCGATGTTCCCGGCGAACCCGATCTGGGAGCGCTCGGCCAAGAAGCGCCGCGGCTTCGGCGGCGGACGCAAGACGACCACCGAAGCGAGCAGCACGACCGCCGCCAGCGCGGCCTCGACGGCTGGCGCGGGCGCCTCGGCGATGGACTCGCCGATGGACCGGCCGGTGAGCTCAGGCGCGACCTCGTCGGGCGCTTCGGTTCTGGATTCGCCGATGGACCGCCCGGTCGGCACGACCACTGGCGTCTCGGCGCTGGACGCGCCGATGACGTCGGCCTCGACCATCCCGCCGCGGACCAGCACGGATCGTGAGATCCGCACCGAGACCATGACGGCCGCCCCGCCGCGGACCCGCACGACGACCACGACCACCGCCAAGAAGAAGGGGGGCGTTCCGGCCGCCGCGCTCGCCGCCGGCGTCGTGGCTCTGGGCGGCCTGGCCGCCGCGGGCTGGTACGCCAGCCAGCCGCAGGACACCGGCGTGGCCGAACTCGCTCCGGGCGAGCCCACCGACATGGCCGCCGCCGGCGGCTCGACCATGGCGGCGCCGGCCCCGATGGAAATGGCCGCCAACACCGCCGCCCCTCCGGTGACGCCCGCCGCCCCGGCCGCGACCGCCACCGCCACGACGGAGCGCAGCGCGCCGGTCGCCCGCAGCACGACCCGCACCACGCGGACCGCGACCGCCCGCACCCGTCCGGCCGAGGCGGCCCCCGCGGCCGGTGACGTGGGCGTCAACGCCAGCGCCACGGCCACCCTGCCCGGCGGTCCGGTGCCCTATTCGAACCTGAGCGGCGCGGCCGCGGCGACCACGCCTTCGGCCGCCACGGACACCCCGCCGGCCGTGACGCCGACCCCGACGGCCCCGACGGCCATCGACCCGGCGCCGGTGGAACCGGTTCCGGCGCCGAGCGCGTCCAGCCCGACGCCTGAAACCACGCCGGAAGCGACGCCCGAGGCGACGCCCCAGCCGTAACCCCTTTCCGTTGGGGATAAAGAAGAGGGCGGCTCCCGCAAGGAGCCGCCCTTTTCATTCGCCCCTACCGGTGGCGCAAGCGGCGAAGTCCCCGGGGCAGCGGCGGCGGCTCGCAACCGGCCGGCAAGGCGCCGGGCTCCACCCGCAGCAGGCTCAGGACCCGCTGGGATCCCAGCCGGTCGGGCCAGCGGATGGTGTCACCTGCCCGCATGCCGATCAGCGCCGCCCCGGCGGTGGACAGGACCGGCAGCTCCTGCGGTGAGAGCGCCTGCGGCACCAGCTGGGCGGTGGTCGGCTGCTCGTCCTGGTCGGCGATGAACTCCACCCAAGAGCCCAGCCGGGCGACGTCAGCCCCCACCGCGTCGTCCGGCACGATGTCCGCGCGCTCCAGCTCCTCCAGCAGGGCCGCCGCGATCCGCGGGGCGTCGATCAGCGCGTGGATCGCCGCCGCCGTGAGCCGGCGGTGGTCCGACACGCCGATGAAGATCGGCGGCCGGTCGGGAAACGCCACGGCGCTCATCGCGCATAGGCCCGGACGGCGGCGACGGCTTGCAGCCCGACCTCCAGGTCGCGCAGCCGCTGCTCGTAGTCGAAAGGGCTCAGGGCCATGTCAGACCTCCACCGCTTCGATCTCGACGACCCGCGGCCGCCCGTCGGCCCCGCTCCAGCTGAAGGCGGCGCCGGCGCAGAGGCCGAGCAGGGCGGCGCCCACGGGCGAGAGCACCGACAGCCGCCCGGCGTCGATGTCGGCCTGGTCGGGACAGACCAGGGTGACGCGCCGGGCCTCACCGGAGGTCAGCTCGCGGTAGGTCACGGCCGAGCCGAGGCGCACGAAGCGTTGCGGGGCCTCCTCGGGACGCACCACGATCGCGCGGTCGAGTTCGCGGCCGAGCAGCTCCGCGCCGAGGGTGCGGCCGAGGCCGGCCAGATTGGAGAGCCGCTCGTAATCCGCCTCCGTCACATAGACGGGGGGAGGTTTCAGGTCTTGGGCCAGCATGGCTGGGCCTCCTTCGGATGGGACTCCTGCAACCGCGCGCAGGCGGTCTCCCGCGACAGCTGTCGCAGCCTGGAATCCAGTTGTTACGAAGTCCTCGCGCGCCGAAACCTGGTCCGCCGCACCGACGCCTCGTGATGTTCGGATGATCTTGCTGGAATTCCCCGAGCCCGGCTCTCAGGCTCTACATGGGCTCGGGGTCAGCCGCCTGCGACGACACGCCCGGCGTGACAGGTTCGACGCAGAATGTTGGCCGATTTCGACATGCCGACTGAACATGGGCTGGCCGTGCCGGGAAGTCAAACGGCGGCGGTTCCACCCGGGCCGCTCGCGCGTTAGACCAGAGCCATGGCAGTCGCGTTCACCAGGGAAGAGGACTACGAGGCCCAGGCGGCGGACCTGCCGGACCGGCCGGTCTCGGCGCACGCCAACCTGGTCACCGCCTCGGGGCTCGCGGCCATCGAGGCCGAGCTCGCCGCGGCGCGGGCGGCCTATGCGGCGGCGCAGGCCGAGGGCGGCATCAGCGCCGACCGCACGGCCATGGCCAGGGCCACTCGCGACCTGCGCTACTGGTCCTCCCGCCGCGCCAGCGCCCAGCTCACCGAGCCAGACCCGCAGCCCGACAAGGTGCAGTTCGGCAGCACGGTGGAGATCGAGCGCGAGGACGGCCGCAGCCAGACGTTCCGCATCGTCGGCGAGGACGAGGCCAATCCGGCGAAGGGCAGCGTGAGCTACGTCTCGCCGTTCGCCCGCGCGCTGCTCGGCAAGGTCGTCGGCGACGTCGTGGAGGTCAACGGCGCCGAGGTGGAGATCGTGGCCGTCGCCTGAGGCCGCTGCGCCTTCAGATCACCAGCACCTCGCCGTCGCGCAGCGTCCTGTGCGGTAGCCCCTGCGCCGCCAGCCAGGCTGCGGCCTGGGCGGCGGCCTCGGCCTCAGGGTGCTGCGAGCCGAAATGCGGGACGAGGCTGAAGGGCACGAGACCCAGCCCCTCCCAGACCGGCTCCGGGTCGTATCCTGCTACCACCACCTCCGGATCGTCCATCAGCTCCAGCCCGCGCAGGGTTGGCGCCGCGACCACCGCGCCCGCGCTCCAGCCGCCATAGACCAGGCCCCCGCCCGAAACCTCCCGGCGCAGGAGGGCGTCGAGTCCGCTCTGCCGCATGGCGCGGCGGAGAAGGAAGGCGTTGCCGCCGTTGGCCCAGACGAGCCGCACGCCGTCCAGCGTGGCCTCCAGTCGCGCCGGGTCGCCGAAGAAGGTTCGCAGGTCCAAGTCGAAGGCGTCCAGGCCTTGGCCGTTGAAGTGCTGCACAGGGTCGAAGACCGTGCGCGCGTGGGCCGTGCGATCCTCGGCCGGGATGAAATCAACGGCGTTGGAGATCACCGCCACCTTCGCGCGGGGTCCCAGGGCCCGCATGAGCTCGCCAAACCGGTCGCCCATGCGGAAGGAGGAAAGATAGAGCCTCAAGCGCGGCCCTCCAGACGCGGCCGGCGCGACGCCATGACCGGACTGCTATTGTGCCCGCCTGATCGGACATGGGAAGGCGCGCTGTGCGCTACGAGGCGGACTGCGAACTGTGGCTATGGCCGGGCGAGAAGGCCGCCTGGCACTTCGTGACCTTGCCACCGGAGACGGCGGCGGGCGTCCGCGCGCTGGTCGGCGGCCGCACGCGGGGCTGGGGCTCCGTGAGGGTGGAGGCGACGATCGGGAAGACCTCATGGCGCACCTCGATCTTCCCGGACTCGAAGTCGGGGTCCTTCCTGCTTCCGGTGAAGGCGCAGGTGCGGGTGCGCGAAGGCGTCGCCGCGGGCGACCGGGTGCGGCTCGCCGTGGAGATCCTGCTCTAGGCGTTGAGGGTGAACAGCTCGCGGCCGAACTCGTGGACGACCACGGACTTCGACTGCCGCTCGGCCAGCCGGCGGCGCAGCGCCGTGACGAGTTCGGCGTCGTTGGCGCACGTCAGGGCCTCGAACGCCGGAGGCGCCTGCTCGTCGTCGTGGAAATAGAGCTCGTAGGTCTTGTGCATCACGCTGAAGAAACACTGCTTTCGGGCGAACAGGGGTCTTCCTGCCAGAACGGGCGGAAAACCACACCCTGTGGAAAGTACGTAAGCGAAGCATCAGCACCGACGGGTTTCGTGCGCCCCCGTGCCGCATGGCGGATGGGCCGGGCTCGCGGCTATCTCTGGGCCTGCAGCATCGTCTCGTCTGAGTTGGGTTGAGGGCGTCACGTCATGAATTTCACGTCGAAGGAAGCGGCCGAGTGGGGCTCGGCGGTCCTGGTGTTCGCCTCGGGCGGCATGGCCGGGCACTACGCGTCCCTGGGCATGAGCCCGATCCAGTGGATGGGCGCGGCCGCCGCCGTGCTGGGGTCGGTGACGCTGGCGGTATGCGTGCGCGTCTGGCCGGCGCCTCAGAAGGCCGAGGCCGAGCAGCGCGACTGATCCCGCGCTGAGCGACTGTCCGGAAAGGCCCGCCTTGGCGGGCCTTTTTCATGTCCGCGTCACGGAACGTCGGCTAGCCGACTGAGCTGTGACCAGCGTCACCCTGGTCGGACCCAAGGTGGAGCTTAGTCCGCCCCGGGGCTGGGACGGTCGATCCGGATGCGTCGGCCCCGGAGATCGCCTTCCATGCAGACGACAAACCACAACAAGGGGTCGCGCCTTGCGACCGGCAGCTTCCTCACCGTCGGCGACTTCCTGATTTCGCCGAACCGCCGCTTCGTGGGCGTGCTCGAGCCGAACGGCTCGTTCGCGGTCTACTGGAACCCACTGGACCAGGTGGACTCGGACCCGACCACCTTCACCGGGCAACAGGCCAGCCGTGTCTGGTGGGCGCCCGGCGACAACCCCGGCCCGCACGTCTTCGTCATGCAGGAAGACGGCAACTGCTGCACCTATTGGGGCACGAGCCTGCAGGACCATTCGCAATCGCCCATCTGGGCGTCGGATACGCCCGCCGGCAAGGGACCGACCTATGTGGCCGAGCTGCGCAACGACAGCTCCTTCCACGTGCTGAAGGACGGGGTGTCCATCTTCGACTCGGCGACGCGGATCGAAGAGGTCGGGCTCAAGACCTGCGTTTCGGGGATCAACCGCTCGGCGCCGCAGAGCGGAGTCCTTGCGCTCTCGTCCCTGGCGCCGACCGGGACGGGCGCCCCCGTCCAGGGCCGCGCGAGCGCCCGCCTGCTCGGCGCCGAGCCCACGGACGATCAGGTCTGGCTGAGGCTCGACTGGAGCTTCCGCGACGACGAATACATCGGCCATCCGCGGGTCTTCAAAGGCATGGTGCTCATCAACCGGGCGACGGGCCTGGCGCTGGGATCGGACGGTCGGGGCCTGACGGCGATGACCGCCACGATCGACGACAACGCCCTGTGGGACCAGGGCGACCCGGAGTTCGGCACCGACCCTGCCACCAGGATGGCGGCGCTGCGGCTGCGCCGCGACGCGCGGTTCAACCTGAACGTCAAGGGCGACCCGCCCTACGCCTCGGGGACGGAGGTCGTCCTCTGGAACTGGTCGGGTCCGGCCGACAACCTCGTCTGGCGGCTGAGCCCTGCCAAGACCAGGGCGCCGGTCCCAGCCTAGGTTGCGGCGCGGAGCCCGCTATTCAGCGGGCTCCGAGGCCACCGGCACCAGAATCTCGCCGCCGGTCTCGCGGAACTTCCGCGACATCTCGGCCATGCCGGTCTCGACCTCGTTCTGCCCACGGGCGGCCTCGCGGATGTCCTGGCTGATCTTCATCGAGCAGAACTTCGGGCCGCACATGGAGCAGAAGTGGGCGGTCTTGTGCGCCTCCTTCGGCAGGGTCTCGTCGTGGTAGAGGCGCGCCGTCTCCGGATCGAGGCCGAGGTTGAACTGGTCCTCCCAGCGGAACTCGAAGCGGGCGCGGGAAACCGCGTCGTCCCACATGGCCGCGCCCGGATGGCCCTTGGCGAGATCGGCGGCATGGGCCGCAAGCTTGTAGGTGATGACCCCGGTCTTGACGTCGTTGCGGTCCGGCAGGCCCAAGTGCTCCTTGGGCGTGACGTAGCAAAGCATCGCCGTGCCGTACCAGCCGATCATCGCCGCGCCGATGGCGCTGGTGATGTGGTCGTAGCCCGGCGCGATGTCGGTGGTCAGCGGGCCCAGCGTGTAGAACGGCGCCTCGTGGCAGTGCTTGAGCTGCTCGTCCATGTTGGCCTTGATCTTGTGCATGGCCACGTGGCCCGGCCCCTCGATCATCACCTGGCAGCCGTGCTTCCAGGCCACCTTGGTGAGCTCGCCGAGCGTCCGGAGTTCCGCGAACTGGGCCTCGTCGTTGGCGTCCGCCGTCGAGCCGGGCCGCAGCCCGTCGCCCAGCGAGAACGAGACGTCGTAGGCCCGCATGATCTCGCAGATCTCCTCGAAGCGCTCGTAGAGGAAGCTCTCGCGATGGTGGGCCAGGCACCACTTCGCCATGATCGAACCGCCGCGCGACACGATGCCGGTCACCCGCTTCGCGGTCAGTGGCACGAAGGGCAGGCGGACGCCCGCGTGGATCGTAAAGTAGTCGACGCCCTGCTCGGCCTGCTCGATGAGGGTGTCGCGGAACACCTCCCAGGTCAGGTCCTCGGCGACGCCGCCGACCTTCTCCAGCGCCTGGTAGATCGGCACGGTGCCGATCGGGACCGGGCTGTTGCGCACGATCCAGTCGCGGATGTTGTGGATGTTGCGGCCGGTGGACAGGTCCATGACCGTGTCGGCGCCCCATCGGGTGGCCCACACGAGCTTGTCCACCTCGTCGTCGACGGTGGAGAGCACGGCCGAGTTGCCGATGTTGGCGTTGATCTTGACCAGGAAGTTACGCCCGATCGCCATCGGCTCGAGTTCGCCGTGGTTGATGTTGGCCGGGATGATCGCGCGGCCGCGGGCGACCTCCTGGCGGACGAACTCGGGCGTCACGAAGTCCGGGATCGATGCGCCGAAGTCCTCGCCGTCGCGAACGCAGGGGGAGGACTGCTCGCGGCGCAGGTTCTCCCGGATGGCGACGTACTCCATCTCCGCCGTGATGATCCCGGCGCGGGCGTACTCAAGCTGGGTGACCATCGACCCAGACTTCGCGCGGTAGACCTTCCGGCCCTCGTCGGGGAACTGCGGGGCGAGGTAGGGGCCGGTGGCGCCGCCGTTGTCCTCGGGCCGCACCTGGCGGGGCTCGGCCACCGCCTCCACGTCGCCGCGCGCCAGCACGAACGGCTCCCGCGTGCGCGGTAGGCCCTTGCGGATGTCGATCGAGACGGTCGGGTCGGTGTAGGGCCCGGACGGATCGTAGATGGTCACCGGCGGCTCGTTGGCGCTCGGATGCACCGCCACCTCGCGGAACGGCACGCGCAGCTCCGGGAACATGTCGCCGGCCGCATAGACCTTGCGCGAGCCGAGGCGCTCGCCCGTCGGGATGGTGGTGGGTTCCAGCGGGCCGGTGGGCTTGTTCATCGCGTGCTCCGTAGGCGGGACGGATCACGGGCGTCAGGTCGGACGGTTCAGCGCCTTCCCTTCGCCGGCATGACCCGGATCAGGTTCGACGGGTCGTGGGCTCACCCACCTCTCAGCCGCTCCAGCGCGGCCCCCCGAGGACGGCGGCGACGCTACGCCCGATCCTGACCGAAGGGAAGCGGTCTCACCCGCCGGTCGCCGGCGGAACCTTGGCTTTAGCGGGGGGTTTCCATAGCAACGCTTGGAGACACCCCATGAAGACCCTTGTTCCGGTGCTGGCCGCCGCCCTGGCGCTCAGCGCCTGCGCCGCTTCCCAGCCCCGGGTCCGCACGCCCGAGCAGGCCCGGACCCTCTCCGACGGCGAGGCGGCGCAGGCGGTGGCGATCGCCACTGCGCCGGGTCAGTGTTTCAAGCTGAGCCAGATGGGCCGGCACCGGGTGACGAGCGACGACAGCCTGCACGTGCGGATCGGCCGCCGCGACGTCTACCGGTTCGACATGGACGGCCCATGCCTGGCCGGCGCCACGTCCCGCGACCTGCTGCTGCGCCAGGAGCTGGCGGGCTCCGACACCGTCTGCCGGCCGAGCGCGATCCAGTTGACGATGCAGCGCCCCGACGGAAGCATCTCCCGCTGCGTGCTCAAGAACTACACCCTGCTCTCCCGCCGTGAGGCCGCCGCCCTGCCCCGGGCCCAGCGCCCCTGACCGCAAGCGCCGCCACGGGGCGTGCGGAACGGCGTTCGCTTGTCGTAGGTTGAACGCACAAGGAGGATCGCCATGAAGCTCGCACTGGCTCTGGCGCTGGGCGCGGCCACGACCCTAGCCGCCTGCGCCGACTACTACCCGCCGCCGCCGCCGCCCCCGCCGCCGCCCGGCGCGATGATCCCGCCGCCACCCCCGCCGCGCACCGCGCTGGCTCCCGGCGACTGCTTCCGAACCGCCGACATCCGCAACCACACCATGGGCGACGACCGGACCCTTTACGTCGACGTCTCCGGTCGCGGCGTCTACCGGATCGGCATGTCCGGCGCCTGCCTGGCCGGGGCCATCTCCTCGGATCCGCTGATCATGCGCCAGCCGCCGGGCAGCCCCATCGCCTGCTCGCCCATCGACCTGGACATCTCGGTCAGCAAGGGCGGCGGCAGTTTCTCCACGCCCTGCATCGTGGAATCGATCGTGCGGCTGACGCCGGCCGAGGTGGACGCCCTGCCGCCGCGGTTGCGGCCGTAAGGCTTGAGGTTTAGGGCGGGGGCATGCACCTCGCCCGCTTCAATCCCGTCCGCTTCGCCCACCTCCCCACGCCACTGGAGCCGCTGCCCCGGCTGACCGAGGCCCTGTCGGGCTCGCCGGGCGGCGGGCCGATGCTGTGGATCAAGCGCGACGACTGCACCGGCCTGGCCGGCGGCGGCAACAAGACCCGCAAGCTCGAGTACCTGCTGGGCGACGCGCTCGCCAACGACGCCGACACCCTGGTCACCCAGGGCGCCGTCCAGTCGAACCACGTGCGCCAGACGGCGGCGGCCGCGGCCAGGTTCGGCCTCGCCTGCGAGGTGATCCTCGAGCACCGCACCGGCTCCGACGCCCACGACTACAACCGCTCGGGCAACGTCCTGCTGGACGAGCTGCTCGGCGCGAAGCTGCGCACGGTCCCGGCCGGGACCGACATGAACCAGGCCTTGGCCGAGCTCGCCGCCGAGGTCGCCGAGCGCGGCGGGACGCCCTACGTCATCCCCGGCGGCGGCTCCAACATCATCGGCGCCCTGGGCTATGTGGAATGCGCCATGGAGCTGGTGATGCAGGCCAATGAGCTGGGCCTGGAGATCGACCGGATCGTCACCGCCACCGGCAGCGCCGGCACCCACGCCGGGCTGGTGGCCGGCCTGGCCATGATGGGCGCGGACATTCCGGTCCTCGGCATCGGCGTGCGCGCGCCCAAGGACGTGCAGGAGGCCAACGTCTTCCGCCTGGCCCAGGACACCGCCGACCTGATGGGGTACCGCGAGCGGGTCACCCGCGAGATGGTGGTCGCCGACTGCGACTATGTGGGCGAGGGCTACGGCCTGGTGGACCAGGGGGTGATCGACGCCCTGGCGCTCGCCGCCCGGACCGACGCCATCCTGCTGGACCCGGTCTACACGGGCAAGGCGATGAAGGGGCTGATCGCGCTGTCGCGGAAGGGCGCCTTCGACGGGGAGACGGTGGTCTTCCTGCACACCGGCGGCGCCCAGGGCCTGTTCGGCTACCAGACGGTGCTGGAGGGGCGGCTGTGACCGAGTCCCTAACGCTGGGGGTGGGGTTCTCGCATGAGTGACGACACCTCGCTCACGCTCGGCGTCCTGGGCGGCATGGGGCCGGCGGCGACGCTGGACTTCCTGGCCAAGCTCCAGGCCTACACCCCCGCCGAGCGGGACCAGGACCACATCCGCGTGATCGCCGACATCAACCCCAAGGTGCCGGACCGCAACACGCCAGGGTCCGGCGCCGGGCCCGTGCTGGCAGAGATGGCGGGGGCGCTCAGGGGCGCGGGGGCGGACGTCCTGGCCATCGCCTGCAACACCGCCCACGCCCACGCCGACCTCATCCAGCGCGCCTCGGGCCTGCCGCTGATCGACATGATCGAGACCGGCGCGCGGGCGGCGCACGAGACCGGCGCCATGCGCGCCGGCGTGCTCGGCACCAAGGGGGCGCTGAAGCTCTACCGGGAGTACCTCGCCGCCCAGGCCATGGGCATGATCACCCTCGACGCCGAGCGGCAGGAGGCCTTCATGGCCACCCTCTACCGGATCAAGGGCGGCGACACCGGCCGCGAGGTGCGGCGCGAGATGAAGGCCCACGCCGACGCCCTGGTGAAAGCCGGCGCCGAATGCATCATCGCCGGCTGCACCGAGGTTCCCCTGGTGCTCTCTCAGGAGGACCTGCGCGTGGACATGGTGGATCCCGGCGATCTCCTGGCGCGCCGCTGCGTCGCCGTGTGCCTGGGCTGGGAGGCCCTGCCCGCCTACCACGGGGCGTAGCCGACCGCGCCGATGTGACCGCGGTCACCTCCACAACCTCCGCGCGCCGCCTAGATCACAGCACGCCCAAGACGTGGTAGCGTCCCGGCGTTCCAGCGTCAGTCCCAGTCCGTAAGCGTCTTCCCGCGGCGGCGCCTTCGCGCGCCTCAAGATGGAGACCGTGACCATGGCGACCCAAATCGGCGCCCTGCGCAGCTGTTACGAGTACGAGAACCCCCAGTTGCACGACGGCCGGATCGGCTACGCCGCCGACCGCAGCGACGGCCAGGTCTGGACCGCCAGCGGCGCTTATTCCCGCAACTGGCAGATCGAGATCACCCACGCCGACCCCTCGAATCCCGGCTCGCAGGAGATCTGGCTCCTCTGGGCCCTCGACACGCAGCGCCTGAACCCGCCGCCGGGGCCCGGCGACTTCTTCATGAGCTGGGCCTATATGCCCCTGCTGCTCACCGCCCCGCCGGGCGGGCCTGTACGGCTGGGCGCGATCGGCCTCGACATCGACGAGATGAACGCCCACTGGGCGCCCGATTACCGGACCATTCCCAATCCCGACGATCCGACCCGGACGCTCGACGTCGTCAGGCTGCAGTCGCGGCTGAACCCCGGCTGGTTCCTCTGCCACGACCGCTACAACACCGGGATTCCGGGCACGGACCTGCCGATCGTGACGACGGCGCTCACCCTGAAGAACACCGAGGATCCCCAGACTGGCGGCATCGACCTCGACTGGGCGATGGAGTTCACCTCGGCCCCTTCCGCGACGGACCGGGCCAAGCCGGCGCGGGCCTGATCGGCGCCCGCCTCACCCGCATCCGACCTCATGCGCCGGCCGCGCGCCGGCCCCTCACAAGGAGTGTCCGCATGACCAGCTACGCCGCGCTGAGGAGCGCGCTTCCGATCGACCGCTTCCCGTCCCACGACGGCCGCATCGGCTACTACGCCGACCGCAGCGACTACCAGGTCTCCACCGCCACCAACCCCGGCCTCTCGCGCCGCTGGCGGATCGACACCTTCAGCCCCGTCACGCCGGGCGGGCCGCCGCGCTGGTCGCTCTTGGCCATCGACACCCAGCGGCCGGGGCAACCTGCCGGCGGCGACTACTTCATGATGTGGGCCTACCAACCGCTGCTCCTCTGCGGGATCAATGGGAAGACGACGCCGAAACTCTGGGGCGTGGGCTCCTGGTACGAGCCCGAGGAGTCCGGCGAGTGGCTGGCGGAGCAGCTGACCTGGCCCGACGGACGCGTCTTCACCCGCCTGCAGTCCCTGGCCAATCCGGGGTGGTACCTCTGCCACTCGCGGACGGACGGCTCGAACCCGGACGTCTACGACCCCCTGGTCATCAGCGACCACGTCGATCCGGCCACCGGAGGCCTCGACCTGTGCTGGACGATCGAGGACATCCCGGCGCCCGCGGCCGAGGCCCTGAACGTCTCGGCGACCGCCTGACCCAGAGCCGGGCGGCCCGGAAGGTGTCGCACGCCGCCGGTCGCCCGACTGCACGCCCACGCCGAACCAGCGCATGCGCTGCTCGGCCGAGCCGTGGGTGAAGGCGTCGTTTGGTGGCCATCACGTCCGGCTGGGATGCGGTCCCGCACTCCGTGGTTTGAACGCCGGATCGGCAGAGCGCGTCAGGGCGGGCAGCTCATCAGCGTGACGACGGCTTGTCCACCGCCTGGAAAAGCTGACATTCCGTTCCCGCCAACCGTCGGTGGCAAATCCGGTCGCGGGTCGCCGGCCGGGGTGACGCAATAGACGAATACGGAACTACTCGGCCTCACGCCGACCTGTAACTGGCTATCGACGACAAAGGCGGACGCCGGACCGCCGTCCCACACCAGGCTGGCCGCGGCCGCCGTGGCGCCAAGGCCCAGGCCAACGACCACACCTGCAACAAACACCGGCGCACTCGTGCGCAGAAATCTGATCATGGTTGCCCCCTCTCGACTTGCGCGATGATGGCGCAGACGCCCCCTTCGTTCAACGGCTGGGGCGCGGGTCGCGGGAACTAGAGCCGGGCGGCCCGGAAGGTGTCGCACGCCGCCGGGTCGCCCGACTGCACGCCGACGCGGAACCAGCGCATGCGCTGCTCGGCGGAGCCGTGGGTGAAGGCGTCGGGCATGACGCGGCCCTGGCTCTTGCGCTGCAGGGTGTCGTCGCCGACCGCGGCGGCGGCCCGCAGGCCGTCCTCGATGTCCTTGGGATCGAGCGCCACCTGCCCGTTCGACACGGCGGCGGCGTGCGCGGCCCAGACGCCCGCGTAGCAGTCGGCCTGCAGTTCCAGGCGCACTGAGCCGCTCTCCGCGCCCTTCGAGCCCAGCTTGCGCGACATCTCCGAGGCGCCGGTCAGGTTCTGCACGTGGTGGCCGATCTCGTGGGCGATGACATAGGCCCGCGCCGCCTCGCCGCGGGCGCCGAGCTGGGTTTCCAGGTCCTGCCAGAAGGTGAGATCGAGATACACCTTGCGGTCGGGCGGGCAGTAGAACGGGCCCATGGCCGACTGGCCCATGCCGCAGCCGGTGCCGGTGGCCTGGTCGTAGATCACGATGGCGGCGGGCGGCTGGTACTGCTGGCCCTGCTGGCGGAACACCTGGGTCCACACGTCGTCGACGTTGGTCGCCACCACGTCCACGAAGCGGCCGGCCTCGTCGGCCGGCGTGCCGCGGACGCCAGTCTGCTGCTCCACCTGCTGGCCGCCGCCCACTACGCTCATGGTGGTCGAGGGATCGATGCCGAACACGAAGTAGCCGATGAGGGCCAGGATCACGCCGCCCGCGCCCAGGCCGCCCACGGCGCCGGCCGGGCCCAGGCCGCGACGATCCTCGATGTTCCCGCCGCCGCGTCCGCCTGACCAGCGCATCAAATGTCTCCGCCTCTTGCCTGAGCCGAGGCGATAACGCCGTGAGCCCTGGTGCGCTCCCTGGAGCTTAGCGTCGGGTCTCCGCGGCCTCACGCACCCGCGCGTTCGAGGCCTCGAGGCGATCGTCCGGAATGGTGGCGACGCGGGAGGTGTCGAGCACCGGCGGGGGACGCTTCGGATCGTCGGGCAGGGTGGGCAGCGGCGGCAGGCTGCGCTGCACCTGGATGTCGCGCAGCGCCTGCTCGGTGCGGAGACGCGCGTCCAGCGCCATCAGCTCGTTCTCCTGGGCGATGGCGCGGCTGCGGGCCAGGTCCTGCTGCGCCTGGATCTCGCCCAGCCGGAGCTGGTCGGTGTAGGGCGTCGGCGACTGGGCCCAGGCCGGCGCGGCGGCGGCGAGGGCGGCGGTGACGATCACGGCGCGCATGGCGGGGCTCCTTGCAGCCCTGGGAGATGGGGCCTCGGCCCCCTGCCCGCTAGCGCCGGCTGACGCTGAAGCGGGTGAGCTGCTCGCGGGGCAGCGTCCACTCCGGGCTCAGCTCGATGGCCTTCTGGTAATCGAAATAGGCCGACTTGGCGTCTTCCAGTCCTTCGTGGGCCAGGGCGCGGTTGTAGTAGGCCTTGGCCGGCTCCTGCACGCCGAGTTCGAGGCCGCGATTGATGTCGGGCAGGCTTTCGGCGTAGCGCCGCGCGCCGATCGCCGCCGCGCCGCGGTTCACATAGGCCTCGCCCAGGTCCGGCTGGATGCGGACGGCGGTGTCGAAGTCCTTCACCGCTCCGTCCCAGCCGGCCCGGCGCAGCTTCATCACCCCGCGGTTGACGTAGGTGCCCGCCCGGTCGCGCGGGCTGAGCAGTTCCTCCTCAAGGGCCCGGGTGCAGAGCTTCTCGAACTCGAGCTCCCGCTCGCCGTCGAGCGCGGCCTTGGAGCAGGCCTCGGCCAGGCCGCCGCCGATGACGGTGACCGCCGCCCAGGCCTCGGTCGCGATGGCCAGGGCCGCCACCGCCGTCAGCACTCCCAGACCCCCAGCCAGAGCCTTGCGCATGATCCGCTCCATCGTACGGCCGGCGCCGAGAGGCTTGGCGTACCGGCGTTCTCCTGGAGAATCCTCCTCGGCGCGGGCGGTGTCAACGCGGCGCCGTCAGTCGGCCCGCCGGAAGCGACGCATCTCCCGGTGCAGGATGTAGACCCCGCTCCCGGCCACGATGACAGCGCCCACGAGAGTGGTGGCGCGCGGCAGCTCACCCCAGATCAGGAGGCCGATGCCGGCCGCCCAGATCAGCTGGGTGTAGTCGAACGGGGCCACCACGCCGACCGGGGCGACCCGCAGCGCCTCGGTGAGGAAGAGCTGGCCGACGCCGCCGATCAGTCCTGCCAGCACCAGCAGGCCGAGGGTCGCCAGGTCGGGCGTCACCCAGCCGAAGATCAGGCTGCCCACGAGCCCCAGCACCGTGCCGCCCAGGGTGAAGTAGAACACGATGGTCGGGCCGCGCTCGGTGTTGGCGATCTGGCGGATGGCGACCATGGCGCCCGCCGCCCCAAGCGCGCTCAGGAGGCCAAGCGTCACGCCGGGCAGGTTGAAGTGCCCAGGGGCCGGGCGGGCCATGATCAGCACCCCTACAAAGCCCACGATCACCGCGCCCCAGCGGTGGCGGCCCACCGGCTCGGCCAGGATCAGGGCCGACAGCGCGGTCATGAACAGCGGCGAGGCGAACTGCAGGGCCGTCGCCTCGGTGAGCGGCAGGTGCTGCACGGCCGAGAACCCGCAGACCATCCCGGTGAGGCCCACCGCCGAGCGCACCAGGTGGCCGAGGGGGCGCTGGGTGCGCAGCACCTCGAAGCCGGTCGTCCGCGAGATGTAGAGGCCGAGGGGCAGGAAGGCGAAGGCGTTGCGAAAGAAGATGATCTCGAAGACCGGGATTCCGCGCGAGCCAGTCCACTTCACCAGCGCCGACAGGCAGGCCATGCAGGCCATCGCCAGCACCCGGTAGGTGATGCCGAGGACCATGTTCTGGGCGGCGGGCGAGGACACGCCCGCGGTGTGGTGTGGGTCGCCGCGCGGGTCAACCGGCCGTGAGGGCGCAGGCCTCAGAACGGGAAGAAGGCGGGGATGGCGGCGATGGCCACCGCCGCCGTCAGGACATTGAGCGGCAGGCCGATGCGGACGAAGTCCATGTAGCGGTAGCCGCCCATCTGGTAGACGAGGACGTTCGTCTGGTAGCCGAACGGCGTGGCGAACGCCGCGCTGGCGGCCAGCATCACCGCCACCAGGAACGGCCGCGGATTGACGCCCAGGCTCTCGGCCAGGGCCACCGCCACTGGAGTCAGCAGCACCGCCACCGCGGCGTTGGACAGGATCTCGGTGATCAGCAGGGTGACGACGTAGAGGATGGCCAGCGCCGCAAGCGGTCCCAGGGCCTGCACCCAGCCGGCCAGCAGGTCGGTGGCGCTGGCGGCCAGGCCTGTGAGCTCCAGCGACAGGCCGACCACCACCATCCCGGCGATCAGGAGCAGGATCTCCGGCCTGAGGCCACGGTAGGCCTGCTCGGCGCTGATCACCCGCAGGAGCACCAGCAGCACCGCGCCGGCGAAGGCGGAGGCGGCGATCGGGGCGATCTCCAGCGCCGCGGCCACGACGACGCCCACGAACACCACCAGCGAGAGGATGGCGCCAGCCGGCTTCAGCGGCCGGTCGGCGGCGAAGAAGCTGGGCTCGGCCAGGGCGCCTTCGTTCTCGCCGTCGTCGAGGGCGTCGCCCACCGGCTCGGGCGCCGACGCGGGCTTGCCCAGCAGGCGGCCGCCGAACAGGTAGAGGTAGACCCCGCCGGCGACGGCCACGATCAGCGCCACCGGGGTGATCTCGAAGATGCCGAAGCCCGGCTGCCCGGCCGTGCGGGCCATGTCGTTGACCAGCAGGTTGGTGGACGTGCCGATCAGGGTGCAGCTGCCGCCCAGCACGGTGACGTAGGACAGCGGGATCAGGAACCGCCGGGGCGAGAGCTTCAGGGACTCGGCCACGTCGCGCACCACCGGCGCGCCCAGGACGACGATGGGGGTGTTGTTGAGGAAGGCGGACGCCGCGCCGCACACCCCGATCACCAGCCACAGCCCGGCCTCGCCCAGCCGGCCGCAGAGCCGGACCGCGCCGCGGATGATCAGGCCCAGGAGGCCCGTCAGCTCCATGGCGTAGGAGATCACGAACAGGGAGGCGAGCGCGATGATCGCCGGGCTGGCGAAGGCGCCCTGCACCTCCACCGGCCTCACCACGCCCAGCGCCAGCAACGCCGCGGCCCCGGACAGCGCCACCACGTCCGAGCGCAGCCGACCCCAGATCAGGGCGGCCACCACCGCGGCCATGATCACCAGCGCGGCGAGCTGCTCAAAGCTCATCGCACGGCCGCCCGGCCCCGGGGGCGCACAGGCGCGCCGTCATCTGCTAGCCTGTGGGCCATGGCGGAACATAACCACAGGCCCCCGCACCGCAACGGCGTCGTCGCTGGCGTTTTCGTGAGCCTGCTCGCGGTCGCGCTGATCGCCGCCGTCCTGCTGGCCTGGCCGCGCAGGTCGCCGCCGCCCGCCCCGGCGCCGGCGGCGCCCCCGCCCGCGGCCCCTGCGCCCACCCCGCTCGCCCCGCCGCCGCTCGGCCGGGCCGAGCTGGTCGCCGCCGCCCGGGCAGCCGCCGCGGCCTATGCCGCCGGAGCCCCCGCGCCGGAGGCAGAGGCGGCGCTCGCCGGGCGCGCCTTCCGCGTCCGCCTGCCGTTCGGATGCCTGGGGGTCTCACCCGCCGTCGAACCCGCCGCCTGGCGCTACGACGAGGCCCGCGGGACGCTCACCCTGACGGCGCGGGCGGTGGACTGGACCGGCGCGGCGCTGGCCCGCGGCCTGCCGGGCGCCGAGACCGTCGAGGCGGTGGAAGGCTTCTGGATTCCGCGCCCGTGGCTGGAGGGCGAGACCTGCCCCAGCCTGCCCGTGCCGCCGCCTGCGCCCGCCACGAGCCCCGCCAAGGCCGCGCCGAAGGCGGCGGCTCCGCCTCCGGCCGCGCCGCCGCCCCCGTCGCCCCAGACCGTCGGCCTGGCGGAAGTCTTCCGGGAGGGCGGGTCGCGGGTCTTCCGCCGGGGCGAGCGGCCCTACCAGGTGGTGGAGAAGGCCGAGCCGCCGACCGGACCGCACGTCTACCACCTGGTGCTCGAAGGCCGGGTCGTGGCCGGCGAGGACGGTCGGGCCGTGCGCTGCCGCGCCGAGACCGCCGACCGCCGCCCGGTCTGCGTGGTGACCGTGGAGTTCGACCGCGTCGCCTTCGAGGACCCCGCCGGCGGCGAGGTCCTCGGCGAGTGGCGCCGCTAGTCGGCGGCCGCCTGCTGCAGCTTTCCCCCGGGCGCCGAGACGATCAGCTTCACCAGTTCCTCCGTGACCTTCGGCTCCAGGCCCTCCGTGTGGCCCTTGTCGATGCGCACCACGTCGGCGACCACGCGGCCGTCCCGGCAGCCGGGATAGGCGAATACCTCGGCCTTGCCCGGCCGCGCCTTCGTTCCCCACACCTTGTAGCCCGCGCGCTGGTAGTCCCAGACGTAGCCGGCCTTCTCGTCGACGATGTCGGGCCGGCGCACCCGCGCCGCGCAGCCGTATTTCGCGGCCCAGGGCGAGGTGTCCGGCAGGGTCTCGATCTCGTGCTCGCCCACGGTGAAGACGTGGGAGAAGTCGCAGGCGGGCGTCGCAGCGCCCATCGGCGGGCGCGGCCGGGGCGCCGGCGGCGAGCCGTCCGGCTGCGGCGGGCCGAAGGCGGCCACGAACGGCGCCTGGCCGATCCGCCCGCCCGACAGGCTGAGCCAGCCGTCCACCTTGTCCTTGAAATAGTCCGAGCAGACGATCCGGCTCGACGTGAAGCCGCCCTGGCTGTGGCCGGCCAGCCAGAAGGACCGGATGTTCGACCGGCCGAAGCTCTCCAGCACAAAGTCGGTCACGTTCTTCAGATGCTCGTCATCGGCGGCCGCGTCCCAGCGGCGGACGCCCGGACCCTGGCCGCCCATCATCGCGCCCATGGTGGCGGCGGTGGGGGTGGCGACCACGAGGCGGTGCTTCTCCTTGTAGTCGGCGGCGGGGAAGTAGTGGCGCTGCCAGTTGCCGACCGAGCCCGCCCCATGGAGGTTGAGGATGAAGACCACCTTCTCCCCCGGCTTCAGGTCGCAGGGGTAGTCCAGGAAGAACTTGCGGCCCGTCTTGCCGTCGGTGGCGTTGCCCAGGTTGGCGAGGTCGCCGCTGGTGGCGCAGGCCTCCCCCGCGCAGCGCGCGGGCGGCGGGCTCGTGCAGGCCACCCCGCCCACGTCACGGGCCGCGGCCGGCGCGGCCGCGGCGGCTCCGGCGGCCAGGGCCCCCAGAGCGATGGTCGTCTTCAGTCTCATGGTCTCTTCCTCCCACCCGGTCTCGCGCCGGATCTCCGCCAGACTGATCGACGGAGTTTGCCGCCAGATGTCAGACCTGCAGGCGAGTCGCGCCAAGCTTGACCGTGGTCAAGGCGCGGGCGGTCCCCGTGGGGTGATCTCCCGCCGCAACCCGGAGAGTGACCGCATGACCCCTCGCTCCATCGCCCTGGGGGCGCTGGCCGCCCTGATCCTCGCCCCCGCCGCCCTCGCGCAGCCCGCCGCCTTGCCGGTGGACGCGGAGACCGAGGTCAACGGGGCGCCGGTCGCTTGCACCGGCATCGGCCAGACGCGGCTCGATCCCAAGTGGCAGGCTTATCCGGTGCGGGTGGAGGTCTCCAACCTGCTCAACGAATACCTCGTCGGCTCCGAGGTCACGATCCGCGACCGCGCCGGGCGCGAGGTGCTGAGCGCCAGCTGCGACGCCCCCTGGATCCTGGTGAAGCTGCCGCCCGGCGCCTACCGGATCGAGGGCCGCATCGCGGGCTCCCCGGCCAAGCCGCGGACCGCCCCCTTCAGCCCGCCGGCCACCGGCCAGATGCGCCTCGTCCTGCAGTTCCCCGACGCCTGATCCTTCACATTTGTCGCCGGCGGGTGTCGGATCGGCGCGCCCGCCGACGTCCTAGGCGGGACGACAGGCAGACGGAGGCTCCCATGCCCTATGTGGACGGTTTCGTGCTCGCGGTGCCGAAGGACCGACTGGACGACTACTGGCAGATGGCCCGCACGGCCGGCGAGGTCTGGATGGAGCACGGCGCGCTATCCTACGTGGAGTGCGTGGGCGACGACACGCCGTACGGCGAGCTGACCTCGTTCCCGCGCTCGGTCCAGGCCAAGGACGACGAGGTCGTCGTGTTCTCCTGGATCACCTACGAGAGCCGCGAGAAGCGCGACGAGATCAACGCCAAGGTCATGCAGGACGAGCGGATCAAGACCCCGCCGGCCGACATGCCGTTCGACGGCAAGCGGATGATCTACGGCGGCTTCCGGAGCGTGGTGGAGTTCTAGCGGGCGCCGCCGCGCGGATAGATCTCGCAGAGGGTGTCGATCACCCGCAACGCGGCCGGATCGGCGATCTGGTAGTAGATGGTCTGACCCTCGCGTCGCGTGGAGACCACCCCCTCCGCGCGGAGCTTGGCCAAGTGCTGCGAGGTGGCCGAGGGCGCCAGCCGGACGTAACGCGAGAGCTCGCCCACCGAGCACTCGCCCTCGATCAGCCGGCACAGCAGGATCAGGCGCTGCTCGCTGGACAACAGCTTCATCAACCGCGCGGCCGCGCTGGCGCTGGCCTCCAGCGCCAGAAGCTCCGAGTGGGTGGGTTCAGCAGTCGCGTCCATGGGCGGAATATGTCCGGCCACCGGCGCTTCGGGAAGGCGCGCGCCGGTCATGACCCCTTCCGAAGCTGCGGCGGCTCGACCTCGGCCTGCGTCCCGCCGTGTTTCGTGGGCCGCCGCCCATCGTCGCGCAGGACGACGTAGATCGCCGGAATCACCAGCACGGTGAGCACCGTCGACGACGCGAGCCCGAAGAGCAGCGAGATCGCCAGCCCCTGGAAGATCGGGTCGAACAGGATCACCGCCGCCCCGATCATCGCCGCCAGCGCCGTGAGCAGGATCGGCTTGAAGCGGATGGCGCCGGCCTCCAGCAGCACGTCGCGCAGCGGCCGGCCCCCGCCCTGGCTGTGGCGGATGAAGTCCACGAGCAGGATCGAGTTGCGCACGATGATCCCGGCCAGCGCGATGAAGCCGATCATCGAGGTGGCCGTGAACGGCGCCCGGAACAGCATGTGGCCGATGACGATCCCCACGAGCGTCAGGGGGATCGGCGTCAGGATCACCAGCGGCAGGCGGAAGCTTTTGAACTGGGCGACCACCAGGACGTAGATGCCGAGAATGGCCACGGCGAAGGCCGCGCCCATGTCGCGGAAGGTCACCCAGGTGATCTCCCATTCGCCGTCCCACAGCAGGGTGGGCGTGCTCTCGTCGGCGGGCTGGCCGTTCAGCCGGACTTCGGGCTTCGGCAGATCCTTCCAGTCGTGGGCCTCGATCGCCTTGTCGACCGCCAGCATGCCGTAGATCGGCGCCTCGTACTGGCCGGCCAGCTCGGCGGTGACCATCTCGGCGTCGCGGCCATCGCGGCGGTAGATCGGATAGGAGCCGGTCTCGCGGCTCGCCTCGACGACCTCGCCCAGCTCCACCAGCCGGCGGCCCTGCGGGGTCTGGGCCACCGCGAGCGGAGTCGCGGCCAGTCGCTCGCTCCAGGTGCGGTCCGACTGCGGCAGGCGGATCGCGATCTCCAGAGGGGTGCGGCCCTCGCCGCGGTGGGAATAGCCGACCGTCGAGCCGCCCAGCACCGCGCCGATGGAGTCGAACACCTCGCGCTCGGAGAGGCCGAAGAACTCCACCTGCTCGCGGTTGGGGGTCAGCCGCAGGCGCGGCCGGGCCTCGCCCCAGCTGTCGTCCACGTCGACGATGTACGGCACGCCCTTGAACAGCTGCTTCACCTCCGCGGCCACCGCGCGGCGGGTCTCCGGGTCGGGCCCGTAGATCTCGGCCAGCAGGGTCGCCATCACGGGCGGCCCGGGCGGGGCCTCGATCACCTTGATGGAGGCGCCCTTCGGCAGCGGCAGGGCCGCCAGCCGCTCGCGCAGGTCCAGCGCCACGGCGTGGCTCGCCCGCTTGCGCTCGGACTTGTGGGAGAGGGCCACGGCCAGGTCACCCTGTTCCGGGCGGCTCCTCAGGAAGTAGTGGCGCACCAGGCCGTTGAAGTTGAACGGCGCGGCGGTCCCGGCGTAGGCCTCCATGGAGACCACTTCCGGCACCTGCTGGGTGATGCCCGCGGCCGCGGCCAGGGTGCGCTGGGTGGTTTCGAGGCTGGTCCCCTCCGGCATGTCCACCACCACCTGCAGCTCCGACTTGTTGTCGAACGGCAGCAGCTTCACCGTCACGGCCTTGAAGTAGAACATCGACATGGCGAGCAGGGTCGCCACGCCCACGCCGATCAGGAACAGGGTGGCGCTGCGCCGGGTGGCGATCACCCGGCCGGCAAGCCCGCGGTAGGCGCGTCCAAGGCGGCCCTCGCCGCGGTCATGGCCGTGGCCCGCCGCCAAGGTCTTGCGGGCGAAGCGGATCATCAGCCAGGGGGCGATCACCACCGCCACGAAGAACGAGAAGACCATGGCCGCCGAGGCGTTCACCGGGATCGGCGCCATGTAGGGGCCCATCAGGCCCGAGACGAACAGCATGGGCAGCAGGGCGGCGACGACGGTGAGCGTCGCCACCACCGTGGGGTTTCCCACCTCGGCCACGGCCTCGATGGCCGCCTGCTGGCGGCTGCGCCCGTCGTTCATCGCCCAGTGGCGGGCGATGTTCTCGATCATGACGATGGCGTCGTCGACCAAGATGCCGATCGAGAAGATCAGGGCGAACAGGCTGACCCGGTTGATGGTGTAGCCCATCAGGTTGGAGGCGAAGAGGGTCAGGAGGATGGTCGTCGGGATCACGAAGGCGGTCACCGCCGCCTCCCGCCAGCCGATGGCGAAGCCGATCAGGATGACGATCGAGACCGTCGCCAGCCCGAGGTGGAACAGCAGCTCGTTGGCCTTCTCGTTGGCGGTCTCGCCGTAGTCGCGGGTGACCGCCACGTCGACGCTCTCCGGGATCAGCGAGCCCTCCAGGCTCTCCACCCGCTCGAGGATCTGGTCGGCGACCACCACGGCGTTGGCGCCTTCCCGCTTGGCGATCGCCAAGCTGACGGCGGGCGTCTGGCTCCAGGCCGCCCCCTCCTCCCGCGCATAGCGCCAGACCCGGGCTTGGTCCTCGCGCGGCGCCTGGACGACGTTGGCCACGTCGCGCAGGTAGACCGGCTCACCATTGACCGAGGCCACGGTCAGCAGGCCCACGTCGCGGGCGGACGCCAGGGTCCGACCGGCCGCCACGTCCACCGCCTGGCCGCCTTCGCGGATCGATCCCGACGGGAAACTGCGGTTGGCCTGGCGGACGGAGTCGGTCACCGCGGTCAGGGGCACGCCGCGCAGCGCCAGCCGCTCGGGGTCGGGCTCGACGCGGATCTCGTCCGGCCGGCCGCCGACGATGAAGGTCAGGCCCACGTCCTCGACCTTGGCGACCTCGGTCCTGAGCTTGCCGGCGAGGTCGTAGAGCGCCTGGTCGGTCCAGCGGGCGGCGTATCCGGGCTTCGGACTGAGCGTCAGCACCACCGCCGGCACGTCGTTGATGCCACGGGTGACGATGGCGGGCTCGGGGATGCCCACCGGGATCTTGTCGTAGTTGGCGCGCACCTTCTCGTGGATGCGCACCGCGGCGTCGTCGGGATCCTCGCCCACGTCGAAGCGGGCGGTCACCAGCACCCGGTCGTCCTCGACCTGGGTGTAGACGTGGTCCACGGCGCCCACGCTCTTGACGATGGTCTCCAGCGGCTTGGCCACCAGCTCGGCGGCGTCCTGGGCGCGCAGGCCGGGCGCCTGCACCATGATGTCGACCATGGGCACGCTGATCTGCGGCTCCTCCTCGCGGGGGATCGACATCAGGGCCAGGAGGCCCATGGCGATGGCCGCCAGCAGGAACAGCGGCGTGAGCGGCGAGGCGATGGTCGCCCGCGTCAGGCGGCCGGAAAGTCCGAGGTTCATCGCGCTGGCCCCTGGGCGAGCGTCCGCTGCGGCCCGACCAGCACGTCTCCGGCGGCGACGCCGGACAGCACCTCCACCTGGTCCTGGGCCGGGCCCGGCGCGATCTGCACCGCCACCTCGACGGCGCGGCCGTCGCGGCCCAGCAGGCGGACGAAGTCCACGCCGTAGCGGGTGGAGACGAACCGGCGCGGCACGACCAGCGCCTGGCGCTGGCCCACCTGTACGCGGACCCGCACCCGCTGGCCGACGAGGCCCGCATCGAGGCCCGGGACCGTGATGTCGGCGACCACGCGGCCGGCGGTGACGGCGGGATAGACCTGGCCGATCACGCCCACCGGCGCGACGCCGGGGAGGTCCTCCGAGACGATCGGGATGCGGTCGCCGACCCGCAAGGCGCGAGCCTGGCCTTCCGGGATCTCCAGCCGGAGCAGCGGCTCGCCGGCGGTGATGGTGGCCACCGACTGGCCCGCCGCCACCACCGAACCCGCAGGGGCGTCGGCGCGCAGCACGCGGCCGTCGGAGGGGGCGAGGATCGCGCCCTGGTTCGAGAGCTCACGGCTGGCGGCGCCCTGCGCCCGGTAGGCGTCCATCTGGCCCCGCGCCGCCTTGGCCGCGGCTTCCGCCTGCTCGAGCCGCGCCCTCGCATAGATGCCTTTCTCATAGAGGGTGCGCACCCGTGCGAGGTCGGCGTCGGCGCGGGCGACCTCGGCGGCGGCGGCGGCCGTCTGGGCGTCGTAGGCGCGGGTCTCCAGGGTCAGCCGCTGGTCGGACACGCGCGCCACGAGCTGGCCCTTGCGGACGTAGTCGCCCTCCTTGACCCGCAGCTCGGTGAGCGTCCCGCCGATGCGGGCGCGCGCCTCGCCCATGTCCTTGGTGGTCACGGTGGCGGAGACCGGCTTCAGGTCGGCGACGGTCCGCTGGGCCAGCGGCAGGCGCTCGCCGCTCGCCGCGGCCGCGGGCGCCTCAGGGCGCTCTGGTTCTCCGCCGCAGGCGGCGAGCGTCACCGCGGCGGCGAGGAGGAGGCTGGACACGGCGGCGCGCATGGCGGGCGTCCTCTTGGATCAGCTGCGGTCGACGACGGCGCCGGTCGCGGCGTCGTAGCGGACGGTGGGCAGACCGGCCGCCACCCAGGCCTGGATGCCGCCGCCGAGGTGGGAGTCCACCGCCAGGCCGGCCGCCCGGCACCGGTCGATGGCCATGGCGGAGCGCTTGCCCGAGCCGCACTGCAGCACCACCGCCTCGCGGCCGCCGGTCGGCAGGGCCTTGGGGTCGAAGGTGGAGAGCGGGAAGTTCAGCGCCCCGTGGATGCGTTCGGCTGCGAATTCGCCGGGCTCGCGGACGTCGATCAGCACGATCTCGTCGCGCTGGAGCATGGCGCGGACTTCCGCCGGGGTCAGGTCGCGGATCGGGGTGGTCGGCATGGGATGTCTCTCGGCTCGCTGTTATCATGTGCGTATTTGCGCATATATTGAACAACGAGGCCCTTTCAAGCCCATTCCGGGTGGGGCGAACAGCATTCTCCGACCTCGGGGCGCCCAAGACCGGCTTCATGATCGAGAGCATGGTCACGGCGATCTCGGGTAACCGCTGGCGCTGAGCGAGGGGCGCGCGGCCAACGCCGAGGCCACCTGGAACGCCGTCTCCCTGACGGCTTCTGCCCGGCGGCGATGGTGTTCAGGAAGCTTGGGGTGAGGCCGGGCTTGGCGTTCCGCGTCGGGCCGGCCCTGTGGTCCAGGAGCCACGGTCACGCCGTTGCGCCCCTCATCGCGCTTGGTGCCCCAGGCCGGACTCGAACCAGCACGCCTTTCGACAGCAGATTTTGAGTCTGCCGCGTCTACCATTTCGCCACTGGGGCCCGATCTACGTCAAAGACGCAGGCGGGCGGGCAATCTAGCGATGGGCCGCCGCCGGTCAACGCGGCGCTTGGTCATGGACGTCGGCGTTCGTAACTGATAATCGTTCGCAAGAAAGACGTCCTCGGGGGTCCCATGCACGACATGCTCGCCGAACCGGTCACCGCCCAGCCGCTGCTCGCGGCCGACGCGGACGGCCGGCTGGTGCGCCTCAGCGCCGCCGCCCCTGGCGACCGGGGCGTGATCGTCGACGTGCGGGCCGAGAGCCGGCCGGGCGACCATGGCGTCGGCGTCGAGGAGCTGCAGCGGCGGCTCTTGGAGTTCGGCTTCGTGGAAGGCGCGCACCTGGAGGTCCTGCACGAGGGCCTGATCCGGCGCGACCCGATCGCGGTCCGGCTCGACGACATGCGTGTGGCGCTCCGCCGCCGCGACGCCGACGACGTCTGGGTCCTGCTGGAGTCCAAATGAGTCAAGGCGTCCTGCCGACCGCCCGCGTGGCGCTGGTCGGCAATCCCAACACCGGCAAGACCGCCCTCTTCAACGCGCTCACCGGCAGCCGCCAGAAGGTGGCCAACTACGCCGGCGTCACCGTCGAGCGGAAGGAAGGCTTCGTGCAGACGGCGGCCGGGCGAACCCTCTCCGTCCTCGACCTGCCGGGCACCTATTCCCTGCGCGCCCGCAGCCCCGACGAGGCGGTGACCCGCGACGCGGTGCTCGGAAAGCTGGCCGGCGAGATGGCGCCCGACGTGGTGGTCGCCGTGGCGGACGCCACCAACCTGCGCCTGGTGCTGCGCCTGATCCTCGAGCTGAAGGCCGTGGGCCGGCCGATGGTGCTGGCGCTCAACATGTACGACATCGCCCAGCGCCAGGGCCTGCGCATCGACCTCGACGGTCTTCGGCGCGAACTGGACTGCCCGATCGTCACCACCGTGGCCACCCGCAAGCGCGGCATCGAGGACCTGGTGGCCCAGGTGGAGGCCCTGGCCGCGCAAGGCGCGCTCGGCGCCGCCAGCACCTGGCGCGAGCCGACGGCCGTCGAGATCCGCCAGGCCCACCGCGAGGCCCAGCGGATCCTCAAGGCCCACGTCCGCCCGCCCGAGCGGCCCGACACGCTCACGGCCAAGGTCGACGCGGTCCTGCTGCACCCGGTGGCGGGTCTGGCGGTGCTGTTCGGCCTGCTGTTCCTGATGTTCCAGGCGGTGTTCTCCTGGGCCGGGCCGCCGCAGGACCTGATCGAGGCGGGCTTTGCCGCCCTCGGCTCCGGCGTCGGCGCCCTGCTGCCCGACGGCCTGCTGAAGAGCCTTCTGGTGGACGGCCTGATCGCCGGCGTCGGCAGCGTGCTCGTGTTCCTGCCGCAGATCCTGGTCCTGTTCTTCTTCATCATCCTGCTTGAGGACTTCGGCTACATGGCCCGGGCCGCGTTCCTGATGGACCGGATCATGGGCGGGGCCGGCCTCCACGGACGCGCGTTCATCCCGCTGCTCTCCAGCTTCGCCTGCGCGATCCCGGGGATCATGGCCGCCCGGGTGATCGACCAGAAGCGCGACCGGCTGACCACCATCCTGGTGGCGCCCCTGATGACCTGTTCGGCGCGGATTCCGGTCTACACCCTGATCATCGGGGCCTTCATCCCCGACCGCACCGTCGGCCCGGGCCTGAACCTGCAGGGTCTGGTGATGTTCGGCCTCTACGCCTCGGGGATCGTCAGCGCGCTGCTGGTCTCCTTCGTCATCCGCAAGGTGTTCTGGCGCGGGGCCGTGGAGCCGTTCCTGATGGAACTGCCCACCTACAAGCTGCCGTCGGCGGAGAACGTCGGCCGCAACCTCCTGCTGCGCGCCCAGATCTTCATCGGCCGCGCGGGGCGGATCATCCTGCCCCTGATGGTCCTGGTCTGGTTCCTCTCCACCTTCCCATATCCGCCCGAGGGGGCGACGGGACCGGCCATCGACTACAGCTTCGCCGGCATGATCGGCCATGCGATCCAGCCAGTCTTCGCGCCCGTAGGCTTCAACTGGCAGATGGTGGTGGCCCTCATTCCGGGCTTCGCCGCCCGCGAGGTGGCGGTGGCCGCGCTGGGCACCGTCTATGCGGTGGGCGACGCCGAGGCGAACGTCGGCGCGCTGGGCGCCCGGCTGGCCGAAAGCTGGTCGCTGGCCACGGGCCTGGCGTTCCTGGCCTGGTACATCTTCGCGCCGCAGTGCGTGGCGACGCTGGGCGTGGTCAAGCGCGAGACCAACTCCTGGACCTGGGTCGGCGTGATGTTCGCCTACATGCTGGCGCTCGCCTACCTGGCCTCGTTCCTCGTCTACCGCGGCGCCGTGGCGCTGGGCTGGGGCTAGGCCGAGGCACGCGCGGATCGGGCCTCTGGCCCCGATCCTGCAGTGTCCCATGCCAGGTCAGGAGCCGCGCCGATCCCGTACTATTCCGGGATTCCATGGCCGGACGACGCGGTCGGGGCCGACGAAAATCCCGGGATGAAACCCCAGGTCGCGGTTAACCATCCATTCGCCTTGACGTTTAACCGCTCGATAAACCCACGCATGCATAGCTAAGCATGCCATGGGAAAGAACCTGGATAACTCCTCCGAGACTGCGAACGGCAAAAAGCCGGGCCGCGGGAATCAAACCCTCGCCAAGCATGTCCGTGAGGTCCTCCTGATGCTCGGCGGCGAAGCGCACCGGGCTCTGGTGATCGAGCAAGTGGCCCGCACCCTGGGGCACGACGTCCGTCAAATCCCCGAGGAGCTGCAGACCGCCCTCATCCACACGTTCGAGGAGAACTGGCGGGATGAGCGCAGGCGCGCCGCGTACGGCTTCCACCTGCCGTTCGGCGAGGGCTCGCACCGCTGGGGTTGCCGCGAGGCCGCGCTCGTCCACTAGGACGAGCCCTCAGGCAAGCCTCGGCGGCTCCGCTTCCCCGGCCAGCTGGCCCGCGACGGCCTGCAGGCGGCTGAGCAGCCGCTTGAGGAGAGCGACCTCGTCGGGCGCGAGCCCCGAGATCAGGGCCGCCTCGTAGGCCAGCGCCAGGGGCGCGATCTCGTCGAACAGCGACACCCCCTCGGGCGTCAGGGCGAGCACGTGCGACCGGCCGTCGTCCGCGTGGTCGGTGCGGCCCACTAGCCGGCGCTTCACCAGCCCCTGGGCGGCGCGGCTCACCGTCACCTTGTCCATCACCGTGCGCGCGACGATCTGGCCCTGGGTCAGGCCGCCGTCCTCGGCAAGGACGCACAGCAGCCGCCACTGCGGGATCGTCAGACCGAAGCGGTCCTGGTAGGCGCGCGCGATCAGCCCCGACACCGCGTTCGAGGCCACCGACAGGCGATAGGGCAGATAGGCGTCGAGCCTCAGCCCCGTCCCGTTCTCCTCCTTCGCCGCCGCATCCTTCACGCCGGCCGGACCTCCTGCTCGATGGCTCCGAAGATCGTGTGGCGCTTCGCGTCGCGCATCTCGATCCGCACCACGTCCCCGGCCTTCAGGAACGGGGTCTTGGCCGCCCCGTCGGTCAGCGTCTCCACGGTCCGCAGTTCGGCGAGGCACGAATAGCCGACGCCACCGGCGGACACCGGCTTGCCTGGGCCCCCGTCGGGCCCGCGGTTCGACACCGTCCCCGAACCGATGATCGTGCCGGCGGCGAGCGAGCGGGTCTTCGCCGCGTGTGCGATCAGGGTCCCGAAGTCGAAGGTCATGTCGATGCCGGCGTCGGCCTCGCCCAGCGGCTGGCCGTTCAGCTCGACCTCGAGCTTGCCGGAGAGCTTGCCGTCCTTCCAGCCGGGCAGGCTGTCGAGGGTCACCGCCACCGGCGAGAAGGCCGACGCGGGCTTGGCCTGGAAGAAGCCGAAGCCCTTGGCGAGCTCGCCCGGGATCAGATTCCTGAGGCTCACGTCGTTGCAGAGCATGACCAGGCGGATCAGGCCGAGCGCCTCCTCGCGGCTCACCCCCTGCGGCACGTCGCCGGTGACCACCGCCACCTCGGCTTCGAGGTCGCAGCCCCAGGCCTCGTCGGCCAGCGGGATCGCGTCGCGCGGACCCAGGAAGCCGTCCGAGCCGCCCTGGTACATCAGCGGATCGGTCCAGAAGCTCTCCGGCATCTCCGCGCCGCGCGCTTTCCGCACCAGCTCCACGTGGTTCACATAGGCCGAGCCGTCCGCCCACTGGTAGGCGCGCGGCAGCGGGCTGGCCGCCGAGTGCTCGTGGAAGCGCTCCTTCGGCACCGCGCCGTGCTCCAGGCTCTCCGCGAGGCCGCGCAGCTCCGGTTCCATGCGCCACCAGTGGTCCAACGCATACTGCAAGGTGGGCGCTATGTGGCTCGCGTCGGTGAACCAGGCCAGGTCGTTGGAGACCACCACCAGCCGCCCGTCACGGCCGCCCTTCAGGGACGCCAGCTTCATTCGTTCTTCTCTTTCTCAGGCCGTTTCGCGATGGATGGTGCGCACGAGGCTCACGCCTGCCTCGTAGGCGTGCGGCTCGTAGACGGTGACCTCGACGCGGATGTCCGAGCCGGGCTCGCCGTCCCAGAGGTAGCTGCGCTCGAAGCAGACGGCGCGGCCGGCAGGCGTGAAGCCCTCGAAGGTGTCGCCCCAGGGCGTGTGGCCGGAGAGCTGGCGCCAGCCCAGCGTGCAGGCGCGCTCGATCTCCTCCTGGGCGGCGGCCTGCAGGTCCTCCTCGAAGGGATCCATGTCACACGCGCACGCCGGCCGGCGCGGTGAACTCCGAGACCTCGGCGTCGCCGGTGTTCACCACCTCCGACGGCTCGAAGATCAGCACATGGGCTTCGGCGTCCGACGCCGTCCGGTGCTCGACGCCGCGCGGCACCACCACCATCTGGCCGGGCTCCAGCTCCACGACGCGGTCGCGGAACTCCACCCGAAAGCGCCCGTGGAAGCAGAGGAACATCTCCTCGGCGTCGGCGTGGCTATGCCAGGGGAACACCCCTTGCGTCTTCACCAGGCGCACGTCCTGGCCGTTGAGCTGCGCGGCGATCTTCGGGCGCCAGTACTCGGAGAAGCCGGCAAACTTCTCCGCCAGGTCGATGGCCTGGGGCGCGGTCACCTAGGCGGTCTTCCAGCTGTCCACATAGGCGGGATTTTCCACCGAAGCGGCGGCCTCGCCAACCTCCAATGGGTCCCGCGTGTCGATCATCACCGCATATTCGTCGGTGGCGGGCTTCGGCTGGCTCAGCATGTTCTTCAGGGCCTTGGGATGCGGCCCGTGGGTGAAGCCTGAGGGATGAAAGGTCATCATCCCGGCCTCGATGTGGTCGCGGCTGAAGAAGTCGCCCGCGTGGTAGAACAGCACCTCGTCGAAGTCGTCGTTGTTGTGGAAGAACGGCACCTTCAGCGCGCCCGGATCGGTCTCGAAGGGCCGGGGCGTGAAGGTGCAGACCACGAACCTGTCGGACAGGAACGTCGTGTGGACGCTGGGCGGCAGGTGGTAGCGGTGGCTGACGATGGGGCGGATGTCCTTCACGTTCAGCCGCACCGGGGCGAGTTCGCCGTGCCAGCCCACCGCATCCAGCGGATTGTACGGATAGGTCACCACCGAGACCTCGCCGCGCTTCTTGATCTCCACGCGGAACTCGCCCGCCTCGGCCTGGTGGGCCCGGAAGCCCTCGTCCAGCACGGGCGTCTCCAGCATGGCCGGGTCGAACAGGGCGTGGCCGCCGAGCAGCCCCTTGTCCGGCAGGCCGAAGTGGGTGTTGGTCGCCTGGATCATCAGGATGGCGGTGGGGGCGGCGGGCTTCAGCCGCCACATGGTCCCGCGCGGCAGGTAGAGGTAGTCGCCTGCCGTGTAGGCCAGCCGGCCGTAGTCGCAGAACAGCTCGCCCTCGCCCTGGTGGACGAACAGCAGCTGGTCGCCGTCGGCGTTGCGGGCCAGGGCCGGCATCGGCTCGGCGAGCTTCCAGAACCGCACCTCGGTGGCGGCGTTATGGAGCACCTTGCCCGCCGCCCAGGGGCTGGGCTCGGCGGCGTTCAGTCTGGCGAGGTCGAAGGCCCGCGGGCGCAGCGGCCCCTCGAAGCTGGTCCAGCCGGTCGGCGGGCGTTGGTGGTGGATGAAGGCCGCCGGGCCGAAGAAGCCCTCCTTGGATATCTCCCGCTCGTAGGTCCCCTCCGGCATGTCGGCGTGCGCCTGGCGGGAGTGGGTCCCCTGCGCGCCCCGGACCGGGATCCAGTTGCGGTTCGCCATCAGGGTTCGTCCTTGTAGATCCCGACCGTCAGCGGCTGGCCGTCGGCGATCTTCGCCCGGTACATGCCCGAGGTGTTGTAGCTCCAGGCCATCTCGCCGTTCGGGGCCACCGCGATCACCCCGCCGTCGCCCTTCAGCGCGGTGAGGTTCTTCTGGATCACCTGGTCGGCGGCGGCCTGCAGGCTCATGCCCTTGTGCTCGACCAGGGCGCAGACCTCACGGGCCACCGTCAGGCGGATGAAGTACTCGCCCGTCCCCGTGGCCGAGACGGCGCAGGAGGTGTTCGAGGCGTAGGTGCCGGCGCCGATGATGGGGCTGTCGCCCACCCGGCCCCAGCGCTTGGCCGTGGTGCCGCCGGTGGAGGTGCCGGCCGCCACGTTGCCGCGGCTGTCGAGGGCGACGACGCCCACCGTGCCGAACTTCTTGTGCAGGTCCATCAGGTCGGCGTTGCGGCCGCCGTCCTCGTCATGGGCCAGGTCGATCGTCCCGGCGGACGCCTGCGGCGCCCCGGCCGGTCGCGCGGGCGCCGGCAGGCCCTGGCGCTTCAGTTCGCGCTCCAGCGACTGCCAGCGGCGCTCGGTGAAGAAGTAGCTCGGGTCCACCCGCTCCAGGTCCTGGGTCTGGGCGAAGGTCTCGGCGCCCTCGCCGATCAGGAAGACGTGCGGCGACTTCTCCATCACCGCCCGGGCCAGGCTGATCGGGTGCTTGATCGTGGTCACGCCCGCCACCGCGCCGGCCTTCAGGTTCGAGCCGTCCATGATCGAGGAGTCGAGCTCGTTCTTTCCCTCCGCCGTGAAGACCGCGCCGCGGCCGGCGTTGAACAGGGGGTCGTCCTCCAGCAGGTGGATCGAGGCCTCGATGGCGTCCAGCGCCGAGCCGCCCTTGCGCAGCACCTCGGCGCCCGTCTCGGCGACCCGGGCCATGGCCTCGCGGTAGGCCTTCTCCTGCTCCGGTTTCAGGTCCTTGCGCTCGATGACGCCGGCCCCGCCGTGCACCACGAGGGCCCATTTGGGCTTGGCCTCTGCCACCGTACTCATCGTCATCACCGCTACTGAAAAGAGAACCGCGAAAGCCCGCATCACCCCTCCGTCGCGGGGAGCACCCCTCGGCGCATCTGGTCGAGCTCGATGGACTCGAACAGCGCCTTGAAGTTGCCCTCCCCGAACCCCTCGTTGCCCTTGCGCTGGATCAGCTCGAAGAAGATCGGACCGATCATGTTCTCCGTGAAGATCTGAAGGAGAAGGCCTTGGCCCTCCGTCGGCGCGCCGTCCACCAGGATCTTGTCGGCCTTGAGCCGCTGGAGGTTCTCGCCGTGGCCCGGCACGCGGGCGTCGAGCTGCTCATAGTAGGTGTCGGGGGTGTCCTGGAAGCGAACGCCCTGCTCGCGCATGGCCTCCACCGAGTGGAAGATGTCGTCGGTCCCCAGCGCCACGTGCTGGATGCCCTCGCCCTTGTAGTCCTTGAGGAATTCCTCGATCTGCGAGTGCTCGTCCTGGCTTTCATTGAGCGGGATGCGGATCTTGCCGCAGGGGCTGGTCATGGCCTTGGAGAACAGGCCGGTCACCTTGCCCTCGATGTCGAAGTAGCGGATTTCGCGGAAGTTGAAGATGCGCTCGTAGAACTCCGCCCACTTGGCCATGTTGCCGCGGAATACGTTGTGGGTGAGGTGGTCGATGTAGGTCAGGCCCTTGGCGTTGGCCTTCTCCTGCGCCGCCGCGCCCTCGATCGGCAGGAAGTCGACGTCGTAGATCTCCTGCGCGCCGTAGCGGTCCACCAAGTAGAGGTTCGAGCCGCCGATCCCCTCAATCGCCGGGATGTTCAGCTCCATGGGGCCGACCAGGCCCTGCACGGGCTTCGCGCCGCGCTCGATGGCGAGCTTCAGGGCCCTGGCGGCGTCCTTCACGCGGAAAGCCATGGCGTTGGCCGAGGGGCCGTGGGCCTGGCGGAACTCCGCCGGCTGGCCGGACGGCTCCATGTTCAGGATGAAGTTGATGTCGCCCTGGCGGAAGCGCAGCACGTTCTTCGAGCGGTGCTTCGAGACCGCGGTGAAGCCCATCAGCTCGAACAGCCCCTTCAGCCGCTCCGGCTCGGGCGAGGTGAACTCCACGAATTCGAAGCCGTCGGTGCCGAGCGGGTTCTCGAAGAGGTCGCGGGTCTGCGGCTGCGCCTGGATGTTCATGGCCATGTCTCCTGTCGGCGGAGTTCGTATCACTTGAAACGAGTTCGTTCCAGCGGGCGAGACAGCGCCGGCGCCCCCTGCTAACAACGCCCGACCTCCCCGCACGGATCGACGATGTTTCGAAAGATGTACGACTGGGTGATGCGGCTCGCCGCCTCACGCCACGCGCCACGGTCGCTCGCCGTCATCTCCTTCGCCGAGAGCAGCTTCTTCCCGATCCCGCCCGACGTGATGCTGGGGCCGATGGTGCTGGCCAGGCCCAACAAGGCCTTCGTCTACGCCACCATCTGCACGGTCGCCTCGGTGCTGGGCGGCCTCCTGGGCTACGCCATCGGGGTGTTCCTGGAGCCCGTGGGGATGTTCATCCTCAAGCTGTTCGGACACCCGGAGGGCCGCGAGGAGTTCCAGCACTGGTTCGACCAGTGGGGCCTGGGCGTCATCCTGATCAAGGGCCTGACCCCGATCCCCTACAAGCTGGTGACCATCACCGCCGGCTTCGCCCGCTTCGACCTCTTCACCTTCATGTGGGCCTCGATCGTCACCCGCGGCGCACGGTTCTTCATCGTGGCCGCCATCCTGAAGTACGCCGGCCCGGCCATGCTCAAGGAGTTCGAGCGGCGGCTGAACCTCTACTCGGTGATCCTGCTGCTGATCTTGGTGGGGGGCATCGTCGCCGTGAAGGTCTTCCTGTAGGCCGCCGCTTGGGGTCTTATCGCGCGCCATGCTGAACCCGATCCTCGACCGCTGGCGGCTTGCGGCCCTCCTCGCCTCCGCCGCCATGCTGGCCACCGCCCACGCCTTCGAGACCTTCGGCGGCTACGCGCCGTGCACGCTCTGCCTGCGCCAGCGGGAGGTCTACTGGACCGCCTTGGGCCTGGGCGCGGCCTTCATGGTGATCGTGCGCCTGCCGGGCGGACCGCGCTGGCGCGAGGCCACCTGCTGGGTCCTCGGCCTCGTCTTCCTGGTCGGCGCGGGCGTCGCGGCCTACCACGCCGGCGCGGAGTGGAAGTGGTGGCCCGGCCCCAGCGCCTGCGCCTCGGCCGGCGGCGGCGTCAGCCTCAGCGACATGGAGGCCTTCCTCGGCGGCGCACGCGTCCGCCCGCCGGCCTGCGACGAGGCGCCCTGGGTGTTCGCCGGCCTCTCCATGGCCGGCTGGAACGTGCTGGTCTCGCTGGGGTTGGCCGTGATGAGCGCGTTGGCCGCGCTGCGCGAAAGGTCCAAGCGATGACCGACAAGCCGATCCCGCCGCGTCCGGGCCAGGGGGCGCTCGCCGCCCGCCTCGCCGAGATCCTGCGCGTCGACCATGCGGGCGAGCTGGGCGCCGTCTCCATCTACCGCGGCCAACGCGCGGTCTTGGGCCAGGCCCCGCGGCACGAGCGCATCGCCGGCCAGCTCGCCGAGATGGAGGGCCATGAGGCCGAGCATCTCGCCCGCTTCGACCGGCTGCTCACCGAGCGCCGGGTGCGCCCGACCGCGCTGGCCCCCGTGTGGCGGCTGGCGGGCTTTGCGCTCGGCGCCGGCACCGCCCTCCTCGGCGACAAGGCCGCCCACGCCTGCACCGAGGCGGTCGAGAGCGTCATCGAGCAGCACTACGCCGGGCAGGTGGCCGAGCTCGCCGAGCTGGAGCCGGAGCTGGCCAATGAACTCGAGCGCTTCCGCCAGGAGGAGCTCGCCCACCGCGACCTGGCCGTCGACGAAGGCGCGCGGGAGGCGCCCGGTTACGCCCTGCTCTCCGCCGTCATCCGCACCGGCTGCCGCGCGGCCATCAAGATCAGCGAGAAGGTCTAGGCTGACGCGGCGTCGCGGGCGCACGCTCGCGCCGCCATGATCAAGCTCACCTTCTGCCTGGTGCGCCTGCCGCACCTCAGCCGCGAAGCTTTCCAGGACTACTGGTTCAACACGCACGGGCCGCTGGTCGCCAGCGTCGCCGAGGTCCTGCAGATTCGCCGTTACGTCCAGCTCCACAGCCTGCCGCCCGAGATCAGCGAGGCGTTGCGGACCAGCCGCGGCGCGCCGCAGCCCTACGACGGGGTCGCCGAGCTGTGGTTCGACAGCCTCGAGGCGATGGGCGAGAAAGGCCGGCGCCCTGAGGCCCAGGCGGCGGGCCGTATGCTGCTGGAGGACGAGCGGAAGTTCATCGATCTCTCGCGCTCGCCCCTGTGGTTCGGCCAGGAGAAGGTGGTCGTCGGCTAGGGTTGGGCAGGCCGGCCGTCGTCGGCGGCTCCGGGGACGGTGCTTCCCTCGATCTCGGCGGCGGACATGGCGGGTCCGACCATCGCCTGCTCGCCGGCAGGGGCGTTGACCGGCGGCGAAGCTCCCCGGCCGGTCTGCATCGGCTTGGCCACCAGGATCACCAGCAGCAGGACGACGCTGGCGGCCACCAGGAGCCAGACGGTCTTGCGGCCGCTCGGCTTGCTGTCCACAGGCGCGCCCTTTCCGCGCACCGGCCCGTCGTCGACACCGGGGGCGGAATCGGCCGCATTTGTGCGGGTCTCTCGGGGGTTCTGCATCGGACATCTCCCATCAGTCGCAACCACAACCGGGCGACGGCGGGCAGGTTCCGGGGCGATCCCTCCCCTCAGGTTGCACTCCGTGGAAATAACAGCCTCCAGGGAGTCGCGCAGGCGCAGGAGTTCTGCTTTTGTTCTATTCACGGAGGCGCGCCATGGCGGACGGGACAACGCACTACATCGCCGAGCGGACCTTCGGGGCGCCGAGGCTCGCCCAGGCGACCCAGGCCCGCGCCAGCCTATGGGCGCTCTGCCGCTGCGGCCGCACCGCGGCGGTCGATCCCGCGCCGTGGATCTGCCAGGGTCTGGCCCGGCAGCCGGTGGAGCACTTGGAGGGCCGCCTGCGCTGCGTCTGCGGCGCGCGCCGCGTCCGGCTGGAGGTGCACGGCCTCGCCGAAGCGCCGGCCGGAGTGACCGGCGGCATCTACATCTTCCGCTAGGCCGCGGCCGCCCGGCCGCTAGGGCATCGGGCTGAGGCTCTCGATGTCCTGGTGCGGCTTCACGCCGTGCTTGAGCAACTCCTCCCAGACGCCCTCGGCCGTCTCGGCGAAGCAGAAGAGCTCGAAGTCGGTTTCCGCGATCATCCCGTGGCGCAGCAGCTCGTCGAAGTTGATGATCGAGCGCCAGTACGCCTCGTCGAACAGCACCACCGGGATCTTCGGCGCCTTGTCGGTCTGGCGCAGCGTCAGGATCTCGAACAGCTCGTCCAGGGTGCCGAACCCGCCGGGGAAGACCACCAGCGCGTTGGCCCGCATCGCCAGGTGCATCTTGCGCATGGCGAAGTAGTGGAACCGGAACGTCAGCTCCGGCGTCGACCAGCTGTTGGGCTCCTGCTCGTGCGGCAGCGTGATGTTGAACCCCACCGACGGGGCGCCCACGTCGGCGGCGCCCCGGTTGGCGGCCTCCATGATCCCTGGCCCGCCGCCGGTGGCGATGACGTTGTCGCGGAACGGCTGGCCCTCCAGGAAGGCCCCGCCCCGCTTCGAGGCGATGGCTCCGAACTCGCGCGCCGCCGCGTACCATCGGCGGTGCGCGCCCTCGCCGTCCTCGCGGATCCGGGCCGAGCCGAAGACCACGATGGTGGAACGCACGCCCCAGGCCTTGAGCGCCAGATCGGCCTTGGAGAACTCCAGCATGAACCGGACGCCCCGCATCTCCTGGGAGAGCAGGAAGTCCTGGTCGTAGACGGCCAGCCGATAGGACGGCGACGCCATCTGGGGGGTGTTGGGGTGGGGCTCGGACATGGCCGCCATCTAAGCGCGTTTCGCCGGCCGGTCGATCCGGCCGGCGATGTGCGCTGGGCTACTTGGCGAGCTTCAGCTCGGCCTCGATCTCCAGCTCCACCTCGTCGCCTACGCCCGGCAGATAGGCGGTGATGCCGAAGTCGCTGCGCTTGATCTTCGCCTCGGCGTCGAAGCCGAGCGAGTAGGTCTTGTCCACCGGGTTGACGCCGGCCTGGTTGAACTCGGCCTCCAGCGTCACCGGCCGCGTGACGCCGTGCAGGGTGAGGTCACCGGTGATGTCGGCCGTGCGCTCGCCCGTGACCCGGATGCGGGTCGCCTTGAACGTGGCGGTGGGGAACTTCGCGGTGTCGAGGAAGTCGGCGGTCTTCAGGTGTTTGTCGAGGGCGTCGTTGAGCGTGCCCACCGAATTGGCGTCGACCGTCACGTCGAGCCGGCTGGCCTCGGGCCGGCGCGGGTCGAGGGTGAGCTGGCCGTCCACCTTGGCGAACTGGCCGACATAGGTGGAGAAGCCCATGTGGCTCACCGACCAGGTGATCTTCGAGTGGGCCGGGTCGAGGGTGTAGACCCCCGCGCGGATCTCGGCCGGGGCGCGGGTGAACGGGTCCTGGGCGATCGCGGCGCCGGAGAGTGCAAGGACGGCGGCGAGGCCGGCGGCGGCGAAGGTGAGCTTGCGGGACATGGGAGACCTTCCGGGCAGGGAAATGAGGTGACGGCGCAAGGCTGCGCCATCGTCCCCACCCACATGGGGCTTCTCGCCGTCCGAGAGAATGCGCTTTGTTCGGAGCACACTGCTTCCACCCCGGAAACAATCCTCCGCCGACCGGTTGACCTCCTCAGGCCTCCAGCTCGATGTCCCAGTAGAGGTAGTCGAGCCAGCTTTCGTGCAGGTGGTGCGGCGGGAACTTCCGCCCCCGCTCCTGCAGTTCGAAGGCTGTGGGCCGCCGGGGCTTCATGTGCGGATGCATGTGGGCCTCCGCCGGTGTCCGGCCGCCCTTGGCGAGATTACAGCGGGCGCAGGCGGTGACGATGTTCTCCCACGTCGTGCGGCCGCCCCGCGAGCGCGGGATCACATGGTCGAAGGTGAGGTCCTCCGAAACCGAGCAGTACTGACAACTGAAACCGTCGCGCAGGAACAGGTTGAAGCGGGTGAAGGCCGGCGGCCGGTCCTGGGCCACGTAGCTCTTCAGCGCCACGACGCTCGGCAGGCGCATCTCGAAGGAGGGAGAGTGGACCTTCTGGTCGTAGGTGGAAACAACGTCCACCCGATCCAGGAACACCGCCTTGATCACCTCCTGCCACGGCCAGAGGGACAGCGGGTAGTAGCTGAGCGGCCGGAAGTCCGCGTTCAGCACGAGGGCGGGCCAGCCGGAGGGCGGGTGGCTAAGCACCTGCATCGCCGGACCTCCCGCGGCGCGGACCCGCGCCTATGACGTACGCTTGTGGACTGAAGACGGAGCCCCTGTCTTGCGAACGCGCCAGCCAATTCCGGCTGCATGGACGACGTTACCCGAGATTCGGAGACATCTCCATGACGGCGGCCGTGGGATGAGGCCGAGCGCCTCGCCCGCGGACTGGAGCGGGCGAGGCTTACCGGCCTGACATGCGTCAGGCGCCGAGCACGGCGGTGGCGCCGGCGAGCGTGAGGCCAAGCGCCACGATCGCGTAGGAGGCCACGACATCGAGGATCCGGTTCATCAGGATCGACATTGCCTTCTTCCTTTCTTCGGTTGCGGCGGCCGGGGGATCCGTCCGCCGGGTCCATCTGGACGATGTTTAGATAGCACGCATCTAAACGCTGCCTAGATGCAAATTTATCGCGCACCGCTATGCATTTTTGAATGTGCTGCAGGAACGCTGGAGGCGGCGCGAAAGAAAAAGGGCCCCGGGGAGGGGGCCCTTCTCCGGTTCGACCGTGAGGCCGGGGCCTAGACCCCGAGGGCCACCGTGGCGCCCGCGGCGGTGAGGCCGAGGAACAGCAGGAGGGCGGGAGCGATCCGGTCGAAGAAGCGCTCGAACTTGGAAATCGCGAGAGACATGGAGACACACACCTTTCAGTTTGAACCCCGGGGGAGCGGGGGCGTTTCTTATTTGAACAACGCTAAGATAACGCCGATCTGAGCGGCGTCAAGATCATCTTTACGGCGATCAGATTGAGTTTTACAGTGGAGCCGATGAGAGAATCTCAGGCCGCCGAAGCCCGCCCTTATCACCACGGCGATCTGCGCCGTGCGCTGGTCGACGCCGCACGCCGGCTGCTGGAGTCCGAGGGCCCCACGGCGCTCTCGCTTCGCGCCGTGGCGCGCGAGGCGGGGGTCAGTCCCGCGGCCCCCTATCACCACTTCAAGGACAAGGGCGAGCTCCTAGACGCCGTGGCCCATGAGGGCTGGGAGATGCTGGACGAGGCGCTCGCCCGCGCCAAGGCCGGGGCCCCCTCGCTGAAGGAGAAGATGTCGGAGCTGGGCGTGGCCTATGTCTGCTTCGCCCGCGACAACCCCGCCCTCTACCGGATCATGTACGACACCGCCCGGGACAAGGAAGCCCTCCCCGACGCGGTCCAGGGGAAGGACGACGGCGCCTACTGCAAGGTCCGCGACACCCTGATCGAGGCGGGCGCCGATCCCGCCGCGGCGATCGACCTGGAGCTCGCGACCGTCGCGGCCTGGTGCGCCGCCCATGGCCTGGCCGAGATGCGAGGCTTCAAGCAGTTCGAGCCCCTGAAGGAGGCCATGGGCGGGGAGGCTCCCTTCCTGCGCGCCGTCTTCGATCACATGGGCCTGTTCCCGAAGCACCTGGAAGACTAGACCGGCCCGCGTGAGCCGGCCCTTCGTCACCCGTTTCGCCCCCTCGCCCACAGGGTACCTGCACCGCGGGCACGCCTTCTCGGCGCTCACCGCCTACGAGGCCGCGCGTGCGGCCGGCGGCCGCTTCATCCTGCGCATCGAGGACATCGACCGCACCCGCTGCCGTCCGGAGTACGAGGCCGCGGTCTACGAGGACCTGGCCTGGCTCGGGCTTGCCTGGGAAACGCCCGTGCGCCGGCAGTCCGAGCACATGGAGGACTACGCCCGGGCGCTGCGCGAGCTCGCCGAGCGCGGCCTGCTCTACCGCTGCTTCCGCACCCGCCGGGAGATCGCCGAGGAGATCGAGCGGGCCCCGCACGGGCCCATGGAGGTGTTCCGCGGCCAGCCGCTGCCGGCCGACGAGGAGGAACGCCGCGTGGAAGCCGGCGAGCCCTTCGCCTGGCGGCTCTCGCTCGAGGCCGCCGAGCGGACCCTGGGCGGCTTCGGAAGCCTCACCTTCCAGGAGGAGGGCGAAGGCCCGGCCGGCGAGCGCGGCGTCCTGCAGGCGCGCCCCGACCTGGGCGGCGACGTGGTGCTGGCCCGCAAGGACGTGGGCGTGGCCTACCACCTGGCCGTGGTCGTCGACGACGCCCTGCAGGAGATCACCCACGTGATCCGCGGCCAGGACCTGTTCGAGGCCACCCACGTCCAGCGCCTTCTGCAGGCCCTGCTGGCCCTGCCGACCCCGGTCTACCGCCACCACCGCCTGCTCACCGGCCCGGACGGCAGGCGCTTCGCCAAGCGCGACCGCGCCGAGACCCTGCGGGAGCTCCGCGCCCGGGGCGTGACGCCGGCCGAGCTGCGCCGGGAGATGGGCCTTTGACCGAGGCTCGGCAGCGCTGGCGGGCGCTCGCGGTGCTGTTCTTCGGCGCCACGGTCATCGGGCTCTCGCCGATCTTCGTGCGCCTGGCCGACGCCGGTCCCGCGGCGGCCGGCATGTGGCGCCTGGCCTTCGCCCTGCCCTTCCTGTGGCTGATGGTCCACCGGACGCCGGGCGGGCCTGGAAGGCCGTCGCGCATGGGCCTGATCGCCGGCGTGATGTTCTGCCTGGATCTGGGCTTCTGGCACTACGGCATCACGCTTACCTCGGTGGCCAAGGCGACCGTGCTCACCAACCTCACGCCGGTGGTGGTGACCGCCTTCTCCTGGATCTTCCTGCGCGAGCGGCCGCGGGCCCTCTTCCTGGTGGCCGTGGCGCTCGCCGTCGGCGGCGCCTGGACGATGGCGGCGGCCAGGGGCGTCGGCGCCCAGGGCCCGAACCCGCCGCTCGGCGACGCCTTCTCGCTCACCACCGCCCTCTGGTACGCCCTCTACATGCTGGCCATCGGCCAGGGCCGGAAGACCGAGACCACCGGGCGGCTGATGTTCTGGTCCGGCGTCGTGGGAACGCCCCTGATGCTCGTGGCGGCCCTGGTGCTCGGCGAGCGGCTGCTCCCCGCCACCCTCGGCGGCTGGGCCGCCTGCCTGGGCCTGGGCCTGATGCACGTGGTCGGCCAGGGCTCGATCGCCTGGGCCATGGGCCGCCTGCCCGCCTCCACCGCCTCTGTGGTCGTCCTGATGCAGCCGGTGGTCGCCGCCTGGCTGGGCTGGGTGCTGTTCGCCGAGGCGCTGGGACCCTGGCAGGGCGTCGGCGCCGCCATCGCGCTCGCCGGCGTCGTGCTGGCGCAGTGGGCCTCGCGGCCCAGGGCGGCGGCCGCGCCCTACGACGAGCTGGCCAGCAGCCCGAAGACGTAGATCACCACGAGCATCGGCAGCGGCACGGTGGCGAACCAGCGGAGAGCGCCGCGCATGGCAGGTCTCCCGAATGCGCCCCCCGTCAAGCCAACGGGACGCCGCGACCTCAGGTTCCCTGGGCCGGCAGCCCCCAGGCCACGCGCGCCGCCTCCAGCCGCCCGAGCTTGGCCTCGAACGCCGACCAGTCGTCGGCCTCGGCGATCGGGGCCCAGATGGCCTCGATCTCGTCGTAGAGCAGCTCCTCGGGCGCGGCGCCCTGGAAGTAGGGGTGCGCCAGCCGCTCGGGCCGGTCGGCTGCGTAAGGCGCAATCAGCCGCCGGAACTCCTCGAAGCCCTCGCCGCGGTAGACCTCGGCCCGCGGCCCGGCCAGCGCCCGGTGTTCGGCGTTGCAGAACCAGTCGAAGAAGAACGGCTCCCAGCGCAGTTCGTCGCCGCCCTCCGCCAGCGCCTTGAACGCCGACTGCACGAGGGCGGCGTCCTCGTCCTCGCCGCGCCGGACGAGTCCGAGGCGGTCCAGCATGGCGGCCACCAGCTCGCGCCGGTAGGCGGGGCCGAAGGCGTTGAGCGCCTCGATCAGCGGCTCGTCGCCGGCCACATAGGTCAGGCAGCCGCCGAGCTGCTGCAGGTTCCAGAACACCGCCTCCGGCTGACGGCCGAAGGCGTAGAGCCCCTGCTGGTCGAAATAGGCCGCCGTGAAGGCCGGGTTCGACTTCGGCAGGAAGCGGTAGGGGCCGTAGTCGAAGCTCTCGCCCGTCAGGCTCATGTTGTCGGTGTTGAGCACCCCGTGGACGAAGCCCGCCGCCATCCAGCGGGCGGTGAGCCTGGCCATCCTTGCGGTCACCTCGCGCAGCAGGGCCACCGGCTTCTCGTTGGAGCCCTCCAGCGCCGGATAGTAGTGGGCGACCACATGGTCCACGAGGGCGGCCACGCGGTCGGGGCGCTCGAAGAAGGCGTGGCGCTGGAAGGTGCCGAAGCGGATGTGGCTGTGCGACAGGCGCACCAGCACCGAGGAGCGGGTCGGGCTGGGCTCGTCGCCGCGGACGAGCTCCTCGCCGGTCTCCACGAGCGAGAAGGACCGCGAGGTCGGTACGCCAAGGGCCTCGAGCATGGCCGTGGCCAGCACCTCGCGCACGCCGCCCTTCAGGGTCAGCCGGCCGTCGCCCGAGCGCGACCAGGGCGTGCGGCCCGAGCCCTTGGTGCCGAGGTCGAGCAGCCGGCCGGTCCCGGCCTCCCGCATCTGGGCGAAGACGAAGCCCCGGCCGTCGCCGAGCTCGGGGTTGTAAACCCGGAACTGGTGGCCGTGGTAGCGCTGGGCGAGCGGCGGATCGAGGTTGTCCGACAGCGGCTCGAAGCGGCCGAAGTGGGCGATCCACTCGTCGTCGGTCAGGGTGTCGAGGCCCACGGTCGCCGCCGCCCGGTCGTTGCGGTAGCGCAGGATGGTCTTCGGGAAGACCTCCGCCCGCACCGGGTCGGCGAACTCCGCCCCCAGCTCCTGGAACTTCGGATCGGGGCGGTAGGCGGGGGCGACGGGCATCCGAGCCAGATGGCGGTTCGCGGGCCCCGCGGCAACCCGTGCGCGGCCCACGCACGGGCCTTCACAGAACTGTCACAAAAGCCTAGAGCCCTGAATCTCCAACCGGGCCGAGGTGGATTCCGCATGCTGAGATGGTTCCAGGCGCTCCTGCCGCGCGAGGAGGGCTTCTTTGACCTCTTCGAGGAGCACGCGCGCACCCTCTGCGCCGGCGCGCGCGCCCTGCGCCAGATGCTCGACGGCGGCGACCAGGTCCCCGAGTTCTGCGCCGAGGTGGCCCGCCACGAGGAGGCCGCCGACGCCATCACCCGGCAGGTGATGCTGGCCGTGGGCCGCACCTTCATCACCCCCTTTGACCGCAGCGACATCCGCGAGCTGATCAGCTCCATGGACGACGCCATCGACCAGATGCACAAGACCGCCAAGGCGGTGACCCTGTTCGAGCAACGCGCCTTCCACCCGCACATGGTCACCATGGGCGACGTGATCGTGAAGACCGCCGACCTCACCGCCGAGGCCGTGCCCCTGCTGCGCTCGCTGCGCGGCAACGCCAGCCGCCTGCACGCCATCACCGAGGAGGTCACCCGGCTGGAGGAGGATTCCGACCAGCTCTACGACCACGGCATGGCCGCCCTCTACCGCGGCCCGGCGCGCACCGACGCCATGGCCTTCGTGGTCGGCGCCGAGATCTACGACCACCTGGAGAAGGTGGTGGACCGCTTCGAGGACGTGGCGAACAAGATCAGCGGCGTGCTGATCGAGCACCTCTAGGAGCCGGCGCGCGTGGATCCGGCCCTGCTGCTGATCTTCCTCGTCATCGTCGCGCTGGCGTTCGACTTCCTGAACGGCCTGCACGACGCGGCCAACTCCATCGCCACCATCGTCTCCACCCGCGTGCTGCCGGCCAACTACGCGGTGATGTGGGCGGCCTTCTTCAACTTCATCGCCTTCCTGGTCTTCCCGCTGCACGTGGCCAACACGGTCGGCAAGGGGATCATCGAGCCCGGGATCATCTCCGACGCCGTGATCTTCGGGGCGCTCGGCGGGGCGATCACCTGGAACGTGCTCACCTGGCTCCTGGGCATCCCGTCCTCCTCGTCGCACGCCCTGATCGGTGGCCTTCTGGGGGCCGGCATGGCCAAGGCGGGGCTGGATCCGGTGGTCTGGGCCGGCGTGATCAAGACCGCGGCGGGGATCGTCGTCTCGCCGACGCTCGGCTTCATGCTGGCGCTGACGCTGGTCCTGATCGTCTCGTGGCTGTTCCTGCGCTCGACGCCGTCCTTCGCGGATTCCACCTTCCGCAAGCTGCAGTTCGTCTCCGCCTCGCTGTTCTCGCTTGGCCACGGCGGCAACGACGCCCAGAAGACCATGGGGATCATCGCCGTGCTGCTCTATTCGCACGGCCAGCTGGGCGGGGAGTTCCACGTGCCGTTCTGGGTGGTGATCAGCTGCCAGGCGGCCATGGGCCTGGGCACCCTGATGGGCGGCTGGCGCATTGTGCACACCATGGGGTCGCGGATCACACGACTGTCGCCGCAGCAGGGCTTCTGCGCCGAGACCGGCGGGGCGATCGCCCTGTTCTTCTTCACCAACCTGGGCGTCCCGGTCTCCACCACCCACACCATCACCGGCTCCATCGTCGGCGTCGGCGCCGCGCGGCGGGTCTCGGCGGTGCGCTGGAACGTCGCCGGGCGGATCGTCTGGGCCTGGATCATCACCCTGCCGGCCGCGGCCCTGATGGGCGCCGGCTTCTACTTCCTCGCCCGCCTGGGCGACCGGCTGGTCGGCTGATGGCCAAGCGCGCCGTCCGCGCCGAGCCGGACCGGGAGCCGAGGGCCCAGTACGCCGCCCTGCCCTGGCGCCGCCGGCCGGACGGAGCGGTGGAGGTGCTGCTGATCACCTCCCGCGAGACCCGCCGCTGGGTGATCCCCAAGGGCTGGCCGATCAAGGGGCTGAAGTCGCCCAAGTCCGCCGCCCGCGAGGCCTTCGAGGAGGCCGGGGTGACCGGCGAGGTGGGCAAGAAGAAGCTCGGCGCCTACCACTACGACAAGCGCCTCGCCAGCGGCCGCACCCAGCACGTCCGGGTCACCGTCTATCCCCTGCTGGTCGAGGCCGAGGCCGAGACCTGGCCCGAGCAGGGCCAGCGCGAGAAGCTGTGGACGCCTGCCGCCGAAGCGGCCCCCCTGGTGGACGAGCCCGAGCTGCAGGCCCTGATCGCCGCCTTCGCGCCGGATTGAACCTGAGCCGCACGGAAACATTGCAGTAATCCGCCGTCAGGCATCCTCATAGGCCCCGGGCGCCTCGCCCGTGGGCGCGGGAGGTGAACCGCCATCGAGCTCTCCCTGACCCTCCTCGAGTTGGCCGGCTTCGCGGCGCTGCTGCTGTGGGGCGTGCACATGGTGCAGACCGGGGTGCAGCGCACCTTCGGGCCGAAGCTCAAGACCTTCCTGGCCGGCGCCCTGCGCAACCGGATGAAGGCGTTCGGGGCGGGCGCGGCGGTGACCGTGGCGCTGCAGTCCAGCACCGCCACCGGGCTGATGCTCACCGCCTTCCAGGCCGGCGGCCTCGTGGCGCTCGCCCCCGCGCTGGCGGTGATGCTGGGCGCCAACGTCGGCACCACGCTGGTGGTCCAGGTCCTCTCCTTCGACGTCGCCGCCGTCGCCCCGCTGCTGGTGCTGGCCGGCGTGATCCTGTTCCGCCGGGCGCAGGACGCCCCCCACGACTTCGGACGGGTGCTGATCGGCCTCGGCCTGGTGCTCACCGCCCTGCACCAGTTCCTGGCCCTGCTGGAGCCGGTGGTCGCCGCCCCTGCCGCCGAGGCCTTCCTGGCCCAGGTCGGCCGCTACACCCCGCTCGCCGTGATCGTCGCGGCGATCCTCACCTGGGCCGCCCACTCCAGCGTCGTGACGGTCCTGCTGGCCATGAGCCTGACGACCGGCGGCGTGATCCCGCTGGAGACCGGCGTCGCCCTGGTGGTGGGCGCCAACCTCGGCTCGGCGCTCAATCCCCTGCTGGAAGGCGCCGACGCCGCCGATCCCGCCGCCCGGCGCCTGCCGCTCGGCAACCTGATCAACCGGCTCGCCGGCCTGGTGCTGGTGATGGGGGCGTTCAGCTTCGTCGCCCCGTGGATCGCCCGGCTCGGGCCGACCGAGGCGCGGGCGCTGGCCAACTTCCACACCCTCTTCAACCTGGCGCTGGCCCTGCTCTTCCTGCCCTGGATCCGCACCTATGCGAAGCTGATCGCCAGGCTGCTGCCCGCCCGGCAGGCCGCCGATCCCGGCGCGCCCATCTACCTCGATCCCGACGCCCGCGGCACGCCGGCCGTGGCGCTCGGCGCCGCCACCCGCGAGGCGCTGCGGATGACCGACACACTGGAGGAGATGCTCAAGGGCCTGAAGGAATCCCTCGCCGGCTCCAGCCGCACGTCGATCCAGGCCACGAAACGCCTCGACGACGTGCTCGACCGGCTGAACACCGCCATCCGCGCCTATCTGATCTCGATCCCGCCCGAGACCCTCACCCCTGACGAGTCCGCGCGCCTGGCCCAGATCCTGGCCTTCGCCACCAACATCGAGCACGCCGGCGACCTGGTGGACCGCAACCTGCTCAGCGTCGCCGCCCGCCGGCTGAAGCGTGGCGTCTCCTTCTCACCCGAGGGCGAGGCCGACCTCGTTCGCCTCACCGACCGCGTGCTGGCCAACGTACGGCTTGCGGGCGCGGCGTTCGTGAGCGGCGACCGCTCGGCCGCGCGCCTGCTGGTCGCCGAGAAGGAGTCCCTCCGCGCCGTGGAGGCGGACGCCGTCGCCGCCCACTTCCAGCGCCTGCAGTCGGGCGACGCGAATACGCTCGACACCAGTTCGCTGCACCTCGACGCGCTTCGCGACCTGAAGCGCATCAACTCCCACCTGGTGGAGGGCGCGGCCTATCCGATCCTGCAGTCGGTCGGCGAGCTCCTGCCCACCCGCCTGCGGCAGGTCGGCGACCGGGGCTGAGCCTCTTCCCCGCTTTCAGAAGCAGCGGTACGCTCCGGTCCTGAGGCGGGACGTCAGATCCTGCCCAGGGAGGACATCCATGAGAGCTTCGCGCCTCGCGCTCGCGCTGGCGGCCACCGCCCTGACCGCGCTCGCCGCCGTTCCCACCCTGGCCGCCGCCCAGGACCGCCCCGCCGCGCCGGGCTACAAGGCGCCCCGCAACGCCTGGGGCCAGCCCGACCTGCAGGGCGTCTGGACCAACGCCACCATCACCCCGCTGGAGCGGCCGGCGGAGTTCAGTTCGCTGGTCATTCCCGACGCCCAGGCCCGCGCCATGGAACAGGCGAACGCCAGCCAGAACGCGGAGGGCCTGAAGCCCACCGATCCCAATGCCAAGGTCACCGACCTGCCGGTCGACTGCGGCCGCGGCTTCCGCGGCACCGACTGCGGCTACAACAGCTTCTGGGTGGACCCGGGCACGCGGCTCATCCGGATCGGCGGCGAGGCGCGGTCCTCGATCATCGTCGACCCGCCGACCGGCAAGCTGCCCGCCCTGACGCCGGAGGCCCGGCAGCGGCTCGCCCAGCGGTTCGGCCGAAACAATCCCCGCGCCTTCGACGGGCCGGAGAGCCGCTCGCTCGGCGAGCGCTGCATCCTCTCCTTCGGGACCAGCGCGGGGCCGCCGATGCTGCCCCTGCTCTACAACAACACCTACCAGATCGTTCAGAACAAGGACGAGATCGCCATCCTGGTGGAGATGGTCCACGACGTGCGGATCATCCGGCTGAACGCGAAGCCGCTGCCCTCCAGCGTCCGGCAGTGGATGGGCGATTCCATCGGCCGCTGGGAAGGCGACACCCTCGTCGTCGAGACCACGAACATGCGGCCCGAGCAGGGCCTGCGCGGGGCCTCGGGCGGGACCTTGAAGGTCGTGGAGCGGTTCACCCGCGTCTCGCCGACGCAGATTCTCTACCGCTTCACCGTCGAAGACCCGGCCACCTATGTGGCGCCGTTCACCGGCGAGGTGGCGATGAACGCCACCAAGGGCCCGATCTACGAATACGCCTGCCACGAGGGCAACTATGCGCTGGAGGGCATCCTCGCCGGCGCCCGCGCGCTGGAGAAGGAAGGACGCACGCCCACCTCCGATCCCGTCGCCGACCTGCAGGGCGAAGGCGGGCTTTAGCCCCCTACCCGATCCTCACGCCCATGCCGCCGTCCACCGGCAGGATCGCGCCGGTGACGAAGCGAGCCTCGTCGGAGGCCAGGAACAGGGCCGCATAGGCGGTGTCCCAGGCCGTCCCCATCTCGCCGATCGGCACGCGAGCGTTGCGCTCGGCCCGCACCTCCGCCTCGCTGCGCCCGGAGCCCCGGGCGATGCCGGCCACCGCCATCGGCGTGTCCATCAGCCCCGGCTGCACCGCGTTGCAGCGCACCCGGTGGCGGGCGTTGGACTGCGCCACGCTGGTGGTTAGCCGGTTCACCGCGGCCTTGGAGACCTCGTAGGCGGTCTGGGCGCCGCCGGCGATCGCCGCCAGCGACGAGGTGTTGACGATGGAGCCGCCGCCCTGCTCGCGCATCACCGGCAGGGCCGCGCGGATGGTCAGCCACATGCCCTTCAGGTTGACGTCGAGGATGCGGTCGAAGGCCTCCTCGGTCAGGCGGTGCGCCGGGCCGTCGCCGCCCCCGCCGATGCCCACGTTGTTGACGAGAATGTCGAGCCGCCCGAACCGCGACATGGCCTCGGCGACGATGGCCGCACAGTCGGCGGCCTTGCGGATGTCGGCCTCGATCGCGCCGGCGCGTCCACCGTCGGCGGCGATCATCTCGGCGGTCTCCACGGCCCGCTCGCGCACGCGGTCGACGCAGAGCACGTCGGCGCCTTCACGTGCGAACAGCAGGGCCATGGCGCGGCCGTTGCCGATGGTCTCGCCCGGCGTCTGGCCGGCGCCCACGACCACCGCCGCCTTCCCCTGCAGCCGGCCCGCCACGTCAGTAGCCCTTCAGCTCGGGATCGAGGGTCTGGCCCTCGTCCAGCTGCACCCCGAAGGTGTTCAGCATCATCGAGACCTGGGTGTACTGGCCGGCGGTGAACACCAGGTCCATGCACTGCTTCTCGCTGAAGTGGCGGCGCAGCTCCGTCCAGGTGGGATCGGTGACGAACTGGTCGGCGTGCAGCTCGTCGCAGGCGCGGATCAGGGCCGCGTCGGCCGCCGACCAGCCGGCGTCGGTGCCCCGCTTGATGGCCTCGATCTCCTCGGCCGAGAGGCCCGACTGCAGGCCGATCCGGGTGTGCTGGGTAAACTCGTAGCCTGAGCGGCAGAGGAAGCCGATCCGCAGGATCACGATCTCCCGCTCCCGCGCCGGCAGGTCGTTGCGCCGGGAGAGCACGTAGCCGCCCCAGGCGTTGAACCGCGACAGCGCCTTGGGCGCATGCGCGAGCGTGCGGAAGATGTTGAGCACCGGGCCCGGGCGGAAGGCTTCGAGCGCCTCCTTCTGCTCGGCGTTCAGCTGGTCGTCGGCGAGCGGCGCGATGCGCGGCTTCGTCAGTCTCATGGGGATCCCTCCAGCGCCTCTAAACGGGCGTTTGAAGTCGCCACCTTAGCCGGTCGGCGGCGGCGCTCCACAGGGATTCGTTGGCGAGCGGCCACGGCTGTTGCTACGCAGGGTGCGTGTCCACGCGGTCGAGACTCGAATTCCTGAAGACCGAGACCGGCGCGGGCCTGCTGCTGGTCGCGGTGGCCCTGTTCGCCACCGCCTGGGCGAATTCGCCCTGGGCCGGCGCCTACGCCCGGTTGATCGGCAATCCCGTCACCCTGCAGTTCGGCCCCTTCGCCGAGACCATGACCTTCGCCGCCTGGGTGAAGAGCGCGCTGATGCCGGTGTTCTTCTTCGTGGCCGGGTTGCAGATCAAGCAGGAGATCCTGCGCGGCGAACTCGCCAATCCGCGCCGCCTCGCCCTGCCGCTGATGGCCGCCGCCGGCGGGGTTCTGGTCCCGGGGGCCATCTACCTGCTGATCAACTTGGGCGAAGGCGGCGTCGCCCAGGGCTGGCCCACGGCCGCGGCCACCGACATCGCCGTGGCGCTTGCGGTGCTGGCGCTCGCCGGCCCCCGCCTCCCCTCCACCCTGCGCGTCTTCCTGCTCACGGTCATGCTGCTCGACCTGCTGGCCGGGGCGGTGCTGGCCGCCGTCCTGTTCCCGGAGGATCTGCGACCGTGGATGCTCGGCGGCGCGGTCGCCACGGTCGCCGTCCTGGCGGGCATGGCCCGCTGGCGCACGGCGCCCTACGTCTTCTGGACCGTCGGCCTGATCCTGCTCTGGGGCTTCACGCTGAAGTCCGGGATCGACACCGCCGCGGCGGGGCTGGCGGGGGCCGCCTGCATCCCGCTGCGGCCCAAGCGGACCGGCGGCGTCGGCGTGCTGGACGAGCTGATCGCCGCCCTGCACCCCTACGTCGGCTACTTCGTCCTGCCGCTGTTCGTGCTCACCGCCGCGGGCTTCTCCCTCGCCAACCTGCCGGCCGACGTGCCCACCGCACCTGTCGCCCTGGGAGTCGGCCTTTCGCTGTTCCTCGGAAAGCAGATCGGCATCTTCGGCGCCACGGCCCTGGCCATCGGGCTGAAGCTCGCCCGCCACCCCACGGCCGTGAAGTGGCTGGAGCTCTATGGCGCAGCCGTGCTCTGCGGCGTCGGCTTCACCATGAGCCTCTACATCGGCGAACTGGCCTTCCCCGCCGCCGACGCCCTGGCGCAGACCAAGGTCCGCATGGGCGTCCTGGCGGGGTCGCTCGCCTCGGCCTTGGTGGGCGGGGCCGTGCTCGCCGTCTGCAACGCGCGGCGCCGCGAGGCCGGCTGATCAGCCGATCGCGGCCTTCAGCGCCTGGGCGGTCTCCCTGGCCGCGGCGTTCACGGCCGGCGAGACGTCGGCCATGACGTAGAAGTCGTGCGGCAGCTCGGGATACTCCACGTGCCGCGCCGCGACCCCGGCCGCCTTCAGCCGCTCGGCGTAGGCGCAGCCCTCGTCCTTCAGGCAGTCGTGCCCGGCGGTGACCACCAGCGCCGGCGCGACGCCCGCCACGTCGCGCGCGTCCAGCGGCGACAGCCGGTGCGCCTCGGGATGGTCGCCGACGCCCAGGTTCTTCTCGAACCAGCGCATCACCTCGAAGGTGAGCGTCGGGCCGTCGAGGGTCTTGCGCGACTCCGTCTTCCACTCCGCCGTGGTGGCGGGATAGAGCAGCAGCTGGAAGGCGATCTTCCGTTCGGGATCATCCTTCAGGTCGATGGCCACCGAGGCCGCCAGGTTGCCGCCGGCGGAATCCCCGCCGACCGCGATCCGCTTCGGGTCCGCCCCGATCTCGGCGGCGTGGTCGAAAGCCCAGCGGGTGGCCGCCAGGGCGTCGTCGTGGCCCTTGGGGAACGGGTGCTCCGGCGCCAGCCGGTAGTCGACCGCCATCACCCGGCAACCGCCCCAGGCGGCCATCCGGCGGCAGTGGCCGTCGTGGGTCTCCAGGTCGCCGATCGTCCAGCCGCCGCCGTGGAAATAGACCAGCAGGCCGGAGGGGCGGGCGAGGTCGTGGGGCTCGTACAGGCGCACGGGCACGTCGCCGTGCGGGCCGGGCAGGCTGAAGTCGCGGACGTCGAGGTCCTTCGGCGCGTTCTGGTCCTGGCTCTGCCGCTGCATCCGGTAGCCGGCCCGGAGCATCTCCGGCGGCACCGCCTCGAGCGGCGGCATGGGGTTCTCCTTCAGGAGCGCCGCCTGGGCCTCCAGGAAGGACGCGAAGTCCGGATCGATCACGGCCATGCCGGCCTCCTCCCCAAACAGATGGGGGCCGCCCGGTGGGCGGCCCCTCGTTGTCGTAAGTCTTACTCCGCGGCCTGCTTCGGCGCGTAGCCGAGCATCGCCTTGGTCTCCAGGAACTCGTGGAAGGCGTAGTCGCCCCACTCGCGCCCGTTGCCGCTCATCTTGTAGCCGCCGAACGGGGCGGTCATGTCGCCGCCGCCGCCGTTGATCGACACCTGGCCGGCGCGGAGCTTGGCCGCGACCTTGCGGGCCTGCTCCAGGTCGGCCGCCTGAACGTAGGCGGCCAGGCCGTACTCGGTGTCATTGCCGATCTCGATCGCCTGGTCGACGCTGTCGTAGCCGAGGATCGCCAGGACCGGGCCGAAGATCTCTTCCTTGGCGATGGTCATGTCGTTGGTGACGTTGGCGAACACCGTGGGCTTCACGAAGTAGCCCTTCTCCAGGCCCTCCGGCCGGCCCGTGCCGCCGATGACGAGGGTCGCGCCCTCGTCGATGCCGGCCTGGATCAGCTTCTGGATCTTGTCGAACTGGGTCTTGTTGACCACCGGCCCGAGCTGGGCGTTGCCGTTCGGGTCCCCGACGGTGATGCCGGCCGCCGTCTCGCGGGCCACCGAGATCGCCTCGTCCATGCGCTTCTTCGGCACGAGCATCCGGGTGGGCGCGTTACAGGACTGGCCCGAGTTGGTCATCATGGTGGCCACGCCGCGGGAGACCCCTTTTGCGAAGGCGTCGTCGTCCAGGACGATGTTCGGGCTCTTGCCGCCCAGCTCCTGCGCCACGCGCTTGACGGTCGGGGCGGCCGCCTTGGCCACTTCGATGCCGGCGCGGGTCGAGCCGGTGAACGAGACCATGTCCACGTCGGGGTGACTGGAGATCGCCGCGCCGACGCCCGGGCCGTCGCCCTGGATCATGTTGAACACGCCCTTGGGCACGCCCGCCGCATGCATGATCTCGGCGAAGATCTGGCCGGTGAAGGGCGCCACTTCCGACGGCTTCAGCACCATGGTGCAGCCCGTGGCGATGGCCGGCGCCACCTTGCAGACGATCTGGTTCAGCGGCCAGTTCCAGGGGGTGATGAAGCCGCAGACGCCGATCGGCTCCTTCACGATCATCGTCGGGCCGCGGTCTTCCTCGAACTTGAAGTTCTTCAGGACCTCGATGGCGGTGGCCAGGTGCGCCATGCCGATCGGCACCTGGGCGCGCTGGGCCAGGGAGGCGGGCGCGCCCATCTCCTCGGTGACCGCCGTCGCCAGATCGCCGAAGCGCTTCTGGTACTCGGCCAGGATCCGCTGCAGCACCTCGAGGCGCTCCTCGCGGCTGGTCTGCGACCAGGTGGCGAACGCCTTGCGGGCGGCCTTCACGGCCTTGTCCACGTCGGCGGCGGAGCCGATGGCGATCTTGCCGACCGTCTGCTCGGTGGCGGGGTTCTCGACGTCGAGCGTCTTCAGCTCGACGGGATCCACCCATTCGCCGTCGATGTAGAATTTGAGGTATTCGCGCATGACGTCCTCCTGGAACGGCTTTCTTGATTGAGCCCACCGCCGAGGCCATCCGCCCCGACTTCAAACGCTCATTTTAGTGATCGGCGATAAGTGGGGAAGCCCCCATCCTCCGCCGTCGTCTGCGCGACGGGGGAGGAGCGCTAAAGTTGGTGCACCTGCGGCTGGCCCGCAACCGGCGAACGCGCCTTCAGCACATAGTCCGCGCGGATCGAGCCGATGTAGAGGTCCTTCAGGTCGGGGCCGCCCCAGGTGACGTTGGTCGGATGGTTCACGATCTGGCCGGACGGGTCGTAGATCACGCTCGTCACCTCCCGGCGGGGCGAGATCGCCACCACCCGGTTGGCGCCCGGCAGGCAGACCCAGAGATTGCCCTCGGCGTCGAAGCCGATGCCGTCGGTGTAGCCCAGGGTCCCATGCTCAGGCGCGGGCTCGCCGGGCCGCATCAGCTCGCCCAGGACCGGCCCGTAGCGCTCGGCGGGACCGAGCCTGGCCCCCGGCAGCACCGGGAAGCGCACCACGTCGGCGGCGCTGGTCTGGGCGCAGTAGAGGAACCGCTCGTCGGCCGACAGCGCCAGGCCGTTGGGGAACTTCAACCCCTCCGCCACGACCGAGGCCGAGCCGTCCGGCCGCAGCACGAACAGGAAGCCGTCGTCGCGGCCGTCCAGCGCCTGCGGCCAGGTCTCCGCGTGGGTGGAGTTGGCGCACCAGATGTTCCCCGCGCGGTCGATCACCGGATAGTTGGAGGAGGTCAGCCGGCGGCCCTCCACCTCGGTCAGCAGGGTCTCGTGCAGGCCGCTCGCCGGATCGAACCGCTGCAGCGGGCCCGGCTCGCGGTCGTAGATGCCGAAGTTGGCGATGACGATCCGCCCCTGGGCGTCCATGTTGATGCCGTTCGGCGCGCCGCCCTTCGGCCCCATCCGGTGGAAGCTGCCGCCGCCCATCAGCTCAGCCACCGCGCACTGGTGGTCGGCGGCGAAGACGCGGCCGTCCTTGCCCACCACCACGTCCTCGGGCCGGTCGATGCCGAGCGCGACCTTCTCGAAGGCCGACACCGGAATGGGCTGCAGCGGCATGGGCGTTCCCCGTTTCCCTGTTTTCCCGAACCTTGAGCGCGCCTTTGGCCGTTGGACAAGCGTCCTTGCGGCGGAGGCGTGCGCTCGCTAAAGCCCGGACGACTGATTTCCGGAGCCGTCCCCATGATCGGGATCTACACCGTCCTCATCTTCCTGGCCGTCATGGTCGCGCTGAACGTCTTCGAGTTCGGCCGCATCGACTGAGCTGATCGGAGCCTGACGCCATGCCCAGCCGCGGCGCTGCCCTGATCACCGGCGGCGCGCGGCGGATCGGCCGGGCGCTGGCGGGCGCCGCCGCCGACGCGGGCTATGACGTCGCGATCCACGTCCGCGAGACGGACGACGACGCGGAGGCCGCCGCCGGCGAGGTCCGCGCCCGCGGCCGCCGCGCCGCCATCCTCGCCTGCGACCTGCGCCAGGAGGGCCGCCTCGTGGCCCTGGTCGGCGAGGCCGAGGCCGAGCTCGGCCCCGTCACCCTGCTGGTCAATTCCGCCAGCGTCTTCGAGGAAGACGCCTTCGCGGACATGAACCGGGCCTCCTGGGACCTGCACCTGGAGACCAACCTGCGCGCGCCCCTGGTCCTGGCCCAGGTCTTCGCCCGCCGCCTGCCGGCCGACCGCGAGGGGCTGGTCGTGAACCTCCTCGACCAGAGGGTCCTCCGCTCCACGCCGGAGTTCTTCTCCTACTCCCTCAGCAAGGCTGCCCTGTGGGACGCCACGAAGATGATGGCCCAGGCGCTGGCGCCCCGCGTGCGGGTGAACGGCATCGGGCCGGGCCCGACCCTGCCCTCGATCCACCAGGACCAGGCCGCCTTCGACGCCGAGGCCCGGGCCACGCTCATGGGCCGACCCACCTCCCCCGCCGAGATCGCCGCCGCCCTGCGCTACCTGATTGACGCGCCGTCGGTGACCGGCCAGATGATCGCCGTCGACTCCGGCCAGCACCTGGCCTGGAAGAGCTGAAGGGGCCGCCCGTGGTCGCCTCGCCCCGTCCCGAAGACGCCGCCAAGCCCGCGCCCGAGGCCCGGGTCGTCATGACCAAGGTCTTCGTCACCGGCGTCGAGGTGCAGGCCGGGATCGGCGTCTACCGCCACGAGGTGGGCCGTCTGCAGCCGCTGGTCGTCGACGTGGAGCTGGACGTCCCCACCGCCGGCGCGGAGCGGCTGGCCGACACCCTCAACTACGAGATGATCCTCCAGGCCGCCCGCGACGTGGCCGCCGAGGGCCACATCGGCCTTGTGGAGACCTTCGCGGAACGCCTGGCCCGCGCCTGTCTCTCCGACCCCCGCGTCACCCGCGCCCGAGTCCGGGTGGAGAAGCCGCTCGCGCTCGCCCCGCACGCCACCGGCGCCGGAGTCGAGATCACCCTCGTCCGCGCCTGAGCGCGCACCCGGATGAAGTTTGCGTAACCTGGGCCTTGGCCGATTGAATTCGCGCCGAACGGGGTCACATCCACACCGACGTGGTTTCCACGAGGAGAAGACTGAATTGACCGACCGCCTGGGCTACGGATCCGTGGAGGACCGGACGATGCCCGCCATCGTCTACGGCCTCTACCTGCTGGCCTTCGCCACCGGGGTCACGGCCCTTATCGGCCTGATCCTCGCCTACGCCCAGCAGGGCCAGGCGGGCGCGCGGATGCGCAGCCACTACACCTTCCTGATCCGCACCTTCTGGATCTCGATCTTCTGGTGGATCGTCGGCGGCGCCCTGTGCCTGTTCGGCGGCGTCTTCTCGGTCATCCTGATCGGCCTGCCGTTCCTGGCGATCGGCGTCCTGATCCTGGCCGTGATCGGCGTCTGGTGGGCCCTGCGCTGCATCGTGGGCGTCATCTACCTCGCCCGCGACGAGCCCCACCCGCGCCCCTACACCTGGCTCGCGTAGGGCGTCCGACGCATCGTGCTGGCCCGGCTTGTCCCGGCCACCCATGATCATGGCGAATACAGAAAGGCCCGCGGCGTCTCCGCCGCGGGCCTACTGGTCATCGGTGTTCAAGGATCCGCGGGACAGACCCGGGAACGACGAACGTCTCGAGGACTAGGCCGCCACCGTCTCGCGGCGGACCATCCGGGCGTAGTCGTCCATCAGGCTGAGCGAGATGTTGCCCGGCCGGAAGGTGAACTCGCCGATCTGCGCCACCGGGGTCACCTCGGCGGCGGTGCCCACCACGAAGCATTCGGAGAAGCCGGAGAGCTCCTCCGGCTTGATGTGGCGCTCGATCACCTCGAACCCCTTGGACTTGGCGAGCCGGATCACCGACTGGCGCGTGATCCCGTTCAGGAAGCAGTCGGGGGTCGGCGTATGCAGAGCCCCGTCCTTCACGAAGAACACGTTCGAGCCGGTCGATTCCGCCACATAGCCCCGGTAGTCGAGCATCATGGCGTCGGTGTAGCCGTCCTTCTCCGCGGCGTGCTTGGAGATGGTGCAGATCATGTAGAGGCCGGTGGCCTTGGCGTGGACCGGCTCGGTCTCGGGCGAGGGCCGCTTGTACTTGGCCCAGCACATGCGGATGCCCTTGGCCTTCTCCTCGGGCTTGAAGTAGCTCGGCCAGTCCCACACGGCGATCGCCACGTGGATTTTGGTGTTCTGGGCCGAGACCCCGATCATCTCCGAGCCGCGCCAGGCGATGGGCCGGACGTAGGCGTCGGTCAGGCCGTTCTTGGCGCAGGTGTCCTTGCAGGCCTGGTCGATCTGGGCCACCGTGAACGGGATTTGGAAGTCCAGGATCTCGGCGGACTTGAACAGACGCTCCGTATGCGCGGTCAGCTCGTAGATCTCGCCCCCATACATCCGTTCGCCCTCGAACACGGCCGACGCGTAGTGCAGGCCGTGCGTGAGTACGTGCACCTTCGCCTCGCGCCAGGGCACGAACTGGCCGTCCAGCCAGATCCAACCGTCGCGATCGTCGAAGGGAACAAGAGACATGAGGGTGCGACCTCCTTTCGTGGGGTTCCCCTTGAAGCCCCCGCGGGCCGCGCCGTCAAACGAAATGGGCGCGGCTAAGTGAACGCCCCCGCCGATCCCAGGCTGATCCTGCGCGAGGACGAGCTCGACGCCGGCGTGGAGCTCCTGATGCTGGCCGAGGCCTCGCTGTGGGCCGGCGTCGACGCGGGGCTGGAGGCCGAAGGCCTGGGGCTCGGACGCTCCCACTGGCGCGCGGCTTTCCTGCTGCGCCGCCGGCCGGGCGTGGGCGTGCAGGAGCTCGCCCACCTCACCAGCCTCTCCAAACAGGCCGCCAGCCGCATCCTCGTGGACCTCGCCGGCAAGGGCCTGGTGGAGAAGACGGCAGGCGACCTCGACGGCCGCCGCCGCAGCGCCGCGCTCACCAGGGCAGGCGAGGCCTTCGAGGCGGCGATCACCGAACGCCTGAGGAGCCAGCTCGCCCGCGCCTACCGGTCGGCCGGGCTGGACGGGGTGGCCGGCGCCCGGCGCATCCTGGCGGCGCTCGCCGGCGGGCGGACGCGCAGCCCCGGAACGGGGGGAGGGATGGGATGACCATGACCGAGACGGCCCGCCGCGGCCGGCACCTGCTGATCGTCGACGACGACGACCGCATCCGCGAACTCCTCAAGGAGTATCTGGCCCGCGCCGGCTTCCGGGTGACGGCGGCGAACGGTGGCGGGGCGGCCCGCCGGCTGATCGAGAGCCTCGACTTCGACCTGGCGGTGTTCGACGTGATGATGCCCGGCGAGGACGGCTTCTCGCTGACCCGCTGGCTGCGCGACCAGCGCGGCCCCGCCGGCCGCACCCCGGTCCTGATGCTCACCGCCCGCGGCGACGCCAACGACCGCATCGAGGGCCTGAAGCTCGGCGCCGACGACTACCTGCCCAAGCCCTTCGAGCCCGAGGAGCTGCTGCTCCGCATCGAGGCCATCCTGCGTCGGGCCCGCGACAAGCCCTCGGGCGAGGGGCCGCTGTCGCTCGGCCGCTGCGAGTTCGATCCCGATCGGGGCGAGCTCACCTGCGACGGGGAGCTGGTGCGCCTGACCGAGGCCGAGGTCGCCCTGCTGCGCCAGCTCGCCCGCACCCCGCACGAGCCGGTGGACCGCCTGGAGCTCGCCCGCGGCACGGTCGATCCCTCCGGTCGCGCGGTGGACGTGCAGGTCACCCGCCTGAGGCGTAAGATCGAGGACGATCCCAAGGCGCCCCGCTACCTCCAGACGGTGCGCGGCGTGGGCTACAGGCTGGCTCCGGACTGATGCGCCTCGTCCGATCCCGGGCGTTCGGCCGCTGGCTGAAGCGGCAGCTGCCGAGCACCCTGTTCGGCCGTTCGCTGCTGATCATCGTCCTGCCCGTGGCGCTGATGCAGGTGGCGGTCACCTGGATCTTCTTCGACGCCCACTGGCAGACCGTCACCAGCCGCCTGTCCGAGGGCCTGGCCGGCGACATCGCCTGGGCGGTCGAGAGCTATGCCGAGGACCCGACCGACGAGGAATTCGCCAAGCTCTCCGCGCGCGCCGAGGAGTCCATGGGCCTCTCCATCGCCCTGCAGCCCGGCCGCGTCCTGCCGGCCACCCGCCGCGACGCCCCGGCCCCGCTGGAGCCCTTCTTCGCCCCCATCGACCGCTCTCTGGAGCGCGCCCTGGAGGCCCGGCTCGACGACCCCTTCTGGTTCGACACCACCCGCTACCCGGCCTACGTCGACATCCGCGTGGCCGTGCCCGGCGGGGTGATGCGGGTGCTCGCGCCGCGCGATCGGGCCTTCGCCACCCAGGGCCACATCTTCGTCCTGTGGATGACGCTCGCCACCGTGCTGCTTACGACGGTCGCCATCCTGTTCATCCGCAACCAGGTGCGCGCCATCGAGCGGCTGGCCAACGCCGCCGAGGCGTTCGGGCGCGGCGCCGACGTGCCCACCTTCAAGCCGCACGGCGCGCGCGAGGTCCGCCGCGCGGCGCATGCCTTCATCGACATGCGCAGCCGCATCCAGCGCCACATCGACCAGCGCACCACCCTGCTCGCCTCCGTCAGCCATGACCTGCGCACGCCGCTCACCCGGCTCAAGCTCGCCCTGGCGCTGGCCGAGCCCTCCAAGCGCAACGAGGCCATGAAGAAGGACCTCGCCGAGATGGAGCACATGATCGACGAGTATCTCGCCTTCGCCCGTGGCGAGGGCGGCGAGGCGTCCGAGACCGTGCGCCTGCGCGACCTGCTGGACGAGGTCCGCGAGGGGGCGCGGCGCGCCGGCGCCCGGGTGAGCGTCACCGCCGATCCGGAGCTCTCCGCCAGCGTTCGCCCCAACGCCCTGAAGCGCGCGCTGTCCAACCTGGTCATGAACGCCGCCGTCCATGGCGAGCGGGTGGAGGTGGCCGCCCGCCCGCGGCCCACCGGCGGGGTGGAGATCACCGTCGACGACGACGGCCCAGGCATCCCGGCCGAGCAGTACGAGGACGCCTTCAAGGCCTTCGGCCGCCTCGACGAGGCTCGCAACCAGAACACCAAGGGGGTCGGGCTGGGCCTGGCCATCGCCCGCGACGTCGCGCGCGGCCACGGCGGCGACATCACCCTCGACCGCTCGCCGCTCGGCGGCCTGCGCGCCGTGGTCCGCCTGCCCGGCTCCGCGCCCCAGGGCTGAGCGCCACTCCGATAACACCGTTCAGCCACGGTTCAGCCACCACAGTGAAGCTTGCTCCCCGGGATACCTGGGGAGGACTTCCATGCGACACCTGCTCGTGGCCGCCATGCTCGCCTGCGCCGCCTCGCCGGCGCTCGCCGCCGATCCGGTGGAGGGGGACTGGCTGACGCCCAGCGGCTCGGCCAAGGTCCGCATCGCGCCCTGCCAGGGCCGCCCGGACCGGCTCTGCGGCGCCATCGTCTGGCTGAAGGATGCGCTGGACAGGGCCGGCCAGCCGGTGCGCGACACCGCCAACCCCGACCCCGCGCTGCGCGGCCGTCCCGTGATCGGCCTGCCCTTCATCCGCGACTTCCGCCGCGTGGAGACCGCCCGCTGGACCGGCGGCAAGATCTACGACCCGCAGAGCGGCAAGACCTACGACTCGCGGCTGCGGCTCAATCCCGACGGGACCCTGAAGCTGGAGGGCTGCGTGCTGGTGGTCTGCCAGGCCCAGACCTGGCGGCGGCCCTGATGGCCTGGCCGGCCCACCGCCTGGCGGCGGCCGCGGTGCTGGTCCTGGGAATCTATCTGCAGGTGGTCGCCTGGGTGGACCTCTATCCGTGGAACGACGTCCGCCGCAGCGACGGCCAGGAGACGCTCGACGTGCTCGCCGCGGCCGCCACCGGGGTGCTCACCGGCGCCCTGTGGGTCAGCCGCGTCTGGGCGCCGCTGCTCTCGGCCATGGCGCTCTCCATGTGGGCCTGGCTGCAGGCCATGACCTGGTGGGCGCCTACATCGCCGGCGCGCCGCCCAGCGCGCCCGCGGTCTACGGCCTCTGGTTCGAGAACACCCTGCATGTACTGCCCCGGGACGGGGGGCGCCTGCCGCCCGACGCCAACCACCTGACCCTGCACCTGCTGATCGTAGCCGCCCTGGCCGCCTCGCTGCTGGCCGCCTGGCGCGGCCTCTCGCCCGGCGCGGAGCCCCGCTAGGCGCCGAGTTCCTTCGAGCGCTTCACCGCCCGCGTCACCGCCTCGCGCAGCAGGGTCGGCAGGCCATCGCCGGCCAGCAGCACGTTCAGCGCCGCCTCCGTCGTGCCGCCGGGCGAGGTCACCTGTCGGCGCAGCTCCGCCGGCTCCTCGCCGCTCTGGGCGAGCAGGGCGGCCGCCCCGGTGAGCGTCGAGCGGGCCAGCCGCTGGGCCTCCTTGGCGGGCAGGCCCGCGGCCTGGCCGGCGCCCTCCAGCGCCTCGATGAACGCGTAGAGATAGGCCGGGGCCGAGCCGGAGACGGCGGTGGCCGCGTGCATCAGGTTCTCGTCGGCAAGGTCCACCACCGCGCCCAGCGGCTCGAACAGGGCGTGCGCCCGGGCCAGGGCCGCGGGATCGTCGGCGAACAGGCTGGCGGTGCCCTGGCCGATGGCGGCGGCGGTGGTGGGCATGACGCGCGCGACGCAGCGGCCGCCGAATTCCTTGGCCAGGTCCTGGGACTTCACGCCCGCCGCCACCGAGACGATCACCGCGTCGGCGGCGAGCCAGGGCGCGGTCTCGGCCGCCGCCTCGCGCCAGAGCTGCGGCTTCACGCACAGGAGCACCGTCTTTGCGCGGGCCAGCTCGGCGTCCGGAGGGTTGAGCTGCGCGCCCTCGAGCGCCAGCGCCAGCGCCGGCGGGCTCGGCGAAGGATCGCGGATCAGCAGGTCGGAAGGGGCGAAGGCCTGCGCCCGGCGCCAGCCCTCGAGCACCGCGCCGCCCATGCGCCCGGCGCCCAGCATCAGGATGGGAGTGATCATCGGCGCGACCCTAGCGGGGGCCGGGCCGGGATGCGAGTTCCCTTCTCCCGCAGCGGGAGAACGGATCGCGGCTTACGCCTCGCCGACCGTCTCGAACATGCAGGCGGCGATGGCGTCCTGGGGCGACTTGGAGCCCCGCACCAGGAAGTCGAAGGCCGGGTAGAAGCGGTCGGCCGCCTCGACGGCCACGTCGATCATCGCCGCGGCCTGGGCGAGGCTCGGCTGTTCCCCGGTCATCAGCGCCATCCCGTGGCGGAAGATGACCTCGCCGTCTTCCCAAAGCTCGAAGTGGCCGAGCCAGACGCGCGGGTTGACCGCGGCGATCAACTCCTGCGCCGCCTGCCGCTGGTCCTTGGCCACCGCCAGATCCATCGAGAGGCAGAGCTGGAGGCAGTCACCTTCCGGCCGCCAGGCGAACCAGAGTTCGTAGTCCTTCCAGTCGCCCGCGAGGGCGAAGGCGAGATCCCCGTCTTCTGTACGGTCGAACGGCAGGTTTTCCGCCGTGAGCACGTGCTCCACGACATCCAGGGGATCGTTCCCGAGGAGGACGTTGTCGTCAGACTGGGTGATGTCCATGAGACCCGAGGTCCTTTCGCAAGGGGCGGGGAGCGGATGGCCGCCCCCGAATCGCCTGCGATATTGAAAGTAAGCTGCTTTGCGACGGGGCCGTCACCCGGTTCTTGCCCGGGGCGACCCACGTTCGCGCGATTGGTTGTGGGGGAATCAGCGGCGTCGCGCTCAGGGGGCGTCGGCCGGCGGAGCCGCCGGCTTGGACTTCTTCGTCGCCCGCAGCGCCTCCACTTCGGCGCGGAGCGCGGCCACCTCGGCCTTCAGCGCGTCGAAATCCTCGCGGCGGATCAGGTCGAACTCGGCGGCGATGCGGTCGGCCTGCGAACGCATGGCGGCCTTGGCCTCCTCGCCGGCGGCCTGGGCGAGGCCCATGGCGGCGGAGGTCAGCTTGGCCATCTCGTCGAGAAAGGGGTTCTGGGTCTGCATCTTAAGCTCTGGCGGCGGCCGGAACTGGCCGCCATGTCTCCTATATGGCCCCGCGAGGGGTGAAAGCGAAGGGCTAGTCGTCTAAACCCGTCATCACCTGAACGCTGGAGCCGCCCAAACCGTGCCCTTCCCCGAATTCGATCCCGTTCTGGTGCAGATCGGGCCGTTCGCGATCCGCTGGTACGCCCTCGCCTATGTGGCCGGCATCCTGCTCGGCTGGCGCTGGGCCGTGGGGCTGGTGAAGAACGCCCGTCTCTGGGTCAATCGGCCGCCCCCCGTCAGCCCCGAGCAGATCGACGACCTGATCCTGTGGGTGACCATCGGCATCATCGCCGGCGGCCGGCTGGGACACGTGGTGTTCTACACCCCTTCTCTGATCGTCGAGGACCCGGTGCAGATTGTGCAGGTCTGGAAGGGCGGGATGAGCTTCCACGGCGGGGCCATCGGCGTCTTCCTGGCGATGATCTTCTTCGCCCGCCGCAACGGCATCGACCTCTGGCGGCTCGGCGACGTGGTGGCCCCGGCCGTGCCCATCGGCCTGTTCTTCGGCCGCATCGCGAACTTCATCAACGGCGAGCTCTGGGGGCGGCCCACCACGCTTCCCTGGGGCATTGTCTTCCCCGGCGCGGGCCCGGAGCCCCGCCACCCGAGCCAGCTCTACGAGGCGGCGCTTGAGGGCCTGCTGCTGTTCGCCGTCCTGATGTGGGCGACGCACGGGGCCAAGCTGCTCAACCGCCGCGGCGTGGTCATGGGGATCTTCACCGCCGGCTACGGCCTGATCCGGGCGAGCCTCGAGAACGTCCGCCAGCCCGACGCCTACCTGCCCGCCTTCCCCTTCGGCCTGACCATGGGGATGATGCTGTCGATCCCGATGATCCTGTTCGGCCTGTGGCTGATCTGGCGCGGGATGCGCGAGCCCCTGCCGCCGGCGCTGCCGGCCGAGTCCGCGCCGCCGCAGGCCAGCCAGGCCGAGCCGAAGTCCGTCTGAGATGAGCCTGCGTGACCGGCTGGCGGCGGAGATCGCCGCCGGCGGCCCGATGACGGTGGCCCAGTTCATGACCCGGTGCCTGCACGACCCGCAGGAGGGGTACTACGCGACCCGCCCGGGCCTCGGCGAGGCCGGCGACTTCCTCACCGCGCCCCTGGTCAGCCAGATGTTCGGCGAACTGGTCGGCGTCTGGGCCATGGCCGCCTGGCGGATGATGGGCGCGCCGTCCCGCCTGCGGCTGGTGGAGATGGGGCCAGGCGACGGGACGCTGATGAGCGACCTGCTGCGCGCCGCCCGCATGGCGCCGGACTTCCTCACCGCCTGCGAGGTCTGGCTGGTGGAGGTCTCCGAGCCCCTGAAGGCCCGCCAGCGCGCGCTGCTCGGCGAGGACGTCCGCTGGGCCGGCGCCCTGGCCGAGGTTCCGGCGGGCGAGCCGCTGATCCTGGTCGCCAACGAGCTGCTCGACTGCCTGCCCGCCCGCCAGTTCGTGCGCACCGCCACCGGCTGGGCCGAGCAGGTGGTGGGCCTGGACGCGAACGGCGCCCTGGCCATCGGCCTCGCCGCCGCCCCCGTCCTGCCCTTCCCCGACGCGCCCGAGCGGGCGGTGTGGGAGCAGTCGGCGGCCCAGGCGGCGCTCGGCCACGAGATCGGCCGCCGGCTCGTGGACGACGGCGGCGCGGCCCTGCTCATCGACTACGGCCGCGACCGGCCGGGCTTCGGCGACACCCTGCAGGCGCTGCGCCGCCACCGGAAGGTCGACCCGCTCGCATGCCCGGGCGAGGCCGACCTCACGGTCCACGCGGACTTCCCCGCCGTGATGGCGGCCGCCGCCGCCGAGGGCGCCGAGACCGCCATCCTCACCCAGGCCGAGTTCCTGGCGCGCATGGGCGTGGGCGAGCGGGCGGAGGCCCTGGTCCGAGCCCGACCCGAGAAGTCCGCCGCCCTTGGCCGCCAGCTCCACCGCCTGGTCGCCGCCGACCAGATGGGCGAACTCTTCAAGGCTTGCGTGATCCATTCGCCGGGCTGGACCCCGCCCGCCTTCGAGGACGCCTGATGGACCTGCCGATCATCACCTCGCCGCTGCTCGACCTGGCCGGCGTCCGCCACGCCTTCTTCACCCGCCAAGGCGGGGTCTCGGAGGGGATCTACGCCAGCCTGAACGTCGGCGTGGGCTCGAAGGACGACCCCGACGCCGTGCAGGAGAACCGGCGCCGGGCCGCCGCCTGGTTCGGGGCGCAGTCCATCGTCACCGCCTACCAGGTGCATTCCGCCACCGCGCTGGTCGCCGACGGCGCCTGGCCCGCCGGCCCGCCCCAGGCCGACGCCGTGGTCAGCGCCACCAGCGGCGTGGTCTGCGGGGCGCTCGCCGCCGACTGCGCGCCCGTCCTGATGGCCGACCCGGTGGCCCGGGTAGTCGCCGCCGCCCACGCCGGCTGGAAGGGCGCGCTGACCGGCGTCGTCGAGGCGGCGGTCGCGCGGATGGAGGAGCTGGGCGCCGAACGCAGCCGCATCCGCGCCGCCATCGGCCCGTGCATCGGCCAGGCGTCCTACGAGGTCGGCGTGGAATTCCTGGAGCGCTTCACCCACTTCGACCGCGGCTACGGGCGCTTCTTCGCGCCCGGCGCGGCGCCCGACAAGCGGATGTTCGACCTTCCCGGCTTCGTCCTCGCCCGCCTCTCGGCCGCGGGCGTGGGCAAGGCCGAGTGGATCGGCCGTGACACCTGCGCGGAGCCCGACTGGTTCTACTCCAACCGCCGCGCCTTCAAGCTGGGGGAGCCCGACTACGGGCGCCTCCTTTCGGCCATTGCGCTGACCTGACGCCTAGACTCGTGCGCCTTCGCTGCTACAAGGCCGGCCCAATGGCGAAAACGCTGTGGGGGTCTCGATGAAGCTGCTGGCCGGCAATTCGAATCGTACGCTGGCTCAGTCCATCGCCGACTACCTCGACATGCCCCTGACCCGGGCCCAGGTGCGCCGGTTCGCGGACAACGAGGTCTTCGTGACCATCGACGAGAACGTCCGCGGCGAGGACGTCTTCGTCATCCAGTCGACGAGCTATCCGGCGAACGACAACCTCATGGAACTCCTGATCTGCGTCGATGCGCTGAAGCGCGCCTCGGGCCGCCGGATCACCGCCGTGCTCCCCTATTTCGGCTATGCGCGCCAGGATCGGAAGACCGGCGGCCGCACCCCCATCTCGGCCAAGCTGGTCGCCAACCTGATCACCCGCGCCGGCGCCGACCGGGTGCTGACGATGGATCTCCACGCCGGCCAGATCCAGGGCTTCTTCGACATCCCGACCGACAACCTGCTGCCGGCGCGGCGCATGGCCGACGACATCCGCGAGCACTATCGCAAGACCGATGACATCATGATCGTCTCGCCCGACGTGGGCGGCGTGGTGCGGGCCCGCGCGCTCGCCAGCCGCCTCGGCGCCGACCTGGCCATCGTCGACAAGCGCCGCTCGGGCCCGGGTCAGTCCGAGGTGATGAACATCATCGGCGACGTCAGCGGCCGCCGCTGCATCCTCTACGACGACATCGTCGATTCCGCCGGCACCCTGTGCAACGCCGCCAAGGCGCTGATGGAGCACGGCGCCACGGAGGTCTCCGCCTACGTCACCCATGGCGTCCTGTCGGGGGGAGCGGTGGAGCGGGTCACCGCCTCGGTCCTGCGCGAGCTGGTTGTCACCGACTCCATCGAAGCCACCGAGGTGGTCACCCGCAGCGACAAGGTCCGCGTGGTCACCTGCGCGCCCCTGATCGGGGAGGCGATCCGCCGCATCGCCAATGAAGAAAGCGTGTCGAAACTGTTCGACTGAGATTTGGCGTGGCCGCATGGCCACGCTTGCTCAGCAAGAATTTACCATGCGAGATCACAATCTCGCCTGCCGACCATGTATCTTCAGCTCCACTGATCTTCAGGGGGAAGGCTTTCCGCAGATGATGTCCGCGTTCCCGGTCCGCCGGACCCTCTCCTTCGTCGCGCTCGCCGCGGCGGTCGTGCTCACCGCCTGCGCCGAGCCGCCCGCGCCCGCGCCGCCGCCTCCCCCGCCGGCCGCGGCCCTGTCGCCCAAGGTGATCGAGCAGGCCGCCGCCTACCGGGCCTATGTCACCCGCGCCCAGTCGATCTCCCCGATGTTCACCAACGGCGCCTCGGTCGCCGAGGGCGTGCGCGTCGGCGCCGCCTACGAGCCGCAGCAGATGGTCCGCGGGGCCATTGCCTACGGCGCCGTCGCCGCCATGCAGGACCAGGCCTTCGTGGCCGGGGTCCGCACCTACGCCGGCGACGCCGAGCAGCGGCGCACCATCGCCTACGAGATCATGAAGGACCCCGCCTACGTCATCGGCATCCAGGGCTCGGCCAGCGCCGCCGGCCAAGTGATCGCCGCCCTCGGGGGTGACGGCCAGAAGCTCCTGGAGCAGGGCCGGCTGGTGAAGCAGGCCGCCTACGACGTGCAGCGCTCGTCCTGGTCCAAGGCCGAGGTCGCCGACCGCGTCGCCCGCCTGGCCTACGCCAAACAGGCCTCCGTCACGCCGGTGATGGGCGACATGGCCGAGACCACCCGTCTTCAGTCGGCCGCCGTCGGCGCCGCGCCCCTGGGGCTCACCGCCCAGACCGCCGCGCCGCCGTACACGCCGGTGGTGATCCGGGCGATGGCCGTGGCCGCGCTCGCCAACCTCGGCTACGGCGACGACGCCAGCCTCCAGCAGGTCATGCCGCTGCTGGCGGACCCGACCTCGGCCTCGTGCCTGAACATGTCCAAGCTCAACCTCTACCAGTGCCTGGCCGTGTCCAAGCCGCACTACGAGGACGTCTTCTGCCTCGGCCAGCACGTGCTGATCGACACCGGCAAGTGCCTGATCAAGGGCGCGGGCCTGCCCGAGCCGACCGACGGGCGCATCAACATCGCCGCCAGCGCCACGCCCGCCCCGGTGGCGGCCGAGCGGAGCCTCGGGACCACCACCCGCACGCGCTGAAACCGGCGACGAAACTAGAGCCCCGCCCCCGTTGCATGGGGCGGGGCTTTTGTGTATCTACGCGCACCCTATTGACCCCTAGGTCACGGATTTCCGTCGCCGCGCGGGCCTCGCGCGGCGGCTTTCGTTTTGAGGCAAGGCTATGGCCGAGATCATCCTGAACGTTGAAGTGCGCGAGCGGACCGGCACCGGCGGCGCGCGTGAAGCCCGTCGCTCGGGCATGGTCCCCGGCGTGCTGTACGGCGGCGACAAGGACCCGGTGGCCATCGCCGTGAAGTCCAACGAGTTCCGCAAGGCGCTCTACACGGGCAAGCTTCTGGGCCACCTGGTGACCCTGAAGTACGGCAAGGAGACCCAGCCGGTCATCGCCAAGGCCGTGGACATGCACCCGGTGACCGACGAGCCCGTGCACTTCGACCTCTATCGGGTCGACGAGCACCAGCAGATCAAGATCGAAGTGCCGGTGCACTTCACCAACCAGGACGAGGCTCCGGGCCTGAAGCGCGGCGGCACCCTGAACATCGCCCTGCACACGCTCACCGTCTCCTGCGCCGCCGACGAGATCCCGGAAGAGATCGTGTTCGACCTGACCGGCCTGGACATCGGCGCCACCATCCGCGTCTCCGACCTGACGATCCCCGGCAAGGCCGAGGCCGCCGTCGACGGCGACACCGTGGTGGCCACCGTGGCCGGCGCCATGGCGGAAGTGACCGAGGAAGCGGCGGAAGGTGGCGAAGAAGCCGCGGCGCCGGAAGCTTCGGAAGGCGGCGAGGAGTAGTCCTCCTCGCGGTTCGCAGGCGGGGGCCGGATGCTGCTCATCGCGGGCCTGGGCAATCCCGGGCAGGCCTACGCCAAGAACCGCCACAACATCGGCTTCATGGCCGTTGACGAGATCGCGCGCCGGTGGGGGTTCTCGCCGGCGCGTTCTCGTTTCCAGAGCCTGGCGTCCGAGGGCTCCATCGACACGCCGCAGGGCCCGGTCCGGGCGCTGATCCTCAGACCCCAGACCTACTACAACGAGAGCGGCCGCGCGGTCGGCGAGGCGTTGAAGTTCTTCAAGCTGAAGCCCGCCGACCTGGTGGTTTTCTACGACGAGATCGATCTCGCCCCCGGCCGCTTCCGGATGAAGACCGGCGGCGGCGCGGCCGGCAACAACGGCATCCGCTCGGTCACCGCCCAGGTCGGTCCCGACTTCCGCCGCGCGCGGCTGGGCACCGGCCACCCCGGCCAGAAGGAGCTGGTCCAGGGCCACGTCCTCTCCGACTTCCACAAGGTCGAGATGAAGTGGGTCGAGCCCCTGCTCGAGGCCTGCGCCGACGCCGCGCCCCTGCTCGCGCTCGGCGAGGACGAGAAGTACCAGGCCGAGGTCATGCGCCTGGCCCCCGCCGAGAAGGCCGACCCCCGCAAGCTGGCCCGCGGCGGCGATTGAGCCTGCCGCCCTAGCGACTATGATACCGGTGTCATTCAACCGGAGAGACACCGATGCGGCTCCTCCCCCTCGCCCTTGCGCTGACCGCCCTCGCCGGCCAGGCCTTCGCCCACACCGTGCCCGCCGACGTCGCCGCGGCGGTGAAGAAGGCCATGCCGCAGATGACCATCTCCGAGGCCGAGCTGAAGGCGCGCGACGGCCGCCGCTACTACGACGTGGAGGGCAGGCTGCCGGACGGCTCCGAGATCGAGCTCGACATGCTGCAGACCCCGCAGGGCTGGGAGGTGGTGGAGATCCAGCGCGACATCGCCTGGGCCAGCGCCCCCGCCCCGGTCCGCGCCGCCGCCGGCCGCGCCGAGCCGGTCCGCGTCATCGAGAGCCGGCAGACCGACGGGACCGTCATCTACGAGCTCTTCGCGCAAGGCCAGCCGAAGGATCCGGCGCTGGAGGTCAGGTGGCGGGACGGCAAGGCCGAGCTCCTCACCAGCCGCTGGCCGCACTGACCCGGCTCACGGCCAGATCTTCAGCACCCCACCCCATTTCTCGGTCGTCTCGTGGGGGCGCAGATCGAACTCGGGCGGGTAGTCGGCCGGATACTCCATGACCAGCGAAGGCGGGGGCCGTTGTGGTTGCCTGAACCACGTCATCCAGGGTCTTCGCCAATACGGCCCATCAAAGATGGAAATGAACGCACGCGCCCAGGCCCATTCGGCGTCCCAGGCCGCGATCCCGGCTTGCATCACGGAAACGGCCATATCCTGATCGCGCCAGATGGGGCTCGCCAGGGGGAAGCCCAGCCTCACCATATTCGCGCTGTTCTCCACCGTGTCTCCGGCATGAACCGTCATGCCGGAGCTCATGGGATCGACCCCCGGCCGATTTGTGTGAAAGCTGATGGAATAGCCCCATCTGCTCACGGGCTTCGGCGCCTTCGGCGGATCAGGTCGCCCCTTCCGATCGATCAGCTCCCCGAGCGCTTCGGGCGACATTTCCCTCACGAATCCGGGGTCGCCAGATCGGAAGGGCCTCGACGCCAGCACCGGCCGAACATCGGCCCAGATCGGCTCGACTGCAGAGAGCAGATCGGCCGTCTTCAGGACGCGGTCTGCCACGCTGCGCGCGGTCTCGCCGCGAGCCGGCCATCCGAAGACGAACTCGCGATCGAAGTGGTTCTCCTCCTGAGCGAACCGGAGCTGTGCAGTCATCTGGGCGCCGTGTAGATGACGCGGATCGGCGGAACGCCGACGTCCCGGAAGTGATCCACCGCGCCACGCTCGGCGACATGCCAGTCGACGGGACGACCCTGCGAAGCTTCCCGCTGCCGCTTGGCCTGATTGTCGCGCTTTTCCGCGAGCCGCTTGGCGAACGTCGAATTGAAGGCTGCCGAGAAGAGGCTCGCGTAGCCCGGCCCCTTAGCCTCCAGCAGCTCCCTGCGAGGCGTCCAGACCGCGCAACCGTCGAACTTCACAGGATTTGATCCCGGATTCCGGACGACGTAGTCCAACCCAGGCGCGCGGGTGATCTGCTCCTCATAGTCCTTCGTCCACTGCGGGTAGCGAGGGAACTGCGCGTCGACCTCCCATCCGCCGTTCGGGTGGCAGGTCGGATCTAACTCCCTCTCTCCCTTCGCGAGTTCGCTCGCCTGCGGGATCCGGCCATCCCTGAAGCGGTCTGCCGAGCGAACGCGGGCGAGTGGCTCATCCTCGGCTTCGCCACTCAGCCGATCCTGCTGCTCCGCGTAAATCCGATCAACCTCAACGGCGCCCTTCACGACGCTGCCGTCGCCCAGTTCGTACCACCCTCCGAAGCGCGGTCGGACGTAGTTCAACGGACTTGGCAGGTCCGTCAGATAGGCGTCGCCGTTCGGCGAAGGCGTCGGACCGTTGCTGCCGAAGAACCCGCCGGCGCCGCTACCAGTCTCCCCGTACGGCGACACGCCGGGCGCAAGGCGCTCCGGCGCCGGCTGCACCTTGGCGGGAGGAGCGGTTCGTGGGCTCAGCCTGACCTGCCGCCACCGCGGCTGCTCCTCTGAAGCAGCCTCGCCCTCATGGATCAGGCTGCCGGTACCTAAGTAGGCGTCGTAAGCTTCCCGTTCCGCCAGCGCACGCTCACGATCGAGCTCCTCTGGCGTCCGGAGGTACCATCGCTCCAGCTCCTCCCCCTCGAGCAGCGCCGGATCCACGCGTCGCGCCATGCCATCTCCTCCCATCAGGCACTTACAATGGCACAGCTTGCCTAAAATGAGAACAAAATACGAACATAGAACGTCTTGGCGGATCGTCCTACGCCCCAGCGCGCATGCGGCCCTTGAGGAGGACACCTCCCTTTGTCCCTGCGCCCCCGCCGTGGTAGGTCCCGCCGCTCTTAGAGGAACCGCACCACCCCATGGCCCTGAAAGTCGCCATCGTCGGCCTGCCCAACGTGGGCAAGTCGACCCTGTTCAACGCGCTCACCCAGACCGCCGCGGCCCAGGCCGCGAACTATCCGTTCTGCACCATCGAGCCCAACGTCGGCGACGTGGCCGTGCCCGAGCCGCGCCTGGAGAAGCTCGCCGCGATCATCCCCTCCAAGGAGATCATCCCGGCCCGCATCAACTTCGTGGACGTGGCGGGCCTGGTGCGCGGCGCCTCGAAGGGCGAGGGCCTGGGCAACCAGTTCCTGGCCAACATCCGCGACTGTGACGCCGTGGCCTTCGTCGCCCGCTGCTTCATCGACGACGACATCACCCACGTGGAGGGCCGCGTCGATCCGCTGGCCGACCTCGACACCATCGAGACCGAGCTGATGCTGGCCGACATGGAGAGCCTCGAGAAGCGGGTGGTGAACCTGGAGAAGCGCGCCAAGACCGGCGACAAGGAGAGCGCCCAGACCCTGCGCCTCGTGCAGGTGGCCCTGGCCGAGCTCAACGAGGGGCGCCCCGCCCGCGTAGCCAAGATCGCGCCCGAGGACGAGAAGGCCTGGCGCATGCTCCAGCTCCTCACCTCCAAGCCCGCCCTCTACGTGGCGAATGTGGACGAGGGCTCCGCCGCCACCGGCAATGAACTGTCGAAGCAGGTCGAGGAGCGGGCCCGCAAGGACGGCGCCGACAGCGTGGTCATTTCCGCCAAGATCGAGAGCGAGATCGCCCTCCTGGATCCGGAGGAACGCGGCGAGTTCCTGGAGACCCTGGGCCTGGCCGAGCCCGGCCTCAACAAGCTGATCCGCGAGGCCTATCACCTGCTGGGGCTGCAGACCTATTTCACCGTGGGGCCTAAGGAGGCCCGCGCCTGGACCATCCACAAGGGCGACACCGCCCCGCAGGCGGCCGGCGTCATCCACACCGACTTCGAGAAGGGCTTCATCCGGGCCGAGACCATCGCCTACGAGGACTATGTGAAGCTCGGCGGCGAGGCGGGCGCGCGCGACGCCGGCAAGCTGCGCTCGGAAGGCAAGGAGTATGTCGTGAAGGACGGCGACGTGATGAACTTCCGCTTCAACGTGTAGGCCAAGAAATCCGAGGGGCGAGATGGGCGAGACGATCAAGATCGCAGGGGCCGACGGCTTCGAGTTCACCGCCTACCACGAGCCCAGCTTCACGCCCCGCAAGGGGGGCGTGGTCGTCATCCAGGAGATGTTCGGCATCGACCGCCACGTGCGGGCCGACGTCGAGCGCTGGGCGAAGATGGGCTACGAGGCCGTCGCCCCAGCCCTGTTCGACCGCCGCCAGCGCGACTTCCACGCCGAGCACGACGACGCCGGCATCCAGGCCGGGATCGCGCACGCCCGCGCCACCCCGCTCGACCAGGCGCTCGGCGACATCGCCGCGGCCCGCGACTTCCTGAAGACCCGCGGCGAGAAGGTCTGCGTCGTGGGCTACTGCTACGGCGGCTCGCTGGCCTGGCTCTCCGCCTGCCGCCTCGACGGGATCGCCGCGGCGTCCAGCTACTACGGCAGCCTGGTGAAGCAGTTCGCCGCCGAGACGCCGAAGGCCCCCGTCATCGTCCACCTGGGCCGCACCGACCCCGGCATCCCCGCCGACGAGGTGGCCGCCGCCGTCGCCCAGCACCACGCCGACGTCCCGGTCTACATCTACGAAGGCGCCGGCCACGGCTTCAACAACCAGAGCCCCGAGCGCTACAACGCCGAAGCCGCCGACCTCGCCCGCCACCGCACCCTCGAACTCTTCGACCGGGCCTGAGCGCCATGGGCGAGACGATCACCCTAAAGAGCCGCCACGACGGCTTCGAACTCTCCGCCTACCACGTGAAGCCCACCGACGCCCGGCGCGGCGGGCTGCTGCTGATCCAGGAGATCTTCGGGGTCACCGACCACATCCGGGAGCTCGCGGACGGCTTCGCGCAGGACGGCTACGAGGTGATCGCGCCGGCCTTCTACGACCGCCTCGAGCCTGGGTTCGAGGCCGACTACAGCCCAGACGCCATCCAGAAGGGCGTCCGCTATTCCACCGCCACGCCGTGGGACCAGGTGGCCGGCGACGCCCAGGCGGCCATCGACGCCCTCCAGCCGCCGGTCTTCGTGGTCGGCTACTGCTGGGGCGGGGCGGCGGCCTGGCTGGTCGCCTGCCGCGGCGAGGGCGTGGCGGCGGCCTCGGCCTTCTACGGCCGGCGGATCAGCGAGCTTGTGGACGAGATCCCGAAAGCCCCCACCATCCTGCACTTCGGCAAGACCGACGCCTCCATCCCCATGGAGAAGGTGGACGAGATCCGCGAGAAGCATCCCGACCTGCCGGTCTACCTCTACGACGCCGGCCATGGCTTCAACTCCGACCGCCGGGCCGACTACCACGCCGACAGCGCCCGCCTCGCCCGCCTGCGCACTCTGGCCCTGTTCTCCCGCAGCGGCGGCGGCAAGGGCGAGGTCTGACCCGCCCCTACTCCTCGACCTCGATCGCGCGCCTCACCTCGGGATGCCGCTCCAGCACCCGCACCAGCAGCGCCTGGGCGCCCAGGATGCCGATGCCGGCGGCGTAGCCGGAGAAGACGCCGGCCGGATAGCGGCCGCCATTGGCCGCGCTGCCGATCTGCCAGTACATGAACAGCGCCGCCCCGGCCAAAAGCCCGATGCCGATCAGGACCGAGCCCACGCTCTGCCCGAAGCCGGCGTTGAAGCTCATCCAGACATAGCGCGCGAGCCCGCGCCGCAGCCGCCCGACCACCAGCGGGATGGCCAGCGACAGGAACAGGAAGCCCGCCGGCCAGACCAGCGTCCGCTCGGCGATCAGGGAAAGGCTGCCCGGCAGCCGCTGGAAGGCGTCCAGCACGGCGCCGGCGTAGATCAGGCACGCGGCGGCGACCGTGATGTCCTGCATCCGGCGGAAGTTGGTCCAGGCGCGCGTGTAGGCCATCGTCCCCATATTGGCGCGCGTTGCGGCAGGCGTAAGGCGCCGTGTGCTGAGCGCTCTGCCGCCGCTCGCCGCCGGCCCGCGGCTTGGCTATGGTCGGGGCGCCCGTGAACACCGCCGCCCTCCCCCTCGCCCTGGCGCTCGCCGCCCTCGCCGGCCCCGCCGCCGCGGACGAAGCGGCTTGCTGGTACGAGAACGGCGTCGTCGTGGTCACCGCCGAGGTGGCCGGCTTCGTGGGCGACTACATCCTCGACACCGGCCAGGCCGCCACCCAGCTCGCCGAGACCCAGGCGCTGGAGCTGGGCTACGTGGAGCCCGCCGTGACCGGCGAGGTCCGGCTGGCGGGCCTGCGCCTGCCCGCCCGCCCCGTTCAGGTGGCCGATCTGGACGTCCGCACCGGCCTCTTCCCGACCCCCATCGCGGGCGTCATCGGCGCCGACGTGCTGAAGGACCATGTGCTGGACGTGACCTTCGCCCCCTGCCGGGTGCGCCTGTCATCCCCCGGTCGCGCGCCACGCTTTGCCGGGGCCCGGCTGCCGCTGGCCTGGGCCGAGGGGCGTCCGGTGGCGCTGGCGGGGGCCGCCGACGGCCCCACGGCGCTCAGGGGGCCCTTCGTCGTCTCCACCGGCCTGGACGCCCCGGTGCGGCTCTCCGAGGCCCTGGCGGCCGCGCCAGGGGCGGAGAAGCCGGCCGAGCTCCTGCCCTACGGCGTGCTCAGGCCGAGGCTCGCCGCGGTCTCGTTCGGCGACGTGCTGCTGGCCGACGTCCCGGCCGGCCTGATGAAGCCCGAGCCCGACGCGGTGGCCGGCGCGCTGGGCGCGCCCGTGCTGGCCCGCTGGCGGCTTCGCTTCGACTTCCCGGGCGGCGCGCTCGGGCTCGCCCCCGCCCCCTGAGCCGCCTCCGCGCGCATGCGAAAAGGGCCCCGGTTTCCCGGGGCCCTTTCCTGGTCTCGAAGGCTCGGCCGCCTCAGTGGGCGACGTTGCGCCAGATGCGGCGGTAGCTGAACCACAGCAGCACGGTGAAGATCAGCAGGTAGATCATCGCCGCGAAGCCGAACTGCTTGCGCTCCTGCATCTTGGGCTCGGCGGCCCAGGCGAGGAAGGCGGTCACGTCCTTGGCCTGCTGCGCCACCGTCGACTTGGTGCCGTCGTCGAACGACACCTGGTCGGGCTGGATCGGCGGGGCCATGGCCAGGAAGCCGCCCGGCGGCACATGGGCGTGGTCGCCGCTCCAGGACGCCGTCAGGTCGCCCGGAAAGTACTGGTTGTAGTAGGAGCCGGCCGGCACCGTCAGGCCCGCGGGCGGGGCGGCGTAGCCGGTCAGCAGGGAGTAGATGTACCGCGGCCCGCCGGAGCGCGCCTTGGCGATCACCGACAGGTCCGGCGGCAGGGCGCCGCCGTTCGAGGCCCGCGCCGCCGCCTCGTTGGCGAACGGCGAGGGGAAGCGGTCGGCCGAGGTGGCCGGGCGCTGGATGACGTCGCCGGTCTCGGAATCGATGTCGTTGACCTGGATGTCCTTGGCCAGGGCCTTCACGTAGGGATTGTCGTTCGGGTTCGGGTACTTCGGGTCGTAGAACGGCCCGCCCTTCTGGCCGAGGTTGCGGAACGACATCAGGTTCATCGCGTGGCAGGCCGAGCAGACCTCGCGATAGACCTTGTAGCCCCGCTGGAGCTGGGCCTGGTCGAACTTGCCGAACGGGCCTTCGAAGCCCCAGGAGACGGCCTTCGGCTCCTTCGGATGGGTGGCCGAGAGCGCCGGGCCTGCGATCAGGGCGAGCCCAAGCGCCGCGAGCGCGGAAACTTTGCGCAGCATCTTAAGCCTCAACCCCTCTTTTCAGGCGAAGCCACGGCGCCCGCGGGCGTGGTGGCCGGATGTGACAGGACAGGCGCCGAGATCGAGTCCGGAACCGGCAGCGGGGTCTCGGTGAGGCCCAGGATCGGCAGGATCACGACGAAGTAGGCGAAGTAGTAGGCGGTGGCGATGCGGCTCAGCCAGACGAAGCTGTTCAGGTCGGCGTCGAACAGCTGGAAGGTCGAGACGCCCGGGATCACCGGATCGTCCGGCAGCTTGGCGCCGCAGAAGCCCAGCACCAGGCAGGCCACCACGAAGATCAGGAAGTAGAGCCGCGCCGTCGGGCGGTAGCGCATGGAGCGCACCTTCGAGGTGTCCAGCCACGGCAGGACGAACAGCACGCCGATGGCGCCGAACATCAGGAGCACGCCGCCCAGCTTGTCCGGGACCGCCCGCAGGATCGCGTAGAACGGCAGGAAGTACCATTCGGGCACGATGTGGGCCGGGGTCACCAGCGGGTTGGCCGGGATGTAGTTGTCGGCGTGGCCCAGGATGTTCGGATTGTAGAACACGAAGCTCGCGAACATCAGGAAGAACACCGCGATCGCGAAGCCGTCCTTCACCGTGTAGTACGGGTGGAACGGCACCGTGTCCTCGGCGGACTTCACGTTCACGCCGGTCGGGTTGTTGTTCCCCGGCACGTGCAGCGCCCAGATGTGCAGGGCGACGACGCCCGCGATCATGAACGGCAGCAGGTAGTGCAGCGAGAAGAAGCGGTTGAGGGTGGGGTTGTCCACCGCGAAGCCGCCCCACAGCCAGGTGGTGATGGCCTCGCCCACGATCGGCAGCGCGCCCAGCAGGTTGGTGATCACCACCGCGCCGTGGAACGACATCTGCCCCCAGGGGAGCACGTAGCCCATGAAGGCCGTGGCCATCATCAGGAGGTAGATCACGCAGCCCAGGATCCAGAGGATCTCCCGCGGCGCCTTGTAGGAGCCGTAGTAGAGGTTGCGCAGGATGTGGATGTAGACGGCCACGAAGAACATCGAGGCGCCGTTGGCGTGCATGTAGCGGATCAGCCAGCCGTAGTTCACGTCGCGCATGATCCGCTCGACGGAGGCAAAGGCGTGGTCCACGTGCGGCACGTAGTGCATGGCCAGCACGATGCCGGTGACCAGCTGCACCACCAGCATGACCGCCAGGATGCCGCCGAAGGTCCACCAGTAGTTGAGGTTCTTCGGGGTGGGGAAGGCCAGCGCCGTGTCGTGCGCCATGCGCACGATCGGCAGGCGCATGTCGAGCCAGCGTTCGAAGCCGGTCTTCGGCTCGTAGGTGGAATGTCCGCTCATCTTGTGATCAGCCGATCTTGACCGTGGTGTCGGTGAGGAAGTCCCAGGTCGGCACTTCCAGGTTCCGCGGCGCCGGGCCCTTACGGATCCGGCCCGAGGTGTCGTAGTGCGAGCCGTGGCAGGGGCAGAACCAGCCGCCGTAGTCGCCGCCCTGGAAGGTCGGGACGCAGCCCAGGTGGGTGCAGGTGCCGATCAGGACGAGCCATTGGGCCTTGCCCGGCTTGTGGCGCGCCTCGTCCGGCTGCGGGTCCGGCATGGAGGCGTTGTCGTCCTTGATGGCCGCGGCGATCTCGGCCGGCGTGCGGTTGCGCACGAACAGCGGCTTGCCGCGCCACTTCAGGACCACCTGCTGGCCTTCGGGGACCTTGCTCAGGTCGAACTCGACGGACGCGAGCGCGAGCGTGTCGCCCGACGGGTTCATCTGGTCGATGAACGGCCAGGCCAGGGCGCCGACGGCGCCGACCGCGGCCGCGCCTGCGGCGATATGGATGAAGTCGCGACGGCTCGGGTCTTCTCCCGGAGCGTGCGGATCGGGATTTGCGCCCACGACGGTGTCGGCCACCTAAAGCTACCCTTCGAGTTCGGGGCCCTCGGGAACAGCGAGAGGGCGCCCAGCCTTGCGGGCCCTGTCAGACGCTCTGGCAGGGCCACATTGCGGGGCAGGTCTCGGAGCAGGACTTGGTCCCAGGAAGCGTTTGCGAAAGTTCGCAAAGGTCTTCCGTGATTCGTCTATCAAGCCCCGGCCTATCCCGTGGCGGTTCGCTTAGAATGCGTTTGGCCCTTTTTCAACCGGACATTCCGCAAAACCTCGGCGCGGCCCTCAGACTGGGCGCCTGCCTTGGCGTGCCCGTGGACGTCATCGAGCCCTGCGGCTTCCCGCTTTCCGACCGCGCCGTCGCCCGCGCGGCCATGGACTATGCGGCGAAGGCGGAGGTGAGACGCCACGACAGCTGGGCCGGATTCCTCGCAGATCCCCTGCGCGCCGAGGCCCGGCTCGTGCTCTTCACCACCCGCGCTGCGGCGCCATACCACAGCTTCGCCTTCCGCCGGGGCGACGTGCTCCTGATGGGGCGCGAGAGCGCCGGCGTCCCCGACGAGGTGCACGACGCCGCCGACGCCCGCCTCTACATTCCGCTCGTGGCCGGCGCCCGTTCGCTGAACGTCGTCACCGCCGCCGCGATCGCGCTCGCCGAGGCGCTCCGCCAGACGAATGGCTTCCCAACCCCGCCGGGAACCGGCTAGCAAGCCGGCCATGTCAGACGCGCCATCCACCCTGCCCCCCGAGATCCTCGAGCGCCGCGAGCGCGCCAAGGCCTGGTTCGAGGCCCTGCAAGCCCGCATCTTCGCCGCCCTCGAGCAGCTCGAGGAAGAGGCGCCCGCCGACCTCTATCCCGGCGAGGCCGGCCGCTTCGAGACCCGCCCCTGGACGCGGGAGACCGGCGTCGGCGGCGGGATCGGCGGCCACTTCAAGGGCCGCCTCTTCGAGAAGGCCGGCATCCACACCTCCGCCGCCACCGCCCGCTTCTCGCCCGAGATGGCCGCCCAGATGCCGGGCGCCGACAAGGACCCATCCTACGTCTCGGCCAGCATCAGCCTGATCATCCACCCGGTCAGCCCGCGCGTGCCGACGGTGCACATGAACACCCGCTTCCTGTCGACGGCCGAGAGCTGGTTCGGCGGCGGCGCGGACCTGACGCCCATGATCGCCGAGCAGCGCAGCCAGGAGGCCGACGACGCCGTCCTCTTCCACCGCGCCATGCAGGCCGCCTGCGATCCCTTCGATGCGGAGTGGTACCCCCGCTACAAGGCGTGGTGCGACGAGTACTTCTTCCTGCCGCACCGGAACGAGACCCGCGGCGTCGGCGGCATCTTCTACGACCGGCACAACACCGGCGACTTCGAGCGCGACTTCGCCTTCACCCGCGCGGTCGGCGAGGCGTTCCTGGACGTCTATCCGAAGATCGTCCGCCACCGCATGAGCGAGCCCTGGACCGAGGAAGACCGCCGCGAACAGCTCGTCCGCCGCGGCCGCTACGTGGAGTTCAACCTGCTCTACGACCGCGGCACCATGTTCGGCCTCAAGGCCGGCGGCAACGTCGACACCATCCTGTCGTCCATGCCGCCCCTGGTCGCCTGGCCCTGACGCCTCTCTAGCGTTGCGCCACCACCGCCGGCGGCGCGACGTCCAGCGCGCCCGCCTGGGCGCCCAGGCCTATCGCCAGCGCCGCCGCGGCGCTCGCCACGACGATCAGGGTCTGCCAGGTTCGGGTCATCTCGGGCCTCCGACGCCGGCGCGTACTGCGCCACGGAGCCCTAAACCCGGAACGCGGCTAGGCCGTTGCCGTCCCTAGGAAATTTCGGATCCAGCCGCCCACGCGCGCCCGGTCGTCCGGCCGGCCGTAGGTGTGGATCGCCGCGTCCGCCTGCTCGGGCGTGTAGCGGTCGCCCCGCCGGTGCTCGATCAGCGCCACGGCGTACTCGGGCTCGAACTCCGGATGCAGCTGGATGGAGATCGCCCGGTCCCCGTAGTCCAGCGCCCCCATCGGCGTGAACTCGCTGGCCGCGAAGATCTCCGCCCCCGGCGGCAGCTCCACGACCTGGTCCTGGTGCGAGGCCGGCAGGCGGATGGCCTGGGTGTGGTCCATCCACGGCCTGGGCTTCAGCACCTCGTACTCGTGCTCGCCCACGCCCCAGCCCTTCGGCGACTTGATCACCTTGCCGCCGAACGCCTCGGCCATCAGCTGGTGGCCGAAGCAGACGCCGACCAGGGCCGTGCGCCCCCGCGCCGCCTGGAGCCAGGCCTTGGCGTCCGCGATCCACGGCTCCGGATCGTACACCCCGGCGGCCGAGCCGGTGACGATGTAGGCGTCGCATTGGGCGGGGTCGGCCGGCAGCACGCCCTCGTCGACGGCGAAGGTCCGGTACTCGTACTCCGGCCCCAGCAGCCGGGCGAACATGTCCGGGTAGGTCCCGAAGCGCTCGATCGCCGGCTTCGGCGGCCGGCCGGTCTTCAGGATGCCGATCCTCAATAGACCATCCCCTGGACCACCGACTTCAGCTTCTCCACCGCGCTCATCGGGTCGTCGATGAAGTCGTGGTCGATCCACCACTCCTCCACCTCTCGCAGCACCTGGCCGACCACCGGCCCCTTGGGCGCGCCGGCCTTGATCACGTCCTCGCCGGTCAGCGGGAAGGCCGGCGGGCTCCAGCCCTCACCCAGCGCGATCATGCCCCGCCACTGCGGCGTCACCGCCGTGCGGTTCGAGGCGGCCCAGGCGAGCTTGGCCCGGTCGCGGAAGGCCTGGGCGCCCAGGCGGTAGACCGCGCGCCGGATCTCACGCGGGCTCATCCAGCTCTTGAACACGGGCGTGGGCGACAGCGCCGCCACGATCCGGTCGCGCTCGGCGTTGGAGAGCCGCAGCCGCTCGGCGAGCTTGCCCGCCGCGATCTGGTCGTCGGGCAGCAGGGCCGCCAGCCGCAGCACCGCGTCGGTCTCGAAGAGCTGCTCGGTCTCGATCGCCACCAGGCCGTCCAGGCGCGCGAGGTTCACCTCGCCGGGGATCACCACGCCCAGCACGCCGGTCTGCGCCATCAGCCGCACCGCCGCGCGCGGGTCGTCCGCCCCCAGCAGCTTCAGGAGCTCGGCCGAGATGCGCTCGGCCGCCAGCTTGCCCACCTGGTCCTTTAGCGCCGTGATCGCTGAAAGCGCCGCCGCGTCCGGCTCGCCCTTGCCGTACCAGGCCAGGAACCGGAAGAACCGCAGCGAGCGCAGGTGGTCCTCGCGCAGCCGCTGCTCGGCCTCGCCGACGAACACGATGCGGCCGGCCTTGGCGTCGGCCACCCCGTGTCCGGTGGGGTCGAAGATCGTCCCGTCGCGGCGGGCGTAGAGCGAGTTCAGGGTGAAGTCGCGGCGCATCGCGTCCTCCATCCAGTCGGTGGTGAAGGCCACCACCGCGCGCCGCCCGTCGGTCTCCACGTCGCGGCGCAGTGTCGTCACCTCGAACGGCTGGTGGTCGGCCACCGCCGTCACCGTGCCGTGCTCCACCCCGGTCGGGACCGCGCGGATCCCCGCCGCCTGCAGCGCCGCCGTCACCTGGTCCGGCGTCAGGGTCGTGGCGATGTCCACGTCGTTGATCGGCCTGCCGATCACCGCGTTGCGCACGCAGCCGCCGACGAAGCGCGCGCTGTCGGCGCCGCCGGCCGCCTCCAGCGCGTCCATCACCGCCACGGTCTGCGGCTTGGTCATCCAGGGACGCTGTCCGATCGTCTCGCTCATCGGGGGGCCGGGACCTGTTTCTCGTAGTGGCCTGGGCTGACGCGGCCATCGGTGGTGACCTCGCCGGGCACATAGACCTCGCCGCGGTTGTCCCTATGGAACAGCGGCGTCGCGAGCAAGCTGAGGCCGAACAGCACCGCGCCGGCCGCCAAGAGCCAGGCCCAGGGCGTCGCGCCCATCTCGCGCCCGTTGCGCCGCGCCCAGGCGGCCCAGACGAACCAGACCACGAAGGGAAGCGCCACCAGGGCGCCCCGGATGAGCACGATCCTAAGCAACGGCGGCGCCGTAGAGCCGGTCGTAGAGCGCCCGCAGCATGCCCGCCGTGGCGCCCCAGATGAACCGGTTCTCGTGGGTCATGGCGTAGAACCTGCGCCGCTCGCCGGTCGGCAGCTCGCGCTCGTGCTCCTCGTGGTTGCCGGGGTCCATGAGGAAGCCGAACGGCGTCTCGAAGATGTCGGCCACCTCGTCGGGGTTCGGGGTCAGCGAAAAGCCGTGCGCCACGAAGCCGACGACGGGCGTGATCAGGTAGCCGGTCCCGGTCCGGTAGGGCGTCGACAGCCCGGCCACGGAGACGAAGCTCGGATGCAGGCCGATCTCCTCCTCCGCCTCGCGCAGCGCCGTCTGCCACGGCGTCTCGCCCGGGTCTTGCCGGCCGCCCGGCAGGGCGATCTGGCCGGTGTGGCGGCGAAGGGTGTCCGAGCGCCGCGTCAGGAGGACCGACAGCCCGTGCTCGCGCTCCACCAGCCCCACCAGCACCGCGGCCGGGGTCAGCGGCTGGTCAGGCTGCGGCCGCTCCGGATTGAGATCGAAGTCCGAGCGCATGACGCCGTCGGCCGGCGCGCCCGCCTCCAGCGGGTCGAGGTGGCGGGCGATCCAGGCGCGGAGGTCGTGCAGGGAGGACGTGGCGTTCACTGGGCCGGCCCGATCGGGAACCAGGCGCCGTTGGAGGCGACGCCGAGCACCCCGTCCCGTTCCTCCGCCATCTCGGCGAGCTCGTAGAACACCGGCCGCGCGATCAGCGCCTCCAGCCCCCGGCGCACGTGCACATAGGGCCGGGGCTCGCCGTCGGCGCCGGTCTCGACGCGGATCGGGTTCTCCGGCCCCGCCTCGATGGTGTCGCCAACGTTCGTCGTGAACCGCAGCGCCTCGCCCTCGCGGTCCACCGCCACGGCCACGAACGGGGCGTCCTCGACGGCGATCTTCAGCTTCTCCACGGGCGTGACCAGGAAGATCCCGTCCGGGTCCTTGCGCAGGATGGTGGAGAACAGGCGCACCAGCGCCTCGCGCCCGATCACCCCGCCCTCGTGGACCCAGCTCCCGTCCTTGCGGATGACGATGTCGATCTCGCCGGTGTGCGCCGGGTTCCACAGGTGCACGGGCGGCAGGCCGCGCCCGGGCGCCTGCGCCCCGCCGGCCGCCTCGACCACACGGTCGAGCGCCTTCCTGTCCTGAACATCCGCCATGCCTGCAAGGTAGGGCTGCGGCCGCCTCGCCTCAAGCGACGCTCTCTCCCGCTCCGGCTTCGCGGGAAAGGAATGGGCTCAGAGCGGCGAGAACGCGCCGGCCGGCGCGGGCCCGTCGCCCTTCAGCCGGCGGGCCAGCACCCGGCGCTGGTCGACCGGACCGGGCAGGCGCACGTCCGCCGCCAGCTCCGCCGAGAAGCCAAACCGCTCGAAATACGGCGCGTCGCCCACAAGCACGACGAAGGCCTCGCCGGCGGCGTCCGCGGCCTGGCAGGCGCGGGCCACCAGCCGGCCGCCCAGCCCGGCGCTGCGCTGGTCCTGCTCCACGGCCAGCGGCCCCAGGAACACCACCGGCTGGCCGCCGACGCGGACCCGCCACATGCGAACCACGCCCATCAGCTCGCCCGCGTCCCAGGCGCAGAACGACAGCTCCGGGGCGAACTCGGCGATCTCGCGCACGCGCTCGGACGACTTCACGAACCGTCCCGGCCCGAAGGCGCGGTCCAGCAGGGCTTCGATGCGATCGGAATCAGCCAGTTGCTCGGGCTTCAGGATGAGCGACGGCGGCGGCGGGCAGAACTCGACGGACATGGGACGGCTGCGACCTTGCGGAAAGAGCGACGACGCCGCGGGAGCGCTGCAACGCGCAGTCCCGCGGGAGAGTTCAGAGCGCCTCAGGCGCCGAGCGTTCGTCGCAGTCGCATGGGTCGGGACTTTCCTGGCCCTTGTCGGAGCCGCGCACATAGGGCCGGGGGCCCCACGCGTCAACGGCATTGCGAGTAGCTGCGGCGCAAGGCAGGGTCCCGGACCCATGCCGCCCGAGCCCCCGCAGGACTCCGTCCCCTCCGCCCGCGCCCTGCTGCGGGAACGGGATTACCTCTTCTTCTGGGCCTCCCGCTGGACCGGCAGCTTCGCCGCCCAGATCCAGAGCGTGGCCATGGGCTGGCACATGTATGCGCTGGCCCGCGCCACCCGCTCGGTGGAGGAGAGCGCCTTCCTGGTCGGCATGATCGGCCTGGCCGCCTTCGTCCCCGTGCTGCTGCTCACCCTGCCCGCCGGCGAGACCGCCGACCGCTACGACCGCAAGAAGGTGCTGCTGCTCTGCCTCACCGGCGAGGTGATCAGCGTCCTCACCCTGGCCATCGCCACCTTCCGCGGCCAGGCCTCCGTGCCCCTCCTGTTGGGCGTCGCGGCGCTCTTCGGCGCCAGCCGCGCCTTCTTCGCCCCGGCCAACACCGCGCTCGGCCCCATGCTGGTGCCCCGCGCCCTGCTGCCCCGGGCCATCGCCTGGAATTCGCTGGCCTGGCAGACCGCCTCCATCGCCGGCCCCGCCGCCGGCGGCATCCTCGTGGCCATCTCCCCGGCCCACGCCTACTTCACCACCTTCGTCCTCTATCTGGTGACCGCGCTTTCGGTGACGTTGATCGCGAAGAACGCCAAGCCCGAGGTCCAGCCCGGGTCCCGCTGGCGGCTGATGAAGGAAGGCCTGGCCTACGTCTGGCGCCAGAAGATCGTCTTCGGGGCCATCTCCCTCGACCTCTTCGCCGTGCTGCTGGGCGGGGCCACCGCGCTGCTGCCGGTCTTCGCGCGCGACGTGCTGCACGTGGGCGCCGAGGGCTTCGGCATCCTGCGCGCCGCGCCCGCCGTGGGGGCCACCTGCGTCGCCCTGTGGCTCGCCGCCAACCCGATCCGGGCCAAGGCCGGCGTCTTTATGTTCGCTGGCGTCTTCGTGTTCGGCGCCGCCACGGTGGTCTTCGGCCTCTCCAAGGCGCTGTGGCTGTCGGTGGCGGCGCTGGCCGTCCTCGGCGGCGCCGACATGCTCAGCGTCTACGTCCGCCAGACGCTCGTGCAGCTCGTCACCCCAGACCCCATGCGCGGACGGGTGGCGGCGGTCTCCTCGGTCTTCATCGGCGCCTCCAACGAGCTCGGCGAGTTCGAGAGCGGCGTGGTGGCCCGCCTGCTGGGCCCGATCGGCGCCGCCATCTTCGGCGGGGTCGGCGCCATGGGCGTCACCGTGCTCTGGGCCTGGCTGTTTCCCGCCTTGCGGAAGGCCGATCGCCTCGAATAGCGTCTCTCCCCATTCATTAGGGAGATTGCACTCATGGGTGTTTTGGATGGGAAGGTCGTCCTCGTCACGGGCGGCGGGAACGGCATCGGGCGCGATTGTGCGCTCATCGCGGCGCGCGAGGGCGCCAAGGTCGTGGTCAACGATCTGGGCGGCGGCCTGAAGGGCGAGGACGAGGGCTCCGCGGGGCCGGCCGAGCAGGTGGCCCAGGAGATCCGCGCCATGGGCGGCGAGGCGGTCTCCAACTCCGACAGCGTCACCAGCATGAGGGCCGTGCAGGGCATGGTCGAACAGGCCCGCGACACCTTCGGCGGCCTCCACGCCGTCATCAACCCGGCCGGCATCCTGCGCGACGTGATGTTCCACAAGATGAGCGAGGACGACTGGGACCGGGTCATCGACGTCCACATGCGCGGCTCGTTCAACGTGGCCCGCGCCACCATCGAGCTGTTCCGCGAGCAGAACGACGGCGCCTACATGTTCTACACCTCGACCTCGGGGCTGTTCGGCAACATCGGCCAGGCCAATTACGGCGCGGCCAAGATGGGCATCGCCGGCCTCTCCCGGATCATCGCCATGGAAGGCGCGCGCAACAACGTCCGCTCCAACTGCATCGCCCCGGTCGCCTGGACCCGCATGACCCAGTCGGTGCCGATCAAGGACGAGGCCGCCGCCGAGCGCCGCAAGGTGATGGCCGAGAAGATCCGCCCCGACCAGCCGGCCCGCTTCTCGGTGGCCCTGGTCTCCGACGCGGCCAAGCACGTCACCGGCCAGATCTTCGGCGTCTCGGGCGAGAACATCATCCTCTACTCCCAGCCCCGGCCCATCGAGACCTGCTCGAAGCCGGAGGGCGAGGAATGGACGGTGCAGACCATCCTCAGCGAGGCCGTGCCGAAGATGGCGCCCAAGTTCTACGACCTGAACCGGGCGCCCCCGTCCGCCCAGCCCAAGCAGGCCCAGCCGGCCTAGGCGCCCCGCCCCTCCCTCCCCTTCATGGGGAGGGCGGACGGGGCGAAGCCCCGCCGGGTGGGGAAGTCACGATCAGTCTCAGCGCCGGCCGGAGGGACGCCCTTCCGGCCGGTGACGGCGCCTGGCCGGCGCTTCCCCACCCGGCTCGCTTCGCGAGCTGTCCCTCCCCATGAAGGGGAGGGAAGACGCCTCACAGCCTGTGCAGCCGCTCCCAGTCGTCGCGGGTCAGCTCCCAGTAGACGCTGCGCCGGATCGTGCCGTCGGGCCGCGTCACGTCGCGCTCGCCCATGCGGCGGAAGCCGGCCGCGTCGATGCCCTTCTGCGAGCGGACATTGTCCAGCGCCGCCGTCAGGCACATCAGCCGCACGCCCAGGTGCTCGAAGATCCAGCCGAAGCTGCGCGCCATCCCGGCTCCGCCCTGCCCGCGGTTCTGCAGGTCCGCGCGGATCGCGCCCGCCAGCTCCGCCGACGACCGCTCGGGCCAGACGGCGATGTGGGAATAGCCCGAGACATCGCCCGCCTCGTCCAGGGTGACCAGCAGCAGGGCCTCGCCGGCCAGCCGCCTGGCCTGGTTCTCCGCCACCCAGCGGGTGACGCTCTCCGCCGTGATCGGCCTGGGCAGGTCGTAGATCCAGTCCGACACCGCCGGGTCGGCGAGCAGGGCCACCAGCCCCGGCACGTGCTTCAGCTCCGCCACCGCCCGTCCGGGTCCGAGGCCCGAGAGGTCGGCTTCGCGCACCGCCCCGCGGATCGCCTCGGCCTCCTCCGGGGAGGCGTGGAGCACCGTCTTCGGCGGGGCGCTCACGCCACCGCTTCGCCCTCCGCCGCCAGGCGGAAGAGCGCCTCCCCGTCGAGCCTGCGGACCGTCCACTCGGTCATCGCCCCCGCGCCGAGGCTGTCGTAGAAGGCGATCGAGGGCGCGTTCCAGTTCAGCACCGCCCACTCCAGCCGGCCGAGGTCGGCCTCCACGCAGCGCTGCGCCAGCCTGCGCAGCAGCGCCTTGCCGGCCCCGACGCCACGCGCCGAGGGCTCCACGAACAGGTCCTCCAGGTAGATCCCCGCCCGCCCGCGGAAGGTGGAGTAGTTGTAGAACCACAGCGCGAAGCCCACCGGCTGGCCCTGGTGCTCGGCGATGTCGCAGAAGGCCCGGGGGTTCTCGCCGAACAGGTCGCGGCGGATGTCGGCCTCGGTGGCCTCCACCTCGTGCAGCAGCCGCTCGTACTCCGCCAGGTCGCGGATGAACTGCAGGATCAGCGGGGCGTCGGCCGGGGTGGCCACGCGGACGTTCACGCTCATCCTTACGCGTCCACGCCGATCTTCACGCCGGGCGGCGGCACGCTGTCCTCGGGCACGAAGAAGTCGGGCATCAGCGGCTCGGTCGGATCCACCCGGTACTTGTCGAAATCCCGCTCGCCTTCGCCGTAGAGGAAGGTGTCGTCGATCAGGAAGTTGCCGGTGAAGCTCCGCGACGGCTTGTTGAACACCGCATAGGCGGCGTCCGCCATGATCTCCGGCGTGCGGCAGCGGCGCATGCCCTCGTCGCCCGCGAGTGCGAACCGGATCGCCGCCGTGGCGATGCCGGTGCGGGGCCACAGCGCGTTGAACGCGATCCCGTCGCTCCGGAACTCCTCGGCCATGCCCAGCACGCACATGCTCATGCCGAACTTGGCCATGGTGTAGGCCACGTGCGGCGCGAACCACCGGGGGCTCATGTCCAGCGGCGGCGACAGCATCAGCACGTGCGGATTGGGGCTGCGCTTCAGGTGCGGGATGCAGGCCTTGGAGGTGAGGTAGGTCCCGCGCGCATTGATCTGGTGCATCAGGTCGTAGCGCTTCATCTCCGTGCCCAGGGTGCCGGTCAGCTGGATCGCCGAGGCGTTGTTCACGCAGATGTCGATGCCGCCGAACCGGTCCACCGTGGCGTCCACCGCCGCCTGGACGCTGGCCTCGTCGCGCACGTCGACCACCAGCGGCAGGGCCTGGCCGCCCGCCCCCTCGATCTCCTCGGCGGCGGTGTAGATGGTCCCCGGCAGGTGCTTGTGCGGCTCGGCGGTCTTGGCCGCGACCGTGACGTTGGCGCCGTCGCGCGCGGCCCGCAGCGCGATGGCCAGGCCGATCCCGCGGCTCGCCCCGGTGACGAAGAGCGTCTTGCCCTGCAGCGACATCACGCGGGCTCCCGGGTCTTGGAGAAGTCCGGCGGCCGCTTCTCGGCGAAGGCGGCGAAGGCCTCGGCGGCCTCCGGCGACTTCAGCTGGGCGGCGAACAGCCGGCCCTCCTCCTTGTAGCGGGCCTTGATCGGCTCCGGCTCGCGGCGCATCAGCGCCTTGGTGGCCGCCACCGAGGCCGGCGCGCGGGCCGCCACGGCGTCGGCCGCCGCCCGCGCCCTGGCCCGCAGCTCGCCGGCCGGGACCACCGCATTGGCGATCCCCCAGTCGACGGCTTTCCTCGCGTCCACCGCCTCGCCGAGCACGAACATGGCGAACGCCCGCGCGTGCCCGATCCGCGCCGGCAGCAGCATCGAGGACGCCGCCTCCGGCACCAGCGCCAGGTTCACGAACGGGGTGGTCAGCAGCGCGTCCTCGGCCACGAACACTAGGTCGCAGTGCAGCAGCATGGTGGTGCCCACGCCGACCGCCCGACCGTTCACCGCCGCCACGAGCGGCGTCTTCGCCCGCTCCAGCGCGTTCAGCAGCGGGTTGCCGCCCTCCCGCGCCTCGTTGGCCGACGGGTCGCCGCGGTTCACCGCCGCGAAGTCGCCGAGGTCGTTGCCGGCGGTGAACATGTCGCCCTCGGCCTGGATCAGCACGCAGCGCACCGACGGATCCGCGTCCGCCGCGTCGATACCGTCGGCCAGCGCCTGGTACATGGCCCGCGTCAGCGCGTTCTTCTTCTCCGGCCGGTTGAGCGTCAGGGTCAGCACCCCGCCCGACGTCTCCGAAACCACGTGCCCGGTCATCGCCCGACCTCCTCCATGAGCTTACGCCGTCAAGCTTAGCGCCTCCAACTGGCGTCGCGCGAGTCACCTCTTTCCTTCTCCAACAAGGGGAGAAGGGCAGTGACGCCGTCCCCTACGCGGCCCGGTACCAGTCCACCCCCTGGGCGTCGCGCTCGCGCACCGCCTGGCCGCGGGCCAGCAGCCAGTTGAGGTGCGCCAGGCTCTCGCCGGTGGCCAGGCCCAGCAGGCCGCCGTCGATGTTGCGGCGGAACAGCACGTGGAACACGTCCACCGCCCGCTTCGGCTCGGCGAGCGTCTGGCGCAGCCGCGTGAGCCCGCGCTCGTGGCCGCCCACCAGATGGTCGATCCGCGCGTGCAGACCGTGGAACGGGTCGTTGTGCGCCGGCAGCACCAGGACGTCGTCAGGCACCCGGCCCTTGATCCGCTTCAGGGACTCCATCCAGTCCGACAGCGGGTCCCCCTCCGGCTCGGTCGGGAACACCGCCACGTTGGAGGAGATCTTCGGCAGCACCTGGTCGCCCGAGATCATCAGCTTGAGTTCGGGGCACCACAGGCAGGCGTGCTCGGGGCTGTGGCCGGAGCCCACCACCACCCGCCAGACGTGGTCGCCGATCCGGATCTCGTCGCCGTCGGTCAGCCGCTGGAACGAGTCCGGCAGCGCATGCAGCCCGCGCCCGAAGCCGCCGAACCGCGCTCGGTAGGTCTCGATGGCGTCGTCGTCCCAGCCGGCCGCCCGGTAGAAGCTCAGCGCATCGGCCGGCGCCTCGCGGCCGGTGTCAGCGGCCAGCGAGCGGCACATCAGGAACTCGAGCCGGGTGATCCACAGCCGGCACTGGAACTTGCGCGTGATCCAGCCGGCCATGCCGATGTGGTCGGGGTGCATGTGGGTGACGAACACCCGCGTCACCGGCCGCCCGCCCAGAGCGCCGGCGAACGCCGTGCGCCAGGCCTGCGCGGTCTCCGGCGTGGAGATGCCGGTGTCGACGATCGCCCAACCCTCGCGCCCGTCGGCCGTTCGGTCGGCGATCGCCCAGACGTTGATGAAGGCCAGCGCCCCGCCCAGCGGCATGCGCAGCCACTTGACCCCCGGCGCCACGTCGATGGCCTCGCCGGGCTTGGGCCCCTGCTCGAACGGATAGGTCAGCTTCGGCCGCGGATGCTCCGGGATCGCCGCCGTATCTTCAAGTCCGTCCCGCAACGCCTCACTCCCCTGCTCGCCTGCCATTGTCCGACGGCGCCCGCGGGGAAAGCAACGGCCCGGATGCGCGCCCTACGCCGCGAGCCTCGGCGCGAAGCGGTCGACCCAGCCCTGCAGCTGCTCGACCTTGGCCATGCCCGACTGGCGGGCCGCCACCTTGCCGCCCTGGAAGGCGAACAGCGCGGGGATGCCCTGGATGCCGAACCGCCGGGCGAGGTCGGGATTGGCGTCCACGTCGATCTTAATGAACCGGGCGCGCGGCTCCAGCGCCTGGGCCGCCCGCTCGAAGACCGGCGCCATGGCCCGGCAGGGGCCGCACCACTCGGCCCAGAAGTCGACGATCAGCGGCAGGTCGCTCCTGGCCAGGTGCTTGTCGAACCGCGCGGCGTCGAGCGCCACCGGCTGGCCGGTGAACAGGGCCTGCTTGCAGCGTCCGCACTTGGCCGCCTGGCCCAGCCGGTCGGCGGGCAGGCGGTTCGTCCCATCGCAATGGGGGCAGACCACGTGTAGGGCTTCGGTCATCAGGGACCTCCGGAACTAGCCCTCCATCTGGGGAACCAGACCGAAGTTTCCAAGCGGCCGCGCGAGATGCTACCCGCGGCGCCATGTCCGCGCCCCACCGCCTCTGGCTCGCCGCCGCCCACCACAGGGCCTTCCTGAACGGCGGCTGGGCCTTCGTGCGCGCCGTCGGAGCCGACATCACCGGCGCGGCCGGCGGCGAGCGCCGCACCACGCCCGTCCGCATGGCCCTGGCCGGCTTCGCCGAGGCGCTGAAGGACCTGCCCGCGGGCGAGGCCTTGCTGCATGTTGACGCCGCCGACGCGGCGCGCCTGGCCCCGCTGTTCGGCGGCGAGCCCCCCGCCGACGAGGACCTCGCGCCCTACGCCCCGCTGGTGGCCGCGCTGGCGGCCCGCGCCGTGCGCCTCACCCGCATCGCGGACGCCGCCGGCACCCCGCTCGCCTTCGCCCGCGCCTGGGCCGACCTCGCCTCCGATAAGGCGAAGGCCGCCGGCCCCTTCCGCTCCCCGATCCCGAAGACCAACCTCGCGAAGGTCCAGGGGCTCTAGCCCCTCACGCCGGCAGCGGGTCCTTCTCCGACAGCCAGGCGCGCAGGGCCCGCAGGAACGGCAGGGCGTCGCGGAACTCCTTCTCGGTGAAGCCCTCGCGCAGCATCTCGATCTCCGGCTTCAGGCCGGCCATGGCCTGGGCGTAGACCTCGCGGCCGCCGGGCGTCAGCCAGACCCGCTTGCGGCCGCCCTCGGCGGGGCCGTGCTCCACCTCCACCAGCTTGCGCGCCCACAGCCGCTGCAGGGCGCCGGTGAGCCCGCCGCTGGGCGCGTGCAGCGCCTCGGCGATCTCGCCCGGCGAGGCCCCGTCCGCCCGCCGCGCCAGCAGCTTCAGCACCTCCCACTGCGCATAGGTCAGCCCGACCGGCAGCAGCCGCGAGATGGTCGCGCGCACCAGGTGCTCGATGGAGCGGATCTCGTCGAAGACCTGCACGTCCAGGCGCTCTTCCCGTTCCGGCGGCATGCGGTCCCTCCTCAAGCTCCAGCTTCCCACCGCAGGTGGGAAGTCGCGTAACGCCGGTCAAGGTTTGCCCCGCGCGGAATGCGCCGGCCGCCGGGCTCATCCCGCGCGGGTGAAGTCCAGCGGCTCCGCCACGGGCGTCCACGGCCGCGGAGCGCCCGGCCGCAGCCAGCGGGGGCGCTCCGGATCGCGGACCTGCAGCCAGGCGCGGCTCGCGTCCTCGAAGCGCATCGCGCCGAGCACGCCGGTTTCGTAGGCGCCGGTGTCGAGGCCGATGCGCGCGGGCGTCACCACCGGCCTGTCGTCCTCCCAGGTGTGGCCATGGACGATCACCTTCTCGAACGGACCCCGGGCCTCGAGGAACTCGCGGCGGATCCACAGGAGGTCGCGCGCGCTCTGCCGGCGCAGCGGCTCTCCGGGCGCCACTCCGGCATGGACGAAGGCGTAGTCCCCGACCAGCGCCATCAGGTCGAGGGTCTGGAGCAGGCGCAGGTGCGAGGCCGGCATCCGCCGCAGCAGCTCGTCACGGGCGGCCACATAGGCCTGCGACGGGCTCGCCGGCGTGGGCGGCTCCACCCCGTAGGAGAGAAGCGTCGCGGCTCCGCCGAACGCGATCCACGGCGCGCCGTCGGCCGGCGCGTCCAGGAACGTCAGCAGCGCCTCCTCGTGGTTGCCCTTCAGCATGCAGACCCCGAAGGGCGCGCGAGCCTTGAGCAGGCAGAGCGCCTCCAGAACCCGGGCGCTGTCCGGCCCGCGGTCCACATAGTCGCCCAGCAGGATCAGGGTCGGCGCCGGACCGTCGGCGGCGTCCTCGCCCAGTCGGGCGAGCAGGCCGATCAGCAGGTCGTAGCAGCCGTGGACGTCGCCCACCGCATAGATCCGCCGCCCCTCGGACCGTCCCGCCGCGGCGCCCGTCCAGCTCCGCTTCGGCGCCCGGCCGGGCACCTGGACCAGCTTGCCGCCGGCTCCGGCTCCGAAGCGGGCGATCGCCGCCCCGCGATCCCCGGCCGAGGCTTCCGGCCAACGGGAGAGGGCCTGGGCGATCTGGGCCTCCACCCCCTCGAGGACGGCGGCGAGGTCCCGCCGGGCGGCCGCCCGCAGGGTTTCGGTGTCGACACGCTGGAGCATGCGCCACCTCTGCGCCTCGCCCCTTGAACCGCGCCTGAACGGAGCCTTGGCGGCGCCTTCGCCGGCCTTGCGAATATTCGAATATCCGGTACGAATTCTTCCCATAGCCAAGCAAGGCGCGCCGCCCGAGCGACGCGGGGGAGCGGGGAATGCTGGACTGGGGAATATCGCGCCGCGGCCTGATCGGCGGGGGTGTCGGCCTGCTGGCGGCGGGCGCGGCCGGGGCCCAGGGGGCGGGCGGCGCGGTCGTGGAGACCACCGAGGGTCGCTACCGCGGCCGGCTCGAGAACGGCGTCCAGGTCTTCAGGGGCATGCGCTACGGAGCGGACACCTCCGGCGACGGCCGCTTCATGCCCCCCAGGCCAGCCGGGAAGTTCGCCGGGGTCCGCGACGCCTTCGAATTCGGCGACCAGGCGCCCCAGCCGCGCACCATCCTGACCGTCCCAGGGCCGATCAGCGAGGACTGCCTGCGGGTCAATGTGTGGACGCCGGAGACCGGCGGGACGCGCAGGCGCCCGGTGATGCTGTGGTTTCACGGCGGCGGGTTCGAGGCCGGCACGGGGTCGAGCGGGCTCTACGACGGGACCAACATGGCCAAGCGCGGCGACGTGGTGGTCGTGACGATCAACCACCGCCTCAACGTCTTCGGCTTCTGTGATCTCTCGGACCTCCTGGGCCCGGAGTTCGTGCAATCCGGGAACGTCGGCTACCTCGACCTCGTGGCGGCCATGGGCTGGGTCCGGGCGAACATCGCCCAGTTCGGCGGCGACCCGGGCAATGTGACCATCTACGGCCAGTCGGGCGGCGGCCGGAAGGTCAGCGTCTGCTTCGCAGGCGCGGAGGCCGACGGCCTCTTCCACAAGGGGATCGTGCAATCCGGCTCCCACCTGCGGGTCCACACGCCCGAGCAGGCCCGCGCCCTGACCGACGCGCTGCTGAGGAAGCTCGAGATCGCGCCGGCGGAAGCACGCCGGCTGCAGGCCGTCCCGCAGGACCTGCTGGGGGCCAAGCAGCGCGAGGTGATCGCCCAGGCCGGCTACCGGTTCGAGCCGGTGATCGACGGCGTCTCGTTCAAGGCCGATCCCTGGCTGCCCAATGCGCCGAAGCACACCGCGAAGGTCCCGCTGATGCTGGGTACGACGCAGACCGAGCTGTCGAACCAGCTGGGCCGGGACCCGTCGATCTTCGCCATGGACGAAGCGGCGCTGAAGACGCGGCTGGCGAACACGATTCCGCCCGAGGCGGTCGACGAGGCGGTGCGGGTGTTCAAGGCCTCGACGCCGTCTGGCTCGACGGCGGAGATCTACTTCAAGATCGCCTCGTGGCGGGCCTACATCACCAACGCCACGGTGATGGCCGAGCAGCGCCACGCGCTGAACGGCGCGGCCAATCCCACCTGGGTCTACCAGGTCACCTGGCGCTCGCCGGTGCAGGGGGGCCGTCGCTTCTCTGAGCACACCATCGACCTGCCCTTCATGTTCGACAACGTCGCCCGCGCGCCGCACCTCACCGGGCCGGAGAGCGCCGAGACCAAGCTCATGACGGACGCCATGGCCGACGCCTGGCTGGCCTTCGCGCGGAACGGCGATCCGAACCATTCCGGCATTCCCCGGTGGCCGACCTACGACGCCGCGACCCGGCCGGTGATGCTGTTCGACGCGCCGCCGAAGCTGGCGAACGATCCCTTCCGCGAAGAGCGCCTGCTGATGGGGCGCTTCCCCGCCGTGCGCGGCGGCAGCTAGGAGCCCGAAGATGACGACGTCAAACGCCAGCCGGCGCGCGGTGCTGGCCGCCGCCGGGGCTTCGTTCTTCATGGCGGGGGTCGCGCGCGCCGCGACGAGCGACATCTTCCCGATCGTCGAGACGACCGACGGCAGGCTCCGCGGCCTGGTCTCCGGGGGGGTCAAGGTCTTCAAGGGCGTGCCCTACGGCGCCGACACCTCCGGCCGGCACCGCTTTCTGCCGCCGCAGCCGGTGAAGAAGTGGGCCGGCGTCCGCGACGCGCTGGACTACGGGAACGTCTGTCCGCAGATGCCGGGCGACCGGCGGTCGGACTACGCGAATCTGATCTTCCTCGACTACCAGCCGGGCGGGATGGGCGAGGACTGCCTGAACCTGAACGTCTGGACGCCCGAGCTGTCGCGGTCGGCGAGGAAGCCGGTGATCGTGCGCTTCCACGGCGGCGGCTTCTACGGCGGGTCCAGCAACTCCCCCGGCATGGACGGCGAGATGCAGGCGCGGCACGGCGACTGCGTGGTGGTGAGCGTGAACCACCGCCTGTCCGCCTTCGGCTTCCTTCACGTGGCCGACAGCGGGGCGCCGGGCGAGTTCGCGCAGAGCGGCATGGCCGGGATGCTGGACCTGTCGGCCGCGCTGCGCTGGGTGAACCGCAACATCGAGGCCTTCGGCGGCGATCCTGGCCGCGTGCTGATCATCGGCCAGTCGGGCGGCGGGGCCAAGGTCAGCGGGTTGATGGCGATGCCCTCGGCGAACGGGCTGTTCCACCGGGCGGTGCAGATGAGCGGCGCGATGCTGCGGGTCGCGCCGCGCGAACGCGCGAAGGCCACGGCGGACGCCTTCCTGAAGGGCGTGAACCTGTCCGGCGGCGACATCCGCAAGCTGCAGGCCATGCCGTTCTACGACCTGCTTTCGGCGCAGGCCGACATGGAGGCCTCGCAGCGCGCGCGCGGCGAGGCCCCGAACGCCTTCACGCCGGTGCTGGACGGCGTGGCGATGCCCCGGCACCCCTTCGACCCCGACGCCCCGGCCATCAGCGGCGACGTGCCGATGATCATCTCCACGACCCTGGACGAGCGCACCTACCGGCAGCGGAACTTCGATGAGACCTGGGAGGGCGTCACCAGGATGCTCGCCGGCCGGGTGGGCGGCCGCGCCGCCGAGGTGCTCGACCTCTACCGCCAGGAGGACCCCGCGGCGTCCCCCTACCTGATCCAGTCGCGGATCATCAGCGACCAGGGCCGCGGCGCGAGCTTCGCCATGGCCGAGCGGAAGGCCGCGCTGGGCGCCGCGCCGGCCTATGTCTACCTCTGGAAGGCGCCGAGCCCGGCCTGGGGCGGCCGCTATGGCGCCACGCACGGTGTCGACGTCGGGCCCAGTTCGCGCGAGGTGCGTGGCGCGCTCCAGGGCCCGAACCCGACGAGCGCGCGGCTGGCCGACGAGCTGTCCTCGGCGATCGTGGCCCTGGCCGCCACGGGGGACCCGAACACCGGAAAGCTGCCGCGCTGGACCCCGTACGACGCCGCGACCCGCGCCACCATGGTCTTCGATCAGCCGGCCAGCCACCTGGAGCCGGACTACCGCGGCGTCTTCCGCAGGCTGTGGTCCGCCGCGCCGGGGGCGTAGCGCCCGGCTTGGGGAGCATGGCGGGCGTTGCGGGCCCGAGCGCTGATCCAGGCCCCCGGCCCGACCGGGCTGGGAGCCTCGGCCCCTACCCCTGCTCCAGCCGCTCCTTGAGCCCCGCGCGCGCCAGCGCGTCCGCCCGCTCGTTGAGCTCGTGGCCGTTGTGGCCCTTCACCCAGCGCCAGTCGACGTCGTGGCGCTGGCGGGCGGCGTCGAGGCGTTTCCAGAGGTCGTCGTTCTTCACCGGCTTCTTGTCAGCGGTCAGCCAGCCGCGCTTCTTCCAGCCGTGGATCCACTCGTGGATGCCCTTCTGGACGTACTGGCTGTCGGTGTGCAGCTCCACCTTGCAGGGCTTCTTCAAGGCCTCCAGCGCCTGGATCGCCGCCATCAGCTCCATGCGGTTGTTGGTGGTGGCGAGCTCGCCGCCCTTCAGCTCCCGCTCGGTGTCGCCGTACTGCAGGATGGCGCCCCAGCCGCCCGGGCCGGGGTTGCCCGAGCAGGCCCCGTCGGTGTGGATGATCACCTTCGGCGTCATGGCGCGGCCGGCGCCCCGAACAGCACCAGGTCCGGCGAGGACCGGTGGACCGCCAGCTTGCGCTCGTACTCCATGGGGTCCTTGGGCTTGACGAGGGCGCCGGCGGGCGTGGCGTGCCAGTCGTGCAGCCGCGTCAGGAAGAAGCGCATGGCCGCCCCGTGGGCCAGCACCGGCAGGGCGTCGCGCTCGGCGCCCGAGAGCGGCCGGCGGCTCTCGTAGCCGGCCACCATCGCGCGCGCCGCGGTGATGTTGAAGCTGCCATCGGGCTCGAAGCACCAGGCGTTCAGCGCGATGGCCACGTCGTAGGCGAAGGCGTCGTTCGCGGCGAAGTAGAAGTCGATGGCGCCTGCGAACTCACCCGCCTTGAAGAACACGTTGTCCGGGAAGAAGTCGGCGTGGATCACGCCCTGCGGCAGCCCCTTCGGCCAGCGGGCGTCCAGCATTGCGAGGTCGGCGTCGATCACCTTCGCGAGCCCGGGCTTGAAGCCCTCGGCCTCGGCGTGGAGGTTCGCGAACATCGGCGCCCAGGCGGCCTGGCCCAGGTCGTTCTCCCGGCGCATCGGGAAGCCCGCCACCGCCAGGTGCAGCTCGGCCAGGCCCCGGCCGGCCTCGCGGCATTGGGCGACGGTCGGCCGGCGCACGGACAGGCCCGACAGGAAGGAGACGATGGCGCAGGGCTTGCCGCGCACGGTCTTCAGCATCTCGCCCGTCCGGTCGGCGATCGGCGTGGCGCTCGGATAGCCGTGCTCGGCCAGCCAGCGCATCAGGCCCAGGAAGAACGGCAGCTCGTCCGCCTTCACCCGCTTCTCGTAGATCGTGAGGAAGAAGCGGCCGGCCTCGGTCTCAAGAAGGAAGTTGGAGTTCTCCACGCCCTCCGCCACGCCCTTCAGGCTTAGCGGGGCGCCGAGGTCGAAATCGGCGAGAAGCTTGGCCAGCTCCTCGTCCGTTATGTCCGTGTAGACCGCCATGATCCGTGCGGAGTGCGGGACCGCGCGGAGTCGGTCAAGACGCCAGATCGTGCTAGAATTCCAACTCTCCTGACGGAGGAGCCCGATGATTGCGCTGAAGGTCGAGAAGATCGGCGACCAGGTCGCCGTGGTCCTCACGGAAGAAGCCCGCCAGGTGCTCGGCGTCGAGGTCGGCGGAACCCTGCACCTCGAGCCGTCGCAGGACGGGGTCCTGTGCGCCACCACCCAGGAAGTCTGGCTGGAGGATCCCCACGCCCGCGGCCGCGCCTTCCTGAAGCGCTACACCAAGAGCCTCCAGCGCCTCGAGCCCGCCGCCGAGGCGTAAAAGGTGTCCCCGCCGCCCTTGTCGCGGCGGCCCTGGCGCCCATCTCCCTGGTGAGCCGGCGGCGCACGCCGGGACACACTCCCGCGCCGCCGGCCGCCACGCGAACAAGCAACACGCAAGCCATCGAGGAGAACTCGCCATGGACGCTATCCGTCTGCATGTGCGCCCGGCCGGAGACGGCTGGCTCGTCGACGCCGCCGGCGCTGTGGAGCCGCTGGTCTTCGCCTCCGGCGGCCGGGCCGAGGCCCAGGCTCACGCGCTCGCCCGCACGCTTGCCCGCTCGGGCCAGGCCGCCCGCGTCCTGGTCCACGACCGCGCCCACCGCGTGGTGGGCTCCACGATCTATCCGCCGGACTAGGGGCGCTTCCGGCTAGCTCTGGCTGGCCAGCACCCGCGGCAGCTTGAAGGTCACCGTCTCGCGGGCCGCCTCGACCTCGTCGAGGGTGATGTCGAACACCTCGGCCAGGCGATCGATCAGGCCCTGGACCAGCACCTCGGGCGCGCTCGCCCCGGCGGTGACGCCCACGGTGCGCGCGCCCTCCAGCCAGCCGAAATCGAGGCCCGAGGCGTCGTCGATGAGGTAGGCCGCCGCGCCCGCCCTGCGGCCGACCTCGGCCAGCCGGACGGAGTTCGAGGAGTTGCGGCTGCCCAGCACCAGCAGGACGTCGGACCTCGCCGCGATCGTCTTCACCGCCTCCTGGCGGTTCGTCGTGGCGTAGCAGATGTCTTCCTTGTGTGGCGCGGCTATGCCCGGGAACCTGGCCCGCAGCGCCGCCACGATCTCGGCGGTGTCGTCCACCGACAGGGTCGTCTGGGTGACGAAGGCGACGTTGGCCGGGTCTCTGGGCGCGAAGACCTGGGCGTCCTCCACCGTCTCGATCAGCGCCACCGCGCCTTCGGGCAGCTGGCCCATGGTGCCCACCACCTCCGGGTGGCCGGCGTGGCCGATCAGCACGATCTCGCGGCCCGCGTCATGGTGCCGCTGGGCCTCCACGTGCACCTTCGAAACCAGCGGGCAGGTGGCGTCGAGGTAGAGCATCTTCCGCGCCTTCGCCTCGGCCGGCACGGCCTTGGGCACCCCGTGGGCGGAGAACACCACCGGCCGGTCCGGGGGGCATTCCTCCAGCTCCTCCACGAACACCGCGCCCAGCGCCTTCAGCCGCTCCACGACGTGGCGGTTGTGGACGATCTCGTGGCGGACGTAGACCGGCGCGCCGTACTTCCCGATCGCCCGCTCGACGATCTGGATCGCCCGGTCGACCCCCGCGCAGAATCCGCGCGGGGTGGCCAGGAGGACGGTGAGCTGCGGGCGGGTCGACATGGCGCGGAACTTAAGGGCTCGCGCCCGCCGCCGCCAGCCGCGTTGCCGCCGCATTCCTGAGGCTGTACTTAGGCCCCGAACCGCGGGCCGCCGTCGCGCCCGCAATGAGTCCTGGACGCCCTATCGCCATGCGCCGCCTGTTCCTCGTCGCCGCCGCCATCGCCGCGGCCGTCACCGCCGTCCCGCCGTCCGCCGACGCCCAGGGCCGCCGCCAGGATCCCGAGCAGCAGCAGCGCGACGACGCGGCCAAGAAGCGCAAGCGCGACTCGGAGTGGGGCAACAACCAGTCGCCCCTGCCGGCGCTGCGCAACGCCGGCCCCTGCCCGTTCGTGAAGACCCTCTACGACGCCGCCCGCTACGTGGAGTTCAAGGACGACCGCGAGGCCTCCGCCAACGTCGGCTTCTCCGGCGAGATCCAGGGCATCTCGGCCGGCTGCCAGTACAAGGACGACGAGCCGATCAAGGTGGCCATGGAAGTCCTGTTCGAGCTGGGCAAAGGCCCGCAGGCGACGGGCAACCAGAAGACCTACCGCTACTGGGTCGCCGTCACCGACCGCAACCGCTCGGTGCTGGCGAAGGAGACCTTCGACCTGCCGGTCAACTTCCCGTCCGGCAAGGACCGCGTCTACGTCACCGAGAAGATCAACGAGATCACCATCCCGCGCGCGGCGCTCACCACCTCGGGGTCCAACTTCGAGATCCTGGTGGGCTTCGAGGTGACGCCGCAGATGGCCGCCTTCAACCGTGACGGCAAGCGCTTCCGCCTGAACGCCGGCGCGGCCCAGGCGGCCGCCGGGACGACCACGCCGCCGCAATGACCGACCTCAAGACGGGGCTCAGCGGGGCGGTGGAAGCCGCCTTCGCCGCGCTTGGCCTGCCTCCCGAACTCGGCCGCGTCACCCCCTCCGACCGGCCGGACCTCGCCGACTTCCAGTCGAACGGCGCGCTCGCCGCCGCCAAGCGCGTGGGCCGCAATCCGCGCGAGATCGCCGGCGAGGTGGCCGAGCGTCTCGCCGCCGACCCGCGGGTCGCCGCCGTCGAGGTGGCGGGCCCCGGCTTCGTCAACCTGAAGGTCGCCGAGGCGGCGCTGTCCGCCCGCGCCGACGAGATCGCGGCCGACCCGCGGGCCGGCGGCGAGCTGGTCCCCGCCCCCCGCCGCGTGCTCGTCGACTACGGCGGCCCCAACGTCGCCAAGCCGATGCACGTGGGCCACCTGCGCGCCTCGATCATCGGCGAGGCGATCAAGCGCATCTACCGCTTCCGCGGCGACGTGGTGGTCGGCGACGCCCACTTCGGCGACTGGGGTTACCAGATGGGCCTGCTGATCGGCGCCGTCATGGACGAGCACGCCGACATCGCCGCCCTGATCGCGAAGCTCAACGCGCAGGGCGCGGACCCGCAGGGGCCGATCCCGCCGGCGTTCGAGCGCATCACGCTCGCCGACCTCGACCGCCTCTATCCCCTGGCCGCGGCGAAGGGGAAGGAAGACCCCGCCTACCGCGACCGCGCCCGCAAGCTCACCGCCGAGCTGCAGGCCCACGCCCCCGGCCACTACCTGCTGTGGCGCCGCTTCCGGGACGTCACTCAGGTGGCGCTGGAGCGCGACTTCCATGCGCTCGGCGTCGACTTCGACCTCTGGAAGGGCGAGAGCGACGTCGACCACCTGATCGAGCCCATGGTCGCCGAGCTCCACGCCAGGGGCCTGCTGGTGGACGACCAGGGCGCCCGCATCGTCCGCGTCGCCCGCGAGGGCGACAAGCGCGAGCTGCCGCCCCTCCTCGTGGTCTCCTCCGAGGGCTCGGCGATGTACGGCACGACCGACCTCGCCACCATCCTCGACCGCAAGCAGACCTTCGACCCGGACCTCGTCATCTACTGCGTCGACCAGCGCCAGGCCGACCACTTCGAGATCGTCTTCCGCGCCGCCTACCAGGCCGGCTACGCCGCCGAGGGCCAACTGCAGCACATCGGCTTCGGCACCATGAACGGCGCCGACGGCAAGCCCTTCAAGACCCGCGAGGGCGGCGTCCTGAAGCTCAACGACCTGATCGAGATGGCCCGCGACAAGGCCCGCGAGCGCCTGCACGAGGCCGGCCTCGGCGAGGACCTGCCGGAAGCCGAGTTCGAGGACATCGCCGGCAAGGTGGCCGTGGCCGCCCTGAAATTCGCCGACCTGTCCAACTTCCGCGGCACCTCCTACGTCTTCGACCTCGACCGCTTCACCAGCTTCGAGGGCAAGACCGGCCCCTACCTCCTCTACCAGGCCGTCCGGGTGAAGAGCCTCTTGGCCAAGGCCCGCGACCAGCAGGCCGCGCCCGGCCCGGTGCGCGTCGCCGAGCCGGCCGAGCGCGACCTCGTCCTCACCCTCGACGCGTTCAACGCGGCCCTGGTCGAGTCCTACGAGCGGTACGCGCCCAACGCCGTGGCCGAGCACGCCTACCGCCTGGCCCAGAGCTTCTCCAAGTTCTACGCCGCCTGCCCGATCCTGACCGCCGAGCCCGACGTCCGCGCCAGCCGCCTGACCCTGGCCCAGGCGACCCTGCGCCAGCTCGAGCAGGCCCTCGACGTCCTCGGGATCTCGGTGCCCGACCGGATGTAGCGGAAACTAGGCGCTGGCGTCGGCGTCGCGCACCCCGGCCGGCCCGCCGGCTCCTGGGGGTCGGGCCTCGAGCGCGTCGGCCTGCCGCCGCAGCTCCGCGGCGCGGGCGGTCAGCCGCGCCTTGTCCGGCGCATAGCTGACGACGGTGGCCAGATGCTCGGCGGCCTCGGCTTCCTGGCGCAGGTCGTCTGGCTTCATCTCTGTTGAACCAGCGGGAGCGGCGCCCGTTCCATCGGCCGGCGTCCGTCAGTGCGCGCCGCGGCTCCCCGGGGCGATCGCCTCGGTCACCCGATCCGCCAGCTCGCCGGGATTGAAGGGTTTGGGGAACATCTCCCCGCCCGGGACTCCAAACCGCGAAAGCTGGGCGGTCAGGCCGGTGATGTAGATCACGTGGATGGTGGGATGGAGTTGGCGCGCCCGCCGCGCCACGTCGAACCCGGTCGTGCCGACGCCCAGGTTCACGTCCGTGACGAGGACGTCGAAGCTGCGGGCCTCCTTGTCCAGGATCGCATAGGCGGCCTGGTCGCTGTCGGCGGACCGGACCCTGAGCCCGCGGTCCTCGAAGGCGTCTTCGATGAGCTCGCGGATCTCCGCCTCGTCCTCCACCAGAAGAACGTCCGCCATGCCACAACCCCCTTGTTGAAGGACCCGTCCGGTCGCCTGAACCGACGCGTGTCCGCCACTGTTCCCGCCCACGTCCGGGGCGGTTTGTTCACCTGCTGTCGCTTGCGAGGCGGTGCATCATCACAAGCGGCGATACGGATCAAGGCCGCGCCCGCTGTCCGGCAGAGCGCGGCCCGGGCTCCAGTAACAGGGCTATGTCAGGAACCCAACACTGAAGGTTGCGTTTTCGGCCCGAGGGACGACTTCCTGGGGTGATGCCTTGCTCGAACACCTGCTGGACCGGGATCGCCCGGCCTCCGATGACACCGCCACACCGTCCGCACGCGCCTCGCAGGCCCGCGTCTCCGAACTGAGGCAGAGGGAGCGGGAGGCCCTGCTGCTCGCCGCCGAGGCGGCCCTGCCCCACGTCCGCGCCGCCCACGAACGGGCCGCCGCCAAGTGGCGCGAGCTCGCCGACCGCCGCGAGCGCCGCCTGGGCGAGGACTCCTGACCCGCCGGGAGCGGGCCACGGCGACCCACAGGGTCGCGCCCGGGCGATCTTCACCTGCCTAGGCGCCCCGGCGGAGCTGCGCCGCAGTCGCGCATTGACTCCCGACGTCCCGCCGCTACACGGTCGGCCAACTCTCGCGGGAGAGACCGGATTCGTCCGGAGCCGAAGGCGCAACCGCCCCGGAAACGCTCAGGCAAAAGGACCGCGACGGGCTGATGCACGCTGGAAAGTAGCGTCCGGTTTCCGGGCGCTCGCCGAAGGAGCAAGGGCGCGAGCGCCCGAAATCTCTCAGGCCCAAGGACAGCGGGGGCGCAGGATGCCGGGGCCGCAGGGCCGCGGCGGACTGCATGGTCGTCAGCCGGAGTCGCCTCACGTGTCAGACATGCCCGCCGAGAAGGTCCTCAAGACCACCCCGCTCACCGAGGCGCACGTGGCCCTGGGCGCCAGGATGGTCGAGTTCGCCGGCTACTCCATGCCCGTGCAGTACCCCGAAGGCGTTCTGAAGGAGCACCTCTGGTGCCGGGAGCACGCGGGCCTGTTCGACGTCTCCCACATGGGCCAGGCGCGCCTGCGTGGTGTCTCGCCGCTCTCGGCCTTCGAGGAGGTCACCCCTTCCGACTTCATCGGCCTGAAGGCCGGCAAGCAGCGCTACTCGGTCCTGCTGAACCGCAAGGGCGGGATCATCGACGACCTGATGGCCGCCCGCCCCGTGGCGCCCGACGGCTCCGGCGACGACGGCCTCTTCGTGGTGGTCAACGGCGCCTGCAAGGACAACGACTTCCACGTCATCGACGACGAGCTCGCCCCGCAGGTGACCATCGAGCGGCTGGAGGACCGGGCGCTGATCGCGCTTCAGGGCCCCAAGGCCCAGGACGTGCTCAAGCGCCACGTGCCCGAGGCCGCGGCCATGGTCTTCATGGACGCCCGCCTGCTGCACGGCTTCGGCGTCGACCTGATCGTCTCGCGCTCCGGCTACACCGGCGAGGACGGCTACGAGATCTCCGTCCCCGCCTACGCCGCCGTCTCGGTCTGGAACCAGCTCCTGGCTGACGAGCACGTGAAGCCGATCGGCCTGGGCGCCCGCGACTCCCTGCGCCTCGAGGCCGGCCTGCCGCTCTATGGCCACGACCTCGACGAGACCGTCAGCCCGATCGAGGGGGACCTCGCCTTCGCCGTCTCCAAGAAGCGCCGCGACGCCCGCGACTTCCCCGGCGCCGCGCGTATCGCCAGGGAGCTGGCCGAGGGCCCGGCCCGCGTCCGCGTCGGCCTGAAGGTCACCGAGGGCGCGCCGGCCCGCGAAGGCGCCGAGATCGCGGACGAGGGCGGGACGGTGATCGGCAAGGTCACCTCCGGCGGCTTCTCGCCCGTCCTGCGCTACGGCATCGCGCTCGGCTTCGTGCCGCCCTCCCATTCGGAGCCGGGCACGCAGCTGCAGGTCATCGTCCGCGGCAAGCCCCAAAAGGCCGAGGTCGTGAAGACCCCGTTCGTCCCCCACCGCTACGTGCGCAAGGTGAGCGCATGACCCCCATCCCCGCGCCGCAGGCGCAATCCTTCAAACCATGGATTTCACCGATTTCACGGATGTCGGCCGGGACCATCCCATCCGTGAAAACCGTGAAGTCCGTGGTTCCAGATATCGGCGGCTGCGCCGCCCACAGCCTCTAGGAGAGAACCCCCATGCGCTTCACCAAGGATCACGAGTGGGTCCGGCTCGACGGGGACGTGGCCACCGTCGGCATCACCGGCTACGCCGCCGAACAGCTCGGCGACGTGGTGTTCGTCGAGGTCCCCGACGTCGGCAAGTCCGTGAAGGCCGGCGACGGCTTTGCGGTGGTCGAGAGCGTCAAGGCCGCCTCCGACGTCTACGCGCCCGTGGCGGGCGAGGTGGTCGAGGCCAACGGTGAGCTCTCCGGCGCGCCCGAGACCGTCAACGCCGACCCCACCGGGGCCGGCTGGTTCGCGAAGCTGAAGGTCTCCGACCCCTCCGAGGTCGACGCCCTCATGGACCAGTCCGCCTACGACGCCTACCTCGCCACGCTCTAGTCACCCCTTGTCCGCTCATCCCGGCGAAGCCCGGGACCCAAGCTGACCCGCCGTATGGATCCCGGCTTTCGCCGGGACGAGCGGCGGGAGGGGGCGGGGGCGGAGGAACAGAACACCCATGCGCTACCTGCCCCTGACCCCTGACGACCGCGCCGAGATGCTCGGCGTGATCGGCGCACCCGACGTGGACGCCCTGTTCGCCGACGTGCCGGCCGCCGCCCGCAAGCGCGACCTCTTCGACCTGCCGCTGCACGCGGGCGAGCTGGAGGTGGAGCGGGAGCTCGCCCGGCTCGCGGCCATGAACCGGCCGGCCGGCGCGGGGCCGTTCTTCTGCGGGGCCGGCGCCTACCGCCACCACGTCCCGGCGACGGTCGACCACATCATCCAGCGCTCGGAATTCCTGACCTCCTACACGCCCTACCAGCCGGAGATCGCCCAGGGCACCCTTCAGGTCCTGTTCGAGTTCCAGACCCAGGTCGCGGCGCTCACCGGCCTCGATGTGGCCAACGCCTCCATGTACGATGGCTCCACGGCGTGCGCCGAGGCCGTGATGATGGCGCAGCGCGTCACCCGCCGGGAGAAGGCCATCCTCTCCGGCGGCCTGCACCCGCACTACGCGGCCACCACCCAGACCATCGCCCACGCCGAGGGCATGGAGATCGTCCGGCAGCAGGCCGCCATCGACGCCGAGGCCGCGGTGATCGAGGCCATCGACGGCGAGACCGCCTGCGTCGTCGTCCAGACCCCCAACGTCTTCGGCGTGGTCACCGACGTGACCAGGATCGCCGAGGCCGCCCACGCCAAGGGCGCCCTGCTGATCGTGGTGACCACCGAGGCGGTGTCCTACGGCCTGCTCAAGTCCCCCGGCGACATGGGCGCCGACATCGCGGTCGCCGAGGGCCAGTCGATCGGCAACGCGCTCAACTACGGCGGCCCGTACGTCGGCCTGTTCGCCGCCCGCGAGAAGCTGGTCCGCCAGATGCCCGGCCGCCTCTGCGGCGAGACCATCGACGCCGAGGGCCGGCGCGGCTACGTGCTCACCCTGTCGACCCGCGAGCAGCACATCCGCCGCGAGAAGGCGACGTCCAACATCTGCACCAACTCCGGCCTCTGCGCGCTGGCCTTCACCATCCACCTCTCGCTGCTGGGGGAGACGGGGCTGAAGCAGCTCGCCGCCCTCAACCACAGCCGGGCCCGCGAGATGCGCGCCGCCCTGGCCGGGGTGGGCCTGGAGATCCTGACGCCGCGGTTCTTCAACGAGATCGCCGTCCGCGTGCCCGGCGACGCCGGCGCCATCGTGGAGAAGGCGCTCGCCGACGGCGTCGTGGCCGGCGTCCCCTACTCCCGCCTCGACCCGCACGCCGGCCTGGACGACGTCCTGCTGCTCGCCGCCACCGAGACCACCACCTCCGACGACATCGCGGCCCTGGCGGCCGCCCTGACCAAGGCCTGCGCCCAATGAGCATGTCCAACGTGGGCCGCCCCACCCGCCCCGAGGGCGCCGTCGCCTCGACCGCCCACCAGTCCCTCTCCGGCGGCCGCGGCCTGCTGCAGGACGAGCCCCTGCTGTTCGAACTGGGCGGCTGGGACAAGACCGGCGTCGACCTGCCCTTGCCCGAGCACGACGCGTCGGACCTCGGCGACTTGGTGCGCGCGGGCCCCATCGGCCTGGCCGGGCTCTCCGAGCCCGAGGCCGTGCGCCACTACGTGCGCCTGTCTCAGAAGAACCACGCCATCGACCTGGCGCTCTATCCGCTCGGCTCGTGCACGATGAAGCACAACCCGCGCCTCAACGAGAAGGCCGCCCGGATGGCCGGCTTCGCCGACCTCCACCCCCTCCAGCCCCAGAGCACCACCCAGGGCGCGCTCGCCCTCATGGACCGCCTGGCCCACTGGCTGAAGACGCTCACCGGCATGCCCGCCGTCGCGCTTTCGCCCAAGGCCGGCGCGCACGGCGAGCTCTGCGGCCTGCTCTGCATCAAGGCCGCCCACGAGGCCGCCGGCCAGGGCCACCGCCGCCGCGTCCTGGTGCCCACCTCGGCCCACGGCACGAACCCGGCCACCGCCGCCTTCGTCGGCTATTCGGTCACCGAGATCGCCCAGACCGCCGACGGCCGGGTCGACCTGTCCGACCTCGAATCCAAGCTCGGGCCCGACGTCGCGGCCATCATGGTCACGAACCCCAACACCTGCGGCCTGTTCGAGCGCGACATCCTGGAGATCAGCCGGCTGACCCACGCGGCGGGCGCCTACTTCTACTGCGACGGCGCCAACTTCAACGCCATCGTCGGCCGGGTCCGGCCCGGCGACCTCGGCGTCGACGCCATGCACATCAACCTGCACAAGACCTTCTCCACCCCGCACGGCGGCGGCGGTCCGGGCGCGGGTCCCGTGGTGCTCTCGGAGGCCCTCGCCCCCTTCGCCCCGGCGCCCTGGGTGGTCAGCGACGCCCACGGCCTCCGCCTCGTCGAGGAAGCCGTCGACGAGGCCGCCCAGGCCTTCGGCCGGATGAGCGCCTTCCACGGCCAGATGGGCATGTTCGTCCGCGCCTATGCCTACATGCTGAGCCACGGCTCCGACGGCCTGCGCCAGGTGGCCGAGGACGCCGTCCTCAACGCCAACTACGTCAAGGCCCGCCTCTCGGCCGAGATGAGCCCCGCCTTCCCGGAAGGCCCCTGCATGCACGAGGCGCTGTTCGACGACGCCTGGCTCGAGGACACCGGGGTCACCACCCTCGACTTCGCCAAGGCGATGATCGACGAGGGCTTCCACCCGATGACCATGTACTTCCCGCTGGTCGTCCACGGGGCCATGCTCATCGAGCCTACCGAGACGGAGCCGAAGGCCGAGCTCGACCGCTTCTGCGAGGCCCTCCTGGCGCTCGCCCGCGCGGCCAAGGCCGGCGACGTCGACCGCTTCAAGGGCGCGCCTTACCTGGCCCCGCTGCGCCGCCTCGACGAGACCCTCGCCGCGCGCAAGCCGAAGCTGACCTGGAAGCCCGAGCCTGCCGCGTCCGAGGCGGCCTGACCTGAACATGTCCGCTCTGCGGCGGCCCTGTGTCAGTACTGCAACGGCGACTGTGGCTTCGGCGCCATTAGCCGGGGAATAGGCCCGCGTTAGCAAAATTTAACGCGCCTCTGCCTTTACGATTCACCGGGGCGTTCGCATATCGAGAGGGCGTGACGGCGGGAACCTCCCCAAGCCCCCGTGCGCTCTCGGGTACCAACATGTCACTCGTCTTGCCCTCGCCGCGCGCCCGTCGCGCTACGGACGATCTCGCGCCCGAGATCGTGGGCCGCCTCGTGCGAGGCGCTCTGGTGACGCTTGGCGGCCTGATCGTCTTGACCGGCGTGGTCATCGCCCCGATCCCCGGTCCGGGCGGCATTCCGGTGATCGCCGTCGGCCTGATCGTGATCCTGCGCAATTCCTACAAGGCCAAGCGTGTGTTCGTGCGCGCCCACCGCCGCTGGCCCAAGGTCGTTCACCCCATCCGCCGGCTGATGCGCCGCGAGCCGGAGATCGCCTCGGTGTTCTGGCAGCAGTACCTGCGCGTCGAGCGCTTCGCCCTGCCGAAGCGCTACCGTCTCGGCGTCCGCGGCCGCCGCCATCTGAAGCGGCAGTTCCGCTAGGTCGGCGCCGCATGGCCAAAGAAAAAGCCCCGGAGCACGCTCCGGGGCTTTCGTCGTTTTGGGGCTTTGACCGCCGCTACTGCAGCTTCGACGCCAGCTGGCCGATCGCCCGGTCCACGAGCGGATCGCTCTTGGCGGCGGCGACCCGGCCGGAGAGCACCTGCTCGGCCATCTGCACCGCCAGGTCGGCGGCGGAGGCGCGGACCTCGTCCAGCGCGCGGCGCTCGGCGTCGGCGATCTTGCGCTCGGTCATCGCCTGGCGGCGCTTGAGGCTCTCCTCCAGCTTCGCCTTGGCCTCGGCCTCGTAGGCCCGGGCCTGCGCCTGGGCCTGCTCCAGCATGGCCTTGGCGTCGGCCTCGGCCTTGGCGCGCTCCGCGCGCAGGTCGGCCAGCAGGCGCTCGGCCTCCTCACGGATCCGGGCGGCCTCGTCGAGATCGGCCTGGATGGTCTGGGCCTTGGCGTCGAGCATGCCGGCGACGGCCTTCGGGGCCTTGGCCACGAAGATCACAATCGCCAGGAAGATCAGCAGACCGACGCCGACCCAGAATTCGGCCTCGGCCGGGTTCAGGAAGGCGGGCATCAGGCGGCTCCTTGGCGGGTGGCCATGGCCTTGGCCTTGGCCTCGGCGGCCGAGGGCGCGGCCCCGGTCAGCTTCTCGACGATGGCCAGGGCGGTGTCCGTGGCGATGCCCTGGACGTTGGTCATGGCCTGGTCGCGCGTAGCGCGGATCCGGGCCTCGGCCTCGTCCATCTGGGCCGCGAGACGCTGGTCCTCGGCGGCCTGGCGCGCCGCGAACTCGGCCGCGGCCTTCGCCTGGGCGTCGGCCGCCACGCGGCGAGACTCGGCCCGGCCCTGGGCGATCTCGGCCTGGGCGGCGGCGGCCTGGGCGTCAGCCTCGGCCTGCACGCGGCGGGCTTCCTCGAGGGCCCCGGCGATGGTCTCGGCGCGCGTGTCCACCACCTTGCGAAGCCGGGGCACGAAGACCCGGGCCAGCAGGACGTAGAGGATCGCGAACAGGACCAGCAGCCAGATGATCTGGCCGCCCCAGTACTCGAACCGGAACTGTGGCAGGCCGCCGCCTTCGCCGCCGTGTTGGGCGACTTCGGTCGTGCCGGCCGGAACCTCGTGGCCGTGGACCGCTTCCGCGGCCTCGGCGGCGGGGTTGCCGTCGTGGTCACCCGTGGGGGTGGGAGTCGTAGCCATCGGAGGCAAGTGTTCCTAGGCCGCTGGCGGGCGGCTCCAAAGGCGGAGCCGCCGTGGGCGGAGCTGTCTTAGGCGGCGAAGAGGATCAGCAGGCCGAGCACGAAGGCCAGAATGCCCAGGGCTTCGGTCAGAGCCGCGCCGAGGATCAGGTTCGTGAACTGGCCGCCGGCCGCCGACGGGTTGCGGGTGGCGCCCTGCAGGAACCCGCCGAAGATGGTGCCCACGCCGATGCCCGCGCCGATCATGCCGAGGGTCGCGAGGCCAGCGCCGATGAACTTAGCCGCTTCCGCTTCCATGGTGTCCTAGTCCTAGATCAAGGGTTGAAAGTTTGAGGGTTGGATCCGGCCGTCAGTGGTGATGGCCGAGGTTGACCACGTCGTTGAGGTAGACGCAGGTCAGAACCGCGAAGACGAAGGCCTGCAGGAAGGCCACGAGGAACTCCAGCGCCGTCAGGGCGACGACGCCCGCCAGCGACAGGCCGGCGGCCGGGATGGCCAGCAGGCCCAGGCCGCCGCCGGCCGCGAGCGCGCCCAGGGAGACCACGAAGCCGGCGAACACCTTCAGGGCCACGTGACCGCCCAGCATGTTGCCGAACAGACGAAGGGCCAGGGTGACCGGGCGCAGGGCGAAGGAGATGAACTCGATCGGGGTGACCAGGATCAGCATGTACCAGGGCACGCCCGCCGGAACGAACAGCTTGTACATGGCCGCGCCGTTGCGGACGAAGCCGACGATCAGCACCAGCAGGATGGTCATGATGCCGAGCGTGGCGGTCACGGCGAGCTGAGACGTCGACGTGAAGACCAGGAACATGCCCAGCAGGTTCATCACCAGGATGAACAGGAAGATGGTGAAGACGTAGGGGAAGAACCTACGCCCCTCGTGGCCGATGATGCTCTCGGTGAGGTTGTCGATATAGCTGAACACCCCCTCGCCGATCATCTGCAGGCGGCCCGGCACCACGGTCGGGCGCGCCGTCACGGCGGCGAAGAAGGCCACGATCAGGCCCGCCGCGAGCGTCATCGCCAGCGTCGAGTTGGTGAACGCCATGTCGATCGTCCCGAGACCGGGGATCGAGAAATCCGGGAGGTCGACGATCTTCGTGACCTCGAACTGGTGCATCGGGTCGGCCATGCCGCCTCGAACTCCTCAATCTTCGTCTTCGTCGTCGAAGGGCAGGTCCTTGGGGGGACCGAATTCCTTCGCGACCTCGGCGGACATCTGCTGCGCAGAGCGCACCGCCATCCAGATCGACACGCCGAAGCCCACGAGGACCCCGACGATCATGCCCCAGGGACGGATGCCGAGGACCACGTCGGCGATCGCGCCGAACGCCAGCCCCACGAACACCCCGCCGATCAGCACGCCGATCAGGCGGTACCCATACCCCGACACCTTGGCGGCCGCGGCGTCGTGAGACACCTGCCGCACCTGGCGCGCCTCCAGAGCCTTCGCCCGGGCGTTCAGGCGCTGTAGCGCCTCATCACGCGATTCGTCCGGGTTCGACATGGGCGGTGCGCCAACGGCCCGCCGTGTCGCCACGGCGGAGGGGGGCTTGAAAGTCGCGCGGAACCTATAGACCGCGCTGCGGTGCGTCAAGGCTGGCCGGCCTCTATTTAGATCTTTGATTTTGCTAGCGTTCTAGCGCCGCCGCGACATTGCCGCAGCGGGACCCGGGGGCTACTGGGCCGCCATCGCCTCGGCTTGCCGCAGATCGACGCTCACGAGCTGCGAGACGCCCCGCTCGGCCATGGTCACGCCGAACAGCCGGTCCATCCGCGACATGGTCACCGGGTTGTGGGTGATGGCGATGAACCGGGTCTGGGTCCTGCGCCGCATCTCGTTGATCATGTTGCAGAACCGGTCGACGTTGGCGTCGTCGAGCGGCGCGTCCACTTCGTCGAGCACGCAGATCGGCGCGGGCTGAGCGAGGAACACCGCGAAGATCAGGGCCGAGGCGGTCAGCGCCTGCTCGCCGCCGCTCATCAGGCTCATGGTCGCCAGCCGCTTGCCGGGCGGGCAGGCGTAGATCTCCAGGCCCGCCTCCAGCGGGTCATCGGATTCGACCAGCCGGAGCTCCGCCTGGCCGCCCTCGAAGAGGGCCGAGAACAGCGTCTTGAAGTGCTCGTTGATGACGTCGAAGGCCGCCACCAGCCGCTCGCGTCCCTCGTGGTTCAGCTCGTCGATCCCCTGGCGCAGGCGGGCGATGGCCCCGGTCAGGTCGGCCTTCTCGGTGAGCATGCCCTGAAGGCGGGCGGAGAGCTCGGCGGCCTCCTCCTCGGCGCGCAGGTTCACCGGCCCGATCTGCTCGCGCTGGCGCTCCAGGTTGTAGAGGTGCGCCTCCATGCCGCCGGCGTCGCCGGGGATCGCCACCGCCTCGTCGGCCAGTTTCTTCGCCAGCTCCGCGGGCTCGACCTGGGCGGTCTCGCGGATCTGGGTCGTGACCTCGGTCAGGCGCTGGACGGCGGCCTCGGCGTGGGCGGCGAGGCTCGCCCGGACCTCCCGCGCCTCGGACGCCTGGGCCTCCGCCGCGCGCAGGGCCCGCTCGGCCTCGGCGCGCTCGTGCTCGGCCGCGGCCAGCGCATCGGAGGACTTGGCCCGCCGCGCCTCCGCGGCGGAGAGCTCGTCCAGCAACGTCGCGCGGCGGTCGGCCAGGGTGTCGGGCTGGGCCTTCACCCGCTCCAGCTCGGCGTGGGCCTTGGCGCGCGCCTGCACGAGCTGCTCCAGGCGCTTGGCCGCGGCCTGGGCGCGGCGGCTCCAGTCGTCGCGCTCGCGGGTCAGCTGCTCCAGCCGGCTGGCGCGGCCGGCCCGCTCGCGCACCTCAATGTCCAGGGCCGCGCGCGCGGCCGCGGCGGCCTCGCGGGCGGGACCGGCCGCGGCGCGGGCGGCGGCCAGCCGATCGGCGAGGTCGCTGGCCTCCCCGTCTCCGGCGGCGGTCTCCAGCACTGCCTTCAGCGCCCCCTCGACCTCGGCGAGCTCGGCCTCAAAGCGGCGGATCACGTCGTCCAGGGAGGCGGCGTGCGCCTCGCGGCGAGCGGCCTCGCGCTCGAAACGCTCCAGGGCGGCGCGCGCCTGGGCGGCCTTCTGCTCCAGCGGCGGCGGCTCGCGGCGGGCGTTGCGCAGGCCCTCCTCAGCCGCCTTCAGCCGGGCGGCGGCGGCCTGAGCGGCTTCACGCGCAGCCTTGGCCCTCGGCTCCAGCTTCTCGATCTCAGCCTCGACCTCGGCCAAGCGCGTCTTCTGCTCCAGCCGCACGGCGGCGGGCTTGGGCGCCTCGGCGCGGGCCGTGAAGCCGTCCCAGCGCCAGAGATCGCCTTCCCTGGAGACCAGCCGGCCGCCCACGGGCAGCTCGCCCTGCAGGCGGTCGCCGTCGGCCCGGTCGACCAGGGCCGTGAACTTCAGCCGCGCCGCGAGCGCCGGCGGCGCCTTCACCAGCGGGCCGAGCGGGGTCGCGCCGGTCGGCCAGGCCGGGGCCTCGGCGTCGCGACCGCCCCAGAAGGCTGGCGCCTTCGGATCGAGGGCGGCGTCCAGGTCGTCGCCGAGCGCGGCGGCCAGGGCCTTCTCGTAGCCGCGCTCGGGGCTCACCGAGTCCAGCGCCGGGGCGAAGCCGCCGCGGCGGGCCTGGGCCACCAGGCCGGCCAGCGCCCGGGCCTCGGCGGTCAGGCGGCCGAGCTGCTCCTCCAGCTTGCGGCCGGCGTCGCGGGCGGCGGCCTCGGCCTCGATGGCCCTGGTCCGCTCGTCCTCGGCGGCGTCGAGGGCGGCCCGGGCGGCGGCGAGCGCGGCCTCCGCCTGCTCCAGCTCGGTCCTGGCCTGGGCGGCCTGCGGGTTGGTGGCGGGCCCCAGCGCTTCGCGCTCCTGGCGCGCGTGGTCCAGGGCGCGCTTCGTGCGGGCGACCCGGCCCTGCGCCTCCTCCACGCGCTGCGCAGCGGCGCGGCGGTGGGCCTGCTCGGCGGCGGCCTGGGCGGCGAGCGCCTCGACCTCGGCGTCGGCGTCGGCGCGGGCGGCCTCGGCGGCCCGGGCGGCGGCCTCCAGCTCCGGCGTGCGCTCCGGCGCGGCGGCGATCGCGCCCTCCAGAGCGGCGATGTCCTCGGCCAGCCGCTTCAGGGCCGCGTCCGCATCCTCGACGATGTGCGCCTCGCGGGCGTTGTCGGCGTCGATCCGGGCGAGGTCGTCGGTGAGCCGTTTCAGCTCGGCGGCGTGGGCCTCGTCCTCGCGGTCCAGCCGGTCCTTGTCGATAGCCAGCTTGTGCAGGATGGCCGCGGCGATGGTCTCGGCCTCGCGCAGCGGCTTGATCGCCTCCTCGGCCGTGGCGGCGCGGGTGGTGGCGGCGGCGGCGGCGCGGGCGGTCTCCTCCACGGCCCGGACGGCGGCGGCGGCCTCGGCGCGCAGCCGCTCGGCCGCCTCGCGGGCTTCGTTCCAGCGGGCCACCAGCACCGCGCCCTGCAGGGCGCGAATCTCGGCCGACAGCTTCTTGTAGCGCTCCGCCTGCCGGGCCTCGCGCTTCAGGCGGTTGAGGTTCGACTCCAGCTCGCCGGCGACGTCCTCCAGCCGATTGAGGTTGGTCTCCGCCGCGCGCAGGCGCAGCTCCGCCTCGTGCCGGCGGGTGTGCAGGCCCGAGACCCCCGCCGCCTCCTCCAGGATCATCCGCCGGTTCTGGGGCTTGGCGGCGATCAGCTCGGAGATCTGCCCCTGGCGCACCAGGGCCGGCGAATTGGAGCCCGTCGAGGCGTCGGCGAACAGCAGCTGGACGTCCCGGGCGCGGACCTCGCGGCCGTTGATCCTGTAGGTTGAGCCCTCGCCCCGGTCGATCCGCCGGACCACCTCGATCACCGGGTGGTCGTTGAAGGCCGGCGGCGCGCTGTGGTCCGAATTGTCGATGGTCAGCGACACCTCGGCGTGGTTGCGCGAGGGCCGCTTGTCGGCGCCGGCGAAGATCACGTCGTCCATGCCGCCGGCGCGCAGCGACTTGGCCGAGTTGGCGCCCATGACCCAGCGGAGCGCCTCCAGCAGGTTGGACTTGCCGCAGCCGTTCGGTCCCACGATGCCCGTGACGCCGGGCTCGATCCGGAACTCGGTCGGATCGACGAAGGACTTGAAGCCCGAAAGGCGCAGCCGCTGGAAGTGCACCGCCCCCGCGCCCCTCCCTACTTCTTCCCGGCCGCGGCGATCGCCGCGTCCAGGTCGGCCAGGGTGTGGACGTCCACCGCCTTGCCGTTGACGAAGAAGCTCGGCGTCGACTGGATGCCGTCCTCGGTGAGCACCCGGCGGACGCGCGCGTCCATCGCCTGGATCTGGGCCTCGTCGCGCAGGCAGGCGTCGAACTGGGCGTCGCTGACGCCGTTGGCGCGGCCGATCTCCTGAAGCACCGGCTTGATGTTGCCGGCGGTCCAGCGGGGCTGGCTGCGGAACACCTCGTCGACGACCTTGAAGTACTTCGCGGGCCCAGCCCCGTTGCAGCGCGCCAGCAGGAAACCCGCCACCGCCACCTGCTGCGGCGGAGTGGGCAGCTCCTTCAGGGTGTAGTGGACCCGTCCGGTGTCGATGTACTTGGCCTTGAAGGCCGGGAAGACGGTGGCGTTGAACTCGGCGCAGTGCGGGCAGGTGAGCGAGGCGTACTCGACCACCGTCACCCGCGCCTTCGGATTGCCCAGGCTCATGTCGCCGGGCGCGGCCACGCCGGGCGCAGCCGCCGCCGGCCCGACCGCCAGCGCGGCGGCCAGGACCGCGGCGGCGAGGGCTTCGCGGCGGCTCCAGGCCATTACTTCTGCGCCTCGGCCACGGCGGCCTCGAGCTGGGCCAGGGTGACCTCGCCGGAGGCGATCTGCTTGCCGTTGATCACGAAGGTCGGCGTGCCGGTGATCTTGTCCTCGCGGACCGCGCGGGTGACCCTGGCGTCGAGCGCCTTGATCTCTTCCTCGTTGGTCAGGCAGGCGTTGAACTGCTCCTCGGTCAGGCCCGCCGACTGGGCGATGCGCAGCAGGACGGTGCGCACGCCCGCGGCGTCGCCGGTCTGGAACATCTCGTTCTGGTTCTGGAAGATCGCGTCCACGACGCTGAAGTACTTGTCCTTGCCGGCGCAGCGCGCCAGCAGGAAGCCCGCGGTGGCCACCTGCTCGGGCGGGGTCAGGAACTCCTTGAGCGTGTAGTGCACCTTGCCGGTGTCGATGTACTTGGTCTTGAAGGCCGGGAAGACCTCGTTGTTGAACTGCGCGCAGTGGCTGCAGCTCATGGAGGCGTACTCGACCATCTTCACGGGCGCGTTCGGATCGCCCATGGACATGTCGCCCTCGGCCGGGCCGGAGGCGCCGCCCTTGGAGCAGCCCGCCAGCGCAAGGCCCGCGACGGCCGCGGCGGCGAGGAGGAGACGACGGCTCAGCATGTTCGAACGCCCTCTGAAAGTCCGAATAAAGGATTAAAGCGCGATTCCCCGCGCTGCGGCGAACTGCCCCTTAGGCGATGGGACGGTGGCGGTTTTTAGTCAACCTACCGCTGGCGCCGCAGCACGCCGCGGCCCAGCGACATCAGCGCCTGTTTCAGCTTGCCCTCCGGCGCGGCGGCCAGATCCCGGGCCAGTTCCGCCTCCTGCGCCGCGTCGAGCGGCGGCAGCCGGCGCTTGGGGGCCGGCGCCTCTCCCACGTGCCGCAGCGGGCCCTGTACGATCCGCAGCTTCTGCACCGCCTCGGGCCCGAGGAACAGGTTCACCCGGGCGAGGATCTCGTGCGCCTGGTGCTGGATGATCGCGGCAGATGGCCCGGCCACCCGGATCTCCAGCGAGGAGGGCCCGCCGTTGCGGCCCTTCACCAGCTTCACCGGCTCGGTTCGCCGCGCGATCTCCACGCCGACGACCTCGCGCCAGCGGGCCTGCAGGGCGCCTGCGCCCTGCCCGAACTTGGCGTCCATCTCGCGGACTAGCTTGTTGAGGCCGCGGCCGGCCGGCGGCGGCGGCCGGTGCTGCGGCCGCGTGCGCTTCTCCGCCAGGATGCGGAGCGCCTCTTGCGGGGATGGGAGCGGCCGGCGGCGCATGAGGCCCACCATAGACCGTGATCCCCCGCCAGGCGAAGCGGAGAGCCGGGGCGGACGGTGCGACGCACGGCCCCTGGGTTCGGGATAGCCGCTGCGCGGCGTCCGGGATGAAAGTATGAGGGTGGGGTGAGCCCTCCGCCTCTCCGCCCCGCCCTCCTCGCCTGGTACGACGCCAACGCCCGCGACCTGCCCTGGCGCGTGCGGCCGCAGCACCACGCCGCCGGCGTGCGGGCCGATCCCTATCGCGTCTGGCTCTCCGAGGTGATGCTGCAGCAGACCACCGTCCCGCACGCCACGCCCTATTTCCTGAAGTTCCTCGCCCGCTGGCCCACCGTCACCGATCTCGCCAGCGCCCCGGACGCCGACGTCATGGCCGCCTGGGCGGGGCTCGGCTACTACGCCCGCGCCCGCAATCTGCTGGCCTGCGCCCGGGCGGTGGCGAACGACCACGCCAGCGTCTTTCCGGACACCGAGGAGGGTTTGCGCGCCCTCCCCGGCCTCGGTCCGTACACGGCGGCCGCGGTGGCGGCGATCGCCTTCGACCGGCCGGCCAACGTCGTCGACGGCAACGTCGAGCGGGTGATGGCCCGCCTGTTCGCCGCCGAGCAGCCCCTGCCCGAAGCCAAGCCCGAGCTGAAGCGCCTCGCCGCCGCCCTGGTGCGCGACGACCGGCCCGGCGACTGGGCCCAGGCGCTGATGGACCTCGGGGCCACCGTCTGCCGGCCCAAGCAGCCGCTGTGCGACCGCTGTCCGGTGGCCGCCCACTGCGCGGCGCTCGCCACCGGCGCGCCGGAGACCTATCCGCGGCGCATCGCGAAGGCCGAGCGGCCGCACCGCTACGGCGTGGCCTATGTCCTGACGCGGGGGGACGAGGTGGCCCTGGTCCGCCGGCCGCCGAAGGGCCTGCTGGGCGGCATGCTGGCCCTGCCCACCTCGGAATGGCGCGCCGAGCGCTGGAGCGATGGCGAGGCGCTGTCCGCCGCCCCGGCCGACGCCGCCTGGCGCGGCGTCGGCGAGGTGGAGCATGGCTTCACCCACTTCACCCTCACGCTGCAGCTGCTCCGCGCCGAGGGCGACGCTCCGGACGTGATCTGGAGTCCCCGGCGCGACCTGGACGCCCTGCCGAGCGTCTTCCTCAAGGCCGCCCGGGCCGGGCTCACGAACCTGCTCTAGCCTTCGGGAAGACGAACACCAGGATCGTCAGGCCGGTGAGCGACATGACCAGCGCGGCCGCCGGGATGGCGGGCACGCCGAATCCCGCCAGCGCCGCCCCGCCGAGCGCCGAGCCCAGCGCCTGGCCCACCGAGATCACCGAGCCGTTGAGCGCGAGCGCCACCGGCGCGCCCTCCGTCATCCGGATCAGCCGGTTCTGGATCACCGGCGTGATCGAGAACAGCGCCGTGGCCGCCAGGAAGATGGCGAAGGCGACCAGCAACTGGCTGGGCAGGCCGGGCGGCGCGGCGTGGTGGGTGGCGGCGAAGTGGGTGCTCATGGCCGCCGCCTGGATCAGGAAGCCCTGGATGATCCAGGCCTTGCCCGCGTCGCGGTCGGCGGCCCGGCCGCCCAGCCACAGGCCGGCGATCGAGCCCACGCCGATCATCGCCTGGAAGGCCCCGACGCCCGCCCCGGTCACCCCGGCCCCCACCCGCACGATCGGGGCGATGTAGAGGTTGAGCGTCATGTTGGCGGCGAAGGTCAGGAAGGTCGTGGCGTAGAGCGGCCAGATCGCCGGGACGTCCAGCTTGCCGCCGGTCCGCTTCGGCGGCGCCGGGACGCGGGGCATGAACAGCAGCACGCCCGCCAGCGCCAGTCCGGACAGCAGGGCCGCGAACAGGAAGGTCGCCCGCCAGCCGAACACCGAGCCGACCACGCTGCCCATCGGGATGCCGAGCACGAAGGCCAGCGTCATGCCGCCCGAGACCATGGCGATGGCCGAGCCCCGCCGCTCCGGCGGCGCGAGCTGGGCGGCCGCCACGCTGGCCGACGGGCCCGAGATCGCACCCGCCAGTCCGGCCAGGGCGCGGAGCACGAAGAGCGTGCCGAAGTCCGGCGTGAAGGCGCAGGCCAGGTGCAGCGCCATCCCGAGGCTCAGGCCCATCACAATGGTGAGCTTGCGGTCGAGCCGGCCCAGCGCCCAGGCTACGAACGGGCCGAGCACGGCGGAGGTCAGCACGAAGGCGGTCTGCAGCTGGCCGGCCACGGCGGTCGTGACGCCCAGGTCCGCCGCCATCACCTCCAGCAGACCTGCGAAGATGAAGGCGCTCGACCCGAAGGCGAAGGTCACCATGGTCAGCACGAAGATGCGCGGGTTCACGATCCCCGTCCGGCCACGGCCCTGGTCCCTCCCCGATCCTCCCCTCAGGTTGAGGAGGATTCCGCGGCCGGTCCAGTTAGAAGAACTGGGATGGCGCTCAGGCCGGCAGCTGGCTGCGCACCTTGGCCCGCAGCACGTCGATCGGGGCGAGCCCCGCATCGGACTTGAAGTGCCAGTAGGTCCAGCCGTTGCAGGCGGGCGCGGACTGCACCATGGCGCCCACCTTGTGGATGGAGCCGGTCAGCTCGCCCACCGCCAGCGAGCCGTCGGCGCGCACCCGCGCGGCGTTGCGGCCCTTCGAGCAGTAGAGCACGTCGCCCGGCCGCAGCAGGCCCGCCTCGACGATCTGGCCGAACGGGATGCGCGGCTCGGACTTCTTGGAGCCGGTGACCATCACCTCCTCGGGGGAGGCGGGGATCACCCGGGCGATGCGCTCCTTGGCCAGCTTCGCGTACTGTTCCTCGCGCTCGATGCCCACGAACCTGCGGCCCAGCCGCTTGGCCGCCGCGCCCGTGGTGCCGGTGCCGAAGAAGGGGTCGAGGATCACGTCGCCCGGCCGGGTGGAGGCCAGGATCACCCGGTGCAGCAGGGCCTCGGGCTTCTGGGTCGGGTGGGCCTTGGCGCCCGTCTCGTCCTTCAGCCGCTCCTCGCCGGTGCACAGCGGCAGGCTCCAGTCGGAGCGCATCTGCAGCTCATCGTTGGCCATCTTCATGGCGTCGTAGTTGAAGGTGTAGCGCTTGCCGCCCCGGCTCTTGGTCGCCCAGATCAGAGTCTCGTGGGCGTTGGTGAAGCGCGTGCCCTTGAAGTTCGGCATCGGGTTGGCCTTGCGCCAGACGATGTCGTTCAGGATCCAGAAGCCCAGGTCCTGCAGGGTCGCGCCGACCCGGAAGATGTTGTGGTAGCTGCCGATCACCCACAGCGCCCCGTCGTCCTTCAGGACGCGGCGGCATTCCTTCAGCCAGGCCTTGGTGAAGTTGTCATAGGCCTCGAAGCTCTCGAAGCGGTCCCAGTCGTCATCGACCGCGTCCACCTTGGAATTGTCGGGGCGCAGCAGGTCGCCGCCGAGCTGCAGGTTGTACGGCGGGTCGGCGAAGACCAGGTCGACAGAGCGGTCGGGGAGCTTCTTCAGCTCCTCCAGGCAATCGCCCTGGATGATGGTGTCCGGCACGAGGCTCATGCTGCCGCCTGAGAGAGTCATTCCGAATCCTCTCCGCTTAGCGTTAACGGCGCCTGAAAAAATATCCTTACCGGGACGTTAACGGGGTTGACGTACCGACGTTCGATCCCATCTCCATGCTTTAGCTTGGAGAATGCAGCTTGAGCGATATCGGTACCGCGAGGAGAGAACTCCTCGCCCTGGCAGATCAGATGGATGCTGATGGATATCCCGCCGGTGACGAAGTAAGGCGGATTGTGAACAATCTCCTCTTCCGCGCTCGCCCCGCTCGGAAGATGCCTGCTCATTCGCGTCGAGTGACGCCAGGCATCCGCGAGAGGATTATCCACTTGGCGGACACGACGGATATGCACTCGTCAGAGATTGCTGCGGCCGTGGGGGTGAACCCCGGACGGGTCTCCGAGGTCCTCAACGGACGCTAGCCGCTGAGCAACGGCAGTCTCCTTCGGATGCGATGTCCTTACTCAAGCGGAAGGGCGGCTATAATCCCCCTCCCGCTCGAGATTCCGCCTACACGGTGGGACCCACATCAATTCGGGGTAACCAGTCGCGCCCTTCTCCCAAACTAGCCATGCGTAGCCGGTTGCGGTGCTCGCGCGCTCATCAAGACGTCCTTTTACCATTGGCACACGCTCGACGAATTGGGCGAACTTGCTAGGTGGACTCTTACTGAAAATCGCATTGTACCTACCGGCACTTTCGAGAAACACGGTGCGAGCTAGGATTGCGACGCCTTTGCGGGCCACCGTCATTCCGCGGAGAACGAACTCTTCAGCCAACCTAAACGGAGGGTTCGTAATCACCCAGTCGACTGCATCTGCTTCGAATGGATAGTTAAGGAAGTCCCTTACCGAGCCGTACCCATAAACGTAGGCATCTGAGGATCGGACTTCGCCGAAGTATTCCTTCAGAACCTTCGCCATGTGGCCGACACCACACGCTGGCTCCAGGCAAGATTGTCGTTTGAACTCCTCCCGACCATGGCCCTTTAGTACGTGCTCAATGAGCGCGCGCGTCGCCCATGGGGGGGTCGGAAAATCGTCCGGGCTATCTTTCGGCTCCACCCGCTGAGCCATCACAGCGTGAGACGTATTCTGCATTGAAGAGCCCTTAGACGGAGCGGACTCCTTGCAGGATTATGGTTAATTTTGTCAGAACCACGGTTGGACCTATTCCGCCGCGCCGAACGGGAGCTCGTCCTGCAGGGCGTCGCCGAAGGCCTGCAGCGGGTCCTTGCCCATCAGGGCCAGCTTCACCGGGCCCCAGGCCATGCGGTGGATCGGCGAGGGGCCGAGCTCCAGCAGCGCCTGGGCGTGGATCGGCGCGCGGTAGCCCTTGTGGCTGGCGAAGCCATAGCCCGGGTAGACCGTGTCCATCTCCGCCATCAGCCGGTCGCGGGCGACCTTGGCCAGGATGGAGGCCGCGGCGATGGACTTCGACTTGGCGTCGCCGCCCACCACCGTCTTCACCTCGCAGGGCAGCTTGAAGCGGTAATTGCCGTCCACCAGCGCATGCGTCGGCTGCACCGCCATGGCCTCGATCGCCCGGCACATGGCCAGGCCCGTGGCGTGCAGGATGTTGAGGCTCGCGATCTCCTCGACGCTCGCGAAGCCGACGCCCCAGGCCACCGCCCGGGCCTTGATCTCGACCTCCAGGCTCTCGCGCGTCCTGGCGTTGAGCTTCTTGGAGTCGTCCAGGCCCTTCGGGTGCTTGCGCGGATTGGGATCGAGGATCACCGCCCCGGCGCACACCGGCCCGGCCCAGGGCCCCCGCCCCGCCTCGTCGACGCCGCAGACGATGGCGTCCACGAACGCCTTCTCCAGGAGGAAGCTCGGCCCCTTAGCCATGCGCGCAGCCCTTCACTTCGTCGTGCCGGAAGCAGCAGGTGAGGTGGTCGTTGACGATGCCCACGGCCTGCATCCAGGCATACACGATCACCGGACCCACGAACTTGTAGCCCCGCGCCTTCAGCGCCTTGGACACCTCGACGGCGAGCGGCGTCTGGGCCGGCACCTGGCCGACGTCCGACCAGGCGTTCTGCACCACCTTGCCGTCCGTGAAGCCCCAGCAGAAGGCGGCGAAGTCCTCGCCCTTCTCGCGCATGTCCAGGTAGGTGCGCGCGCTGGCGATGGCCGCGTCGATCTTGGCGTTGGAGCGCACGATGCCGGCGTCGGCCATCAGCCGGGCGCGGTCCACGTCGCCGTAACGGGCCACCTTCTCCGGATCGAAGCCGTCGAAGGCCGCGCGGAAGGCGTCGCGCTTGCGCAGGATGGTGATCCAGGCGAGCCCGGCCTGGAAGCCGTCCAGCACCAGCTTCTCCCAGAGCGCGCGGGAATCGTACTCCGGCACGCCCCACTCGGTGTCGTGGTAGGCCTCGTAGAGCGGGTCGCCGGCCATGCCGCGCCAGCCGCATCTCTGAAGGGGTGCCGTCATCGCCGGCACTCTCAGCCGAGCGCGCCCCGAACCTCAAGGGGCGTTCGCGCCGCATCGGCGGTTTCCGGCCGGCTTATCCCCAGCGGAGTGCTCAGCCCGGCTCGGTCGCCGCTTCGCCCACGGCGTCGGCCATCCAGCCAGGGACCTCGGCCCGGGCGGGGCGGCCATCGACGGTCAGCCCCGCGCCCAGCGCCCGGTCGAGCCGCAGCAGGGCGAAGGCGCGGCCCTCGGCGCCCGACAGCACCTCGCCGGCCCGCCGGTCGCCGGCCAGCACCTCGGTCCCAGGGGCCGGCGCGGGGCCCTCGAACACGATCGGCAGGATGCGGGACTTGATCTGGCCGCGCCGCTTCATGCGCGAGGTGGTCTCCTGCCCGACGAAGCAGCCCTTCTTGAAGTCGATGCCGTGCATCAGGTCGAAGTTGGCCTCGATCGGATAGAGCCGGTCCGAGCCCCAGTCGCGCGGGGCGGGCACGCCGAGCGCCAGCTTCTGCGCCTCGCGCTCGGCCTCCTTGACCGGCGTGGCGCCGGCCGGCGCCTCGGCGCCGTAGCCCCGCCATCCCAGTCCTGGATGGCGCGGGTCCTTGACCCATCCGGCCCCGGGCTCTGCCACCGGGTCCGCATCCGTCGCGAACAGGACCGACACCGGCGTGTCGTCGGTCGCCAGCTCCACCTTCGCCCGCAGCCGGTACATGGTCAGACGCTGCAGGATGGCGTCGCGGTGCTCGGCCTCGACGTCCAGCCAGCAGCCGTCCTCCCGCCCGACCACGAACAGGTCCCACAGCAGCCGGCCCTGTGGCGTGAGCAGGGCCCCGAACCGCGCCTCGCCCGGCTGGAGGCTCTCCACGTCCTGGGTGATCAGCCCCTGCAGGAAGCTCCGCCAGTCGGGGCCGGCCACGGCGATCAGGGCGCGGGAGTTCAGGGGCGCAAAGCAGGTCATGACGGCAATTTGGGACCGCGGGCGGTGGAGCGCCAGCGGCCAGGGTCCTATAGATGTCCGATGACGCGCGGGTCCTTCCCGATTCTGTTCATCACCGCGACCCGGATCGGCGACGCGGTGCTCTCGTCCGGCCTCGTCAGGCGGCTCGCCGACGAGATCCCCAACGCACGCTTCACCATCGTAGCCGGCCCGGCGGCGGCTCCCCTGTTCGCCGAGGTCCCGAACCTCGACCAGGTGATCGTCTTCGAGAAGGCCAAGAACGGCCGCCACTGGTTCGACCTCTGGCGCAAGGTGCGCCGCCGCAAGTGGGGCCTGGTGGTGGACCTTCGCGGCTCCGGCCTCTCGCGGTTCCTCTCCACGCGCCGCCGCGCGGTCTTCCGCAAGATCCAGGGCGAACCGGTCCACAAGGTGGTGGAGGCGGCCCGCACCCTGCGCATCGAGGACGAGCCCGCCGCGCCCTTCCTCTACGTCTCCGAGGAGACCGACGCCCGCGCCGCCGAGCTGCTGGCCGGCTACGGCCCGATCCTCGCCGTGGCCCCGGCCGCCAACTGGATCGGCAAGACGTGGCCGGTGGAGCGCTTCTCGCAGGTGGCCATGCGCCTGCTCGGCCCCACCGGTCCCATGCGCGGCGGCCGGCTGCTGGTCCTGGGCGGGCCGGAAGACGCCAAGGTCGCCCACCAGCTGCGCGACGTCGTCATGCGCAAGCAGCTCATCGACCTCACCGGCAAGGCCGACTTGCTCACCTCCTACGCCGCCCTGAAGCGCGCCCGGCTCTATATCGGCAACGACTCCGGGACGACCCACCTGGCCGCCGCCGCCGGGACGCCGACGCTCGCCCTGTTCGGCCCCTCCGACGAGCGGCTCTACGCCCCCTGGGGCCCGAACACGCGGGTGGTCCGGGGCCCGCGCAGCTTCGAGCAGGTGAAGAACGCCGACCCGCAGCTTTCCCAGCAGGTCTGCCACATGATGGACCTGAGCGTCGACGCCGTGGCAAAGGCGGCGGAGGAGCTGCTGGCCTCCACCGAACCCGCCCGCCGCGAGACCCGCCATGGCTGAAACCTATGACCTGATCGTTCGCGGCGGCGAGGTGGTGAACCACGCCGGCCGCGGCTTCGCCGACGTCGGCGTGCGCGGCGGCAAGATCGCCGCCATCGGCGACCTCTCCCACGCCTCGGCGGGCGAGGTTTTCGACGCCACGGGGCTTACGGTCATGCCCGGCGTCATCGACACCCAGGTCCACTTCCGCGAGCCCGGGCTCGAGTGGAAGGAGGACCTCGAGACCGGCTCGCGCGCCGCCGTGCTGGGCGGCGTGGTCGCCGTGTTCGAGATGCCCAACACCGAGCCCACCACCACCGACCCCGACCAGCTCGCCGACAAGCTCGCCCGGGCGCGCGACCGGATGCACTGCGACCACGCCTTCTACGTCGGCGGCACCCACGAGAACACGCCCTGGCTCGGCGAGATGGAGCGCCTGCCGGGTTGCTGCGGGGTGAAGGTGTTCATGGGCGCCTCCACCGGCACCCTGCTGGTCAAGGACGACGCCGGCGTGGAGGCCGTGCTGCGCAGCATCAGCCGTCGAGCCGCCTTCCACTCCGAGGACGAGTACCGCCTGGCCGACCGCCGGCCGCTGGCTCGCGAAGGGGACTGGACCAGCCACTACGAGGTGCGCGACGCCCAGTCGGCGATCCAGTCCACCGAGCGCCTGATCCGCATCGCCAAGTCGCTCGGCAAGCGCATCCACATCCTGCACGTCACCACCCGCGAGGAGATCGCCTACCTCGCCGCCCACAAGGACGTGGCCTCGGTGGAGGTCACCCCGCAGCACCTCACCCTCGCCGGCCCGGAAGCCTACGAGCGGCTGAAGGGCTACGCCCAGATGAACCCGCCGATCCGGGGGGCCGAGCACCGCGAGGGCCTCTGGGTCGGCATCGCCAACGGCGTCGCCGATGTGATCGGCTCCGACCACGCCCCCCATACCGCCGAGGAGAAGGCCCGGCCCTACCCGGCCTCGCCCTCGGGCATGCCGGGCGTGCAGACCCTGCTGCCGGTGATGCTGACCCACGTGGCCGAGGGCCGGCTGAGCCTGGAGCGCCTCGTCGACCTGACCAGCCATGGCGCCAACCGCATCTTCGGCCTGGCGGACAAGGGCCGCCTGGCGGTGGGCTACGACGCCGACCTGACCATCGTCGACCTCAAGGCCCGCCGCACCTTCCGGCACGAGGACATGGCCAGCCGCGTCGGCTGGACGCCGTTCGTGGGCATGGAGGCCAAGGGCTGGCCGATCGCCACCATCATCCGCGGGACCGTGGTCATGCGCGACGACGAGATCGTCGCCCCGAGCCTCGGCCAGCCGGTGCGGTTCCAGGAGACCCTGGCGGGCTAGTCCAGCGCCGCCAGCACGTCCTTGGCGAACCTGGCCTCGTCGAACCGCTTGCCGGCCGGGTCGAAGCCGCGGCGGACGACCACCACCTTCTTCGACGGCACGATCAGCACGTACTGGCCGCGGTTGCCGTTCATTCCATAGGTCCCCTCCGGCAGGCCCTGGGCTGGGCCGTAGAGCCAGAAGAACGCGCCATAGCCCGGGCCGCTGGGCGGCTGGGCGGGCGCGGGGGTCGCCACGAACTTCGACCAGCCCTCCGGCAGCAGACGCTCGCCGTTCCACACCCCGTCGTTCTGGTAGAGCAGGCCGAGCCGCGCGAGGTCGCGCGCCGTCGTCCACACCTGGCTGGACAGGATGAAGGCGCCCTGCCAGTCAGTCTCCGGCGTGGTGTGGGTCATGCCGATCTTCCAGAGCAGCTCCTGGAAGGGGAAGGCCAGCGCCCGCTCGCCGTCGCCGAGCGCCGCGCGCACGCTGCGCGCCGCCAGCAGGGTGTCGTTGTTGGCATAGCGGAACCGGCTGCCGGGCGCGGCCTCCAGCGGCATCCGCGTCGCCCACTCGGCGACCAGGCCGCCGCCGACATAGACCTCGTCCGTCCGGTTGCCCGGCCCGTCGGTCCACAGGCCTGAGCCCATGTTCATCAGCTGGGCGAGCGTGATCTGCGTCCGCGGGTCTCCGGCCCTCCACTCGGGGATGTTCGCCGGCGCGTCGGCCTTGACCAGGCCAAGCTGCACGGCCCGGCCGACAACCGTCGCCGTCAGGCTCTTGGCCGCCGACCAGGTCCGCTGCGGCGTGTGCAGCGTGAAGTCGTCCCGGTAACGCTCGGCGACGATCCTGCCGTCCTTCAGCACCACCACCGCCGTCGTCTGCGAACCCGGGCCGTAGGTCGCGCTGTCGAAGGCGTCCTGCGCCACGGCCGCCAGCTTCGCCGGGGTGCGCACCTTCGGATGGACGTCGCCGTCCGGCCAGCGCCGGCCGTCGGCGTCTGGGGCCTTGGCGTCGAAGCGCGGCAGGTTCGCTGCGGCCTCGGACGGCGCGCCGATCGCCAGCTGCGCGCAGCCGAGGTTCGGTCGCCAGGCCGCGATCCTGGGCGGCAGCTTCGCATCGAAGGCCACGCTCACCGTCTTCCGCTCGCGGTCGACCTGCGCCGGCAGGGTGCGGACCAGGGCCTGGTACTCCGGATAGATGCCCTCCAGGTCGTCGGCCGCGATCTGGGCCTCGCTCATGCCGGCGTTGAACACGCCGCTGCACAGGAAGGCCGCCTTGTAGCCCGCCGCCAGCGCCCGGACGTGCGGGTCCTCTGCGACGGGGTCTGGGCCTGGACCGCCGCCGGAGCCAGGACGGCGAGCGCCGCCGCCACGAAAATCGCACGCATTGCAGAAGGCTCCTGTCGAATCCGGCTTGGCCGCCGCGTCTCCCCGGTGACGCACGCATCCGCGTCGCGCAGACTTCAACCCCGGAGGGGACACCCGATGCAATACATGCTGCTCATCTACGAACCGGAATCCGCCTACGAGGGCGAGGCCGGGCAGGGCCTCCTGCAGGAGATCGTCGCCAGGCACTATGCGCTGGCGGAAGAGCTGCGCCAGAAGGGCCAGTTCAAGGACGGCTCCGGCCTGCAGGAGACCGCGACCGCGACCACCGTGGCCACGACCGGCGGCGCCCAGACGGTGCACGACGGTCCCTTCGCCGAGACCCGCGAGCACCTGGGCGGCTACTACCTGATCGACGTGCCGGACCTGGACGCCGCCCTCGCGATCGCCCGGCGCGTGCCGGTGGCGGACGGCGGCAAGGTCGAGGTGCGCCCGCTGGTCACCTACTGAGCCATGCAGGCGGCGGCGAAAGCGATCGCGGAGGCCCGACCGCGGGTGGTGGCTGCGCTCGCCGCCCGCCTGCGCGACCTGGACCTCGCCGAGGACGCCTTCGCCGAGGCCTGCGCCGCGGCGCTCATCGCCTGGCCGCAGCAGGCGCCGCGCGATCCCGCCGCCTGGCTGTGGCGGGCCTCGCTCCGGCGAGGCATCGACGCGAAGCGCCGGGCCGCCGTGCGCGAGCGGGCGGTCCACGACGCGCCGGCCCCGCCGCCCACGCCGGAGGAGGTCCTGATGGCCGACCAGCCGATCCCCGACGAGCGCCTGCGCCTGATCTTCGTCTGCTGCCATCCGGCGATCGGAGCCGACGCGCGGGCGGCGCTGACACTGAAGGTGGTCTGCGGACTCTCGACCGAGCGCCTCGCCCGCGCCTTCCTGGTCGCCGAGCCGGCCATGCTGCAGCGGATCACCCGGGCCAAGCGCAAGATCGCCGCCGCCGGCGTGCCCTTCGAGGTTCCCGGCCCCGCCGCCTGGCCCGAGCGGCTGGAGGCGGTGCTGGCGACGCTGGAGATCGCCTACGCCCAGGCCTACGAGGACGCCGCCCTGGCCGGCGAGACCGCCGGCTTCGCCGCCGAGGTCCTGCGGCTGTCCGGCCTGCTGGCCGAGCTGGTCCCGGACGACCCCGAGGTCCTGGGCCTCGCCGCCCTCGTCCGCTTCACCGAGGCGCGCCGCCCCGCGCGCCTCGACGACGCCGGCGCCATGGTCCCGCCGGAGGCGCAGGACGTGCGCCTCTGGCGCCGTGACCTCATCGCCGAGGGCGCGGCCCTGATGGCCCGCGCGGCGGACCTCGGCCGCAGCGGCCCGCGCCAGATCCTCGCCGCCATCCACGGCGCCCACCTCTCCCGCATGGAGACCAGGGCCACGCCCTGGGCCGACATCGCGGCGCTCTACGACGTCCTCCTGACCGTGCGCCCGACGCCGGTCACGCGGGTGAACCGCGCCGTGGCCCTGGGCGAAGCGTTCGGCGGCGAGGCCGGTCTCGCGGCCCTGGCCGAGATCGATCCCGAGCGGCTAGAGGCCTGGCTCCCCTGGCACGCGGCCCGCGCCGGCCTCTTCGCCAAGGCGGGCGACAGCCTCCGCGCCCGCGAGGCGCTGAAGGCGGCCCTGGCGCTGAAACCCGCCCCGGCCGAGCGGCTGTTCCTGGAGCGCCGGCTCCGCGCGCTCGGCTGAACCGCGCCCTTTCGCCTTTCCTTCCCCCGCGGCGCTTGGAATAAGGGCGGTCCATGGACGCCGAGCTCCGCATCGCCAACGCGCCCTTCCGCGACCCGCGCTACGCCCCGCGCCGGCTGGAGGTGGACCGGCGCGCCGGCGGCGAGATGGTGCTGACCAATCCGACGCCCGTCTCCACCCGCTTCCTGACCACCACCGCCTCGCTGGACCACTGGGCGCAGGCCGCGCCGGACCGGGTGTGGCTGGCCGAGCGCTCCGGCGACGGCTGGCGCACGATCACCTTCGCCGAGGCGCGCGAGCGGGTGTCCGTCCTGGCCGGCGGCCTGCGCGAACTGGGCGTGGTCGGACCCCGGCCGCTGCTGATCCTCTCGGCCAACGCCATCGACCACGCCCTGATCAAGTACGCGGCCATGAGCCAGGGCATGCCCGTGGCGCCGGTTTCGCCGCAGTACGGCCTGAAGGGCGCGAACCTCGCCCGCCTCACGCACGCGGTGGAAGTCCTGAAGCCCGCGGCCGTTTACACCGAGGACGCCGCCCTGTTTGGCCACGGGCTCGGCGCCGACTGCCTGGCCGGCCTGCCGGTGATCGCCGGCCGAAACGCCCGGCCAACAGACGTGCCTCTGGAGCGCCTGTTCGCCGCCGCCCCCGCCGCTTTCACGGCTGCGCCCGACGACCACGCCAAGTACCTGCTGACCTCAGGCTCCACGGGCCTGCCCAAGGCGGTGATCTGCCTGCACCGTAGCGTCTCGATCAACGCCGCCCAGATCGAGGCCTGCTTCGACGATCCCGAGCCGCCGGTGATGCTGCACTCCGCGCCCTGGAGCCACAGCCTGGGCGCCAACGCCATCCTTCACATGGGCCTGCACCGCGGCGGCACGCTCTACATCGACCACGGCCAGCCCACCGCCGCCCGCTTCGGCGAGACGATCCGCAACCTCCACGACGTCTCGCCCACCTACCAGAACATGGTGCCGGCCGGCTGGATGCTGCTGGTCGACGAGCTGGAGAAGGACGCGGCCCTGGCCCGCAAGTTCTTCGCCCATGTCCGCCTGCTGCAGTACGGCGGCGCGGCGCTCGGCCAGGCCACCGCCGACCGCATCCAGGCGGTCGCCGTGCGGACCGTCGGCGAGCGGATCAGCTTCGGCTCCGGCTATGGGGCGACCGAGACCGGACCCACCGCCTGCAACGTCCACTGGCCCAACGCCCGCATGGGGATGATCGGCCTGCCGATCCCGGGGACCTCGGTGCGGCTGGTGCCGGAAGCCGGCAAGCTCGACTTCCGGGTGAAGGGCCCGCAGGTCACGCAGGGCTACCTCGGCCGTCCGGATCTGGCCTCCAGCATCTTCGACGAGGAAGGCTTCTACGTCCTGGGCGACGCCGCGCGGCTGGTGGACCCCGAGGACCCGCGCGAGGGCATGGTCTTCGACGGTCGGCTGTCGGAGAACTTCAAGCTGGCCAGCGGCACCTTCGTGGGCGTCGGCGACCTGCGCATCGGCGCCGTGGGCGCGATCGGCGGTGCCGTCACCGACGCGGTGGTCTGCGGCGAGGGCCGCGAGGCCGTGGGCCTGCTGCTCTACCCCAGCCCGACCCGCAGCCGCGCCGAGATCGAGGCGGCGGTCCGCGAGGGCCTTGCGCGGTTCAACGCCCACGCCAAGGGCGCCGGCGGCCGGGTCGCCCGCGCCCTCGTCCTGCCCGACGCCCCCGACCCCAACGCTGGCGAGATCACCGACAAGGGCTACATCGCCCAGAGCCTCGCCCGCGCCCGGCGCAGCGAGGCCATCGAGCGCCTCTTCGCCGATCCCCCTCCTCCTGACGTGATGGTGTTTTCCGCATGAACGGCGCCGACGCCCTGATCTCCACCCTGGTGGCCAACGAGGTCACCGCCTGCTTCGCCAACCCCGGCACCAGCGAGATGCAGTTCGTCGCCGCCCTCGACGGGGTGCCGCAGATGCGCCCCGTGCTCTGTCTGTTCGAGGGCGTGGCCACCGGGGCCGCCGACGGCTACGGCCGCATGGCCGACCGGCCGGCCTGCACCCTGCTGCACCTCGGTCCCGGCTACGGCAACGGCCTGGCCAACCTGCACAACGCCCGGCGCGCCTTCACCCCGGTGGTCAACGTGGTCGGCGACCACGCCACCTACCATCGGCAGTACGACGCGCCGCTGAACTCCGACATACCGACGATCGTGAAGCCCAACTCGATCTGGGTGAAGTCGGCCGACGCGCCGGACAGCGTCGCGGGCCTCGCCGCCGAGGCGGTGGCCGCCAGCTACGGGCCGCCCGGCGGTCCGGTGAGCCTGATCCTGCCCGCCGACTCCGCCTGGCTGGAGACCACCTCCGAGCCGGTGATCGCCCAGAAGCCGACCCGCCCCGCGCCGTCCGGCCAGGCGGTGGACGCCGCCGTCCGCGCCATCAAGGGCGCGAAGAAGCCGGTCGTGCTGCTGGGCGGCCAGGCCTGCCGGGCCGAGGCGCTGAAGGAGGCCGCCCGCCTCGAGGCCGCCGGCGTCACCGTCTATACGGACACCTTCGTGCCCCGCCAGCCGCGGGGCGCCGGCGTCTTCCTGCCGAAGAAGATGCCCTATTTCGGCGAGATGGCGCTGGGCGAGCTGGAAGGCGTCGACCTGATGGTCTTCGTCGGCACGGCCATGCCGGTCGCCTTCTTCGCCTACCCGGACCGGCCGAGCGTGCTGATCCCCGAGGGCTGCGAGACCCTGACGCTTGCCGAGCGGTCCGAGGACTCCGTCGCCGGCCTCGCCGCCCTGGCCGAGGCGCTCGGCGCCCCGTCCGCGGGCCCGACCCAGCCGCTGTCGATCCCGGACGCCGCGCCGAGTGGCGGGCTGAACGCCTACTTCGCCGGCGCGTCCGTCGCCCGCCACCTGCCCGAGAACGCCATCCTCTGCGACGACGCCGTGACCTCCGGGACCGGCGTGGCCGCGGGCACGGCGACCGCCAAGCCGCACGACGTCCTGGCGCTCACCGGCGGCGCCATCGGCGCGGGCCTGCCGTTGGCCGTCGGCGCGGCGGTGGCCTGCCCCGACCGCAAGGTGGTGTCGCTGAACGGCGACGGCGCGGCGATGTACACGGTCCAGGCGCTCTGGACGATGGCCCGCGAGAACCTCGACGTGACGGTCGTGGTCTTCGCCAACCACACCTACCGCATCCTCAACGTCGAGATGACCCGCACGGGCGCGGGCCAGGCCGGGCCGCAGGCGGCCAAGCTCCTCGACCTGGGCGACCCGAAGATCGACTGGGTCTCGGTGGCCAAGGGCCTGGGCCTGTCGGCCGTCCGCTGCGAGACCGCCGAGGCCTTCGACCAGGCCTTCGCCGCCGCCATGGCCCAGCGGGGCCCGGCCTTCATCGAAGCCGTGATCTGACCCCTAGTCGGCGGCAGGCCGGAGCCGCTCCGAGAGCGGCGCGCGGATGGTGCAGACCAGACCCTCGGCGGGGAAGTCGAGCACCACCGATCCGCCCAGCTCGCGCGCGACGCCGCGCTCGAGCAGCCGAGAGCCGAAACCCCGCGACTGGGGCGGGCTGATCCGCCGGCCCTGGCTCTCCCGCCAGACGATCAGGGCTTCGCCGTCGCCGGCCGCCACCTCGATGTCCACCCGGCCCGCGCCGGCCCAGGCGCCGTGCTTGAGCGCGTTGGTGGCCAACTCGTGCAGGGCCATGCCCAGGCTGACGGCGACATTGGCGTCGAGCGCCAGGTCGTCCCCCTGGTACCGGTACGGCCGCCCGAAGTGGTCGAGCGTCCCGTCCGTCAGCTCGCGCAGCGAGGCGCTGGTCCATTCCCGCTTCACGAGCAGGTTGTGGGTGCTGGACAGCGCCATCAGGCGCGAGACGAAGGTGTCGCGGAAGTCCTCCCGGTCGTTGGCGTGGTTCAGGGTCTGGACGGCGATCGACTGGACCGTGGCCAGGGTGTTCTTCACCCGGTGGTTCAGCTCGTCGAGCAGCAGCTTCTGGCGCTGCTCGTGCTCGCGCATCTCGACCATGGTGGCCATGGCCGCGCGCAGCTCGGCCAGGGCTTCGTCGCGTTCGGCGATCCGCGCCTGCAGGGCGTCCGACGACGGGAGGGCGATCGCCTTCGGCAGAAGCGGCCACAAGGCCAGGGCGGTGATCACGGAGGCCGCCGCGGTCGCGGCCTTCACCAGCGCCTCCACCCCGTAGTCGGCGTGCCACAGGGTCCAGACCATCATGAAGTGGGTCACCCCGCACAGCATGATGAAGGCCACGAACATCCAGATCGCCCAGCCGAAACGGACGTCGCGGCGGTGGTACAGGAAGACGCCCAGCGCCAGCGGGATGGAGAAATAGGCGATGCCGATGAGGACATCGGACACCGCGTGGGTCCAGATCAGTTCGGGCCGCCAGAGCAGGCAGATGCCGTGCGGGCTCAGGGTGTCGGAGGCGAGGAACTGGCGTACGGCGTCGAGAAAGTTCATCCGATCCTCTGCGCGGCTCGTCCGGCTACAAACGGACAGAGCCGCCGGAAGCTGCCGCCGGTAGCCGATTCCTCAACCTGACCGCGCAAAGAAAAAGGCCCGCGGGCGAACCCGCGGGCCTCGTTCATCCAGGCTGGTGAGAGCCCTAGCTGTTGCCGGGCAGCTTGCAGCCGCCAGTGAAGGCGCAGCCCGTCGCCCCGATCGCGGTCACGGTCGGCGCGGTGTTGTACTCGATCATGTAGCCCTTCAGGCCATCGGCGCAGGCGACTTCCACGAGCGTGGTGCCCTTCTGCGTCTTGGCGGCCAGGCGCGAGTTCGACACCACGCAGGACTGCACGTTGTTCTTCTTCAGGTCGGCGGTCAGGCCGGCGTAGTCCACCGGGCCCAGGCCGCACTTATAGCCGGCCACCAGCGCGCGGCCGCAGTCGAGCACCTGGCCCTTGCCGCTGGCCGGGAAGATGCCCACGGCGCCCTTGCCGTCCTTGCAGACCATCTCCACGACTTCCTCGTTCCCGCGCATCGGGAACAGGGCGTACTTGTCGACGTCGCAGGTGGAGCCGGCGGCCTTGGCCAGCCGGGTGTAGAGGCCGGCCTGTTCGTTCTGCGCCTGGCGGGCGTCCGTCAGGGTGCAGCCGCCGAGCACGCCGTTGGCCTTGGCGCAGTCCCAGCTCTGGGCGACCTGGCCGTTGGCGATCTTGTAGATGTAGCCCTTGCCGTCCTGGCAGGAGGCCTCGAAGAAGTTCGCGCCGTCCTTGGAGGCGCCGACGAAGCGCCGGTCCTTCACCGCGCACTGCGTCGTGGCCGCGTACTTGTCCACCACCGCCAGGCGCGAGGCCTTGTCGGTGAGGGTGCACTTGATGTTGCCCTCGCTGTCATCGAAATTCAGGCAGTTCTGGGCCTGGGCTTCCTTCGTCGGATCGAACGGCGCCGACGCCAGCACGATGTAGCCCTCGCCGCCCTGGCAGGCGACTTCGATGTAGGTCTGGGTCTTGCCCTGGCCGATGCCGCGGGTGCGCTCGGGGACGCAGGCCGCGCCGGCCTTCTGCAGCATGGGGGTCAGCACCGACTTCGGGTCGCTGTTCGCCGCCAGCTTGCACGGCAGGGAGGCCTCCTTGGCGCCTTCCGGCACGGTGTTGGCCTCGATGCAGGTGAAGGCGCTGGCTTGTCCGCCGGCCGGGGCCTGCAGCACGAAGCCCATCCCCTGCTGGCAGGCCACTTCGTAGAAGTTGGTCGAGGTCTTCGCCTTCTTGTCTTCCTGCTTGCCGACGAAGCGGGCGTCGGTCACCTGGCAGTTCAGGCCCAGCGACTGGACCACCGCCGGCGCCTCGGCCATGCCCTGCTTGCGCTGGGCCTCGGTGACCGCATCACCCTTCTTGGCCTGCGACATGGCGGCGGCCGGGACCAGCACGGCGGTGGCCAGGGCCGCGACCAGTCCAAATGCTCTGGGCCTCATCTCAGAAATCTCTCCTGGGGTTTTCCTTCGGCGCGCACATAAGCGCCCCATAGTCCTCAGGGTCAAGATGAGCGGCGAACCCGGCCGAAGTGTGGCGCGGTTCCAATGGCTTAGGCCTTCCGCAACGCCCTCTGGGCGCCGTCCGGAAGACCCGTGTTACGGCGAAGCCCGGGCCTCGCGGACCTGCAGCCGCGTCCCGCTCACGCCGACGACCTCGACGTGGGCGCCGTCCTTGAGCCGCTCGCCCTCGGCGAGCTCGGCCGCCCACTCCTTGCCGTCGATGAACACCCGGCCCGCGCGGTTCTCGAAGGCCCCGACCGCCTCGCCCCGGTGCCCCAGCAGCCGGGCGATGTTGTCGTTGATGTCCTGGCCGGCGCCGATCACGGACCGCGGCAGGTACCGCCGCGCCGCCAGCGTCGAGACGATGGTCAGCGCCGCATAGAGCAGCAGGGCGGCCGGCAGCGACAGGCCGGCGAGCGCGGCGAGCCCGACCACGCCGGCCGCCGCCGAGGCCCAGAGCAGCCAGCCCGAGCCGGTGAGGATCTCGATGGCCAGCAACGCCGCGCCCAGCGCCGCCCAGGCCCAGAAGGGGTGCGCCAGATAGAGGTCGAGCAGCCCGTCCATGGTCAGGCTCCGGTCGGGGGCACGGCCGAGCCGCGGGGCGGCCTCGGGCGAGGCGGCGGCGCGGGCGGGCCGTCGGCCTGCACGGCCTTCACCAGTTCGCCGATGCCGCCGATGGAGCCCACCAGGGCGCTCATCTCGGCCGGGACGATGACCGTCTTCTGCTGCGGGCTCTCGGCCAGCTTGGCGAAGGCCTCCACATACCGCTGGGCCACGAAATAGTTGATGGCGTTCACGTCACCGCGGGCGATGGCGTTGGACACCATCTCGGTCGCCTTGGCCTCGGCCTCGGCCTCGCGCTCGCGGGCCTCGGCGTCGCGGAAGGCGGCCTCGCGGCGGCCCTCGGCCTCCAGGATCGCCGCCTGCTTGGCGCCCTCGGCGCGGGCGATCGCGGCCGACTTCTCGCCGTCGGCCTCGGTGATCACCGCCCGCCGCTCCCGCTCGGCCTTCATCTGCCGGGCCATGGCGTTGGTGATGTCCGGCGGCGGCTGCAGGTCCTTGATCTCGATGCGCGCCACCTTCACGCCCCACGGGCTGGTGGCGGCGTCGATGACGTTGAGCAGCCGCGAGTTGATCGCGTCACGCTGGAACAGCACCTCGTCCAGCTCCATCGAGCCGACCACGGTGCGCAGGTTGGTCATCGCGAGCTGGGTGATGGCGTAGGTCAGGTTGTCGACGCGGTAGGCGGCCGCCGCGGCGTCCATCACCTGGATGAAGACGATGCCGTCCACCTGGACCACCGCGTTGTCCTTGGTGATCACCTCCTGGCGCGGCACATCCAGCACCTGCTCCATCATGTTCACCTTGCGCCCGACGGTCTCGACGAACGGGGTGAGGAAGCTGATGCCGGGGGCGAGCGTCCGGGTGTAGCGGCCGAACCGCTCCACCGTGTATTCGCGCCCCTGGGGCACGATCTTGATCGCGCTGATCGCGACAATCACCGCAAGCGCCAGGAAGACGAGCGCGACAGCCAGTTCCATGACATCCCTCCCGAAGACCGGGACAGATTATCGACGGTCAGAGCTGCACGATACGGGAATCGAGAGCTGCTGCGCGGGTCAGCCGCGCGCCTTGCAGACCTTCTCGACCTTGTCGGCCAGGGCGTGACGTCCCTCGCTGACAAGTATCGCACGCGCCTCGTCGCAGCGGCCAGCCGCCAGCAGCGGGTCGACGCGGGCCTTCAGCGCCTCCCAGTCGCGGCCGCGCTCGACAGCGGCGACGCTCATCCGGGGCGGGACGCCTGCGCGGAGCGACGGGCAGGCGAGGGCCTGGCCCACCCGGCAGCCGGCGGGGTCGCGGTCCGCCGGGGCCGGCTGTCCGCCGGCGAAGCCTGGAGCCGCCAGGAGGCCCAGACCGACGAGAGCAACGAGTACGCGCATCGAACAGACCTCCTTTGGGGGACGAAACCTCAGCTCTTGCGGCAGGCCCGGCGGATCTGGGCGGCCAGATCGTGCAGGCCTTCGTTGGTGGCCAGCTTGCGCGCGCCGTCGCAGTCGCCCTGCTGCAGCGCCGCGTCGATCTTGTCGCGGGTGGTCTCCCACTTGCGCTTGTCGTCGCCGCCGACCGCCGAGCCCTTCCGCTCGGTGACGTAGCTCTCGAGCTGGCCGCGGCCCGGGCGCAGCTTGTCGGCTTCCAGGCGCTCGCGGGCGGTGATCTCCGGCTTCTCGGCCGTCGCCGGCGCGGTGGGGGCCGGCGCAGGATCCTGCGCGAACGCCGGCGCCGACAGGACCGCCACAGCAAGGGCCAGGACAACAGAACGCATCACCATCGCTCCACGGCGGGAAGGGTTTCCGCGAGGCTACCCCAATCCCGCCGCCGCAACCAGAGCGCACGCCGCCGCGCCATGCTCGCGCCCAGGTCCTGGGTCTGCTAGCGCACCATGATGCTCAGGAACCTGTCCCTGCCCGTCTTGCTGGCCACGCTCGCGCTGGCCGGCCCCGTCGTCGCCCAGGGCCCCAAGGCGGCTCCGGCCAAGGCGTCCCCCGCGAAAGCCGCGCCGGCGAAACCCGCCCCGGTCGCCGCCGCCGCCGGCCCGTTCAACGCCCAGGACCCGGCCTCCCTGTCCGGCCTGCTGAACGCCGCCGGCGCCAGGGCCCAGGTGGGCCAGCGGGACGCCGATGCGGTGCTGGTGACCGTCACCTCGCCGGCCGCGGACTTCACGGTCCAGTTCGTCGGCTGCGATGGGCAAGGGCGGACCTGCAAGGCCGCCCTGTTCGACTTCGCGGCCAAGTCGTCGTCGCCGACGCTCGCCCACCTCAACGGCTTCAACCAGAGCTCCGCGCTCTGCCGCACGCACCAGGCGCGGGGCGGCGTGGCCCACGTGACCTATTCGGCCCTGTTGTTCCGCGGCGACACGCGCCAGGAGATGACCACCCACGTCGACGCCTGGCGGGGCTGCCTCGGCGACTTCGCGGCCTTCCTGAAGGATCCGCCGGGCTACCTGGCGGCCGCGCCCTAGGCCGGGACCTTCGTCCGTCCGCGCAGCGCCGCCACCTGGTCGATGGCGGCCTCTGCCTCGGCCATGATCCGCCGGACGATCTCGCCGGCCGGCAGCACCTCGCGCACCCCGCCCGCCGACTGGCCCATGGCGAAGCAGGACTTGTCCGGATCGAGTCCCTCGATCTGGCCGCCGATGCCGCCCATGACGCCGGCGTTGTGCGAGATCATCGCCTGCATCGGGAAGGGCTGGATGTCCTGCGGACGCTTCTCCCAGTCCTCGACATACGGGTTCTTCTTCACCCGCATCGGCTTGCCGGAGTAGCTGCGGGTGCGGATGGTGTCCTCGTCGGACGCCTCCAGGATGGTCTCGCGGTAGAGCTCGCCGGCGTGCGCCTCCTTCGAGGCGATGAACCGGGTGCCCATCCACACGCCCACCGCACCCAGGCTCAGCGCCGCGGCCAGGCCTCGGCCGTCGTAGAGGCCGCCGGCCGCCACCACCGGGACCTTCACCGCCTCCACCGCCTGGGCGACCAGCGGCATGGTGCCCACCAGGCCGGTGTGCCCGCCGCCCTCGCCGCCCTGGCAGATCACCGCGTCGCAGCCGGCCTGCTCGGCCTTCACCGCGTGCTTCACCGCGCCGCAGACGACCATCACCTTCAGGCCCGCCTTCTTCAGCTTCTCCATGATCGGCATCGGCACGCCGAGCCCGGCCACGAAGGACGAGGCGCCCTCCTCGATGATCACGTCCACCGAGGCCGTCAGGCTCTCCGGGCTGGCCGCCAGGAGGTCGACGCCGAACGGCCTGTCGGTGAGCGTCTTCACCAGGCGCATCTGGTCGCGGATGAAGTCGGGCCCGCGCCCGGCCATGCCCAGCACGCCGTAGCCGCCGGCGTTGGACACCGCGGCCACGAGCTCGGCGTAGGAGACGCCGCCCATGCCAGCCAGCATGATCGGGTGCTGCACGCCCAGCAGGTCGCAAAGCTTCGTGTGCAGGGTCATCGCCATCCTCCCGTTGTGTCGTTGCCGCGGAGGATGGCGCCGTAGGTTATCGTTGGAAACCGTGACCCGAGGTCAGGCGCCTCAGAAGATCGTATAGCCGCCGTCGATCACGAAGCTGTCGCCGGTGTGGAAGCGCGAGGCGTCGGAGGCCAGATAGACGGCGATGCCCGAGAAGTCCGCGCCGTCGCCCCAGCGGCGCATGGGCACGCGCTTCAGGATCACCTGCTCGTTGAACTTGTCGTTGTCCTGGGCGCCGGCGGTCATGTCGGTGGCGATCCAGCCGGGCAGGATCGAATTGGCCCGGATGCCGTAGCGCGCGTACTCCACCGCCAGGCCCCGCACCATCGAGAGCACGGCGCCCTTGGTCGAGGCATAGGCCTCGTTGCGCGGAGCCCCATGGATCGCCGAGGTCGAGGAGGTCACCGCCAGCGAGCCGCCCGGATCGCCGGACCGCGCCCGCTCGACCATGTGCCTGGCGGCCTCGCGGAAGGTCCAGAACACCGCGTCCAGGTTCACCGTGGTGACCCGCCGCCAGCGCTCGGTGGTCATCTCCTCGAACGGCCCGCCGCCGCCGATGCCGGCGTTGGCGACGCAGAAGTCGAGCCGGCCGAAGGTCTTCAGGACCTCGGCGACGCCGGCCACCACGGCCGCCTCGTCCGCCACGTCCACCTTCTGCACGAGGACCTCGACGCCATGCGCCTTCAACGTCGCCTCGGCGCGGGCGTTCTTCTCCGGGTTCTGGCCCCAGATCGCCACCTTGGCGCCGGCCGCGGCCAGGCCCTCGGCCATGCCCAGGCCGATCCCGCCATTGCCGCCGGTGACCAGGGCCACCTTGCCCGTCAGGTCGAAGGGATTGAACGCCATGGCCTCCCGCTCCTTTTTCAAACAGTCGTTGGGAGAGGAAAGGCCCCGGTTACCCCACGGTCGTCAAGCCGCCGTCCAGCCGCCGTCGACGGTGAGCGCCGCGCCGGTGGTCCCAGCGCCCATGTCGGAGACCAGGTAGAGCAGCAGGCCGGCCAGCTGTTCGTACTCGATGAAGCTCTTGTTCGGCTGGGCGGCGAGGATGACGTCCTCCACGACCCGGTCGACGGCAATGCCGCGCGCCTTGGCCTGGTCGGCGATCTGGGCCTCCACCAGCGGCGTCTTCACATAGCCCGGGCAGATGGCGTTCACGGTGATCCCCTGACGGGCGACCTCCAGGGCACAGGACTTGGTGAAGCCGACGATCCCGTGCTTGGCCGCCACATAGGCCGACTTGAACGGCGAGGCGACGAGGCCGTGCGCCGAGGCCAGGTTGACGATCCGGCCGCGCCCGGCGGCTTTCATCACCGGCAGGGCCGCGCGGGTGGCGTGGAAGGCGCTGGTCAGGTTGATGGCGATGATCGCGTCCCACTTCTCGGGCGGGAACTCGTCCACCGGGGCCACGTGCTGGATGCCGGCGTTGTTGACCAGGATGTCCAGCCGCCCGAGCTCGCGCCAGGCGGTGTCGATCAGGTCCGTGATCTCGCCGGGCCTGGTCATGTCGGCGCCGTGGTAGAGCACCTTCACGCCGGTCTCGGCCTCGATCCGGCGCCGGTCGGTCTCGATCTGCGCCGGGTCGCCGAAGCCGTTCAGCACCACGTTCACGCCCTGCCGCGCCAGCGCCTCGGCCATGGCCTGGCCGATGCCGCTGGTCGAGCCGGTGACCACCGCCACCTGGCCGTCGAGGTTGTAGGGCGCGGGCATCAGTCGGCCTCCTTGCGGGTCTGGGCGGCCGGCGGCGGCTGCGGCCGGGCGAAGGTGTACTCGCTCTCGCTGGAGAGCTCGGGGACGAAACGGTAGCCGGCGACGTCGAAGCCCTTCAGCGCCTCGTGCCGGTCCAGCCGGTTGTCGATCGCCCAGCGGGCGAGCATCCCCCGGGCGCGCTTCGCGTAGAAGGAGATGATGCGGGCCTCGCCATCCTTCTCCTCCAGGAAGCGGCAGGACAGCACCGGCAGCTTCAGGGCCGCGCGGTCCACCGCCCCGAAGTACTCGCCGCTGGCGCAGTTCACGAGGGTCTTGTCGTTGTGGCCCATGGCGTCGGCGTTCAGCGCCTCGGCGATCTTGCCGCCCCAGAAGTCGTAGAGGCTCTGGCCGCGCTTGGTCTTCAGCCGCGTCCCCATCTCCAGCCGGTAGGGCTGGATGGCGTCCAGCGGCCGCAGCACGCCGTAGAGGCCTGAGAGGATCCGCACATGATCCTGCGCCCAGGCCAGGCCCTTCTTGTCCAGGGTGCGCGCCTGCAGGCCCGCATAGACGTCGCCGTTGAAGGCGAAGGCCGCCTGCAGCCCCTCCTCCGACGCGGGATCGAAAGCCTGGAAGCGCTCTCGGTTCAGCTTGGCCAGGGCGTCCGACAGGCTCATCAGCCGCTTCAGGTCGGCGGCGCGGAGCTTCTTCGTCACCTTGGAGAGCTCGGCCGTCTCGCTCCCGAGCTGCGGCGTCGTTACGGGCGCAGAAACCGGCGGCGCGCTGAAGTCGAGCGCCTTGGCCGGGGAAAGCACGATGAGCATCGCCGCCTCATAGGCTTCACCGCGGCGAGCGCCAACCCCCGCCCCGCCTTTAGAACAGGACCCGCGGGTTCATAATGCGCTTCGGGTCGAGCGCCTGGCGGATCGCCCGCATGGCGGCCACTTCCACCGGGCTCTTGTAGCGCAGGGCCTCGGCGGTCTTCATCGCCCCGAGGCCGTGCTCGGCGCTGATCGAGCCGCCCAGCCTGGCCACGATGTCGTGCACCTTCCGGCTGCCCTCGTCGCGCTTGGCGGCGTGTTCGGCGTCGGAGCCGCCGTCGGGCCGCAGCACGTCGTAGTGGATGTTGCCGTCGCCGGCGTGGCCGAAGGCGGCGATGCGGCAGCCCGGCGCGAACGCCTGCATGGCGGCGGTGGCCTCGGCCAGGAAGACGGCGACCTGGCTCACCGGCACGGCGACGTCGTGCTTCCAGGTGGCGCCCTCGGGCTTCTGGGCCGGCGACTGGTTCTCGCGGATCGCCCACAGCGCCTTGGCCTGGACGTCGGACTGGGCCACCACGGCGTCGCGGATCAGGCCGTCTTCCACGCCCGAGGTCAGGAACCGCTCCATGGCCGCCTCCGCCGAGCCGGGCTCGCCGGACGCGAACTCGGCCAGCACGTACCAGGGGTGCGACTCGGCCAGCGGGTCGCGCGTGCCGGCGATGTTCCGGAGCGCGAAGTCGACGCCGATGCGGGCCATCAGCTCGAAGGCCTCCACCGCCCCGCCGGTCTCCTCCCGGGCCCGCGCCAGCAGGCGGATGGCGTCCTCCGGCGAGCCTACGCCCAGCATGGCGACCGCCCGGCTCGCCATCACCGGATGCAGTTTCAGCGCCGCGGCGGTGACCACGCCCAGCGTGCCCTCCGCGCCGATCAGCAGCTGCTTCAGGTCGTAGCCGGTGTTGTCCTTGCGCAGCCGCTTCAGACCGTTCCAGACCTCGCCGGTGGGGAGCACGGCCTCCAGCCCCAGCACCAGGTTGCGGGCCATGCCGTAGCGCAGCACCTGGGTGCCGCCGGCGTTGGTGGAGACGAAGCCGCCCACCGTGGCCGAGCCTTCGGAGGCGAGGCCCAGCGGGAAGCGCCGGTTGGCCCCGGCGGCCGCCTCGTGCACCGCCGCCAGCGTGACGCCCGCCTCGGCCACCAGCACGTCGTCGAAGGCGTCGAGGTCGCGGATCGCGCGCAGCCGCTCGGTGGAGAGCAGCACCTCGCCCTGCGGGATCTGGCCGCCCACCAGGCCGGTGTTGCCGCCCTGGGTGGTGATCGGCACGCCGGCCTCGAAGCAGATCCCCACCACCGCGGCGACGTCCTCGGTGGTCTTGGGCAGGGCCAGGAAGGGCGTGGTCCCCACCCAGCGGTCGCGCCACTCCACGAGCTTCGGCGCGATGCGGTCGGCATCGGTGCTCCAGCCGCCCTCCCCCAGCACGGCCTTCAGGCGTGAGAGCACGTCGGAGGGAACGGGAACGGTCATGACGATGACGATAGCTCCTGCGCCCTAGCCCACAAACCCCGCGGCCCGGCGCAGGCGGTCGTTGATCGCCTCGCCGAGTCCGGTCTCCGGGATCGGGGCCACCGCGATGGCGGCCGGCCGGGTCCGGTCGGCGGCGCGCAGGTAGGCGAAGAGGTTGGCGGCGGCCTCGGCGAGGTCCCCCGTCGGGCTGAGGTTCCAGGGCCCCTGCCCCTGCGGGCCAAAGGAGAGCCAGGCCTCCCCCGGCCGCGGCGCGGCCGCCTCCAGCCGCACGGGCGCGTTCGGCGCGTAGTGGCGCGCCAGCCTTCCCGGCGAGCGCTTCGCGTCGGCCTCGGCCTCCGACAGGGGGCCGACGACGGCCTCGATCTCCGCGCGGGTGACGGCGCCGGGCCTGAGCAGCCGCGGCGCGTCCAGCAGGGCGACGACGGTGGATTCCAGACCCACCCGGCAGGGGCCGCCGTCCAGGGCCGCGGCCGCGGCCTCGCCGGTCTCCTCCACGGCGTCTTCGAACGTCGTCGGACTGGGCCGCCCGGAGCGGTTGGCGGAGGGCGCCACCAGCGGGCCGCCGAAGGCCTGGAGCAGGGCGTGGGCGATCGGATGCGCGGGCGCCCGGACCGCCACCGTGTCCAGCCCCGCCCGGGCGAGGTCGCAGACCGCGTCGGTGTCCGCCGCCGGCAGCACCAGGGTCAGCGGCCCCGGCCAGAACCGTTCGGCGAGAGCCAGGGCGCGGGTGTCGAAGCGGGCGATCCTGCGCCCCATGGCGAGGTCCGCCACATGGGCGATCAGCGGGTTGAAGCTCGGCCGGCCCTTCGCCTCGTAGACCTTCGCCACCGCCCGCGCCTTGGCGGCGTCGGCAGCCAGGCCATAGACGGTCTCAGTAGGCATCAGCACCAAGCCGCCGGCCCGCAGCGCCGCGGCGGCCTGCGCTATCCGCGCGTCGCCTTGAGGTCCACGCGCACCGTCACCACGGCCGGTATCTGGTCGGTCTTCGCCCACTCGCCCTGTCCCACGCCGAACGCCGTCCGGTCGAGGGTGGTTACACCGTGCGCCTCCGCCTTGTCGCCCTCGACGTCGAGGGTGAACGGCAGCGCCAGCGGTCGCACGACGCCGCGCAGTTCCAGCGTCCCGCGGGCCACGTAGCGGTCGCCGCCCAGCGGCTCGAAGCCCGTGGCCCGGAACACCGCCTCGGGATGGCGCCCGGCGTCCAGCCAGTCGGCCGAGGGCAGCACCTGGTCCCGCTGGGCGTCGCCGGTGACTGCCGAGGAGACGTCGATGATCGCGGTGACGCCCGAGCGTTCCAGGTCGTCCGGTCCGTAGAGCAGGCCTGCGCGCCAGCGCGTGAACCGCCCCTCGATCGGCCGTCCGCCCCAGCTCGTCGTGAAGCGGATCTCCGAGCCCGGCGCCACGCGCCAGCGGGCGAGGCCCTCGGCGGACCCCAGTGTGGGCGCAGCCGCCCCCTCCAGCGGCCCCTGCGCCTCGGGGGGCTCGGCGGCCGGGACGGATTTCGTCGGCGGCGACATCCCCGGGTGCGGCGGGTCGAGCACGCGCCCGAACGCCACCACCGCCAGGAAGGCGGCCAGGATGATCAGGACCCGAGGCTCAAGCCACCGGCCGGCCCGCGCGCCCGGCGCCATGCGGGCCAGCACCGGCTCGTCGCGGCTGAACAGCTGGTGCTTGAGCGCGCCCGCCACGTGCAGGCCCACGAGGACATAGGTCGCCTTGGCCAGCGCCTTGTGGGCGAACTCGGCGGTCCCGTGCCAGGCCTCCTTCGCCGCCGGCTCCAGGCCTGCGAGGCCCGGGACGTTGGGCCAGGGGAGCAGGCCGTAGAGGATGGTGGGCAGGCCGAGCTTGCTCGCCGAGACCATCGCCCAGCCGGTCAGCGGCAGGCCGATCATCACCGCGTAGAGCAGCACGTGGGTCACGCCCGCCAGCGCCTTTTCCCAGCGCGCCATGGTGTCCGGCAGCGGCGCCGGCGGGTGCGTGAGCCGCCAGGCCAGCCGCAGGAGGCTCAGCAGCAGGACGGTGATCCCCACTGACTTGTGGAGCTGGGTCACCTCGAACCGCTCCGGCGAGGGCGGCGCGTCCATCCGCCCGGCCAGCACCACCTGCAGCACGATCAGCGCCGCGATCGTCCAGTGCAGGACGATGGCGACGGTCGAATAGCGGGCGCTGCCGACCGCGCGCGGCGCGTGGGCCGGATCGCTCATGGGAAACCTCGGGGTGCTTCGGGGCGGCAAGGACACCCGCAAGCCGCCCCCGAGGTCAACCGCTGGCGGACTATTTCTGGCCCGAGCCCGGCTCGGCCATGCCGCGGTGCATCTCGGCGAGCGCGCTCTGCGGCGTCACCGCCGACATGGCCGCCTGGACCTTGTTCTTGAGCCCGGCCACCACGTCGCCCTCGCCGTGCATCATGGCGCGGTAGCCGACGCGGGCGACCATGGCGGGATCGTCCTTCTTGTCCGTGCCCACCTTGGTGTCCTGCAGGCCGGCGCGCTCGAAGAAGTCGGTGTCGGTGGGTCCCGGCATCAGGCAGGTCACCGTGACGCCGGTGTCCTTCAGCTCGTTGCGCAGCGCGAAGGAGAAGCTGTCGATGAAGGCCTTGGAGCCGTTGTAGACCGCCTGGAAGGTTCCGGGCATCAGGCCCGCGATGGATCCCGTGAACAGGATCCGGCCGCGGCCGCGCTCCACCATGGCGGGCGCGAGCTTCTGCACGAGGTAGATCGTGCCGGTGATGTTGGTGTCGACGACGTGCATCCAGTCCTCGACCGGCTGTTCGAGGAAGGCGTGGCCCAGGCCGTGGCCGGCGTTGGCCATCAGCACGTCCACCGGCCGGCCGGCCACCAGGGCCACGAGGCGGTCGACGCCGTCGCGCTCGGAGAGGTCGACCTGCAGGTGCTCCACGTTCACGCCGGTGGCGCGGAACGCCTGGGCGGCCTCGACGATCTCGGGCCGGTCGGCGGCGATGATCAGGTCGTGGCCATCCTCGGCGGCGAGCCTGGCCAGTTCGTAGCCGATCCCGGACGAGGCGCCGGTGATCACGGCGAGCGGACGAAGGTCTTCTGACATGGCGCAATCCCTCTTTGGCGGCGGCCTGACGCCGCCGTCCCGTCAGCCGGCAAAGGCGCGACGATGGAACGGGTTCCTACGGCCGACCTTTGACCCGGCCGCGCCTTGGCCTAAACAGCGGCGGCAGTTCGGAGCCCTGTTCCCATGACCTTCCGCGCGCCCGTCCGCGACCTCGCCTTCGCCCTCTCCACCGTCGGACACGACGCCCTGGTCCGGCGCGCCTTCCCCGATCTCGACGCGGACACCATCGCCGCGGTCCTGGAGGCCGCTGGCGGCTTCACCACCGAGGTGCTCGCGCCGCTGAACCGCCGGGGCGACCTGGAAGGCGCCAAGTTCGAGAACGGCGTGGTGCGCGCCGCCCCGGGCTTCGGCGAGGCCTACCGCCAGTTCGCCGAGCAGGGCTGGAACTCGCTGGCGGCCGATCCGGAGTTCGGCGGCCAGGGCCTGCCCAAGGCCATGGAGCTCGCCGTCTTCGAGATGGTGCATGCGGCCAACATGTCCTTCGGCCTCTGCCCCATGCTGACCCAGGCCGCCGTCGAGGCCCTGACCCTGCACGGCACCGAGAAGCAGAAGCGCCTCGTCCTGCCGAAGCTCGTCTCCGGCGAATGGACCGGAGCCATGGTGCTCACCGAGCCGCAGGCCGGCACGGACCTGGCGGCGCTCACCGCCCGCGCGGAGCCCGACGGCCAGGGCGGCTATCGCCTCTACGGCCAGAAGATCTTCATCACCTGGGGCGACCACGACGCCACCGACAACATCTGCCACCTGGTGCTGGCCCGCCTGCCCGACGCCCCGCCCGGGGTGAAGGGCATCAGCCTCTTCCTGACCTCGAAATATCTCCTGGACGACGAGGGGAAGCCGGGCGCCCGCAACGATTTCCGGCCGGCGTCCATCGAGCACAAGCTCGGCATCCACGCCTCGCCCACCTGCGTCATGCTCTACGAGGGCGCCCAGGCCGAGCTGGTCGGCGAGCTGAACCAGGGCCTGGCCCACATGTTCGTGATGATGAACGCCGCCCGCCTGCAGGTGGGCGTGCAGGGCGTCGCCATCGCCGAGCGGGCGTTCCAGCAGGCCCTGGCCTTCGCCCAGGAGCGCCGCCAGGGCCGCGCCGCCTGGGCCGCCGACGGCGCGATCTGGGGCCACCCGGACGTGCGCCGGATGCTGATGCTCTCCAAGGCCAAGATCGAGGCGGCCCGCGGCATCTGCCTGACCACCGGCGTGCTGGCCGACCTCGCCCGGCTGGCCGAAAGCGAGCAGGAGCGCGCCGCCGCCAAGGCCCGCCAGGAGCTGCTCACCCCGATCGCCAAGGCCTGGTCCACCGACGTCGGCGTCGAGGTCGCCTCCCTGGGCGTCCAGGTGCACGGCGGCATGGGCTTCATCGAGGAGACCGGCGCGGCCCAGCACTACCGCGACGCCCGCATCGCCCCGATCTACGAGGGGACCAACGGCATCCAGGCCCTCGACCTCGTCGGCCGCAAGGTCCCGATGGCCGGCGGCGCGGTGATGCGCGAGCTCTGCGCCGAGATGCTGGTCACCGCCCAGACCCTGACCGACGCGCCGGAGCTGGCGCCCGTGGGCCGCCGCCTCGCGGCCGGGGTCGCGGCCCTGGAGCGCGCCACCGACTGGGTCCTCGCCAACGGCGGCCCCGCCGCCCAGGCTGCCGCCACCCCCTACCTGAAGCTGGCGGGCGATGTGATCGGCGGCTGGATCCTGGGCCGCCAGGCGCTCGCCGCTTCCGGCGCCTCCGACCCGTGGCTGCAGGCCAAGCCGGCGCTCGCGCGGCTGTTCGCGGCCCAGGTGCTCAGCGGCGCCCCAGGGCTCGCCGATAGCGTGTGCGACGGCGCGGGAGACCTCGAATCCGTGCCGGCGGAGGCCCTTGCCGGCTGAGCCGGCCCCGCCACCCCGGGTTGAGCTACCGTCGTTCTCTTACGGTTTACCATTCCACCCTAAGCCCGCTCACATAGAGGGGGCGAGATGGACGCACGAAGCCAGGTCGGGACCGTGGGCGCGGGCGGCGACGCCTCGGTGGAGCCGGGGCAGAGCACCTATCAGCTGACACTGGCGGGCCTGATCCTTCCCCTGCCGGCGCACCTCGGCTTCAACGCCATCTCGGCTGCCTGCGTACTGATGCTCGGCCACCCGCTCGCCGCGGCCGTCCTGTTCGCCGGCGCCAGCGCCTTCGACGTCGTCCTCCAGCTGGTCCTGCGCCGCTGGCTGGCGGCCGCCTCCGTCACCGCGCCGGCCCGCGGCTTCCGCCAGCTCGCCGCGCTCAGCGTCGTCCGCGTGTGCGTCTACCTGGCCCCCGTGCTCGCCATCGCGCTCAGCGGCGGCGCTGGTGAGCTGATCTTCTTCGCCTTCCAGCTCTGCGGCATGGTCGCCATCGCCCTGTCGGCCGGCGCGCTGTCGCGGCTGATCTTCTGGTCCTTCGTCGCGCCCGCGCTCCTCGCCGCCGCGGTGCTGGTCGTCTCGCTGCTGCCGCCGGCGGTGGCGCTCACGGCCATGCTCAGCCTGGCCAGCATGACCCTGATCCTCAACCTGATCTCCCGGGGCATGTGCTACGCCACCCAGACCTGGCATGCGGCCTTCACCACCAACGTCGCCATGATGGCCGACCTCGCCGCCGCGCGCGACGAGGCCCGCCGCGCCCACCGCGCCAAGTCCGCCTTCCTGGCCACCATGAGCCATGAGATTCGCACCCCCATGAACGGCGTGCTGGGCATGGCCCAGCTGCTCAAGCGCGACGAGTGCGACCCCAAGCAGGCCCAGCGCATCGACACCCTGATCGACAGCGGCAAGTACCTGATGGGGATCCTCAACGACGTCCTCGACATCTCGAAGATCGACGCGGGCAAGCTGGAGATCGTCCGCGGCGCCGAGGACCTGCAGCTGTTCCTGGACCGCCTCGTGGGTTTCTGGGGCGGCCGCGCCCAGGAGAAGGGCGTCCGCCTGGGCCTGCAGGCGCAGGAGGACCTGCCGGAGTTCGTGCTGATCGATGCGCTGCGCCTGCGACAGGTGCTGTTCAACCTGCTGGGCAATGCGCTGAAGTTCACCGAGAAGGGCGCAGTCGACGTGCTGGTCGAGGCCCGCCCCTACGGCCCCCGCGCCGTCTGGCTGCGCCTTTCCGTGCGCGACACCGGGCCCGGCATCCCGGCCGAGCACTTCGAGGCCCTGTTCGACCGCTTCACCCAGGCCGACGGCTCCGAGGCGCGCCGGTTCGGCGGCACCGGCCTGGGCCTGGCCATCGCCAAGCAGCTCACCGACCTGATGGGCGGCCGCATCTGGGTGGAGAGCGAGCTGGGCTGCGGCTCCACCTTCCACGTGGAGATCCCGGTGGAGGTGGCCTCGGGCCCCCGCCTGCCCGCCGGCGCCGTCGCGGACGAGCCGCCGCCCTCCGACGCCCTGACCTTCCTGGCCGTGGACGACAATGCGGTGAACCTGCAGGTCCTGGAGCAGCTGCTGGGCAGCTTCGGCCACACCGTGATCCGCGCCGCCAGCGGCGCCGAGGCCCTCGAGCGCCTCGCCGTCCAGGCCTTCGACCTGGTGCTGATGGACATCCAGATGCCCGGCATGACCGGCGTCGAGGCCCTGCAGCGCCTGCGCACCGCCGCGGGCCCCAACCGCCACGCCCCCGTGGTCGCCCTCACCGCCGACGTCACCTCGGGCGGCCGCCAGCGCTACCTCGATCTCGGCTTCACCGAGCACGCGTCGAAGCCCATCCAGGTGGAGGAGCTTCTGGAGGTGGTGCTCCGCGCCCTCACCGCCGCCGACGAGGGCCGCCTCGAGGACGAGGCCGTGGCCGGCTAGGCCGCCGCCAGCTCCGGCAGGTCGTGCAGCGCCGGATCCAGGCCCCTGCCCATCAGGTCGATGAAGTTGTCGCGGTAGAAGGCGCGCTTCGCCCGGTCGCTGACGCCTGCGAGGCTGTCGTTGAACCGCTTCAGCGGATTGCGGCCGCCCTCCACGTGCGGGAAGTCCGAGGAGAACAGGATCATCTCCTCGCCGGAGTTGGCGATGATCCAGGCCACGTCCTCGTGCGGATAGGGCGTGACGCGAAGCTGGCGGCGCAGGATCTCCGAGGGCCTGGCCGACAGCTTCTGCAGCCGCTCCTCGCGCCCGAAGGCGGCGACGCCGGAATCCAGGAACTTCATCAGACTGGGCAGCCAGGACGCGCCGAGCTCGATCGCGCCCCACTTCAGCCGCGGGAAGCGGTCGAACACCCCGTCGATGACCAGGGCCGACAGGGTCTGCCAGACCGAAAGCGGGATCGCCATGAAGGTCAGGGAGGTGAAGTTCTCGTCGCCGCCGTGGAAGTCCTTCACATAGGGCAGGCCGTTCTCCAGGTAGTCCCGGTGCATCTTCTCCTCGCCGCCCACGTGGAAGAGGATCGGCAGGCCCGCCTCCTGCGCCAGCGCCCACAGCGGGTCGAGCTCCAGGTGGCTGGGCGAGAAGCCCGGCGGGTGGCGGGACGGGATGACCAGCGCCTTGGCGCCAAGGGCGATGGCCTCGCGGGCGATCTCCGGCGCCCGGGCCCGGTCGATCAGCGGCACATAGCCGGTGGCCAGCAGCCGGCGGTCCACCGAGCAGAACTCGGTCATCATCCGGTTGTGGGCGCGGGCGGCCTCGAGCGCGAGCTCGACCTCGCCCATCTGCTCCAGGCCGAAATTGGACAGGCAGGCGGTGGTGAAGACCAGCTGGCTCGCGAACCCCAGATAGTCGAGCGTCTTCGGCCGGTCGTCGGCCCGGAAGGCGCCCAGGGCCTCGTAGTTCTTGCGCAAGAGGATGTTGGCCTCGGCCCCGGCCCGGAACTCCGGGTCCTCGTGCTTCGCCGCGGCGTTGGCGAACCACTCGGGCAGCACGTCCTTGCGGCCGGTCTTCTCCACGAAGGCGTCCCGGAACTTCGGATCCAGGTACCGGTTCACCGTGCCCGGCAGCTCCATGACGTGACTGTCCGCGTCATGGATGGTTTGGCCCTCGACATACGGCATGCCACATCCTCCCTGATGGTTTCTTCTTCTGCCGACATTCCGCCTCTTCGAACTTCCCCGCGTCAAGACGCGGCTCGGCAGGCGGACCTTTGGCGGATGCATCCCGCGGCGGCGGCGCAGGCCCTGGTCGGGTGGGAGGTGCTGGTGGGCGGCGTCGGCGGCCGCATCGTGGAGACCGAGGCCTACCACCACGAGGATCCCGCCTCGCACAGCTTCACCGGTCCGACCGCCCGCAACGCGGTGATGTTCGGGCCGGTGAGCCGGGCCTACGTCTACCGCTCCTACGGCATCCACTGGTGCCTGAACTTCGTCTGCGGCGAGAGCCCCGGCAGTGCGGTGCTGATCCGCGCGATCGAGCCGACCCACGGCCTGGAGATCATGCGCGAGCGGCGCGGCCTCGCCGACCCGCGCGCCCTCTGCTCGGGCCCAGGCAAGCTCTGCCAGGCGCTGGCGATCACCCGCGAGCACGACGGCCTGCCGCTCGACCGCGCGCCCTTCGAGCTGCGGCCGGGCCGCGCCGCGGGCCTCGTCGCCGGCCCGCGGATCGGCATCACCAAGGCCGCCGAGGTCCCCTGGCGCTTCGGCGAGGCCGGCTCGAGGTTCCTCAGCCGGCCGTTTCCACGCGCTCGCTAGAGCTGCGCCAGCAGGTAGTCCGCCGACGAGACCTTGAATTCGCCGGGCTCCTCGACGTTCAGCTCCTTTACCACGCCGTCGTCGACGATCATCGAATAGCGCTGCGAGCGCGTGCCCATGCCGAACTTCGAGGCGTCGAAGTCGAGGCCCAGCGCGCGGGTGAAGTCGCCGCCGCCGTCGGCCAGCATGACGATGTCCTCGCCCACCGCCTGGTCCTCGGCCCAGGCGCGCATGACGAAGGCGTCGTTCACCGACACGCAGGCGATGGTGTCCACGCCCTTGCCCCTGATCTCGCCGGCCATCTGCTTGAAGCCCGGCAGGTGCTTGGCCGAGCAGGTGGGGGTGAAGGCGCCCGGCACCGCGAACAGCGCCACCTTCTTGCCGCCGAAGACGTCCTTCACGGACACCGGCCGGGGTCCTTCGGCCGTGGCCTGGGTGAGGGTGGCGTCCGGCAGCTTGTCGCCGACTTTGATGGTCATGGGGGCGTCCTCCTGGGGAATGGTCGAGCTGGGGAGATAGCGACAACTCCGCGCGCTTCAACCAAGCACGTGCGAACGGACCTTGAAAGCGCCGCGATCCGGTTCGAATGTCGGAGCCGATGGATGAAGGGATCTTCGCAGGCCAGCTCCTGATCGCCATGCCGGGCATCTCCGATCCCCGCTTCGAGCGGGCCCTGATCCTGGTCTGCGCGCATGACGACCGCCACGCCATGGGGCTCGCCGTGAACCGCCCCGTGGAGGGGCTGACCGTGCCCGACCTGCTGGCGCGGCTGGACATCGCCTCCGAGATCAAGGCGCCGCCGGATCTGGTGCTCATGGGCGGCCCGGTGGAGCGCGAGCGCGGCTTCGTCCTGCACACCGACGACTATGCCTCCGAGCACAGCCTGGAGGTCGCCGAGGGCCTGGCCCTGACCCCCACCCGCGACGCCCTCGAGGCCATGGCCCAGGCCAGCGGCCATCCGCGCCGCTCGCTGCTGGCGCTCGGCTACGCCGGCTGGGGCGCGGGCCAGCTGGAAAACGAGATCAAGGAGAACGTCTGGCTCACCTGCGATCCGGACGAGTCCCTGATCTTCGGCGCCGACCACGACCAGAAATGGACCCGCGCGCTCGGCAAGCTCGGCGTCGATCCCGAGCGCCTCAGCTTCGTGGCCGGTCGGGCCTAGCCGCGGGTGCCGCGGGCCATCACCGGGGCGGCGCCGTCCACATAGCTTTCGTTGAGGTAGACCTCGGCTTCCTGGGGTGAGAGCGCCGGCGCATAGCCGAAGCCCTGGCCGTAGTCGCAGCCCAGGCTCTGCAGCTGCCGGGCCATGCCGGCGTTCTCGACGCCCTCGGCCACCACCTCCAGCGCCAGGTCGCCGCCCAGCTTCACCACCGAGGAGACGATCTTCGCCGAGCCGTCGTTGGTGGCCATGGTGCGCACGAAGTAGCGGTCGATCTTCAGGGTGTCGAAGGGCAGCCGCGTCAGGTAGCTCAGCGACGAGAAGCCGGTGCCGAAGTCGTCCAGCACGAGCGCCGCGCCGGCCTTGCGCAGGTCGCGCAGCACCACCGCCGCCTTCTCCGGGTTGCGCATCACGTCGCTCTCGGTGACCTCGAGCTTCAGCGCGCCCGGCGGCAGGCCGGTCTCCTCGCGGATCGCGGCCACGTCGGCCACCAGGCCCTTGCGGTCGATCTCGCCGGTGGAGAGGTTCACCGCCACGGTCAGCTCGCCCGCGGCGCTGTGCTTCAGCCGCCAGTCGGCGAGCTGCCGGGCCGCCTGGCGCATCATCAGGGCGCCGAGCTGGTCCATCAGCCCCATCTCCTCGAGCAGCGACAGGAACTGCTCGGGCATCAGCAGCCCGCGCCTCGGGTGGCGCCAGCGGACCAGGGCCTCGAACCCGGACAGCGCCCCGGTCGAGAGCCGCACGATCGGCTGGTAGAAGGGCGTCAGCTCGCCCCGGCCGAGCGCCCCCTTCAGGTCGCTCTCCAGCGCCAGGCGCGACAGGCCGTCGCTTTCCAGGGCGCGGCCGTAGGCCGCCGCCCCGCCGCGGCCGTGGCTCTTGGCCGCCTCCACCGCAAGCTCCGCCCGGCGCAGCAGTTCGGCCGCCTCCGGCGCGTCCTCCCCGCCCTGGGCCTCCACCGCGCCGATCGACAGGGTGGGATGGATGTCGAAGCCCGCGACCCTGAGCGGCTGCTCCAGGGCCCGGCGCAGCGCCGCCCCCCCGGGCGAGGCCTCCTTGGGGGCCAGAGCGGCGAACTCGTCCTCGCCGATCCGGGCGAGCAGGGCGCCCGGCGGGAAGGCGGCCGCCAGCCGCGAGCCCAGCGCCGCCAGCACCAGGTCGGCGCGTTCGTGGCCCAGCGCCTCGTTCAGCCGGCGCAGGCGGTCGAGGTCGGCGACCACCAGCTCATGGGCGCCGGGCTGCTGCAGCCGCTCGCGGGCGCGCAGGATGAAGCTGCGGCGGTCCAGCAGCCCCGTCAGGGTGTCCTTCTCGGAGGCGGCGAACTTGGTCTCGGGCGCCACCACGCCGGCGGCGCGTCGGCCCTCCTCGAGCCACACGCCGCGCCAGACGCAGACGCCGCCGCTCCGCATCCGCAGGCGCACGGAGATCTCGGTCCCCGGCTCCGAGGCGCGCAGCAGCTCGTCGGCCATGGCCCGGTCCTGCGGCAGGGCCAGCGCGCGCAGCGCGGCGGAGGAACAGTCGGGGGCCAGGGGCCCGAGCCCCAGGGCGCGCGACGCGCCGGTCAGCCGCAGGCGGTCGGCGTCGGGCTCCCAGAGCCACAGCGCCACGTCGGCCGCGCCCAACGCCTCGAGCGTCGTCGTCGCGTCCCACGTCCACCGGTCGCTCGACATGGATCTTCAGCCGCCTGGCAGAACAAAACGCCGGTCAGACCGACACACCCTCGTCCGGCCCCTCGGGCGCGCTGAATGGCGACGTCAGACCGAACAGGACATGGTCTCGCCACACGCCGTTAATTTTCAGATAAGCCTTGGCGTAACCCTCCTCCGCGTACCCCGCCTTGGCGAGCAGGGTGCGGGACGGTCCGTTCTCCGGGATGCACGCCGCCTCCAGCCGGTGCAGGCCCAGGGTTCGGAAGGCGAACTCCGAGACGGCCTTCACCGCCGCCAGCGTCAGCCCCTGCCGGGTGAAGGGCCTGCCGCACCAGTAGCCCACCGAGCCCATCTGGGCGACGCCGCGCCGGACGTTGGAGAGCGTGATGCCGCCGGTCAGCGCCCCGTCCTCGGCGCGGAACACGAAGAAGGGGTAGGCCGTGCCCTGGTCGCGGTCGCGCTGGTAGGCCGACAGCCGGCGGCGGAACGCGGCACGCGAAAGGTCGTCCGCCGGCCAGGTGGGCTCCCAGGGCTGCAGGAAGCTGCGGGAGACGGCGCGCAGCTCGCGCCATTCCGGATAGTCGGCCGCCCGCGGCGGTCGAAGCACCACACCCTCGCCTTCCACGCGAAGGCCGCTCTCCGGCGAAATCCAGTCCAGCAGGGCCATGGCGAGCGCAGCGTCGCGGAATTCGTGGCGCGCGGTCAATAGGTTGGCGAAAAGCCGATGGCGGCCATGCCGAACAGCGAGGCCTCGAACACCGGCGCGGCGCGCAGCGCCGGCTTCGGCCCCAGCACGGCCACGGCCGATTTGCGCTCCCGCAGGATCCATTCGACGAGGCGGGCGATGTCCTCGGCGGTGACGGAGTCCACCTCGCGCGCGACGATGTCCGGGTGAAGGGTGCGGCCGAACAGCAGCACCTGGCCGGCCGCCTGCTCGGCGCGGGCCAGCGCCCCTTCCCGGCCCATGAACATGGAGCCCTTCAGCTGGGCCTTGGCGCGGGCGAGCTCCGCCTCGCCCACCGGCTTCGTCAGCTCGCCGATCTCGCCGGCCGTCACCCGGGCCAGCTCCTCGGCGTCCGTCGCCGCGCAGCCGGCGAACACGCCCAGCACCCCGGTGTCGGCATAGGTCTCGGAATAGGCGTCGATGGCGTAGGCCAGGCCGCGCTTCTCGCGCGCCTCCTGGAACAGCCGCGAGGCCATGCCGCCGCCGAGGATCTCGGCCAGCAGGCGCAGGGTGAAATAATCGGGATCGAGCACGCCCACGGCCGGAAGCAGCAGGACGACATTGGCCTGCTCCAGCTTCTTGGCGACGGGCCGCACGCCGGCTTCGAAGTGCGCCGGCTCGGGCGGCGGCAGGGACGGCCCCTCGGCGTGGCCGAAGTCGCGCTCGGCGAAGCGCAGCAGTTCGTCCTCGTCCACGGCGCCGGCGGCGCTGACCACCAGGCTCTCCGGCGCGTAGAGCGCGGCGCGCCAGTCGGTGAGCGTCTCGGGCGTCGCCCGGCCGATGGAGGCCGTGGTGCCGAGGATCGGCCGGCCCAGCGGCTGGCCGGCGAAGGCCGCCTCCTGCGCCAGCTCGAACACCAGGTCGTCGGGCGCGTCGGCCGCCTCGGCGATCTCCTGGGCGACCACCTGCTTCTCGCGGGTCAGGTCCCCGGCGTCCATGGCCGGGCGCAGCACCAGATCGGCGATGACGCTGGAGCCCAGATCCAGCCCGTGCTTCAGCGCCCGCACCTGGAAGCTGGTGCGCTCGTAGCCGGTGGCGGCGTTGATGTGCCCGCCCTCGGCCTCGATCACCTCGACGATGCCGCGCGCGGAGCGGCCGCCCGCGCCCTTGAACACCATGTGCTCCAGGAGGTGCGACCAGCCCGACCGGGCCTCGTCCTCGTAGCGGGCGCCGCGGCCGGCGACCACCGACAGCGCCACCGTCTGCAGGCCGGGCATAGGGTCGCACACCACGCGCACGCCGTTCGACAGCGTGTGGACGCGCGGCGTGGCGTCGGGATCAGGCGTTGGCGAAGGCGCGGACATATTCCTTGATCGTCTCGGGTTCGGCGGGCAGCCGCTCGAAACGCTCGGGACGGTCCGCAAGGTCCAGGGCGCCGCGCGGCAGGGCGGGCGTCACGCCGGAGGCCTGGGCCACGTCCTGCGGGAACTTGGCCGCGTGCGCCGTGGACAGCACCACGACCGGCCCCGGCACGTCGGTCACGCGCTTCAGGGCCGCCACCGCCACGGCGGTGTGCGGGTCGATCAGCTCGCCGGTCTCGTTCAGCGTGGCCACGATGGTCCGCCGCGTCTCGTCCTCGCCGACCGCCACCCCGCGGAACATGCCTCGCATCGCCTGGAAGGCCTTGGGCGGGATGTCGATGGCGCCGGCGGTGGCGAAGGCCTCGAAGGCCCGCGCGGTCTCCACCGGCTCGCGCTCGACGCTCTCGAAGTAGAGCCGCTCGAAGTTCGACGCCGACTGGATGTCCATGGCCGGCGAGATGGTGGGCGTCACCTGGCCGCGCACGTAGCGGCCGTCCTCGAAGGCGTGGGCCAGAATGTCGTTGGAGTTGGTCGCCACCACGATGCGGCCGATCGGCAGGCCCATGCGGCTGGCCACATAGCCGGCGAAGGCGTCGCCGAAGTTGCCCGACGGCACGCAGAAGCTCACCGGCCGGTGCGGCGCGCCCAGCGCCACGGCGCTGGTGAAGTAGTAGACCGCCTGGGCGGCGATGCGGGCGAAGTTGATGGAGTTCACCCCCGACAGGTCCACCGCCTGGCGCAGGACCTGGTCCTGGAACGCCTGCTTCACGATCGCCTGGCAGTCGTCGAAGGTCCCGGCCACCGCCACGCAGGCCACGTTCGGCTCGGTCGCGGCGGTCATGAACCGGCGCTGGACCTCGCTGATCCGGCCTTCGGGGAAGAGGGCCACCACCTTGACGTTCTTGCGGCCGCGGAACGCCTCGACGGCCGCCCCGCCGGTGTCGCCGGAGGTGGCGCACAGGATGGTCTGGGTGCGGCTCTGCTTGCCCAGCACATGGTCGTAGAGCCGCGCCAGGATCTGCATCGCCACGTCCTTGAAGGCGAGGCTGGGGCCATGGAAGAGCTCGGCCAGGAAGGCGTTCGGCGACAGCTGCACCAGCGGCACGACCGCCGGATGGTTGAAGGTGGCGTAGGCCTCCCGGCACATCTCCAGGAGCTCGTCCTTCGGGATCTCGTCGCCCGCGAAGGCGCCGATCACCGCGGCGGCCACGTCGGCGTAGGGCTGGCCCGCGAAGGCCGCGATCTCGGCCTCGCTGAAGGTCGGCCAGGTCTCCGGCACATAGAGGCCGCCGTCGGGCGCCAAGCCCGCGAGCACCGCGTCGACGAAGCCCACGGGGGCCGCCTGTCCCCGGGTCGAGATGTAGCGCATCAGGATTTCCGCCTGCGGAAGAGCATGGCGGCATAGACGCCGGCCAGGGCGGCGGCAAGGCCGAACCAGGTGACCGCGTACTCCAGGTGGCGGTTGGGGATCTGCGCCGGCAGCGGCGCCGGGACCAGCGCCCGCCATTCCGGGTTGGAGGCGGTCTCGGCCATCAGGAAGGTCGGGGCCGGCGCCTCCGCCTTCAGGGCCGCGGCCATGGCGTCGACGTCGCGGGAGAACCAGCGGTCGGGGCGGTTTGGCGGGGTCACGAAGCTGGCCGGCTCCGGCGGCCGCAGCACGCCCGTCACCTGCACCGGCGCCCGGTTCGCGGCATCCACCGGCGGCCGGGCCGAGATGGTGTCGGCCACGAAGCCGCGGTCCACCAGGATGGTGCGGTAGCGGAGGGACGCCACCTCGCAGGCGGAGATCAGCCGCACCCCCGACTGTCCCTCGCGCAGGCCGTAGAGCTCCACATAGGGCGCCGTGGCGAGGCCCGGGCAGGTGGCGGTGACGCGGACGAAGCCCACGTCGCGACCTTGCGCCAGCCCGTCGAGGACCGGTCCGACCGGCTGCGCCGGTGCCGCCTGCAGCTTCTCGATGCGCGCCAGGACATCGCGCTTCCACGCCAGCCGCTGGAGCTGCCAGGCGCCCAGGCCGATGAGGATCGCCAGGGCCACGAGCGTGACGAGGGTCAGGCCGAGCGGGAAGCCGCGCTTGCCGCGGCGGCGGTCGCCGATCGGGACCTCCGGGTCCCAGGCCTCAGTCATGGCGCGCTTCGGAGGCCTTGTTCATGAACTGCGCGGCCAGCATGGCGCCCTTCATCGGACGCAGCAGGGCCAGCACCAGGACCAGCGTGCCGGGCAGCCAGAGGACCAGGTGGACCCAGACGGGCGGGCTGAGCGCCACCTCGGTGAACAGCGCCGCGAAGGCCACGAGGAAGCCGGCGATCAGGATCACGAACACCGCCGGCCCATCGCCGGAATCGGCCCTGGCGAGATCGAAGCCGCAGGCTTCGCAGCGGGGCGCCACCGTCAGGAAGCCCTCGAACAGGCGCCCCTCGCCGCAGTTGGGGCAGCGGCCCGCGATCCCCGCCAGCAGCGGGTTGCGGGCCTCCGCCACCTCAGTGGCCTCCGCCGCCGAAGACCACGTAGATGAAGGCGAACAGGAACAGCCACACCACGTCGACGAAGTGCCAGTACCAGGCCGCCGCCTCGAAGCCGAAGTGCTGCTTGGGCGTGAAGCCGCCGTTCATCAGCCGGATCAGGCAGACGATCAGGAAGATGGTCCCGATCAGCACGTGGAAGCCGTGGAAGCCGGTCGCCATGAAGAAGGTCGAGCCGTAGAGGCCGGAGTTCGCGGCTTCCTCGTTGAAGAAGTACTGGTGCTCGAGGATGTGGGCGTACTCGTACGCCTGGATCGCGGTGAACATGATCCCGAGCAGGACGGTCAGGAGCAGGCCGAGCTTGGCGCTCTTGCGGTCGCCCTGCTGCAGCGCGTGGTGGGCCCAGGTGACGGTCGTGCCGGAGAGCAGCAGGATCAGGGTGTTGACCAGCGGGAGCTCCCAGGCGGGCACGGTCTCGACGCCGTGCGGCGGCCAGGTCGCCCAGGCGGTGCGGACCTCCTCGATGGACGCCAGCGTCCGGTGCTCGTGGAAGAGCGCCATCTCGAAGAAGACCCAGAACCAGGCCACGAAGAACATCACCTCGGAGGCGATGAACAGGATCATGCCGTAGCGCAGGCCGATGCCGACCACTGGGGTGTGGTCGCCGGCGTTGGCTTCCTTCACCACGTCCCGCCACCAGCCGAACATGGTGTAGAGCACGCCCGCGAGGCCTGCGGCGAACAGCCACCAGGTGCCCTTTTCCAGGCCGAACAGGCCCTTCATCCAGGCCACGCCGCCGATGGCCATCACCGTGGCCGCGATCGAGCCGGTGAGCGGCCACGGGCTCGGGTTGACCAGGTGGTAGTCGTGTTTGACGCCTGCGGCCATTTCGGTCCTAACCCCTCGCAAGTCCCCCACGCGCCGGACAGAGTCGCGCGCAGTCAAAAGTCGCGCACGCTATAGCCTTGCGCCGCCGCCTCCGCCAAGGGGGAAAGGCTCAACCGGCGTTCGACGGCTTGTGCGCCTGCGCCGTCGCGGGCGCCGGCGGCGCCTCCACCGACGGGAAGAAGGTGTAGGAGAGCGTCACTTCCTGCTCTCCCTTGGTGTCGAAGTCCGAGGCGAACTTCGGGTCGACGAAGTACAGCACCGGCATGTCGACCGTCTGTCCGGGCGCGATCGTCTGGTCCGAGAAGCAGAAGCAGTCGAGCTTCTGGAAGTAGAGGCCGGCCTCCTCGGGAACGACGTTGAACACCGCCCGCCCGGTGATCGGCGTGGTCCCGTTGTTGGTCACCCGGAACAGCGCCAGCTTGGTCTCGCCGATCTTCGCCTCCTGCGAGGTCTGTTCGGCGGTGAAGGTCCACGGCAGGTTCCGGACGTTGGCGTCGAACCGGATGGTCAGGGTCTTGTCGAGCACCTCGCCCGGCGCGGCCTCGGCCTTGCGCACCGTGCCGTCGAAGCCGGTGAGTTCGCAGAAGGCGCGGTAGAGCGGCACCGAGGCGTAGGCCGCCCCCACCATCCCGAAGAAGGTCACGCCGCAGATCAGGCCGACGCGGCGGTTCCGCCGCTGCTGCGGGGTGAGCTCGCGCTTAGAACCGGGGTTCGAGGACACTTCCGCCAAGCCTCACGATGGTGACGACGAAGATCAGGATGACGAAGAGCACGAGGCCGAGGGCGAGCGCGATGTTGCGGCCGCGCCGCGCCTTCGTCTCGACTTCGCTCTCGCGGGCGGGATCGCTCATCTAGAGGAGCTCCAGGGCTTTCAGCCCCATCAGGTGTTCGACCAGCAGGGTGGCGAACAGCAGGGACAGGTACAGGATGGAGAAGGCGAACAGGTTGCGCGCGTCCTTGGCGCCGGCGCGAACGTCGTAGAGGCCCGCATGGCCTTCCGGGTCGTTGCGCTGGCCGCCCGCCTCGCCGGCATGGCTGCGGAAGAGCCGCCAGGCGAGCAGCAGGAAGACCAGGCCGCCCAGGGCCGAGACCGCCAGGTAGGCGACGCCGCCGAGGCCGGTGAAGGCCGGCGCGATCGCCACCGGCACGAACAGCAGGCTGTAGATCCAGATCTGCCGCCGCGTGGAGGCGGCGCCCGCCACCACCGGCATCATCGGCACCCCCGCCTTCTGGTAGTCCTCGCTGGTGTAGAGGCTCAGCGCCCAGAAGTGCGGCGGCGTCCACATGAAGATGATGGCGCACAGGAGCCAGGCGTTCAGCGGGGTGGACCCGGTGGCCGCGGCCCAGCCGATCACCGGCGGCAGCGCCCCGGCCAGGCCGCCGATGACGATGTTCTGGGCCGTCCAGCGCTTCAGCCACATGGTGTAGACGACGGCGTAGAAGAGGATCGTGAAGGCCAGGAGGCCCGCCGCCAGCCAGTTCAGCGCCATGCCCATCAGCATGACGGAGAACAGCGAGAGCACGACGCCCAGCGCGAGCGCGTCGGCGCCCTGCACACGGCCCGCCGGCACGGGCCGGCCGCGGGTTCGGCGCATCTTGGCGTCGATGTCGGCGTCGTACCACATGTTGAGCGCGCCGGACGCGCCCGCGCCCACGGCGATGCACAGGATGGCCACGGCCCCCAGCACCGGGTGCAGCGGCGTGTCGGCGGCAATCAGCCCGGTCAGGGCCGTGAACACCACCAGCGACATCACGCGCGGCTTCAGCAGCTGCAGGAAGTCCTGCCAGCGGGCGGGAGCGCGGACGGTGGGATGGGCCGTAGCCATGGCCATGGATGATACTCGTAATGTCCGAAGGGCGCGCCCCTTGCGGAGCGCGCCCCTCTAAGATGGTCCCGGAGGCGCCTGCGTCCTAGTGGACGTCGGGCTTCACCACCGGCAGTTCGTTGAACTGGTGGAACGGCGGCGGGGAGGACAGGGTCCACTCCAGCGTCGTCGCGCCCTCGCCCCACGGATTGGCTTCGGCCTTGCGGCGGAACACCATCGCGTCGAGCAGGACCACCAGGAACACGCCCACGCCGGCCAGGGTCACCGCGTAGCCGAACGAGGACACCTGGTTCCAGAGCGTGAAGGCGTCCGGATAGTCCACGTAGCGGCGCGGCATGCCCTGGAGGCCCAGGAAGTGCTGCGGGAAGAAGATCAGGTTCACGCCGATGAAGGTGACCCAGAAGTGCACGGCGGCGAGCCACTCGCGGTACTTCACGCCCCACATCTTCTCGAACCAGTAGTAGAAGCCGGCGAAGATCGCGAACACGGCCCCCAGGCTCAGCACGTAGTGGAAGTGGGCCACCACGTAGTAGGTGTCGTGCAGGCTGTAGTCGATGCCGGCGTTCGCCAGCACCACGCCGGTCACGCCGCCGACGGTGAACAGGAAGATGAAGCCGATCGCCCAGAGCATCGGCGCCTTGAAGTCGATCGAGCCGCCCCACATCGTTGCGATCCAGCTGAACACCTTCACGCCCGTGGGCACGGCGATGACCATGGTCGCGGCGGTGAAGTAGGCGCGCAGGTTCACGCTCATGCCGACCGTGAACATGTGGTGGGCCCACACGACGAAGCCGATGAAGCCGATCGCCACCATGGCGTAGGCCATGGCGAGGTAGCCGAACACCGGCTTGCGCGAGAACGTCGACACGATGTGGCTGATGATGCCGAAGCCCGGCAGGATCAGGATGTACACTTCCGGGTGCCCGAAGAACCAGAACAGGTGCTGGTACATGATCGGGTCGCCGCCGCCGGCGGCGTCGAAGAAGTGGGTGTTAAAGTTGCGGTCGGTCAGCAGCATGGTGATGGCGCCGGCCAGCACGGGCAGCGACAGCAGCAGCAGGAAGACCGTCACCAGCACCGACCACACGAACAGCGGCATCCGGTGCAGGGTCATGCCCGGGGCGCGCATGTTGAAGATGGTCGTGATGAAGTTGATGGAGCCCAGGATCGAGCTCGCGCCGGCCAGGTGGACGGACAGGATGGCGAGGTCCATCGACGCGCCCGCGTGACCCGAGGTCGAGAGCGGCGGGTACATGGTCCAGCCGCCGCCGAACCCGACGCCGGGCCCGCCGTCCACGAACATGGACGTGCAGAGCAGCACCCAGGCGGCGACCAGCAGCCAGAACGAGATGTTGTTCATCCGCGGGAAGGCCATGTCCGGCGCGCCGATCATCAGCGGCACGAACCAGTTGCCGAACCCGCCGATCATCGCCGGCATGACCATGAAGAAGATCATGATCAGGGCGTGGGCGGTGACCACCACGTTGTAGCCGTGCTTGGACGGCTCGATCAGGCCCATCTGGGCCAGCAGGCTGCCCTCCCGGAACACCTGGATGCCCGGTTCGGCCAGTTCCCAGCGGATCAGGCCGGACAGCGCGCCCCCCACCAGGCCCGCCATGATGGCGAACAGGATGTAGAGGGTGCCGATGTCCTTGTGGTTGGTGGAGAACAGCCAGCGCACCAGGAACGGCGGCTTGTGGTCGTGGCTGTCGTGGTGGGTGTCGTGAGCGGCGGCTTGGGCCATCGGTACGATATTCCTGGCTTACTTCGCAGCCGGCGCCTTGGGCGCGGGCTGGGCGTTGGTCGCGGGCGCGGTCGGCGAGGGCGTCGCCGGAGCCGGGGCCGCCGGGTTCACGGAGGCGGTCGCCGCGGCGGGCTGGGCCGCGGCGGCGGCGGCCGGAGCGGCTTCCGTGTTGACGGCGCCGGCGGCGTCGCCCGCGGCGTCCAGGGTGGTCGGCGTCGGCGCCGGGCCCTTGCCGCCCTTCGACGCCACCCAGGCGTCGAACTCGGCCTGCGTCACGACCCGCACCTCGATGGGCATGAAAGCGTGGTCGACCCCGCAGAGCTCACGGCAGTTGCCGTAGTAGGTGCCGACCTTCTCGGCCTTGAACCAGGTCTCGTTGACCCGGCCCGGCACGGCGTCGGTGATGACGCCGAAGGAGGGCACCGCGAAGGCGTGGATCACGTCGGCTCCGGTGACCAGCACGCGGACGGTCTTGTTGACCGGAACCACCATCGGCTCCGTCGCCGCCAGCAGGTAGGGGACCTTCCGGGCGACGGCGTCTTCCTTCGGCAGGACGTTCGAGACGAATTCCGAGACCTCCTGGTCCGGATACTCGTAGCCCCAGTACCACTGGTAGCCGGTCGCCTTCACCGTCAGGTCGGGCTTCGGCATGTCGTGGTAGGCGAACAGCAGCTTGAACGAGAAGATCGAGATGAACACCAGGATGAGGACCGGCACGAGGGTCCAGACCACCTCGATCACGGTGTTGTGGCTCCAGCGGGCCGGCACCGGGTTCGCGCGCTTGTTGTACTTGACGATCACCCACACCAGCAGCCCCAGCACGAACAGCGTGATCACCGTGATGATCGGCAGCAGGATCGCGTTGTGGAAGAAGATGGCGTCGTGCCTGAGCGGGGTCACCCCCGGCTGCAGGTCGATCGCGCCCGGCGTCGGCTGACCCGTCAAGTCCTCGGCCAGGGCCGAAGCGCCCCAGAAGGCCGACATCGCGCCCGCGACGACGCCTGTCGTCAGCGCTCGCATACCCTGAAACCTCGACTTCATGTCCCCTCGGTCTGGTTGGCCGGCCGCGTCTCGCAGAACTGACGATCGCCCCCGCCGACTGTCAGAAGGACGCGCACAGGCGCGCGAACGCACGCTGCCCGGCCCTTCGGGCGCGTGCATACGCGCATCGCTTTGGCTTGCCAAGGCGCAAGCGGCCCCTTGCGTCCGCACGGCAGGCGGGGCCGTAAGAATCAGGTCGGATCAGGCGGTTCCATGGCAACGGCCGCCGATCCTCGTTCCGGGAGATTCGCGATGCACCTCAGCCCTGACGACGAACGGCGCGTCCGCGCCGAGTTCGACCGGCTGACCAACCTCACCTCGGCCGAGCTCGCCGCCTGGTTGGAAACGCCGCAGAGCCGCAAGGTCGGTTTCGTCCGCCGCGGCGAGACCGAATCCGTGGGCCGCCAGTCGGCCAGGCGCATCCTCGCCATCCGCGCCACGCCGCCCGAGGATCTCACCGACGCCGACTACGCCCATATGAAGAAGGTGATCGGCTACTGCCGCCGCCATCTGGCGCAGCGCCCTTGGGGCGACGTCACCGACACCCGCTGGCGCTGGAGCCTGATGAACTGGGGCCACGATCCCCTGAAGGGCCGTTAGCCGGCCGAGGCCATGGCGTGGAATTCGCTGATCGCGCCGTAGACCCCCAGGCCGATTCCCCGCGCCAGCTGCTCGAGCTGCAGCTGGTTGTGCGCCAGGAAGATCATCACCGAGCCGTCGGTCGGATCGGCCTGCCACCAGCCGCCGAAGGCGCCGGGCCAGCCCACTGTGCCGACGCCACCGCGGCAGCGGACGACCGGCGCCTTGGCCGGATCGATGACCACCGCCACCCCCAGACCGAAGCCGTGGCCCTCGAACGGGTTCATGCCCAGCAGCCGAGCCTGGGCCCGCTGCTCGGCCGTCAGCCGATCGGCGGTCATCAGGGCGACCGTCTCGGGCCGCAGCAGGCGCGCGCCGCCCGGGGCGCCGGCCTCCACGAAGACCCGCGCGAAGACCAGGTAGTCGTCCAGTGTCGACCAGAGCCCCGCCCCGCCGGAGACATAGGTCATGCCCGCCGGACGGTCGGCCAGGAACGGCGCGCCCGGCGGCGGGACGTAGCGGACCAGGCGCCCCGCATCATCGAAGCCGTACATGCGGGCGGCGCGGTCCCGCTTCTCCGGCGGGACGACGAAGCCGGTGTCCGCCATGCCCAGCGGCCCGAGGACCCGCCGCTGCAGCACCTCCCCGAGCGGCGCCCCCTCGATCCGCGCGAGCAGGAAGCCCAGCAGGTCCGTGGCGCGGCCGTAGCGGAACGCCGTCCCCGGCTGGTCGGTGAGCGGAAGGCGGGCGAGGTTGGCGATCCAGGTCTCCGGCGGCACGGGGCTGTCGATGTCGGGGCCCAGCGCCTCTGCATAGGCGCGGGCGATGGGCCCCTGATGGAAGTCGCCGTAGGTCAGCCCCGACCGGTGGGTCAGCAGGTCCTCGAAGGTGATCGGCCGCTCGGCCGGCACGGTAGCGTCGAGCGGGCCCTCCACCGCGCGCAGCACCCGCATCCGCGCGAACTCCGGCGCCCAGCGGGTGATCGGCTCGTCGAGCGCGAAGCGGCCTTCCTCCAGCATCGTCAGCGCCGCCAGCGAGGTGACCGGCTTGGTCAACGAGGCGATCCGGAAGAGGGTGTCGCGCGCCACCGGCAGCCCGGCTTCCATGTCACGCCAGCCGGCGCAGGCGACGCGCGCCTCCCGGCCCGGGCGCCAGACGAGCGCCGCAGCCCCGGCGAGCTGGCCCGCCTCCACATAGGCCGCGAGCGCGTCTGCGATCCGGTCCGCCTGTCCCACCACCCCCTCCAGAAGATAAGACGACTATAAAATAGGCTTTCTATAAAATGGCAATCGCCTAGCTTGGGCCGCATGACGACCGCGGCGACGCCGGCCGGCCGCAAGGGCCGGCCGAAGGGGGACAAGCGCGAGCGCACCCGCGCCAGGCTGCTGGAGGCCGCCCGTGAGCTGATCCGCGAGGTGGGCTACGAGCGGACGACCATGGAGGCGGTGGCCCGCCGCGCGGGCATGACCAGCGGGGCGATCTACGGCAACTTCAGGAACCGCGACGAGCTGTTCATCGCGCTCGGCCAGACCTACTGGCCGGCGGTCAAGCCGCAGATCCCGCCCGACGCCGACCTGCCCGCGATCATGCGCGCCTTCGCCGCGGCGACGCTCGCGGCCCTCCCGGAGCGCGAGGCCGCCGCCGTCGGGCGGCTGACCGGCATGGCCTACGCCATGACCCACGAGGCCCAGCGCGCCGCCGTCCACGAAGCCACGGCCCGCAGCTACGCTTGGGGCGCGGAGTGGCTCGCCGGCGTGGGCGCGACGCGCGCCCTGCCCATGCCGCCACACGTGCTGGTGCGAGTGATGCACGCGCTCACCGAGGGCTTGGTCTTCCAGCGCCTGCTCACGCCCGACCTCGTGCCGGACGAGGTGTTCTACGCAGCCTTCGCCGCCCTCGCCGGCGCGCCCGCGAAAGAATAGAGCCGCCTGCGCGGTCGGGGCCGGGTGACGCCGCCCGCGCCGCTCCCTATCTTGGCCCCATGAACGCGCACACCCCCGCCCCCTCGATCCTGGACGCCGCCGGCGTCGACCCGCACCGCGCCGGCGAGATTCTCGGCGACGCCCTCGCCGGCGCCGACGACGGCGAGCTGTTCGTGGAACGGAGCGAGAGCGAGTCCTTCCTGTTCGACGACGGCCGCCTGAAGTCGGCGGCCTATGATTCCACCGAGGGCTTCGGCCTGCGGGTGGTGGCGGGCGAGACCGCCGGCTACGCGCACGCCAGCGAGATCTCCGAGGCCGCCATCCGCCGCGCCGCTGACTCCGCCAGCCTCGCCAAGCGTGGCTACGAAGGGATCGCGGCCGAGGGCCCGCGGCCCACCAACGCCCGCCTCTACGGCGAGGACGATCCGCTCGCCTCGCCCGGCTTCTCCGACAAGGTGGCCCTGCTGCAGGAGATCGACGCCTGGGCCCGCGCCCGCGACCCGCGCGTGGTGCAGGTGATGGCGTCCATGGCCGGCGAGCGCCGGACGGTGGAAATCCTGCGCGCCGACGGCCGGCTGATCCGCGATGTCCGCCCGCTGAGCCGCATCAACGTGCAGATCACCGTCGAGAAGGATGGCCGGCGCGAGAACGGCTACACCGGGGCCGGCGGCCGCGAAGGCTTCGAGACCTGGATCAGCCCCGAGAAGTGGCAGGCCCAGGTGGACGAGGCTCTGCGCCAGGCCCTGGTCAACCTGGAGGCCGTTCCCTGCCCGGCCGGCGAGATGGACGTGGTCCTGGGCCCCGGCTGGAACGGCGTCCTGCTGCACGAGGCGGTGGGCCACGGCCTGGAGGGCGACTTCAACCGCAAGGGCACCTCGGCCTTCTCCGGCAAGATCGGCGAGCGGGTGGCCGCGCCCGGCGTCACCGTCTTCGACGACGGCTCGATCCTCGGCCGCCGCGGCTCGCTGACCGTCGACGACGAGGGCACGCCCACCGAGCGCACCATCCTGATCGAGGACGGCATCCTGGTGGGCTACATGCACGACCGGATGAGCGCCCGGCTGATGGGCGAGAAGGCCACCGGCAACGGACGGCGCCAGTCCTACGCCCACATGCCCATGCCCCGGATGACCAACACCGGCATGCTGGGCGGCGACGCGTCGCGCGAGGAGATGATCGCCTCCACCAAGCGCGGCCTCTACTGCGCCAACTTCGGCGGCGGCCAGGTGGACATCACCAACGGCAAGTTCGTCTTCCAGTGCACCGAGGCCTACCTGATCGAGGACGGCCGCGTGACCACGCCGGTGAAGGGCGCGACCCTGATCGGCGACGGCCCCTCGGCGCTCACCCGCGTCACCATGATCGGCGACGACTTCGCCTTCGACCCCGGCATCGGCGTCTGCGGCAAGTCGGGCCAGAGCGTGCCCGTGGGCGTCGGCCAGCCGTCCCTGAAGCTCACCGGCCTGACGGTCGGCGGCACCAGCCTCTAGCGCCTGCGCCCCAGTCGCCGCCGGCAAGATTGCGGCGATTTAATACAGGTTACGGCCATTTAACTGGCCTGCGGTCCCCTGCGCCGGTCACCTGCCCGCCTTGGGGAGAGACCGATGTTGTTCATCCATGTGCTGGCGCAGGCCGCTGCGGCCGCCGTTCCGGAGGCCGTCGCCCAGCCGCAGCAGGGCGTCATCGCCTATCCGCCCGCCTTCTTCGAGAGCTTCCGGCCGACCAACGCGCTTGAGATGGTGGAGAGGGTCCCCGGCTTCACCTTCGACGAGGGCGACAGCGTCCGCGGCTTCGAGGGCGCCGCCGGCAACGTCCTGATCGACGGCCAGCGCCCGGCCGCCAAGAGCGACGGTCTCGACCAGATCCTCACCCGCCTGCCGGCGAGCCAGGTCGAGCGCATCGAGCTGATCCGCGGCGGCGCGCCGGGCATCGACATGCAGGGCAAGAGCGTCCTGGTGAACGTCGTCCGCAAGCAGGGCGCCGGCTTCCGCGGCCTGATCGCCGCCTCGACCAAATATGTCGCCGACGACGGGCGCAATACGCCGGCGTTCCGGCTGGAGGGCTCGGGTGAATCGAACGGACGGGCGTGGGAAGCCGGCATGCTGGTGGCCCAGGGCGTCGACGACGGCGCCGGCGACGGCCCCCGCATCCGCCTCGACGCCCAGGGCCGCCCGCTGATCCGCTCTTTCGTCGAGTCCGAGGGTACGGTGACGTTCCAGGGCGTCTTCACCGGCGCCTACGAGACGCCGCTGGCCGACGGCAAGCTGCGCCTGAACGCGCGGCTGTTCCTCAACGAATTCAATTACGACGAGCAGAACTACCTGCAGTTTCCGACGGTCGCGAAGGAGTTCGACCAGTGGGGCGAGGACGAGAAGGAGATCGAGCTCGGCGCGCGCTACACGCGCAGCTTCGGCCCGCGCACGTCCCTTGAGACGGTGCTCCTGCAGCGCAATGCGGACGAGCACTTCGGGGAGACCTTCCGATCCCCCGCGGACTCCGTCTTCTTCACCCTCGACCAGCAGACCGGCGAGAGCATCGCCCGCTCCGTGCTGAAGCACCGGCGCTCCGACAGCCTCTCGTTCGAGGCCGGCGCGGAGGGCGCGTTCAACTGGCTGGAGAGCGAGACCGACTATGCCCTGAACGGCCAGCCGCAGCCCGTGCCTGCCGCCAATGTGCGGGTGGAGGAGAAGCGCGGCGAGCTGTTCGGCAAGGCCACCTGGCAGGCGCGGCCCAGCCTGAGCTTCGAGGCCGGCGTGCGCCAGGAGGCGTCCCGGATCTCCTCGGACGGCGACGTGGAGCTCGAGAAGACGCTCTACTTCACCAAGCCCCGGTTCGCCGCCACCTGGGCCCCCGACGCCGCCACCCAGCTGCGGCTGCGCATCGAGCGCGAGGTGGGCCAGCTCGATTTCGACGACTTCGTCGCCAGCACCGAATTCAACACAGGCGGCGACGTGCAGGCCGGCAACCCGGACCTGGAGCCCGAGCAGGCCTGGGTGGCCGAGGCCGCCGCCGAGCGCCGCTTCTGGGGCTCGGGCGCCGTGGTGCTCACCCTGCGCCACTACGAGCTCAGCGACGTGATCGACCGCGCGCCGATCTTCACGAGCTCCGGGGCGGCCTTCGACGCGCCGGCCAACATCGGCTCGGGCGTGAAGCAGGAAGTGGCGGTCAGCCTCACCCTGCCGCTCGACGGATTCGGGCTGAAGCGCGCCCAGCTGCGCGGCCAGTCCACCTGGCGTCGGAGCGAGGTCACTGACCCCACCACCGGGGAGGAGCGCTCGATCTCCGGCTCGCGGCCCCTGGATTGGGAAGCCCACTTCTCGCACGACGTTCCCCAGTGGCGCCTGACCTGGGGCGTCGACGCCTACGGCGCCTGGCGCGAGACCTACTACCGGTTCAACGAGGTGAACGTCCGTAAGCTGAAGACCTTCGTCTCGCCGTTCGTGGACTGGAAGGCCCGGCCGGACATCACCGTGCGGGCGGAGATCCAGAACGCGACGGAGCGCGGCTTCCGCCGGACGCGCTACCGCTATGCCGGCCCGCGGGGATCCGCGCCGCTGGAGTACGTGGACGACCGCGACATCCAGTTCGGCCGGGTCTTCTACGTCCGCGTCCGCAAGACTTTCGGCGGCTAGGCCGGAACCGGGGCAAACCTGTCCCCGATTTAATCCACCTTACGGCCATTTAATTGGCCTCGGCCCCACGGCGCGGGTCACCTGCCCGCGATCGCTGGGAGGGAATGTTACATGCTGATCGTCCACATGCTCGCGCAGGCCGCCGCCGCCGCCACGCCGGAAGCCGTCGCCGCGCCGCAGGAAGGCGTCATCAGCTATCCGCCCGCCTTCTTCGCCGCCCAGCAGCCGGCCAACGCCCACGAGATGCTGCTGCGCCTGCCGGGCTTCGCCGTCGAGACCGGCGACAGCGTCCGCGGCTTCGAGGGCGCGGCGGGCAACGTCCTGATCGACGGCCGCCGGCCGACCAGCAAGACCGACGATCTGGAGGAGATGCTGCGCCGGATTCCGGCGGGCCAGGTGGAGCGCATCGATCTGATCCGCGGCGGCGCGCCGGGCATCGATATGCAGGGCAAGACCGTGCTCGCCAACGTCGTGCGCCGCTCGGGGGCCGGCCTGCGCGGCCTGATCGCCGTGGCCAACAACCACCTGTCCGACGGCCGCAACATGCACGGCGTGCGCCTGGAGCTGTCCGGCGGCTCGGGCGGCCGCGAATGGGAGGGCTCGGCCCGCTACGGCTACGGCAACGACGACGGCGGCAACATCGGTCCGCAGTTCCGCATCGGCCCGAACGGCGAGATCCTGCGCCGGTCCTTCGTCCAGAACGAGAGCGACGGCCTGCAGAAGACCGTCACCGCCGCCTTCCGCCAGCCGCTGGCCGGCGGCCGGCTCGGCCTCAACGCCCGCTACTTCAACGAGAAGTGGAAGTTCGAGGAGGACAACCGCTACCTCGAGCCCGCCGCCCTCGGCGTCGAGACCACCGACGATCTCTACCTCACCGACCAGACGGAGTTCGGGGCCCGGTGGGACCGCGACTTCGGCGCCCGCACCAAGCTCGAGCTGATCGGCCTGCGCCAGGACCGCGAGCGGGAGATCAACTCCATCTTCGGCGACCTCTCCGGAACCCAGGACTTCCGCCTGCAGCGCGACACCGCCGAAACCATCGGGCGCGGCGTCCTCAAGTACACGCTGAACGACCGCCTCTCCTTCGAGGCCGGCGGCGAGGCCGCCCTGAATGAGCTCGAGAGCCGCACCGCCCTCATGGTCAACAGCGCCGCGGTCGACCTGCCCGCCGCCAATGTGGACGTCGAGGAGAAGCGCGGCGAGGTGTTCGCCAAGGCCGTCTGGCGCCCGACCACCGCCTGGACGGTGGACGCCGGGGTCCGCTTCGAGGCCTCGCGCATCTCGTCCGAGGGCGACGTCGAGCTGGAGAAGACCCTCAAGTTCCTGAAGCCGCGCCTGGCCCTCACCTGGGCCCCCGCGCCGGCCACACAGGTCCGGATGCGCCTCGAGCGCGTCGTGGGCCAGCTCAACTTCGACGACTTCGTCGCCTCGTCCGACTTCAACACCGGCGCGGGTGTCAGCGCCGGCAACCCCGACCTCGACCCGGAGCAGGCCTGGGTCGCCGAGGCGGCCCTGGAGCAGCGCCTGTTCGGCGCGACGCTGGTGCTCACCTACCGCCACTCCGAGCTCACCGACGTCGTGGACCGCGGCCCGGTGGAAGGGCGCGAGGTCGATCCCGTCACCGGAGCGGTCACCGTCCGCTACTTCGACACGCCGATGAACATCGGCGACGGGACCAAGGACGAGGCGATCGTCAACCTCACCGCCCCGCTCGACCGCCTGGGCCTGAAGGGCGCCCTGCTGAAGGGCCAGTACACGCGCCGCTGGTCGGACGTCACCGACCCCACCACCTTCGAGAGCCGCCGGATCTCCAACCTCCGGCCCACCGAGTGGGAGATCAACTACAGCCAGGACCTGCCGCAGTGGCGGATGAGCTACGGCGTCGACGTCTATTCCGGCTGGACGGAGACCTCGTACCGCTTCGACTCCATCCGCGAGGTGAAGCTGCACAACGCCTATGTCCGCCCCTGGATCGAGAAGCGCTTCCAGCCCGACCTCGCCGTCCGCTTCGAGTTTCCCAACGTCACCAGCCGCGGCATCCGCTTCACCCGCCAGGTCTGGGACGGCCCCCGCGGCGCCTCGCCCCGCCTCTACACGGACGACCGCGACCTGGGCTTCGGCCGCATGTACTACGTCCGCGTGCGCAAGACCTTCGGGGCCTAGGCCAAAACGAAGAGGGGCCGCACGATCTCTCGTGCGACCCTCCTCCGACCCGCTGCGCGGGCCCCTTCTCCGCGAGGGAGAAGGGCGCCTCCCGTGACCTAGGCCTCCCGGTCCGCCCGGATCGCCGCCGGGCTCACCGCCTGACGCTCGCCGTCCAGCACGGGCGCGATCGGCTCCGGCTGCGGGTGGTTGGAGGGATCGTTCACCCCGTGCGCCCAGCCCTTGATGAAGAAGCTCAGCACGATGAAGCCGACGCCGATCCCGATCCCCCAGAGGCCCAGCATGTTGAACACCGTCAGCGAGGACTGCAGCGCGGCCGCCGGGTCGGTCACCTGGCCGCCCACCGTATGGGTGCCGGCGAGGCCGGCGATCCAGCCGCCCACGTACTGCGCCACCGACGACGACAGGAACCACACGGCCATCATGAAGGAGACCACCTTGGCCAGCGACAGCTTGGTGATCTCGGACAGGCCGACGGGCGACAGGAACAGCTCGCCGGTCGTGTGGAACAGGTAGAGCAGCGCCAGGAACACCATCGGCAGGCGGTACTGCTCGTCGGCGAATCCGGTGCCCCAGACCACCACCATGAAGCCGAGGCCCACCTGGATCAGGCCCAGGCCGAACTTCAGCGTCGGGTTCGGATCGCGCCCGCGGGCGGCGAGCCAGGCCCACGCCGCGGCGAAGATCGGGGCGAAGATCAGGATGTAGCCGGCGTTGAACGACTGCGTCTGGGCCGCCGTGACGCCCACCAGGTTCACGTTGCGCGCGGCGAACAGGTTGAGCGACGTGCCGGCCTGTTCGAAGAGGGTGAAGAACACCACCGCCCCCAGGATCAGCACGACCGCCAGCATCATCCGCTGGCGCTCCACCCAGGTCTTGCAGACCACGGCGATGATGTAGGCGATCGCCAGGAACGACAGGACGGTGGAGAGGCCCAGCGCCATGCCGACGACGGCGTTGCGCTGCACCAGCAGCCACACCGGCAGCACGCCGAGGATGGACAGGCCGTAGATCACCCACTCACGGTTGACGGGACCGGCCAGCGGCTTCTTCAGCAGTTCCGGATTCGGCGGTTCGCCCTTGCCCAGGAGGTGCTTCTTGCCGAGCACGAAGACCACGAAGCCGGCCAGCATGCCGATCCCGGCCAGGCCGAAGCCCGCCCACCAGCCGTAGGTGGCGCCGAGCAGGCCGCAGAGCACCGAGGCCCAGAACGCCCCGAGGTTGATGCCGTAGTAATAGAGCGTGAAGCCGGAGTCCCGGCGCGGGTCGCCCTGCGGATAGAGCTGTCCGACAATCGTCGAGATGTTCGGCTTGAGGAAGCCGACCCCCATGATGATCAGGGCCACCGCCAGGTAGAAGGCGTTCTTGCCGAGGGGATCGACGGTGTTCTCGAGCTCGTAGGAGCCCTCCGGCAGCACGGCCGGCAGCGGTCCGCCGGCCGGCAGGCCCTTCACCTCGAGGCCGCCGGCTTCGGCCGGGCCGAACGCATAGGGCTGGCCGCCGACCATCAGGCGCACCTGGCGCTCCTCCATGCGGCCCTCCGCGACGACCTCGTAGCTCTGGCCGGCGTAGGTCAGGGTTTGCCGCGCGGGCGAGCCCTCGACCGCCATGGTCAGGTGGCCGGCCACCAGCAACAGGGCGCCGAACGCCACCGCCTTGCGGGTGCCGAGATAGCGGTCGGCCAGGATGCCGCCCAGCAGCGGCAGCAGGTACACGAGCGAGGTGTAGGAGCCGTACTGCGCGTTCGCCGTGGCGTCGTCGAACAGCAGGTGCTGCGTCAGGTAGAAGATCAGGATCGAGCGCATGCCGTAGTAGGAGAAGCGCTCCCACATCTCGGCGAAGAACAGGACCATCAGGCCCCGGGGGTGGTTTCGCATCATCTGCAGCAGCACCGGTATGCCGGTGATGAGCGTGATCGCGATGCCGAGCAGCACGATGAGGTTCATGTAGACGTCCGTTTTCCCTATGGCTTCCAAGGCCTGGGACGTCTTTCGCCCCGGGCGCGCCGATTTGCGGGGAGAAAATCACGCGCCCTCCCCAAGCACAAGCAAGAGGGCGCCTCCTCGCGGAAGCGTGCCTTTACCCGCCCGGGACCCTGGCGCAACCCTCGGGCGTTGAGCCTGACGAGGAGGACCCCACGCCATGCTGACCCCAGGCCCCGACCATCCGATCACCGTCGAGCCCGCGAAGAAGCGCTGGCGCGCCTACTTCGCCGGCCACGTGATCGCCGACACCAACGATGCGCTGATCCTGCGCGAAGCGGACTACCCGCCGGTCGTCTATTTCCCGCGTCAGGACGTGGCCATGGAGTACATGAGCCGCACCGACCGCACGACCCACTGCCCCTACAAGGGCGACGCGGCCTACTACACAATCCTGATGGACGGGAAGTTCGCCGAGAACGCCGTCTGGACCTACGAGGACGCCGCCCCGTCGGTGGGCCAGATCGGCGAGCGGCTGGCCTTCTACACCGACCAGGTGGAGGTCTATGAGGTCGACGACGCCGCCGTGAACCCGCGCCATGTCGCCGAGGTCCACGACGGCCACGAGGTCGACGTGGACGAGATCGTCCAGCACACCGACGCCGGCGATGGCCGCTCCCAGCGCGAACACTGGCAGCCCAATGTCGAGACGCCGGGCGCGGAGGAGGGCGGACTCCGGTAGCGGCCCCGCCCATGATTATCCGCGTAACGACTTTTCTCCCCCCACCGCCCTGTAGTAGAGGCGAAGGGTGCCCAAGCTCGGCCTTGAGGGGCGCAGCTTAGAGTCGGCTGTGGTTCCCCAGCGTCCCCGGTCGAACGGGGGGACATGATGGCGAACGGGAACTTGGCCGGCCTCGGGGCCGTGGCTGCGATGACGGGCGACGGCTCGACCTTGGCCGCGCCGGCCCAACCCACCCTGAACCTGGCGCCCGCCTCCGACAGCGGGGTGGCCGAGGACGAGATCACGAGCGACGCCACGCCCACCCTGAACGGCGTCGCGGCGGCCGGAACCCAGGTGACCGTCTATGACGGCGCGACCCAGGTCGCCCAGACGACGGCGGCAGGGGGCGGCACCTGGACGGTCACCCTTCCCACGCTCGCCGAGGGCGCCCACGCCCTGACCGCGGTCGTCACCGACGGCGGGGAGGACAGCCCGCCCTCCGACGTCCTGAACCTCACGATCGACACCCGGGCCCCGACCTTCACCGCAGAAACCATCCGTCTCGACGAGGGCCGGCTGCGGATCACCCTCACCTTCGACGAGGCGCCGGTGGGGTTCTCGGCCGCCGACATCCAGCCGCCGCACCAGGCGACGGTGGAGAACTTCGCCGCAACGGCCAATCCGCGCGTCTTCACCCTTGAGGTGGTGATCGACCACGCCCGGGTCACGTTCACGACCCTCGATGTCCTGGCCGGCGCCTATACGGACGCGGCGGGCAACGCCTCGGCGGAGAGCTCCACGACGGTTCCGGGCTGGAGCGAAATGCCCGAGCCCGAGTTGACGGTGATCGACGGCGTGCTTGTCCAGCGGGTGCTGAGGGAGAACCCCGGTCCCCTGGAGCCGCGCGAGATCCTGGTGGTCCCGGTCATCGGGAACGGCGGTCCCGCGTCGGGCGGCAATCCCGATCACATCGACCTTCGCGTCGGTGGCGGGACCACCACTCTCAAGGTGCCGAAGGGCATGGGGAGCGAGCTCCACCTCACGGACGACCTGACGCGCGGCGAGCTGGTGACCGTGATCGTCCGAAGCATGGCGGAGATCGCCGCCGAGGAGGCGCTGCGGCGGGCGGTGGCGCAGTACCTCCAGGGGCTCACCGGCAGGCCCGACGATCTGTCCGTGCTCGTCGTGCAGCCCACGATGAACCCGCTCGGTCCCCTGCCGCAGCCGCTCGCGATCACCGGCAGCGCCCAGGCGTCGCCGGCCCTCCTGCTCGACGCTACCGGTCTGCGGCCCGGCGCCGCGGTCAACCTCGACAACATCGGCCTGACGGTGGTGTCCGGCCAGGTCATCATCGGCGGCGGCAAGGGCGCCCAGACCGTGTTCGCCGACAACCATCCGCAGGTCATCGTCCTGGGCGAGGGCGACGACGAGCTGCATGGCGGCGGCGGAAATGACACGGTCGGCAGCGCCGAGGGCGACGACCGCCTGTTCGGCGACGACGGCGACGACCGGGTGTTCGGCGGCGAAGGCGGCGACTACCTGCACGGCAACGCCGGGAACGACACCGTCTCGGGCGATGCGGGCCACGACGTGGCCCACGGCGGTCGCGGCGACGACCGGATGGACGGCGGCGAGGGTGACGACACCCTGCTTGGCGACCTCGGAAACGATCTCCTCGCCGGCGGCGCGGGCGGCGACTACCTGCACGGCGGCGCCGGGTCCGACACCGTCTCCGGGGACGCCGGGACCGACGTTCTGCAGGGCGGCAGGGACGCCGACCGCCTGGACGGCGGCGCGGGCGACGACGTGCTGATGGGCGATCTGGGCGACGACACCCTCACCGGCGGCGACGGCGCGGACCTGTTCGTCGCCCTGGCCGGCGGCGGCCGCGACCTGGTGCTGGATTTCGACGCCGCGGCCGGCGACCGCGTGCGGCTGGCCCCTGGGACCGGCTACCAGCTCCGCCAGGACGGCGCCGATGCGGTGCTCGACCTCGACGGCGGCGGCCAGCTGGTCCTTGTCGGCGTGCAGGCCACGTCCCTGTCCGCCGGCTGGCTCCTGGGCTAGGCCGGCGCGCGCGGCCCCGGCCACTCCGGGCGGGCGTCGGGCGCGGTCACGCTCATGCCGACGCCCTCGGTCGCCCGGTGCGGATAGGCGGAGGCGTCGAAGCCCTCCAGGCAGAAGATATTGACGCCGTAGTGGTCGGGCGCGGCCCGCTTGCGGTGGAAGACGTAGATCCCGCACCGGCTGCAGAAGAAGTGGCGCGCCACCCCTGTGTTCCAGCGGTACTCGCCGAGCGCCTCCTCGCCGGCCAGCAAGGTCAGCGCCGCTTCCGGGACCTTGATCATGCGGGCGTTGCGGCGGCTGCACAGCGAGCAGTCGCAGCTCGTCACCTCCTCGACCTCGGCCACGACGCGGAAGCGCACCGCGCCGCAGTGGCAGGAGCCGTCCCAGGCGCCCATGCTAGTAGGCGAAGGCCTCGAAGACCTTGCCTGCGTCGCCCTGCCACGGCCCGTTGTAGAGCTCCAGCAGGCGCTCGGCCGGGGTGACGCCGCTCTCGGCGATATCGATCAGCTCGCCCAGGTAGCCGCTCTCGTCGACCAGGCCGCCGGACAGGCGGTTGCGGCGCTTCAGGCCCTCGCGGGCGATGGCCAGCATGTCCTTGGCCACGTCCTGCACCGTGCGCCCGGCGACCTCGGCCTTCAGGCCCAGGCGGGCGACGTCCGCGCGCAGGCGCTCGTGGTCGAGGGTCTCCCAGTCCTTGCAGAGGTCCCAGGCCGCGGCCAGGGCGGCGCTGTCGTAGAGGACGCCCATCCACAGCGCCGGAAGCGCGCAGAGACGGCTCCACGGGCCGGAGTCCGCGCCGCGCATCTCCAGGTACTGCTTCAGCCGCACCTCGGGGAAGATGGTGGTGGTGTGGTCCGCCCAGTCCTTCAGCGTCGGCCGGTCGCCGGGCAGCTCCGGCAGCTTGCCGGCCATGAAGTCGCGGAACGAGCGGCCGGCGACGTCCACGTACTTGCCGTCGCGCTTGACGAAGTACATCGGCACGTCGAGCGCATAGTTGGCATAGGTCTCGTAGCCGAAGCCGTCCTCGAAGACGAAGTCGAGCATGCCGGTCCGGTCCGGGTCGGTGTCGGTCCACACGTTCGCCCGCGCCGACAGGAGGCCCGTGGGCTTGCCTTCCCGGAACGGCGAATTGGCGAACAGCGCCGTGGCGATCGGCTGCAGGGCCAGGCTGGTGCGGAACTTGGCGACCATGTCGGCTTCCGAGCCGAAATCGAGGTTCGCCTGCACCGTGCAGGTGCGGAACATCATGTCGAGCCCGAGCCCGCCCACCTTGGGCATGTACTCGCGCATGATCTTGTAGCGGCCCTTGGGCATCACCGGGACCTGCTCGCGGGTCCAGATCGGCGTGAAGCCCAGGCCCAGGAAGCCCAGGCCCAGCTCGTCGGCGACGACCTTCACCTCCTGCAGGTGGCCGCCGGTCTCCTCGCAGATGTCGTGGATGGTCTCCAGCGGCGCGCCGGAGAGCTCGAACTGGCCGCCGGGCTCGAGGCTGACGTTGGCCATGCCGCGCTCCAGCGCGATCACGTTCTCGCCCTCGTGGACCGGCTTCCAGCCGTACCGGGTCAGGCCTTCCAGCAGCGCCTTGATGCCGTTCGGCTCGTACGGAACCGGCGCATGCGTCCCAAGCTGGAACACGAACTTCTCGTGCTCGGCGCCGACCCGCCATTCATTGGCAGGCTTGGCGCCCACCTCGAACCAGCGAACCAGATCCTCGAACACGAGGGGCCGGTCGTCGCAAGCGACCTCTGCCATCGGATTAGCCTCCCCAGCCCAACCTTGGATCGCGTGGGCGAGGTCCCGCGCGGCCGCAATCTTTACGTCGTCAGGTCACATGGGTGCAATTGCCGCGCCGCTCAAGAGCCTTGCCGGACGGCGCGCGAAGGCGTCAGGTGCCGGGGCGTTTCCAGGGAGGCAACCCATGTCCCAGGCGTACGCGTCCCCCGCCCCCTCCGCCGACCTGCGCCAGGCGGTGCCCTTCTTCCATGTGGCGGACCTGCAGGCCTCGCTCGATTTCTATGTGGAGCGGCTCGGCTTCGAGAGGCGCAACTGGTGGCCCGAAGCGGGCGAGATCCGCTGGTGCTGGCTGCAGCGCGACGCGGTCGCCGTGATGCTGCAGCAGTTCACCACGGCCGACGGCGAGGTCCGACCGGTCCCCGCCGGGGCGGGCGCAGGCGTCACCATCTGCGTCATGTGCGGCGACGCCCTGGCCGTCTGGCGCGAGGCCCGCGCCGCGGGGCTGCCCGTCGAGCGGCCGGTCGTCGGCAACGGCCTGTGGGTCGTCTCGCTCCGGGATCCGGACGGCTACCGCCTCGACTTCGAGAGCCCCACCGACGCGCCCGAGGAAAGCGTCTACGAGGGCGACTAGCCGCGCCAGTCGCCGAGCGCGGCCTGCCACAGGGTCAGCGCCGCGATCGCCGCGGTGTCGGCGCGCAGGATCCGCGGGCCCAGGCTCGCCGCGGTGGCGCAGGCCAGGCCCCGCAGTCGCTCGCGCTCCCTCGGCGAGAAGCCGCCCTCCGGCCCGATCAGCACCGCCCAGGGCCCGGGCGCCTGCCCCGCGAGCGCCTCGGCGACCGGTTTGGCGTCCCCCGCCTCGTCGCAGAACAGCAGCCGCCGGCCGGCCTCCCAGTCGTCGATCAGCCTCTCCAGCTTCACCGGCTCCAGGATCTCCGGCACGTCCAGCCGCCCGGTCTGCTCGGCCGCCTCGGTGGCGATGGCCCGCAGGCGGTCCACGCGGGTGTGGTCGGCGTTGGTGCGCTCGGTGATCACCGGCCGGATGCGCCGGACCCCGAGCTCGGCGGCCTTCTCGACGATGGTCTCCAGCGGCCCGCGCTTGACCAGGGCGATCACCAGGTCGAGGTCCGACCCCTCGCCCTGCGGCCGGGCCGGGTCGATGACCTGCAGGACCACGGCGCGCTTGCCGACCTGGGCCACCAGCGCACGCCATTCGCCCTCGCGGCCGTTGAACACCCGCAGCTCGTCGCCCGGCTTGGCGCGCATCACCGAAGCCAGGTAGCGGCTCTGCCCCTCGTCCAGGCTAAGCTCGGCGCCGGGGGCGAGATCATCGGGAATGAACAGCCGGATCATCCAGCCGTTCTAGCGCCCACCAACGGATCGGGAAGAGCGCATGGCCAAGGACGACGACTACGACCGCGAGGTGGAGGCCCTGCAGGTCGCCCTGGTGCGCTTCCAGCAGTACGCCATCCAGGCCGGCGAGAAGGACCTGGTGATCTTCGAGGGCCGCGACGCCGCCGGCAAGGACGGGGCGATCAAGCGCGTCGTCGAGCACCTGTCGATCCGCTCGACCCGCGTCGTGGCGCTTCCCAAGCCCACCGAGCGCGAGCGCACCCAGTGGTACTTCCAGCGCTACGTGGGCCACCTCCCGGCGGCCGGCGAGCTCGTGATCTTCAACCGCTCCTGGTACAACCGCGCCGGCGTCGAGCGCGTCATGGGCTTCTCCGGAGCCGACGAGCAGGAAGCCTTCCTGCGCGACGTGGTCCCCTTCGAGGCCATGCTCACCGGCGAGGGCGTGCAGATCGTCAAGCTGTGGCTCGACATCTCGCGCAAGGAGCAGGCCAGGCGCCTGGAGGCGCGCACCACCGATCCGCTGAAGGCGCTCAAGATCAGCCCGCTGGACGCGCTCGCCCAAGAGAAGTGGGACGCCTACACCGCCGCGCGCGACGAGATGCTCCGCCGCACCCACACGCCCGAGGCGCCCTGGATCATCGTCCACACCGACAAGAAGAAGCAGGCCCGGCTCAACATCATGCGCCACCTGCTGAAGGTGCTGGCCCCGCCGGAGATCGCCGACGCCGTCGCCGATCCCGACCCGAAGGTGCTGTTCGCGTTCGAGCCCGCGGCGCTCTCCGACGGCCGGCTCGAACGCTAGGGAAACCAGGCCGGAATCCGCAAATGTTCCGCGCCCGCCGAGGGGAGAGGCTCCGCCGTTAACCATCTGTTTACGACGCTTGTTCTGAGTTTGTTCGATCGCTATCGTGCCATGGACGACTTAGCCGGCGGGGACGGGCGGCCTTGAAGAGAGACACCCTGACCGCGGGCGAGGCCCGCCGCATCGCGCTGGCCGCCCAGGGCTTCGCCACGCCCCGTCCGGCGGAGCCCGGCAAGCGCCACCTCCTGAAGGCCATCGAGCGGCTGGGCGTCGTCCAGATCGACTCGGTCAACGTGGTCTCGCGCACCCACTACCTGCCGGCCTTCTCCAGGCTGGGCGCCTATCCCCGGCCGCTGCTCGAGGAGCTCGCCTGGGCGAAGAAGCGGCCGCTGTTCGAATACTGGGCGCACGAGGCCTCCCTCCTGCCGCTCGCCGCCCATCCCCTGCTCCGCTGGCGCATGCAGGACGCCCACGACGGGGTGGGCACCTGGAAGGGCATCGCCCGCTTCCTGCGCGAGCGTCGCGACTTCGTGGACAAGGTGCTGGCCGAGATCGCCGCCCGCGGGCCGCTGTCGGCCTCCGAGCTCGAGCTCGGCCACAAGGGCCAGGGCGGCTGGTGGGGCTGGAGCGAGGCCAAGCGCGCCGTCGAGTGCCTGTTCTGGACCGGCGAGCTGACCACCGCCACCCGTCGCTCCACCTTCGAACGGGTCTACGGCCTGCCGGAGAAGGTGATCCCCCGGAAGATCCTCGACCTCCCCACCCCGCCCCGCGAGGAGGCCCAGCGCCAGCTGGTCATGACCGCCGCCCGGGCCATGGGCGTCGCCACCGAGCGGGACCTGCGCGACTACTTCCGTCTGGGCGTCGCCGAGGCCCGCGCCCGGATCGCCGAACTGGCGGACGCCGGGGCTCTGGTCCCCGTCACCGTGAAGGGCTGGCGCGAGCCCGCCTACCTCGACCCCGCCGCCCGCCGGCCGCGCCGGGTCGAGGCCCACGCCCTGCTCTCCCCGTTCGACAACCTGATCTGGTTCCGCGAGCGCACCGAGCGGATGTTCGGCGTCCGCTACCGGATCGAGATCTACACCCCGGCCGACAAGCGCCAGCACGGCTACTACGTCCTGCCGTTCCTGGAGGGCGACGCGCTCACCGCCCGCGTCGACCTGAAGGCCGACCGCAAGGCCCAGACCCTGCTCGTCCAGGCCAGCCACGCGGAGCCCTGGGCGACGGCCGAGACCCCGCAGCGCCTTGCCGCCGAGCTGCGCCTCATGGCCGGCTGGCTTGGCCTGGAGAAAGTCCACGTCCGCCCCAAGGGCGACCTGGCCAAGGCCCTCGCCGACGCGGTCTAACGCCTCTCCCGCCGCCGGCGGGAGAGGGGGCAGGTCACCCCACCCCCTCCGTCACCGCGTGCAGGCGGGCGTAGGCGCCGCCTCGGCGGACCAGCTCCGCGTGGCGGCCCTCCTCGACGATGCGGCCGTTCTCGAACACCAGGATCCGGTCGGCCCCGCGGATGGTCGACAGCCGGTGGGCGATGACGATGGTCGTGCGGCCGACCATCAGCTCCTCCATGGCCGCCTGCACCTGGCGCTCGGTCTCCACGTCCAGCGACGAGGTCGCCTCGTCCAGCACCAGGATCGGCGCATCGGCCAGGAAGGCCCGGGCGATCGCCACCCGCTGCCGCTCGCCGCCCGACAGCTTGACGCCCCGCTCGCCGACCAGGGTGTCGTAGCCCTTCGGCAGTCGGGCGATGAAGTCGTGGGCCCGCGCCCGCCTGGCGGCCAGCACGATCTCGTCCTCAGTCGCCCCCGGCCGGGCGTAGCTGATGTTCTCGGCGATCGTGCGGTGGAACAGCGCCGGGTCCTGCGGCACCACGGCGATGGCGCGCCGCAGAGAGCCCTGGGTCACCGCCGCCACGTCCTGGCCGTCGATCAGGATCCGTCCGCCCTCCACGTCGTAGAGCCGCTGGATCAGCTTGACGAAGGTGGACTTGCCCGCCCCCGTCGCGCCCACCAGCGCCACCCGCTCGCCCGGCGCGATGGCCAGGGAGAAGCCGTCGTAGAGCGGCGTCTCGGCCGACTTGTAGCGGAAGGTCACCCGATCGAAGACGATCTGCCCCAGTTGCGGGCGGAAGTCGCCGGCGCCGGCGGCGTCCATCACCTGCGGCGGCATGCGGGCGTAGCGGGCCACGTCCTCCACGTCGTCCATCCCGCGCTGGGCCATGCGGATGTTCTCGCCGATGTTGCGCAGGTAGCCGGTCATCAGCATGAAGGCGGTGATCGCGAACGCCAGGTCCCCGGTCCCCGCCCGGCCGCGCGACCACTCCCACACCAGGATGCCGGTCAGCCCCGCCTGCAGCGCCACCAGCATGAGGTTGTGCAGCAGCCAGAGGTCCGTGAACCGGTGCCAGCTGCGGATCGTCGCCCGGCGCCACATCTCGGTGACCTCGGCGATCCGCCCCTCCTCGCGCGGCTCGGCCCCGAAGGACTTCACCGTCGCGTTCGACGAGATCGAGTCCGCCAGCGCCCCGCCGATCCGCGAGTCCAGCGCCACCGACCGCTGGTTCGACGGCCGGGCGTAGATCGAGGTCAGCACGATGTTGGAGGCGATGTAGAGCGCCACCACCGCGAGCGCGAAGATCCCCACCGGCGGCCAGCGCAGCAGCATCATCCCGCACAGGCCGACCAGCAAGATGATCGACGGGCCGAACCAGATGAGGGCCGCGTCGGTCACCGTGTCGTAGCCCCACATGGCCCGGCTCAGCCGCCGCACCGTCGCGCCGGCGAAGGTGTCGGCGTGCCAGTCGGCGGAGAACGACTGCACGCGCCGGAAGGCGTCGTCGGTCATGTCCTTCATGTTGTTGGCCGACATCGGGATCAGGAACCGCATGGCGGTGTTCCGGATCACCGAGAAGGCCAGGTAGACGCCCACGAACAGCGCCCAGGCCCGCCAGGCGGGATCGGGGTCCGAAGGCCCGGCGGCCACGGCGTCCACCAGCCGCCCCGCCGCCCAGGGCAGGGCGAGGTCGAACCCGATGGCGACCAGGGTCAGTCCCACGGCCCCGGCCAGCAGCCAGGGCCGTCGTCGCCAGTAGCCGGAGATGAAGCCCAGCACCTGGCGGTTGGAGAGGAGCCGCTTGCGGTTCTCTTCCTCGTCCTCGTAGTGGTCCGTCATGACGAACGGTCTCGAACGGGGCGCCGGCGGGGCCGCGTCCGTCGACGGACGGGCGGCGCGCGCAGCCGGCGCGATGAACGGAAATGGGGGCGGATCGGGGTGTGAACACCCCGGAGGACCATGGGTTGGGAGGACCACGGGCGCGAGGACGCTCTCCGCGCGGACGGCCGCTTACGGCGTCAGGCGGAAGATCCCGGTGGAGTTAGCGCGGCGGCGGCCCGGCGAGCCGCAGGCGGGCGGAAGGTGAGAACGCGGTCGTTTTCATCGTCCCTCCTCGTCGGCGGCTGCAGAGGCCGCGGAAGCTAGGCGTGGTTAACGCAAGGGTCAAGCCGCCCGCCGAACATCGGTCGCTGCGCGGCTTTTGCGCCACACAGGGGGAGCGGATTGAGGGCGAGGCCCCGGCGCCCTACGAAGCCCCATGACCTCCGCCGCGCCCCTGCCCGACGCCGCGCCCTCCAACTGGGTGGACCGGTTCGCGCCCGCCTCGCTCCGGCCGTGGCTGAAGCTCGGACGGTTCGACCGGCCCACCGGCATCTGGCTGCTGATGCTGCCGGGCTGGCAGGGGGTCGCGCTCGCCGCCGCCGAGCAGGGCCGCCGGCCCGACCTCCAGCTGCTGGCCCTGTTCTTCGTCGGCGCGGCGCTCATGCGCGCGGCCGGCTGCGCCTACAACGACATCGTCGACCGCGACTTCGACGCCCAGGTGGCGCGCACCGCCGGCCGCCCGATCCCCTCGGGCCAGATCAGCGTCGCCCAGGCCTGGGGCTTCGTCGCCGCCTGCTGCCTGGTGTCGCTCGCCATCCTGCTCACCTTCCCGCCGGTCGCCATCGCGCTCGGCGCCGGCTCGCTGGCCCTGGTCGCCGCCTATCCGTTCATGAAGCGGATCACCTGGTGGCCGCAGGCCTGGCTGGGCCTGACCTTCAACTGGGGCGCGCTCCTGGGCTACGCCGCCGCCACCGGCGAGGTCGGCCTGCCGGCCCTGCTGCTCTACGCCGGCGGCCTGTTCTGGACGCTCGGCTACGACACGATCTACGCGATCCAGGACCTGGAGGACGACGCCCTGGCCGGCGTGAAGTCCTCGGCCCGCCGGCTCGGCGCCTCGGCCCCGCGCGCGGTGCTCGGCTTCTACGTCGCAGCCGTCGCCCTGGCGCTCGCCGCGGGCGTCACAGCCGACCTCGGCTGGGGCTTCTATGCGCTGACCGGCCTCTACGCCTTCCGCCTCGTGCGGCAGGCCACGAGGGTGCGGGTGGACCGCCCGGTGCTGGCGCTGCGCCTGTTCAAGGCCAACACCCACGCCGGCCTGATCCTCTTCGCCGCCCTGGTGGCGGGGAGCTTCGGCGCCGCGCTCCTCTAGGCCGCGCCGGCCTTCGCCAGCGCCGCCGCCGCGCGGCGCAGCGGCAGGCCCACGTGGAAGGTGCTGCCCCGCCCGGGCGAACTCTCCACCGTCAGCGCCCCGCCCATCAGGCTCACCAGGCTCCGGCAGATGGTCAGGCCCAGGCCCGCGCCGCCGGCCCGGCGGGTCGCCCCGCCGTCGCCCTGAACGAAGCTCTCGAACAGCCTCGGCAGCTCGTGCGCGGCGATGCCCGGCCCGGTGTCGGTCACCGCCAGCTCCAGCCCCCCGTCCGCGGCCAGCTCGGCGCGCACCGTCACCTCGCCGGCCTCGGTGAACTTCAGCGCGTTGGCGGTCAGGTGGAACAGCACCTGCCGGACGCGTTCGCCGTCGCCCACCCAGGCGCCGCGGGCGCCGGGCGCCACGTCGACCACCAGCGACACGCCGCCGGGCGAGGCGGCGCGGGCCGCCAGCACCGCCTCGGCGACGATCGCGTCGACGTCGAAGGGCTCGCGGGTCAGCCGCAGGCCGCCGCTCTCCATGGCCGAGAGGTCGAGGATGTCGCTGAGCACGCAGAGCAGGGTCTTGCCCGAGCTGTGGATCATCTCCACCCGCGCCCGCTGCGGCGTCGTCAGCTCGTCGAGCAGCAGGATCTGGGCCATGCCCAGCACCCCGTTCAGGGGCGTGCGCAGCTCGTGGCTCATGTTGGCCAGGATCTGCGACTTCAGCGCATTGGCCTGCTCCGCCGAGTCCCGGGCCGCGGTGGCCTCGGCGAGCGCGCCCTTCAGGCTGGCGTCGTAGGTCTCCAGCGCCTGCAGCAGGCGGTTGAAGTTGCGGGTCAGCTGGCCGACCTCGTCGGCCCGCCGCACCGGCACCCGGGCCGTGAAGTCGCGCGAGGCGGCCGCCGTTTCGATCGCCTCGTTGAGCTGCCGCAGAGGCGCCAGCGACCGGTGCGCCAGGCGCTGGGCCAGCACGCCGGCGCCGGCGACGCCGGCCGCCGAAAGCGCCAGGGCGATGGCGATGTTGCGCCAGCGGACGGCGACGATCTCATCGTCGTCCACCACCAGAACCACCTCGCCCACCCGCCGCCCGCCGACGAAGTGCGGCGCGCGCACCTCCACGCCGGGCGCGCGGAAGTCGTGCTGCGGGACCGTCGCGCCGGTGGCGCGCAGGCGGGCATGCTCGAGGGCGTCGGGGCCGAGATCCAGCCGGCGTCCGTCGGCGTGGAAATAGGTGGCGGCCTTCACGGCCGGCGCGCCGCGCAGCAGGGCCGCAGCGTCAGACGCGGCCGAGGCGTCGGCCTCCGCCAGGCCGCGGTGGGCCACGCCGGCCACCGCGTGGCCCAGGGTGACGGCGTTGGCGGCCAGGTCCTGGCGGTCCTTCGACCAGTTGCTCCACTGGTAGAGGCTGAAGGTCGTGACGAGGGCGGCCGCCGCGGCGCCCAACGCGGCCGCGACGAAGCGCGCCTCCAGGCTGCCCCGTCCGGCCGTCGGGCGATAGCGCCGCCGTGCCGGCGCGCTGACCCCTGCGATCGAGACCATTCCCCCTCCTGTTCGGGAGAGCTTCCCTCGCGCAAGCTTAAGATTGCCCAAACGACGTTCGGCAATCTCTAGTCAGATCAGATAGTTAGCCTGCTCACCATGTCGCCTGGGGACCGGCCGCCTCCGGCTGTTCTCGATACGCCTTACGACGTACAATGCCGGCCATGCCCGTGGCCGCCCGCGTCGATCCGAAGGTCTATTTCTCGCCGCCCGAGTGGAATCCGCTCGCGCGCCGCTCGCCCTGGAAGGGGCTGGCGCTGGTCGCCCACGCCTGGGCGGTCATCGGCCTGGCCATGGCCATGGCGGTCGTCTGGCCGCTCACCATCCCGCTGGCGATCGCCATCATCGGCGCACGGCAGCTCGGCCTGGCCATCCTGATGCACGATGCGGCCCACGCCGCGCTGCACCCGAACCTCAAGGTCAATGACTGGGTGGGGAACAACCTGACCACCGGCGACCTCAAGGCCTACCGGCCCTACCACCTGCAGCACCACAAGTTCGCCCAGCAGGCGGAGGACCCGGACCTCGTCCTCTCTGCGCCCTTCCCGATCACCCGCACCTCGCTGCGGCGGAAGATCCTCCGGGATCTGACCGGCCGGACCTATTACAAGCTCAAGTGGTCGGGGCTGGTGAACCGTATCCGCGAGCGGAGGCCCGGCGAGCCCCTGTGGCCGATCCTGAAGGACGCCGTCGTCCGCCGCCGCCGGTTCTTCACCGGCATGGTGGTCACCATCGCAGCGACCGCGCCGTTCGGCCTGTGGTGGGTCTGGCCGGTGCTGTGGCTGGTCCCGCAGGCCACCTGGCTGCCCATGGTCACGCGGCTGCGCAACATCGCCGAGCACGCCTGCGTGGCGAAGGACGAGCCCGACCCCCTGCGCCACGCCCGCACCACCCACGCCAACTGGCTGGAGCGGGCCTTCATCGCGCCCTACTGGGTCAACTACCACTGCGAGCACCACATGTTCATGCATGTGCCCTGCTACAACCTGCCCAAGGCCCACCGCATCCTGAGGGAGACCGGCACGCTCGACCGCATGCTCACCGCGCCCGGCTACCTCTCGGTCCTCAAGCTGGCCACCAGCCGCCCCGAGGTCCAGGCGGCCTAGAGCCTGGGAGGAAGCCCTCCTCCTCGATGGAGGAGGGTTGGGTGGTGGTGCGGTCGCTGAGGGGACGTGGGTGGCGCATGTGGGCGCCGGCGCCTGCCGCCGCGCGACAAGTCCAGGCCACCGGACGGCCTGCATCAGGCGCAGCATCCCCCGGATGCTGATCCGCCCTTAAGGCCTATGGACAGATTGCATAGCAAACTCGCCGCCATGGACTTAAGGACACGTCTCCAGCGGCCTGAGAGTTGACCGATCGAATGATCGCCCCCACGCCCGAGGCCCGCCGCGCCTTCATCGTCGAGAACACGCGCCGCCAGCACCCGCCGCACACGCCCGAGCTGGTCCTGCACCTGGCCGACGAGATCACCCCGATCTGGCGGCTCACCGAGGAGGCGCTGGAGGAAATGGGACTGCCGCCGCCGTTCTGGGCCTTCGCCTGGGCGGGCGGCCAGGCGCTGGCCCGCTACGTGCTCGACCACCCGGAGCTGGTGGCCGGCAAGCGGGTGATCGACTTCGCCTCCGGCTCCGGCATCGTGGGCATCGCCGCCCTGAAAGCCGGCGCGGCGTCCGTGCTCTGCGCCGACATCGACACCTTCTGCGGCGCGGCCCTGGCGCTCAACGCCGAGGCCAACGCCGTCGCCTGCGACTTCACCGACCAGGACCTGCTCGAGGCCCCGCCGCCCGCCTGGGCCGAGGTCATCCTGGCCGGCGACATCTGTTACGAGAAGCCGCTGGCCGACAGCGTCCTGGCCTGGCTCGGCGCGGCCCGGGCGGCGGGCGCGACGGTGCTGATCGGCGACCCCGGCCGCAGCTACTTCCCCCGCCAGGGATTGGACAAGCTCGCCGAATACCAGGTCCCCACCACCCGGGAGCTGGAGGATCTGGAGGTCAAGAAGACCGCCGTCTGGGCCCTGCCCTAGGGCGGATCGATATTCACCTCCTGCCCAGGAACCGCGCCCCTTCCTCCTCGATGGAGGAAGGGTAGGGATGGTGGTGTTCGCACCGCATGGACGGAACGGCGCGGTTGGGCTCTGCGCCCACACGAGCCATTTCGTCGCCGCCCTGGCCACACCACCACCCAACCCTCCTCCATCGAGGAGGAGGGCTGTCTCACGCCCTAACCGATCGGGTAGGCGCGCACGGCCTTCAGCTTCCACGCCCCGTCCTCGCGCACCGAGATCGAGACGTTGTTGAACCGGCGCATCAGCTTCCAGGTCCCGTCCGGTTGGCGCGCCTCCACCCGCACCGCCACGTCGCTGAGCGCCAGGTCGGGCCCCAGCATGTCGAGGTTCCGGATTTCGCTCACATGCCGCATCACCCCCTGCCGCGCGCCGAACGAGCGGGCGTAGTAGGCCTCCACCGCCGCCCGGCCCCGCTGGACCTGGCCGTCGGAGGCGCCCACCAGCATGTCGGCGTCGCGGGCGTAGTGGCCGGCCATGGCGGCGGGGTCCCTGGCGTTCCAGGCGGCGTCGGCCGCGGCGCCCAGGGCGCGGAGCGCAGCCTCGTCGGCGGCCGAGGGCGGCGCGGCCTGCGCCGCGGTGGTGACGGCGCAGGCGAGGCCGGCGGCCAGCAGGGTCTTCATCATGGTCGCAAGTCTCCAGGCGCCGGAGCCTTCGTCCGGCCGCCGCGCTCCTGGCCTTGCGAGGAGGCCCGCGGCAACGCCGCCTTCGCCGGATCGCCGGCGGTTTCGCGAACGCCGCTCGCGAAATCAGTCCCGAAGATCAGTCCTGCTCGGCGAGCAGTCCCGCCTGGCGGACCGCGAGGCTGAAGGTGCGGCTGACCGGCGCCCGCAGTCCGCCGGCCAGCACCAGCACGTGCCGGTCGCCCTGCCGCTCCGCCCGTTCCACCGCGCCCTTGGCCACCCACCAGGACCGGTGCGTCTGCACGCCCGCCTCGCCCAGCTCGCGCACGGCGTCGGAGAACCGGTGGTGGATCAGCGCCTGGCCGGCCTCTGTGTGGACGCGCAGGTAGTGGTCCTCGGCGGTGAGCGCGAGGATCGCGCCGCCCACGCCCGGCGGCAGGGCGCCCCGGAAGCTCGCGGCGGTCACCGGCGCCGGCTTCGGACGCCGGTCCCGCCGCGCCAGGACGAGCGGCAGGAAGAAGCCCACGGCGATCAGCGCCACGCTGCCGTAGGTCTCGACCAGGGACCGCGGCGTCAGCACCCCGCCGACGCGCAGGAGCCCCTCGGCCCAGGCGACCTCGAAGGTGGTGGGCACGGCCCCCAGCAGGCCCGCCGCGATCGCCCACAGCCAGTCCGGCCGCGCGGCCCAGCCGGGGACGCGCCTCAGCGCGGCGGCCACCGCCTCGGTCTGCAGCCACATGAGCACCGTGAGCCCGATCCAGTAGGCGTAGCGCTCGCCCGGGCTGAAGTCCGCCCCGGTCCCGAATGGCCCGAGCACCGCCAGGCCCGCGCCCACGGCCACCGCAGCCGCGGCCGAGCCCAGCCCCCGCCGCACGTCGCCCTCGGTCAGTCCCCCTCGCATCGCGGCGAGCCTAGCCGCCCGCCCGGTCCGCGCCAATCCGGCCGGCGCCGCTTCCCAAGCGCGCGGCGCTGGACTAGAACATTCCCGGAACAACGGGAGACGTGGCCATGCGCGAGGACGGCAAGATCGACTATGTGGAGTTCCCGGCGGCGGACCTCGTGCCGCTGAAGCGGTTCTACGGCGAGGCGTTCGGCTGGACCTTCACCGACTACGGCCCGGCCTATGCGGCCATGGACGAGGGCCTCGACGGCGGCTTCAACGCGGACGCCGCCGACCAGGTGAAGGCCCCGCTGGTCATCCTCTACGCCCACGACCTGGAGGCCATGGAGGCGAAGGTCCGGGCCGCCGGCGGCGCCATCACCCGGCCGATCTTCGACTTCCCCGGCGGCCGCCGCTTCCACTTCCGCGACCCCGCCGGCAACGAGCTCGCCGTCTGGAGCGAGGGGTAAGGGGGGCCGTTAGGCGCAGGTGAAGAATTCCGGCGAAGGATGCCGCGAGAGCGAGGGGGGATGAAATGAAGACGAAACTGATTTTCGCGGCGGTGCTGTCGCTGGCAATGGCTGGCGCTGCGCAGGCTCAGGCGCCGTCGGAGGCGAGACCGGCCACGAGCGTCAGTCAACCGATCAGCTTCACCCGGATCGCATTCCGCCTGCCCATGGGCACGCCCTGGGCCAGGCTGCAGTACGCGGACTTCCCCATGCCATGCCGGGAAATCGAGGTGATGACCTGGCAGCCGACTTCGGACCGCATCGTGCCCCAGGAGGATCTCGAGCGGATCTTCCGGGAGGAGATCGGCCGTTCGGGCTTCCAGGTGTCGGGAGACCCCTCCAACCTGTTCGAACAGGACCGGAAGGATTCGGATCTCCAGGTGGGCGCGCTGGTCACTGGCATCGACGCGACCTTCTGCGGCAAGACGCCCCTCACTCTGGCCACCACCGAGCGCATCATCATGTCGGGATCCGCAAGGATGACGATCGAGTGGCAGGTCTACTCCACCGTGCAGGCTCGCCTGCTCGCCCGGGTCCCCACCGTCGGCGCCTACACGACGAAAACGGCCCTCGACGCCGGGAACATCGTGATCCTGCAGCGGGCGTTCGCCGACAGCGTCCGGCAGCTCGCCGCGTCCGACGCGTTCCGCCAGGCGGCGTCCGGCCCGGCGGCGCACGCGGCGCCCGCCCAGGGCGCGGGTACGGAACTCGTGATCCGCACGGCCGGGCCCGCCGCGGCGGGGCGGCCGATCTCCGACGCCGCCGGCTCGGTGGCCACCCTCTTCGCGGGCAGCAGCATGGGCAGCGGCTTCCTCATCTCGCCCGACGGCTACCTGCTCACCAACCAGCACGTTGTCGGCGACGCGAGCCGGGTGCGGGTCCGCTGGGCCGACGGGCGGGAGGAGCCGGGCGACGTGCTGAGGACCGATCGCCGCCGCGACGTCGCCCTGGTCAAGGTGGGGGGCGCGGGCGCCCGCCAGCCGCTGGTGTTGCGCACGGCGCTCGCCCGGCCCGGCGAGACCACCTTCGCGGTCGGCACGCCGCTCGACAAGACGCTGGAGAACACCGTCACCCGGGGCGTCGTCTCCGCCCAGCGGACGATCGACGGCCAGGCCTTCATCCAGAGCGATGTGGGCGTCACCCGAGGGAACAGCGGCGGCCCCCTCCTCGATGAGAGAGGCGCGGTGATCGGCCTGACGGTGATGGGGCTCTATCCCGAGGAGTCGAAGAGCCTGAACCTGTTCATCCCCATCGCCGACGCCTTGCGGGCCCTGGCGGTCAAGCCCGCCCGCTGATTGACCTCCGCCCCCGCAGCGTCTCAATCTGCCGCCGAGCCGGCAGGGGGGACGAGGTGCGGCCAGCAAGATCTACGCCCGCGAGCCCGCGCGCATGAGCCTGTCGCCGGAGACTGCGACCCAGCTCAGCACCTACAGCCAGGTGGCCGTCGGCTTCGCGGGCTTCGCCGGCGTGATCGGCGCCTTCAGCCGCTTCCGCATGCACGCGCAGGCCACCGCCTTCCGGGTCAGGGCCATGGTGGCCGTGGCCCTGCTGGAGGTGATCTTCTCGCTCCTGCCGCCGCTCGTCTCGGGGTTCGGCGTAAGCGAGGCGCTGACCTGGCGGGTGTGCGCCGGCCTGCTGGCGGTGGTCACCACCGGCCTGCTGGCCGTCATGGTCCGGCAGGCGAGCATCCTCTATCGGGTCGGCCGGCTGATGCGGAACGCCGCCTACCTGCTCTCGGCCGTGGGCGTCGTGGTCATCGTCCCGCTCTACGCCACCGCCGCGGGCCTCACCGGGACGCACGCCCCGGCCACCTATTTCGCCATGCTGTTCTTCGGCATGGCGCTCTGCTCGTACCACTTCATCCTGCTGATGGTGGCCGTGCAGCTCGACGAGAGCGAGGAGGTCGCCGCCGCCGCCCCTAGCGGCCCCGCAGGTGACGATCCAGGAACTTCACATACGCCTCCGACGCCGTGACCCGGTTCTCGCGGCGCTGGAAGCCGTGGCCCTCGTCGGGGAAGACGATGTACTCCACGGGCACGCCGTTGGCCTTCACCGCCGCCACCAGCTCGTCGCTCTCCACCTGCAGCACGCGCGGGTCGTTCTTGCCCTGCACGACCAGCAGCGGCTTCCGGATGTTCTTGGCGTGGAAGAGCGGCGAGATCCGGCGCAGGCGCTCGGCGTCGGTCTTCGGGTCGCCCAGCTCGTCGTAGAGGCTGTCGCGCGCCTCGCCCCACCACGGCGGGATCGACTCCAGGGTGCGCACCCAGTTGGTCACCCCGAAGATGTTGATGCCGACGTCGAAGGCGTCGGGCTCGAAGGCCAGCGTCGCGGCGGTCATGTAGCCGCCGTAGGAGCCGCCCACCACCGCCACCTTGTCGTCGGCCACCCAGTCCAGCGACTTCAGCCAGCGGCCGGCGGCGGTGACGTCCTTCAGGTCCACGTCGCCGTGCTTCTTGTCGTCCAGGTGGTAGAAGGTCTTGCCGTAGCCGGACGAGCCGCGATTGTTGATCGCGTAGACCGCGTATCCCTTGTTCGCCAGGTTCTGCAGGTCGGCCGAATAGCCGCGCCGGCTCTGCCCGCCCGGCCCGCCGTGCACCCACACGATGGCGTGCGCCGGCTTAGCGGCGCTCGCCCCCTTCGGCCGATAGAGGATGCCCGGGATCTCCAGCCCGTCGTAGCTCTTGAACCGCGCGACCGAGGCTTCCACCAGGTCGCTCTCGGTGATCTGCGGGTTCAGCGCCTTGGTCAGCCGCCGGGCCTTCCCCGTCGCCACGTCGGCCACGAAGATGTCGGCCGGCGAGGTGTCCGAGGCCACCGTGAAGGCCAACTTCGTCTCGTCCCGGCTGAAGCGGGCGGAGTTGAGGTCGCCAGCCGGCACGCCGGTCAGCTTCAGCCGCCGGTTCGCCGACAGGTCGTGCAGGTTCAGCACCGTCGAGGCGTCGGCGTTGATGTAGTCGGCGCGGTAGCGGCCGCTCGGCGAGAACTTCAGGTTCGCCACGTCCCATTTCTCGGCCACCAGCGGCGTCTTGGCCCCGGTCGCCAGGTCGTGGCGCCAGGCCTGGGCGAACTCGCCCGGCTCGTCGGTGGAATAGACCAGGGCCTTGCCGTCCGGCGTGAACTCGAACACCCCGAACGCCACCGCGCCCTCGTGCGGCGTGATCAGCTTCGGCTCGGGCGTCGCCTGCGTCAGGTCGGCCAGGAAGATGTCGCTGTTGGCGCTCGTCCGCTCCTTGACCAGCGCCAGCCAGCGGCCGTCGTCCGACAGGTCGGCGATGGAGAGCCCGGAATTCTTGAACACCATCCGCCGCTCGTAGGTCGCGGAGTCAAAGGCGTAGAGGTCGAAGGTCTGCGGGTCGCGCTCGTTGGTGGCCACGTAGAAGGCCTTGCCGTCCTTCCGCCAGCCGGCGAACTGGGCCTTCAGCTTCTCGCCCGGCGTCAGGTCGCGCACCTGGCCGTCCAGGCCGCGGACATAGATGTGGTTCAGCTCGTTGCCGCCCTGGTCGGCGCTGAACAGGATCCGGTCATCACCCGGGAACCAGGAGATGGCGAAGGTCGCGTCCTTGGCGGACGTCGTCAGCGCCTGCGGCGTACCGCCGGCTGCCGGCAGGACATAGGCGTTGAACACCCCCGTCGCGTCGCTGGAGATCAGCAGCCGCTTCCCGTCGGCCGAGAAGGCATGGCCGTCCTGCGGCGGCAGCTGGTAGCGGGTGGTCTCGAAGAAGGCCCGGGTCGGATAGACCTTCGCCGCCTGAGCCTTGGCCGGCGCGCTCTGCGCCACCGCCGCCGGCGCGCCCGCGCCCAGCGCCAGAACCACCGCCGCCGCGATCCCCAGTTGCCGCATCCCGATCACTCCCCGAAAGCCCAGGGATCGACCTTACGCGGACCGACCGGGGTGACAAGCCGGCGGCGCTACAGCCGCTCGCCGGGCCGCGCGCTCGCCTGCTTCAGCCAGTCGGCGAGCTGCGCCTCGTCGATCGCCTCGCCCTCGTGGATATCGAGGTAGCGGACGTCCGGATGCTTGGAGGTCCCCGGCGGCAGCGGCGTGAGCTTCGCCCCGTTCAGGAAGGTCACCTTCACGTAGCGGGTGAAGCAGTGGAAGCTCAGGAACCAGCCCGCGTCCCCCGGCGCGCCGTAGAACGGCGAGTTCCACTTCACCGCCTTGCGCACGCCGGGCACGGCGGTCTCCACGAGGGCGTCGAGCCTGCGCCCCACGTCCGACTTCCAGCCGGGCATGGCCGCGATATAGGCCTGCACCGGCGCGTCGCCGTCACCCTTGGGGATCTGCGGATTGCCGCCGGAGAGCAGGACCGGCCCGTCGGCCGGCGGCGCCTTGGTCGTCGGGGTCTTGGCCATGGGGTCACCCCCTCCGCGTCAGTCCAGGCCCGCCAGCACCCGCTCCAGCCCCTCCAGGAACCTGGGCCAGCCGGCCGTGGCCCCACGATAGGCCAGCTGCTGGTCCGGCCGGAAGCCCGTCTGCTCCATGCGCAGCCGGGTCCCCGCGCCCGAGGGCGTCAGCGTCCAGGTGACGACGCTCTCCAGCCCCTTTCCCGCCCAGGTGTAGGCCAGCGTCCGGTTGGGCTCGATCTCCAGCACCTCGCCGTCCACCCCGCCCCATTCGGCGTCCATGTGGAAGGCCGCGCCCACCTCGGGCCGGAAGTCGGACTTCATCAGCCAGGCCTCGATCAGGTGGGGCTGGGTCAGCGCCCGCCAGACCTTCTCAGGAGGATGGGCGAGCTCGCGCTCGACCACCACGGACAGGGTCTCGGCTTGCGTCACGCTCATCGCTTCGCTCCCTTGGCGGTGTTCAGCGCCACGGCGGCGCGCACGAGCGCCTTCAGCGCCGCCGCGTCGATGGCCTCGCCCTCGCGGATGTCGATGGCCCGGCGGGTGTTTCCGTCCAGGCTCGAGTTGAACAGGCCCGCCGGGTCCGGCAGCGACGCCCCCTTGGCGAAGGTCATCTTGACCACCGCCTTGTAGGTCTCGCCCGTGCAGAGGATGCCGGCGTGCGACCAGACCGGCACGCCGCGCCACTTCCATTCCTCCACCACCTCCGGGTCGGCCTCGTGGATCAGGGCCCGGAGCCTGGCGAGCGTCTCGCCCCGCCAGTCGCCCAGCTCGGCGATCCGCGCGTCGATCAGCCGGGACGGCGCCTCGGCCGTGTCGGTTGCGCTCATTGGTCCATCCTCCTCAGAAGGTCCTCGAGGTCGTCGAGGCGCGCCTCCCAGAACTGGGTCATCTCGCTCGTCCAGTCGGCCAGCGGGGCCAACGAGCGGGGCCGGGCGCTGTAGTGGGTCTGCCGCCCCGCCTGGCGGTCGGCCACCAGGCCGGCCTGCTTCAGAACGCCGAGGTGCTTGGAGACCGCCGGCTGCGACACGCCGGCCTGCGCCGTCAGCGCTCCCACCGTCTGCTCGCCCTCCCGGCACAGCCGCTCGAACAGCGCCCGCCGCGTGGGGTCGGCGAGGGTTCGGAACAGGAGGTCCCGGGGATCGGAGGCGGCTTCGGCTTGGGACAAAACACATAACCCTCTGGCTATGAATTGACGTATAACCCTCTGGCTATGGATCGTCCAGGCCCAATTCACCTGCTTGACACTGACCGTCGGTCAGTAGCTAATGACTTCCGGTCATTAGGAGGCGTCCGATGCCGAAGCCGCTGCGCCGCCGCCTTGCTCCCGAGGCCCGCAGACGCGAGATCGTGGAGGCCGCCGAGCGCCTGCTGCAGGCCCACGGCTCCCGCGTCCGGGTGGAGGACGTGGTCCGCGAGGCCGGCGTCGCCAAGGGCACCTTCTTCCTCTACTTCCCGAGCTGGGACGACCTCCTGGAGACGCTCCGCGACCGGCTGGTGGCCGAGTTCGACACCCTCTATCCCCTGCCCACCGAGGTGGATGGCCCGGTGGACTGGCCGGCCGTCATCGACGCCCAGGCCGCCGCCTTCATCGACTTCGCCAGCGCCCGCGCCGGCATCGGCCAGGCCCTCTTCCACTCCGACTTCGCCGAGCGCCGGCCGCTCGCCGACCACGCCATCGTCCGCCTCGCCGCCATCGTGCGCGCGGGCCAGGAGGCGCAGGCGTTCGGCCCGGTCGACCCCGGCCCCACGGCGCGCCTGCTCTACGCCGCCATCGACGAGGCCGCCCACGCCGTCGCCGCCGGCGCCGACCGCGCCGCCATGGTCGCCGCCCTGCAGACCCTGCTCCGCCGCACCCTCGCGCCCTGACCGGCGCTCACCCGGGAGGATCCCGACATGACCGACGCCCCCAAGACGGACCCGATCGTCAACGTCCGCTACATGGTCGCCGACGTGCAGGCCTGCGTGGACTGGTACGTGGCCCACCTGGGCTTCGCCGTGCAGCTCAACGCCGCCCCGGCCTTCGCCTCCGTGGAGCGCGGGCCGCTTCGCCTGCTGCTTAGCGGCCGCGCCAGCTCCGCCGGCCGCCCGATGCCGGACGGCGCCCTGCCCGAGCCCGGCGGCTGGAACCGCTTCCAGCTCATCGTGGACGACATCGCCGCCGAGGCGGAGCGCCTGCGCGCCGCCGGCGTGGCCTTCCGCAACGACATCGTCGTCGGCCCCGGCGGCTCCCAGGTCCTCGTCCAGGACCCCTCCGGCAACCTCGTCGAACTCTTCCAGCCCGCCGCCCGGGCGTCGTAGGCGCTCATAGCCCTCCTCCTCGATGGAGGAGGGTTGGGTGGTGGTGTGGCCTCGGAGATGACGAAGGCGGCGCGAGTGGGCGCCGACGCCCACGAGCTCTCATCCCCGCGTCGCACTGCCCCCACCACCATCCCTGCCCTTCCTCCATCGAGGAGGAAGGGGCGCGAACTCGCTGAGCGGGAAGCTGAACCGCCCGCCCCTAGTCCCTCAGCGACGCCGGCACCTGGCCGCCGTTCTCGGCGAGCTTGCGCCACACCGCCTTCTGCAGGGCCATGTTCTGCTCGGCGCTGCCGTGCTCGCCGGCATGGACGCCCAGCTCCTCGGCCAGCTCCTTGCGGGCCGAGAGGCTGGAATCCAGGTCCAGCATCTTCAGCAGGTCGACGATCGAGGTGCGCCAGTTGCCGCCGCCGCCCTTCTCCGCCGCCAGCTCGGTCAGCACCGCCTCCACGTCCACCGGCTGGGCGGGCCTGGCCGGGGCGGGCGCGGCCTGGGCCGGCGCGGCGGGTTTCGGGGCCGCCGCCGGGGCCGCGGCCGGGGCCTGAGGCGCCGCCTGCGCCTGCGGCTTGGCCGCCGGCTTGCGGTTGAAGATCTTCGACATGATCGAACCGAACAGGCTCATGGCGTCCTCCGGGGATTGCGCAGGCCCCGCTAACGAACGCCCGCGGGCTCGGTTGCCCGGACGACGCGGCGGAAGGAGTATCAGCTCGACCCGGAGCCCGCCGCCATGACCGCCTACCTCGTCCTCGACTTCAGCGTGCGCGATCTCGAGGGCTTCCGGCCCTATGTGGCGGCGATCCCGGCGTTCATCGAGAAGCACGGCGGCCGCTACATCGTGCGGGGCGCGCAGCCGATGGTGATGGAGGGGGACTGGAGCCCCGAGCGCCTGGTGGTGCTGGAGTTCCCCGACCGCGCATCGGCCGAGGCCTTCCTCGCTGATCCGGACTGCCAGGACCTGTTCCGCATCCGGCACGCGACCACGACCAGCAAACTCATCCTGGTCGACGGGTGTTGACGGGGGCGATGCAAGCGAGCGGCGGGACGCGGATGGCGATGTGGCTGGGCCGGGTGGCGCTCGGTGTGCTGGTGCTCGTCCTGCTCGGGCTTCAGGCGTTGCGACTGGCCGACGGCCGCGCGGATCGCGGGAGCGCCGCCGCCCTGCGCCGGACGCCCGCGTCGCCGCCGGCTTTCGACCCGCAGCAGGTCGCCGATCTCCCCGACCCCGCCCGCCGCTACTTCCTCTATGCCATCCGCCCCGGCGCGCCGCTCCGGCAGGTGGCGGAGCTGGAGATGGAGGGCGAGCTCAGCCTGGGGAGCAAGGCCAGGCCGGACTACCTGCCGATGCGCGGCCGCCAGGTGCTGCGCCTGGACGGCTTCGTCTGGCGGGTGAGGGCCGGCACGCCGGCCATGTGGTTCTCCGGCTCGGACGGCTATGTGAACCGGCAGGGCTGGACGCGGTTCTGGCTATACGGCCTGCTCCCGATCGTCCGGGCCGGCGGCGGGGAGGACTTCGCCCGCTCCGCGGCGGGGCGGGCAGTCGCCGAGTCGGCGTTCTGGGCGCCCGCCGCCCTGCTGCCCTCGCCGCGGGTCCGCTGGGAGCCGGTGGACGCCGACACCGCCCGCGCCGTCGTCACCCTGCACGGCCACGAGCACCGGGTGGAGCTCACCGTCGGGCCGGACGGCCGCCCCGCCTCCGTGATGGTCATGCGCTGGAGCCGCGAGAACCCCGAACGGACCTGGCGGCTGCAGCCGTTCGGCGGGACGATCGGGGCCGTTCGCGAGGTCGACGGCTATCGCGTGGCGGCGGAGGTCGAGGGCGGCAACGGCTTCGGCACGCCCGACTACTTCCCCTTCTATCGGGCCCGCGTGGTGAGCATCCGCCTTCACTAGGCCCGGCGCCGCCCTTCCCACCTCCCGCCCGACCCGCTACGCCTCCGGAAACACCCAAGGCTTCCGGAGACACCATCCCCATGCGCCTTTCACGACGCGAGTTCGGCCTGGCGCTCGCGGGCGCAGCGGCCCTGCCGGCGCGGGCCCTGGCCCAGCCCGCCTCCGCCCTCGACCGCCAGCTCACGACCTACCTCGACGCCGAGTTCGAGAAGGAGCTGCAGATGGACCCGGAGTGGCTGACCAGCCTCGGGCGCAAGGAGCAGTACGGCAAGCTCACCGACCGCAGCGAGGCCGCCCAGGACGCCCGGCTGGCCTGGCGCCGCAAGAGCGTCGCCGACATGAAGGCCCGCTTCGATCCGGCGAAGCTCGGCGAGGACGCCCGCACCTCCTTCGAGATGTGGGCGCTCGAGCTCGACCGCGCCGAGGACGAGGCCCGCTGGCGCCGCCACGGCTACATCTTCGACCGCAGCGGCGCGCACACCCGCCTGCCCAACTTCCTGATCAACTCCCACCAGGTGGACACCCCGGCCGACATGGAGGCCTACGTCGCCCGCGTGGCGGCCATCGGCCCGACGCTCGACCAGCTGATGGTCCGCGCCCGCGCCGCCTCGGCCATGGGCGTGCGCATGCCGCGCTTCGCCCACGACCAGGCGCTGCAGGACATCGCCCGCGTCACCAAGGGCGCCCCGTTCACGGCCGACGGCGGCGACTCGCCGCTGTTCGCCGACGCCCGCGCCAAGGTCACGGCGCTGCGCGAGGGCGGGAAGCTCGATCAGGCCGCGGGCGACCGCCTGCTGGCCCGCACGGCGCAGGCCATGACCGGGACCATGCAGCCGGCCTATGCGCGGCTCGCCGCCTGGATCACGGCGGAGCGGGAGAAGACGCCGGCCGAGCCCACGGGCGCCGGCGCCCTGCCCGACGGCCGGGCCTACTACGACGCCATGCTGCGCCTGCAGACCACCACCGACATGACCGCCGACCAGATCCACGAGCTGGGCCTGTCCGAGGTGAAGCGCATCCGCGGCGAGATGGAGACGCTGAAGGCCAAGATCGGCTTCAAGGGCTCGCTGGAGGAGTTCTTCGCCCACCTGCGCACCGACGACCGCTTCTACGTCGCCAACACCGACGCCGGCCGCGCCGAATACCTCCGGGCCGCCGAGGGCTTCCTCGCCCGGATGAAGGCCCGCCTGCCCGAGGAGTTCGGCCGCCTCCCCAAGTCCGACCTGGTGGTCAAGCGCGTGGAGAGCTTCCGCGAGGAGCCGGGCGGCGCGGCCCACTACAACTCAGGCGCCCCCGACGGCTCGCGGCCGGGGACCTACTACGTCCACCTGGCCGACACCCGCGCCACGCCGATCTACGAGATCGAGGGCACCAGCTACCACGAGGGTTGGCCCGGGCATCACATGCAGATCTCGATCGCCCAGGAGCTCACCGGCATCCCGGTCTTCCGCACCCAGTACGGCTACGGCGCCTACATCGAGGGCTGGGGCCTCTATGTGGAGAAGCTGGCCAAGGAGATGGGCTTCTATCAGGACCCCTACAGCGACTTCGGCCGCCTGGGCCGCGAGATCTGGCGGGCCATCCGGCTGGTCCTCGACACCGGCCTGCACGCCAAGGGCTGGAGCGAGGCCAGGGCGCTGGAGTTCTACGCCGCCAACTCCCCGCAGCCCGAGGCCAAGATGCGCTCCGAGGTCCGCCGCTACCTGGTGAACCCCGGCCAGGCGACCTCCTACAAGGTCGGCATGGTCCGCATCCTGGGCTTGCGCGACAAGGCCCGCCGGGCGCTCGGCCCCCGCTACGACCAACGCGCCTTCCACGACATGGTGCTGAGCGCCGGCGCCCTGCCCCTCGGCGTCCTCGACACCCGCGTCGACCGCTGGATCGCCGCGCGGAAGGGGTAGCCCCACGGCGCCGGCTTCGCCCCCGCCCTCCTCCTCGATGGAGGAGGGTTGGGTGGTGGTGCGGGTGCTGAGGCGAGGCAGCTGGCCCGAGCGGGCGCCGACGCCCAACAGCGCCAACCGCCCGTCGCCCTGCGACCACCACCATCCCTCCCCTTCCTCCATCGAGGAGGAAGGGGCGCCCCTCTCTTCGCGACCGAGCGCGACGCTGCCCCCTCCCCTCGCCCCCACACCTCCGTGACCTGCCCCGGCGTCCGCATTGACGCCCCCGCGCCGGGGCGCAGAATTGCCCCACAAGGCACAGAAAGGCCCCGCCCGATGACACATGAGGAGATGGAGGCCATCGTCCTGGCCTTCCCCGGCGCGGAGAAGGGCGTGAGCTACGGCGCGCCGGCCTACAAGGTGGCGGGCAAGTTCTTCACCCGCCTGCGTCGCGACGACGCCAGCCTGGTCCTGATGGACGTCTCCTTCGACGAGCGCGAGATGCTGATGGAGGCCGAACCCGCCACCTTCCATCTGACGCCGCACTACAAGGACTACCCCTGCGTGCTCGCCCGCATGGAGAGCCTGCACCCGGGCTCCTTCCGCAACTTCCTGGAGCGCCGCTGGCTGAAGATCGCGCCCCGCAAGCTGGTGAAGGACCGCCAGAAGGCGGAGGTCGCGTCGTGATGCGCCTTCGCCAGATCGCCCTCGTCGCCCGCGACCTCGACCGCGCCTGCGCCCAGATCCGCGAGGTGCTGGGCCTCGACTACGCCTACGACGACCCCGGCGTCGGCAAGTTCGGCCTGAGGAACGCGGTCTTCCCGGTGGGCGACACCTTCCTGGAGGTGGTCTCGCCGAAGGAGGAGGGGACCACCGCCGGCCGGCTGCTGACAAAACGGGGGGGTGACGGGGGGTATATGGTGATCCTGCACGTGGACGACGGCCTGGCCGCCCGCGAGCAGGTCGGCCGGGCCGGGGCGCGGGTCATCGAGCAGGCCGACGTCGACGGCGTGGTCATGACCCACATCCATCCCAAGGACATCGGCGGCGCCATCCTGTCGGTGGACTCCATGCCGACCCGCGAGGACTGGAAGTGGGGCGGCCCGGTCTGGCGCGAGCACATGAAGACTGACGTTTGCGCGCGCATCGTCGGCGCCGAGCTGCAGGGCGAAAACCCCGAGCGGATGGCCGGGCGCTGGGGCGAGGTGCTGGCCCGCGAGCACGAGCGCTCCGGGCAGGGCTGGCGCATTCCCCTCGACGAGGGCGAGCTGCGCTTCGTGCCGATCCGCGACAGCCGCGGCGAGGGCCTGACGGTGTTCGACGTGGCGGTGCGCGATCCGGAGGCCGTGCGCGCTTCGGCGGCGGCCCGCGGCCTCCTCGACGGGGCCGGCCAGGTCGTCCTGTGCGGGACCCGCGTGCGCCTGGTGGCGGCCTAGAACTCCTCCTCGATCGCCGCGCGGAACTGCTCGAACACCTCCTGGGCGTGCTCTTCGGGCGAGGCCGGCGGGTCGGGCGCCTCGGCCCGTTGAGGTCCGCCCGCGGTCAGGCGGCCGACCACCACCCCGCCCTGCACCAGGACGATCTCCTCGCCCGCTTCGGCGCCCGTGAGCAGGGCCGCCACCTTCGGCGGCAGGTCGTCGAGGTCGATGCGTGTCATGGCGCCCAGTCTAGACCTGACCGACCCCGACCCGTAAACCGCCGCCATGGCGTACCGGTCCCTGCGGGAATTCATCGGCAAGTTGGAGGCGGCGGGCGAGCTGGTCCGCGTCTCCGAGCCCGTCTCCTCGGTCCTCGAGATGACCGAGATCCAGCGCCGGCTGCTCGCCACCGGCGGGCCGGCGGTGCTGTTCGAGAACGTCATCCGGGCCGACGGCGAGCGCTCGGCCATGCCGTGCCTGGTCAACCTGTTCGGCACGGTGAGGCGCGTGGCCATGGGCGTCACGCTCGAGGGCCGCGAACGCGCGACGGCGGCCGACCTGCGCGAGGTGGGCGAGCTCCTGGCCTTCCTCCGCTCCCCCGAGCCGCCGCGCGGCCTGAAGGACGCCTTCGACATGCTGCCGCTGGCGAAGACCGTCATGTCGATGCGGCCGAACGTCGTGAAGAAGGCCCCCGTCCAGGAGGTGGTCCTGAAGGGCGACGACGTCGACCTCTCCCGGCTGCCGATCCAGACCTGCTGGCCGGGCGAGCCCGCGCCGCTGATCACCTGGCCGCTGGTGGTCACCAAGGGACCGTCCGACGCCCGCGAGGACGACTACAACCTCGGCATCTACCGCATGCAGGTGCTGGGGAAGAACCGCACCGTCATGCGCTGGCTCGCCCACCGCGGCGGCGCCCAGCACCACCGCCGCTGGAAGGCGGCCGGCAAGCCCGACGCCCTGCCCGCCTGCGCGGTCATCGGCGCCGATCCCGGCACGATCCTGGCCGCCGTCACGCCGGTCCCGGACACCCTGTCGGAATACCAGTTCGCCGGCCTCATGCGCGGCGCCAAGCTCGATCTCGTGCCGGCCAAGACGGTCCCGCTGATGGTCCCCGCCCAGGCCGAGATCGTCCTGGAGGGCCACGTCCACCTGGACGAGTACGCCGACGAAGGTCCCTACGGCGACCACACCGGCTACTACAACAGCGTCGAGAAGTTCCCGGTCTTCGAGATCAGCGCCATCACCATGCGGCGCGACCCGATCTACCTGACCACCTTCACCGGCCGTCCGCCGGACGAGCCCAGCGTGCTCGGCGAGGCCCTGAACGAGGTCTTCATCCCGCTGATCCGCCAGCAGTTCCCGGAGATCACCGACTTCTGGCTGCCGCCGGAGGGCTGCAGCTACCGCATCGCCGTGGTCTCCATGAAGAAGGCCTACCCCGGCCACGCCAAGCGCGTGATGATGGGCGTCTGGAGCTACCTTCGGCAGTTCATGTACACCAAGTGGGTGATCGTCGTGGACGACGACATCGACGCCCGCGACTGGAAGGACGTCATGTGGGCGATCTCCACCCGCATGGACCCGGCCCGCGACATCACCGTCGTGGAGAACACCCCGATCGACTACCTGGACTTCGCCTCGCCCGAGAGCGGCCTGGGCTCCAAGATCGGCCTCGACGCCACCAACAAATGGCCCCCCGAGACGAAGCGCGAGTGGGGCGAGAAGCTCGGCATGGACCGCGCGGTGATCGACGCCGTCACCGAGAAGTGGTCCCGGCTCGGCCTGCCCGGCGACGGCCGGCCGGTGGACTGAGCTTGCGCGGGGGCTCGAAGCGCGCGCAACTGCCGCTCCTTTGGGGAGGATCGGCATGGACGTGATGGCGTCGGCGCAGGCCGCTGCGCTCTGGGTCGGGCTGCACCTCATCCTGCTGCTCGTTCTGTCGGTGCTGGTGGTGCGCCAGCGCAGGCTGCACGGCGTGGTGTTCGGCGACGGCGACGCGCCCTCGCTCATCCAGGCGATCCGCGCCTTCGGCAACGCCACCGAATACGTTCCCGCCGGCCTGATCGGGCTTGCGGTGCTGGCCGTGGCGGGCGCGCCGCCGATGGTGGTGCACATCGTGGGCGTGACCCTGTTCCTGGGCCGCGTGGCCCACGCCGTGGGCCTCTCCCGCAGCGGCGAGGCGTCCATGCCGCGCAGCGTCGGCGTCACCCTGACCTGGATCGCCTACCTGAGTGCGGCCGTGGCGCTCGTCTTCTACGCCATCCCCTAGCCTTGCCGGGGCCGGCGCGGTCCGCCATATGGCCGGCATGGACGAAAACCTGTTGCGAGATGTGGTCGACGCCGCGCTGAAGGCCGGCGCCGATGCGGCCGAGGCCGTCGGCGCCGAACGGCGCGCCCTGTCGATCTCCGTGCGCCTCGGCGACCTGGAGGAGGTGGAGCGCGAGGAATCCCGCGACCTGGGCCTGCGGGTGTTCGTCGGCCGCCGCCAGGCCACCGTCTCCGGCTCCGACGTCAGCCCCGAGGCCCGGGCCAAGCTCGTGGAGCGCGCCGTCGCCATGGCCCGCCTGGCGCCCGAGGACCCCTACGCCGGCCTCGCCGACCCCGACCGCCTGGCCCGCGGCGAGCTGCCCGACCTCGACATCTACGACCCCGCCGAGCCCTCGCCCGAGACGCTGGAGGAACGCGCCCGCATCGCCGAGGCCGCCGCCCGCGCGACGCCCAGGGTGACCAATTCCGACGGCGCCTCGGCCTCCTGGTCGAGTTCGCAGTGGCGCATGGTGACCTCCGGCGGCTTCACCGGCCTGCACCGGGCCTCCGGCTTCTCCCTCGGCGCCAGCGCCATCGCCGCCGACGAGGCCGGCATGGAGAACGGCTACGAGGGCCGCTCCGTCCGCTGGCAGTCGGACCTGCCCGCGCCCGAGGCGATCGGCGCGGAAGCCGGCCGCCGGGCCGCGGCCCGGCTCGGCGCGCGCAAGATCGATTCCACCACCGCCCCGGTGATCTTCGAGAACCGGCTCGCCGCCTCCCTGCTCGGCCCGCTGATCGGCGCCATCTCCGGCCCGTCCATCGCCCGCGGCACCTCCTTCCTGAAGGACCGGCTCGGCCAGCCGGTGTTCGCCAAGGGCGTCTCGGTCGTGGACGACCCGCACCGGCCCCGCGGCCTGGGCTCGGCGCCCTTCGACGACGAGGGCGTGGCCAACCAGCGCCGGGCGATCATCGACGACGGCGTGCTGACCACCTGGCTGCTGAACTCCGCCTCGGCCCGCCAGCTCGGCCTTGCGACCACCGGCCACGCCTCGCGCGGGCTGGCCGGCCCGCCGGGCGTGGCCCCCGCCAACCTCACCCTCACCCCCGGCGACCGGGACCAGGCGGGCCTGATGCGGGATGCGGGACGCGGCCTGATCGTCACCTCCATGTTCGGCCCGTCGCTCAACGGCAACACCGGCGACTGGTCGGTCGGCTGCTCGGGCTTCTGGTTCGAGGGCGGCGAGCTCGCCTATCCGGTCACCGAGATCACCGTCGCCGGCAACCTGATCGACATCTACGGCCGCCTCGTGCCGGGCTCCGACCTGGAGATCCGCGGCGCCACCAACGCCCCCTCGCTGCTCATCGACGGGCTCGCCATCGCCGGCCGATGACGGCGGCCCTGGACCTCGCCCTGATCCTGGAGGCGGCCCGCGAGGCCGGCGAGCTGGCCCACGACCTGCGGGCCCGCGGGCTGGAGGTGACGTACAAGGCCGGCAATTCGCCGGTCACCAACGCCGACCTCGCCGCCGACGCCCTGCTGCGCGAGCGCCTGGGCGCCGCCCGTCCCGGCTACGGCTGGCTCTCCGAGGAGACGGCGGACGATCCCGCGAGGCTCGCCTGCCGCCGGCTGTTCGTGGTCGACCCCATCGACGGCACGCGGGCCTTCCTCAACGACCGGCCGTGGTGGGCGGTGTCCATCGCCGTCGTGGAGGACGAGCGGCCGATCGCCGGCGTCGTCTTCGCGCCGGAGGTGGGCGAGACCTACGCCGCCGAGGCCGGCCAGGGCGCGACCCTCAACGGCCGGCCGATCTCCACCAGCGCCACGTCGGCCCTCGAGGACTGCGCCATGGCCGGCGACCCGCGCCTGTTCCCCCACCCGAGCTGGCCGATCCCCTGGCCGCAGATGCGGGTGGAGCAGCGCAACTCCACGGCCTACCGCATGTGCCTGGTGGCCTCCGGCGCCTTCGACGCGGCCGTGGCGCCGGTGCCCAAGCACGACTGGGACGTGGCCGCCGCCGACCTGATCGCCAGCGAGGCGGGGTGTTTCGTGGGCGACCACACCGGCCGCGGCTTCCGCTACAACGCGCCCGCGCCCGTGCAGCCCAGCCTCATCTGCGCCACCCCGGGGCTCGCCCCATTGATCCTGGAGCGCGTCCGGCATATCGCGACGGCAAGCTGATCCAGCATTCCCGTTTCCAAGGTCCCCCAGATGCCCGACAAGCAGCTTCTGCACCTCGTCATCGGCGGCGAGCTCAAGTCCCTCGAAGGCGTGCCCGAGTTCCGCGACCTCACCAAGGTCGATCTCGTCGGCGCGTTTCCCAGCTACCAGGACGCCATGCGCGCCTGGCGGGCGAAGGCCCAGGAGACCGTCGACAACGCCCTGATGCGCTACTTCATCATCCACGCGCACCGGCTGCTGGACCCCGGCGCGGAGGCCGAGGACCACGAGCACTAGGCCAAGTGGGCCAGGGCGGCGTCAGGCGCGGTCGAGCTCCTCGACCAGCGCCCCGTCGCGCCAGACCTCGACCTTGCGGGAGCTCAGGTGCTCGCGGAGCAGGGCCGCCGCATGGCTGCGCACCATGGCCAGGTCGTCGGCGGCGTAGACGTCGACGAACGAGGCCACGCCGTCCGCCCGCACGCAGAGCAGGGTGTAGAAGTCTTCCGAGCTCTCGAGAGTCGCCGCGCCGTCGTCCATGGGGCTTATGCTCGCATGGAGACTATCGCCAGTCTGTCGGCTCTCCGACTTTTGATCGGTCATTCGCGGCGGAGCAGCTTCTCGGTCAGCACGCTGCCCAGCATGCCGGCCCGGAATTTCGCCTTCATGCCGGCGGGATCGTACATCGGGCTCTGCACCCACTCGAGGAAGCTCATCCCGGCGGGATCGCCCTCCTCCAGGTAGCGCTCGAAGGTGTAGTCCAGCACGCCCGTCTTGCCCTGCTTCACGTGCAGGTAGCGCAGGTGGAGCTGCTCCATGGCCTCGCGGATCGTCCTGCCCTTCCGGAAGTGCATGTAGAGCACGCTCATGATGCCCGCCCGGTCCGCGCCGGACTTGCAGTGCATCAGCGCCGGGTACTGGATGGTCTCGAACAGCCGCTTGGCGCCCAGCACCCGCTCGCGGCTCGGCACCTCGCGCGAGGTGATGGTGAAGTCCACCATGTCGAGGCCCAGCTTGGCGCAGGCGTCCTTCTCCAGCGCATGGAAGCTCGCGTCGAAGCCGCCGCGCAGGTTGATCACCGTCTTGATGCCGCGGTCCTTCCAGGCCTTCAGCTGGTGCGGCCAGGGCTGGTTCGCCCGCACCAGCTCCTCGCTGATCCAGTGGGCGTTGGAGAAGCCCAGCCGCAGGTAGGCGTGGTCGCGCCACAGGTAGTCGGCATAGGCCCGGATCCGGCCGCCGGCGGAGGAGAGGTCGAAGCCGTTGGGGACGGGATCGGAGGTCATGGGCGCTTAACTAGGCGTTCGCGGGCCGCTGCGGAAGCACTCCTCCCCCGATCTCGGGGAGGGGGACGGCGCCGCGCCGCCCCGCCCCGCTTGACTTCGATCCCGCATCGGCCGACCCCTCGGCCATGAGCGCGCCCGCCCCGCCCGAGCTTCCCGCCCGCGCCCTGGTGGGACGTGTGTGGCGCGTCTACATGGCGCCGCGCTGGAAGGGCTGGCTCACCGCCCTGGTCGCCGCCATCGCCGTGGCCGTGTTCTCCGCCGAGCTGATCCGGGTGCTGGAGCCGGCCGTCAACGACCTGATGGTCAACCACAAGCCCGGCGCCCTCGTGGCCCTGCCCCTCACCATCGCGCTCCTGGCGCTCGGCCGCGCCGTCGCCCAGATGATCCAGGCCTCCCTGGTCAACCGCATCGGCAACGGGGTGGTGGGCGACATCCAGGTGCAGCTGTTCGGCAAGCTGGTCCGCGCCGACCTGGCCCGCCTGCGCAGCCAGCATTCCGGCGCCTACGTCTCCTCGGTGCTCTACGACGCCGGCCTGATCCGCGAGGCGGCCACCGCCGGGGTCATCAACTACACCCAGCACCTGCTCACCGTGATCGGCGCGATCACCGTCATGGTCTCCAACGACATGACCCTGTCGCTGGTGCTGATCGCCGCCCTGCCGCTCTCCGGCTGGATCATGCGCCGGTTCTCCAAGCGCACGACGAAGGCGGCCAAGGGCGCCATGGCCGAGACCTCGGCGCTGTCCACGGCGATCATGGAGAGCCTGGACGGCATCCGGGTGGTGAAGATCGAGAACCGCGAGGCCTACGAGGAGCAGCGGGTCGCCGAGGTGGTCCGCCGCCGGCAGAACCACCTGGTGAAGGGCGCCAACGCCCGGGCCCGCGCCGCCCCGTCCACCGAGCTGGTCATGACCCTGATCACCGCCGCGGTGATCGCCTACGCCGGCTGGCGCTCCCAGGCCGGCGGCATGACGGTGGGCGCCTTCGTGGCCTTCATCGGCGCGCTGGGCCTGGCCTCCCAGTCCCTGCGCCAGCTCGCCAACCTGCAGACGGTGATGGCCGAGGGCATGTCCGCCGGCCGGCGCCTGTTCGCGGCCCTGGACGTGGAGCCGGAGGTCCGCGAACAACCCGGCGCGAGCCCGCTGCCCCGCTCGGAAGGGACCATCCGCTTTGAGGACGTGGGCTTCTCCTATGGCGGCGGGCCGCCCGCGCTCTCCGGGATCAGCTTCGAGGTGCGCCGCGGCGAGACCGTCGCCCTGGTCGGCCCGTCCGGCGGCGGCAAGACCACCATCCTCAACCTGATCCCGCGCTTCTACGACCCCACCGAGGGACGGGTGCTGATCGACGGCCGCGACCTGCGGGACGTGAAGCTGTCCTCCCTGCGCGGCCAGATCGCCCTGGTCACCCAGGAGCCCTTCCTGTTCGACGACACCATCCGCGCCAACATCTGCTACGCCCGGCCCGAGGCCAGCGCGGCGGAGGTCGAGCAGGCCGCCCGCGCCGCCGCGGCCCATGAGTTCATCGAGGCCCTGCCGCACGGCTACGACACCACCGTGGGCGAGGCCGGCGCCCGGCTCTCCGGCGGCCAGCGCCAGCGGATCGCCATCGCCCGCGCCTTCCTCAAGGACGCCCCGATCCTGCTGCTCGACGAGGCCACCAGCGCGCTGGACACCGAGAGCGAGGCCCAGGTGCAGGCGGCGCTCCGGCGGCTCATGGCCGGGCGCACCACCCTCCTGATCGCGCACCGGCTCTCCACCGTCCGCGGCGCCGACCGGATCTACGTCATTGACCGCGGCCGGATCGTCGAGACCGGCGACCACGACGCCCTGATGAAGAAGCGCGGCCTCTACGCGCGCCTGGCCAAGACCCAGGACCTGGAGGCGGAGACCGCCGCTTGAAGACGCTGCTGCGGAGCGACGGCGTCCAGGCCTTCCTGGGCTGGGTGCTGGGGACCTACCTGCGGATCGTGCTCGCGACCGTGCGCTGGCGGCACGAGAACCTGGGCTGCGTGGAGCCCGTGCTGGCCGGCGACAGCGGGGCCATCGCCCTCTTCTGGCACGGCCGTATCCCGCTCAGCCTGGCCACCGCGCCGCAATGGTGGCGCAAGCGCACGCGGGCCCTGGTCTCGCCCTCGGCCGACGGCGAATTCGTCGCCAAGGCCCTGGCCATGTCGGGCTTCCCCGCCATCCGCGCCTCCTCGGCCAAGAAGGGCGACTCGGCCAAGGCCAGGCAGGCCGTGGCCGCCATCCGCGAGGCGGTGGCCTGGGTTTCGGGCGGCGGCGCCCTGGTGGTCACGCCCGACGGGCCGCGGGGCCCCAACGAGGTGATCGCGCCGGGCGCCCTGCAGATCGCGCGACGCTCGGGCCAGCCGGTGTTCCTGATGGGCATCGCCGCCAACCCCGCCTGGCAGCTCAAGAACGCCTGGGACAAGGTGATGTTCGCCGCGCCCTTCGGCCGGGGCGCGGTGGTCTGGGAGGGGCCGCTGTTCGTGCCGGCCGACGCCGACGAGGCCCTCATCCAGGCGCTGATCGCCGACTGGTCCGCCCGCCTCTCCGCCGCCACCCGGCGGGCCGAGGCGCTGGTGGGCCGCGCGCATTGATCGCCGCGCTCGCGGGTGAGACATAGGCCCCGATGGCGCAGGCGCACGACCACCACGATCACCATGACCACGGGCCCGGCCATTCGCACGGCCACGGGCACGGACACCATCACCACCACGCGCCCGCCGACATGGGCCGCGCGTTCGCCATCGGCGTCGTGCTCAACACCGTCTTCGTCGTCGCCGAGGCGGGGGCCGGGATCTGGGCCGGCTCCATGGCCCTGTTGGCGGACGCCGGCCACAATCTCTCCGACGTCCTGTCGCTGATCCTGGCGTGGGGCGCGGCGGTGCTGGCCAGGCGCGCCCCGGCCGGCCGGCGCACCTACGGCCTGCGCAAGGCGACCATCCTGGCCTCGCTGGCCAACGCCGTCCTGCTGCTCGTCGCGGTGGGCGCCATCGTCTCCGAGGCCATCCACCGCCTGCGCGAGCCGGCCGACATCCAGACGGGCGTGGTCATGGCGACGGCGGCGCTGGGCGTGGTGATCAACACCGCCACCGCGCTCCTCTTCCTGCGCGGCCACGAGGACCTCAACGTCCGCGGCGCCTTCCTGCACATGGCGGCCGACGCCGCGGTCTCGCTCGCCGTGGTGGTGGGGGCGCTGGCGATCATGTGGACCGGCCGCCTGTGGATCGACCCGGCGCTCAGCCTGCTGATCGTGGCGGTCATCCTGCTGGGCACCTGGGGCCTGCTGCGCGATTCCGTCGACCTGGCGCTCGACGCCGCGCCCAAGGGCATCGACGTCGGCGCCGTGCGCGACTGGCTGGCCGCCCTGCCGGGCGTCGAGGAGGTCCACGACCTGCACATCTGGGCCATGAGCACGACCGAGACGGCGCTCACCGCCCATGTCGTCAGGCCGGCGAACGGCGACAACGACGCCTTCCTGCACCACGCGTGCGAGGGGCTCCACGAGCGCTTCAACATCGGCCACGCCACCCTGCAGGTGGAGACCGACGCGGACCATACCTGCCGGCTCGCGCCCGCCGAGGTGGTGTGACGAGCGTCCGCCCCACCCTGCCGCTGGCCCTTTACCGGGCCGCGACGAGCCTCCTCCAGCCGCTCGCGCCGGCCGTGCTCCGCCGCCGCGCGGCGCTGGGCAAGGAGGACCCCGGCCGCCTCGGCGAGCGGCTGGGCCGCGCCGGACGCCCTCGGCCCGACGGCCCGCTCGTCTGGCTGCACGGGGTGAGCGTCGGCGAAACCCAGTCGCTGCTTCCCCTGGTGGACGCGCTGCGCGCCCGCCGGCCCAGCGTCACCCTGCTGGTCACCTCAGGCACGGTGACCTCCGCCGCCCTGCTGGCGCGGCGGCTGCCGGAAGGGGTGATCCATCAGTTCGCGCCGGTCGACACCCCCGCGGCCGTTCGCCGGTTCCTGGACCATTGGCGGCCGGATCTCGGCCTGCTGGTCGAGAGCGAGCTGTGGCCCAACCTGATCACCGCCGCCCGGGCCCGCGGCGCGCCGCTGGCCCTGCTCTCCGCGCGCATCACGGAGGCGAGCGCCAGGAACTGGGCCCGCGCGCCGGCCACGGCGCGCGTCCTGCTCGGCGCCTTCGATCTGGTGCTGCCGCAGGACGAGGCGACGGAGACCCGGCTGGCCCGGCTCGGCGCCCCGCTCGGCCCGCGCCTGAACCTCAAGCTGGTGGGCGAGCCCCTGCCCTTCGATCCGGCCGAGCTCGCCCGGCTGCGGGCCGCCGTGGCCGGTCGCCAGGTGGTGCTCGCGGCCAGCACCCATCCCGGCGAGGAGGCCCCGATCGCCGACGCGGTCGTCCGCGCCGGGACGGAGCACGCGCCGCTGCTGGTTCTGGCGCCCCGGCATCCCGACCGCGCGGAGGAGATCGCCCGCGACCTCGCGGGTCGCCGGCTGGCCCGCCGCTCGCTGGGCCAGTCCATAGCCGTCGACACCGAGATCTATCTCGCCGACACCCTGGGCGAGCTCGGCCTCCTGTTCGAACTCGCCGACGTGGTGGTGATGGGCGGCAGCTTCGCGCCGGGGATCGGCGGCCACAATCCGCTGGAGCCCGCCCGCCATGGCAAGCCCATCCTCACCGGCCCGCACGCCTTCAACGCCGCCGACGTCTACCGGGAGATGTTCGAGGAGGTCGCCGCCATCGAGGCGGCCGACTTCGACGCCCTGGCGCGCCATGTTGGCGGCCTGCTGACCTATCCCGCCATCGCCCGGCGCGTGGGCGAGGCGGCGCTCGCCTACGCCGAACGGCAGGGCCAGGCGCTCGACGGGGCGATGGCCCGCCTCGAACCCCTGCTGCCGGCATGAAGCTGGAGACGCCCCGCTGGTGGTATGCGCGCGACCGGCAGGTCATGCCGGTGACGCGGGCCCTGCTGACGCCGCTTTCCTGGATCTGGGCGGCGGCCACGGCGCGTCGCATCGCCCGCGCCGAGCCGGCCGACCCCGGCGTTCCGGTGATCTGCGTCGGCAACGTCACCATGGGCGGCGCGGGCAAGACGCCGGTGGTGCGCGAGGTGGCCCGCCGCCTCGCCGCACGCGGCCGCGCCGTCCACCTGCTGTCGCGGGGCTACGGGGGCCGGCTCACGGGTCCGGTGCGCGTCGACCCCGAGGTCCACACCGCCGCCGACGTGGGCGACGAGCCGCTGATGCTGGCCCGCGACTTCCCGGTCTGGGTCGCGCGCGACCGGGCGGCGGGCGCCGCGGCTGCAGCGGCGGCCGGCGCGCAAGCCGTCGTCATGGACGACGGCCACCAGAACCCGTCGGTGCGGAAGGCCCTCTCCCTCGTGGTGGTGGACGGCGAGACCCGCGGCGAGGAGTGGCCGTTCGGCGACGGACGGGTGTTCCCCGCCGGCCCCATGCGCGAGCCGCTGGCCCGGGGGCTTTCCCGCGCCGACGCCGCCGTGATCCTGCTGCCGGCCGACCTGCCGCTGGCCGAGCCCGACCTCGTCCGCGCCCTGAAGGCGGTTCCGGTGCTCGCCGCCCACTTGCAGGCGGCCGTCGCGCCGCCGACCGGGCCGCAGGTGGGCTTCGCCGGCGTGGGCAAGCCCTGGAAAGTGGAGCGGGCCCTGAAGGCCGCCGGCTGCGAACTCGCCGACTTCGCGCCGTTTCCAGACCACTTCGCCTATGACGAGGCGACCCTGCAGCGCCTGGCCGACCGCGCCGCCCAGTTCGGCGCGGGGCTCGTCACCACCGAGAAGGACTGGGTCCGCCTGCCGCCCGCCTGGCGCGCCCGCGTCACCGCCTGGCCCGTCCGCGCCGCCTTCGACAACGAAGCCGCCCTCGACGCCCTGCTGGCGAGGATCGGCCTCTAGGCGGTCGCGCCGGCCTTTTCGGCGTAGGCCCAGCTCATCTTCGCCAGCGCCTCGACCCGCGGGGCCATGTTGGCCGCGTCCGGGTGATTGGCGGTGCCGTCGCGGACCCGTCCGAGGATGCCCTGCAGGATGCCCACCAGACGGAAGGCGTTGTACGAGAAGAACCAGTTGAGGTCGTGGATCCCGGTGCGGCCGGTCAGGCTGCAGTAGTAGTCCACCGCCTGGTCCAGGGTCGGGATGCCGTGGGCCTTGAGGTCCGGGATCGTCGAGATGGTCCCGTTGATCCAGTTCATCAGCACATAGGTGAAGTCGGCCAGCGGCTCGCCCAGCGTGCCGAGCTCCCAGTCCAGCACCGCCACCACCCTGGGCTCGGTCGGGTGGAAGATCATGTTGTCGAGGCGATAGTCGCCGTGGACGATCGAGGTCCGCTCCTGGGCCGGAACGGTCTTCGGCAGCCACTCGATGAGCCGTTCGACCTCAGGAATGTGGACCGTCTCGGAGGCCTTGTACTGCTTGGTCCAGCGGTCGACCTGGCGGGCCATGTAGTTGCCCGGCTTGCCGTAGTCCTCGAGGCCGACGGCCACGTAGTCGGTGTTGTGCAGGTCGGCCAGCGTCTTAATCTTCGCCTTGAAGATCGCGTTGCGCTCCGCCGGCTGGCACTGCGGCAGGCTCTGGTCCCAGAGCACCCGCCCCTCGACCATGTCCATCACGTAGAACCAGGTGCCGATGACGCTGTCGTCGGTGCACAGGCCGTAGGGCTTGGCCACGGGGAAGCCGGTGGGATGCAGCGCGCTGATCACCCGGAACTCGCGGTCCACGGCGTGCGCCGACGGCAGCAGCTTGCCCGGCGGCTTGCGGCGCAGGACGTACTTCTTGCCGGGCGTGATCAGCTGGTAGGTCGGGTTGGACTGGCCGCCCTTGAACTGGCGGACCTCCAGGGGTCCGGCGTAGCCCTCGACGTTGGCGTGCATCCAGCGCTCGAGCGAGGCCTCGTCGAAGCGGTGGGACTCGGCGACCGGCTTCGTGCCGGTGTTGGCCTGCTCCCGCGCCTGTTCGGCGGCGATGTCCGTGGCGACGGCCATGGCGCTCCCTCTCTCTTACGCTTGTTTGAATCCACCTTACCGGCCGGCCGGCAAGGGCGGCAAGGCGCTACCGCGCCAGGGCGCGCCAGCCGATGTCGGTGCGGTGGAAGCCTTCGGGCCAATCGATGGACGCCACGGCGCCGTAGGCCTTCTCCCGCGCCTCGGCGAGGTCGGCGCCCACCGCGCAGACGTTGAGCGCCCGGCCGGATCCGGCCCTGAGCAGCCCGTCCTCGCCCGTCGAGGTGCCGGCGTGGAACACCACCACGTCGGGCCCGAAGTCCGCATCGGCGCCGCGGATCACGCTGCCGGCCTCGGCCTTCCCCGGATAGCCCTGCGTCGCCAGCACCACGCACACGGCGTGTTCGTCCCGCCAGCGCGGGGCCGGCATCTCGTGCAGCCGGCCGGTGGCGCAGGCCATCAGGTAGGGGACGATGTCGCTCTCCAGGCGCAGCATCAGCACCTGGCATTCCGGGTCGCCGAAGCGGGCGTTGAACTCCACGAGCTTCGGCCCGTCGCGGGTCGCCATCAGCTCCACGAACAGCACGCCGCGGTAGGGCGCGCCCTCCCGCGCGATGCCCTTGAACGCCGGCTCCACCAGCCGCTCGCGGACCTCCTCCACCAGGTCCCAGGTGAACACCGGCGCCGGCGAATAGGTGCCCATGCCGCCGGTGTTGGGGCCCTCCTCGCCGTCGAAGGCGCGCTTGTGGTCCTGCGCCCAGCCGAACACCATCGAGGAGCGCCCGTCGCCGAGCGCGAACAGCGAGCCGATCTCGCCCTCAAGGTACTCCTCCAGCACGATGGTCTGGCCGGCCGAGCCGAAGCCCCCGCCGAAGGCGTCGTCGATCGCCGCCTCCGCCGCCGCCCGGTCCTGGGCGATCACCACGCCCTTGCCCGCCGCCAGGCCGTCGGCCTTGACCACATAGGGCGGCTCGAAGTCGTCCAGCGCCGCCTTCGCCGCGGGCGCGTCCTCGCAGATCCGGTACCGGGCCGTCGGGATGTGGTGGCGCTCGGCGAAGGCCTTGGTGAAGGCCTTGGAGGATTCCAGCCGCCCCGCCGCCGCCGTCGGCCCGAAGCAGGGGATCCCGGCCTCTTCCAGCGCGTCGGCCAGGCCCGCCTCGATCGCCAGCTCGGGGCCGATCACCACCAGGTCGGCGGCCATCTCCTTGGCCAGCTGGACCAGCCGCGCCACCTCGGTGGGTTTCCACTCCGCCAGCTCGCACACCTTGGCCATGCCCGGATTGCCCGGCGAGGCCACCAGCCGCTTCACCAGCGGCGACTGCGCGATCTTCCACGCGAGCGCATGTTCGCGCCCGCCCGAGCCCACGAGGAGGATGTTCATGGACCGGCGCTTTCGCCCGCGCCGGGCCCGCGGTCAAGGATCAGGCGTCGACGTCCAGCGAATAGCCCGCCGAGCGCACCGTGCGGATCGGGTCGCCGCCGTCCGACGCGCCCAGCGCCTTGCGCAGCCGGCCGATGTGCACGTCCACCGTGCGGACCTCCACATAGACGTCCGAGCCCCACACCGCGTCCAGCAGCTGCTCGCGGGAGAACACCCGGCCCGGGTGCTGCATGAAGTGGTCGAGCAGCCGGAACTCGGTGGGGCCCAGGTGGACCTCCTTGCCGCTGCGCTTCACCCGGTGGGCCACCCGGTCCATGACGATGTCGCCGCAGCGCACCCGGTCCTCGGCCAGGCCCGGCCGCAGCCGGCGCAGCACCGCGCGGATCCGCGCCGCCAGCTCGGTCATCGAGAACGGCTTGACCACATAGTCGTCGGCCCCGGTGTCGAGGCCGCGGATGCGGTCGGTCTCCTCGCCTCTCGCGGTCAGCATGATGATCGGCACGTTGCGCGCCTCGGGCCGCTGGCGGATACGCCGGCAGACCTCGATCCCGGAGACCTTCGGCAGCATCCAGTCGAGCACGATCAGGTCCGGCAGCCGCTCGTCGACGAGCAGCAGGGCCTCCTCGCCGTCGCCGGCGACGGCCACGTCGTAGCCCTCCTTCTCGAGGTTGTACTGCAGGAGGGTGGAGAGGCTGTCCTCGTCCTCCACCACCAGGATATGCGGCTGCAACGGCGTCTCTCCGTCAGGCTTGCGAGTCTAGGCTTTCAGGGCGTCGGTCTTGGGCCTCGCCTGGCCCATCTCCTCGCCGGTGATCTCGTAGGAGACCATCTCGGCGATGTTGGTGGCGTGGTCGCCGATCCGCTCGAGGTTCTTGGCCACGAACAGCATGTGGGCGCAGGCGGTGATCGTGCGGGGGTCGCCCATCATGTAGGTGAGCAGCTCCCGGAACAGGCTGTTGTAGTGCTCGTCCACCTCGTCGTCCTGCGACCAGACGGCGAGCGCGCGCTCCAGGTCCGAGCGGGTGTAGGCGTCCAGCACCGCCTTCAGCCGGGTGAGCACCAGCTTGCCCAGCCGCTCCAGCGACCGGGTCAGCGGCGTCATCGGCTCGGACTCGACGATCACCAGCGTCCGCTTGGCGATGTTCTTGGCCAGGTCGCCGGTGCGCTCCAGCTCGCCCGCGATCTTCATCGCCGCCACCGTGCGGCGCAGGTCGTTGGCCATGGGTTGGCGCAGGGCGATCAGCCGGATCGCCTTGCGCTCGATGTCCTGCTGCAGCTGGTCGAGCTGCTCGTCGCGCTCCACCAGCGACGAGGCCAGCCCCTGGTCGCGCTTGACCACCGCCTGGATAGAATCGGCCACCTGCGCCTCGGCCAGCCCGCCCATCCGGGCGCACTCGGCGGTCAGGGTGTTCAGCTCGTCCTCGAAGGACTTGACGATGTGCTCGTGCATGGGCGTGTCCTCAGCCGAACCGGCCGGTGATGTAGTCCTGGGTGCGGCTGTCCCGCGGGTTGGTGAAGATCTCGTCCGTCGGCCCGGTCTCCACCAGCTTGCCCAGGTGGAAGAAGGCGGTCTTCTGCGACACCCGCGCGGCCTGGGCCATGGAGTGGGTGACGATGACGATGCAGTACTCCTGCTTCAGCTCGTCCATCAGCTCCTCGACCTTGGCCGTGGCGATGGGGTCCAGGGCCGAGCAGGGCTCGTCCATCAGGATCACCTCGGGGTTCACGGCGATGGCGCGGGCGATCACCAGCCGCTGCTGCTGGCCGCCGGAGAGGCCGGTGCCGGGCTGGTGCAGCCGGTCGGCCACCTCGTTCCACAGGCCGGCCCGCTTCAGCGAGGTCTCGACGATGCCCTCGATCTCCGACTTCGAGGACGCCAGGCCGTGGATGCGCGGCCCATAGGCGACGTTCTCGAAGATGCTCTTCGGGAAGGGGTTGGGCTTCTGGAACACCATGCCCACCCGGGCGCGCAGCAGGACGGGGTCCAGGCTGCGGTCGTTCACGTCCTCGCCGTCGAGCTCGATCCGGCCGCTGACGCGGGCCCCCGGGATGGTGTCGTTCATCCGGTTGATGCAGCGCAGGAAGGTGGACTTGCCGCAGCCCGAGGGGCCGATGAGCGCGGTCACCGCCCGCTCGGGCACGTCGAGCGAGACGTCGAACAGCGCCTGCTTGTCGCCGTAGAAGACGTTCACGTCGCGGGCGCGCAGCTTCACCGGGCCGCCCGCGGGCGAGGCCTTCGGCGCGTCGAGGGTGATGTGGGGATTGACGTTCATGGCGCTCACCAGCGGCGTTCGAATTTGCGGCGCAGCAGGATGGCCGCGAGGTTCATGACGATCATGAAGACGAGGAGGACGATGATCGCCGCGGCGGTGCGCTCGTGGAACGCCCGCTCCGAGGCGTTCTCCCAGATGAACACCTGCACCGGCAGCACCGTGGCCGATTCCGTGAAGCCGCCGGGCACGCCGGGCACGAAGGAGACCATGCCGATCATCAGCAGCGGCGCGGTCTCGCCGAGCGCATGCGCCAGGCTGAGGATGGCGCCGGTCATCACGCCCGGCATGGCCAGCGGCAGGACGTGGTGGAAGACCGTCTGGGTCTTCGACGCGCCGACGCCCAGCGCGGCCTCGCGGATCGACGGCGGGACGGCCTTCAGCGCCGAGCGGGTGGCGATGATCACCGTCGGCAGGGCCATCAGCGCCAGCACCAGTCCGCCCACCAGGGGCGAGGAGCGCGGCACGGCCAGCCAGTTGATGAACACCGCCAGGCCCAGGAGGCCGTAGACGATGGAGGGCACGGCCGCGAGGTTGTTGATGTTCACCTCGATCAGGTCGGTCCAGCGGTTCTTCGGCGCGAACTCCTCGAGGTAGACCGCCGCCAGCATGCCGATCGGCACCGCCAGGGTCGCGGTGACCAGCAGCATCAGGGCCGAACCCACCACCGCGCCCAGCACGCCCGCCTGCTCCGGCTCCGTGGAGTCCGACTTGGTCAGGAAGCCGATGTTGAAGCCGGACGAGACCATGCCCTGCGCCCGCAGCTTGTCCAGCCAGGCGAGCTGCTGGTCGTCCAGCTTGCGGTCGGCCTCGACCGTGCCCCGCTCGATCTCGCCCTTGTAGTAGAGCGCCGCGTCCGCCCGCACCGGGCCGGTCACCGTGATGGTCTTGCCGATCAGGCCGGGGTCGGCGCGGACCTTGTCCAGCACCTGGAAGCCGAGGTCGTTGGACACCAGCGCCATGACCTTGCCCGAGGTGCGGCCGAACTCGTCGTCCTGCTCGCCCAGCTTCGCCAGCACCGCCTGGGCCACCATCAGGTCGTAGTTGGCCCCGGTGATGTCGCCGGCGTTCACCCGCGCCGGGTCGACGTAGACCGGCACGGACATCCGGTAGTCCACGAAGGTGGAGTAGCCCTGCAGGCCGATCCGGCCGAGCAGTATGGCCAGGAACGAGAGCGCCACCAGGATGGCCGCGCGGCCATACCAGCGGAACCGCATCTCCTGGGCGCGCCGGGTCTTCAGCCGCGCCTCGAGCGCGCTGCGCCGGACGGCGGGGTCGACCCCCGCCTTGGGGAGGGCCGCGTCAGTCATACTGTTCCCGGTATTTCTGCACGATGCGCAGGGCGATGACGTTGAGGACCAGGGTCACGCCGAACAGCGCCAGGCCCAGCCCGAAGGCGGAAAGTGTCTTCGGGCTGTCGAACTCCTGGTCCCCGGTCAGCAAGGTGACGATCTGCACGGTCACCGTGGTCACGGTGTCCAGCGGGTTGAGCGTGGTCTTGGCCTGCAGGCCGGCGGCCATGGTGACGATCATCGTCTCGCCCACGGCGCGGGAGACGGCCAGCAGCAGCGCCCCCATGATCCCCGGCAGGGCGGCCGGCAGGACCACCTTCTTCACCGTCTCGGAGCGGGTCGCGCCCATGGCCAGGCTGCCGTCGCGCAGGCTCTGCGGCACGGCGTTGAGGATGTCGTCCGACAGCGAGGAGACGAACGGGATCAGCATGATCCCCATCACCGCCCCAGCCACCAGCGCCATCTGGTTCTGCACCTGGGCCAGGTAGAGGCCGAGGCCGTTCAGCGGCCCGCCGATCATCTGCTCGCCGATCCCGTTGAAGAAGCCGCGGAACAGCGGCCCCACGGTGAGCGCGGCGAAGAAGCCGTAGACCACGGTGGGCACGCCCGCGAGGATCTCCAGCAGCGGCTTGACCACCGCCCGCGTCCAGCCGCCGGCGTACTCCGAGAGGTAGATGGCCGAGAACAGGCCCACCGGCGCGGCCACCGCCATGGCGATCAGCATGATCAGGAAGGTGCCGGCGAACAGCGGCACGGCGCCGAACGCCCCCTTGGCCGCCACCTGGTCGGCGCGCATGGCGATCTGCGGGTCCCAGGTGGTTCCGAACAGGAAGTCGAGCGGCGAAATGGACTGGAAGAAGCGGGCGCTCTCGAAGACCAGGGAGGCCACGATGCCGACGGTGGTCAGCACGGCCACCACGGAGCAGGCGACCAGCAGGCCGGCGATCCAGCCCTCAACGCGGTTGCGGGCCCGGAACTCCGGCGTCAGGCGGCGGTAGGCGAACACGAAACCACCGGCCGCCAGCAGGGCGGCGAGCGCCAGCGTTCCCAGCCGCATCGACTGGGCGATGCCCTGCGCCTCCGAGGCCTTGCCGGCGAGCGCCGCCTGGGCGGCCGGGTCGTAGAGGGTCTCGCTGCGCTGCGCCCCGCGGGCGACGGCGCGGGCGTCGTCGAAGAACACGTCCTGCTGGGCCGGCGTCATCTGCGCCACGGCGGCCGGGGTGTCGGCCCGCAGCAGCGCCTGTTCGGCCCGGCCCGCGAAGCCGCCGTGGAGCGCCAGCAGGAGGAGCGCCGGGACGGCGGTCCAGAGCGCCACATAGGCGCCGTGGTAGCCCGGCCGCGAGTGCGGGCGCGACCCGGCCTGCGCCGTCAGCCGACGCCGGCCGAGCACGTAGGTCACCGCCGAGAAGAGGACGAGCGCCGCCAGTGCGGCCCAGGTGATCATGCGGGTCTGGCCTCCCCCAGGGCCACTGTGGCCGGGGAACGCCGCCGCTATGCTACAATCTCATGACACTTTCGCGACAGCGGCCGGGGCGGCCGCCGCCGTCGCCGCCGCCTGCGGAAAATAGGCGGTGAAGGTGGTCCCCTGTCCCTCGGCGCTCTCCACCGCCAGCCCGCCCCGGTGGCGATTGGCGATGTGCTTGACGATGGCCAGGCCCAGGCCGGTGCCGGACCGCTCACCGCTCTTCTGGCCCTCCACCCGGTAGAACCGCTCGGTGAGCCTGGGCAGGTTCGCCCGGGCGATCCCCGGCCCCTGGTCGCTGACCCGCAGCGCCGTGTAGGGCCCCTGCGGGTGGTCGGGGGTGAGCAGCGCCAGCCGCGCCGCGTCCAGTCGCTGGCCGGCGGCCGCCGATTCGGCGGTGAGGCCCGGCTCCACGAGGATCCGCACCGTCGCGCCCTCGCCGGAATACTTCAGCGCGTTGTCCACCAGGTTCTGGACCACCTGCACCAGCTGGTCGCGGTCACCGGTCACCGGCGCGCCCATGGCCGGCAGCCGGGGCTCGAGCGTCACGCCACGCTCGCGGGCGATGGGGGTCAGCGCGTCCACCACGTCCATGACCGCCGCCGCCAGGTCCACGCGGTCGGCCGGCGCGATGTGCTCGTTGAGTTCGATGCGCGACAGCGAGAGCAGGTCGTCGATCAGCCTGCGCATGCGCTCGGCCTGGGCCTGCATGATGCCCAGGAACCGCTCGCGGGCTCCCGGGTCCTCCTTGGCGTGACCGCGAAGGGTCTCGATGAAGCCGGAGAGCGAGGCGAGCGGGGTTCGCAGCTCATGGCTGGCGTTGGCCAGGAAGTCGACGCGGGTGCGCTCCACCCGGTGGAACTCGGTCTCGTCGCGGAACATCAGGATCGCCAGGCGCCGGCCGTCCAGCGCCAGTCCCAGCGGCCGGGCGTAGGCGCGCAGGAAGCGGTCCTGCACCCCGCCCGTCTCGTACACCGCCTCGGCGTCGAGGCCGGCGAAGAGCGCCTCGTCCACCGCTTCCAGCACGAGCGGATCGCGGATCGCGCTCACCAGCAGGCCCTCGCCGCGGTCGATCCGCAGCAGGTCGCGGGCCGCGGAGTTGGCGAAGATGTAGCGGCGGCTGGTCAGGTCGTCGCGCTCGGCCGCGGAGACCACCAGGATCGGGTCCGGCAGGGCGTTGATCAGGGCCGGATAGGGCGGCGCTTCCGGGGCGCGTTCCACGGAACTGCGCATCAGCGCGTCGAACCGCGCCTGGGCGCTGCGGTCGGCCGCCAGCAGGGCCAGGCCGGTCACCCCGCCCACGAAGAGGCTTGCGGAGAGCGCTTCCACGAGGTCGAGCCGCCGCGACAGCGCCAGCACGACGACCAGCGCCAGGCCCGCCGCGCCCGCCGCGAGCGCCGGCCAGCGCCACCCCTGGGGCGCGCGCATCGCGATCGGCGTCAGCGAAGACGGGAACGGCAAGGCGAATCCTCCGCGGGGGATTCTCCAGCATCGTCAGGCGTGTGTCACCGGCATGACAGGCTCGGCCGCCTTCAGCGGGAACAAACCTTTGCCATTCCCGTTCCCTTGCTCCCGGAAAGAGGCGCCGGCCCCCAGCCATGAACGATATCGGAGATGCGCAGCGCGCGGGCGAGGCCCTCGACGCCACCCACGCGACGGAGGATCCCTTCGCCGCCGCGATCCGCGGCACGCGTATGCCGATCCTGATCACCGACGCCCGCCAGGCGGACAATCCGATCATCTTCGCCAACGACGCCTTTCTCGCGCTGACCGGCTATCCGCGCGGGGAGGTGATCGGCCGCAACTGCCGATTCCTGCAGGGCCCCGAGACTGACCCGGCCACTGTCGCCGAGATGCGCGAGGCGGTCCGGTCGGGGCGCGACGTCAGCGTGGAGGTCGTGAACTACCGCAAGAACGGCTCGCGCTTCTGGAACAACGTCTTCCTGAGCCCCGTGCGCAACGACCGCGGCGAGATCATCTACTTCTTCGGCTCGGCCATCGACATCAGCGAACGCAAGGCCGAGCGCGAGAACCTGAAGAGCGACATCCATGTCCGCGCCGGCGAGCTGGAGCTCGCCCTGGAGCAGAAGACCAGCCTGCTCCACGAGGTGGACCACCGGGTGAAGAACAACCTGCAGCTCATCTCGTCCCTGCTCCTGCTGCAGACCCGCCGCACGCGCGACGAGGGCACGCGGCAGGCGCTGCGCAGCATGCTCGAGCGGGTGGGCGCCATCGCCACCGTGCATCGCCGCCTGTTCCAGGGCGGCGATGTCCAGCGGTTCGACGTCTCGGACTTCCTGCGCGACCTCGCCAACGACCTGGCCGCCTCCGCCCGCCGTGACGATCTGGAGTTGCGCCTGGACCTCGAGCCGGTGGCGATTCCGGCCAGCCAGGCGGCGCCGCTGGCGCTGGTCGCCAACGAGCTGCTCTCCAACGCCCTCCGCCACGCCTACCCGGAGGGTCAGGCCGGGCAGATCACCATCCGCTGCCAGCGGCGGGACGGGGAATTCGACCTCGAGGTGGTCGACTCCGGCGTCGGTCTTCCGCCGTCGGGGGACCGCGGCGGCTTTGGCCTGACCATCGTCCAGCTCCTGTCCCAGCAGCTCAAGGCGCGCCTTTCGCTCGAGGACGCGCAACCCGGGGTGCGGGCGGTCGTTACGCTCCCGACAACCGCCTGAGCCCCATGACCCACGAAGGCCCCCTCAACATCCTGATCGTCGAAGACGAGGTCCTGCTGGCGGTCGAGCTGCAGTTCATCGTCCGCGAGGTCGGCTGCCGCGACGTGGGGCTCGCCATGAGCTCCAACGAGGCGGTGGAGCTGGCGGAGCGCCTGACGCCCGATCTCGCGCTGGTGGACGTGCACCTGCAGGACGGGCCCACCGGCGTGGAGGCCGCCCGCCACATCGCCAAGGACTGCGGCGGCGTGGTGCTGTTCATGACCGCCAACGTGCGCCGCCTGCCCGACGACTTCGCGGGCGCCTGCGGCGTGATCGGCAAGCCCTATTCCGAGCACGGGGTCAGGACCGCGCTCGGCTTTCTGGAAGTCTGCCTGCGCACCGGCCGCGCGCCCGGCCCGCCGCCGCTCGGCCTGCACCTCTCCCCCGAATACCGCGACCTGTGGGGCGCGGACGTCGCGCCGGCGGCCTGACGGTCTTGGACGGGATCGCGGACATCGTCGGCACGGGCGCCGCCCTCTGCTCCATGCTCAGCTTCACGCCGCAGATCGTGAAGATCTGGCGCGAGCGGGACGCCTCGTCGATCTCGCTGCGCATGTTCATGCTGACGGTGACCGGCTTCGTGCTCTGGACGATCTATGGCGTGCTGATCGACAGCTGGCCGGTGATCGGCGCCAACGCCGTCTGCCTGGTGCTCTCGGCCACCATCCTGACGCTGAAGTGGCGGTTCAGCCGCAAGGCGTGAGCCCCGCCCCGCCCCCCGCCCCGCCCCTAGCCATCGGGCCCGCTGCGGCTTATGCCTCCTGGCGTTCCGGCCCGCCCCGCGGGCGAGCGCAGAAGGTCCGGCATGAGCGACAGGTTGGCGGCGGCCGAGGCGGCCCTGAAGGCGGGGCGCGGCTCCGAGGCGATCGACCATCTCGTCGCCGCCATCGACGAGGATCCGGCCCGCAGCGTCCAGGTCTATCGCGTGCTCGCCCTGCAGCTCTATCGCGCCGGCCGCTTCGCCGAGGGCGAGGCCTGGTCGGCGAAGGCGGCCCAACGCTTCCCCCGGGATTTCGATGTCTGGAACGTGCGCGGCGTCATCCTGCGCCAGCTCAAGCGCTACCCCGACGCGGTGGCCGCGCTGGAGCAGGCGATCAAGCTCAATCCGAAGAACGTCGCCCCCTACAGCAACCTCGGCAATGTGCTGATGGACATGGGCGAGTACGCCCGCGCCGAGCAGGTGTTCACCCGCCTGGTCCGCCAGTCGCCCCGGGACGCCGAGATGCAGCGCCAGCTGGGCCGGGCGCTGCTGCGCCAGGGCCGCCGCGACCAGGCCATCGTCCGCTTCCGCCAGGCGGTCACCCTCGACAAGACGGCGATCGAGGCCTGGATGGACTGGATCGGCACCCTCAACGAGGAGCACCGCGCCCGCGAGGCCGAGGAGGTCATGGACCGGGCCATCGCCGCCAACCCCGACAACGTGCGGCTGCTGGAGGCCCGCGCTGTGGTGATCCGGCGGGGCGGCGAGCTCCGTCGCGCCGAGGCCTATCTGCTCGACCTCCTGCCCCGCTTCGAGAACGCGGCCTGGCTGCACTATCAGCTGGGCGGCGTGGTCAGTGACTTCGACCGGCCGCGCGCCAACGTTCACCTGCGCCGGGCCGTGGAGCTGGATCCGGGCAAGCTCGACTACCGCATGGCCCTGATCGAGAGCCTGGAGCGCACGCGCGTCGGCGACGAGGGCGCCAACATCGAGGAGTCCTACCAGCTCGTCCGCGACGCCCTGAAGCAGAGCGCCGAGTTCGGCCCCTCCGCGACCAAGATCGCCAACGAGGTGCTGATCCGCGTCTGCGCCTTCGACGACATGGAGCGGCTGGGCGACTTCAGGACGCTCGGCCGGAGCTGGGCCGAGAGCGGCCGCCACACCGCGCTCCTCAAGCAGCTCGCCCGGGTGAAGACCCACGAGGACCGGCTGGAGCTCGTCGAGCAGCACCGGATCTGGGGCCGCAACGTCGAGGCCCTGACCAAGAGCCAGCCGATCAAGCGGCCGCCGCCGCGCCCGAAAGACGGCAAGATCCGGCTGGGCTTCATGTCCTCGGACCTGCGCCAGCACCCCGTCGGCTACTTCGCCCTGCCGCTGTTCGACCACGTCGATCGGGAGCGGTTCGAGGTCTACTGCTACTCCTACTACCAGGGTAAGGAAGACCCGCTGCAGCGCTACATCGCCCAGCAGGTGACCGCCTACCGCTGGTGGCCGGACATCTCGTTCCGCGACGCCGCCCAGGCCATCGCCGAGGACCAGCTCGACATGCTGATCGAGCTCGGCGGCTCGACCTATATGAACAAGCTCGAGGTGATGGCCTACAAGCCGGCCGTGCGCCAGGCGAGCTGGCTGGGCTACCCGCACTCGGCGGGCCTCTCCACCATCGACTACCTGGTCTGCGATCCCTACTGCCGCCCGGAGATGCCGGACCTCCTCGTCGAGGAGCCGCTGATGATGCCGCACACCTGGCTGGCGCTCGGCCGGGCGGTGTTCTCCGACGTCCATCCGGTGGCCGAGACCATCCCGCAGGACCGCAACGGCTTCGTCACCTTCGGCACGGCCAACAACCCGCACAAGTACAGCCGCGAGGTGCTGCGCGCCTGGGCCCGGGTGACCGCCGCCGTCCCCGACGCCCGCTTCGCCTTCGTCCGCCCCGAGGGCGGCTCGGCGAGCTTCCGCCGCAACATCTTGGCCGAGTTCGCCGCCGAGGGCGTGCCGGAGGAGCGCGTGCTCTTCCACACCACCCGCGGCAAGCACATGCCGTTCTACAACGAGATCGACATCACCCTGGACCCGTTCCCGCTCACCGGCGGCACCACGACCACGGAATCGCTGTGGATGGGGGTCCCGCTGGTCAGTCTGGTGGGCGAGGCCTTCTTCGAGCGGCTGAGCTACTCGATCCTCTCCAACGTCGGCCTCGCCGACCTCTGCGCCCGCTCGCCGGAGGAGTTCCATGCCACCGCGCTGAAGCTCGCCGGCGACCCCGAGCGCCGGCGAGCGCTGAAGCAGGGCCTGCGCGAGACCATCCGCCAGAGCCCCCTCGGCCGCACCGAGGACTGGGCCCGCGACTTCTACGACATGGTGGCCAAGGCGGTGGCGGCCTAGAGCCGGAAGTATTCCTGCAGCAGGTCGTCGGGCCTCGGGCTGAACGCCAGGCCGTCGGCCGCCCGGAAGGCCATCTGCCCGGCCGGGACCCGCTTGTTGATCACGCTGGTGCCCTGGCTGATCACGCAGTCGCTCTCGACCACCGAGCGACCGATGACCGCCGTATTGGGATAGAGCACCACCCGGTCGCCGATCACCGGGATCTGGTCCTTGTGCCGCCCCACCGTCGAGTTCTGGTAGAGCACCAGGTAGTTGCCGTAGGTCGCCTTGGCGAGCACGATGCCCACGCTGTGGCCGATGTAGAACACCTCCGGCATGGCGATCTCGTAGAACAGGTCGATGCCGTTGAAGGCCTTGTTCATCAGGAACAGCCGCGTCGCCGCGGCGGTGTCCCCCGACCGCTTCCAGATCGTATTGCTGAGCAAATACAAATAGATACAGTGCTGCGAGGACTGCAGCACATTGAACTGCCCGGCCCGCCACGGGGCGCAGGCGTCGATGCACCGCCCAAGCCGCTCCAGCGCCTCATCCATGTGGACGTCGATCGCCCCCCGGAACGCATCCTCCCGCCCGTCGGGGACCACGGCCATGCTCTGGCGCACCGTGTACTCGATCAGGCTCTCGCGGCTGTGGTCGACCAGCTTCACGCCTTCAGCCCCTCCAGATAGCCCCGCACCACATCCTTCACCGGCCGCGGCTCCACGCCAAGCGCCCTCAGCCTGTCGGCCCGCGCGTTAGGCGGCGGCGGCGGATCCGCATCCCCGGTGAACGCCACCTCCCACCCCGCCTGGCCGAAGACCTCCGCGATCTCGCCGTTCGAGACCAGCTCGCCGCTCGCCACGTTGACGATCCCCGCCGGCTCTCCGCCGCCCATGGCCGCCAGCGCCGCCACGACGTCGTCGAGGTGGATGTAGTCCCGCCGCACGTGCGGGCTGGACTGCAGCTGCAGCGCCCGTTCCGACGCCGCCCGTATGAGCCATTCCGACAGGAACCCCGGAGCCCCCGGCTCCCAGTCGTAGACGTTGGCCAGCCGCGCCACCGCGCCACGGCCGCCGGTGCGGCACAGGGTGATGTTCTCCCCCAGCGCCTTGGAGAGGTCGTAGACGCGGCGCGGGTCGCTCGGGTCGAACACCAGCGGCTCGTCCTCGCCCACCTCCGCCTTCGCCTGGCCGTCGTAGAGCCTGGTCGAGGAGAGGTAGACCAGGCGCTCGAAGCGGCCGGCGCGGGCGATCTCGCTCACCAGGCTGGCGTGCGCTTCCACGGTGTCGAAGGGCCGCGCGTCGTAGTCGGCGGTCAGGCCGGCGCAGTAGAAGACCACGCCCAGGTCGCGCTCGAAGAGGCGCGGATCGCCCTTCGCCGGCGCGGAGACGTCCCACCCTTCGGCCTCCAGCCACGCCTGCAGCCGCCGGCCCACGAAGCCGCCGGCGCCGACGATGGTGGCGAGCCGGCCCAAGCCTCAGAGGCCCCCGACGGGATGGTGCAGCTTGGGGTCCTTGTGGCGCAGGTACTTCGGCGAGACGTCGCGGACGATCCGGTAGCCCGGATTGTCGAAGATCGACGCGTCCTTCACCGCCACCATGTTGAAGCCGTGCGGCGGCCCCTCGAGGTGGACCGCGTCCGCGGGGATCAGTTCCACCGGCTTGCCCGCCAGGTCGTAGTTCGAGTTGAAGTCGCGCAGCGCGAAGAGCGTGTAGCCGTGGCCGGTGAGCAGGCGCGCGATGTCGGTGTCCAGCAGGCCGTTCGTCCAGTCCACGTAGTGGCGGTGCACCTCGAAGAGGATGTTCGGCGCCTCGCCCGCGGGCTTGGCCAGGAACGGCTCGGCGCCCCGCAACGCGCCCAGCTCCGCGCCTTCGATGTCGAGCACGATCAGGTCCAGGCGGTCGACGCCCGCCGCCTTCAGGTAGTCGGCGATCGTGACGGTCCGGAAGCTGTCGTCGGCCCCCTCCTCGGCAGCTTCCGCGCTCGCGAAGCTGTCGTAGCCCACGAGCTTCAGGTTCGTGGAGCTGTCGTGCCACAGACCCTCCGGGCGGGGCGTGATGTTGGTGAGGCCGTTCAGCTCGGCGTTGCGGGCCAGCATGGCGCGCTGCTGGCTGTTCGGCTCGAAGGCGTGCACCACGCCGCCGCGCGGGGCGATCTCCCGGGCGATCAGCACCGCGTGGTCGCCGAAGTATGCGCCGCCGATCACCACCTGGCTGGCGCGCCTGGCCATGTCGACAAGGATCCGGCTCGTCATCGGCTCCCAGGCGTGGTCCGGCTTCTCCGGTGTCGACATGACGAAGTCGCGGGCGATCTTCGAGCGGTACAGGAACTCGAAGGTGACGCCGTTCGAGAGCGTCTTGCGCACCACCTGGTCGTCGTCGAACAGGGCGTCCACCAGCGGACCGGTGAGCTCCTCGCGCACGTCGACGCCGGGCGCCTCGATCTGCCCCTCGAAGGCGATCAGCTGGCGGATGAAGGCGTCGCGCCAGTCGTCCTGCTCCGCGATCCGGGAGAGCGCCTCGAGCGCCTTGTCCTGAGCCATAGAAACTTACCTGTCCTTGATTGGGGCGCTTCCTAGCAGATCGCGCCCCCGAGCTTTAGCCCTGGTAGTCGGGATAGTCGGCGTCGCGGGCGGAGATCACCTCCGGCGGCCGCGGCCAGCCGATGCCGAACGCCGGGTCGTCCCAGCGCACGCCGGCCTCGTGGCCGGGCTCGAACATCGGACTGATCTGGTAGAGCACGTCAGTGTCCGGCTCGAGCGTCAGGAAGCCGTGGGCCACGCCCTCCGGGATCAGCAGGGCCCGTCCGTTCTCCGCCGAGAGCTCCGCGGCCGTCCAGCGCCGGTGGGTCGGGCTGTCGGGCCGTAGGTCCACAGCCACGTCGAACATCCGGCCGCGAACGCAGCGCACCAGCTTGGTCTCGCCGTGCGGCGCGGGCTGGTAGTGCATGCCGCGCAGGGTGGCGGCGCGGGTGTTGTGCGACAGGCTGGTCTGAGCCGGCGTGAAGGGGTGGCCCGCCTCGGCGAACTCATCGGGGCAGTGCAGGCGCTGGAAGCTGCCGCGCTCGTCCCAGCGGGGCTCGCCCTCCACCAGGACCACGCCGGGGATCTCGGTCTCGGTGAAGCGCATCAGGGCAGGATCCGCGTCTCCGGCGAGGCGGTGACGAAGCGGCCGCCCCACTCCCGGATGTAGCCGAGCTGGCCCATGATCTCGTCCTTCAGGTTCCAGGGCAGGATCAGGACGTAGTCGGGCCGGACCTCGCGCACCGCGTCCGGCGCCAGCACCGGAATGTGGCTGCCGGGCATGAAGCGGTCCTGCTTGGCCGGATTGGCGTCGAAGGCCGCCACGATGTCGTCGGCGGTGGCCCCGCAGTAGTTCAGGAAGGTGTTGCCCTTGGCCGCGGCGCCGTAGGCGGCAATGCGCTTGCTCTCCGCCTTGGCCCTGGCGAGGAAGGCCCGGAAGCTGTCGCGGACCGCCTCCACCCGCGGGGTGAAGCCGCCGTAGGTCTCGATGCGGTCGAGGCCCGCCGACGCCTCCCGGGCGCGCAAGCCCTTCAGCGCCTCGGTCTCCTCGTGGCCCGACGCCAGGTGGCAGACGAACAGGCGGAGCGACCCGCCATGCGTCGGCAGGAGCTCCACGTCGAAGGGGCGCAGGCCGTTGGCCCGCAGCACCTGCTCCACCGCCAGCAGCGAGAGGTAGGAAAAGTGCTCGTGGTAGATGGTGTCGAACTGCACCTGCTCGATCAGGTTCAGGAGGTGCGGGAACTCGAAGGTGAGGACGCCCTCGTCCTTCAGCATGTGCCGGAAGCCGGCGGCGAACTCGCCGATCCGCGGCACGTGCGCGAGCACGTTGTTGGCCGCCATGAGGTCGGCGCGGCCATAGCGGGCCGCCAGCTCCGGCGCCGTCTGGGCGTTGAAGAACACCACCTCGGTGCGGACGCCGCGGGCGCGGGCGGCCTCGGCGGTGTTGGCGGTGGGCTCCACCCCCAGCACCGGGATGTCCATGGCCACGAAGTGCTGCAGCAGGTAGCCGTCGTTGCTGGCCACCTCGACCACGAGGGACTCAGGCCCCAGGTCGAAGCGCTCGGCCATGGCCTCGGCGTATCGCTTCGCGTGCGCCACCCAGCTCGCAGAGAAGGACGAGAAGTAGGCGTACTCGGCGTCGAAGATGGCCTCGGCCGGCACGGCGTCGTCCACCTGCACCAGGAAACAGCGGCCGCAGACCCGGGCGTGCAGCGGCCAGGCCTGCTCGGTCCCGGCGGCGAGCTGCTCGCGCGTCAGGTTGGAGTTGGCGAGCGGCTGGCGGCCGAGGTCGAGGAAGGTGTGGGTGAGCGGGGCGCCGCAGAAGCGGCAGGGCGGCGGCGAGGTCATGGGCGCGCTACGTACCCTTCGATCTGCTCGACGCAAAGCGACCGCGCGTCCTCGCCGTCCGCCTGACGGCGGTACCAGTCCATGGTGAGCGCCACCGCGTCAGGCGCGTCGAGCCGGCTCTCGAAGCCCAGCGCCTGACGCGCGAGGGTGGCGTCGATGGCCAGCGACCTGGCCTCCAGCGAGTTGGGATCCGGCTCGTGCCGCCAGGGCTGGGCGCCCAGCGCCTCGCAGCCGAGGGTGGCGAGCTCGCCCACCGTGACCTCTGGCCCGCCGGCGCGGGGGCCAAAATTGAGCTGCCGGGGCGCATCGGGCCGGGTCGCCAGCGCCTGGGCGTGGACGAGGTAGCCCGCCACGCAGTCCAGCACGTGCTGCCAGGGCCGGGTCGCCTCGGGGTGGCGCAGGACCACCTGCTCCTGGCCGCGGGCGGCGCGCACGATGTCGGCCACCAGGCGGTCGCGGGAGAAGTCGCCGCCGCCGATGACGTTGCCGCCGCGGGCGGTGGCCACCGGCACGCCGGCCTTGTCGAAGTAGCTGCGGGCGAAGCTCGCCGTGACGATCTCGGCGGCGGCCTTGGAAGCCGAATAGGGATCCTTGCCGCCCAGGGCGTCGCCCTCGGCGAAGGCGCGGCCGGTCTCGGCGTTGGCGTAGACCTTGTCGGAGGTGACCACGAGCACCGCCTGCAGCGCCGGCTGGGCGCGGAGCGCCTGCAGCAGGTGGGCGGTGCCCATGATGTTGGTGGCGAAGGTGCCGACCGGATCCTCGATCGCCGTGCGCACGATCGGCTGGGCCGCGAGGTGCAGCACCAGGTCGAAGCGGGTCTCGCCCAGCACGGCCTCCACCGCCGCGGGGTCACGCAGGTCGGCGATGCGGGAGTCCACGACGTCGCTCACGCCGGCCAGGTCGAACAGGCTGGGCTCCTGGTCCGGGTCCAGCGCCAGGCCGGTGACCTTGGCGCCCATCCGCGAGAGCCAGATGGCGGCCCAGGCGCCCTTAAAGCCGGTGTGGCCGGTCAGCAGGACGCGCTTGCCGGCCCAGAAGCCCGGATCTACCTGCGCCACGGCGCCTCGCCGGAGGCCCAGAGCCCTTCCAGGATGTTCTTGTCGCGAAGGGTGTCCATGGGGGCCCAGAACCCGGTGTGGCTGAAGGCCATCAGTTCCCCGTCGTGGGCCAGGCCCATCAGCGGCTCCTGCTCCCAGATGGTCTGGTCGCCGGCGATGCGGTCGATGACGTCCGGCTGCAGGACGAAGAAGCCGCCGTTGATCAGGCCGTTGTCCCCGGGCGGCTTCTCGATGAAGCGCTGCACCTGGCCGTCCTGGATCTCCAGCGCGCCGTAACGGCCGGGCGGGATCACCGCGGTGACCGTGGCGTCCTTGCCGTGGCTCCGGTGGAAGTCGGCCAGCGCGCGCAGGTCCAGGTCGGCCACCCCGTCGCCGTAGGTGAGGAAGAAGGGTTCGTCCTTCGGAAGGTACGGCGCCACGCGCTTCAGCCGGCCGCCGGTCATGGTCTCCTCGCCGGTGTCGACCAGGGTGACGCGCCAGGGCTCGTGGTTGGTGGCGTGGTATTCGATCGAGCCCTTCGCCAGGTCGACGGTTAGGTCGGCATTATGGAGCACGTAGTTGGCGAAGTACTCCTTCACCACGTAGCCCTTGTAGCCTAGGCAGACCACGAAGTCGTTGAAGCCGTAGTGCGAGTACAGCTTCATGATGTGCCAGAGGATCGGCCGGCCGCCGATCTCGATCATGGGCTTGGGCTTGAGGTGGCTTTCTTCGGAAATGCGCGTGCCGAGGCCGCCCGCCAGGATCACCGTCTTCATCTTGACCTAAGCCCTTGCAGGGCAGCGCCCCCGCGGAATCGAAGCCCCTCTTAGCGCGTCGGGCGCGGGGCGCGAAGGCCCCTGCGACGCCGGGACTTGCCTGAGGGGCCCCCACGCGCAATTGACGTCGCCATGGACCAGGAACCCCAGGTCGGCTTCATCATCGTCGGCGCGCAGAAGGGCGGCACGACGGCGCTGTTCGACTACCTGGCCGACGAGCCGGGCGTGGCCCTGTCGCGGGTCAAGGAAGTCCACTTCTTCGACGACGAGAGCCAGGACTGGAGCCGTCCCGACTACGCTGCCTACCACGGCCATTTCGATGCGCCCGACGGGCGGCCGTGCGGGGAGGCGACGCCGATCTACATGTACTGGCCGGGGAGCCTGGAGCGCATCGCCGCCTACAACCGCGCGGTCAGGGTGATCGTCCTGCTGCGCGACCCCGTGCAGCGGGCCTGGTCTCACTGGCGGATGGAGTATGCGCGCGGCGCGGAGACGGAGCCCTTCGCCTGGTGCGTCCGCGAGGGCCGCCGGCGGCTGTTCGACGCCGAGCCGTGGGGTCATCACCGGGAATTCTCCTACGTGGAGCGGGGGTTCTACGGCGAGCAGATGGAGCGGCTGTTCGGGCTCTTCCCGCGCGAGCAGGTTCTGGTGCTGAAGGCGGAGGACCTGCGGGCCGACCCGGGAGCCATACTGTCCCAGGTGCGGGCGTTCATCGGTGCGCCGGAGGGGCCGCCGCCGAGGCCGCGCGATGTCCACGTCGGGCGCGAGATGGCCTATCCCTCCACCCTCACCGCGGAGGACGTCGCCTTTCTGCGCCGGCTCTACGCGCGCGACATGGCCCGCCTGCGGGAGCTGACCGGCGTGGATTACGCCTAGCCACATTTTCGACGGGCCCGAGCGGAAGGATCGTCTGATGCGCCTTGCCCCCCTGCTCCTCTTCACCGCCCTCGCGGCCTGTTCCCGTCCGGCCGAAAGCCAGGGCGCCGCCGCGCCGGCCGCGGCGCAGCCTGCGCCCGCGCAGCCCCCCCTCGCCGCCGCAGCCGGGCCACGGCTGGTCTTCCCCCTCGCCTGTCCGGAGGGGATGGCCTGCCAGGTGCAGAACCATGTGGACCATGACCCCACGGCGGGCCTGAAGGACTACCGCTGCGGACGGCGGACCTACGACGGACACGACGGCGTGGACATCCGCATTCCCGACATGGCGGCCCAGGCCCGTGGGGTGGACGTGCTCGCCGCGGCGGCCGGGCGCGTGGCGCGGCTGAGGGACGGCACGCCCGACATCTCCATCCGCACCGCCGGGGCGCCGCCGGTGGCGGGCCGCGAGTGCGGCAACGGGGTGGCCATCGACCACGGCGACGGCTGGGAGACCCAGTACTGCCACCTGGCCAACGGCAGCATCCGCGTGAAGGCGGGCGACGTCGTGGCGGCGGGCCAGCCCATCGCCCGCGTGGGCCTCTCGGGCGCGACGGAGTTCGCCCACCTGCACCTGGGCGTGCGCCACGCGGGCCGGATGCTGGACCCGTTCGCGCCCGAGCCCACGTCGGGCGCCGCCTGCCAGCCGCAGTCGACCATGTGGACGCCCGAGGCCGCCCAGCGCCTGGCCTACCGCGCCGGGACCGTCCTCAACGCCGGCTTCGCCCCCGGGCCCGTGACCATGGAGGCGGTGGAGGCGGGGGGCGTGGCGCCGCCGACGGCGGACGCGCCCTGGCTCGTGCCCTATGTGCGGGCCATCAGCCTGGAGGGCGGCGATCAGATCGAGCTGACACTGCAGGCGCCGGACGGCCAGGTGCTCGCCAAGGACACCCAGGGACCGCTGGACCGCGACAAGGCGCAGTACCTGATGTTCATCGGCAAGAAGCGGCCGGCGCAGGGCTGGCCTGCCGGCGCCTATGCCGCCCGGGTGCGGATCCTGCGCGGGGGGCAGGTTGTCGCCGAGCAGACCTATTCGGTGCGGCTCTAGGCCTAGCGCTCCGGCTTGACGAACAGGCCCTGACCGGTGGGCAGCAGCAGGATCTCCAGGCCGCGCTTGGCGAACCAGGCGCGCTCGGCCTCGTACTGGGTGCGTGCCGCGGCCCAGCCATAGTCGTCGAAGACGATCACGCCGCCGGGGACGATGCGGTCGTAGAGCCGGTCGAGGGCGGCGATCTCCGCCTGGCTGTTGTTGAGGTCCATGTGCAGGAAGGCGATCCGCTCGGGGCAGACCTCGTCCAGGATCTCCGGCACGCGCCCCTTGGTCAGCACGATGTTGGGAAAGGGGCGGAAGCGCTCGGCCACCTCGTCGTAGGAGAAGGTGTCCTTGTAGGCGCGCTCGTTGCGCTCGCCCCACCCCTCGTCCAGCTGGTCGTCCGGCACACCCTCGAACGTGTCGTAGAGGAACCATTTCCGCGGCCATTCGGCGAAGCCGAGGTATTCGGCGACGAACAGCGTCGTGTGGCCACGGAACACACCGAGTTCCATGAGATCGCCGTCCAGCCGCTCCGCCCGCTTGACCGCCCAGAGCACGGTGGCGAGATTCCAGTGCAGTCCGGCGATGGGGATCAGCTTGGCGTGCTTGTCCGCCAGGGCCATGAAGCGGTCGTCGTCGAGGAAGGGCGTGGTCTTCAGCCAGGTGGCGATGCCGTCGCCGAGGAACACGTCGCGGGTGCTGCGCTCGAGCTGCTGGAGGGTCGCGAAGGCCGCCGCGGTGCGCGGCGTCGGCTGGCTCGCCAGGACGATGCGGTTGAGGATGGCCCGCCGCTGGTCGCCTCGGGCTTCCGGCAGGATCTTCCGGTAGAGCAGCAGCGCAGCGTGGAAGTGCTGGGTCAACATCAGGCCGTCGGCGAGCGCGAGGCCCTGCCCCACGGACACGTTCGTCAGTGTGATGTCGACCACGCGGCGCCTCCTACGATGGGCTCGTGTAGGGGCTGGCGGGCACGGCGGCAACCGGTTCGGCCCGGCTCGCTACGGCCAAGTTGACTGACACGTGATCAGGGATTTGCTTTCGTGCGGTAGCGCTTTGCGGTATAGTTCTCCGTCAGCCTAGCTCTCCATGGCTGTGTCGCTTTGGCCGGGCGGTGGATCGAAAGGTCCGCCGTCCGGCCGTTGCGTTTCTGGGGTGGCTCCGCGCCTCAAGCCCTGGTCTGGGCCGCCGGCGGCTTCAGCGTCAGCACGCCGTAGCGCGCCAGCCAGAGCAGACCGCGACCGATCAGCGAACGGCGGCCGGGATGCACCACCGCCTGCAGGAGCTCCGCGACGGTCGCCTTCGGCCGGTCGGCGAGCCAGGCGACGATGATTTCCGCCTCCTGGAGATTGGGCCGGTTGAAGCGGCTGTACGCGGCCAGCGGGCCCTCCAGCAGGGCGCGGGCCGTCGGCCAGTCCATGCCGGGCGCCAGCGCCACCTCGTAGGCCCGGGAGAGGTGGTTCGTGGGGTAGGACTTGAAGAGGGTGAAAGGATCCGGCCGGAAGGGGTTGTCCCGGACCTCCGGCTGCGGCGCGGCGGCGGCGCGACGTGCGTTCAGCTCCGCCCAGAGCGCCTGGTACTGCGGTATGATGGCCGACCAGTCGAAGACCTCGCGGGCCCGCAGCCGCGCCTGTTCCCCGAGCCGGCGGCGATAGTCGGCGTTCTGCACGAGGATCGAGATGGAGGCGGCCGCCTCTTCGTAGTCCATGGCCGTGAACTGCGCCGCGGCGCCGACGTAATTGTCGTAGCTGAGCCAGCTGTTCGAATACCAGTAGGCCAGGTCTCCGCCATCGCCGGCCGGCGGGGCGGTGGTGGCGATGCGGAAGCCGTCCTGGCCGTGACGGACGGTGTCCTTGTAGCCGTTCCAGTCGGTGACGACGCAGGGCAGGCCCGCGGCCATGGCCTCGATCGGCGTGAGGCCGAAGGTCTCCTGGATGTTGTCCGAGAAGCTGATGAAGAAGTCGGCCACCGACCAGATGGAGAAGCGCACGTCAGGCGGACGGCCATCGACGTTTCGATAGTGGACGGTGGGACAGAGGGCGCGTGTCTGCTCGTGGTAGTGGGCCTCGGCTTCAGGCGTCTCGCCCCAGCCGGAGTTGACCCAGTAGATCGGCTTGCCGGTGGCCTTCGCGGCCTTCTCCAGGGCGAGCGCCATCAGCGCGGGGTTCATCTTCCCGCGGACGTTGAAGCGGCCGACGTAGAGGGCCACCACGGCGTCTTCGGGGATGTCGAGCCGCTCGCGCCAGGCCTTGCGGTGTTCGGGTGCGATCCGGAAGTCGTCCGCGTTGACGCCCAGCGGGATGGTCACCCGCTGCGGCTCGCCTCGCTTGCGCGGGCCGCGCTCGGCGGCGAGGTACTCGCGCACCTGCTCGAGCTGCGTCTCGACGCTGTCGCGCACCGCCGCCGAGGTGCAGATCAGGGCGTCGTAGTCCTCGGTCGGCGCGATCAGCAGGTCCGGCAGGATCCGCATGACGTTGGCGGTGGCGGTGGTGTGGGTGATCCCGCAGAGCGAATAGCTGTGGGCGCCGAACGGCCGGCGGTGCCAGGCCTCCACGCCGAGGTCGGGCCCGGGGATGTTGAGCACCCCGGCGGCCCGCAGGCCCGGGCGGTCATGGGCTGCAATCCAGTTGACCGGCTTCTCCGGCCGGTGGATGCGCTCGACCAGGGCGTCGAGCTCGGCCTGTGGGCGGTAGGCCACGTTCCAGAGGTGGAAGCGGTCGACGTCGGCGTGGCGCAGGAAGCCGCGCAGGAAGCTCTCGCCGGCCGAGTGGCGGCCGAGGAGGGTCGCGCCCGTCGTATCGAAGCCGTTGGGGTGGAGGTAGATCGCCGCGTTGGACATGCGCCCGCGTTCTAAGCGGCGCGACAGGGCCAGCGCAAAAGAAAAGGGCCGCCCCGAAGGGCGGCCCTCAAGCTTTGGCCTAAGCCGTGGCTTAGATGATGTTCGAGCCGTCGTCGGCCAGGTCGGTCAGCGAGCGACCCACCAGAACCACCGCGTCGTCGGCCACGTTGGCCGTGCCGCCGTTGTCGGCGAACACCACCACATCACCACCGATCTGGATGGCCATGTAGTCGACCACGCCACCGGCCATCTGCGCGTTGGCGATGGACAGAGCCGCGTCGTACGTCGAAGCCGAGGCTTCGAGGTAGTTGGTGTTCGTGCCGGCGGTGGCGAAGTCGAGGACGTCGACCGACTGCCAGTCACGGATCTGGTCGAGCGACCCGGCGGTCGTGCCGGAGTCGAGCGGGTTGAAGGCGAAGGTGTCGTTGCCGTCGCCACCGAACAGGAAGTCGGTGTCCGCACCGCCGACGATGCTGTCGTTGCCAGCGCCGCCGTTGATGGTGTCGTCACCAGCCAGACCCGTCACGGTGTCGGCGCCGCCACCGGCTTCGGCGTTGTCGTCATCGGCGCCGAGGTCGATGGTGTCGTTGCCTTCACCACCTTGCACGGTGTCGAAGCCCGCGCCCGCCGTGACGCTGTCGTTGCCGTCGCCGCCGAAGATGGCGTCGTCGCCCGCGCCGGAGCTGAAGCTGTCGTTGCCAGCTTCACCGGTCAGGTTGTCGTTGCCGCCCGCGGTGGTCACGCGGTCGCCGCCGGCGCCGCCGTTGAGCGTCACGTTGCCGGTCGTCGCCGAGGTCAGGGTGTCCGAACCGTCGCCGAGCACGATGGTCTGGTTGCCCGTACCGCCGAGGTCGATGGTGTCGTTGCCCGCACCGCCGTCGATGTTGTTGACGCCGCCGGTGTCGCTGATGCTGTCGTCGCCATCTTCGCCGCGGATCGTGTCGTTGCCCGTGGTCGAGGTGATGGAGTCGTTGCCCAGGTTGCCGATCAGGAAGTCGGCGCCAGCGCCGGTCGAGGTGATCGAGTCGTCACCTTGGCCGCCGTAGAGGGAGTCAACGCCAGCGCTGGAAGAGGTCAGCGTGTCGTTGCCGGCGTTGCCTTGACCGTACTGGACGGTGCCCGCGCCGCCACCCGCGAAGGTGATCAGGTCGTTGCCGTCGCCGCCGGTCGCGGTGCTGGAGCCCGTGCCGCCCTGCACCGTGATGGTGTCGTTGCCGGCCGCGCCGTCGATCGAGTTCGAACCCGAGGCGTTCGACAGCGAGTCGTTGCCGGCTTCGCCCAGGATGGTGTCGTTGCCGCCACCGCCCGAGATCGTGTCGTCGGCGAGGTTGCCGTTCAGGAAGTCACGGCCAGCGCCGCCCACGATGCTGTCGGTGCCTTGACCGCCGTACATCGAGTTCGAGCCGGTGCCGCCCGTCGCGGTGATGGTGTCGTTGCCGAGGTTGCCCTGGGCGAAGTTCGTGGCCGAAGCGTCGGCGCCGACGTCGATGGTGTCGTTGCCTTGGCCGCCGTAGACCGTGTCGGAGCCAGCGTTGCCCGTCAGGGTGTCGTTGCCTTGGTTGCCTTGAACCAGGTCCGCACCGCCGCCGCCGACGAGGCTGTCGTTGCCGTCGCCGCCGTACAGGCCGTCCGTGGTGTTAGCCACGGCTTCGGTGATGCTGTCGTTGCCGGTGGTGCCGATGCCGAGCGTCGAGGCGTCCGGGAACACGGTGCCGGTTTCGCCCATGATGCCGGTGCCGAAGGTCACCGCGCGGCCCGTCAGGCCCGAAACAATCGTCACGGTCGCCGTCTGAGTCGGCGTCGCCGCGTTGAAGATCACGGCCGTGGTCCGCGCCGTTTCACCCGACGTCGTGAACACCAGGGTGTCCGTCGTGGTGAAGGTCGCGGCCTGATCCGCCGTGATCGTCTCAAAGAAATAAGTCGCCATAGATCTCTCCAGTCTGTGTCACACGGACCCCCGGCACGCCTGACCCCCATCCCCGATGGAGCAGTCCCAGCGGTCCATTACCCCAAGCGCCACAGCATGGCTGCGGCGAAGGTTAAACGAGCCCGAGGGAAGACGTATCGGAAGCGCGCCAAATGCGCAACACGAAAAAGGCCGGCCGGACCGAGGTGAACGGAGTGTCGCGCAGGCGCCACTACTCCTCGCGGAAGGCGTCCTGGAAAGTGTCCGTGATCGGCGAAATCAGGAAGCCCATAACCGTTCGTTCACCGGTCACGATGGACGCCTGCGCGGGCATGCCGGGCTGCAGTTCGGCGCCTTTCAGCTGGGCCAGGTCCTTCGGCTCGATTCGCAGGTCCACCCGGTAGAAGGACACGCCCGTCCGCTCGTTGTTGATGCGGTCGGCGGAAACCACCGCGACCTTGGCGGGCAGCGGATCGTGCCAGCGCTGGTTGAGGCCGGAGAGCCGCACGCGGGCGTCCATGCCGACGCGCACGTTGTCCACGTCCTCCGGCCGGATCATGGCGCTGACCATCATCGGGGCGTTGGCCGGAACCACGTCCATCAGCACCTCGCCGGGCGCGGTGACGCCGCCGACGGTGAACTGGGTCAGGTTGAATACGTAGCCGTCGACGGGCGAGCGCACCACGGTCGCTTCGAGGGCCTGCTTGGCGGCGGTCAGGCGCGGCAGCACGTCGGCGACCCGCGTCTGGGTCTCGCGCATGCCCTCGGCGGCCTGGCTGGCGCGCTCGTTGCGCAGGCTGACGAGCTGGATGCGGGTCTCGCCCATGGCCTGCCGCATGCGGGCGATGTCGGCGCCGAGCTGGCCACGCCGCCCGTTCAGCTCCGCGAGGCTCCGCTCGTAGCGCAGGATCAGGGTCTTCGGCGCGTAGCCCTTCTCGTTCAGGGTCCGGTAGCCGCGCAGCTCTTCCTCGGTGAGGCGCTTCTGCTCCTCGATGGAGGCGACCTGGGCCTGCAGCCCCTGGATCTGGCTCTCGAGCTGCTCGAGGCGCTGCTGCAGGATCGCCGACTGGCTCTGGAACGCCTGGAGGCGGGTGGTGAAGAGGAACTCCTGGTCCCGGATCAGGCTGGCCACCCGCGGGTCCGCGGTCCGCGCGGTGAGCTCGGCGGGAAACTGCATGGCCGAGCGGTTCGTCGCCTCGGCCGTGAAGCGGGCGTTCTGGGCCAGCAGGCTGTCGTACTGGTTCTGGTAGACGTCGTAGGCGGCGCGCGCCTCCACATCGTTGAAGGTGATCAGCGGCTGACCGCCGCGGACCCGCTGCCCCTCCTTCACGAGGATCTGGCGGACCACGCCGCCTTCCTTGTGACGCAGGGTCTTGCGGTTGGACTCCACGCGCACCTCGCCCGCGGCGGTGACCGCGATCGGCAGCTCGGTGACCGAGGCCCAGGCCCCCAGACCGACGACCAGCACCCCGATCACGCCGGCGCCCACGAGCATCGGCCGGCGCAGGCGCCGCTTCATCTCCGGGTCCATGGGACGCTTGTGGTCGTCTCCGCCGAAGGTCGGCTGGACGTAGGTCGAGCGAACGGGTCCGATATCGAGCTTCATCGACCGGCCTCCACGGCGCGCACCTCGCCGGCGGGCTTCATCAGCCGCGTCATCACCTGGTCGCGCGGCCCGAACAGCTCGACGCGGCCGTCACGCAGCACCAGCATCTTGTCGGCGGCCCGGAAGATGCCCGGCTTGTGGGAGATGATCACCACCGTCGCCTTGTTGGCCTTCATGACGTCGATGGCGCGCATCAGGGCGTCCTCCCCCTCGGCGTCGAGGCTCGCGTTCGGCTCGTCGAGCACGATGAAGGCCGGGTCGCCCAGCATGGCCCGGGCGAGGCCGACGCGCTGACGCTGGCCGGCGGACAGGATCACCCCGCCTTCGCCCACCTCGGTGTCGTAGCCCTTGCCCATGCGCAGGATCAGCTCGTGGACGCCGGCGAGCTGGGCCGCGCGGACCACCTCCTCGTCGGTGACGTCGTCGCGGAAGCGGGCGATGTTGTCCCGGATGGTCCCGGCGAACAGCTCCGTGTCCTGCGGCAGGTAGCCCACGTGGCGGCCGAAATCGGCGCGCTCCCAGGTGAAGACATCGGCGCCGTCGAGGCGCACGGCGCCGTTGATTGGCTTCCAGATGCCGACCAGCAGGCGGGCGAGCGTCGACTTGCCGGCGCCGGAGGGGCCGATGACGCCTAGCACCTCGCCGGGCTCCAGCCCGAAGTTGATGTTGCCCAGGACCAGCTTGTTGGCCCCCATCGGCGCGAAGTTGACTGCCTCCACCGACAGCTTGCCGGTCGGCCGGGGCAGCGAGGTCGCCGCGGCCGGCGGCTCGGCGCGCGACAACAGCTGGTTCAGCCGCTCGTGGGCCCGGACCATGTTGTTCAGCGGCTCCCAGGCGCCGACGATCTTCTCGATCGGCTGCAGGGCGCGGCTCGCCAGGATCATGTTGGCGAACAGCATGCCCGAATGGATCTCGCCCTTCAGGATCAGGTAGGCCCCGATGGCGATGATCAGCACCTGGATGCCCATGCGCACCGACTTGATGATGTCGGTGTACATGTTGGACTGCTCGGCGGCGACGGCGCCGCGCTCGATGGTCACCGCCCGGTGACCCGCCCAGGCGCGGCCGAGCGTCGGCAGCATGCCCATGGCGCGCACCACCTCGCCGTTGCGCAGCGCAGCCTCGGTGAAGGCGTAGCTCTTCAGCGCCGCATCGGTGGCCTCGCGCATCGGCGGGCGGGTGGCCCGCTCCTGCATCAGGGCCAGGATGAGCAGCAGGACCGCGCCGGCCGTCGTCACGACGCCGACCAGCGGATCGATGATGAACAGCACGCCCAGGAACACCGGGATCCAGGGCACGTCGAAGAACGCCGCCGCCCCGATGCCGGTGAGGGTCTGGCGGAAGGTGTCGAGATCGCGGAGCGCCTGCGAGCGGGCGCTGGGCTCGCCGCGGACGGCGGCTTCGAACAGGCCCCAGAACAGGCGGCCCGACACGCGCTGGTCGAGCACCATGCCGTAGTTGATCAGGATGCGGGCGCGGAAGTCGTCGATCGCGCTGGAGACGGCGAAGACGAAGAGGGTGACGAGCGTCAGCCCCCACAGCGTCGCCTGGCTCTGGCTGGCCAGCACCCGGCCGTAGATCTGGAAGGTGTATAGCGGCAGCGCCAGGTAGAGGACGTTGGAGAAGAAGGAGAAGGTCGCCGCCACGAGGAACGGGTTCTTGCCTTCCTTCAGGGCGTGACTCAGCACGTTGTCGGGGAGGTCCCTCAGGAACGTGAAGATCTTCATGCCGCGCCGCGCCGTCCGTTCGTGCCGCCCAAGATATCCCAAAGGTGGCTTAATTGGGGTGAACGCGGAATGCCCGCCGGCGAGCGGGGTCCGCTTCTCGCCCGGAACGCCCGGAGCGGGCGGAGAGATGCTTGCCGCCCCCGCATATGTCAATGGCGCGGCCCGGCGCCGTGCTAGAAGGGCCCGGCACGGTCAGGGAGAGGGCATGTCGCGCGTCGCCATCGTCGGGAGCTGCATCACGCGCGACCTGTGGCCGGTGCGCGGCGAGGCCCTGGAGGGCGTTCTCTACGTCTCCCGGACCAGCCTGCCCAGCCTGTTCTCCGCCCCGGTCGCAGGCTTCCGCCCGGCGCCGACGCCGCCTGGCGGGCTGCGGCAGCACCAGCACCGGGCGCTGGTGGCGGACCTGACGAAGACCGCCCTGGCCAGGCTCGTCGCCTTCCGGCCGACCCACCTGATCTTCGACTTCATCGACGAGCGGTTCGACCTGCTGTCCGTAGGCGGGGCGCTCGCCACGCGCAGCTGGGAGCTGGAGGCCAGCGGCTATCTGGCGCAGCGGGCGTTTCGCGGCGCGCGGCGGATTCCCCGCACCTCGGCGGGCTGCGAGCAGCTTTGGCTGGACGGCGCGGCGGAGTTCGCCGCCCTGGTGCGCGCCACCCCGCTGCGCGAGGCGCGGCTGATCCTGCACAGCGCCCGGTGGGCGGAAGAGCGGCAGGCGGCCGACGGAAGCAGACGGCCGCTCGCCGACGTGGAGGTGCTGCCGGGGGAGCCTGCGGACATCGGCGTCCACAACGCCCTCCTCGCCCGCTACGAGGCGGCGTTCATGGGGCTGATGCCGCCCATGAGCGTGGTCGAGGCGCCGAAGGCCCGGGTGGCCGACGAGACGCACCAGTGGGGCCTGAGCCCGTTCCACTATGGTCGCGACTACTATGCCTCGATCTGGCAGGGGCTGAAGGCCCTGGGCGTCAGCGCGGCCCCCGGCCTGCCCAGTGTTCCAGCGGCGTGAGGCCGGCGCGAACCAGCTCGGGGGTGGCGGCCAGGTAGGCGGCCGTCGGAAAGCCCGGCCGGGGCTCGCCCACGGCCCAGGCGCCGCCCTGCAGATAGTCGACCAGCGGATTGACGCCCGGCGCCAGGGCTTCGCCGCGCACGGCGACGTAATGGGCGCTGTCGAACCAAGGACCGGGGCTGCGCCCCTCCGCGCCGCCGCCCATGACGAAGTGGGTCAGGGGCTCGGCGCCCGTCGCGGCGATATCGGCGTACCGCTCCAGGTACCAGGCCGGGTCGAACAGCGGGTGCGGCGAGAGCCCGTCGCGCCAGCCGCCGGCGAGGTAGTGGACCAGCGGGGCCACGGCGAGGTTGCGCGGCGCCTGGCGGCGATACCAGGCCGGATCGAACAACGGGTGCGGCGAGAGCCCTTCGCTCCAGCCGGCGCGCAGATAGTGGGTCACCGGATCTTCGCCGGGGGCGAGATCGGGCCCCTGGGCCACGTAGTGGACGACGTCGAACAGCGGGTGGGGGCTACGGCCCTGCGCCGCGCCTTCGCGGATGAAGTGCTCCAGCGGCGAGACCCCCGTGGCCGCCAGCGCCGCGGCGTTCTCCCGGGCGTACCAGGCCGCGTCGAACAGCGGGTGGGGGGCACGGCCCTCGGCGGCGCCCGCGACGAGGTAGTGGACCAGCGGCGCCATCTTCGAGGCGCTCACGTCGGCGTAGGTCGCCAGGTACCAGGCCTGGTCGATGGCCGCCGGCGGAACGACGGTCGCGTCGCCCCGGCGGCGGGCGTAGGCGGCCATGTGCCGGAAGTCGAAGGCGGCGCGGCCGGTCCCGCGCCAGAGTCCCGAGCGGGCGATCACCGCAGCCTGGCCGAACGAGCCCAGACGCACCAGGACGCGGTCGAGGGTCTTGGACAGGCGGTTGTGCCGGCGGCGGCTCGGGCGGCTGCGCTCCGCCAGTCGCAGGGCGGCCTGACGGCGCAGGCGGCGCTCGAGGTCGGCCCGGCCGGCGAGGGCCTCGGTGAGCGCGAGCGTAAGCTCGCTGCGGGTCAGCGCCTCGCGCACCTGGGCCTGGTGGGCCGCCGCGCGGGCGGACTTCAGCTCGGCGAGCCGTCCGGCGACGGTCTCGACCTTTGCCATGACGGCGGCGTAGGCGTCCTCGTTGGCGGCGGCTGGTTCGGCCAAGTCTGCGGCCGCAGTCTGGGCGGCCCCTCCCCGTTCGATCGTCGTGGTTGTCTCGGGCTCCGCCCCCGCCCTGTCAAGGCGAGCGGCTAGAGCCCTTCGGTCGCGAGCCATTCCTGGAAGCTCCCCTGGCCAGAGGCGAAGGGGTTGGGGAACGCCGCCTGCAGATCCTCGCGCTGGCGGTAGAGGACGCGCTGCGGCTTGGCGATCTTGGCGCCGTCCTCGAAGGCCTCGTAAGCCCAGTAGCGCTCGGGGATCGCCGGCTCCGTCGCCGCCGTGACCAGTCGCTTGTACCAGCTCCAGATTTCGTAGACCGGGAAGTTCCGGCCGGCGTACTTCTTGGTCATGGTGTCGCCGAGCGGGCCCAGCTTGGTGAAGTGCCAGAAGCGCAGCGGCGCGCCGTTCACCAGGACCCGCCCGTCCTTCTCCACCGAGACTTTCCGGGTGCTGAGGTTCCAGCTGGCCACGTTGTAGCCCGGGTCGCGGATCACCTTCACCCTGTCGAACAGGGCCGGCACATGGTCGCACCAGCGCTGGTCGACGAAGAGGCCGTTGGGCATGTCGTCGTAGCAGTAGCGGAGCAGCCGGTCGTTCCACCACTTCGCGAACCGCGCACCCTCGCCCGTGGTGCGGATCGCCACGAAGCCCAGGTTGAAGATGCCCGTGCGCGAGGCCGACAGGTCGTTGTCCTGGATCGCTGTCGGATCGTCGTTGGGGTCGATCAGGTGCGGGGTGAGCAGGATGTCGTGGTCCTGCAGCCAGGCCAGCAGCGGGTCGAGCGGCGCGAGCAGGGCCGTGTCCGGATCGAGATAGATGGCTACGTCCACGCCGGAGGCGCAGGCCTGGTGGATGAAGGGCCCCTTCACCGCCGTACAGACCTCGACCACGTCGTGCTTGAAGAGCCAGCTCTCGAAGTTCGGGATGCCCAGGTCGCGGGCCCAGACGACGCGGTCGAACGGCTCGGCGGCCGGGTCGAAGGCGAAACCCTCCGGCGGCTCGTCCGTGATCAGGGCGACCAGCTCCCAGTCGGGATGGAAGCGGCGGAGCGTCTGGAACAGCACCCGCGCGCGGTTCAGGTAGGAGAAGGTGAAGCTGGAATAGCAGAGGACCTTCACGGCGCGGTCTCCGGCGCGATCAGGTCCACGGTCAGGGCGCTGAACGCCAGGTCGTGCAGCATCGGCTTGCGCCGGGCGCGGGCGAGCTCGGCGATGCGGCCGCTGTCGAGCGCCTCCGCAAGCGCGGCCTCGTCCGGCAGCACCCAGCCGTGGCCGCCGTCGCGCACCAGGGCCTGGACGTTGCCGCTGTCGGGCCCGGTGATCACCGCACAGCCGGCGGCGATCGCCTCGTAGGCCGTGAAGGAGAAGGTCTCGCGGCAGAGCGGCCAGATCAGCACCGCGTCGACCTCAAGGGCCTCGAGCGTCTCCTGCATGAGCCGCGGCTGCGCCTCGGTGACGCGCACCTCGTGGAAGGCGGCCGGCACGCCGCTCTGCGTCCCCACGCCCAGGTGCAGGAACTCGTAGCGTTCGTCCCCGACGTGCTTCAGCACCAGCTCACGGAAGATCCCCCAGCCCTTGAACGCCGCCGGGATGCCCGCGAAGGCCAGGCGGAAAGGCCGGCGCGCGCGCGACACCGGAGCAGGACCACGCTCCACCAGCCGGGCGTGCGGCAGCACGACCTCGCCCTTGGCCGGGAAGCTCCAGCGGGCCTTCCAGAGGTCGAGGGTCGGCTGCGACGGGCTGACGACGGTCAGGTCGAGGCGCTCGAACAGCCGCTGGTGTTCCGTCAGGTGGCGCATGCGGTGGGGGAAGTAGGCGCAGATCGAGCAGGCGGCGCTGTCCGGCGGCGGGGCGGCGCAGTCCTCCACGTCGTTGCGCAGCAGGTGATAGCCCGAGCAGAGGCTGGCGAAATCGTGCAGCCAGAACCAGCCGGCCTGGAGCCCCGCAGCGGCCAGGATGTCGGCCGTTTCGTCCGCGGCGTGACCGAGCAGGCTGTGGATCGCGAAGCTGCGCTGGCCGGCGGGGCCGGCGCCTGCGGCCTGCTTCAGCACCCGGGCGATCACCTTCGGGGAGTAGACTCCCACGTTCTCCCCGTTCCAGACCACCCCCAGCTTGCCCGGCTCGCCAGTCGTCCTCACCACCGGCCAGGGCTTGGCCGGGTAGAGGTGCAGGTGGTCGCGGCCCAGGGCGACGATCCGGGCGTCCTCGCGCTGCAGGCAGAGCTGCACGCCGCCCGTGTTGGCCCTGTAGTCGTCGTGGCTGAAGGTCACGTGCAGGTCGGCGAGGCCGGTGCGGGACCGGCCCAGCGCCTTCGCCAGCGCCGCGACGGTCCCGAGCTTCAGCTCGGCCGACGCTTTCGCCACCTCGGCGACCCGGTCTTCCAGCGGCCGCAGGCGGGCGATCACCTCATAGCGGAAACCCAGCTCATTGCGCGCCATTCGCCCCTCGGCGCGTCCGGTGCGCACATAGTGGACGAAGGGGTTCATCCCGGCGTGGGCGATGTCAGGATAGGTCTCGAGGTAGTCCTTCACCGAGAACTTCGGGTGCGGATCGCGGCCCTCGCGCCAGCCGGTGATCAGGAAATGGTCCAGCGGGTCCATGCCGGCCGCGGCGATGTCCTGGTGGGCCGCCAGGTAGAACTCGGCGTCGAACTCCCCGGCGAGCAGCTCCCGCTCCACTCGGCGGGCCTGCGCCTCTTCCTCCTCGGCGTTGGCGGCCTCCGGCTGCGCCTCCGCGAACTGCGCGGCGGGACCGCAGACCGGCGCCCGGTCGGACGGGAAGACCTCACGCCCTTCGTAGCGGCCGTGGCGCAGGTAGTGGAACAGCGGCTCGACGCGCGCGCGACGGACGTCGGCGTGAGCGTCCAGATAGGCTCTGGAGGAGAACCACGGGGCCGGATCGCGGCCCTCACGCCAGCCCGCCGACAGGTAGTGCCGCACCGGGTCCAGCTCGGGCTTGTCCAGGTCCGGATAAGCGGTCCGGTAGAAGGCCGCGTCGACCGCTGTGGAGACGACCCGGTAGACCTCGTCATCTAAGGCCGTGACGGCCATGCGGCGTAAATTCCCTTCGCGGCGGCCCGGGCTTGTGTGCAACAGAAGACCCTGACAAGCAACCGCCGCCCCGGCCCTTGCGACCGATTGCGACGGCCCGTACAGCCAAGGCTTTCCCGCCGCCAGCGGACCCAGGATGACGACCCAGGAACCGGCCCCAAGCGCAGCGCCCCAGATCGTCCGACGGACGAGCGAACGGACCGCCTACCTGGTGCTCGGGATGCATCGGTCCGGCACCTCGGCCGTGACTCAGCTGCTGGCGCTCGCGGGCGCACACCTGCCCGAGCACGTGATGCCGGGCGACGAGCACAATGCGAAGGGCTACTTCGAGCCCTGGAAGATCGCGCTGTTCAACGACGAGCGGCTGCGGGCGGCCGGCTCCGCCTGGAACGACGTCTTCGCCTTCCCGCACCGCCCGCTGGCGCGCAAGGACGAGCGGGTCTGGCTGAGCCGCGCGCTGGACCTGTTCCAGGAGGAATATGGCGACGCCCGCCACCCGCTCCTGAAGGACCCGCGGGTCACGGTGCTCATGCCCTTCTGGCGCACGGTGCTGGAGGACCTGGGGATCGGCGTGCGCGCGGTGATCCCGGTGCGCCATCCTCTCGCCGTGGCGGGCTCGTTGTCGCGCCGCGACGGCTTCGCCACCGAGACGTCGATACTCCTCTGGAGCGCCTACATGCTGGCCGCGGAGGCCTACACCCGCGACCTGCCGCGGGCTTTCGTGAGCTACGATGGCCTGCTCGGCGACTGGCGGAGCGAGGTCAGGCGGATCGAGGCCGCGCACGGCGCGCCGCTGCCGAACCTGACCGACAAGGCCGGCAGGGCGATCGACCGGTTCCTGACCCCGGAGCTGCGCCACAACGCCGGCGCCGGCGAGCTGGCGGCGCTGGGCTGGGCGGGCGCGCTGACGGCGGCCGTGCACGACTGGTTCGAGGCTGCGGCGACCGGCGCGGCGCCCGATCGCGCGCCGCTGGAGCGGGCTGCGGCCGAGCTGTCGCGTCGTCGCGAGGAGATAGGCGTCCTGGTCTCGCCGACCGCCCGGGACCTGGACGCCACACGCGCCGAACTCCGCGAGCTGCGCGACCGGGCCACGGCCCGGGAGGCCGAGTTGCGCGAGACGCTGAAGAGCGATCGCGAAACGCTCGAGGCCGGCTGGCGCGCCGACGTCGAGCGGCTCCAGGCGGAACTCGAGACCATGCGGCGGCGCTGGGCCGAACTCTCCCGCCGCCTCGACAGCATGCTGGCCGAGAGCTGAGCGGCGGGCTGCGGCGGCGGATGTCTACGCCTGATGCCATGGCCCTGCGGCAGGCCGCCTGGCGCGAGCGCCAGCGCCTCGCGGACGACCGCTGGCGCCGCTTCCAGGCCGCCAGCCGCAAGAAGCATGCTGGGCGTGCAGCCCGCCTTCTCCCCACGGCCGCCACGCGCCTTCTGGCGCGCGGCAAGACGCCTGGCCGGGCCCTGCTGCTGGCGGCCTCCGGTGCGTGGGAAGCCGATATCGGCGCCGGGCTCGGCAGCCGACCGGGCGAAAGCTCGAAGCTCCTCGACTATGTGCGCGCCGGCCCCGACCCGGCCGCCCAGCCCCGCGCCCTGTTCGACCAGGCCTGGTACCTGGAGCACGCTCCGGCGCTGGCCGGCAGCCGCTGGGCGCCGCTTGCCCACTACCTGGTCCTGGGCGACCTCGAGGGGCGCAGCCCGCATCCGCTGATCGACCCGCGGCGTCTGCGCGCGCCGGGCGACCGGCTGACGGCCCTCCAGCATTTCCTCTTCCGGGCCGCGGCCGAGGGGATCGATCCCCACCCCCTGTTCGATCTGCGCTTCTATGTGGGTCAGTCGGAGGACGTGGCGGAGACCGGCGAGAACCCGCTGGTCCACTACCTGCGGCGGGGCTGGCGCGAGGGCCGCGACCCTCACCCTCTGTTCTCCAACGCCTGGTACCTGGCCCGGACTGCTGGAGCCGCCGAGGCGGGGATCGCGCCGCTGCTGCACTACGTCACCACCGGCATGGCGGCCGGGGCCGATCCGCACCCGCTGTTCGACACCGCCTGGTGGGGCCGCGAGCCGCGCCGCACGGCGCCGTCCAGCGATCCGGTGAGCGACTTTCTGCGGACCGCCGGGCCGACCCGGCGCAGCCCTTCGCCCCGGTTCGACCCGGACCACTATCTCGCCCAGGCGGGCCATGCCGCCGCGGCGGCGGCCAACCCCCTCCTGCATTACCTGACCGTGGGAACCTTCCTCGGCTTCTCCCCGGCTCCCGGCTTCGACGAAGCGGCCTGGTTCGAGGCCCATCCGCAGGCCGCCAGCGAGGCCCGGAGCGCGCTCGAGCTCGCGGTGGGGGCGGAGCCGGCGTCGGCGCGCGCGGCGCCGCCGCCCCGCGACGACTGGGCGGCCTACCGCGCCGAGATCGGCCCCGCGCCCCCCGCCCGCACGCCGGGCCTGGAGCCGCAGGCCTTCGTCGTGCGACGCGGGCCGCCGGGGGACCTGCCGGCGGCCGACCGGCTGCTCGCCCGCCACCGACTGGCCGGCTTCTGCCACGAGGTCAGCGGGCCGGACGAGGCCCGGGCGCTCTGGGCGGCGGGAGCGGCGCACCTTCCGTTCCTTCTGAGCTGGACCGGCGCAGGGGGGAAGGCCGCGCGTGACGCGCTCGGGCCCGCGCTCACGGCCGAAAAGGCGCTGCGGATCGATGGTCGGCCGGTGCTGCTGGCCCCGGCCGGAGCGAGCGATGAACTCGGGGCCTTCCACGTCCTCCAGCCCGGGGCCCTGCCCTGCATCCGCGCCGACGCCGCCGGCCCCGGCGTGCTGCAGGCCCGGCTGGAGCGGACGATGGCGGAGGCTCCGCTGCTGCTGGTCGACGACTGGGACGCGCTGGCCCCCGGGGCCTTCGGCCACGCCTGGCTGGAAGCCTGCGCCAACGCCTACGACGCCGAGCTGCTGGAGCGGTGATGGCGGGTCGGACGGTCACCCTGGTGGGCTATCCCTTCGCGCCGACCGGCATGGGCGAGCACCTGCGCGTGACCCTGCACGCCCTGCGCGCCGCGGGCGTCGAGGTCCGGCTGCTGGACGTGGCCGACACCCGCAGCCACCCCGATCCCGCCTTTGAGCCGCTGCGATCGCTGGTCACCGACCGGCTCGGCGGGCTGAACGTCTTCTGCGTCAACGCCGACGAGGTGGACCGGGTGATCGACGCCCTGGGCCGGGCGGCGTTCACGTCGGCCACGAACGTGATCTATCCGGCCTGGGAGCTCGCCCGCTACCCCGCCCCCTACGCCCGCGCCGTGGCCCAGTTCGACGAGGTCTGGGCGCCGTCGGTGTTCATCCGCGACGCCATCGCCGGAGCCATCGGACGGCCGGCCCACGACATCCCGCTGGCCGTGGCGCCGCGGGTCTCGCGCTTCCTCTCGCGACGCTATTTCGACATCCCCGAGGCGCCGTTCACGGTGCTGTTCTTCTTCGACTTCGCCTCCTACGCCGAGCGCAAGAACCCGGGCGCGGTGCTGAGCGCCTTCGAGCAGCTCGTCGCGCGCCGGCCCGAGGCCGACCTGCACTGCGTTATGAAGGTGCGCGGCGTGCCCGCCGACCGACGGGCGCGCGACGCCTTCCAGGCCCGCCTCGCCGCGCTCGGCGAGCGCGTGCAGACCCTCGAGGGCGACTTCACCGACAACGAGATCAAGAACCTGATCCGGGTCTGCGACGTCTTCGTCTCCCTGCACCGGTCGGAAGGCTTCGGGCGCGGTTCGGCGGAGGCCATGGCCATGGGCCGGCCGGCGATCGCCACGGGCTATTCCGGCAACGTCGACTTCATGCCGCCGGGGACGGCGCTGCTGGTGGACTACGACCTCGTGCCCGTTGCGCCCGGGGCCTATCCCCACGGCGAGGGCCAGGTGTGGGCCGAGGCGTCGGCCGAGCACGCGTCGCGTCTCATCGAGGGCCTGTTCGACGACCCGCGCGCCGCCGCCGCCCTGGGCGAGCGCGGCCGGCGGCACGTGCGCGAGACCCTGTCGTACGAGGCGGTGGGTGCGCGGTTCCTGGCGCGCCTGAACGCGCTCCAGCGGGCCTAGACCCTGCGCCGTTTCCAGACCGCCGGGTCGAGGGACAGGTAGAGCAGGCCGGTCAGCGCGGCGAGGTCGAGGAAGTAGAGATAGCGGTAGTCGCAGGCCAGGGAGATCACCAGGAAGCTGGCGGTGAAGCCCAGCGCCGCGATCTGCAGCCCGATCACCGCGATGTCCTCCGGCCGCCGGCGCAGGAGGAGGGCGGCGGCCACCAGCAGCGACAGGACCGCATAGGCCGCGTGCGACATGACCGGCGTGTCGAGGAACCAGGTGACGTAGTTGAACAGCTCCTGGTCGTCTCGGTCGCGGCGCGCCTCCATGCCGAGCCTGGCCAGCTGGTCGGGTGGGCCATCGACGCCCACGTGCACGGGCAGGCAGCGGTCGATCACCGGGGCGGCGAACACCCAGCGGAAGTCGGCGAAGCGGGTCTTCAGATAGATCCCCGGGTGCTCGACGATCAGGTCCAGCCACTCGGCCCTGATCGCCTCGTCCGGCAGGCTCCAGAAGGTGGCGCCCACCTTGGGGTCGCGGTCCAGGAAGTCGATCCGCTGGGGCGAGTACTGCGCGCCGGCGCGCCGGCGCAGCTCGTCGTCGGCGTTCGGATCGGCGCGGTCGATATGCTCCAGCGGCAGGGTCGGATCCAGGGCGAGCGCGCCGGCGATGTCGTACTGCTGCACGAGCCGCACGCCGCGCGACACCGCCACGTCGTCGGTCTCCCGCGCGGGGATCGCGACGGCCGAGAGGCTCTGGGTGACGAGGGCCACCGCCACGAGCCAGCCGAGGCTCCAGCCGGCCATGACCTTCCAGCCGCGCGCCCGCAGGGCCCAGGCGATGACGGCGGCGGCCGGGATCCAGGCGACGAGCCCGTTCTGGCGCACCAGGGCGGCCATGGCGAACAGCAGGCCCGCCGCGGCGAGTGAACCGAGCGGCCGGCGCCCCGCCGCCCAGCCCTGCGACGCGGCGATCAGGCAGATGAAGCCCAGCGTCGCGCTGTTGGCGAAGAACACGTCCTTCCAGACGATCCCCTGGTAGATCAGGATGTTGGGCGTGAGCACGACCGCGGCGGCGACGACGACCGAGAGCCAGGACGCCCGGCCGGCCATCCGCAGCATCCAGACCCAGCCGCCGAACAGCATCAGCCCGCTGGCGGTCACATAGAGCGCGGCGCCCGACAGCACGGCGTCGAACGCGCCGAGCAGCCAGGCATAGAAGGGGGGGCCCCAGGTGATACGCTCGTGGAATCGGCCCTCGTAGAGGGAGAGCACCGGATCCACGGACATGTGGCCGGGAAGGTTGGCCGCCAGCATCAGCAGGTAACCGGCGACGATCACCCAGCGGGTGGCGTCCATGGCGGCAACCGGCGCCGCGAACCGGCTCACGCCGCCGCTCCCGGGCGGGCGACCACGAGGAAGAGCCCCGCCATCATCAAGAGGTAGCCGGCGGCCATCGACCAGGAGAATGCCTCCTTGAAGACCAGCCAGCCCATGGTCGGGACCAGGCAGGCGCCCACCAGCGAGAAGGCGTAGGCGGTGGACAGCGGCACCCGGGTCAGCACGTAGAACCAGAGCAGCGCGGTGAGCGCGTACCAGACGAAGGCGCCCATCAGCGGCCAGTTCTGGAGGACGCGGAGCAGGAAGGGGCCGGTGAGCCGACCGTCGTAGATCGCCCCCCATTTGAACATGATCTGGCCGAGCGGCATGACGACGGCGAAGGCGCTGCAGAGCGCGATGTCCTTCGGCGTCACTGGCGTGCGTCCTCTTCCTCTTCCATCCGCGCGATCGTCCGCAGGTAGGGGTGAATGGGCCGGGTCGGCACGTTCAGCACGTCGAAGTTCATCGCCTGCAGGAGGAACTGGGCGCCCAGGATGATCGGCAGGGCGGCGGCCATGACCACGCCGGCGGAGGCCGCCTGGCCGGGGACGCGCGTCGCCAGGTAGTGGGCGGCGTAGCCGACGCCGAACAGCACGCTGAACAGCCCGAACACCAGTTCCAGGCTGGCGGCGTGGAAGTCCCGCACGAAGTACTGGCCGAGCACCCGCTGGAGGAAGTTCTTCAGGTGCTTCAGCGCGAACGGCCCGACGATGGCGCTGATCCGCAGGTTGGAGACCTCGTCGGCGTAGCGGGCCGGCATCGGCACGTCGCGGACGACCGCGCGCAGGGTCCCCAGGTGGTAGAGCAGATCGGTCTCGAAGAAGAACCGCTTCGACACCCGCTTCTCCATGGCCATCTTCGCCACGTTGGCCTCGATGGCGGTGTAGCCGTTCGTCGGGTCGAAGATGTTCCAGTAGCCCGTGGAGAGCTTGGCCGCGAAGCTCAGCACCGCGTTGCCGAAGACCCGGACGGAAGGCATCGAGCGCAGGTGGCTGATCGAGGTGAACCGGTTGCCCTTGGCGTAGTCGGCCTCGCCCAGGAGGATCGGCGCCACCAGATGGGCGACGTAGCCCAGGTCCATCTGGTCGTCGCCGTCCACCTTGACCAGCACCTGGCCGCCGCGGCGCGCAGCCTCGCGGTAGCCGGCCATGGTGGCGCCGCCGACGCCCTGATTCTGCGGCAGGCGCACGACCACCACGCGCGGGTCGGTGTTCTCCGCCTCGATGAAATCGCCCGAGCCCTCCGGGCAGGCGTCATCGACGCAGACGATGCCCTCGACCCAGGCCGGCGTCTTGGCGATCACCTTGAGGATGTGCGCCCTGACCTTGTAGCAGGGCACCACGAGCCAGACGCCCGCTCCCTCCAGCTTCGGCGGCAGCACGCGCATCAGCTTGCGCCGGTCGTCCGGAGACAGCGGCGCCTGGCGCGCGATGTTGTCGAAGGACGTCATTTCTCTCAGAACAGGTCCGGCCCCTTGGACGTGCGGGCTAACACGGAAGCGGCGGGGCTTGCAAAGCTGGCCACGCGTGGGTCCGCGCGGCAAGGCGCCGTGTTGCGTGGCGCAGACCCAACTGATACCTCCGCGCCCTCTCGTCGGGAGTGTTGATGGAAACCGCCACCCACATGCTGCGGACCGGACGGCGCGGGACGCTGTTCGAGTTCCAGATGGCCCTGCGGGACCTGAAGACCTCGGGCGAGCGGCTGGGCCTAGCCTGGTCGCTGGCCTGGCACGACGTGGTCTCCCGCTACCGCGGCTCGATCCTGGGTCCGTTCTGGATCACGCTGTCCATGGGCCTGATGGTGCTCGGGATCGGGTTCCTGTACTCGCGCCTGCTCAACATCTCCCTGGAAGAGCTGATGCCCTATGTGGCGCTCGGGATCGTCTTCTTCGGGGTGATCGCCGGGGTGGTGAACGAGGGCTGCGACACCTTCGTGCAGGCGTCGGGGATGCTCTCGCAGACCAGCCTGCCGATGTTCACCTTCGTCTGGCGCACGGTCCTGCGGAACCTGATCAACCTCGCCCACCATCTGGTGATCGTCGTCGCGGTGCTGATCTGGTTCGGCTACTGGCGCGAGGCCAACCCGCTGCTGGCGCTGGGCGGCGTCCTCTTCCTGATCGTCAACGTCTCCTGGATGAGCATGCTGGCCGGGATCGTCTCGGCCCGGTTCCGCGACATCCCGCAGATCGTCATCTCCGTGATGCAGTTCGCCTTCTTCATGACGCCGGTGTTCTGGCGGCCCGACCGGTTCGGCGACCAGCACGTCTTCCTGACCGTCAATCCGTTCTACCACATGCTCGAAGCCATCCGCGCGCCGCTCCTGGGCACGCCGGTGAGCGGGCTGAGCTACATGGTGCTGAGCGCAATGGCGGTTCTCGGCTGGGCGGTGACGTTCAGCGTGTTCGCGGTCACCCGCCGCCGGATCGTGCACTACCTATGAGCAAGGCTCCGCCCGTCTCCATCTCCTGCCGGGACCTGACCCTCCGCTTCCCGGTCTATGGGGTGGACGCCAAGTCGCTGAAGAAGCACCTGGCCAACATCACCGTCGGCGGCAAGCTCGGCCAGCACCACGGCTCCACCGAGGTCACAGCGCTCTCGCACCTGAACCTCGAGCTGCGCGCCGGCGACCGGCTGGGCCTGATCGGCCACAACGGTTCGGGCAAGACGACCCTGCTTCGGGCCCTCTCCGGCGCCTACGAGCCCGACGAGGGCCAGATCGAGGTGGAGGGCCGCATCGCCCCCCTGCTGGACCTCGGGCTCGGCATCGATCCCTCGGCCACCGGCTACGACAACATCCGCCTGCGCGGGCGAATCGCCGGCCTCTCCTCGAAGGACATCGAGGAGAAGATGGGCGAGATCGCCGAGTTCACGGGCCTCGGCCCCTTCCTGGCCATGCCGGTGAAGACCTATTCGGCCGGGATGCAGGCGCGCCTGGCCTTCGCCGCCGCCACGGCCGTCGAGGCCGACGTGCTGCTCATGGACGAATGGATCGCCGTCGGCGACGCCGACTTCCAGAAGCTCGCCCACAAGCGGCTCCTGAAGCTGGTCGAACGCGCGGGCATCCTGGTCCTGGCCAGCCACGACCTCGACCTCCTGCGGCTCTACTGCAACAAGGTGATGCGGCTGGAGGGCGGCGTCGCCTCGGCGGTCACCGACATCCGCAAGCTGGACGAGCTGCTCGCGGCCTGACGGAAGGCGCCGACTTGGACGTCATCTTCACCATCGTTTCGCGCAACTACGCCGCGCTGGCCGCCAGCCTGATGCAGAGCGTGGCGGCGCACGAGCCTGCCGCCCGGCGCGTGGTAGTGGCCACCGACGGGCCGCTCCCGACCCTTGAGCCGATCGCCGAGGTGATCGACGCCAATGACGTCGGCGCCCCGTTCCAGGACATGATCGTCTATTACGAGGCCCTCGAGCTGAACACGGCGGTGAAGCCCTACGTGTTCCGCCACCTGATGGCTCGGCCGGATGTCGGCAGCGTCACCTATCTCGATCCCGACATCCGCCTGTTCCGCCCCCTGACGGGTGTCCGCCAGGGTCTGGAGCAGGCGGAACTCGTACTCACGCCACACCTGACCCGGCCACTGCTGGGCGACGCCAGCCCCAACGACCGGAACATCCTGCAGTCGGGCAGCTACAACCTGGGCTTCGCCGCCATGCGCGACACCGCCAAGGTCGACGGCCTGCTCGAATGGTGGGCGCACCGCTGCCGGTTCGACTGCCGGGTGGACCTGGCCAACGGCCTGTTCACCGACCAGCGCTGGATGGACCTCTCCCCGGGATTCGTCGACAGCCTGCACCTGATCCGCCACCCGGGGTACAACCTCGCCTACTGGAACCTCGAGGGCCGCGCGCTCGAGCGCGCCGCCGACGGCTGGCGGGTGGACGGCGAGCCGCTGCACTTCTTCCACTTCTCGGGCTTCGACCCGAACCGCCCGAAGACCCTTTCCAAGCACCAGGACCGTCTGACGGTGGAGCCGGGCTCGGGCCTGGCCGAGCTGCTGGCGGATTACGGCAAGACCCTGCTCGGCAACGGCCACGCGACGTCCAGCCCGATCCCCTACGCCCACAACAAGCTGGCGGACGGGCGGGTGATGACACGGCCCATGCGCCGCCGCGCGCTGCGCGCCGCGCGGGCGGGCGAGACCTTCCCGGACGGCCTCGGCCCGGCGACCTCCGCCTGGTTCGACGAGGTCGATCCCGAGACGGTGGTCCCGGGGCTTCCCGACGTCACCCGGCTGCTGGAGCAGGCCTGGCGCGACAGCCCTGCGGCGGACCCGTTCGACCGCACCACCGCCGAGGGCCGGCTGGGCTTCATCCGCTGGGCGGGCGACAACGCCGCCGCGCTCGGCCTCGACGCCCGCGCCATCCAGGCCGCCGAGCGGCTGGCGGCGGCGGGCGGCGGCGGGCGCGCGCCCGATCCGACGGTGTGGCGCGAGGCGCCCTGGCGCGGACCGGCGGCCGAGGCGCTCGGCTGGCTGCGCGAGCCGCGCCAGCCGCCGCGGGCGGCGATGGCCCTCCTGGCCGCGCGCCGCGACCTGCGCCAGCGGTTCGGCCGGGATCCGCAGACCCTGCTCGCCTGGTGCGTCGGCCCGGAGGCCGCAGCCCGGCGCTTCGATCTCGATCTCCTGCCGCCGTCGTTGGTGGAGGAGCTTTCTCGGGACGGGCCGCTTCTCGTGCGCGCCGCGCGGTTCGCCGACCCGCTGGAGTCGGCCACCGAGCTGCGCCGGCGCCTGGCCGTGGGCTTCGGCGTCGCCGCGCGGGCGCGCTGGCCCGAGGCCCTGACCGGACCGCTCCGCGCGCCCCACCTGGTCCCGGCCGAGGGCCTGCCGGCGCCGTTCGTGCGGCTGTTCGCCGAGATCTGGGAGAGCCGCGGCGACCTGCAGCGACTCTATCCGCTGCGGTCGGCGCTCGGCCGGCTGCGCTTCCTGCGCTGGCTGCTGGCGGGCGGCCTGGCCGAGTACGGCGTGGAGCCTGCCGCCCTGCCCGCGTCCGTGCGCGGCCACCCGATGATGCGCCTGGCCGAAGCCAGCCTTCGCGGCCGCCGCAAGCCGGCCGCCGCGCCCGCGCCCGCCACGACCGCCCGGGCCGAGCGGCTGTTCGTCGTCGATCGGCTCGAGCGTGCGCCGGACCTGCCGACCGACGCCTCCGTCTACGAGGCGGCGCGCGGGCGGTTCCGCGGCGCGGTTCCGCAGCAGGTCGAGCAGGTGCTGTTCCTCACCGATCCCGACTGTATCCCCGCCGACGCCATCGCCCTGCACGCCCACGGCGTCCGCTGGACCGGCGCCGCGGCCGTCTGGGGCGCCGCTACCGTGGCCGCCCTGAGCGCCGAGGTCCCGGGCCTCGCCTTCGTTGATGTCGTGTGGAGCCAGGGCCCCGCCCGGGACGACCTCCCGCGCCCGGTGAAGACCGTCGGCTCCGACGCGCCGCTGCAGGCCGCGCTCGCCGCATGAGCGGTCTGGCGGCGGCCCAGGCCCTCTGGCGCCGCGCGCTTCCGGAGCCTGTCCGGCGGTTGGCCGCCCCGACCGTCACACGGGCGCTGCGGGCCTATGTCCACGCCGCCGGCCGCCCGGCCGCCGCGCCCGACACCGCGGGGTTGCCGATCAAGGTCGTGGGCCTGTTCGAGCGCTCGCACGGGATCGCCGCCTCGGCCCGTCTGGCGGTCCGCGCGTTCGAGGCCCTCGGCGCGCCGGTCGAAGCCGTCAGCCTCACCGGAAGCGGGGGCGACTGGCGCCGGCGACTCGCGGACGCCACGCCAGCCGCCGCGTGGATCTTCCACCTGAACGCGCCCGAGATGGTGGGCGCCCTGGCCTGCCTCGGGCCCCGCCAGGTGGTGGGGCCGAGGTTCGGCTACTGGGCCTGGGAGCTGCCCCGCGCGCCACGAAGCTGGCTGAAGGACGCGCGGCTGGTGGACGAGGTCTGGGCGCCCAGCCGCTACACGGCAGAGGCCCTCGCAGGCGCGGCGGCGCCGGTCCGGGTGGTGCCGCACCCGCTCTTCCTCGAGGACTACCAGGGCATCGCGCCGCTCCCTCGCCGCGCGGCCTTCCAGGCGGTGGCGATGTTCGATTTCAACTCCTCGGCGGCGCGCAAGAACCCGCGCGGCGCGATCGAGGCCTTCCGACGGGCGTTCGGCGAAGAGCCAGGCCTCGAGCTGACCTTGAAGACCCAGAACGGCGCCCGCTTTCCCGACCTGCTGGCGGCGCTCAGGCGCGACGCGCCGGGCAATGTGAGGATCGTGGACGAGACCTGGCCCTACGGCGAGGTCAAGCGGCTGATCGCAGGCGCCGATGCGCTGATCTCCCTGCACCGCGCCGAGGGCTTCGGCCTGCCAATGGCGGAGGCCATGGCGCTGGGCGTGCCGGTGGTCGCCACGGCCTTCTCGGGAAACCTCGACTTCATGCCTGAGGGCGCCGCCCTGCTGGCGCCGGCGACCTCCACCGCCGTGGACGACCCGCAGGGCATCTACCGCGGACAGACCTGGGCCGAGCCCGACCTGGACGCCGCCGCCAGCGCCCTGGTGACCCTGCGCCGGGACCCCGCCCTGCGGGCCCGCCTGGGTGAGGCCGGGCGGCGCGTCGTGGCCGAGAAGCTCTCGCCCCAGGCCTGGTTCCAGAGCCTGCCGGCGGCGGTGCGCACCGCCGCTCTGGCCGCGCGCTAGGGATCAGGCCCGCCGTTCGCGAACGCGTCGGAAGCTTGGCCGTGGTCTTCCGCACCGAGATCACTTGAACCGGGGATCCGGCAGATCGCCCGCAATGGCTTAGCTTTCCGCCGACCGATTGCTTTCACGGCCCCCTCTTGTGACTTCCCGTTGCTGTGATCATGATGGCCACGGCCGAAAAACTACAGTGACGCTTGTTGTGAAATCTCGTCGCACGGAACTCGCCTGCGCTACTCTGTCGCAGGCGCGATTTGGTCGCGCCGGTGGATCGCCCGCGCCGCATCGGCCTATCAACCGATGGGGGACGGTTCGTAGTACGGAGGCGAGCTGGTGCTTGTTCTCGTCGTAGAAGACGAACCCATGATCGCGGCGTCCATCCAGTGGGAGCTGGAAGACGCCGGCTACGAGGTTTTGGGCCCGGCCACGGGGGTGTCCGAGGCCGAGGCGTTGGCGCGCAAGACGCGGCCCGACCTGGCGTTCATCGACATCAATCTCGCCGGACACGACGAGGGCGTGGCCCTGGCGCGGGACCTGAAGGCCCGCCTCGGCGTCCCCTCGATCTTCGTCACAGGCCAGCTGGCGCAGGCGCGGCAGGCCCGTGACGCGGCCCTGGGCGTCCTGCCCAAGCCGTTCAACTTCCGCTCCCTCGTGCAGTCGGTGCCGGTCGCCGAGGCGCTCGGACAGGGTCGCCAGCCTACGCGCCTGCCGCACGGGCTGGAGCTCTTCACGCCCTGGCCGGTCGCGCAGGCCAGCTAGCCTCAGGCCCGCTAGTCGTCGTCCGACTTGAAGCTGCGGGGCTCGCCGGCCACCATTACCCGGGCCCGGCCGCCGCTCTTGCGCAGGATCTCGGCCGCGGATTCCGCCAGGTGCTGGGCCTCGGCCTCGCTGTCGGCCAGCGCCAGGAGTTCGCGCCCCGCGCTCACGCCCCACCGGTCCCCCGTCTTCGCGACCACCAGCACACTCGGCGTCATCGGCCGGCCTCGGCCTGGGCCAGAGCGGAGCGGGCCGCCTTGAAGTTCCAAGAGGCCACCAGGGGCACATAGAGGCGCGACCCGCTGGGCAGGGTGTACACCTCCACCCGGGTGCCGTTCGCGGTCTGCCTGACCTGGACGGCGCGCTGTCTCGGCGGCACGGCTCTCTCCCTCAGGCGCCCTCGTCGCGCGCCGGACGCCTGACAACCCGGCGCAAACGACGCGGGTTCCCGGCCGCGGGGCTCTTGGAGCGAGGCGGGGAAAGCCTTAGCTTCGGCTCGAACCCGCGCCCGCGCGGACAAACCCGGAGAGCCAGCGCATGAAGATGATCATCGCGATCATCAAGCCGAGCCGCCTGGATGCGGTGCTCGAAGCGGTCACCGAGGCCGGGGCCTCCGGCCTGACCGTCACCGAGGTCCGCGGCTACGGCCGCCAGCGGGGCAAGACCGAGGTCTATCGGGGCGCCGAGTACGAGGTGAAGCTGCTGCCCAAGGTGAAGCTGGAGATCGCCGTCCCCACAGACATCGCCGAACAGGTGGTGGAGGCAGTCGCCCGGACCGCCAACTCCGGCAAGATCGGCGACGGCAAGGTCTTCGTCCTCGACCTGGAGCAGGCGCTGCGCATCCGCACCGGCGACCGCGACGCCGCAGCCATCGCCGGCTAGGCGGGGCCTAGGCCTTGGCGCGGGCCCGACGCTTCGGCTTCGCGGGCTCCGCCTTCGGCAGGGCGACCTCGCCGAAGAGATCCTTCGGCACCGCGTCCGGCTCGCTCTCCGCCCGGCGGCTGAGCAGGAAGATCGCGGACTCAGAGCGCCAGTTCTCCAGCGGCCGCTTGGGATCGATGGGCCGGGCGGCCTTGCCGTTGGCGAGCGCCGCGCAGGCGTCGATCCGCAGGTCCAGGTCCTCGCAGAGGTCGGTGAAGTCCCGCAGCGTGCACAGGTGGATGTTGGCCGTCGCCCACCAGGGGTCCGGCAGCGCCCGGGTCTCCGGCATCCGGCCGCGGGTCATCAGGCTCACCCGCATCCGCCAGTGGCCGAAGTTCGGGACCGAGACGATCGCCTGGTCGGCGATGCGCAGGAGTTCGGAGAGCACATGCCGCGGCTCGCGCATCTGCTGCAGGGTCTTCGACAGTATGGCGTAGTCGAACGCCCGCGTCGGGAAGTGGTCGAGGTCCCGGTCGCCGTCGCCCTGCACCACGGCCAGGCCGCGCGCCAGGCAGGCCGAGACACCCGCCGGGCTGATCTCCAGGCCCTGGCCGTCGACGGCCTTCTCCCGCTGCAGCAGCTCCAGCAGCTCGCCCTCGCCGCAGCCGACGTCGAGCACCCGCGCGCCGGGCCGCACGAGCCGCAGGATCTCGCGGAAGTCCTCGCGGATGACGCTCACGCGAGCCCTCGCGCCTGGGCGCTGGCCTCCAGGAAGCCGCGCAGGGTGGCGTCGAGCTGCGGCTCGTCGAGGAAGAAGGCGTCGTGGCCCTTGTCGGTCTCGATCTCCACGAAGCTCGCCCGGCAGCCGGCGGCGTTCAGCGCGCGCACGATGTCGCGGCTCTCGGCCGTGGAATAGAGCCAGTCCGACGAGAAGGAGAGCACCATGAAACGCACCTGGCGGGCTTTCCGGAAGGCCTGGGCCAGCACGCCCTCGTGCCCCGCCGCCAGGTCGAAGTAGTCCAGGGCGCGGGTGATGTAGAGGTAGGAGTTGGCGTCGAAGCGGTCGACGAAGCTGGCCCCCTGGTGGCGCAGATAGCTCTCCACCTGAAAGTCGGCGTCGAACCCCCACGACAGGCCATCCTTGCGCAGCTCGCGGCCGAACTTTCGCTGCAGGGCGGCTTCGGACAGGTAGGTGATGTGCGCCGCCATGCGCGCCACCGCCAGCCCCTTCGACGGGCTGACGCCCTCGCTCTGGTAGGCGCCGCCGCGCCAGTCCGGGTCGGCCATGATCGCCTGGCGGCCCACCTCATGGAAGGCGATGTTCTGGGCCGAATGGCGCGCGGCCGCGGCGATGCAGACGGCGCTGAACAGCTTCTCCGGATAGTCCGCCGCCCACTGCAGGACCTGCATGCCGCCCATCGAGCCGCCGACCACCGCGAACAGAGTGTCGATCCCCATGGCCTCGACCAGCATGGCCTGGGCGCGGACCATGTCGGCGATGGTGATCATCGGGAAGGCCAGGCCGTAGGGCTCGCCGGTCTTGGGATTGGCCGAGCCGGGACCGGTGGAGCCCATGCAGCCGCCGACCACATTGGTGCAGATGATGAAGTAGCGGTCGGGATCGAGCGGCAGGCCGGGCCCGATCACCCGGCTCCACCAGCCCGGCTTGCCGGTGATCGGGTGGGTGGAGGCGGCGTACTGGTCGCCGGTCAGCGCATGGCAGACCAGGACGGCGTTGGTGCGGCTCTCGTTCAGGCGGCCGTAGGTCTGGTAGCCGATCTCCAGCCCGGGCAGGACCGCGCCCGAATCCAGCCGCAGCGGCGCGCCCGCCGGGAAGCGCCAGACGCCGCCGTCGGTCTCGATCGCAGGGCTGAGCGCGGCCTGGTCGTCCATCGCGCCTTGAAGACCGCCAAGCCCCACCGGTGTCAATGGCTTCGCAGCCCCGCCGGACCCCGCTATGAGGACCCTCGAGGGGTGTGTGAATCTCCATGGACCGTCTGATCCTCTTCCGCCACGGCAAGGCCGAGCCGGACTCCGCGAGCGGCGACGACTTCGACCGCCGGCTGGAGCCGCGCGGCGCACGCGAGTCGGCCGCCATGGGCGAGAGCCTGGCCGACCTGGGCATGCGGCCCGACCTGGCGCTGGTCTCCGCGGCGATCCGCACCCGGGAAACCTGGGCGGCGGCCGAGACCGTCTTCCCGGGCGCCGAGGTGCGCTTCGAGAAGGACCTTTACCTCGCCGACGCGGGCTCCATTCGCCAGGCGGCGGAGCGGGCCGGCCGCGGCCGCGGCACGGTGATGGTGGTGGGCCACAACCCGGGCCTGCAGGAACTGGCCGTGGACCTGCTCACCGAGGGCAAGGCGCCGCCGGCCCTGATCGCGCGCGCCGCCCGCAACTTCCCGCCGGGCGCGGCGGCGGTGTTCCTGATCGACGGCAAGGGGCGGCCCGCCTTCGACGGCCTGTTCTATCCGGAGCGCGGCGAGTGAGGATCTACAAGATCCTTCCCCGCGGCGAGTGGGCGGCGGCCCGGGCGGCCGGCCGCTTCGAGGGTTCGGCCGTGGACCTGGCCGACGGCTTCATCCACTTCTCCACGGCCGCGCAGGCGCAGGAGACGGCCCGGCGGCACTTCGCCGGTCAGCGTGACCTGGTGGTGCTCGAGGTGGAGGCGGACGACCTGGGGGAGGCGCTGCGCTGGGAGCCGTCCCGCGGCGGCGATGTCTTCCCCCACCTTTACGGGCCGCTGGACGCCGCCCGCGTGCTGAGCGTGGCAGAGGCGCCGCTCGGCGCCGACGGGGTCCCGGTCCTGCCGGTCCTCGCATGAGCGCCCTGCACGGCCTCGCCACGCGCGCCCTGCGAGGCCTGGACCCGGAGGACGCCCACGGCTTGGCGATCCGGGCGCTGAAGGCAGGGCTGGGGCCGCGCGGCGGACGCGACGACCCGATCCTGGCCACGACGCTGGCGGGCATGGCCCTGCCCAACCCGGTGGGCCTGGCGCCCGGATTCGACAAGAACGCCGAGGTGTTCGGGCCCATGCTGCGGGCCGGCTTCGGCTTCGTGGAGTGCGGCACGGTCACCCCGCTCCCGCAGGCCGGTAACCCGCGTCCGCGGCTCTTCCGGCTGACCGAGGACCGGGCCGTGATCAACCGCATGGGCTTCAACAACGACGGCCTGGAGGCCTTCGCCGCGCGGCTGGCCCGCCGCGGCCCTGGCGTGGTCGGCGCCAACATCGGCGCCAACAAGGACTCCGAGGACCGGGTCGCCGACTACGTGACCGGCCTGACGAGGCTGTGGGGGCTGGCCAGCTACTTCACCATCAACATCTCCTCGCCCAACACGCCAGGCCTGCGCGCCCTGCAGACCAAGGCCGCGCTGGAGGAGCTGCTGGGCCGGCTCGCCGATGCCCGCGACGCCCTGCCGGCGGCCGGCCGCGTCCCGATGTTCCTGAAGGTCGCGCCGGACCTGGCGGACGGCGAGGCGGAGGCCATCGTCGAGACGGTGCTCGCCAACCGGCTGGAAGGGATCATCGTCTCCAACACCACCATCGCGCGGCCGCCGCTCGCCTCTTCGCTGCGGGACGAGGCCGGCGGCCTCTCCGGCGCGCCCCTCGCCGGCCCCTCCACGGAGATGCTGCGCCGTTTCGCCGCCCTGGCCGCCGGTCGGCTCACCCTCATCGGCGTCGGCGGGATCGGCTCGGGGGCGGAGGCCTACGCCAAGATTCGCGCCGGCGCGCAGGCCGTGCAGCTCTATTCGGCCCTGGTCTTCGAGGGGCCGGGGCTCGTCGACCGCATCAAGCGCGAACTTGCGGCCCGGCTGCGCGCGGACGGTTTCCGCACCGTCGCGGAGGCGGTGGGCGCTGGCTGATGAATCCGCCGGAAGACGCGCCCGCACGGCCGGACGCGTTGCCCAAGCTTGCCCACTGATTTAACGGGATAGCCTATGGCGGACGCGCCCTCGCCGCAGGAACTTCCCAGACCGGACAGGCGCCGCTTCTTCTGGCCGGGCGGCCTGTCGGCGCGCCTGCTCACGCTCACCATCCTGTTCGTCGCGGCTGGCGGCATGCTCGCCCTGCCGCCGGCCCTGGCGGCCTACCAGGAGAGCTGGCTGCTTGACCGGGTGCGGGCCGCGGAGACCATCTCGCGCATCTCCGATATCGCCCCGGAGCGCATGAACCTGGAGCAGCGCGAGCAGCTCCTGCAGGGGGCAGGTGTGGAGTGGGTGGCCATCTCCACGCCGGACGTGGGCCTGCGGCTCGTGCTCCAGGGCAGCAAGCGGCCGCAGCGGCCCTACCTCGTGGACCTGCGCCAACAGGGTCCGGGGTCCTGGCTGGTGGGGCCGTTCAACACCCTGTTCGGCGGCGAGGGCCGCTCGGTGCGGGTGCGCGCCAAGCCGCGCTTCATCGAAGCCGACTTCGTGGAGGTGGTCGCCCCCGACGCCGAGCTGAAGCAGGAGCTGTGGGACTACCTCTGGCGGCTGATCATCATCGTGGCCTTTGTCTCCACCCTGGCCGGCGTCCTGGTCTACCTGTCCCTGAACCTCTTCCTCGTGCGGCCCATGCAGCGGATCACCTACGCCATGGAGCGGTTCCGCGCCGACCCGGAGGACCCGGAGGCGCGAGTCGAGCTCTCCGGCCGCCGGGACGAGATCGGCCGCGCCGAGGCCGAGCTCGGCCGGATGCAGGCCGACCTGCGCGCCGCGCTCAACTCCCGCGCCCGGCTGGCGGCGCTGGGCGAGGCGGTGGCCAAGATCAACCACGACCTGCGGAACATGCTGACCAGCGCCCAGATCGCTTCGGAACGGCTGGCGGCGCTGAAGGACCCCAAGGTGCGCGAGGCCCTGCCGCGCCTGGAGCGCGCCCTGGACCGGGCCGTGAAGCTCGCTTCCGACGTGCTGACCTACGGCAAGACCCAGGAGGCCGCGCCCGAGGCCCGGCCGGTGAGGCTGGCGGCCGCCCTGGAGGCGGCGGCTGAGGAGGCCCGGCTGTCGGACGAGGGCGTGCGGCTGGCCTGCGAGGTGGGCCGCACGGAACAGGTCATCGCCGACCCCGACCAGCTGCACCGGATCCTGGTCAACCTGCTGCGCAACGCCCGCGAGGCGATCGAGCACCAGTCGGGCCGCACCGCGCCCGGCCGCATCCGCGTGACGCTGGAGCAGGGCGACAACGTCAGCCTGGTGCGCGTGGCCGACAACGGGCCGGGCGTGCCGCCGCGGGCGCGGGAGCGCCTGTTCCAGCCCTTCGCGGGCTCCAGTCGGCCGGACGGCGCGGGCCTGGGCCTGGCCATCGCCCGGGAGCTCGCCCAGGGCCACGGCGGCGACCTGGGGCTGGTGGAGAGCACCGACGCAGGCGCCGTCTTCGAGCTGCGCCTGCCGGGGGCCCCGCCCAAGGCGCCGACGCGCAGCCGTTCTGCGAAGAGCTCCGCCTAGAAGCCGAGGGCCACGCCGTCGCGCCGGGGATCGGCGCCGCCGCGCAGGCCCTCCGGGACCCGCTCGATCCCGTGCAGGCCCGAGCCCTCGGCGCCCACGCCCGAGCGCAGCTGCACGCCGCGGGCGGCCAGGCCCTCCACGACCGGCGCGGGGAACTTGTCCGCCTCGGCGGCATAGTAGGACCCGCTGGCGATCAGGTTCGGCAGGTCGATCGCGGCCTGCATGGGCAGCTTCCAGTCCAGCACGCCGGTCAGCGCCTTGAGGTTATAGGCGAGGATCGCCGGTCCGCCCGGCGAGCCCACGGCGGCCACGAAGCGTCCCTGCCGGTCGAGCACGATGGCCGGGGCCATGGAGGAGCGCGGCCGCTTGCCGCCCGCCACGGCATTCGCCGCCGGCGCGCCGTCGGAGAAGGTGGGCTGGAAGGAGAAGTCGGTGAGCTGGTTGTTGAGGAAAAAGCCCGCCACCATCCGGCCCGAGCCGAAGATGCTCTCCACGGTCGTGGTCATCGAGACCACGTTGCCGGCGGCGTCGACGATGGTGAAATGGGTGGTGCCGGCCGGCTCCACCGTGCGGTCCGGGGCGCGAACGCCGGCCCCGCGGGGACTGCCGGGCGGCGGCGGCGGGCCGGCCTTCGCCGGGTCGATCAGCTTCGCGCGCTGGTCCAGGTAGGCCGGCTCCAGCAGGCCCTCGACGGGGACCTCCACGAAGGCCGGGTCGCCGATGTAGCGGTCGCGGTCGGCGTACATCAGCCGGCTCGCCTGGCTGAACAGGTACCAGGCCTGCGGGTCGGCGGGGCCGCGGGACGCGATATCGGTGCGCTCCAGGAGCCCCAGCCCCTGCAGCACGGCGGGGCCGCCCGACGGCGCGCTCGGCGTGCAGACCACGTAGACGCGGTAGGGCCGGCAGAGCGCCGGACCCTTCTTCGGCCGGTAGGCCTTGAGGTCGGCGAGCGTCATCGATCCGGGCAGCGGGTCCTGCCGCAGGCGCGCGACGATGGCCTCGGCGATGGAGCCCTCGAGGATCGCCTTCGGGCCCTCGGCGGCGATCCTGCGGACCGTCTCGGCGTAGGCCGGGTTGCGGAAGGTGTCGCCCGGCCGGATGCGGGTCCCGTCCGGCTTGGTGAAGTAGGCGGTCGCGTCCGGCGTCTGGCCCTGGGCCGAGCGGCCGTTGGCGGCCTCGCCCATCCGGCGCGGCACGACGAAACCCTGGTCGGCCAGGCGCTCGGCCTCCCCGAACAGCTGGCGCCACGGCAGCTTGCCGTGGTCGGCCTGGGCCATGGCGAGCATGGCGACCGCGCCGGGCACGCCGGTCGAGCGGCCCGAGAGGATCGCCTGGGTGCGGTTCAGCGGCTTGCCGTCCGGCCCCATGAACATGTCGGGCGTGGCCGCCGCCGGCGCGGTCTCGCGGCCGTCGTAGGCGGTCACCGACCGGGTCGTGGCGTCGTAGTAGGTCAGGAAGGCGCCGCCCCCGAGGCCCGAGCTCTGCGGCTCCACCAGCCCCAGCACCGCCTGCACCGCCACGGCCGCGTCGACCGCCGAGCCGCCGGCCCGAAGGACCTTCAACCCCGCCTCCACGGCCATGGGATTGGCGGCGGCGACCATGGCCCGCGCGGCCACGCCCTGGGTGGTCGGCGCATCGGCCACGGCGGCCGGCGGCGGCGGGGCGGAGGTGGTCGTGCACGCCGCCAGCAGGGCGGCTGCGGAGAGGCTGGCGAGACGCTTCAGGATCGGCACTGGTCTGACGGCTCCGGCGGTGAGGCCCCACCCTTAGGGCGTCTGCGCGTGGACAACAAACCTCCCGGCGTGCGAGGTCGGGACCCGATGGACGAAACGCGGCCCAGCGCAGCGCCCGGCGCCCGCAACCTGATCACCGACGTGCCGGGCCTGAAGGTCGGGCAGGCGGAGGATGCGCGCGCCCGCACCGGCGTCACCGTCATCCTGCCGGACGACCGCGCGGTCTGCGCCGTGGACGTGCGCGGCGGCGCGCCCGGCACGCGGGAGACGGATGCGCTCGCGCCGGAGAACCTCGTGGACGCGGTGGACGCCGTGGTCCTCTCCGGGGGCTCCGTCTACGGCCTGGCCGCCGCCGACGGCGTTGTCGGCTGGCTGGGCGCGCGGGGCCGGGGCTACGGGCTGGCGGTCGGCTCCGACGTGCCGCCCTCGCCGGTCGTGCCCGCCGCCATCCTGTTCGACATGGCCAACGGCGGCGACAAGGCCTGGGGGGAGGCCCCGCCGCACCGCGAGCTCGGCCGCGCCGCCGTTGCCGCCGCGGCCGAGGACGTCCGGCTGGGGACCGCCGGCGCAGGCTACGGGGCCATGGCCGGCGCCCTGAAGGGCGGCGTGGGCTCGGCCTCGATCGTCACCGCCGACGGCTACACGGTGGGCGCCCTGGTGGCGGTGAACTGCTGGGGCTCGGCGGTCGCGCCGGGCGGGCGGACCTTCTGGGCGGCGCCCTACGAGATCGGCGGCGAGTTCGGCGGCCTCGGCGCCGCGGGGCTGTGGGGTCCCCCGGACGACTGGGGCCTCGCCAAGGCGCCCGGAGCCCTGCGCAACACCACCATCGCCTGCGTGGCCACGGACGCGGCCCTGACTCCGGCCCAGGCCAAGCGGCTGGCGGTGATGGCCCAGGACGGCCTGTCCCGCGCCATCCGCCCGGTCCACGCCCCGTTCGACGGCGACGTGGTCTTCGCGATGACCACCGGCGCCCAGCCGCTCGCCGAGCCCGCCAACTACCTGCTGGCGCGGCTGGGGGCCCTGGCCGCCGACTGCCTCGCCCGGGCGGTGGCCCGTGGCCTCTACGAGGCCACGCCCTGGCCGGGAACCGACGTCCGCTGCTGGCGCGACCTTCCGGGCTGAGCCCGGCGCTGGTAAGCCTCGCCGGGAAAGTCCGGGAGACGCGAAAATGCATTCGGCTGTGAAACTGAGCCTGGTCGCCGGCGCGGCCGTCCTGGCGGGCAGCGCCACCGCCCAGCCGGCGCAGAAGGTGACCGGCCCGATCGCCACCTACTGGATGAGCGCCCAGACCCACACCGGCTTCGGGATGCCGGGCGCAGGCGCCGGGGCCGGGCCCTCGCCTGCGCAGATCATGCAGATGATGCGCGGCGGCGGCGCCCAGCACACCCTGACCCTGCAGCTCGGCTCGTCCGACAAGCCGCCCGCCGCCCCCGCCGCCGAGCACCTGCCCCCGCCGGGCCTGAAGGCCGGCCCCAGCCTGCCGCTGGTGACGCCCACAGCCCAGCCGGCGCAGCGCACGGAGGAGCAGCCCTCCATGCCGCGGGAGTTCGAGCGGCCGCGCGGCAAGATGCTGATCTTCTGGGGCTGCGGGGAGCGGGCGAAGGCCGGCCAGCCGGTGGTGATCGACTTCTCCCAGATGCAGCCCGGCAAGATGCCGCCGGGGCTGGAGGCGCTCGGCCGCGGCCTCAACATCAGCCCGATGCAGCCGCCGGCCCCGGGCCGCAACGCCACCTACGGCGAGTGGCCGAACGCCCGGGCCCGCACCAGCGTCCCCGGCGACGGCTCCCTGGTCGGCGAGCACACCGTGCGCGGCAACTACAGCCCGGAGATCCGCTTCGCGCTCAGCCAGCAGCAGGACTTCCTCGCGCCGCTCAGCCTGACCACCAACGCGAAGACGCCCAGCGGCTCCGTCCAGCTCGGCTGGAACGCCGTGCCGAACGCCCAGGCCTATCTCGCGACCGTCATGGGCGGGCGCGACGAGACCATGGTGCTGTGGACCTCCTCGGAGGTGCAGGCGTCGGCCTTCGCCCTGCCCGACTTCATCTCGCCGGGCGACCTCACCCGCCTCGTGGCCTCCAGGGCCCTGATGAGCCCGCAGACGACCAGCTGCACCGTACCGCGCGAGGTGGCCGAGGCCGCGCCCCAGGCCATGCTCCAGCTCGCCGCCTACGGCCCCGAGGTCAACTTCATCCATCCGCCCCGGCCCAGCGACCCGAAGGTCGCCTGGAACCGCCAGTGGCAGGTGAAGGTCCGCTACCGCTCGGCCACGGGCGGTCTGCTCGGCCAGCCCATGCCCGGCATGGCCGACGCCGACGACGACGAGGCGCGGCCAGCCCGCCCCGGCGAACAGCCGCCCGCCAACAAGAAGAAGGACACCCGCCGGCAGATCTTGAAGGGCCTCGGCGGCGCCCTGGGCGTGCCCGTCCCGCCGATTCCCTGAGGCGCACCACGCCGATCACCCCGCCCCGGAGGGACGATGAGCGAGACCAACCCTGACGCACCGGCGCCGCCCCGCAAGCCTCTCAAGGGGCCGCCCTACCGGGACTTCGTGCGTTACGTCACCCTGGTCACCCGCGCCCGTCGGTACATGGAGGTGGGCGTCCGGAACGGATTCACCCTCGGCAAGGTGGACTGCGCGAGCGTCGGCGTGGATCCGAAGTTCGTCTTCGACCGCGATGTGATGGGCAACAAGCCGTCGCTGCACCTCTACCAGATGACCAGTGACGACTATTTCCGCGACCACGACCCGCGGGCTGTGCTGGGCGGGCCCGTGGACGTCGCCTTCCTGGACGGGATGCACCTCTTCGAGTTCCTGCTGCGCGACTTCATGAACACCGAACGGGTCTGCCACCCGGGCTCGGTCATCCTGCTGGACGACTGCCTGCCGGTGAACATCGAGATGACGGAGCGCGAGCACCGGCCCGAGCTGCGCGCCGACCGCCAGATCGCCGGCTGGTGGACGGGGGACGTCTGGAAGGTGGTGAGCATATTGCGCGCCTACCGGCCGGAGCTCAGGATAGCGGCCTTCGACGTCATCCCGACCGGCAGCATCGCCGTCTCGGGCCTGGACCCGCACTCGACGGTGCTGGCCGACGCCTACGACGAGATCCTCGCCCGCTACGGACCTGAGGACCTGACGCCCGAACGCTTCGACGCGTACTGGGAGGAAAACCGCCCGGCTCCGACCGGCGCCTTCGTCGGGATGTTTGATCTTCCGATCTAGACCGGCGACGCGCATCAGAATGAAGGGTTGAACGCCGCCGCCTCCGACGCTAGATAGCCTCCCCTCGCCGCAAGGCGGTGCGCGCCCGTAGCTCAGCTGGATAGAGCATCAGACTACGAATCTGAGGGTCGGACGTTCGAATCGTTCCGGGCGCGCCACTTCTTCCCCCATCGCTGAAAACGCTGCGGTTTCACCGTGCGGGAAACCGTCTTCGGACGATTGCTACACAACCCTGCTACACGAACCCGCCCACGATGCGGGCCTAAGTGTCTCTCAACGCTCGGGGAAACTCGCGGGCGGCTGCTACACAAACGATCTACACCGCGTTCCAACGCATCTGATCCGTCGAGGCCGTCGCATCTACTATCGGCGCCGTGTGCCCGAGGAGTTGCGGGGGATCGTCGGCAAGAGGGAAATCTGGCGGTCGTTAGGGACGGACAGCCCAGCAGTGGCCTCTCGTCGATCCCGTCTGGTCGCCGCCGACATCGAGCACAAGTTCGAGGTGGCTCGCGCGCGGGGAGGTCTCCCGGTCGATCAGGCGATCCTTGGCTTGGCTCGGAATGAGGAAGAGCAGTGCGCCATGGAGGTCTCGAAGGCCGCGCCGGGCCTCATCAGGGAGGCAGCGGGACCGACGCTGCGAGAGGTCTATGATGCCTATATGACCGATCCCACTCGGGATTGGTCGCCCCGGACTCGCTTCGCCTACGAGACCACGCGCCGGTTGGTGCTTGCGGTCCTCGGCGAGGACAGGCCGGTTCGGTCCATCACCCGCGCACATTGCCGCGATTTGATCGAGACCCTTCGGTGGCTACCGCGCCACGCGAGCAAGCTCTACCCCGGCCTTGGTCCGGTCGAGATCGCTGAGAAATCGAGGGAAGCGGGCCGCACCGATCTCATCAGCCCCGCCAACCTCAACGCATACCTGAACAAGCTTGGTGGGGTGTTCAACTGGGCGGTCAAGGAAGAGATGATGGACCGCAACCCGGCCCAAGCCCTGAAGGTGCCCGATCCCACGCTGCGCCGGGACAAGCGGCTGCCGTTCTCCACGGGGCAGCTTCAAGCGATCTTCTCCGCACCCCTTTACACCGGCTGCCGTGACGACGGGCACGGCTACGCCGTGCCGGGCGACAACCGACCCCGGAACGCACGCTTCTGGATACCCCTTATCGCCCTCTACTGCGGCCTTCGGCTGAACGAGGCGTGCCAACTCGATGTCTCCGATGTCAGGCTGATCGAGGAGATCGCCTGCTTTGTCGTGACGGAAGCGTCGGACGTGGACACGACGGATAAGCGGCTCAAGACGGCTTCGAGCGCGCGGCTTGTGCCGATCCATCCCGAGTTGCTCGCGCTCAGCTTCACGCAGTTCGTGGCGAAGCGCAGGCGTGGTGGAGAGCCTAAGCTGTTTCCAGAGGTGAACCTCGGTGCCACGGGCTACCGCTCGGCGACGTTCTCAGCTTGGTTCGCGCGCTTCGCAGCCAAAGCCGGAGCGAGTTCGAGCAGGACGTGCTTTCACAGCTTTCGCCACACCTTCCGCGATGCGTTGCGGGAAGCTCGTGTCGAACGAGACATCGCACTTGCGCTCGGCGGCTGGTCATCACCGGGCGGCTCCGGCGGGGTCGCTTCCATCGCGGATGCCTATGGCAGTGGATACCGCACTGCGACGCTGTTCGAGGCCATCAGCCGCGTCCGCTATCCCGGGCTCGACTTGTCGCATCTCCATCGAGAAGGCTCAGATGCCCGCGTCCCGCGAGCACCGCCCGCGAGTTTCCCCGAGCGTTGAGAGACACTTAGGCCCGCATCGTGGGCGGGTTCGTGTAGCAGGGTTGTGTAGCAATCGTCCGAAGACGGTTTCCCGCACGGTGAAACCGCAGCGTTTTCAGCGATGGGGGAAGAAGTGGCGCGCCCGGAACGAGCTTGCTGAGGGGGGCTTTTGGGGTCGTCGTCGGACATGTGCGCGGCCGTGTGGGTGATGTGCGCGCATCATCGGACGAGTCGCGGGAGCGAGGTGGGGATGAGCGGGCA